>Ga0209345_10000004_pt1 | contig 706136 bp, 652 predicted proteins | sample Cruoilmetagenom7_FD_187294 | JGI IMG/M metagenome (GOLD analysis project Ga0209345, IMG submission 187294) | Oil polluted marine microbial communities from Coal Oil Point, Santa Barbara, California, USA - Sample 7 (SPAdes) (version 2) | ecosystem: Environmental > Aquatic > Marine > Oil seeps ... | reverse complement strand
CGGGCCAAATGCCCAGCCCCTGTCCGGATGCGTCTGCCCCACGCGTGATTTTGGGAACAAAGGGCGACCTTGCGTATGCGGATCAAATCCACAGCCTGCTCACGCGGCAGAAGGCTCGCCTTGAGCACCACATGGGGGTTTGCTGCGCAGAAGTCAACGGCCATGGTCAACCGCGACGCGGCGTCCTATGTCTTAGTGCAAAACCGGAAGGACCCGATATGCCGCCACGCGAAGACCCTGATCGCCCCCTGCTCGCCGTTTTGATTGATGCAGACAACGTGCCAGCCAAACATGCCGCCAACATCATGCGCGAAGTCGCCACCATCGGCGAACCCGCTCTGCGCCGCGTCTACGGAGACTGGTCCAACCCTCACATCAAAGGCTGGAAGGAACCGATCCACGAACTTGGACTTGTAGCGCATCAGGAAACGTCAAACTCAACCGGCAAGAATGCCACCGATATCGGGCTTGTGATCCACGCGATGGATATACTCCATTCGGGCAAATTCGACGCCTTCGTGATCGTTTCTTCTGACAGCGATTTCACCGCGCTGGTCAACCGCCTTCGCGAAGACGGGCTGACCGTAATCGGCATCGGCGAGCAAAAGACCAATCCGGCCCTGCGTAACGTTTATAACCGCTTCATATTTGTTGAGAACCTCAAGAATCAGGACGACGACGAAGAAGAGTCCCCAGCGCCCTCGAAGGCCAAAGAAGACATGAACCGCGCTTATCAGCTGGTGCGCAATGCGATTGATCGCTGCGATACAGAAGAGGAATGGGTTTCGCTTGCCGCAATCGGCCTGGCCCTGCGCGCAGCCCATCCCGATTTTGACACACGCACCTATGGCCACGCCAAGCTCAGCGGATTGGTTAAAGCGATGCCGCGGCTTGAGTTCTCCAACAGGGATCACGATCCGCGCGTTCGCGTCCGCGACTAAGACCTACCTGCGCGCTGGCCGCTGGCGCGCCAGTACCGGCAGCAACACGCTAAGCACCATGAGGCGGGTGATGTGGCAGGCTGCCACAAATCCCGGCGTGACGCCCAGCACCACGCCCATGGCGATCATCGTTTCAAGGCCGCCGGGTGCGAACGCCAACAAAACATGGCTGGCGGGCATACCCAACGCAACCGCCACCAACACCGCAGCAATGCCTGCAAGCACCACTGCGACACCCGTAATCGCCAACCCTGCCGCTAAATTGCGCAGCAGATCCGCCGCCGAGATGCCGGAAAACCGCGTACCGATCAGCGCCCCCAGCGCCACATAAGCGGGCAGCGCCAGCCATTGCGGCATCACACCGGGTGCGACACCGCTCAGTTGCCACACGCCCGTGACCAGCATTGCGCCGATCAACAAAGGCGCGGGCACCCGCCAGCGCGTCAGAAGCCGCGAGGCGATCACAGCCAGAACAGCGAGCACCGCAAGCACCCACAGCGGCCATGCTGCGCCTTGGGGCGTTACCGCGCCACTTAGATCCACGCCCATAGCGAGCGCCAGAAAAGGCACCACCAGCGTCAGCAACAACAGCCGCACCGACTGCGTGACCGAAATGCGCACCACATCGCGCCCGCTGCTTTCTGCCATCGCGATGACAAAGCTCAGATGTCCCGGTGCGCCCGCCAGCAACGCGGTGTCACGGGCAAATCCAAAGCCACGCTCCAGCACCGTACGGCACCCCAGCATCGTCGCCCATGTAAGCAGGAGTATGACGGCGAAGGCCATCGGCCAACGGACCATCGCACCCAACGCCTCATGACTAAATCCCGCACCGACGGTCAGCCCCAGCACCACAAAACAAACATCGCGAAACCGCGGATCAATTTGCACGCGCAGACCGACCACACCTGCAAGGCTGACCGCAATCGCAGGCCCCGTCAGCATATAGACAGGCAGGTTCAACACGTAGGCCAGCAGCGCCCCTGCTGCAGCGACGACAAGCGTGACCAAGGTACGCCCGACGGGCGCGTCATCCAAAAAGCTGTTCATGATCAAATCGCTACCACCGAGCCTCTTGCACAGCCAGTCTGAAAAGCGCATCACCTTTGCGAAACTTTGGGAAATAAGAAGCATGGACAATCTACGCGGCGCGGTCCTGATGGTGTTGGCCATGCTTGGCTTTGCGATCGAAGACAGCTTTATAAAGCTAATGGGTGACGCATTGCCGGTGGGCCAAATCATCGCGATGCTGGGCGCAGGCGGAGCGGCAGTCTTTGCCGTGATCGTGGTCGCGCAGCGCCGCCCCTTGTTCGAGCGTTCCATGCTGGCCGGTCCTGTCCTGCTACGCGGCGCCGGGGAAATCATCGGCACGGTATTTTTCATCTCGGCCATCGTCTTTACGCCGCTTTCGACCGCTTCTGCCATTCTTCAGGCGACACCGCTTGTTGTCACTCTTGGGGCGGCACTGTTTCTAGGGGAAACAGTGGGCTGGCGCAGATGGGCGGCTATCAGCGTCGGCTTTATGGGGGTGCTGATGATCATTCGCCCCGGCCTTGAGGGCTTCTCCCCCCTGTCGTTGTTTGCTGTAGGCGGTGTACTTGGTCTGGCACTGCGCGATATCGCGACACGCAAGACCTCTGCCAGCCTTTCGACCATGCAACTGAGCTTTCTGGGATTTCTTGTCCTGATCCCTGCGGGACTGGCATTGATGTTTGTGACAGGGCACGAATTTGAGCCACTCACCTCGCAGCTTGTCCTGTTGATGCTGGCAGCGATCACCATCGGTGTGTTTGCCTACTACGGGATCGTCGCGGCCATGCGCGTGGGCGAAGTCAGCTTTGTCAGCCCTTTCCGCTATTCACGTCTGATCTTTGCAATGATCATCGGCATCAGCTTTTTTGGGGAGCGGCCCGATGCCTTCACCCTGATTGGCGGGGCCATTATTGTGGGATCGGGCATCTACACGGTTCTACGTGAGCGCAAACAGCGGCGCAAAGCGGCGGCAATGGCTTCCCAAGCCTGAATACGCGGGGTAAGACGGGCGCAAATTCACCGATTGCTTGAAGGAATGCCCATATGAGCACCATCATCGACATCCACGCCCGCGAAATCCTCGACAGCCGGGGGAACCCAACAGTTGAAGTAGATGTGATCCTCGAAGACGGCACAATGGGCCGCGCGGCTGTGCCTTCGGGCGCCTCCACAGGTGCGCATGAGGCGGTTGAAAAGCGCGACGGCGACGCTGCGCGTTACTTCGGCAAGGGCGTTCTTGAGGCCTGTGCCGCTGTGAACGGCGAAATCGCCGAGGCGCTTGTTGGTATGGATGCCACCGAGCAAGTCGAGCTGGACGAAGCGATGATCGAACTCGACGGCACGCCGAACAAATCGCGCCTAGGTGCCAACGCCATTCTGGGTGTGTCACTGGCCGCAGCCAAGGCAGCAGCCGATTTCTGCACCCAACCGCTCTATCGCTATGTCGGCGGCACCTCTGCTCGCGTGCTGCCAGTGCCCATGATGAACATCATCAACGGTGGCGAACATGCAGACAACCCGATCGACATTCAGGAATTCATGATCATGCCGGTTGCGGCGGAGAACATCCGCGAAGCTGTGCGCATGGGTGCCGAAGTGTTCCACACTCTGAAAAAAGAGCTTTCCGCCGCCGGTCTGGCCACGGGCGTGGGCGACGAAGGCGGCTTTGCTCCCAACATCGGCTCCACCCGTGACGCGCTTGATTTCATTATGAAATCTATCGAAAAAGCTGGCTACAAGCCAGGTGAGGAAATCTACCTTGCCCTCGATTGCGCCGCGACAGAATACTACAAGGACGGCGCCTATCTACTTGCCGGCGAAGGCAAAACTCTGACTTCGGACGAAAACGTCGCCTACCTTAAGGCGCTGGTAGATGATTACCCCATCATCAGCATCGAAGACGGCATGTCAGAAGATGACTGGGATGGTTGGATCGCGTTGACGGCAGCGCTTGGTGACCGTGTGCAGCTGGTTGGCGACGATCTGTTTGTGACCAACCCCACCCGTCTGGCAGATGGTATCAGCCGCAAGGCCGCCAACTCGATGCTGGTTAAAGTCAACCAGATCGGCAGCTTGACCGAGACACTTAAGGCTGTGGACATGGCGCACCGCGCGGGCTTTACCAACGTTATGTCCCACCGCTCCGGCGAGACAGAAGATGCCACAATTGCCGACCTCGCCGTGGCGACGAACTGCGGCCAGATCAAAACCGGCAGCCTTGCGCGCTCTGACAGACTGGCGAAATACAACCAGCTGATCCGCATCGAAGAAGCGTTGGGCGAAAGCGCACAATACGCCGGCCGCAGTATCCTGAAATAAGCGACTGCGTTCACGGGCAACTAAAAAAGGGAGGGCGCTTTGCCCTCCCTTTATTGTTTCGATTGCTAAACGGGATCAATCCCAGATGTCGTCGTCAACTTCGGGTAAGCTTTCCAGCTCCTGCTCAGTCAGGTTGGTGACATAGTTGTAGGTTTTGTCTTCGCCCTTGACGAAGCGAACGCTCTCAAGCGGCAGAATGACGTCCCGATCCCCAATTCCGAGAAAACCACCGATTTCAGCCAGCACCGCGATCATGTGGCCATTCTGATCCAACAGCACCTCGGAGATTTCGCCAATCTTGCTCCAGTTTGCATCAACGGTGGAGTAGCTACCGCCACTGGTCCAGACGGTATCGTCAGGCGTGACCTCTAACCGGTAGACCGCCCCGTCTTCGATTTGACTGGCCGAAATCAGATTCTCGGTAGAGTATTTCTGCTCTGCGCTTGCAGCAGCGGTGGTGCCAGCTGCGACCAATGCGGCGAGTGTCAGGATATTCGCTTTCATTGTAAAAACTCCTCATTGTTTCAATGAACAAACGCAGCGCGCACCGACCAGGTTCACCGAATTTACTGAATTCTATCGATGTTTATGTCATAGATTAATCTGGATGCGGCCAGTTGTCGGGAACCGAAGGCCCTCAGCCCCTTGCATCCGCGGCCAAAATGCATTTTTCGGTGTCAGAGAAGACATCACATCGATCCGGAGCACCGCATGACCACCAGCCTGATCCGCCCTGCGACTGCGCCCGAAGATCTGGCCGCCGTGCGCCAGCTGTGTTGGGACTACCGCAGCCACCTGTCGTCGGTATCTGCCGTGGATGCAGAGCTGACCGAGACATTCTATCCGACCCCCAAGTACACCGCCCTGATGGACACCCTAGAGACGCTGCACGCGCGGCCCCGAGGCATCATCCTTCTGGCCGAGCTTGACGGCCAGCCGGTCGGTTGTGGCATGAGCCACGCTCTTTTTCCGGACACCTCCGAGATCAAGCGCGTTTATGTCGCCCCGCACGCACGCGGCCACGGCATCGCCCGCAAGCTTGTCACCGCGCTGGTGGACCAAGCCCGCACCGACGGCTTCGACCGCGTGGTTCTGGACACCTCGGTCAGCCTCGGCCCCGCACGCGCGCTGTATGCCTCCATGGGCTTTGACGAACGCGGCCCCTATCAGGACATTCCCGCCGCCGCCCTGCCGCATCTGCTTTTCTTTGAGGCTACGCTGTGAAAGCGGACATGGCACAGGCCGAGACTGGCATTGCCCGCGCGCCCCTTTTGACGCCGGAACTGACACACGGCGCACCGCAATTCATCATGCAGGAAATTCACTGGCATCGCGCCGATAGTATGGGTGATTTCACCTTTGACTGCTTCCCCCCCGCCCCTAAACCGGAGATTCCCTCATGAGCCAGAAACGCACCATCGCCATTGCAGGGGTTGTCATTCTCGCCGGTCTTGCTCTCATCGAAAGGGCGACCAACAGCGTGCAGGTTGTCCCTGCCAATGTGGTTTCCATCAAATCAATCGTGCCTGACAAAGGCCCTGATCAGTGGATCGTGACCTTCGAGCTTTCAGACCGCAACACATACACAGCTGATCCCCTGACTGTGCGCCCGACCTATAGCCTTGGCGATCCAGCCTGCGTCCGCATGCACACGCGAAGCTGGGCCAAGTCAAAGTACCAGATCACCGCCGACACCAGCTGCTGGGATGGCGCGGTCACGCCGCTACGCGCACCAGACTGAACATGTCTTGCGCGGCAGCGCTCCGTCAGGTCACGCTGGGCACGCTTACCGATCCACCACCCACGGCAGCACGTACACCCGTTGTGCCTGCACAGCTTGTCGGCAGGCCCCGCGCCACGCGCACGGCAAGATAGGCAAAGGCTTGCGCTTCCAGCATATCTCCGTCCAGCCCGACCTCTTCAACGGGCATCACCGGACAATCCAGCGACACCGCAAGCATCTGCATCAGCACGGGGTTCTGCCTGCCGCCGCCTGTCACCAGCACCCGCGAGGGCGGACTGGGGCAATGCTGCATCGCTTCGGCCACACCGGCCGCGCACATCGCCGTTAGGGTGGCCGCCGCATCAGCATTGGACAATTCGCGCACCAGCGCCACCATCTCGGCAAAGTCATTGCGGTCCAGAGACTTGGGCGGCATGCGCGCAAAATAGGGCTCGGCCAGAAACAGCTCTAGCGCGCCTGTCTCTACTGTGCCGCCACGCGCTATTGCGCCATCCTTATCATAGGCCAACCCAAGCCGTTCCTGCATCAGATCATTGACTGGCGCGTTGGCTGGCCCCGTATCAAACGCCAACAAAGCGCCCTCATGGTGGGGCTGGGCCACGGCGGGGTCTACCCATGTGAGATTACCCACACCACCCAGATTGAGGAACGCCACAGGCTCTTGTGCGCCAATGTAGCGTGCGCAGGCATGGTGGAAGAAGGGCGCAAGCGGTGCGCCCTCGCCGCCCAGCTCGACATCCGCACTGCGGAAATCCCAAACCACCGGCACACCAAGCCGATCTGCCAGCATCGCGCCATCGCCCACCTGCAGCGTGCCTTGCGCACGCGGCGCATGGGCCAGTGTCTGTCCGTGAAAACCGATCAGATCAACATCTGTAAAATCGGCCAGTATCTCAAGATGCGCTTTCTCGACGACACGCGCGGCCGCTTCAACGTCCGGTCCGTGCCATTGGCCAAAACCGGCGGCAATCATTGACCGCTCTTCCGGCGCGTAACTACGATAGGCGCTGCGTCCGAATGCGGTGATACTGTGCCCGTCCGTGCGCAGCACTGCCACATCGACTCCGTCAAGGGACGTGCCCGACATCGCCCCTGCCGCCGTCACAACCCCTGTCTTTGCGATGGCTTTGCTCATTTTCTTGCCTTTTCCTTTGGCCTTGCCCGCCCTATAGATGCCCTGCAATCAAACCCGAGGGCAAGCGCCATGACATACCATCCCAAATCAGATTTCGTCGCCGTGATGATGGAGCGGGGCTTCCTTGCCGATTGCACCGACTATCAAGGCTTGGACGAGGCGCTGCTTAAGGGGGCGATGCCCGGCTACATCGGTTTCGATGCCACGGCAAAATCCCTGCACGTCGGCTCATTGATCCAGATCATGATGCTGCGCTGGCTGCAAAAGACAGGCGGCAAACCGATTACCCTGATGGGCGGCGGCACCACAAAGGTGGGCGATCCGTCTTTCCGCGCAGACGAGCGTCCGCTGCTCACGGCCGAGCAGATCGACGAAAACATCGCAGGCATTAAAAAGGTGTTCTCTGCCTACCTGACCTACGGCGATGGCCCGTCGGACGCGATGATGATCAACAACGCCGAATGGCTCGACGATCTCAACTACCTTGAGTTCCTGCGCGACATTGGCCGCCATTTCTCCATCAACCGCATGCTGGCCTTCGAGAGCGTCAAGTCACGTCTTGATCGCGAGCAATCGCTGTCCTTCCTCGAATTCAACTACATGATCCTCCAAGCTTATGACTTTATGGAGCTTCACCGCCGCTATGGCTGCGTCCTGCAAATGGGCGGCAGCGACCAGTGGGGCAACATCGTCAACGGCATCGACCTCACGCGCCGTGTGATTGACGGCGAAGTTTACGGCCTCACCTCGCCCCTGCTCACCACCTCTGACGGTAAGAAGATGGGCAAGTCGCAATCAGGTGCCATCTGGCTCAACCCTGACATGCTGTCCCCCTACGAGTTCTGGCAATTCTGGCGCAACACGACCGACGCCGACGTGGGCCGCTTCCTCAAGCTCTATACAGAGCTACCGGTAGACGAGTGTGAGCGCCTTGGCGCGCTGGAAGGCTCCGAGATCAACGAGGCCAAGATCCGCCTCGCAAACGAAGTCACAGGCTTGTTGCACGGCGCAGAGGCTGCCGCAGCGGCAGAAGCCACCGCGCGCGAGGTCTTTGAAAAAGGCGGCGTGGGCGATGATCTTCCGACACTGACCCTGTCCGCGGCAGATGTTGGCGATGGCATTTCCATTGTGCAGCTGCTGGTGAAATCCGGTCTCGCGGGCTCTGGCAAAGAAGCCAAGCGCCTGATCGCTGAGAATGGCGCGCGCCTGGACGATGCGCCACTGACCGATGCGGGCATGATGTTGGATATGGCCGCCTTCGGCGCACCCATCAAGCTGTCCGCAGGCAAAAAGCGCCACGCGCTTGTGCAGCTTGGCTAAATTCGGTTGAGGGGGGTTAAGCCCCCCTTAACCAACCCGCGACCATGATCGGGCATGTTTGATACAAGCCCGCCCCTGTCTGATCATCCACTGATGCAAGACTGCGCCTTTGCCGCCGCCCTTCTGCTTTGCGGTCAATCGCCTGTGTTACTGCCCTCTGGCCTGATGCTGCTCAGCCGTCGCCCTGCGGGGGTGCCTGTGCTGATGCTGCCGCGCGCAGCACCGCCAAATGATTTAGCCCACCAGTTGGCGCAAGCGGGCCTGCAGAGGCAACCGCTGGTGCTGTCTCCTGAAACCCCGTGCGCGATACGTCGCGCCATGCCACTCAGCCCCGCGCGTGCACTGCTTGAGGTGGACCTATCGCAGCCATCACACGCCCGGCGTGCCGCGCTGCACCAGAAATGGCGTCACCAACTGGGACAGGCCGAAGCAAGCCCGCTGCGCGTTTTGGAAAGGCCGCTCACGCCGGATCATCCGTTGCTAGAGATTGAGGCCGAACAAGCCCGCACGCGCCGCTACCAGAACTGGCCAAGCGCGTTGACCGCCGCCTTTGCGCAGGCTGCACCTGATAAGACCCACCTGTTCACGGCGCTGCTAAGGGGACATCCGGTGGCGCATATGCTGTTTCTGACACATGGCAGGCGCGCAACCTATCACATTGGCCACAGCACAGATGCCGGACGGCGCGCACACGCGCATAATCTGCTGCTCTGGCACGCAATGGACACGCTGGCGCGCCGCGGCTTTACCCGCCTCGACCTCGGCCCCGAAACAACCGACCAGATTGATCGCTTCAAACGGCGTGCCGGTGCGCGCGCCATTCCCACCGGCGGTACATGGCTGCGCTGGACACCCCTTGCGCGCCGCCCGAAGCCGTGATTATCTGAACGCCTGTTCAAATAGGGAGCATTGCCATGCAGATGTCCACCACCGCCGCGATCGTCACCGGAGGCGCATCCGGTCTGGGCGAAGCCACCGCCCGCCACTTCGCCGCCCAAGGCGCAAAAGTCACCCTGCTTGACCGCGACGCAGAGCGCGGAAAAGCCGTAGCTGCGGAAATCGGCGGCCATTTCGTCGAAACAGACGTGACAGATGAGGCATCGGTCGAAGCTGCGATCGCGCAAGCCCGGGAACACATGGGCGCGCTCAATGTTGCTGTGAACTGCGCCGGCATCGCACTTGGGATCAAGACCACTGGCCGCGACGGGCCGCACCCCCTGTCCGCCTTTCAGAAAACCATCGATATTAACCTGACAGGTAGCTTTAATATCGCCCGCATCGCGGCGACGGTCATGGCAAAGAACGATCCAGAAGCGGACGGCGCGCGCGGCGTGATCATCAACACGGCCTCTATCGCCGCCTTTGACGGGCAAAAAGGTCAGGTCGCCTATGCCGCGTCTAAGGGTGGCATTGTGGGCATGACCCTCCCCATGGCGCGCGATCTGGCACAATCGGGCATCCGCGTAATGACCATTGCTCCGGGTATTTTCGGCACACCAATGCTTAAGGGCCTGCCGCAAGAGGTCCAAGACAGCCTTGCCGCCGAAGTACCGAACCCTGCTCGTTTGGGCGATCCGACCGAATACGCCCGCATGGCCGCGTTCATTGTTGAAATGGGGTATCTGAACGGCGAAGTCATCCGCTTGGATGGTGCACTGCGAATGCGCTAACGGGATACTCCGTACAATTTTGCCCAGACCGGACCTTGAGCTCGGTCTGGGCTGACGTTGGCTATGCGGACAAAACGGGCCTTCGCTGGCACCCTTTCAATGTCTGATTTCGTTCCGTACCGGCGCACTGCGTCCAAGAGCCTTGGGTGTCCGTTAGCGAACAATAACGCCGGGATTCAACATTTCTTGATCCGACTCTATTGATATCCCTGAAAAGGGGGTCAAGGCATGCCCGGCTATATCTCTGAACTTGACTACTTTGGCACGTCGGATCAGGAATTTGTTGAGATTGCCGTTCCAACAGGCACTGATGTCTCTAGCTATACGTTGGTGTTTTATCAGTCGGACGGAACGGCCTACAGCACTGTGTCATTGGGGTCCTACACGGGAACCTTTGGTAGCCAGGATGTCTATGTTGTGAATCAGTCGACACCAGGTTTCGACTCTGGCGGCGACCCGACGGGCACGTTCTATCCGGATGATGCTATTGCCCTCGTGGACGACAGTGGCACGGTCCTTCAGTTTATTTCTTGGGAAGGAAATACCGTCAACGCGACAGAGGGCCCGGCAAGCGGAACCTCTAGCACCAACGCGGGGTTCACGGGGCAAAGTCTGCAGTCTGATGATGGCGGCGCTTCGTATTATGCAAAATCCAATTCAAACGAAGGATCAATCCCGGCCTGTTACGCTCCGGGCAGCTTGATTGAAACACCGCTTGGATTACGCCGTGTTGAAGACCTGCAAGAAGGTAATCAGATATGGACAGCGGACAGCGGCACCCAAAGCATTCGCTGGATATGGGATGGTATCGAACCGCTGGAAGATGTCGAAGACAGCGATTACCTGGTTCTGATTCAGGCGGGTGCGCTTGGACCGCAACTGCCCACTTACGATCTAATCGTCTCGCCCCAACATCGCATTCTCGTTGGCGCGGGTGGCCAGTTGGAAGCCCACTTTGAATCCGAGTATTTGGTACCAGCGAAATCTCTTACATCATTGCCCGGAATACGGTTCATGCGAGGCAAGACGAGAATGCGCTGGCTTCATTTTGCATGTGACAACCACGAAGTCGTATGCGCCAATGGTTGCTTGTCGGAATCGTTGTATTTGGGCCCGATGGCATTGCGAAGTCTGCCAAGAAGGCATTTTTACTACTTACGCAGAGTTTATGCGGATGCAGCCTTAGACACAGCATTTATGAGCCCCCTCGCGCGGCAATGCCTGCCAGTTGGGCAGGTCAAAGACCACCTGAACAAAGGCCGACGTCGCACCATGCAGGCTCAACTGGATGCAAACGCTTAGTCGTTCAATCCAGTTGCAGGCGCCCTGCGTGCAACCGGAAACAGAACAGAACTTAGCGACGAAAGCCGGTTAGCGGCTGCCAGCAGTCATGTTGTCCAGAGATATGGACCGCAAATTCGTCCACAGGATGTGCATTCGCGGCTTCATATTTGCTGCAAATTGCCTGAATGACCGTAGTCGCCTCTACGACGCAGCAGCGTTCCGCACCGCGGTCGCATGCAGCAAGATTTAAACACCTCTGCTTTGAGCCAAGCGCGTTGAAAATATCCTCATTTTCGAACCATTTTTCTGATTACTACGGTAATTTCATTTGGCTGTTCGTAGCCAGTGTGTCGAGATATTCCTGCCCTGCGCGTGGTGCATCGTTGGCGACAGCCGCACGGGCTGCACGGTCTTCAGGGTTGGTGGAGTTCTGTTTCTGGACATCAGCGCTTGTCCGGCGGGTATCGACGGCTAATCCTTTGCCCCCGCCAGCCCCTCTTTTATGCATCGCGCAACGGTGGTCTCAAACACGTGGTGCAGAAGATCACTCTCGCAGAAGCGACCGTGACGGTCCTTGGGAAAAAACGAATGGTCCGGGATGCGGTCATTATGATCGCGGCCGCAGAACCAGCGCTTGGCCAGATCCAGATGAACCTCATCGCACAAGCGGCGTTCCAACTGGATGCCGAAGCAATAGCCCACAAGCAACATCCCGATCCTCAATTCAGGATCAATGGATGGGCGACCAGTGTGGTTGTAGAACTCGGCAAGATGCGCACGGATGCCGCGTTTTGGTAGAACAGCCGTTCCGCGTTTATCTCACTTTTAGATCACGGCCATCACGTAGAACTAACGTTTCATAGCCAGAGACCTGCCTCAGCTGCCTGCTTTTTCTTCCAGCATCAGCCATTCTTCTTCGGCATCCGCCAGTTTTTCGTGGCGCTGCACCAGCGCATCGCTGGCTTTCTGAAACTTGGCGGGCTGTTCGGTGAACAATGCAGGATCACCCAGCAATTCCTCAAGCTTGGCAATCTCTGCGGTGATGCGCTCAATCTCGGCTGGCAAGGCCTCCAAACGGTGTTTTTCGGTAAAGCTGAGACCTGTTTGCGTCTTGGTTTTTGGCTTGCCCTTCGGCGCAGAAGTCTTTGACTTCACGACACTTTCAGAGAAATCTTCCATCCCGCGCTGCGCGATATAATCGCTCCAGCCACCGGCATAAACGGTTGCTTTGCCGTCACCTTCCATGGCGATGGTTGTTGCCGCCACACGGTCAAGAAAGTCGCGATCGTGGCTTACAAGAATAACGGTGCCGTCATAGTTACCCAACAGTTCTTGCATCAGGTCCAGCGTTTCGACATCCAGATCGTTTGTCGGTTCATCGAGCACCAGCAGGTTGCTTTCGCGCGCCATCAGTTTGGCCAACAGCAAGCGCGCCTTTTCCCCACCGGACAAGGAACGAACGGGGGCGCGGGCCTGGGCTTCGTCGAACAGGAATTCTTTGAGGTAACCAACAACGTGCTTGGGATTACCGCGGACCATAATCTGATCCGCCTTCCCGCTTACACGCATGTCAGGGTCGCCTGTCAGACTGTCCCACAGGCTCATGTCGCCATCCAACTGCGCGCGTGCCTGATCGAACAGCGCCAGCGCCAGATTGGTCCCGATTTTGACCTCACCGCTGTCAGGTTGTTCTTTGCCGATCAACATATTCAACAGCGTGGTTTTCCCCACACCGTTCGGGCCAACCAGTGCGATGCGATCGCCACGGTTCACTGTCAGTGAAAAGTCATGCAAAATGACTTTATTGCCGAAAACCTTTGTAATTCCAGTTGCTTCCATAACCTTTCGGCCGGATTTAGGCCCCGCATCCAGCGCCATGGCAGCCGTGCCTTGGCGTTTGATCTGGCCTGCCCGTTCGGCGCGCAAATCCTGCAGCGCGCGCACGCGGCCCTGGTTACGTGTACGCCGCGCTGAAATACCTTCAACCGCCCACCGCGCCTCCGCTTTGATCTTGCGGTTCAGCTTGTGGCGCTGCATGTCCTCTTCTTCCCAGATCTGGTCACGCCATGCCTCGAACCCTTGAAAGCCGATCTCTTGGCGGCGCACAGCCCCGCGATCAATCCACAGGGTTGCACGTGTCAGCGCGTTCAGGAACGCGCGGTCGTGGGAGATGATGACATAGGCCGCACGGGTGGATTTCAGCTCATCCTCGAGCCATGCGATGGCTTCAATGTCCAGGTGGTTGGTCGGTTCGTCCAGCAGCATAAGCTCTGGCTCAAGCGCCATCAGACGTGCAAGGGCTGCACGCCGCCGCTCTCCTCCGGATGCGGTGGCGACGGGACGATCAGGATCGAATTTCAGCCCCTCACCTGCACGCTCGACTTTATAAAGTTCACCGGGCTCTAGCCCATGAGAGGCAAAATCGCCCAACGTCTCAAACCCAGTCAGATCAGGATCCTGTTCCATATAGCCGACGCTGACGCCGGGACCTGCGGTCACCTCGCCGCTGTCCGCTTCGATCAAGCCCGCCATGACTTTCATCAAGGTGGACTTGCCGGAACCGTTGCGCCCGACCAGCGCCAGACGGTCGCCGGGCTGGACGACCAAAGACAGGTCATTGAATACAGGATCGCCGCCAAATGTGAGGGCGATATCGGATAGTTGAAGAAGGGGTGCACGTGCCATGCATGCCGCCTACTGCGTGGCCGCGAAAACGTCAATCAGACAAAATCAAATCAGCGCTCTGAGCAGCCTTTTGCGCGCAGGTGGAATCGCGTCGATCTCTAATCCTGTGAACATGTGCAGCGTGTCCATGGCGTGATCGACAACCGCATGGTCACTGACCCAGCCCCCCATCATCAGATACGTGCGCAACAAAGGCGGCATCGCCGCATTGGCCCGTTTGATATCAGGCGCGCGATCCAGTTGCCCGGCATAGTTAAAGACATCGGCCGCCCGGACGTCGGGGGCCCAGTTCGCAGGTGCCAGATGCCGCGCTTTCAAAAGCGCGAAGGCGTCCAGATAGGCCGCGGCATTCGTGCCGGCAAAGGAGGAGCACCCAAAAAGCAGGCGCACACCGCTAATGTCCACGTAAGACGTCAATGCAGCCCAGGCGATGCGTAAAACATCCGGATCGCGGCAATCGGGCGTAATGCAAAACCGTCCCAGTTCAAGCATGGGGCCCTCGAACGCCTCAAGACGGGTCAGATCATAGTATTGCGCCGCATAGCTCTGACCAAGATGACTTCCCGTCAGAATAGACATGCGAAAAGTAGCCACCAGCTCGTCGGTATCTTGAGCCTGCACCATCACATGCTGCGCCCTGTCGTCGAAAGGGTCTTCCACCCCGCCAGCCGCACCAAAGCAACGCGCACGAAGCGCAAGTGAGGCGGTCATATCCGTGTCGCTCTGCACAGGGCGCACAGTATAGCGCCCCTTTTGCAACGGAATCATGCCGGGTGCATAAACCAGAGGTGTTTTGTCCGTCATATGGGACAACGGGCTTGGATCAGCCGCTCAACCCGGCAGGGTTGAACCGGCCAATGTTGCCCAGAAGCTGACGCAGGAAGCCACTGTCACGCACTCCGGGTGTGGTCACACGTCGCGCCAGAGGCACGACCTGCCCGCGCTCGAGCCCGAAGCGTTCGATGTTGGTAACCACGCCTGCTTCATTAAAGCTGATGGCCAGCACCTGCCGCTCGACTTCTTTGGGGGCCAGCGCACCAAAGATGCGGCGCTGGCTGCGCACGTAGTAGAAGCCACTGTCATTCACCACACCGGCCGTCGAAGGAATGCCGATGCTTTCCTCCACAGAGGCACGCGTATCAACGCCAACGACGATCTGGTCCAGATCTTCCGCGGGCGGCATATAGCCGTGATTTTTATATTGCGGCGTACATGCAGCCAACCCGCCGGCCAGAGCGGCACCGAGCAGCACACGCCGCACAATCACCGTGTTGTCGAAGATACCCATGGTACTGCCCCTTGCCCTTAACCTGTATGGCTTTTATCTCGCATATACCAAATGCGCCCCATGGTTCAAGAAACGAAAGCACAAGCTCATGTCTCCTACACCCCCAAGTGCGACCAGTTTGCGCGTTGCAAGCCTGTCACAAACATCGCCGACCCCTTTCTCCCTGCGTCCTGACGCGGCCGCGCTGGCCGCCTTGGCGCAAGAAATGGAAATAAGCGGACTGCGCAAATTATCTTTTGAAGGTGCACTGCATCCTATGGGTGACAGCGATTGGCAGTTGCGCGGACGCCTCGGCGCCACCGTCACCCAGCCTTGCGTTGTTACGCTTGAGCCGGTCATAACGCGCATTGATACAGATGTGCTGCGCACGTTCATCCGCGATTATGTCGATGTAGACGCCCCAGAAGCCGAGGTGCCCGAAGATGATAGCGTTGAGCCTTTGGGCGCGTGGATCGACCCCGCGCTCGTTATGGAAGAAGAGCTCGCGCTCGCCCTGCCTCAATATCCGCGTAAGATAGAGACCGAGAGTGAGCCGGTCCGCGTCACCGAACCGGGCAAAAAACCAATGAGCGATGAAGAAGCACGCCCTTTCGCGGGTCTCGCGGCGTTTAAACAACAGCTTGAGGATGACGCAGACAGCTGAGCAGGCCTTGCCGCCCTGACAGAAGGCAAAAACCGGCTTGCAATGAAGTCTTTTCGCAGTATTTTGCGCCGCTCCAATGAAATAGCGTTGGACAAGCGACCGCCACTTGCCTAAACGCACCACACGCCCGTATGGGAGTTGATCCGAAACACGGCCCGCCGCAGCCGATCTGCGCATTATGGCCCCGAATACAAAGGCACCAGACATGGCTGTCCAGCAGAATAAAGTATCCAAATCGCGCCGCAACAACCGCCGCTCCCACGATTCGCTGACAGCAGCGAACCCGAACGAGTGCACCAACTGCGGTGAGCTGAAGCGTCCACACCACGTGTGTGCGTCCTGCGGTCACTACGCAGACAAAGAAGTTGTGGCTCAGATCGACGAGATTGATCTCGAAGACGACGCGGCGTAAGCTGCACGCCTGAACAATTGGCAACTCAAAGGCATTCGCAGCACATGACGGCCCCGCCCGATCAGAAAACCGCGAACGCCCGCACCCTCATCTCGGTCGATGCGATGGGGGGGGATCAGGGACCGGCAGCTGTTGTTGCCGGTTGCCTCAAGTCGGCTAAAGAAAACCCGGAACTTTCCTTTGTTTTACACGGCCCTGAAGCGGAATTGCGTGCTCTTGTAGCAAAGCACCCCGCCCTTGAGGGCCGTACCGTGATCCGCGACGCCGTTGGTGTTGTGACAATGGAAGACAAGCCAAGCCATGTTGTGCGCTCAGGCAAAGACACGTCAATGTGGTCGGCCATTGAATCCGTGCGCACAGGTGAGGCCAGCGTGGCAGTCTCTTGTGGCAACACAGGCGCGCTGATGGCGCTGTCGATGATCCGCCTGCGCAAACTGCCCGGCGTGAACCGGCCCGCCATTGCCGTTCTTTACCCCTCCTCCAACCCACAGGGCTTTAATGTGATGTTGGATGTCGGTGCGGATATCCGCGCCGATGCCGATGACCTGCTGCGTTTCGCCCTTATGGGAATGTCCTACGCGCGCAATGGCCTGAACCTGCAAACTCCACGCATCGGTTTGCTGAACGTCGGGACCGAAGAACACAAAGGCCGAACCGAGCTTAAAGAAGCGCATGATCTGATTCGCGATCATCAGGATGAGGCCGGTTACGAATTTGTCGGATTCGTTGAAGGCGGCGATATCTCGGGCGATACGGCCGATGTGATCGTCACCGATGGATTTACCGGCAACATTGCGATCAAGACAGGCGAAGGCACCGCCAGCCTGATTGGTCAGCGCCTCCGCGAAGCATTCAAATATTCCATCCTGTCCCGCCTCGCCTCATTGCTGGCCTATACCTCGCTTATGCGTTTGCGTGAAAAGATCGATCCGCGCCGCGTGAATGGCGGGGTGTTCTTGGGTCTGAACGGGACGGTGGTGAAATCCCACGGCTCGGCAGATGCAACGGGTATTGCCGCGGCGATTAGACTGGCCGCTCAACTGGTCGAGAACGGCTTTAACGACAAGCTGGCCGCGCGGGTTGCCGCCGCCCTGCCGACAGAGGAGCCGACATCCGAATGACAATACGCGCAGTTGTAAAAGGGATCGGGCACTACTTGCCCAAACGGGTCGTAGAGAACGCCGAATTCGAGGCCACGCTAGAGACAAATGACGAATGGATTCGCTCCCGCTCGGGTATCGAACGCCGCCATTTCGCAGGCGAAGGCGAGACGACATCCAGCATGGCCACCGCCGCCGCCGAGGCTGCCCTTGCGATGGCGGGCCTCGAGGCAAATGACATCGACGCAGTCATTGTTGCCACCTCCACCGCCGACCTTACCTTCCCTTCTGCCGCGACAATGGTGCAGGCGCAGCTTGGCATGAAATCCGGATTTGCCTTTGATATCCAAGCGGTATGCGCCGGATTCATCTTTGCGCTTAGCAATGCAAACGCTCTGATCCTGTCAGGTCAGGCGCGTCGCGTGCTGGTGATCGGTGCCGAAACCTTCAGCCGGATCATGGACTGGACCGACCGCAGCACCTGCGTGCTGTTTGGCGATGGCGCGGGCGCGCTGATACTTGAAGCAGATGAAGGCGCAGGCACCTCCGATGACCGCGGCATCCTTTCCACCGATCTGAATTCTGACGGCACCCACCGCGATCTGCTTTATGTCGACGGCGGCAGCTCGACCGGCACCACGGGCTACCTGCGCATGCAGGGCAACCAAGTGTTCCGCCATGCTGTAGAAAAGCTGAGCAAGACAGCGACCACAGCGATGGAAGCCGCAGGCATCAGCAGCGAAGACGTCGATTGGATCGTGCCGCATCAGGCCAACATCCGCATCATTCAGGGCACCGCCAAGAAGCTTGGCCTCAGCATGGATAAGGTCGTCGTAACCGTACAAGACCACGGCAACACGTCCGCTGCGTCCATCCCGCTGGCCCTGTCTGTGGGTGTCGAGCGCGGCCAGATCAAACAGGGCGATTTGGTGGTGACCGAAGCCATCGGTGGCGGCCTTGCCTGGGGTGCGGTCGTTCTGCGCTGGTAAGCCCGCCCATGGCGGCTCATCGCGCAAATGAGCCTAGGATATTGACTTGAGAGCGTAAGCTGGCCAAAGTCTTAGAAAAAATGGGGAATAATATGACAAGCACGACACTCACGCGGATGGATCTGAGCGAAGCTGTTTTTCGTGAGGTTGGTCTGTCGCGCAACGAAAGCGCACAACTGGTAGAAACAGTTCTGGAAGAAATGTCCGATGCGCTGGTGCGCGGCGAACAGGTGAAGATTTCCTCGTTCGGCACATTTTCGGTCCGCGATAAGTCCGCGCGTATCGGTCGCAACCCCAAAACCGGCGAAGAGGTTCCGATCAACCCGCGCCGCGTGCTGACGTTCCGCCCCTCGCATCTGATGAAAGATCGTGTTGCCGACGGGAACAAGTCCTGAACTGATGCCAAAATCGCCTGACGCTTTCCGTACTATCTCTGAAGTTGCAGAATGGCTTGGCATCCAAGCCCATGTGCTGCGCTTTTGGGAGAGCAAATTCACTCAAGTAAAACCGATCAAGCGTGCGGGTGGCAGACGCTATTACCGGCCCGCCGATATGCTGCTGCTTGGCGGTATCAAACGGTTGTTACATGATGACGGATTGACGATCAAAGGCGTCCAGAAAATCCTGCGCGAAGAAGGGATGAGCCATGTGGCCGCCCTTTCAGTTCCGCTAGACGATGCTGACGTCGATGTGCAGGTCGCTTCCAAAGCGCCAGCCCCACAACCTGCGCCGGAACCGGAATCCGAACCGGTTGCTGTTGTGCTGCCGTTCGAAGCCCCGAAAGAGGCCAAACAAGACACACCGCCTGACACCTCTGAGCATGACAGCGCGCCAGAAGAGACGGTTCAAGAACAGCTCGATACTGCTCAGGAGGCCGAAGCCGAGGTTGATACGCCTGCTGATAGCGCCGACGCCGAACCGGCCCCTGTTGAGGACGATCCGGACCTGTCGGCGCAAGATGAAACGCCTGCTGATCCCGTGGACATGACGCCTATTGAGGCTGAACCTGAGGTGGAGACTCTGGCTGAAGAGCAGCCTGTAGAGGACACGGCCACACAGGTTGAGGATACAGCAAAGCCAGAAACAGATGAGGCGCACCAGTCCGGCACTGATCGCGGCGCAGAGACACAATCAACTCCTACCGGAGTGTCTGCATCGGATGAAGACACTGTGGCAGACGACGCAATTGAGCCTGCAACGGTGCACGCTGATCCTGTAGAATCGTCTGAACAGGCAGAAATGCAAGAGTCTGCCGCGGAAGATACTCCAGAGGAACCAGCAGAGGTTGCACCTGAGGAAACGCCCGCAGAAGACGCCGTTCCCTCATTCCGCAGACAGCCGGAAGTAGCGGAAATCGCGCCCACCGCAGAGGACGCGCCTGAAGAGGACACGCTTGCCGCCCAACCGGAAGCCGACGCAGCGCCGGAAGCACCTCCTGCGCCCAAGGCGCGTGATATCGGCATGCCGGAAATCACAGCAGAGCACGATATCCACGCCGACATCGCAACACTGACCCGTGCCAGCCGCATCCAGTCCTTGGATGAAGAAAACGCGGTCAAGATGCAGCCGCTTTTGGCACAGCTGACATCCCTGCGTGACCGTATGGCCGCGCGTCGGGGTAGCACGCCGTCAAAATCCTGACGGGGACGCCGAATGGGTGCGATTGCCTCTTGCACCGCCCTGTTTATGCGGTATGAACACCACCATGTCGGGCTATGGCGCAGCCTGGTAGCGCGTCCGTCTGGGGGACGGAAGGTCGCAGGTTCGAGTCCTGCTAGCCCGACCACGACATACGCAAAACGCTCGCATCCCCTCGGTTGCGGGCGTTTTGTGCATCTAAAGACCAGTGACCAAAAGGACGTTTCATGCCCGGCGTAATCCCAAACCAACAGCTTGAAACGATGATCGCGCAAGGCGTGATCACTGCAGAACCGGCCGTTGATCCTGCACAGATACAACCAGCCAGCCTTGATCTGCGCCTTGGCACCGTGGCCTACCGTGTGCGGGCCTCGTTTCTGGCTGGACACGGCGCAAAGGTCGCTGACCGCCTGCAAGAGTTCGAGATGCACCGCGTGGACCTGACCCAAGGTGCGGTTCTTGAAAAAGGCGCGGTCTATGTCGTGCCCCTGATGGAGCACCTTGCCCTGCCCGACGGCATAAGCGCCGTGGCAAACGCCAAAAGCTCGACCGGCAGGCTCGATCTTCTGACCCGTACCATCACCGACGGCGGGACTGAGTTTGACCGCGTTGCGGCAGGCTACAATGGCCCGCTTTACGCCGAGATTTGCCCGCGGTCATTCTCCGTGCTGGTGCGTCCGGGAATGCGTCTTAACCAAATCCGTTTTGGTACCGGTGACGCTGTGCTCAGCGACGATGATTTGCGCGCACTGCACGCACAGACCCCTCTGGTAGACGGAGAGGCGGTCGTTGACGACGGCTTGGGGTTTTCCGTCGATCTACGACTCAAAGACACCACGCTGGTTGGCTACCGTGCCAAGCCGCACACAGGCGTAATTGATCTGGACAAGATCGGTCACTACGCGCCTGCGGACTACTGGGAAGAGGTCCACAGCTCTAACGGCCAGATCATTCTTGATCCCGGCGCGTTCTATATCCTCGTGAGCCGTGAGGCAGTGACCATCCCGCCAGACTACGCCGCCGAAATGGCACCGTACCTTGCCATGGTGGGCGAATTCCGCGTGCATTACGCGGGCTTCTTCGATCCGGGCTTCGGCCATGATGCTGCTGGGGGTGCTGGCTCTCGCGGGGTGCTGGAAGTGCGCTGTCACGAAGCGCCGTTCGTGCTGGAGCATGGGCAGGTTGTGGGGCGGTTGGTCTATGAACGGATGAGCGAAGCGCCGACACAACTGTATGGCGCAGGCATCGCGTCAAACTACCAAGGTCAGGGCCTAAAGCTGTCAAAGCACTTCAAACTGCCCTGACAAGGAAGGTGCAAGCACCCTCCTCCCAGGCATTAATTTAGCGCCTACGCGTCAAAGCTTGCCCGCACGGCGCACCACTTTCATCGCTTGTTTGGCCTGCTTTGCGCCCTGCCCGCCGTTCTGGCGGTTTGCGCGGCGCGCAGCGCGGACTTCTTGCTGCGTTGGGCCTTCTTGCACAGGATTGCCATAGTCGTCGATTTCGCCCTGTTGCCGTTGTTGCCCTCGTCCACTGCGCAGCGACGATGCCTTGTTAATGCCCGCGTCGATGCCCTTGTTGAGCAATTTACGCGTCAGCTGACGGATAATCATATTGATGATCTGGTTCATTCTGCTCTCCTCGGTATTCCTGTTGGTGCCACTATAGCGATAATTGCGGCATTATTGCGGATCAATCTTCGAATAGTTCGCTCTGACCTTCGGTGCTTTCCAGCTCGTCCTCATCTTCGCTGACTTTCGGCAGGAGGCTTATGCCTTGGCGGCTCTCCAACAGACCGGCAGACCGCAGTTCCTTAAGGCCCGGTAGGTCGCGGGCGTTCTCAAGGCCGAAATGATCCAAGAAGCCTTCGGTCACCACAAATGTCACAGGCCGTCCCGGTGTCATCTTGCGTCGGCCAAACCGGATCCATTCAAGTTCAAGCAATTGGTCCACAGTCCCCCGAGAGACAGACACGCCACGGATTTCTTCGATCTCGGCGCGGGTGACCGGCTGGTGATAGGCAATGATGGCCAATGTCTCGATCGCGGCGCGGCTAAGCTTGCGCACCTCGACAGTCTCTTTTTGCATCAGATAGCCCAGATCAGCGGCGGTGCGCAGCGCATAGGAATCACCGATCTTCATCACATGTACACCACGGCCCTCATAGCGGCGGCGCAGATAAACCATCGCTTCGGCGGCATCGCAGCCATGCGGCATCCGTGCCTCTAATTCACGCAGTGTCACCGGCTCTGCACTGGCAAAAAGGATCGCTTCGATCATGCGCTCTTGCTCTGCTATCGGGGGCGCGTCAAACAGGCTTTCTTCTGCGATTTCAGTTTCTTCTGACATATACTTAAACTTTCTTGCGCAACTGGATCGGGGCAAAGCTTTCGCTTTGGCGGATTTCCAGATGGCCTTCTTTCACCAGCTCCAACGAGGCCGCAAAGGTCGCCGCCGTGGCCGAGCGCCGCTTGACCGGATCGCTTTCCCATCCTTCGGGCAGATAGCTCATGAGATCGCCCCAATCGCCGGCATATCCAATCAACCCTCGCATCCGCTCCAACGCCTGCTCCATCGTGAAAACCTTTTCACGGTCCATGACGAAGGGGCGGAAATCATCACGTGTCCGGATGCGCGCATAGCCCTGCATCAGATCGAGCAGGGTCGCCGTATACGTGACACGGCGCACCCGTTCGACCATCTGCGTCTGGCCACGCGCGAAGAAATCGCGCCCCAGTTGGTCACGCGCCATCAGTCGTGCGGCCACATCACGCATCGCGGCAAGCCGCTCCAGCTGGAACGCCAGATGCGCGGCCAGCTCTTCGCCCGACGGCCCTTCTTCGGTGGGATCAGGGGGCAGCAGCAGGCGGGATTTCAAAAAGGCCAGCCACGCAGCCATGACCAGATAATCCGCCGCCAGCTCCAGCCGCAGCGCCTTGGCCTTCTCTACAAACGCAAGGTACTGGCGCGCCAGTTGCAACACAGAGACCTTGCGCAGGTCTACCTTCTGGGTGCGACTGAGGGTCAACAACAGGTCGAGCGGGCCCTCAAACCCGTCCACATCCACAATCAGCGCTTCGGCCGCTAGCCGTTCCGCTACGGTTGTGCTGTCTTCCTCGAAAAGGTTTTCAGCCATGCAAATCCTCGCCCACAAGCGCTTTAAGCTGCGCATCGAGGGCGGAAATGTCAATATCATCGGGAGTCTGGCGATAGCTCAGCGCACGCAGGGCGCGGCGCTGTGCGGCATCTGTCATCTCACCCGCAGCATGGGCAACTTCGGTCCGCTCGGCCAGCGTGCCGTTGCAATGCAGGATCACGTCACATCCCGCAGCCAGCGCATCCCGGCTCAGATCGCCCAAGGAACCCGACAGCGCCTTCATCGAGATGTCATCCGTCATGATCAGGTTGTCAAAGCCGATGTCCTCACGGATGACCTGCATCATCCGCGCGCTCAAGGTAGCAGGCGCCGGATCGATGGCTTCATAGACCACATGTGCGGTCATCCCCATTGGCGTATCGCGAAGTGACTTGAAGGGGGCGAAATCCACGCGTTCAAGCTCTTCATGGATCGCAGTCACGCGGGGCAATTCGAAATGGCTGTCAGCGGTCGCGAGACCATGACCGGGGATATGTTTGATGACCGGCAGCACACCACCAGCCAGCATCCCGTCATTGGCCGCCTGCCCCATCAGCGCGATGCTGCGTGCATCACGGCCGTAACAGCGGTTGTACAAAAACTCATGCGTGTTGCCCCGCGGCACGTCGACCATGGGCGCACAATTGCTATCGATGCCAAGTGAATAAAGCTCATGCGCGATCAACCGAAAGCGGATGTACATGGCTTCAGCCGCGTTTTCACCAGCAGCTTGCACAAAGTTCATCGGCGGCAACCATTCACGCCATCTGGGTGCGCGCAGCCGCTGCACACGACCACCTTCCTGATCAATTGTAATGGGTGCGTTATGGCCCACGGCTTCGCGGAAATCGTCGCACAGGGCGCGTATTTGATCGGGGGTATCGATGTTGCGGGCAAAAAGGATGAACCCGAAAGGGTTCACATCGCGAAACAGGGCTTTTTCCTCAGCAGTCAGTCGACGACCTTCGGCATCAAGGATCGTTGCGCCAAAGCGGGCTGTTGGCCCGCTCACCGTGTCACCACAGGGATACAATCCACGCTTTCCGCCACAAGTGCCGAACAGAAGCGACGGGCGTCGCCGATATCTTCAAAACCGTGCGCGCGTAAACGGTAGAACGTGCGGCCACCGGATTTAGCTTCCATCACGATCCGCTGCTTGCCTTCCATGAAAGGCGCGAAACGGGCATTGAGCTTGCCCCATTGGGCGCGCGCAATCTCGGGAGAATCAAAAGCGCCAAGCTGGACCAGTCGCGTTCCCGCAGGCAGGCTTGCCGCGTCCATTTCGGTGGCAGTGCTGGCACGAGCCGCGACAGGCGTTGCAACAACAGCGCGGTCTGCCCGCTTGGGCCGCAAAGACGGACGCAGTGAAACGCGCAGCCCGCTTGCGGACTGAGGCATGGCTTGCGCATCAACAGAGGCCAGAACGGGGACGCTCTCTGCGTCCATTGCCTCCATCGGTGTTACGCCTTGGGTCAGTTGTGCCACAAGGTCGTCCACCGAACCGCTTTCCAGTGCGGCGACAATATCATTGCCCGCAGGCGCGTCAGCTTCGCGATCATCGACCATCGCAGCGTCTTCGATCTCTGGCATTGGCTGGTCTTCTTCGGCAAGCGTGGTTGGCTCTGGCGCCAAATGCAGCTCTTCTGCACGCTCGTCAGCAGACCCGATGGCCGCAACCGTGTTTACAGAAAGGCCCTGATGCTGGGCAAAATCGCCGCCCGGCTCTTCTGGCCGCACACGCATTTCTCCAGCAGCAGCGCGCACCACAGGGATGCCGCTGACATCACGCACCAACAGCTTGTACCCCCAAACGCCCACACCAACGACCAGCGCCAGCGATACGACTGCGCCGGTAAGGTTGGTCAGTTTGCCGATTGAGGAGCCTTGCGCCACTGCATACTCGGGATGCACATGTGGCTCATAGCCCCCCTGGGGGGTCTGTGTGTAATCTGCCATCTTTGCCTCTCAGCCCGCGCAGTACATTGCCGCACGGATCTTATGTTGGTTGCCTGTGCCCTGCAGCGGCCGCTTAACGCATTTCTTCCGCAGGAGTTACGCCAAGGATACCCAAGCCCGCTGCAATTACAATCGCTACTGCCCGCGCAAGGGCGATTTTCGCTTGCGATGTTGCAGGATCGTCCTCTTGAATAAAGCGCAGGCTTGTCTCGGCATTGCCCAAATTCCAGAAGCCGTGCAAATCCCCTGCAAGTTCATACAGATAGAATGCAATGCGGTGCGGCTCGTTGCTGCGCGCGGCAGTTTCGATCAGGCGCGGCCATTCTGCCACTTTGCGCAGCAGCGCAAGCTCGGCCGGATGGTCAAGTTTGCTCAGGTCTGCGGTTTTCAGGGCTGCATCGCTCACGTCGATGCCCGCCTCTGCCGCTTTGCGCATCACGCTGGCCACCCGTGCGTGGGCATATTGAACGTAGAAAACAGGGTTCTCGCGCGACTGCTCCATCACTTTGGAAAAGTCGAAGTCCAACGGCGCGTCGTTCTTGCGCGTCAGCATAACAAAGCGCGTCACGTCGCTGCCGACTTCGTCAATCAGGTCGCGCAGGGTGACAAAGTTCCCTGCCCGCTTGGACATCTTGAATTCTTCGCCGTTCTTGAACAGCTTCACCAGCTGCGTCAGCTTGATATCAAGCGGCACCTTGCCATCCGACAGCGCATGCACAGCCGCTTTCATCCGCTTGACATAACCACCGTGATCGGCGCCAAAGACGTTGATCAGCGCATCATAGCCGCGCTCTACCTTGTCGTTGTGATAGGCAATGTCAGGCGCGAAATAGGTCCATGCGCCATCATTCTTCTGAATGGGGCGGTCTTGGTCATCGCCAAAGTCGGTGGACTTGAACAACGTCTGCTCGCGCGCTTCCCAATCGTCAGGCAGCTTGCCCTTCGGGGGTTCAAGCGTGCCACGATAGATCAGCCCCATATCATCGAGCTTCTTCAAACAAGCTTCGATCTTGCCCGTGTTATACAGCGATTTCTCCGAAAAAAAGCGGTCCATCTTAACGCCCAAAAGCGCCAGATCTTCGCGGATGAGGTCCATCATCTGGTCTGTGGCGAAATCCCCGATAGGGCCCAACCAAACTTCTTCGGGTTGCCCGACATACTTGTCGCCCACCTGCTCTTTAAGCTTTTTGCCCACGGGAACCAGGTAGTCACCGGGGTACGTCCCCTCGGGAAAGGCCACTTCCTGTCCATGCGCCTCAAGATAGCGAAGATACACGGACCGTGCGAGCATGCCGATCTGGCCGCCGCCATCGTTAATCACGTATTCGCGTGTCACGTCCCAGCCGGCAAAGGCCAGCAGGCTGGCCAGCGCATCGCCAAACACCGCGCCACGGGTGTGACCCACGTGCAGCGGGCCGGTCGGGTTGGCCGAGACATATTCGACGTTCACACGTTTGCCAGCACCCAGCGTGCCGCGACCATAGTCGGTGCCATTCTCGATAACATCCTGCGCAACACCCTGCCAGACAGACGGTGCAAGCCGCAGGTTCAAGAACCCCGGGCCAGCCACTTCGGCGCTGGTGATGCGTGCATCGGCCACCAGCAAGGCCGCAAGCTTTTCAGCAATATCGCGCGGCTTCATGCCGGCGGGCTTGGCCAGAACCATTGCCGCGTTGGTGGCCATATCACCGTGTGCCGCGTCTCGTGGTGGTTCGGTCGTGACATTATCGGTGGACAGGCCGGCGGGCAAATCGCCAGCGGCAACCATCGCGTCAAGCGCGCTCACTACATGGGTACGGATATCGGCAAAAAGGTTCATTTTGGTGCTCTCAGGGTAATAGTCGGTTTCCATGTACCACTTGAGCGCCCCGCGTCAATCAAAGCCGCAATTCTGATCCACTCACGGGCCCAAGCGTTCCGGACAAAAGCCCCACCACGGCGGTGCGCGCGGGCCTCACGGCATTCTCACCGACGTTGATCAGGTTAAGGCGAATGCCGTCGCGGCGCAGCGCATGGGCAAAGGCCGCTTGTGCTGACAGCAGCGCAGGCACCATGGCACCGGCGGCCACATCCAAGGGCTGCTCGGGGCGCGCGACAACACTGACGATCTGGCCATCCCGTGCGCCCAGCGCAGGCATAAAACCTTGCACGATACCTTGCAGTACCGCGATGTTCTGGTCGATCGTGTCAGGATGGCGCAGCGGCATCAGGTTAAGCACAGCATCCAAACGCGCATCTCCCCATGCGCGACCAATCCGCCGCAGCGCCTCGTCTGGCGCGCCTTTGAGCGTGATCGGCACAACCCCACCGATCTGGCCAAGGTTTTCGGCATCGCTATCAGCCACCACGACCTGCGCGCCCGACGCGGCAAGCGCACGCGCCATGCTGCGCCCAAAGCCGCAACATGCGCCCAACACCATGATCCGTTTGCCTTGCAGAATCCGCACAGGCTTTTTCGTGGTTTGTGTTTCAGTATCAAGCATTCTTTATCCCCTCATCGTCGGGTGGCCACCTGCACGCGGCGTGTCACCGATCAAGCGCTCATGTTCCTGAAGCGCAAACCGGTCGGTCATGCCGGCAATGTAGTCAGCTACAATCCGTGCGAGCATTGTACGATCTGTACCAGCCGCGGCAATAGAATTAGCCCAATCGGCGGGCATCAGCGCAGGTTTTTCAAGAAACAGCCTGAACAGCCCCTCTACCACGCCCGTTACCTCGGCACGTATCTTCATGACAGCGGGTGCGCGGTACATGCGGGTGAACAAAAACCGCCGGATTTCGCCCAGCTGCTGCCACATCGTGTCAGAGAAGCGGATCACCGGATGCCCTAAAAGACGGATCACCTGCGCGTCTGCGGCATCCGCAAGGACAAGCGCATGGCGCGATGTCTCGATCACATCAGCGACCATCACCCCGAACACACGGCGCAGCGCCTCATGACGGCGGCGGTAGGGATCCAGATCGGGATAAAGCGCGTCAACCTCGGCATAGGCGGCCCCAACCAGCGGCAGGACCGCGATATCGTCATCGCTGAACAAGCCCGCGCGCAATCCGTCATGCAGATCATGGTTGTTGTAGGCGATGTCATCCGCAAGGGCTGCTACCTGCGCCTCTGCACTGGCATGTGTGTGCAGCTCAAGATCATGCAGCGCGTTATAGTCGGCCAATGCGTGCGGCAGCTCCCCCACAACGGGGCCGTTATGCTTGGCGATGCCTTCCAACGTTTCCCACGTGAGGTTGAGACCGTCGAAATCGGCATAGTGCCGCTCCAAGGACGTGACTATCTTGATCGCCTGCGCGTTGTGGTCAAAGCCGCCATAAGGCTCCATCAGCGCGTGCAGCGCATCCTCTCCGGTGTGGCCAAAGGGCGGATGACCCAGATCATGGGCAAGTGCGACCGCTTCTGTCAGCTCCACGTTCAGATAAAGCGCTCCCGCGATGGTGCGCGCCACTTGCGCCACTTCGATGGAGTGGGTCAACCGTGTGCGGTAGTAATCGCCCTCGTGCTCGACGAAAACTTGCGTCTTGTGCTTGAGCCGACGAAAGGCGCTGGCATGGATGATCCGGTCGCGGTCGCGCTGAAAGCAAGAGCGAAAGCTGCTTTCCTCTTCGTGAACACGTCGACCACGGGCAAGGTCAGGATCGCAGGCGAAGGATGCACGCATCTGGCAGGTCTCCTTTTAACGCAGCGCTTGTACCGCGCTTTGTCCGTTTCTATATTACGCATAAGGCCCAATGGAAACACACTGCGGAGACCCAAGATGAACCTGCCCCCAAAAGTGACCGAGCGCGCCTTTGCCCGCTTGTCCGAGATCGGCGCCGCAACAGACGGCAAAGCCCTGCGCATCGCCGTAGAGGGTGGCGGCTGTTCGGGGTTCCAGTACGAGATTGCGTTGGATGAGGCCAAAGACGATGATCTGGTGCTGGAAGGCGCCGGTGAGCGTGTCGTGGTCGACAGCATCTCACTGCCGTTCCTGTCCAACGCCGTGATTGATTTCACTGAAGAGCTGATTGGCGCGCGTTTTGTCATCGACAACCCCAACGCCAGCTCGTCCTGCGGCTGTGGTACGTCTTTCTCGATGTAGCAAAGGGTTGCAGTCCATAGGGTAAGCCTGCTTGCCCTGCTGCACCATTTGGGCGATAGCATGAGGGTCCCCGCCAAAGGAGCCCTGCCCCATGAAGATCGCGACATTCAACATCAACGGCATCAAGGCCCGCATCAACGCGCTGCCTGACTGGCTGGATGCAGCCCAACCCGACGTGGTGCTGATGCAAGAGATCAAATCCGTGGATGAGGCTTTCCCCCGCGAAATCTTTGAAGACCGCGGTTACAACGTCGAAGTTCATGGGCAGAAGTCGTTTAACGGGGTTGGTATCCTGTCCAAGCTACCGCTTGAAGACGTCACACGCGGCCTTCCCGGTGACGAGTCAGACGAACAGGCGCGCTACATCGAAGCAACAGTAGTAGGCGAGAGCCATTCCGTGCGCCTGTGCGGGCTCTACCTGCCCAACGGCAATCCTGTAGAGCTTGAAGAAGACGGCTCCCCTGTGGCGGGAGGCAAGTTCGCCTATAAGCTGGCGTGGATGGACCGCCTGCGCAACCGCGCACAAGAGCTGCTTGCCGAAGAGACGCCTTTCCTCATGGCGGGCGATTACAACATCATTCCCCAGGCCGAAGATGCGGCCAAGCCGGACAGCTGGCGCGGGGATGCCCTGTTTCGCCCTGAATCGCGCGCAAAGTGGCGCGAACTGCTGAACCTTGGCCTGACAGAGGCATTTCGTGCCCGCACGCAAGGGCCCGGACACTACAGTTTTTGGGATTATCAGGCAGGCGCATGGAATCGCAACAACGGCATCCGCATCGATCACTTCTTGCTCTGCCCCTATACCGCTGATCACCTACGCGACTGCCAGATCGACAAAGATATCCGCGGCTATGACAAGCCCAGCGACCATGTTCCGGTCTGGGTCGATCTTGATTTGTAACACCTGCTTTCTCACCGTCATCCTAGCCTTGCACAGCGTTCCCGCCCCCCCCTAACGACGATCGACTGGAACGGGCCACGGCTTGAAGAGGCGCAGATCAAAGAACTATGCCTCGGGGGCACCAGCGCTTTTTGCGCCGATGGAACGTTCTCAGCTAGCGCGCGTTGTATATCCAGCACCCCGAACGATGGGGGATACATTGACTGGAGTACCAAGATGAAAAACTTTTTTCTCAGCTCGACCGCCGCCATTGTCGCCCTTACGGGATCCACAGCATTTGCAGCGACGGCAACGGCTACAACGCCCGCAACCGTTAGCCAGATCGAAGTCACGACTGAGCTCGACGCGATCCAGAACTCCGAAGCTGCCGCCGTATGGGCCAATATTGATATCGACCTTGCCGCAGCGGTTATTTCACAATTGGGGGACCGGATTGATCCCGAAGGCGCAGACATTGTGATCGACATTGACGAGGTATCACTGGCCACCAGCTTTGAGCAGGCCATCGGAACCGAGGAAGCCCACCTGAAGGGAGACGTGCTGCTACGCGTGCCCGGCCCGGACAACAATGAAAACTACACATTGACCGTCACCTCCGTGCAAGCCGAGGCATTCTTTCCCGATGGCACGGTTATCGGAGACCTCACGCAAGGCAGCGATGTCTACTATCGGGCGATGCTGGACGCCTTTGCCGAAAACGTCGTGCGCAATCTGGACGACTGATTGCAGTTCGACATGACCTGAAGAATAGCGCCGCTTGTAGGCGCTATTTTTTTTGCGCGGCGGTGTCCCTTAAGCCTCCAGCTCGGCATCCCAATACAGGAAATCCATCCAGCTGTCGTGCAGATGACCGGGCGGGAATTTTCTCCCCGTATTGCGCAGCTCTTCCGAAGCGGGCTGGCGCGGTGGTTTGCGCAGCGAAAAGCCGGTCTGATGCAGCGCCTTGGAGCCTTTGCGCAGATTGCACGGGCTACAGGCTGCGACGACATTTTGCCAACTGGTCACACCGCCACTGGCGCGTGGCACCACATGGTCAAAGGTCAGATCCCCGCGTGCCCCGCAGTATTGGCAGCGAAATTCGTCCCTCAAGAATAAATTAAAGCGCGTGAAAGCCACGCGCTTTTGAGGTTTTACATAATCTTTGAGCACTACAACCGAAGGAATGCGCAGTGTCGTGGTCGGCGAATGGACGCAATCGTCATACTCAGCCACGATAACTACCCTATCAAGGTATTTGGCCTTCACCGCGTCCTGCCAGGACCACAAAGACAGCGGATAATAGCTCAGCGGGCGATAGTCCGCATTGAGCACCAAGGCGGGTTTATTTTTCAACCCCGCCGGACTTCGCGTAAATTCGGTTCTGAAATCGCCGTCCATCTGCACGCCACCCTCTTGCCGTTTGATATGACTATATCTCGTGCATTGAAGCTGGCAAGCCTCTCTTGACCACAAGATGTCGCAGGTAGGCTAGCGCGGGAATGTTACAGTGATTTGACGCAAACCTTGCCTAAAGGTTCAGCTTATCGCGCATAAACGCCAGCGCGACGGACAGCCCGTCCGGCGCAATACCGTGGGCCGTGCCCTTCATTATATGCGCGTAGACATCGGTCCAGCCTGCCTCTTGCAGGGCTTCGGCGGCCTGCGGCAACGATTCCGGTGGCACAACATCGTCGATATCACCGTGGATCAGCATGACCGGCGGGCGTGAGACAACCTCGTCCTTAAGGCTTTCAGGCGCCAGCAAACGGCCAGAGAACGCCACAACGCCAGCTATTTCGTCCTCGCGACGCGCTGCGATGTGCAATGACATCATAGTGCCTTGAGAGAAACCGAACAGAACGACCTGTTCCGGCAGAACGTCCTCATCCACCATCAACGCGTCCAGATAGGCGTTCAGGTCTTGAACCGCCTGCGCCATGCCACGTTCGCTTTCTTCCTCGGAAGATCCGTCGATCCAAGGGATCGGGAACCACTGGTAGCCGTTTGGCATGCCTGCCACGCTTTCGGGCGCATCAGGTGCAACAAACAGCGTATCGGGCAGGTGTTCACCTAAAGGATCGGCAAGACCCAAAAGGTCAGCACCATTGGCGCCGTAGCCATGCAGGAACACGACAACCGAGTGGGTCTCACCCGAAAGTGGCTCGCGGCGTTCCGAATTAAGGACTCGTGTCATGTTATTCCCTCCCGATCTTTTGCAACTCGGTAGTAAGTGAACAAAAGGCGGGCTGCAACTGCCCTCCACGGGGACCACGCCAAAGACATTTCCTCCAGCGTTTTCGGAGTGGGTCGGGCCGGTAAGTCAAACAACATCCGTGCCGCCTCTTGCAGGGCAAGGTCGCCGGGCGCAAAGACATCCGCGCGTCCCAGATTGAACATCGCATAGACCTGCGCTGTCCAGACGCCAATGCCCGACACAGCCGTTAGCGTTGCGATCACCTGCGCATCCGGCGCATCGCGCAGCGCGTCATAGTCTACCTCGGCCTCGGCCAAAGCACGAGCATATTTCATCTTTGGTCGGCTAAGGCCCACGGATTTGAGGTCTTCCTCACTGGCCGCCGAAACGGCCTGTGGTGTGATAAGCCCTGCCGCCTCTACCCTGCCCCATATCGCGCGTGCTGATGCGACCGAAACCTGCTGGCTGACGATCTTGTTAAAGAGCGCGGCAAACCCGTCCGGCGCAAGACGCAGCGGCAAAGGGCCGGTCGCCTCTAAAGCAGCAGCAAAGCGAGGCTCGGTTCGTGAAAGCCAAGCCGCCCCTTGTGCCACATCTGCATCATTGGTGATCACGGCAGTCACTGTGCGGTAACCCAAGCGATTGCCGCATCAATCTCGGCTACTTGCGCCAACCCCTCAGGCGTTGGCGGGCGCTCAATGAGGATTACGTCCAGATCCAGCGCACGGGCGGCATCCAGTTTGGGACGGCTGGCAGCGCCGCCAATGTTGCGACAGATCAGCAGGTCGACACCCAAACGTGCAAAAAGTGCTTTTTCCTGCGCCACGCTAAAGGGCGGATCACCGAACACCAGCTCAACGTGCGGGTAAGGTGCGGGGCGCGCATGCCGCCGCGTCTGTCGCAGCAAAAGCCGCGCACCGCGAAAATCGGCAAAGTCAGGCAAACTGTCCCACCCCGTGGCACAAAAAACCTGCGCACCGTCGGGGATCATGGCATTGGCGTCAGCAGGGCTGGCCACGCTACGCCAGCGGGGGTGGTCTGTCGTCTCCCATGCCGGACGCTCCAATCGAAGATAAGGCAATCCCAACGCACGCGCGGCGGCATATCCAATCTGCGTCACCGTCCGGTCGAACACATGGCTCGCGTCCAGCACGGCGGTATAGCCGCCCTGCGCAATTGCCTCCTGCATCTGCGCTTGGCACTCAAAGCGCCGCAACAGAGGTATCTGCGGCATCGGCGCCGCACCACGCGGTGCTTCGCTCAGCCAAGCATCATAGGGCACGCCCCCCGCAGTCAGCGCTTCGGCCACTCGCCGCGCTTCAAAACTGCCTGCAAGAAGCAAAATTTTCTGAACCTCTGTCATGCAGCTAGCTTTAGCTGCACAGCCCGCAGGCGCAAGAGCGGCGTGTCTCCAAGGGGTTGCCTCCCCCCCGCCACGGGAGTAGCGATGACGCATTGCATGGGATGAATATGATGATTGATGACATACGCGCGCGGCGCAACGTAACCATTCTGGTTCTGGCGCAGGCCATTTTGGGCTCTCAGATGCCAATGATCTTTCTGGTAGGCGGGCTTGCCGGGCAGTCGCTGGCAAGCAACATCTGTTTTGCGACCCTGCCGATTTCGATGATTGTTCTAGGCTCTATGCTGTCAGCCACGCCAGTCTCTTCCATCATGCAACGTTATGGCCGACGCGCGGGTTTCTTTTTGGGCGCAGCGGGGGGTGCATCCGGCGCGTTAATCGCGGCTTACGGGCTTTTTGTGTCCTCGTTCCCCATCTTCCTTGCAGGCTCATTCCTGACCGGCATCTACATGTCGGCCCAAGGGTTTTACCGCTTTGCTGCCGCTGATACCGCCTCGGAGACATACCGCCCAAAGGCCATTTCATATGTTATGGCGGGCGGTCTGGTCTCGGCCATTATCGGGCCGCAACTGGCGTCAGCCACATCGCTTAGCCTGTCGGCGATCCCGTTTGTCGGCACCTATATCGCCGTGGCAGTGCTGAACATTTTCGGCTCCTTGCTGTTTTTCTTCATAGACATTCCGAAACCACCTGTCCCCTCTGTTGACGCGCCACGCGGACGCAGCCGGATGGAGTTGTTGCGCACCCCGCGCATCGCGGTCGCTGTGATTTGTGCCATGGTGTCCTACGCATTGATGAACCTTGTCATGACCTCTACGCCACTGGCTGTTGTGGGCTGTGGCATTGCGGGCGACACATCGGTGCCGCCCTTCCTTGCTGATCTCTTCTCGGGCGAGGAAACCTCGGCCCTGTTCAAGATCATTGCTGGCTTTGTCGTAACGGGCCACGTGCTGGCGATGTTCGCGCCGTCGTTCTTTACCGGTCACCTGATCAATAAATTCGGTGTGGAAAAGATCATTGGTGCAGGCCTGTTGATCCTTGCTGCCGCCGGTCTGGTGGCGTTGCAGGGTGTGCGGCTTGAAAACTTCTTTATCGCGCTGATCCTGCTGGGCATCGGCTGGAACTTCGGCTTCATCGGCGCCACCTCGATGCTGGCAGGCGCACATGCGCCGCATGAACGCGGCCGGATGCAGGGCCTTAATGATCTGCTGGTGTTCGGCGGCGTGACCTTTGCCTCGCTTGCGTCAGGTGGGCTGATGAACTGCTCTGGTGGCACGCCTCAGGCAGGTTGGGCGGCGGTCAACTATGCGATGATCCCGTTCTTGATCCTTGCTGGCGGCGCACTGCTATGGCTGATGCTGCACGACCGCCGCACGGCTGCTACCAACGCGCAGTAGCAGCCCGCAAGGTAAAGCCAAGCCCGACATCGGGCAGCTGCCCCTCTACCACCGCCTGTGGCGTGCTGCGTGCCTGTTTCAAAGCAGGTTCCGCAGCAGTCGCGGGTAGCATCGCCGGCGCACAAGCGCGCGGAACAGACGCCCTGCCCTTGCGCGCGCGCGCCAATGCATCCAAGCCGCTTTGCGCCAGTTCAGAGACGCCTGAAGGCGTGCCATCCAACAGCGGAACCCGCCCGGCGGCCTCAAGCGCCGGGATTGCACGCAGCCACGCACCAATGCCTGCCGCACGGGCTGCATCGCGTACCGGCGCCTCAACGGCTTCCCCTAGAACAGACGCACCCACCCACATCAGATGGCCTGCGGTCTGGTCGATGTAGCGGTCAAGATCGGCGGCATCCTCGAACGGGTCGCGGTAGATGTCCCAGCGCCGTGCGGCGACAAGTTCATCCAGCAAAGTTGCCTGTTCCGCTGTGATCACCTCGGACAAAGGCGTGGCGACCTCATGGCGGCGGACGGAACCACCTTTGGCGATCTCTTCCAACACATCGCGCCACCATTGCAGGCGCATCTCGGCAATCATCGCCTCTTGGGTCACCCACGGAGCGCGGCTTACTTCGACGTTGAAGGCATAGAGCGCGAACAAAGAGGCCCGTTGCGCCACCGGGGCCAGCATCGCCGTGCGAAACCGCAAGGGATCGCCCCGCTCTACAATGGCGGCACAGGCATTCAGATCATCAGACCAAGTCACTTGGGGCGCACCACGCTGAGCAGATATCCGTATTCATCCCGGTGCGCGCGCCAGCAGGCAGCTTCTTCTTCCGCCTCGTCCAGCACAGTGGCCAGAGCAGCGTCCGCCCCTTCCCGAAGCATCGCAATGCGTGCATCGAGCGGCGTGAAGTATGCCTCCCAGGCGGCGTCAGACAACCGGCGCTGATCTACTACCTCATAGCCTGCTGCAGTGATCTGCGCTGTAATACCCGCCGTGTCCTGCATATTCCTGTACTCACGATCCCAAAGCGCCTTTGCCCGCTCAGACGGCGCATCGGTGAACCAGCACGCCTCTGAGAAGGCGATCGCGCCACCGGGCAGCAGGGATTTGCGCCAAGCGCGCAAGGCCGCTTCCACCCCCATGAAATAAACCGCGCCCGCGCACCAGATCAGATCGTATTGGTTGGCAATCACCTTCATATCGGCCTTGAGCACGGTCACACGGTCATCGTCACGCCAAATGTCGCGTGCGGCCTGCACAAAATGCGGCGTTGCGTCCAACGCAGCGACATTCCCTTTCGGTGCTGCATCCAGCAACGCAGCAATATCCCCGCCCGGACCACAAGCCACATCCGCCATCCGCGCACGAGTAGGCAGCGACAACAAAGACGTAGCCCACGCCACATCTTGCGGCACCCCCGGCCCTTCGCGGGGAAGGTCACAATGCAGCTTGAAGAACGCTTCCATTTTTGTGTCAGAACTCATTCAGGAACCCCTCAATAATTGCTTGGGTGCGCGGATCATCAACCAGACCAAGATGGGTTTCCCCAAGGATCATGTCATAGCGCCCCTTATTGGTCACAGCCCCCATGGTGGGTGCGTATTGCGATGCGTCAAATGCCTCATCCGCGCTGCCAGCCAGCAAGACAAAAGGCGGAAGCGCTGCGACATCGTCCAAATACTTTGCCCTAGGCGCGTATGACGTGTTCAGTCTGTAGGAATATGCCGTCGTGGCAGTATCGCCCGATGGTCCGTCCAGAACCGCACGCGGCATGTTGAACTGCACTACCGGAAGGTGGTTCAGCGCCGTGATGCCAAAGGTGTTCAGGATACTCAACCCGATGATACGACGGGTTAGCACATGCGCCCAGCCGCCCGAGTTCTCACGCGTGGTGGGTGCGTTATGTTTGAGGAACGGAGCCAGCAACACAGCTCCGTCCAGCAGGTCGCCGTGCTCTCCACCTGCAAACCGCACGACCAACCCACCACCCGAGCTGTGACCGCCCATGATAATCTTTTGGCCGGGTTTTGCGACAGCCTTGATGAGATCGGCAAGATCATCCTCAAGCTGGCCGATGTAATCGACATCACCGCGCCGAGCCGGTGCGGTGCCGTGACCGCGAAGGTCCGGAACAATAACATCAGCAGCACCCGCCAAGCCACTGGCAAGGCTGTCAAATTGAAGACCATGCCAGCCGGACCCGTGCACCATTACAAACAAGGGCACGTTATCAGCACCGCCATAGGTGCGCACCTGTAACGGGTACCCATCGCGCATCGGAACTGATTGGAGCGGTGCCGGATTTTCACGACCCGCAGTCAATTGCTGGCTGAAATCCAGCCCACCTTCACCGCTCAGCTGTTCGGGGCGCTGCGAGAACACAAGCGCCACCGCTGAAATCAGCGTTCCGACAAGCGCGATAGCGAGATATTTCAGAACCTTATACAGCACTCTTCACATCCATATCGCGGATCAACTTCCACCGGATTGCATCCAGCAGCGCCTCGAAAGAGGCATCGACGATGTTGGCTGACACACCCACGGTGGACCAACGCTGCCCCTGCGCATCTTCGCTGTCGATGATGACGCGGGTCACGGCTTCGGTGCCGCCCTGAGTGATGCGTACTTTGAAATCGACCAGTCGCCAGTCTTCTAGCAGCGCGGAGTACTGGCCCAAATCCTTGACCAGCGCCTTGCTCAGCGCGTTGACCGGACCACGGTCACTGCCTGTCTCATCCATGCTTTCGGAAACAGACAGACGCTTCTCTCCGTCCACCTTCACGACAACGACCGCTTCTGACAGGCTGACCATCTGGTTACGCTTGTTCTTGCGCCGCTCAACGGTGACACGGTAGCGTTTGACCTCGAACAACTCTGGCATCTGGCCCAGCACATTTCGCGCCAGCAGCTCAAAGCTCGCCTGTGCGGTGTCATAGCTATAGCCTTCTGCCTCCCGCGCCTTGACCTCATCAAGGATAACAGCAAGCGCCGGATCGCCTTTTTCCACCTCAAGCCCTGCACTGGCCAGACGACGGCGCAGATTGGATTGCCCCGCCTGATTGGACATCGGGATGATCCGTGCATTGCCGACCAGCGCGGGGTCGATATGCTCATATGTGGTGGGGTCTTTCAGGATCGCACTGGCGTGCAAGCCCGCCTTATGGGCAAAGGCCGAACTGCCGACAAATCCCGCCTGCTTCATTGGTACACGGTTGAGGATTTCATCCAGCATCCGTGACGTACGCGTCAGCCCTTGCAGCGCCTCGTCGCTCACGCCTGTCTCGAACTGGCTGGCGTAGGGCTCCTTAAGCTTCAGGATCGGGATCAGAGTCGTCAGATTGGCGTTCCCGCACCGCTCGCCCAGACCGTTGAGCGTGCCTTGGATCTGGCGCGCACCTGCGTCCACAGCAGCCAGCGTACAGGCCACGGCGTTTTCGGTATCGTCATGGGTGTGGATGCCCAAGCGCTCACCGCTGATCCCTGACGCGATTACTTCGGCTGTGATGCGCCCCACTTCGGCGGGCAGCGTGCCGCCATTGGTGTCGCACAGCACAATCCAGTGCGCACCAGCGTCATAGGCCGCGCGTATCGCTTCAAGCGCATATGCAGGGTTGGACTTATAGCCGTCAAAGAAATGCTCCGCATCAAACAGCGCCTCGCGCCCCTGAGCGACCAGATGGGCGATGGATTTAGCGATGTTTTCTGTGTTTTCAGGCAGCGTGATGCCCAGCGCGGTTTTGACGTGGAATTCGTGGGTTTTGCCAACCAGACAGACGCTGGCAGTGTTGGCGTTAATCACAGCGGCCAGAACATCGTCGTTCCCCGCGGAGATGCCGTTGCGCTTGGTCATGCCAAAGGCGGTCATGCGGGCGCGGGTTTGTGGAGCCTCGTCAAAGAAGGCTGAATCGGTCGGGTTCGCCCCCGGCCATCCGCCCTCGATATAGTCCACGCCCAGCGCATCCAGCGCCTGCGCGATGATCTGCTTTTCCTCGGTCGAGAATTGCACACCTTGGGTTTGTTGCCCGTCACGCAAAGTGGTGTCGTAGAGCGAGAGGCGTTCCATCAGAGCGCCTCCAGCTTGTCGGCGTCAAACTCAGGCGTTGGCGTCAACACCACGCCGTCTTTGCTCATTTGCACCTGAACACCAGCCGCGACCAGCATAGATTTGATCCGGTCTACATCGGCAAAGTCCTTTGTTTCCATCGCAGTAACACGCGCATCACTCAGGAATGCTTCGTAGTCCACCAGATCGAAGGCGGCCTGTGCGGCCCATGCAGGAATGATGTCCCCCATCAGCCCCAAAAGCTGCAATCCACTGCGCAGTGCGGCAGCGTCCCCTGCACCTGCGAGCTTGTGCAAATGACCAATCGCGCCTGCCGTGTTCAGATCATCGGCCAATAGACCAATCAGATCCTCATCCGGCGTGCTACCATCGGCAGCAGCTGCCAAGGCATACCACTTGCGCAACGTCTTCTCTGCCTCTTCGCGCTTCTTCTCTGTCCAGTCCATCGGCTTACGGTAATGGGTACTGAGCATAACAAAGCGGATCACCTCACCAGCAACACCTTGATCCAGCAGATCGCGCACGGTGAAGAAGTTGCCAAGTGACTTGGACATCTTCCTACCCTCGACCTGCAACATCTCATTGTGCAGCCAGACGTTGGCGAAATCGTCACCCGCGCAGCAGCTTTGTGCGATTTCGTTTTCGTGGTGGGGGAACATCAGATCGTTGCCGCCGCCGTGGATGTCAAAATGCGATCCCAGCAGCTCATGCGCCATGGCAGAGCATTCGATGTGCCAACCGGGGCGGCCACGGCCCCATGGGCTATCCCAACCGGGCGTTTCGGCATCCGAAGGCTTCCACAGGACAAAGTCCATCGGGTTACGTTTGTAGGGGGCGACTTCGACCCGGGCGCCTGCGATCATGTCGTCAATGCTACGCCCTGAAAGCGCGCCATAGGCTTTGTAGCTCTCTACCGCAAACAGAACATGCCCCTCGGCGGCATAGGCATGCCCCTTGGCGATCAAATCTTCGATCATGGTGACCATCTGCGGGATATAGGCTGTGGCGCGGGGCATGTGCGTGGGTTGCAGCGCCCCTACTGCGCCCATGTCCTCTAGGAACCAGCCGATGGTCTCTTCGGTTATCTCGCCTATCGACCTGCCGCTTTCAGCACTGCGCGCGTTGATCTTGTCGTCCACATCCGTGAAATTGCGCACATACGTGACATGATCTGCGCCGTAGATGTGACGGAGCAGCCGGAAAAGCACGTCAAACACAATCACAGGCCGGGCGTTGCCAAGGTGCGCGCGGTCATAAACCGTGGGTCCGCAGACATACATCCGCACGTTTTGCGGATCAATCGGCGCGAAATCCTCGCGCTTGCGGGTCTTGGTGTTGTGCAGTTTGAAGGTCGTCATGGCAAATATCCTATCGGCGCGGCATTGCGCGGGACATGGCACAGTTTCAATGGAAATAAAACAACGTGATCAAGGCCCGCGAGAGGTATCTCAGCAGGTAATCGTACAGCAAATAGTGAGCGTCATCGTTGTCATACCCCATGCCTAGCCCACGGCACGGCGTTCGGTCAAGGTTGATTGACAATTCCGCCCGCCTCTGCGCCCCTGCGCGGGACACTTGGAAAGGAGCATATCATGCAGGCATCAACACGGATCAGCGGCATTCTGGGCGGCGGCTCTGACGGATGGGAGGTCTTTTTGCGTGCGCGCCAGATGATCGCAGAAGGCACGCCGGTGACAGAGCTGACCATTGGCGAGCATGACATCCGCACCGCTGCTCCTATCTTGCAAGACATGCACCGCGCCGCAATGGCCGGACACACTGGCTATGCCGCCGTCCCCGGTATCGACGCGCTGCGCAATGCCATTGCCGCACGCGTTACTGCGAAGACGGGTGTGCCAACCAGCCGCGATAACGTCATGATCACGCCGGGCGGGCAATCGGCGTTGTTTGCAGCGCATATGGCCGTGATCGATCCCGGCGATAAGGCGCTCTACATTGATCCCTACTATGCCACCTACCCCGGCACCCTGCGCGGAGCGAGCGCTGTGCCGGTTGCGGTAAAAGCCCACGCCGACGCTGCCTTCCAGCCTCGGGCCGTTGACATCGCGGCGGCGGCGCAGGGCGCAAAGTCCCTGCTCGTCAACTCTCCCAACAACCCCACTGGTGTGATCTATGGCCGCGAGACGCTCGAAGAGATCGCGAAGGTCTGCCGCGACCATGATCTGTGGCTGATCTCGGACGAGGTTTATGACACGCAGATTTGGGAAGGCACGCATATCTCTCCGCGTGCGCTGGACGGGATGGCCGAGCGGACGCTTGTTGTCGGTTCTATGTCCAAAAGCCACGCGATGACCGGATCGCGCGTTGGCTGGGTTGTGGGACCGGAAGACATCATCGCCCATCTGATCAATCTGGCAACACACACAACCTACGGTGTGCCCGGCTACATTCAGGATGCGGCCTTGTTTGCTTTGGAACAAGGTGAGGATTTCGAGGCCGAGATCGCAGAGCCCTTCCGCCGCCGCCGCGCGCTTGCCCAAAACGTACTGGCCGCGCAGAACGTGGTCGGAACAGTGCCCAACGGGGGCGCGATGTATATGATGCTGGATGTGTCGGCGACAGGTTTGAGCGGTGAAGGCTTTGCCAACGCCCTGTTAGACGCCCACCACATCGCCGTGATGCCTGGCGAAAGCTTTGGTACAGCGGCCAAGGGCCATGTCAGGGTTGCGATGACAATCGAAGACAGCGCCTTTGAGCAAGCTCTCAAGACGCTATGCGCCTTTGCCGAACAGCTGAGCGCAAAGCACTAACCACAAAAAAAGGCGCGCCCTGTTGCAGGCGCGCCTTTCTTTGCGTCTTTCAAACCTTAGAAGCGCAGGGAGCCGCGCAGGTTGAAGGTTGTTGCATCGGCATCCACACCCGTGCCACCGATATCGTCAAAGCGGTGCTCAAGCACTTCACCACCGACGGTGAAACGGTCTGTAACCTGATAAGCCACACCAACACCGACAAACTCGCCGGTGTCTTTGCCAATGCTGCTGTCCAGACGTGCGGCACCAGCTGTTGCATAGATCAGCGTCCGGCCAAGGTCATAGCCGCCGCGCAGTTTCAGACGTGTTACGCTGTCAGCGTTTGCCACGCCACCAAGGTCGACATCTGTCTTGTCGTACTCAAGCTCACCACCCAGAACATAGCGACCGAAATCATAGTCGTAGCCCAAGTGCACACCGTAGGTCGCATCATCACCATCCGCAGCACCGTCGCCGTCGATGTCAGCATAACCAAGGTTCAAACCACCATAAGCACCAGTCCAGTCAGTGCCGGCTGCAACGGGTGTATAGATCGGCTCCGCCACCGGCTCGACGATCGGCTCCGCAAGGTTGCCTGCAAAGGCTGTTGTGCCGATCAGCGATGTTGCCAGAACGGATGCCGCGCCGAATTTATAAAACGTTTTCATGGGTCTCTCCTAAATATTTCTTTTATCCATGTCAGGCAGGCTGGCTGCCCTTCCATCCGATAACCCTGCAGTTAGGTATTGGTTCCCGATCTTTCGAGCGGCGGACATTGCGACAGGCCAATTCATGCCAGAACGACAAAAAACGGGCTGAAAAGCGCCGGTTTTCCACCGATATCGAAAAATTGAACGGCGTCGCAAACAGGACAGATTTGATTTTAGATCCTTTCCAATCTGGGGGCTCAATGGGAGCCCCGTATGCAGCACACCACCTGCACAGCGATATTGGTAAAGCGTACAATTGGCGCTGAGCGCGGTCGGGCGGCGCGTGGCGCGCCGTAGGGTCATACACCGCCGACCTTCACGCCCCTTTTTTCGAAAGAACCGCTTATGAATGTTCAAGCATCCTCCCGTTCCGGTGGCCGTGCGGCGCGCCGTGCTGCCCGCTCCAGCGCACTACCCGACAATCTGCGCCCTGTGCGTGCAGGCCTTGAGGGCGGCCAGTACAAACCGCTCTCGGACGCCGATGTCCTCAAGATCCACCACGCTGCACTTGATGCGTTGGAAACCATCGGTCTGGCCGACGCGCCGGATTCCGGTATCGCCTATCTGACAGGCGCCGGTGCGGTGCTGGGCGATGACGGGCGTATCCGCTTTCCCCGCGCGCTGGTCGAAGACGCATTGGCGCGCGCCAACCGGTCCATCACGCTGCATAGCCGCGACGGGTTAAACGATCTCGACCTGTCGGGCACCCGCGTCCATTACGGCACCGCCGGCGCGGCAGTGCATCTGGTCGATGTGCATGGCAAGAACTACCGCGACTGCGGCGTACAGGATCTGCATGACGCGGCCAAGATTGTGAACACGCTGGAGAATGTACACTTTTGCCAGCGCCCCATGGTCTGCCGTGACATTCTGGACAACATGGAGATGGACTATAATTCGATCTTCGCCTGTGTGAGCGGCACCACCAAACATGTCGGCACCTCCTTTACCGACCCCTCCTTTGTCGCCCCGGCGATGGAGATGCTGCATATGATTGCAGGTGGTGAAGACAAATGGCACGAGCGGCCCTTCGTATCGAACTCCAACTGCTTTGTCGTACCCCCGATGAAATTCGCGACCGAAAGCTGTCTGGTCATGGAAGAATGCATCAAGCACGGCATGCCGGTGCTGCTGCTCTCGGCTGGCATGGCGGGCGCCACGGCGCCCTCTACCGTCGCAGGCGCGATTGTGCAGGCGGTTGCGGAATGTCTGGCGGGGCTGGTCTATGTCACCGCCGTTAAACCGGGCCATCCGGTGATCTTTGGCACCTGGCCTTTCGGGCTCGACCTGCGCACAGGTGCGATGACCGGCGGCTCGGGCGAGCAGGCCCTGCTTACCTCTGGCTGCGCGCAGATGCATGCCTTCTACGATTTGCCTGGTGGCGCGGCTGCGGGCATTGCCGACAGTAAGTTGCCGGATATGCAGGCAGGATGGGAGACAATGTGCTCCAACGTGATGGCAGGTCTGTCGGGCTGCAATATGATCTATGAAGCCGCGGGCATGCACGCCTCACTGCTGGGTTTTTGCCACGAAAGCCTGATCCTTGGCGATGATGTGATTGGCCAAGCACTGCGCTGTGTCCGCGGGATCGAGGTCAACGACGAGACCATCGCGCTGGATCAGATGGCAGAGGTGTGTCTGGGCGGCCCCGGTCACTATCTGGGAACCTCAGGTACGCTCAGCCGGATGCAAAGCGATCACTGCTACCCGACCTACGGCAACCGCATGTCACCCAAAGAGTGGGTGGAAAAGGACAAACCGGATCTGATCGAAACAGTCATTGCGCGCAAAGAAGAAATTCTGGGCGCACCGTCTGCGGCTGCCCTTGATCCCGTAATTGATCGCGCTGTTCGGGCAAAGTTCAACATCCATCTCAAAGGGTAGGAACCGATAAATACCAGAGGTCCGGTCACTGGGGGTGACCGGACCTCCAATAATCTGCGCGCAATGCTGCCACATCTGCGCGCAAATTTCGTGGGCGCTTAGCTTGCCGGCATCAAACCGGCCTCTTGCGCCGCCTTCACTTCGGCGTCCTCCAACATGCCGTCACCGTTGATATCAATCGTGGTGAACTGATCTTCGGTCATGTCGGGAAAGACCGCTTGCACTTCTGCAAGGCTCAGCACGCCATCTTCGTTCGCATCCGCCTGAGTAGCGCTTTGCCCCATCGCAAAGGCAGGCAGGCACAGAGCTGTCGCAGCGATCGCTGTGAAGGATTTGAGATGTGTCATAGGTGTCTCCATTTTCTGGTTTTCTGAAATGGGGCTCCGGATGGCGCCCTCATACAGTCAGATGCGCCAGAGCGCGGTTGCGTCCCTCCCCTTTGGCCAGGCGCGGTGCGCCGCCGATCTGCGTCCTGTCTATGCGCGTCACATCGCCGAAAAAACCCCGCTCGGTTTCATCGGCGGAATTCCCCCTCTGGTTGAATTTTGAAATATGGTCATGTTGCCTGTCATGACCCCTGGCGGGAGACCACGGATGAGCATGACCAGAAATACAGCAGACCTTAACGCGCTTGTGACGCGCCTGCGCCGCCGCGCGCAGCGATTGGGCCTGCAGCCCTGTGATGCCGAAGACATGGCACAAGAAGCCCTGCTGCGCCTGATGCAGCGCATGGCGCGGTCCAGTGTGGATGCCCCCGAAAACTACGCGATGATCATACTGCACAACCTTGCCCGTGCCCGTTGGCGTGCGCAGGTTGAAACAACGGAGCTGGAAGATGACAGCGCAACCATCCCACCGCTTGGCGACAGCAGGCTGATGCTGGACGCGCTGTGCCGTGCGATTACCGCGCTGCCACCTGATCAAGCCTGCGTCATGGAACTGGTCCTGCAAGGAGAGCCGAGCCCGCGTGTAATCGCCACCCGACTGGACCTGCCCGTGGGCACAGTGATGTCACGCCTTGCCCGCGCACGGGTCACCCTACGCCGCCAGATCGGGTTGGAAACAGGGATGCCTGTGGCCGAACTTTTATAGCCGTGGGTGTGCATGCTGTTCACCATACATCTTGCTACCTTCCGAACAATCAATCATATTCGAAATAACGAATTTATGGGAGGACAGCGAGATGCCATTCACAAGACGCGACTTTATGGCCGCCGGCGCAGGAGTTGCCGCAAGTGCGGCTTTGGGGCTTACCCCCCGCACCGCTCACGCACAACTGACACTGGGTGATATCACGCTTGATGTTGTCAGTGATGGCTCGCTCACCCTGCCCGCTGGGTTCATCTTTGATCCGATGCCACAGGACGCGCTTGCCCCCATCCTTGAGAAATACAACATCCCGGCAGATGTGCTGACGCCGCCCTGCAATGTCACGCTGATGCGCAGTGGCGGGCGGGTGATCCTCTTTGATGTCGGCTCCGGCCCTGATTTCACACCCAACGCCGGAGAAATCGTGACCTCGCTTGAGGCGCTTGGCCTCACGCCCGGAGATATCACAGATGTTGTGTTCACCCACGCGCACCCGGATCATCTGTGGGGCCTGCTGGACGACTTTGACGATCCGCTTTTCCCGCAAGCAAGCTACATGATTGGCAAGGCCGAATGGGACTATTGGATGAACCCCAACACCGTGGACGAGATTGGCGAAGCGCGGGTATCCTTTGCCGTGGGCGCACAGCGCCGCCTTGCCGCGATCGAGGATGCGATCACTTTCTTCAAAGATGGTGAAGAGTTCCTTCCCGGTGTCGCCGCCCGCGCGACCTTGGGGCACACCCCAGGCCACATGTCCTTTGAGGTGCGCAGCGGCAGCAATGCTGTGATGATCCTTGGCGATTGCATCGGCAACCATCACGTCGCCTTTGAACAGCCCGCATGGATTTCAGGCTCGGATCAGGATGGCGAAGCAGCGGCGAAGACACGCGTTGCGCTGCTGGACCAGCTCGCTGCCGAGAAAACGCAAATCATCGGATTTCACCTTGTCGGAGACGGCACCGGCTATGTCGAAAAGTCGGCCACCGGTTATACCTTTGTGCCAGGAGCATAAGCATGAGACATCTCCTCACTCTTTGCGCCCTCATCGCGCTGCCCGCCTATGCCAGCGAGGATATCGCAGACCAGTATCCTGCGTCAGAGCTGTACGCCAAGCCCGTCGAAGTGATCCCTCACGTCTGGTCCGCCATCGGGGCCACGGCACCGCCGACTTACGAGAACGCAGGCCACAACAACAACCTCAGCTTCATCGTCACCGGGGACGGTGTGGTGGTGATCAACGGTGGTGCGTCCTATGCATTGGCCAAGGCGCTGCACGCCGAGATCAAGGCCGTGACCGATCAGCCGGTGAAGCTCGTTTTTAACGAAAACGGTCAGGGTCACGCGATGCTGGGCAATTCCTATTGGTCCGGGCAAGGTGTTGATATCGTGGCCCACACAGAGGCCGCTGCTGCCTTTGAAGAAAGCGGGTATCAATCCCTGCGCGCAGCCATCGCTGTGACCAAAGAACGTGCAGAGAAGACCGAAGTCGTCGGCCCCACGATCACCTTTGAAGATGAATACATTGTCGAGATGGGTGAGATGAAGATCGAGGCCCGCTACCTTGGCCCCGCCCACAGCCCCGGTGACATTGTCGTCTGGCTGCCCGGGCAAAGCTTGGTCATTTCCGGCGACATGGCCTTTCACGAACGGATGCTCCCGATCTTCGAGGACACCATGACCGCCGATTGGGTCGAGACCTGGGAAACCGTGTTCGAGCCGTTGGGCGCGACCTATGTCATCCCCGGCCACGGGCACCCCACCAATATGGATCAGGTCCGCCGCTATACCTATGATTATCTGGTCTATCTGCGCGAAAAGATCGGTGCGCATCTAGAAGACGGCGGATCATTGGCCGATGCCTATTACGTGGACCAGACGCCCTATGCAGGGCTGGACACATTTGAGGAGCTGGCGACCAAGAACGCTGGCCGTGTCTATGAGCAGATGGAATTCGAATAATCGGCAGGGCGATGATGGTACGGCCCCCAGCCTCTAGCGGCTGGGGCGGATCGTTGTAGGCGGCCCCTAGACAATAGCGTTTGACGCGGCAGGCGCTCGGGACAGTGCGATATGCGTCGCCATTGCGCCCACCCACATGCAGAACAACGCAACCCATGCCGTCACCGCAAAGACTGAACCGCCTGACATGCCCGCGCCCACGGCACAACCGCCGGCCAGCATGCTGCCAAATCCCATAAGGACTGCACCGATCAGATAGCGCTCCATTGGGGTGTCTTTGCCGAACCGCTCTATCCGCGCTTCGCGGCGCAGCAAGGCCATGCCGCCCGCGCCCACAAATACCCCCGGCACCAACCCGACGCCAAAGCCAAGCGGCAGATCAGCGGTATTGACCAGCCCCATCAGCGTGTCTGTAGACGGTCCTGTAAAGGTGACAGACGAAATCGCCACCACCTCGAACGAGCTTTGCGCGATGGTGAAAGTCAACAACCAGCCCAGCCCGATGGCCAGGCCAACACCAGCGGCGGCCAAAGCCTGTGTCGTGACAACATGGCGACGATGCGCCAGCCAGAGGCCAACGATCACCCCGACAGCGGCAAGCCCTGTAGCCATCATTGAGGTAAGCCCCATCAACGACAGGATGTTACGTCCCTCCCCGCCCTGCACAAGCCACAGACCACCCAAGCTTTCACGCAACGGCGACAACGCCCCGCGCAGGGACGCTTGGGCAACAAGCGTGAGAACAAGACCGGTCATCAGCGCACGGAGGTTGCCTGTGGCCGACAGAACCAGCAATCGGCTGGCACAGCCGCGCGCAAGGATCATCCCACAGCCAAACAGAAGCCCACCGATCACGGCGCCAGACATGCTGCCAGTGGCCGCAAGTGGACGCGCCTCGCTCACGTCAAGCCAACCGGCCGAGATCGCCCCCTGCACAGACAACACCGCGGCCGAAAAAGCGATGAGCCAGATTGACAGGCGCGGGCCAAAGCGGCCTTCCGCAACCTCAACCGTTGCTGCGCGCAGGCAAAACCGCGAATGCTGTGCCATGACACCGAACAAGACACCGGTGATTGCTCCGGCAGCGGCCAGCACGGCACCGTCTCCGAAGCGATCCAAGACAGTCTCAAGCATCTGACGATCCTTTGTGTTGGACAGTTATTCGCGCGCTTCGGATGTCGGCATCACTGGTCGTTATTGAGCGGCAAGCGGCATCCGCGCCAGTTGGCATTGCGCCCACAAGTCTTCAAGCGCGCCGATCAGCTGTTCGATATCCGCATCGCTGTGCACAGGCGACGGCGTGATACGCAGACGCTCGGTGCCTTTGGGCACGGTGGGATAGTTGATCGGCTGAATATAGATGCCATACTCTTTCAACAGCATGTCGGAGATGAACTTGCACTTATGCGGATCACCGACCATCACCGGAATGATGTGGCTGGGGTTCTCCACATGCGGAATCCCGATGGCATCAAGCCGCGCACGCACCTGTGCGACCTTGGCTTGCTGCTCGTCCCGCTCTGAAGCGCTGTCCTTGAGGTGACGGATAGATGCCGCCGCACCTGCCGCAACCGCAGGCGGCAAAGCGGTGGTGAAAATGAACCCGCTGGCAAAGCTGCGCACGAAATCGCAAAGCTCGGTTGAGGCTGCGATATAGCCCCCGACCACGCCAAAGGCTTTGCCCAGCGTGCCCTCGATCACGGTAAGACGGTGCATCAGCCCGTCACGTTCTGCAATGCCACCACCGCGTGGGCCATAGAGGCCAACGGCATGCACTTCGTCGAGGTAGGTCATGGCGTTGTATTTATCAGCCAGATCGCAAATCGCTTCGATCGGAGCAATATCGCCATCCATGGAATAGACGCTCTCAAAGGCAATCAACTTGGGGCGTTCCAGCGGCAGTGCTGCCAGCTTGGCCTCAAGATCGACCAGATCGTTGTGCTTCCAGATCATCCGCTCTGCTTTGGAATGGCGGATACCTTCGATCATCGACGCGTGGTTCAGCGCGTCTGACAGAACCGCGCAATCGGGAATGCGCCCCGCCAGCGTGCCAAGGGCCGCCCAGTTGGAGACGTAGCCGGAGGTGAACAGCAGCGCGTCCTGCTTGCCGTGCAGATCGGCCAGCTCGGCCTCTAGCAAGACGTGGTCATGGGTTGTGCCAGAGATATTGCGCGTGCCACCCGCCCCCGCGCCGCAGCGATCCAACGCCTCGTGCATGGCCTCCAGCACCTTGGGGTGCTGACCCATGCCAAGGTAATCGTTCGAGCACCATATGGTCACATCTGCTGTCTCGGTCCCACGCGATGTGGCGTGCGGAAAGTCGCCGCAGTGACGCTCCAACTCGGCGAACACGCGATAGTTTCCCTGATCACGCAGATCATCCAGCGCGCCCTTAAAAAAATTCTGGTAGTTCATTAGTCCCCCACCGCCTCACGGACGATTTCATCAAGCAGTGCTTGTACTTCCTGCATGGCACCTTCGGGATAGTTGCGGTGCCCGATCATTACCTGACCCTCGCGGTCCGCCACAAAGATCCCGTAAGGACAATGCGCGATGTTCATCGGATCAGATTCCATCACCTTGCGCGACATCACGGCCGAGCAGAACAGGAACACATCCGCCGCCTCGAACAGCTTTACATCGCTGCCCACGTCCGCTGCCGTCCGGTTGAGCATATCGCCCGTGTGACTGACGTAATCAATCACCAGCCCCCGACCCACAATCGCGCTTTCCACGCTGAATGTCGCATCGTCAAAGCTGCCCTCGAACGGATGTACCGTATAGGCCTCTTCTGCACCGGCACTCACACTGGTTGCGATGCCGAAAACAGCCGCCAACAAAATAGATCGTACCATGTCATTCTCCCCTTTGCTCACGAGCATCTCACAGACTCGATGCCAAGGCCTTGATCTGCATCAAGGCCCTGACGGTTTGACCTAAGTGCCAAACATGTCGGCGGTGATCCCGGCATACCACCCTTCGGACTCTTCATAGGTTGTCTTGCGCAGTTCGGCGCTTTCACCTGTGGCAGAGATAAACCCGTCTACCTTGGCGATTTTCTCGGGCGTTGCTTCATACGTCGCGCCCACTTTTACACCGTCATCGGTGTCAATCAGCGACCAGCACGTGTTCGAAAACTTGGCCGGAAACACCTTGGAGCCGGTCAGCGCGCCGCGCACAGCGTTGGCGCAGACTTTGGCCTGTGAATTGGCCGAGAAGCCGGACTTTGGCATATCACCCTGCTGTGCGGCGTCGCCCAGCACATAGACATCCGCATCCGCCTTGGAAGACATGTCAGCGGCATTCACTGGCGCCCAGTTGCCATCTGTGACGCCAGCCAGTTCGGCAATATGACCAGCCTTCATCGCGGGGATGACGTTGCAAACATCCACACTGGTGAGTTCACCGTCGATGGACAGCGTCATAGCATCAGGATCAACCACAACATTGCCGCCCCCGAAATCAGAGCCGATCCAGTCGATCATGCCGGAATAGTGGTTCGACCAGCCTTCCTGAAACAGCGACTGCTTCGAAAATTTCTCTTTCGGGTCTGCCACAAGGATCTTGGCTGTCGGGTTGTTGGCCTTGAGGTAATGCGCCACCATCGAGATCCGTTCATACGGGCCGGGCGGGCAGCGGTACGGATTTGGCGGTGCGACCATGGCAAAGGTACCGCCTTCTGGCATCGCCATCAGCTGCGCCTTAAGCAATTCGGTCTGTGATCCGCCCTTGTAGGCGTGCGGCATCGCGTTTTGCGCCGACAGGTCCCAGCCCACAACAGCGCCGTCCACAAAATCAATACCCGGCGACAGGATCAACTTGTCATACGGAACAGACCCGCCACTGGCGAGCGCGACAGTCTTGGCATCACGGTCTACGCCCACGGCGTAATCATGTACAACATTCACGCCGCCAGCAGCCAGACCGCCATAGGAGTGGCCCAGATCGTCCATCTCTTTAAAGCCGCCCAGATAGAGGTTGGAGAAGAAACAAGTGTAATACTGGCGCGTCGGCTCAATCAGCGTGACGGCGATCTCGCCCTTGCTGTCTTTGGCGATGTAGCGTGCAGCCGTGGCACCACCTGCCCCGCCGCCCACAACCACCACACGCGGTTTGCCGTGGCCAGCCGCAAAAACGGCCGGAGCAGCAAGGCTCGCGGCGGTTGCAGCGCCCGTACCGAGGAATATCCGTCTGTTCAGTGTCATGGTCTTCTCCTCCCAGAGTTGTCGCTTTTGATTGGCCCCGTTATTCGAGGTCCTTAAAATACGCAGCAAGGGCTGCAATCTCTTCATCAGACAAGCGCCCCGCCATCATCTGCATAACAGGATGCGGCCTGAGTTTGCGTTTATACGCGTGCATGGCCACCACAAAATCCTCTTCCGGCCAACCGGTAACGCCGGGGATACCATCATTGGCACCGCTTGCCTGATGGCAAGTCTGACATTCACTGGCGAGGTATTCGCCGTATTCAGGATCACCCTGAATGGCCAAAATCGCGGGATCAATGTCATGATCCGTGCCGCGCGCTGTGGGCTCGGCTTCGGGGATGTTAGCCGGATTGTCGGAATAAACGCGCAAATAGGCCATCAAATCAGCGCGCTTTTGCGCGTCATCCAGACCGCGAAAGCTCATCCTTGTTTTAGAGACCAACGCCCGAGGGTTTTCCAAATACGCATCAAGGGTTTCAGCCGTCCACACCAGACCGTCATTGCCCATACGGATCATATTGGGCGAATACCCTACGCCAGGTTCAGTTCCCGCCGTGCGCCCGTAGACCCCGTTAAGCTGCGGTCCAACGCGGTTACGGGCATTCTGCCCCACATCATGACAGGCGCTGCAATTTTTCTTGAAAACCGCAGCGCCCTTTTCAGGGTCACCTATCTCGCTGGCCCAACCGGCCCCCGCCACCACAAGGGCGGCAAGAGTGGTTGGAAGTCTGGCCAGCAATCCCATTGTCAGTCGCCTAGCGACTTGAGATATTCGACAACCGCAAGCTGGTCGTCTTCTTTCTTGAGGCCCGCAAAAGACATCTTGGTGCCTTTCATGAACTTCTTCGGGTTCGCCAGAAAGCTTGCCAGTTCGGCTTCGGACCAGACCAGACCGTCCTCAGCCGCCTTTTGCATAGGCTTGGAATACTTGAAGCCTTCAACAGCGCCGGCCGCATGATCTACGATCCCGTTCAGCATCGGGCCAACCTTGTTCTTGGCGCCTTCGCCAACCTGATGGCAAGATTTACACTTTCTGAAAACCTTTTCGCCCTTAGCGGCCAGATCAGCGTCAAAGGCTGCGGCGACCACTTCGGGCTCTGCCGCTGCCGGTGCTTCTTCTTTCGGTGCCTGTGCCACAACAACGGCGGGTTCCTCAGCGGCTGGCTCGGATGCGGCGTCTTCCTCCGGCGTCACATCCAGCACCATTGCGCGCATTGTGACCTTCACAGGCCCGCTTTTGCAGTTTTCCATGCACGGCTCACCCGACCATGCCGCGTATTCTGTCTCGGCGCGGTCATCGACGATGAACCCGTTGGCGTTGGGCATCTCCACGTCAAAGAAGCTCTCTTTAGACAAGACAAAGTCATCTTCGATCAGATCGTTGGAATAGAGGATATAGGCCAAGATGGCATAGGTTTCGTCATCGGTAAGCGTCCCTGCGTTGCCGTAAGGCATGGAGCGCTTGATGTAGTCGAAGGCCGTGGACAGATAGGGCCAATAAGAGCCAACCGTCTTGAGCGGATCATCGTGATCCAACGTATCGGCACCACCAGCCAGCTTGGGCCAGTTGTCGATGCCTTCCGCGAAATCACCGTGACAGGCGGCACATTTGTCGGCGAAAATCTCCTCGCCAACGATGGCATCGCCAGACCCTGCGGGCAGGCCTGTTCCATCGGGATGCACTTCACCATTCCATGCGGCGACCTCTTCAGGAAGCGCCGGACGGCCAAGCCCCAGTTTTTCAGCAAAGGCCGGACCGGAGACCAGAGCGAGAGCTGTCAAAAGAGCTGTTGATTTAAGAAACTTCGACATTTTCCGCCTCGCCGTTGCTGCGCACCAGCCATGTCTGGATGCAGTTGTTATGATAGATAGAGTTCAGGCCGCGCACTTCGCGCAGTTGCGTCTTGGTGGGCTGCACATAGCCGGTGTCGTCCATGGCACGGCTTTGCAACATCATCTCGGAGCCGTCCCAGTCCGTGTCGAGATAGAAGCGCGTCAGCGCCATCTTCTCTCCGGGTTTGGCCAGACGCGCGGTCTCCCATGTCATGCCGCCATCTTTGGAGACATCAACGCGGGTGATCGCCCCGCGACCCGACCAAGCAAGGCCGGTAATCACCAACGGACCTGTACCGTGGGTGATCGGCGCCTGCGGGCTGGGGCTGGTGACAACGGATTTCGCATCCATCGCCCATGTCCATTTGCGGCTTGTGCCGTCCGCCAGCGTGTCAGTGTATTTCGAGGTCTCTTCGCGGCTTTCCACGGGGGTATCGACAACTTCGATCCGGCGGATCCATTTGATCCACATGTTGCCTTCCCACCCCGGCACAACCAACCGCACAGGATAGCCGTGCTCTTTGCGCAGGGCCTCGCCGTTGGCTTTGAATGCGACAAGCACATCGTCCAGCGCCTTCTCCATCGGGATAGAGCGGCCATTGGACGACGCATCGGCCCCTTCAACAAAAACCCATTTGTCCTTGAGATCGCCCGCCGTATCCAAACCCGCCTCTTCCAGCAGGGTGCGCAGCGGCACGCCGGTATATTCCATGTTGTGGATCATGCCGTGGGTGAACTGCGCGCCATTCAGCTGCGCGCCTGCCCACTCCATACCGGTATTGGCCGCACATTCGCAGAAATACACGTGGTTTTCGCGCGGAAAGCGTTCAAGATCGGCGTAGGTAAAGACCAGCGGCGTGTCGACCAAGCCGTTGATCATCAACCGGTAATCTTCTTTCTTGAGGTCAATCGCACCTGAGTGGTGACGCTCGAACGCGCAGCCTTGTGGCGTGATCGTGCCATCCAGCGCGTGGATCGGCGTAAAGTTGATTGAACTAACGGTATCTGCCGTGAGCCATTCGACATTGCGGCGGATTACGTCGCTCTCGTACTCGATCGGCATGCCGTAGGGTGTTACATCAACCCCGTCACCAAAGGCCTGCGCCCAAGGCTGGACTTCGGTGATCAGCGGATCAGGCGTTTGTGCTTTCGCAGCACCCGCCACAGTGATCGCAGCGCCAGCCGCCACACTGCTTCGTAGAAATTGTCTGCGTGAGGGTTTATGCATCATGGCATTCTCCTTTTGTTAGATACCGACAAGCGGGCCGCAAGTTCAGGGCCGGATGTAGGCATAGTCTTTCTCTTGTAATTCGATCAGACGCACGACACCGGAGGGCACAACGGTTGCCTCATCCATCAAGGTGATGTCCTTGCCAGCCTTCTTGCTCATGTTGCGCAGGGTGTTGCCGCATGCTGCAAAAGTAAGGTTCTCCATCTCCAACGACATGGTGGAAATACGGTCCTCCACCGGGCTTTTTCCGGGGACGTACATGTTGAGACCGGGACCGTAGGCCACGACCTCGACCATCACCGTGTCACCTTGGGCTTCATAGTAGCTGGTAAGGTTGGCAACGTTGTTGAGCGCCATGTTCATCACATGCGGGTCGTTCTGGTCCACATGCACGGCCACACGGTGAACGACACCTTCGGCAAATGCAGTCGTAGCCATCATCACAGCCAGAGCCGTTGTTGCGACGAAATTCTTCATGGTTTCTCTCCCTGTCGGGCCGGATTTACGCGCCGACCACTTCCACGCTGTTATTCGGATCAAGCGAGATGGTGCCCTGCTTGGCGATATGCGCCTCGACGACATCCCAGATTTTCGGCCCTTCGGTGCCTTCGTTGACCGAAGCCCAGCCGGCGATCTGATAGGATTTCGCCGGATCAATCTTTTCACCCGTTTTCAGCAGCGTCATTTCGGTGATGCGGCTGCCCTGCGGCTTGGTCACGTCGATTTTGTAGCCAAGACCACCAGTGCGGACCATGTCACCGCCCTGCTGGTAATAGGGATCGGGGTTGAACAGGTTATCGGCAACATCCTCAAGCACGACATGCAGGAACTCGCCTGTCATTTCAGTGCGGTAGGCCTCGCCATAGGTCATGGAGGTCACGTTCCAGATGTCTTCGCGTGTGATGTCCTGACCGGGCAGGATGGATGGCCCCCAGCGCACGCCGGGGCTCAGCGCGATGTCTGCCTCACGCTCGGAGATCAGCGCATCACAGATCAGGTCATCCCACGTGCCGTTGAAATTCCCGCGGCGATAAAGCGTTTGTGCGTCACCTGTGCGGCCAATGACTTCGCTCAGCTGGTCGGCATAAGGCGCGCGCTGCTCATCAATCAGCTTCGCCACCTCGGCGTCCGGCGTAATCACGTCCGAGAAGATCGGGATCAGCTTGTGCCGGAAACCCATCATGCGGCCATTCTGCACGTCCAGATCAACGCGGCTGACAAATTTACCGTTGGAACCGGAGGCGACGATAATCGTCTCGCCCACCAGCACAGGTTCGGGCAGCGCATCATGGGTGTGACCGGACAGGATCACGTCGATACCCGTCACTTTACCCGCCATCTGCTTATCAACATCAAAGCCGTTGTGGCTGAGGCAAACGACAAGTTCTGCCCCCTTAGCGCGCACTTCGTCGACCATGGCCTGCATGTTCTCGTCGCGGATACCAAAGGAGTATTCGGGGAACATCCAACCGGGGTTGGCGATGGGCATATAAGGGAAGGCTTGACCAATCACGGCCACTTTGACACCGCCGGTCTCATAGAACTTATAGGGCGGGAACAGCTCGGACGGCTCGTCCCACTCAGCATCGAAAATGTTCTGGCCGAGGGCGGCAAACGGCAGGTTTTCAACAATTTCCTGCACCCGCTCGGACCCGAGCGTGAATTCCCAATGGAACGTCATCGCGTCGGGCTTGAGCGCGTTCATGACGTTGACCATGTCCTGCCCTTGGGTCTGGTAGCAGGTGTAACTGCCGTGCCATGTATCCCCGCCATCCAACAGCAGAGCGTCGGGACGGTCCGCGCGGATCGAATTGATCACGGTGGCCACACGGTCCAGCCCGCCAACGCGGCCATAGCTTTGCGCAAGCGCATCAAAATCATTGTAGGTCAGCGCGTAGGCAGACGGGCTGCCATCGTCGATGCCGTAAAGCTTGCGGAAGTCAGCGCCGGTGACATGAGGCACAGCGCCCTTGTTGCCGCCTACCCCGATGTTAATCGAAGGTTCGCGGAAATAGATCGGTTTTAGCTGGGCGTGAATGTCCGTAATGTGGATCAACGAGACGTTCCCGTATGTATCAAACTCCAGCAGCTTGTCTTGCGTCAGCGCCTGCTGGGCCGCCAGACGGGCCCAGTTCCCAAAACCAGAAGACCCGTAGAGGGCGGCTGCCGCCATGCTGGTTTGCAAAAAATCACGACGAGAAATCATTTCGGGCGCTCCCAGTTACGCATACATATGCGCATTATTGAATGGATTAGGGTCGAAAAACCCCGCGCCGATCGCTCGGGCGGGGCCATTCATCGTTTAGTTACGGACGGCTGGGCCTTCGACGCTCAGGCCATTGCCGCGCGACGCGACATAAAGCTCAAGTGCGACGAACTCTTGACTGCCCGGGTTATAAGTCTCTGCGCGGGTATCACGAATACAGCCTTTGAAACGGCTATGAGCCGAGTTCAGCTTTGTGTTTTTCAGACGGTAAACCGGAAAGCCGTTGATCTGGCCCTGGCTCAGGTGGTCTGCGCGGATCATGTTGCCATAGTTATCTTCGTGGCAATTTGCGCAAGACAGCTCAAGCTGGCCTGTCCTTGTGTAATACATCTCTTTGCCCTGCTCCCATGTGGATTGCGCAGGACCGTCGATTGCGACGTTCACGGGCAAACCACGGGAAACAGACGCCAGCAATGCGGTCATGTTGACCATATCGCCGCCAGTGTACTTCCACTCGTCTGCGCCCATCTGGTTGGTGCGGCAGTCGTTGATCTGCATCTCGAGCGTGCGAACTTCGCCCGCGTCTGCGTTCCACTTCGGATAGGTCGGACGGACCTCGGACATGTCCGAAGCCGCGCCGTGGCAATCCGCGCATGATTTGCCTTCGCTCCCCTCGGCTGTGTTCCAGACCTCCTCCGCCTGTTCCACAAAAATCATGCCCGGATTGTCAAAGTCATCCATCTGCATCGCACGGGTCTCTGTCCCGCGGAACAGCCAGCCTGACATCACTTCGTCCAACGCGTCAGAAACATGCTCTGGCGCGGCAGTGCGCGTGACCATTTCAGTCTCTTCGTTGAGGATCAGATTGTCATCGACCGGATCGGCAAAAGCTGCCGATGTTGTCAACAGAGTTGCAAGCAGTGCGCCTGTCAATTTCCGCATGGTGTCCCTCCCAAGGTAAAAATGCGTTCAGCCGATCGCGATTGTTTTTGCGTCTTCGTAGACCGAGCCGTCGTCGTCGTACCATGTGAATTTGAATTCGCCGGCCTCTGGGACCATGGCTTCGAATTCGAAGTACGGGTTGGTGGAGATCGCAGGCTCCATTTTCACGTCAATCACGCTCTCCCCGTTGAATTCACAGGTAAAACGGTTGATGATCGAACGCGGAATGACGTTGCCTTCCTTGTCCTTGCGCTGGCCGGATTCCATCTTGTGGCTGATCAGCGTTTTGATCGTGATGGCCTCGCCGGCGGTGGCCGACTTTGGTACTTTGACGCGTGGTTTTACATCAGATGCCATGATTGTTTCTCCTAAAGACCTTTAGCCGCCGCAGCCGCCGATTGTTACTTTGACAGTGCTCGACGCTTGTACGAACGATCCATCTTCCAGCTTGGCGATTGCGACAACATCCTGTGTGCCCGCCAAACGGATACGTGTGGATGCAGAGCGCGATCCTGCCAACGTGCCGAACTTGAACGTCGCAACACCCGGTGTGGGGTTGCCTGTCGCCAGCAACATAATCTCGGCAGCCGTTTCCGAGGCCACTTCGACCGGCACAGTATTGCCGTTCTCAGCGATTTCAGGGGCTGTCAGGGTGATATCGCCCGAACCAATTTCTGCGCCACCGGTAAAGGCAGCAATTGCTTCTTCTGCCGCCGCCGATGCGCGGATCGGCAAGCCTGCGATCAAAAGGGCCCCTGCCCCCATCGCAATGGCGTCACGTCTCGTCATTTCCATCTGTATACTCCTTCATTCCCGAACGGGTTTGATTATTCTTTGAGGGTGGCCAGATAGGCCACTACGTCTTCAACCTGCTGTGCTGACAGAAGCGGGCCGAACGTGTCATCCGCCGCTTTGCCTGTGTAGGCGTTGCCCGGACGCGTGAAGCCTTCGGTGCGGTAGAAGGACGGCATCATGCTGCCTTCAAACATCACTTTTGCATTTGCCACGATGCCGCGCAGCTCCGCTTCGGACCAACGCTCCCCCGCGCCGTCCAGCATAGGGCCGATGTTGCCTTGAAACGGAACATTCGCAAGATCGCTGACTTCATGACAGGCCACGCAATTGCCCTGTTTTTTGTCGCCGACAATCATACGTCCGTTGGCAGCATCACCGGCAACGCCGGTTAACGATTGCTCAACCGCACCGTCAGTGAAGCTAACTGCTGTCGGCGCCACGTCTTCGGCGTAGACGCCCGAAGCCATAACCCCAGCCGCGATGGCTGTAATACCAAAAATCCTCATGAGTCCTCCCTCAGACCTTATTCTGTATACCGTAGCGCACACTCTCGACATCACGCAACAACAAATTCAGTTAATTGAATTATAACCTGTGAAACGACAAGAATAGGCGCCCACGGCCCTTATTTACTTTGCTCTTCGAACTTGCGTGCGTGGTACTTCTGAAACGGCTCATCGCCATTGTACCCTTTTTCGACCACCCAATTCAGCATATTGAAGGTGGTGTGGCGTCCGAATGCACCCGGCATTGTCGCCACCGCTGCCTGTGACGCGCTCTGTCCCTCGGCCACGTCTTCGGGGAAGAACAGGATCATCGGCGTGAACAGCGCGCCCCACTTCTTGACCATGTCCTTTTCGGGCAAAGCCTCCCCGTCGAAGTCGGTCACTTCGACATCACCGAACATGTTAATCTGCACGACGAAATAGTTCTCGTCGATGTAGGTGGCGATCTCGTCGACGGGAAACACCTCTTCGTGCATTTTCTTGCAGTAGATACAGCCGCGCTGTTCGATGATCACCATCAAACGCTTGCCCTCAGCATTGGCCTCTTCCAGATCTTCAGTGAGATCTTTGAACGTATCGCGCATCCACGGCGCCTTGTGCAGGCCATCATCGCCCAGTGTGGCAGCATTGGCCCAGACGGTCGTGGCAAGCAGCGCAAGACCCGCAGTAATCAGTTTCTTCATCAGACGTCCTCCCATTATCCTATTGTACCGAAAGTGGGCACCACAGTCAGCATCCACTGCGCAATGTAATTCATCGAATTTGTCGCGATCAGCAGACCGAATATGATGAGCATGACGCCCATGATTTTCTCAATTGTTCCAAGATGTTTGCGGAACTTCTGCATCCAGCGCATGAACGGGCCGATGAACAGCGCCGCCAAGATGAAGGGCGCGGTCATGCCCACCCCGTACACGAACAAAAGCCACGCTCCGGTCGAAGCTGTTTGAGCGCCCGCAGCCGTGAACAGGATGGCCGCAAGCACAGGGCCCACACAAGGTGTCCAGCCAAAGGCAAAGGCCAACCCGATCACATAGGCACCCAGCAGGCTTACGTTAGATGTACTGCCCGTATCCGCCCGCATCTGGCGGTAAAGAATGCCGATCCGGATCACGCCCAGGAAATGCAGGCCCATTGCGATGATGATCGCCGCCGCCACCCAACGCAGGATATCAAAATATTCGCGCACCACCTGCCCGAACATCGTGGCCGCCGCCCCCAACCCCATAAAAATCGTAATAACGCCCGCCGCAAAGAAGCACGCAGCCATCACCGCGCGTCGACGGGTTTTGCCGTCGATCGTGGCCTCTGCGCTGATCTGGTTCATACCGACCCCCGCCAGATAGCTAAGGTAAAACGGCACAATCGGCAGGATGCAGGGCGAGAGGAACGAGATAAGCCCCGCTAACGCAGCACCGGCAAAGGTAATTTCCATCATGGTATTGGCGCCCTTGTAAAATTCACATATTCAGATTACGTTGTATAACTAACAAAGGTCAATTTGGCATGTTCATCCGGTCTCTCTTTTTTGGTGCTTTGCTGACATGCCTCAGCGTATCGGCTGCGCTGTCAGAAGTGCGCCTTGTTATGGTTGAGGAAGACGGCTGTATGTGGTGTGCACGCTGGAACGAAGAGATCTCAGAGATTTACCCGAAAACGCCCGAAGGTCAGGCTGCTCCGCTGCGGCGCATAGACATCCACGCCCCTACTCCGGCAGACCTTACATTCGCCCGGCCGCTCTTTTTCACGCCAACCTTTGTGCTGATGGTCGACAATGTCGAAGCATCCCGCATCGAAGGCTATCCGGGTGAAGATTTCTTCTGGGGACTGCTGGCACAAATGCTTGAACGTGAAAAAGTTGAATTGACCAACTAGTTTATGATATGAACCCCGTGGCTTAGGTGAACGGGTGGGTAAGGCCCTGATAGGCCTTCGGAATAACGATTTTAGCGCCGGAAATGCATCGGCATACGAGGATAAAATGGCCCTACCCGTATTTGACGTGAACATGTGTGAAGAAGACATGGACAAGATGGCCGCAAATGCCGTCGAAGCGTCCAACTTCCTTAAGGCAATCAGCCATGAAGGGCGATTGATGATCCTGTGTCATCTCGCTTCTGGCGAAAAATCCGTGACCGAACTGGAAGAGCTGCTGTCAGCACGGCAAGCCGCGGTTTCGCAACAGCTATCGCGCTTGCGGCTTGAAGGGCTGGTTAAGCCTCGGCGCGACGGCAAGGCGATCTTTTACAGCCTTGCAGATGACCGCCCCAAGCAGATCATGGAAGTTGTCTATGATCTATTCTGTCGGCCGAATTGAGCCCCCGCGCAGCTGATACGCCCCTTAGGGCCAGCGCGCCGGACACGGTCCGCTAGACGTGCTTGATATCCTATCCGAACCTGTGCTGGTGGCCCTTGTCGGGCTTTTTGGCGGCGTGCTGCTGGGCCTTGCCGCCCGCATCGGCCGGTTCTGCACTCTTGGTGCGATCGAAGATCTCTATTACGGCGAAAACCCCCTGCGGCTGCGCATGTGGGGCATTGCGATTGGCGTGTCGGTGATTGGTACGTTCAGCCTGTCGGCGGGCGGTTGGCTTGAACTGGATCAGACGCTTTACCTCGGCCGTGAATGGAACCCTGTGGCCAGCGTCGTTGGCGGACTGGTCTTTGGCTACGGAATGGCGTTAGCAGGCAATTGCGGCTACGGCGCGCTTGCCCGTGTTGGCGGCGGAGACCTGCGATCCCTGCTCATTGTGCTGGTGATAGGCGTTTGCGCATATATGGCGCTGGGGGGGCCCTTTTCCGGCCTTCGGCTTTGGGCTTTCGGAGATGTCATTCCCACAGATACGACTCCCGGTTTTGCGCAAGCAGCCGGTCGGTTGACGGGTATGTCGCCAGACGTGGTCGGCATCGCGCTGGGGTGCGTGATCCTAGCGCTCACCCTGCTCAGCCGTTCGCTTCGCGCGTCTCCAAGCCATATCTTTTGGGGGGCGGTGGCTGGTATCGCGGTGGTCAGCGGATGGGCCGGCACGCAATGGGTCGCGAGCAACGGCTATGATGCTACCCCCATCTTAAGCCACACCTTTTCAGCGCCGATTGGCGAGACCCTGCTGTATGTTATGACCTCCTCCGGCAATACGCTCAGCTTTGGAACAGGCTCTGTTGTGGGGGTTTTGCTGGGTGCGTTGGCGGGCAGCCTTTACAAGGGGCATTTCCGATGGGAGGCCTGCGATGATCCACGCGAACTGCGCCGCCAGATCCTTGGCGCAGCCTTGATGGGAATTGGTGCAGTTGTCGCGGTCGGATGCAGCATCGGACAGGGGTTGTCGGGGTTTTCGGTGCTGGCCTACAGCGCGCCGGTGACCTTGCTCAGCATTATGGCAGGCGCAGCACTTGGCCTGCGCCAGTTGATCTGGGGTTTCGCCCCTTCCGTCTAGACCCAGCTGAGAACCAAGGCGGCCAACACCAGATAGCGGGCCCCCTTTGCGACTGTCACAAGCAGGAGAAACGGCCCCAAGGGTTCGCGCATGACCCCGGCCACCACTGTCAACGGATCGCCGATCACCGGCAGCCAACTGCCCAGCAATGACCACCTGCCATAACGTGCATACCAGCGCTGCGCGCGCTCAAGCTGCACATCAGAGCTGGGAAACCAGCGACGATCTTTGAACCGCAGCAGCACACGCCCCAGATACCAATTGATCACCGAGCCAAGCACATTGCCCACCGTTGCTACCACAATCAGCAGCACGGCCGGGCATCCCCCCGCAGCCAGCAAACCCGCCAGCACCGCCTCGGATTGCATGGGTAAAATGGTTGCTGCCACAAGCGCCGAGGCGAACAACCCTACGTAGGCTATCATGCGCGCAACGCTGCCTCCGCCGCCTCAAGCGCACCTTCCAGATAGCCGCCGAATTCCTGTGCCACTTCGGTTCCCGCCATGATCAGCCGTCCCCCCCAAAGGCCCTGAAGGGCGGCGGGCATGCCATAGTCGGGATGGGCAAAAAGCGGTGCGCGGTCCGCTTCAGTGGCGGTAAACGGATCATACGCCCAATCCTGCACCAACAGCTCTATAGGATGTCCTGCTTCCGGGCCAAACAACCGGACAAGCTGGGCCAGAAGATGCTGCCTGAGCGCCGCGACATCCGCCCTGCCCTTTGGCGGCACTCCGATGAAGCCAAAAAGCGCATAGGGGCCGTCTTGGGCTGGTGAGGCGTCATGGATTTCAACCATCGGACCAAAGCGGCTTGTGGCATCCCCCGACAATCCGGCAGCCCGCCAAAAAGCCGTTTCATAAACCGCAACCGCCTTGGCCTGTCCGGCCATCCACGTTGGCACATCGTCCATCGCCGCCATCGCCGCCATCGGCAATGCGGGTGTATATTCGATCTGCGCTGCAACGCGTGGCGGCAACGCCAGCATCACCCGATCCGCGCGCAGGGTTTCGCCATTGGTAAGCGTGGCAGTGATCCCGTCCGGCGTTTGGACCAGCGCAGTGACCTGAGCGTTCAGCCGAACGCGCTCAGGCGGCAAGCTGTCGTGCAGTGCCCCTGTCAACGCGCCGAGCCCCCCTTCAAGCCGCCAAGAACCTTCCATAGACGCGAACCCGCGCCCACGCTGCACGCGGCCCTGCGCATCCTCAAACGTCAACTCACCCGCAGCGTATTGGTCGAACTTCTGTAGACCCAACCGTGTGATCAGGGCTGCAATGCGCGGCTGGCCGGACCAGAACCACGCAGGCCCCAAGTCAAAGCCTGCCCCGCCGACCTGCGCCGACAGGATGCGGCCCCCGACACGGCCTCGCGCCTCGACAAGCAGGTAGTCACGCCCTTCCCGTTCAAGCACTTCGGCCAGTGCGAGCCCTGACAGGCCGCCACCGATGATTAACGTATGCATGTCCGCCCCCTGCCTTGCGTCAAACCTGTGGCGGCTTGGCAAAGGGCAGATGTCCCGTTTTGATCCAGACCTGCGCGCCCTGTGCGCCTGCAACCGCGGTCAGCGGTGCGCCCTCGGGAAGCCGCAGCCATGCGCCTTTCTCAAGCGTCTCTGCGCCCTCTGTCACCGAACCGCCAAGCACCAGCATCTCGATCCCGCCTGCGTCGGCATTAGCAAGCGTCGCACCCGCCTCCAGCGCATGAAAGCTGACAACCTCACGGGCATCACGGTGCAGCAGCGCGGTCGCGACACCATCCTGAGAATTGCCGAGTTCCCCGGACATGTTCTTGCGGAACTGGGTGCGGTCCTGTGGATCAAACTGCCACAGTTTCACAAAGATCACGCACCCCTCCGCCGCGCCCGGTGTATGAGAGGTTGTCGGCGGGTTGCGCACATAGGTACCGGCCGGATAATCACCATGTTCGTCCTGAAATACACCTTCCAGCACGATGAATTCCTCCCCGCCGGTATGGGTATGGGCCGAGAATTTGCTGCCCGGTGCATAGCGCACAATCGAGGTCGCACGAGCCACTTCGCCGCCGATCCGGTCCAGCATCCGCCGGTCCACACCCGCCATTGGCGAGGCGACCCAATCAATCCGGTCAGAGTGCACGACAACACGAGAGGTAAAATCGGCGTTCAGTTCCATAGTGCTATTCCTTTGGGCTACGCGACTTTCAGCCGCTGCTTTATTCCCATATGGGGCATCCTGACGGGATCGCCAACGGGTCTGGTTGTCTTTTCGCTGGGATGAGACAACTGACGTACCGGAATTGTGGACTCAACAAAGCAGAGCGATTAGCCCCCGATCAACCACATTGCCAGAGCATGCCATGACAAAACCAACCTACCCCAGCGCTAACCCGACCCACCGCCGCGCCGATTTGGCTGTGCATATGGTCGGCTTGCTCCTTGTGCTTGGAGCGGGTGGCGTTCTGATTGCAAAATCCACAGGCGTGGTTGGGCCTGCTCTGCTGATCGCCGTCATGGTCTATGTGCTGTTTGCACTGCTCTCCAATCTGGCATCCTGTGCTTATCATTTCTCTCCTTGGCATGACCGCCGCGTGCTACTGCGGCGGATTGATCATGCGGCAATATATCCGGTTATTTCAGGCACCTTCACACCGTTCTTTGTGCAAGCGGGAACAACATGGACCTATTTTTTGCTAGTGCTATGCTGGGTCCTGACGGCCATTGCCATGTGGCACAAGATCACTGGCGACGCCGTTCAGGCGCGCTGGTCAACAGCCTCTTACCTTGGGCTTGGCGCAATCGGGTTATCCGCATTACCTGACCTTGGTAACGTGCCGCTGACGACACTTTGGTGCATCATCGCCGGTGCAGTGTGTTACGTAATCGGAACCACTTTCTATGTCCGACGCAGCATGCCCTACCGCTATTCAATCTGGCACACTTGGGTGAATTTCGGTGGCATTGCGATGTTCGCAGGCATCTGGATCGCGCTTTTCCAGGGCCCGCTTTAGACGAAAAGCCTACAACGCCTCTTCATAGATCCGCCGCGCGTCTTGCAGCGTCACCTCTCGCGGGTTGTTCACCAGCAGCCGTGTCTGGTTCATTGCATCCGACGACAGCCGCTCAATATCGTCGGCCGTGATCCCGACCTGCGCCAGCCCCTTTTCGAGCCCCAGATCAATGTTCAGCTGCACAAGGCGGGAGATGAAGTCCTCACAGATCGTCTCCGTCGGGCGATTGAGGTCGATGTCAGGGAAGACGTGTGGGGCCAGTTCGGCATAGGCCTCACCGCAATCGGGCGCGTTGAAGCGCATCACCTCCGCCAGCACCAACGCGTTGGACAGCCCATGCGGGACATGGAAAAGGCTACCAACCGGATAGGCGAGTGCATGGACTGCGGCCACCGGAGAGTTGGCAAAGGCCTGCCCCGCCAGCATCGACCCCAGCAGCATATTGCTGCGCGCCTGAATGTTGCTGCCGTTGCTGACCGCTTCGCGGATGTTTGCGCCCAGCAAATCCAACGCCTGCACCGCAAGCATGCGCGACATCGGATTGTTGTTCGCGCTTTTCGAGGTATAGGCCTCGATCGCGTGCACCATCGCGTCCACGCCAGTGGCCGCTGTTATATGCGGCGGCAAGCCGAGGGTGAGTTCGGCATCCAACAGCGCCACATCGGGCAAGATCAAAGGGCTGACGATGCCTTTCTTCTCTTCACTGCCGGTTGTGAGGATCGACACTGCCGTCACCTCTGATCCGGTGCCGGCTGTCGTTGGTACCAGCACCAAAGGCAGCCGCGATCCGGTTGCCTGATTGACGCCATACGCCTCTTCTATCGGTTGGTTGGAACAAGCCAGCAACGCGATCACCTTCGCCACATCCATCGAGCTGCCCCCGCCGAAGCCTACAATGCAAGCGATGTTGGCGGATTTCGCAATGGCGACCGCATCCAGAACGGTCGTCGCCTTCGGGTCAGGCTCCACTCCATCAAAAATGGTGACGTCAAAGCCGCTGTCGCGCAGGCTGGCAAGCGCTGCATCACACAGCCCCAGCTTTACAATACCGGGGTCCGTGACAAACATCACTTCACGGCGCTGCACGGCAAAGGCCATCCCACGCAACAGCGTGCCCAATTGCGCCGCGCCTCCGGTTACTTGCCGGATGGAAGGTGTTGTATTGAATGTAAAATCTGTCATGGCCCCTCCGGGGATCGCTGGGTGGCATTTAGACGGGAACAGGCCTATCTCTGACCGACGCTTGCGTCTTTGAAAAGTGTTGGGAATTCGCGCGGCTGCGAGCGCCAGTATTGCTTGGGCGCTTTGATCTGCGCGCCCAAAGCGGCGGCAGCATGCCAGGGCCAGCGGGGATCATATAGCATGGTGCGGGCCAGCGCGATAAAATCGGCATCGCCGTCTTGCAGAATTTGCTCGGCTTGCTCCGGCTCTGTGATCAAACCCACGGCCATTGTTGGCAGCCCCGTCGCCGCCTTGATTTGCGCCGCAAAACACACCTGAAAGCCGGGGCCGACGGGTATCTTTTGCAGAGGCGACACACCGCCCGTGCTGACGTGGATCGCTGCGCACCCCATGTCTTTCAGCTTGGATGACAAACTGATTGTGCTTTCAATCTCCCAGCCTTCGGGCACCCAGTCAGTGGCTGAGACGCGCACCCAGACCGGCACGTCTTCGGGCACCGCTGCGCGCACGGCTTCAAACACCTCCAGCGGAAAGCGCATCCGCCCTGCCAGCGTGCCGCCATAGCTGTCTTGCCGCTGGTTGGACAAAGGCGAAAGAAACTGGTGCAAGAGATAGCCATGAGCCATATGCAGTTCGATCCCGTCAAAGCCCAACCGCACCGCGCGCATGGCGGTTTCCACGAAATCCTGCTTTACCCGCTCAAGCCCTGATGCATCCAGTGCATCAGGTGCTTCCTCATCCGGTGCATGCGGCAAGGCAGAAGGCGCTTCGGTGATCCAGCCCTCTGGCGCGTCAGAGCTGATTTGCGCCCCACCATCCCAAGGTGCGTGGCTTGAGCCTTTGCGACCCGCATGGGCAATCTGTATCACCAGCGGCATGTCCGACTGTGCGCGGACCGCCGTCACCACCCGACCAAGTGCGGCCTCATTGGCGTCAGAATAAAGGCCCAGATCACCGGGGGTAATGCGCCCTTTGGGCGAAACCGCCGTCGCCTCGATGATCAACATACCCGCGCCTGACAATGCAAGCTGGCCAAGGTGGATCAAATGCCAATCCTGCGCATTCCCGTCCACGGCTGAGTACTGGCACATGGGCGCGATAACGATCCGGTTCTCAAGCGCGAGAGAACCCAAAGTGTAGGGAGCGAAAAGAAGGCTCATGAAGGTGCATCCTGTGTTGCTATGTAGTTGATATAGGCTCGGTGCCGACATGCCTAGCCAAAGTCTGGCACAGTTTCCGTCGCGCTAACGGCTTTGCAACTCTTTTGCCTCAAAACCATGGCAGTTGTGTTGTTGCTGGAGCTTTGATGACCCTCGCCCGCTTTGCCCTGCCCTTGCTGATGTGCGCCCCGACTGCCCAAGCGGAGGCGGTGCGCGGCAGCCTGTTCCAATCGACGCCAGTGGCGACGCGGATAACGGCCTCGGGGCTGTTCATCGACCGCGCCCCCGGGGGCATGTTTGAAGACCGTCCAGCCCATGAGCCTGCATTTGAGGAAGAAAAAACTGCGCGCATTCAAGGCACTGGTGTCACGTTGATCCGTGCCCTCATTCAGGAAGCGGAATCGCGGCGTGACGGGTATGACGCCGTCCAACATGGTGCGCGGATCAAACCGGACAAACGCCCGACACAAATGACTCTGGCTGAGATTTTCGAGTGGATCGATGCAACCCCTGGCCAGCCCCACGCCATAGGACGGTACCAGTTCATCCCCAAAACCCTGCGCAGGGTCGTGGCCCGCGCGGGCATCAAACCGTCGCACCGGTTCAGCCCTGCGGTGCAGGATCAACTGGCCGACATCCTGCTTGCCGAGGCCGGGCTGAACCGCTTTCTTGCCGGCGCATTGGAGCGGCAGGCCTTTATGAATAACATGGCAAAAATCTGGGCCGGCCTGCCGAATTCCACAGGTCGCTCCCATTATGAAGGGTATGCGGGGAACAAGGCTGCAATCAGCTGGGATCGGTTTGATGCTGTCATGGCTCGGGTTAAACTGGGATAGCGCCTCGTATGACCTCTGGAAGGTGGTTGCACAAATCAGGTTGCTGCCCCCCGTATCCAAGGGCCAAATATCGAAAATTTGCTGAGGTAAGATAGCTCGGAGAGCTTCACATTCGGGCTTGCGACCTGTACCGCGCATCAGTCAGTCGTAGATGCGGCCATATCGGGCCGCTGAGCGATCGCAGTCTTCGAGATGGCACAAGAAAAAGGGATGCCACAAGGGCACCCCGAGGTTCGCATAACCAGGCTCATTAGTTTACCGCTCGTTGTTGTTTTATGCCTGCGGCTTGGTCAGCGTCAGGGGGCAAGCTCGCCTGCCCCTTGTCTGGTTGTCGGTGTTACGAGAACGCACCGCCCGAAATTAACATTTCATCACGTCCGGCATCGAGTCGGGGAGTAGTGTTCTAGCACTGTTCCCCGACCCTCAATTTCTTAACTACAGCCGGATGTCCCGCCGCAGGTGTTGCACTTCATGCAGGTGCCATTGCGTACCAGCGTATAGTTGCCGCACTCACCGCAAGCTTCGCCCTCATAGCCTTGCATTTTGGCTTTGACGCGGGCGTCCATGGACACGGTTGTGGACGAGATCGCTGTCGTGCTGGCAACAGCGGTTGCAACACCGCCGTCGCCCTCGGGCACCAAAGAAGAGATCGCATCCACTGCCGCCGACTGGCCGCCCTGAAGCACGGTCAGATTCTGCGGCACACGATTGCGCAAATAGCCTTGTGATGTGATCTGACGCAGCACTTCAAGAGACTTGGCAGCGGCGTTTTCGGTCACCTTGGACACATTCGCCACGCCTTCTTCTTCGCCACGGCCTAGCGTGTCGAATGTGGCGCCCTGAGGCTGCACATGCGCCAGATCGGTGCGGTCGAGATAGCTCACGGCCAGTTCGCGGAAGATGTAATCAAGGATCGACGTCGCCGATTTGATGCTGTCATTGCCTTGCACCATGCCCGCAGGCTCGAACTTGGTGAAGGTGAAGGCATCAACGAACTCTTCCAGCGGCACGCCGTACTGAAGGCCCACAGACACCGCGATGGCGAAGTTGTTCATCATCGCACGGAAGCCTGCGCCCTCTTTGTGCATGTCGATAAAGATTTCACCCAAAGAGCCGTCTTCATATTCGCCCGTGCGCAGATACACTTTGTGCCCGCCTACATTGGCCTTCTGGGTATAGCCCTTGCGACGCTGTGGCATCTTCTCGCGGTGCGATTTGATGATCTCTTTGACGATCACCTTTTCCACGATTTTCTCGGCCAGAACGGCGGCTTTTTCATGCATGGACCCGATTTCAAGGATCTCTGCTGCCTCGTCATCATCTTCAACCAGCGATGCTGCCAGAGGCTGGCTCAGCTTCGAGCCGTCGCGATACAGCGCGTTGGCTTTGATGCCCAGCGACCATGACAACTCATAGGCTTTTTGGCAGTCCTCGATGGTCGCATCATTCGGCATGTTGATCGTCTTGGAGATCGCGCCCGAGATGAACGACTGGGCCGCTGCCATCATGTAAATGTGGCTGTTAACGGACAGATAGCGCTTGCCTTTTTTACCGCATGGGTTGGCGCAATCGAAGATGTTATAGTGCTCTTCCTTGAGGTGTGGCGCGCCTTCCAGCGTCATTGTCCCGCAGACGTGATCATTCGCTGCATCCACATCACGCTTGGAGAAACCGAGCGACTTGAGCAGGTCAAACGTAGGATCGTTCAGCTTTTCTCTCGGGATGCCAAGCACCTGGGTACAGAACTCTTCGCCCAGCGTCCATTGGTTGAAGACAAAACGGATATCAAAGGCCGATGCCAACGCTCCATCCACTTTGGCCAGCTCATTGGGGCCGAAACCGTGGCCCGTCAGCGTGGTGTGGTTGATGCCGGGGGCGTTGCCGATGGTGCCATGACCTACAGCGTAGCCAACGATTTCTTCGATCTGGGCAGAGCCATAGCCAAGCTTTTCAAGCGCAGCCGGAACCGACTGGTTAATGATCTTGAAGTAGCCGCCACCGGCCAGTTTCTTGAACTTAACCAAGGCGAAGTCAGGCTCGATCCCTGTGGTGTCACAGTCCATGACCAGACCGATGGTGCCTGTTGGCGCGATCACGGATGTCTGCGCATTGCGGTACCCGTGTTTTTCGCCCAGCTTCAGCGCTTCGTCCCATGTGGACATTGCAACGTCAACCAGACCTGCCTGCGGGCAGTTGGCGTGATCCAGTGGCAGCGGCTTGATCGCCAGTTTTTCGTAGCCAGTGCTCTCGCCGTAGGCCGCGTTGCGGTGGTTCCGAATGACGCGCAGCATGTGCTTGCTGTTTTTCGCATAGCCTGGGAAGGCACCCAGCTCACCCGCCATCTCGGCAGATGTGGCATAGGCAACGCCTGTCATGATCGCGGTCAGCGCACCGCACAGCGCGCGACCTTCGTCACTGTCATAGGAGTACCCCATGTTCATCAGCAGACCGCCGATGTTGGCATATCCCAGACCCAGCGTGCGGAAGTCATAGGAACGCTGAGCAATCTCCTTGGACGGGAACTGCGCCATCATCACAGAGATTTCCAGCGTTACGGTCCACAGGCGTGAGGCGTGCATATAGTCCTCGACCAGAAACTCGCCATCTTTCAAGAAGGTCAGCAGGTTCATCGAGGCAAGGTTACAGGCCGTGTCATCAAGGAACATGTATTCAGAGCACGGGTTGGACCCACGGATCGCGCCGTCTTCGGGGCATGTGTGCCAGTCGTTGACCGTGTCGTGGTACTGGATGCCCGGATCGGCACAGGCCCACGCAGCGTGACCAACCTGATCCCACAGATCGCGGGCGCGGATTGTCTTGGCCACCTTACCGCTTACACGGTCGAGCAGTTCCCAATCACCGTCAGCTTCAACTGCCTTCAGGAAGGCATCGGTGACGCGGATGGAGTTGTTGGAGTTCTGGCCAGAGACGGAATTATAGGCCTCTGAGTCCCAGTCGGTGTCATAGGTCGGGAATTCAATCGACGTATGGCCCTGCTTTGCATAGTCCAGCACGCGCTTGACGTATGTCTCGGGGATCATGGATTTTTTAGCCGCGCGGATCGCGTCCTTTAGCTGGTCGTTCTTGGCCGGGTCATAGGCGTCCGCCTCCAGACCGTCCCAGCCTGCGATGGCTTTGAAGATCAGGTTGAGCTTCTGCTCGTGCATCTTGGAACCCGCCACGATGGAGGCAACCTTCTGCTCTTCGAGCACCTTCCAGTTGATGAAATCCTCGATATCGGGGTGGTCGGCATCGACGATGACCATCTTGGCCGCACGACGCGTGGTGCCACCGGATTTGATCGCCCCCGCAGCGCGGTCACCGATTTTCAGGAACCCCATCAAGCCAGAAGACTTGCCGCCGCCTGACAGCTTCTCACCTGCGCCGCGCAGACTGGAGAAGTTCGTACCCGTGCCGGAGCCGTATTTGAACAGACGCGCTTCACGCACCCAGAGGTCCATGATGCCGCCGTCGCCGACCAGATCATCAGCAACTGACTGGATGAAACAAGCGTGCGGCTGGGGATGTTCGTAGCTGGAGGTCGAGCGGGTCAACACGCCTGATTTGTGATCGACATAGTAGTGGCCCTGCGCAGGGCCATCGATACCATAAGCCCAGTGCAGGCCAGTGTTAAACCATTGAGGGGAGTTCGGAGCCGCGCGCTGGGAAGCCAGCATGTGGCGCATCTCGTCATAGTAGGTGCGGGCATCTTCTTCGGTGGTGAAATAGCCACCTTTCCAGCCCCAATAAGCCCATGCACCGGCAAGACGGTCGAACACCTGCTTGGAGGACGTCTCACCGCCCATTTCGGTGCCCTCAACTGGGACGGAGCGCCACAGGAACTCTGGCACGCCCTTTTCTTTTACCCGCTTTGATTCGGCTGGCACACCGGCTTTGCGGAAATACTTTTGCGCAATGACATCGGACGCAACCTGGCTCCAGGATTTCGGCACTTCGACATTGTCGAGATGGAACACGATAGACCCATCCGGATTACGGATTTCCGATACAGTGTGAATGAAATCCAGCTCCGCGTAAGCGTCTTGCCCTTGAGTGGTAAATTTACGTTCAATTTTCATCGCGCTGCCCCATGTTCCAGCGTTACCATTTCCAGACGCGCATACCGCTCGCCCACCTCATCGCTGTGCTGCAAAGCAAAGCCTCTGTCGCTGCGGGCGTGTAAAACCCCCCGAAGCAACCGAAAAAACCGTCATGTAAGACCGTTTGCCTGTACTTTGCTGCGCGGCGGCCCGTCGTAGCGTTTAACCACTACATATTGTGGCGACGCCGTCAGCCCGCACAAACTGGCGTATCTTCCCGTGTCCGGTCAACGATTTTATTCGCGAGAATTTCACATTTTGACGGTTGACGGAGTGTGCATCGGCATCCGCGATAGCAACCGCGCGATTAACTTAAGAGGCTCAGCAAAAAGGTTAATTTTTGAGACCGCTAAAAAATGCTTTAAAACAGCACGACTAACCCGAACGGACCGGGAAATTTGCCCAATGTTAACCGTTTCGATCCCCCGCCGTCCCACTGAGAGATTCGGCTGCGTCTTTTTTACGCGATCCTGAGGCAAATTCGCTTTGCGGGCAAAACTGGTAACATTTTTAGCACAGAGATTTACCACAAGTTGCGTATTGGGCGCCGTAGCGCCCCTTCACATACCAGATGTAGGGCAAATCACCCGCCGGCCGCCAAAGATTGGATAAATGCGATTCTTGTCAGACCTGTCGGAAATGCCTGACCCTGAAAACACTTGTGGCCCCTTCGCTATTAACGAAGGAGCCACATGAGTTCTAAGTCTTTTAGAATGGTCGGGGCGAGATGATTCGAACATCCGACCCCCTGTACCCAAAACAGGTGCGCTACCAGGCTGCGCCACGCCCCGACTGACGCTTCTTTAGCGAAGCCTATCAGGATTGAAAAGGCAAAATGCACACTTGGTGCGATCTATTTTTAATGTCAGCAATTCCAAGGCTCGGAGGTGCTGACAAATGCCGGATGGCGCAGCACATCCCCGACCTTTATTCCCAGCCGCCGCGCCAACCCGCCATTAATCTCCAACACCCCAATCAACATGTCAGGACCGCCAGAAATTGGCGTTTCGTCCAGCGGTTGCGCGCGGTGATGAATATGCCGGATCACACCGGAGCCGTCCAAAAACAGCATGTCGAGCTCAATCAGGGTGTTTCGCATCCAAAAGCTCATAAGCTGCGGGCGCTGGTAAACGAATAGCATCCCGCTGCTGAGCGACATCTGCTCGACATGCATCAGACCGCGCGCGCGGCTGGCCTCATCGGCGGCCACCTCTACGTTGAACGCCGCAGTGCCAAAACTGCCTTTGATCGTCACCCGGTCCGTTGGGCATGCAGGTAACGGCGTTTTCGCAGCACCCGCCCCTGCCCCCGCCAGAAGCATCGTTACTCCGGCGATGAATCTTCGTCTGTTGTAATAACTGTTTCCCATGCACGGACCTCTGCTGCCATGCGGCCACGTTTGCCGCTTATGACGCGCATTGCAATGGCTTCTCCGGGGGCAAGATCCGACAATCCGGACTGCCGCAAGACATCTATATGAACGAACACGTCTTCGCTGCTGCCAAAGACATTGGCGAACCCGAATCCCTTAGCCTTGTCAAACCACTTGATCCGCGCGGCCAACAACGGGCTGCGCGCGATCTCTTCATGATCAAGCTCTGCAATATCAGGCAAATTAGGCGCAAGCCCTTTAGGCGGCGAGATAGACACAATGGATGCCGCCTGCACGCCACGCTCCGTCTTGTGCGCAAGCAATTCTATCCGCGCGCCATCCGCGACAGAGCTTTGACCGAAATTGCGCAACACATTGACATGCAGAAGGATATCATCTCCGCCACTGTCAGCGAGAACGAAGCCAAACCCTTTAATAGGATCAAACCATTTCACCGTGCCCGTTACGGTCTGCGGTTGCGGGTTCTGATCGTCCGTCTGTGTCATACACAATACCGTCTTTCATATTTATGTTCGGAAAGAAACATTCTCCAATGCCAAAAAAAACAGGCGGCAATACTGGTACGGTTACGGATTTAGTCTGGTGATTTCCCATTTTGCGTCAACTGTCGCACGACGCCACTGGAACCGGTTGTGCAGGCGCGCATCGCCGTCAGCCCAGAATTCCAGCTCAAGTGGCACCAGCCGGAAACCACCCCAATAAGGTGGTCGCGCCGGATCATCTCCGTGCTCTTCTGTGGCCTCTTGCAAAGCACGCTCTAACGCATCGCGGCTTTCCAACGGTTGTGACTGGTTGGAAGCCCAAGCCCCCAGACGGCTTTTGAGCGAGCGGGACGCGTAATACGCATCTGCTTTCTCACCATCCTCACGGGTGATCAGACCGCGTGCACGGACCTGACGGCGCAAGGATTTCCAGTGGATGACGAAGGCTGCTTTTCCGGCAAAATCAAGCTCTTGAGCTTTCGCACTGCCAAAGTTTGTGTAGAAAACAAACGCACCGTCTTCGATATCTTTGAGCAGCACAACGCGCGCATTCGGCATCCCGCTGGCATCAACCGTGCTTAGCGACATGGCGTTGGCGTCGTTGATCTCTTCCTTGGTGGCTTCGGCCAGCCAATCACGGGTGATTGCAAAAGGATCATCGCCTGCGAAAATTCCGTCCCGATCTGTCACTGGCTCTTCCTTTCCCTGAAAAACAGAAACAATTCCGTCTCTCCGCGTGTATCTTGTCTAATTCCGACCTTTGCAGGCGGCCAATAAGCCGCGACTGCATCGTATACTACCACAATTCTATCATCCCGATCACCTGTGCAACCGAAAACGCGATATGACGCACCTTCACTTGATGGTCCTGTGGCAATGGCGTAGACCGAGGGGAACAGATTTTGAACGGAGAATACGCGCATGTCGAACAACCTTATGGCAGGCAAGCGGGGGTTGATCATGGGATTGGCCAACGACAAATCAATTGCCTGGGGCATTGCCAAGCAGCTGGCCGATGCCGGCGCAGAGCTTGCCTTCTCCTATCAGGGAGACGCGCTGAAAAAGCGGGTTGATCCACTGGCCGCCCAGTTGGGCTCTGACATTGTGCTGCCGTGCGATGTGGGCGACGAAGCCTCTATTGATGCGCTATTCGAAGGGCTGGCCCAAAAGTGGGACTCGTTGGACTTTATCGTTCACGCCATCGGTTTTTCGGACAAGAACGAATTGCGCGGTCGCTACGTCGACACCAGCCGCGCCAACTTTGCGCTTTCTATGGATATCTCGGTCTACTCCTTTACCGCTGTTGTGCAGCGCGCAGAGAAGATGATGAAGAATGGCGGCTCTTGCCTGACGCTCACCTATTACGGTGCAGAAAAAGTCATGCCACATTATAACGTCATGGGCGTGGCGAAAGCCGCACTTGAAGCATCGGTGAAATATCTGGCCGAGGATCTGGGCAAGGACGGCATCCGCGTGAACGCCATTTCTGCCGGCCCGATCAAGACGCTTGCCGCCTCCGGCATCGGTGATTTCCGCTACATTATGAAGTGGAACGAATATAACTCCCCTCTGCGCCGCAACGTGACGATTGATGAAGTCGGCAAATCAGCGCTGTACCTGCTTTCCGATCTGGGCTCCGGCACAACGGGCGAAAACCTGCACGTTGACGCGGGCTATCACGTTGTGGGCATGAAGGCCGTTGATGCGCCAGACATGGCCAAAGGCTAACATTTTCCCGAAGGGCCGCCCGCGATGACACTCGACCATCTTCTCGCCTTTAACGCCGTGCTGATTGTTTCGATCCTCAGCCCCGGCGCGGCGTTTCTGATGGCCGTGCGCAGCTCTGTCGCCAACGGGCGGCGTGCGGGCATTGCCACCGGTCTGGGGCTGGGCGTTATGGCCAGCCTCTGGACCCTAGCCGCCCTGCTGGGCATGGATGCAGTGTTTGCGCTGTTTCCATGGGCCTTTGCGGTGCTCAAGATTGGCGGCGCAATCTATCTGATTTATCTCGCGATCAAGACATGGCGCAGCGCGGACGTACCGCTTGGCGCTGCGCCCAAGGCACAAGGCCGCGCGTTCATTGACGGCTTTCTGGTCAATCTGGGCAATCCGAAGTCAGTCCTTTTTGCCGCCGCTGTGCTGGTCGTGGTCTTTCCACCGAACCTTTCGGGTAGCGAGATCGCTTTCGTCACGCTCAACCACCTGACTTTGGAAATCCTATTCTACACGGCCTGCGCCTTTATTCTTACAGCGCCTGTCGCCCGCGCCCGCTTTTTGCGCGCCAAATCCGTTATTGACCGCACTGCCGCCCTGCTTTTGGGTGGTTTGGGCCTGAAACTTCTGCTGCAAAGGTAATCCCATGTCAGACACCCGCCTCCCCCATGAAAAAGGCTTTCACATCAGCTGGGACCAGATCCACCGCGACAGCCGCGCGCTGGCTTGGCGGCTGGATGGCAAGGGCCCTGACGATGGGGCATGGCGTGCAGTTGTCGCCATCACCCGCGGCGGCATGGCGCCTGCGATGATCGTCGCACGTGAGTTGGACATTCGCACCGTTGATACGATTTCGGTCGTTTCCTATCACTCCGGCGGAGGCAAAGCAGATGAGCGCCGCGAGGCACGTGTGCTGAAATCCCCTGATGACGAGATGATGGGCGACGGCACCGGCATTCTGATCGTCGACGATCTGGTGGATAGCGGCAAAACACTTGAGCTGGTGCGCAGCCTTTATCCCAACGCCCATTTTGCCACCGTCTATGCCAAACCCGCAGGCGAGCCGATGGTCGATACCTTCATCACCGGTGTTTCCCAGGACACATGGATTTTCTTCCCGTGGGACATGGCCCTGCAATACGTCGAACCCTACCGCGGCAAAGACTGACGCCTCTAGGCACCATAAACCCGATCCATCCTTCTCCAGTATTTGGACATCCCGATGACGCTCCCTCGCACAGCCACCACCTTTCCTCCCCCCGTCATGGAGGCCCGCCGCTGGCTTGAGGGTGTGTCGTTCACTGACGCACGTCCCCTGATCAACGTGAGCCAAGCCGCCCCAGTTGAGCCACCGCACCCTGATATGCGTCGCGCGATGGCTGATGCGGTGCTGAATGACGATTCTGTGCATCTCTACGGACCGGTTCTGGGTCTGCCCGAGCTGCGCGAGGAACTGGCAGCGCGCACGAGCCGGATTTATGATGGCAAGGTTGATGCGTCGCAGGTTGCCCTGACGTCCGGCTGCAACGAGGCTTTCGCCGCAGCGATCGCGGCACTGTGTGCCGAAGGCGACGAAGTGATTGTGCCCGTGCCGTGGTACTTCAATCACAAAATGTGGCTCGATATGGCCGGCGCAACTGCTGTGCCGCTGATCTGTGAAGACGACATGATGCCCGACCCGTGGGATGCAGCGAAACTCATCACACCGCGCACCCGTGCGATTGTGTTGGTGACGCCCAACAATCCGACTGGCGCTGAATACCCTGACGATCTGATTTCGGCCTTCTTTGACATCGCCAAATCGCGCGGCATCGCGCTGATCGTCGACGAGACCTACCGCGATTTTCACGCTGACAGCGGCCTGCCCCACAGCCTGTTCAAACGCCCCGACTGGGAGCAGACGCTGATCCACCTCTATTCGTTCTCCAAAGCTTACCGGCTGACCGGCCACCGCCTTGGTGCGATGATTGCGTCAGCCGAACGGCTCGCCGAGGCGGAAAAGTTCCTTGATACCGTCACCATCTGCCCCAGTCAGGTCGGCCAGCATGCCGCACTGTGGGGGATGCAGAACCTAGACGCATGGCTCGCGGGCGAGCGGGATGAAATTCTGGCCCGCCGTGCCGCCATAACCGAGCATATGCCGACTCTTGCGTCAAAAGGCTGGAAACTCTTGGGGCTGGGCGGCTACTTTGCCTATGTACAGCATCCTTTTGCGGCCAGCAGCGCCGATCTTGCGCCGATCTTGGTCCGCGAAGCTGGCGTTTTGTGCCTGCCGGGGACGATGTTTTACCCTGAGGAAAACCGTGCCGGCGACAAAGAGCTGCGCATCGCTTTTGCCAATCTCGACGCTGCTGGAATCGCGACACTGTTCGAACGGCTGGACGCGCTTGATCTACCTCTAAGATAGCAGCCTCTTGCCCCTCTGGGGCCAAGCCCTTAGACAGTCCCAAACAGCTTTTGGGGGCGCCTGTCATGGCCAAAAAATCAAGCTTCGGCAAAACCGCAATGTGGATCCTTATGGGTCTGCTCTTTTTGGGTTTGGGCGGCTTCGGCGCGGTGAACCTCAGCGGGAACATTCGCACCATCGGATCGGTGGGTGACAAGCCCATCGCGGTAGACACCTACGCGCGCCAGATGCAGCAAGAGCTGAACGCGATCAGCCGTCAGACTGGCAGCAACATGAGCTTTGCTCAGGCCCAGCAGTTGGGTCTGGACCGTGCCGTGCTACAACGCCTGCTGCGCGACCGCGCTCTGGACCACGAAACCACACAGATTGGCCTGTCGATCGGGGATGAGGTCCTGCGCGAGCGTATCCTCGCAATCCCGTCGTTTCAGGGTGTCGATGGCAATTTTGACCGCGACGGCTATGCGCAATCACTGCGCTCCGCCGGCTTGAACGAAGCCGACTTCGAAACCAGCCTGCGCGAAGAAACAGCCCGTCAGCTGCTACAAGGGGCGATCCTGAGCGGCATCGAAATGCCCGCCGCTTATGCGGAGACGCTTGTGGGGTATATCAGCGAAACGCGCGATTTCACGTGGGTTCTGCTCGACGAGACATCGCTTGAGACACCTCTGGAAGAAGCCGATGAAGCGACGCTTAAGGCCTATTTCGAGGCCAATGCAGAGAACTTCGTTCTGCCAGCCACCAAAAAGATCACCTACGCATGGCTAAACCCGACCGATATCATCGACGAGGTCGAACTGCCCGAAGCAGATCTGCGCGCAGAATACGAATCCCGCGCAGATCAGTACATTCAGCCTGAGCGGCGTCTGGTTGAGCGCTTGGTCTTTGCGGATCAGGAAGCTGCCGATCAGGCCGCGGCAGCACTTGAGGTTGGCGGCACCACCTTCGAGGCGCTTGTCACGGAGCGTGATCTGCAACTATCAGACGTCGACATGGGCGATGTAGACCAAGCTGAACTCGGCGCTGCCGGTGACGCCGTGTTTGCCGCCGAAGTTGGCAGCGTGGCAGGCCCCGCCCCCACAGGCCTTGGCCCTGCCCTGTTTCGGGTGAATGCCATCCTGCCTGCACAAAACGTCAGCTTTGAAGAGGCCGAGCCGGAACTGCGCGATGCGCTTGCTGCTGACCGTGCCGTGCGCATTGTCGAAGCTCAGGCCGAAGACTTTGATGACCGCCTTGCCGGTGGTGCAACCCTCGAAGAGCTGGCAGAGCAGACAGATATGGTTTTGGGCCAAATTGACTGGACCGTAGACAGCAGCGACGACGTAGCCGCCTACGAAGGCTTCCGCGAAGCCGCAGCCACCGTGGCCGAAGGTGACTTCCCCAAGATTGAACAGCTGGGCGATGGCGGCATCTTTGCTCTGCGTCTTGATGAGGCTCTGCCCGAGCGCCCTGCGACCTATGCAGACGTGACGGAAGAAGTGGCAGAGCGCTGGCGTGCAGACGCGATCGTGCAGCAACTGCGCACTCTCGCTGATACCGCCAAGACCGAAGCCGAGGCAGGCGTGACATGGCCGGTGCAGGGTTTGACCCAGCGCGAGGAGCTGACCCAGACGCGCAATGCCTTCCTGCCGGCCACACCCGCGGGCTTCACCGCTGAAGTGTTTGAAATGGAAGTCGGCGAAATCCGCATTCTGGAAGGCACCGACACCGTTGTGCTGGTCAAGCTGGATGCAATCACCCCGGCGGACAAAGACAACAGCGAAGCGCAAGCGCTTGTCGCGGGCCTGCGCGCGCAGCAAAATGAGGCGTTGGCGCGCGGCTTGTTCGACGTCTTCTCCGAAGATACCCTTCTGCGTGCGGGTCAAAACATTGATCCACGCGCTGTGAACGCCGTAAATGTGAGCTTCCAGTAAAATGAACCTGACACCCGATTTTGACGGCTTCGCGGCCCGCTATGCAGCGGGTCACCATCAGGTCGTCTACACCCGTCTGGCCGCCGATCTGGACACCCCTGTTTCGCTCATGCTCAAGCTGGGCGGCGCTGCCGAAAACGCCTTTATGCTGGAATCAGTAACCGGTGGTGAGGTGCGCGGCCGCTATTCGATCATCGGGATGAAGCCAGACCTGATCTGGCGCTGTCGCGGGACCACATCCGAGGTCAACCGCGCCGCCCGCTATGATCCTGACGCCTATACCCCGATTGACGGCAATCCGCTGGACGCCCTGCGCGGACTGATCGCCGAAAGCAAAATCGAAATCCCCGACGATCTGCCGCAAGCGGCAGCCGGGCTTTTCGGTTATCTGGGGTATGACATGATCCGTCTGGTCGAGCGTCTGCCCGACATCAATCCCGATCCGCTTGGCTTGCCCGATGCAGTCATGCTGCGCCCTTCGGTGGTTGCCGTGCTGGACGGCGTAAAGGGCGAGGTAACCGTTGTTTCCCCCGCGTGGGTGACAGAAGGCCAAAGCGCCCGCGCGGCCTATGCACAAGCAGCCGAGCGCGTCATGGACGCTGTACGCGATCTTGAACGTAGCCCCGCAGGGACCTCTCGTGATCTGGGCGATGCCACACCTACCGCAGAGCCAGTGAGCAATTTCACCAAGGACGCCTACAAAGAGGCCGTGCTCAAGGCGCAGGAATATATCAAGGCCGGTGACATCTTTCAGGTGGTTCCGTCCCAACGCTGGTCACAGGAATTCCGCCAACCTCCCTTTGCGCTCTACCGCTCGCTGCGCCGCACCAATCCATCGCCGTTTATGTTCTATTTCAACTTCGGCGGCTTCCATGTGGTCGGAGCCAGCCCAGAAATCCTGGTGCGGGTGTTCGGTCAGGAAATCACCATCCGCCCCATCGCAGGCACCCGTCCGCGCGGCGCAACGCCCGAAGAAGACCGTGCGCTGGAAGCCGATCTGATGGCCGACAAGAAAGAACTTGCAGAACATCTGATGCTCTTCGATCTGGGCCGCAACGATGTAGGCCGCGTCGCGAAAATTGGCACAGTACGCCCCACCGAAGAATTTATCGTCGAGCGGTACAGCCATGTCATGCACATCGTCTCCAATGTCGTTGGTGAGTTGCGCGATGACTGCGATGCGCTTGATGCGTTCTTTGCCGGGATGCCCGCTGGCACAGTGTCAGGCGCGCCCAAAGTGCGCGCGATGGAAATCATCGACGAGCTGGAGCCCGAAAAACGCGGTGTCTATGGCGGCGGTGTCGGCTATTTCAGCGCGGGCGGCGACATGGACATGTGCATCGCCTTGCGCACAGCGGTTGTGAAAGACCAGACGCTGTACATTCAGGCTGGGGGCGGTGTTGTCTATGACAGCGATCCAGAGGCGGAATACATGGAAACCGTGCATAAATCCGGCGCGATCCGCCGCGCGGCCGAAGACGCCTCGCGGTTTGATGGCAGCGGTAACGGTTAATGCCTGAAGGCCCGAGATGCAGAAAAACCTCGTTTCGGGCCTGCCCTACCAATCCTGTGAAACGCTTCGTCTCTTAGGTTAGAACATAGTTCACGGCCTCAAGAGGCTTTGGCGCAGGGCGATCAAGCGCTTCGGATACGGAGATTTCGATCACCCGACACATTGAATCAAGCGGCAAACCGTTTTGGACATTGCGGAACGGCAGCTCCAGCTCATTGGTCACAGCCTGCAATCCAAAAAACACGTAAGCGACCGCTGCCGCGAATATAGGGGCAAATCCACCTGTGGATTCGATCAGCGCAAAAGGCAGCAACACACAATACAGATAGGTCGTCCGGCGGATAAGCAGCGAGTATACAAATGGTAGTGGCGTCGTCAGGATACGTTCACACCCGGCTTGAGCGAGCGCTAACGAAGACAATGTCTTTGCTATCGCGATCTGACCAAAGCCACTGATCGCTTCTTGCTCCGTCAATTGACCGATTTGGTCCGCCATAGACCTCAGAGCTGCATCCGCCGGGTTTCGATGGGCGAGCAGTGCAGCAGTATTGCCTGCGCCAATCCAATCAACAATGTCATCTTTGACATCGACGCCTCGCAGAAATCCGCGGTGAAGATGAGAAAACGCAACGGCGTAAGACAGGATCTCGGCACGATCAGTACCTTTGGCGACAAAGATGCACATATGCCGGCCCAAATTGCGCACATCGGCAATCATTGACCCCCACAGTTTCCGCGCCTCCCACCAACGATCATAGGCCGCATTGTTTCGAAATCCGAGAAACAAAGAAAGTGCTACGCCAAATATCCCCATCGCAGAGATCGAAATATGGGGAAGCGCGATGACATAGGCATCAAGCAAAAGCACAATGGCCGTCAAAAGTGCTATCCCAAGGATTTTGCCGATGATTTTTGGTACAATCGATCCCTGCGTGACGATGAAAAGGTGCAGTGGCGATGGGTGTTCGCGGACAATCATTTGGGTGTGCTCTCGGATTGGTTTGTCATTGGCGAAACTCAGCTGCGACAGTTAGAAAGATGGTCGCAGCCTTCCTCCGCTGGGCCCTGTATATGCTTCAAACACAAGTCAGCAACAGCATGCCTGTTGTTTATTGAAAGTGAGCATTCAAAGATACGGGCGCGGCACAGGGTACCACGGTTGGCCGCAGACGGGTTCTCAGCCTTCGTGACAGGCGCGCCTTCGGCCAAGCCCTGATTTAGCCCTCAGCAGCTCGTCGCCATCACTGCGCGAGCAAGACCGCCGAAACAGGCGCCAGCGCGACCGAACTTGCACGCTCTGCCAACCCCCAAACCAGCAACGCCTCGATCGTTTCGGGACGTAGACGGCCCAGCATGATGACACCGCCCTCCTGACCGGCCTTAAACGCGGCCTGATCCAGAAAACGGCGAATGACGCGGGCCTGCTGGCCCTCTGAATCAAAATCACGGAAGACAGGTGCGGCTGGCACACCTTCTTTGACGGCCAGTTTTGGCATCGAATTGAGACCACGGTTTTGCGTGACCAACCCGTGCCCGCTGGCTTGCAGGATGCGGGTGACCTGATCTGCAACTTCGCGGCTGCCTTGCAGCCCCTCGCCCGTGCCTTCCAGCACGCCAACAATTTCCGGCATGTCTTTAAGTGCAACGCTTATGGAGACTTCGGCATCAGATGGCCGCGCGCCTTTTGGCAAATTCACCATCGCGAGCACGTCAAAACCTTCGGCACGGTAGCGCTCGACCCGCTTGGCGGCGTCCACAAGGGTCGCATCCACGGCAAAACTGACCGGATAAGGAAAGCTCGACAAGGCGGGCAGCCCGATTTCACTGGCGTCCAGATCCGCGCCAGTGTCTATCAAGACGATTCCCATCAGCGGCTTGCCTTCGGGGTTCTCGAAGGGCTGCGCATAGCGACGGATCGGCGGCGCATCGGTGGGATCACTCGAAGCATTCTGGGTCAAGGCTTCAACACTGCCGTCTTGCTCATTGCGGGTAATGAGGCTGTTCGCTGGTGTTCCGATACGAGGCAGCACAGATGTGCCCGGCGTTACGGTCTGACTACCCGGTGCCGGCAAGACACGCGGCTTTGGTGCCGTTGGCGTTTCGGCGGTTGGTGCTTCGGCGGTTTGGGTTTCTGTCGGTGCTTGTGTCTGCGGCGGAACAACCACGACCACTTCCTCGGCCGGATCGGCCTGAGGCTCTACAGCTTCGGCCTGCGTTGTGACATCCGCATCGACACTATCATCGGGGATCATCGGCGCCAGGGCTTGCGGATTGGGCAGAACGGGGGATTCGGCATCGGGCTGCACATTCACAATCGGCGGTAGCGGGCGCGGCTGTGTCAGGCTGGCGGCATCACTGGTTTGTGGCTGCGGTAGCGCTGCGGGAACTTGTGGCGTGCCGTCCGTCTGGCCGTTTGCAAGCGGCTCCAAGGGCTGTGGCTGAAGCGCCAGTGCTGCTGTCTCAGTCGTGGGGGCGGTAACCGGCGCGCCCTCAAGCGGTGCTTCGGCGATACCCTCGCCCAGATCGGTCGCCATCTGCGGCGGCAAGGCCGCTGCGACAGGTTCGTTCGGCAATTCTTCGCTGGCGGGTGCGCGCAAGCTTGCCTGTGGCTGCTCCGGAGCGCTGCCGGTCTCGTCCGTGACAGTCACACGCGGCTGTTCAACAGGCGCTTGCGGCACGGCAACTGTCTCTGCTGTTCCAAGTTCCGGTGCTGGACGTGGCTCAATCGGGACCAAAACAGACACCACGCCTGCCACGCCCAAACTGAACACTGCGCCCAATCCAATACCACTCAAAATGCCCTGTGCCATAGCTGCTGCACCCTTGTCCTGTTATTCCGCACCTTTGGCATTCCGGATATTATACTCCGGTTATTGCAAGATGCGGCGGCCCTGCCCCTTGACGATTGCGCCCAAGACTGACCATCTACCAGCAACACCTATACCCCGTCTCTATCCGCCTTCTCTAGTCCTAATACGAAGTTTCCCCAAGATGCTCTTGTTGATCGATAACTATGACAGCTTCACTTATAATCTGGTGCACTATCTAGGCGCGCTCGGAGCCGAGATGGAGATCAGGCGCAACGACACGCTGAGCGTTGAGGAAGCGATGGAGATGCGCCCCTCCGGCATCGTTCTCAGCCCCGGCCCATGTGATCCTGCACAGGCTGGCATCTGCCTGCCCCTGACCAAAGCTGCCGCCGAAGCGAAACTGCCGCTGCTTGGCGTTTGCCTTGGCCATCAGACCATCGGCGAAGCCTTTGGTGGACACGTTGTGCGCGCGGACGAGATTGTGCACGGCAAGCTTGGCATGATGCACCACACCAACAAGGGCCTGTTTGCAGGATTACCGAACCCGTTTGCCGCCACCCGTTATCATTCGCTGATCGTTGAGCGTGCCACGCTGCCCGACTGCCTGGAAGTCACGGCAGAGCTTGAGGATGGCACCATCATGGGTCTGCAACACCGCGAACTGCCCATCCACGGCGTGCAGTTCCACCCCGAATCTATCCGCTCCGAACACGGCCACGCGCTGCTGGAGAACTTCCTCAAGGAGGTCAAAGAACCCGCATGAGCGAACGTCTCAAACCCCTCATCGATGCGGCTGCCAACGGCCCGCTGACCCGTAAACAGGCTGAGGAAGCCTTTGAAATCCTCTTTGCCGGTGAAGCAACGCCCAGCCAGATCGGCGGATTTCTCATGGCGTTGCGCACCCGTGGTGAAACGGTGGACGAATTCACGGCCGCCGCCACTGTGATGCGCGCCAAATGCAACCCGGTGCACGCGCCTTCAGGCGCGATGGACATCGTCGGCACCGGCGGTGACGGCAAAGGCACGCTTAACATCTCTACCGCGACGGCCTTTGTCGTGGCAGGTGCCGGCGTGGTTGTGGCCAAACACGGCAACCGCAATCTCAGCTCCAAATCCGGTGCGGCAGACGCGCTGGGTCAAATGGGCCTGAAAACCATGGTTGGCCCCAAGATCGTAGAGCAGGCGCTGAACGAAGCCGGTATCGGCTTTATGATGGCGCCGATGCATCACCCCGCCATTGCCCACGTCATGCCCACCCGCGCAGAGCTGGGCACGCGGACGATTTTCAACATCCTTGGCCCCCTGACCAACCCTGCTGGCGTCAAACGACAACTGACCGGCACCTACATGCGTGATCTGACGCGCCCGATGGCCGAAACCCTCAAACTGCTGGGGTCAGAGGCCGCATGGCTGGTCCACGGCTCGGACGGCACAGACGAGCTGACGATTACCGGTATCAGCTGGGTTAGCGCCCTGCGTAAAGACGGCGCCATCGACGAAATCGAGATCCACCCGGAAGACGCCGGCCTGCCTGTCCATCCATTCGAAAGCATCGTTGGCGGCACACCGGAAGAAAACGCCGTGGCCTTCAACGCGTTGCTGGACGGCACTCCATCAGCCTACCGCGACGCGGTTTTGCTCAATTCTGCTGCTGCGCTGGTCATCGCGGATGCGGCACCGGACCTGCGCGCGGGCGTCGAGATGGCCCGCACAAGCATCGATTCCGGTGCTGCGCGCGACAAGATCACCGCCGTGGCGCGCATCACACAAGCGGGCTGATGTTTGATCTGGGCCGCCTTGGCGCTTGGGGTGACCTGCCGTTCTTTACACAACAGCTGCCCGCGATTGAAACCGCACTGCGCGCCGAGACACGGCAGATCATGCCCCCCGCCCCCCTTGTTTTCAACGCACTTGAGCGGGTGCAGCCTGATGACGTGCGGGTCGTGATCCTGGGTCAGGACCCCTACCACACCCCGGGCAAAGCGCATGGCCTTGCCTTTTCAATCACCGCGGACTTTGGCGGTCGGCTGGACAGCCTTGGGAATATTTTCAAGGAATTACACAGTGATCTGGGTATCAACCGAACGCGGACCGAACTGGATGACTGGGCCGATCAAGGGGTACTGCTGCTCAATACCATCCTGACGGTGCCGCAAGGGGTGGCAAAAGGCCATGCAAAGCTGGGCTGGCAAAGCCTGACGGAGCAGGTATTCACAAAACTGGCCGCGCGGCCCTGCGCCTATTTGTTGTGGGGGGCACCTGCGCATAAGGCAGCTGTCCACGTCGATCAGACAGCTAATTTCAAGCTTGAAACCGCCCACCCTTCCCCGCTGTCAGCACGTCGCGGATTCTTTGGCTCACAGCCCTTTAGTCGCTGCAATGCATGGTTGCGTAGCCAAGGGCATGGGTCCATAAACTGGGGCGATCCGGAGGCCATATGACACAAACAATCCTAGAAAAAATCAAAGCTTACAAGCTAGAAGAAATCGCTGCTGACAAGGCCGCTTTGCCATTGGAAGATCTGGAAGCGAAAGCCGCAGGCGCGCCGCCGGTACGTCCCTTTGCCGAAGCGCTTTTTGACGCTTCGATCGAGAATTACGGCTTGATCGCTGAAATCAAGAAGGCCAGCCCGTCCAAGGGCTTGATCCGTGAGGATTTTGAGCCAGCCGCGCTCGCGAAAGCCTACGAAGAAGGCGGTGCGACCTGTTTGTCAGTGCTGACCGACACACCAAGCTTTCAAGGCGCAAAGGAATTTCTGGTGCAGGCCCGCGAAGCCTGCGATCTGCCCATCCTGCGCAAGGATTTCATGTATGACACCTATCAGGTCGCCGAAGCACGCAGCCTTGGCGCCGACTGCATCCTGATCATCATGGCATCTGTTTCCGATGCGCAGGCCGCAGAGTTGGAAGATGCTGCGACCCACTATGGTATGGACGCGCTGATCGAGACCCATAACGCCGAAGAGCTTGAGCGCGCCCTCAGGCTGAAATCCCGGATGATCGGGGTCAACAACCGCAACCTGAACACCTTTGAGACGTCGCTGGACACCACGCGCACCCTGTCAAAGATGATCCCGGGAGATCGAATGATCGTTTGCGAAAGCGGGCTGAACACGCCTGCGGATTTGGCCGACATGGCCCGCTATGGCGCGCGCACATTCCTGATTGGCGAAAGCCTGATGCGGCAGGAGGATGTGGCCGCTGCCACACGCCTCCTTCTTGCCGATCCGCTGCGCGCGGGGGGCATGTAATGGCGCTTACGCATTTTGACGGGGACGGCCATGCGCATATGGTCGATGTATCTGACAAAGCAGTCACTGCGCGCGTTGCCACCGCAGAAAACCACATCAAGATGAAGCGCGAAACCTTTGATATTATTACCGAAGGACGCGCCAAAAAGGGTGATGTTTTAGGTGTGGCACGGCTTGCAGGCATTATGGCGGCCAAGAAAACGTCCGACCTCATCCCCCTGTGTCACCCGCTGCCAATCACTTCGGTTTCGGTTGATCTGGTGCCCGACGCGGAGCTGCCCGGCATCCGGATAACCGCCACCGTCAAGACAACCGGCCAGACCGGTGTGGAGATGGAGGCGCTCACTGCCGCTTCGGTTGCGGCGTTGACCGTTTATGACATGAGCAAAGCCGTCGACAAAGGCATGGAAATCAGCGGGCTGCGCGTCACTTTGAAAGACGGTGGCAAATCAGGCCGCCACGTCTCCCCATGATCAGCGTCCGCGAGGCGCTGGACAACCTCTTTGCGCTGACCGCTGTGATGCCTGTCGAACACATCGCCCTGCGTGACGCGAATGGCCGCGTGCTGGCCTGTGAAGTCACAGCGCAACGCACCCAGCCCCCCTTTGCCGCCTCCTCGATGGACGGCTACGCCCTGCGCCGCGCCGAAGTTGAACCGGACGCGATGTTCAAAGTCGTTGGCGAAGCCGCTGCGGGCCACCGTTTTGACGGGTCGCTCCGTGCTGGGCAGGCCGTGCGCATTTTCACTGGCGCACCGGTACCCGATGGTGCGGATTTCGTCGTTATCCAAGAGGACGTCACCCGCCGTGGTGATCTGATAACTTTGGGCCATAATATCGGCAGCAAAGACAACATCCGCCCCGCTGGCGGTGACTTTGTCGAGGGTTCACCGCTGAGTGCGCCGCGCCGCTTGCGCCCTGCGGACATCGCGTTGCTGGCCGCAATGAATATCGCCAGCGTACCGGTCTATGTGAAGCCAGTCGTCGCGATTATCGCCACTGGCGACGAGCTGGTTCAACCGGGGGAGACACCGGGACCGGACCAGATCATCGCCTCCAATACTTATGGCTTGGCAGCCATGCTGGAAAATCTGGGTGCAACCGCGCGCCTGATGCCGATTGCCCGCGACAACGCAGCCTCGCTCAAGCGCAGCTTTGAACTGGCGCAAGGGGCCGATCTGGTCATCACCATTGGCGGTGCCTCTGTCGGAGATCATGATCTGGTGGCCCCTGTCGCGGCGGAACTTGGCATGCAGCAATCGTTTTACAAGGTCGCCATGCGCCCCGGCAAACCGCTGATGGCCGGACGGCTTGAAAACTCAGCAATGGTGGGTCTGCCGGGAAACCCTGTTTCTGCCATGGTGTGTGGTAGTATTTTCGTGGCCCCGATGATCCGGGCGATGCTGGGGTTGGGCCAACAATCCGCCCCCGAACGCCTGATACCGCTGGCAACGGACATCCCCGCCAATGGCCCGCGAGAGCATTATATGCGCGCTGATCTACTCAATGGCACGGTCACACCAGCCTCTCGTCAGGACAGCTCGTTGCTGAGCGTTCTGGCCGAAGCATCAGCACTAATGGTGCGGCCCCCCAATGATCCGGCACAGCCCGCCGGTGCGATGGTTCGCATTATCAACCTTTGAAAGAGTTGACACAAAACAAGAACGTCCCTAGAACAAAATGAGACAAACAGGGGCAAGGACCGCGTTATGCTGACCAAAAAACAACTCGATCTGCTGGCATTCATCCACAAACGGGTACAGCGTGACGGCGTTCCACCCAGCTTTGATGAAATGAAAGAGGCGCTTGATTTGCGGTCCAAATCGGGCATCCACCGCCTGATCACTGCGCTTGAGGAACGCGGATTTATCCGCCGCCTCGCGCACCGCGCCCGCGCCCTTGAGATTGTGAAGCTTCCCGACAGCATGACAGGCGCCGGCTTTACGCCCCGCGTCATTGACGGCGATTTGCCCGATGGACCACCGCCCGCCAAGGCGCTGCCGGTGACAACCATTGAGGCGACAGAGCTTCCTGTGATGGGCAAGATCGCCGCGGGTGTCCCGATTGAGGCGATCAACCAACGCTCGCACGGGGTGACCGTACCTAATGCCATGCTGGCCGGTGCCGGCGCACACTACGCGCTTGAAGTTAAAGGTGATTCGATGATCGAGGCCGGGATCAATGACGGCGACGTCGTCGTGATCCGTGAAACCTCGATTGCTGATGACGGCGATATCGTCGTGGCTTTGGTCGATGACCATGAGGCCACGCTTAAGCGGTTCAAACGTAAGGGCAGCGCCATCGCTCTCGAAGCGGCGAACCCTATGTATGAGACACGTGTGTTTCCTGCCGATCAGGTAAAGGTTCAGGGTCGACTGGTCGGGTTGATCCGCTCTTACTGATACGGCTCAATTGGTGTTTCGCCGCGCGTGGTATTCCGCGCGCGGTTTTTCCTCTGGCCACTGCGTCCAAAGCCGCTCGCCCGCTGCTGCGCGCGCGGTTCTGACGGTCATCGCGCCCTGCTCGTCAAAAAGATAGGCGACTGCACCCGTATGGCGGAGGCTTTCCGGGTCATGCAGAATGCACGGCAGGTTGCTTTTGTCCAACGGCGCTGAACTGACTACAACCTGCCCCCTCTTGCATCCGCCAAATGCCGCTGCGGCGCGCTTGCCCGACAGATGTATAAATGTATCGCCCTGCTGCCAGCGGCGCGAGGCGGTGAATTGGTCCTGCCCGTCACCGTCATTCGCCAACCAGTTGCGGGCGACGAACCCCGCTCCGCGCTCTTTGCTCAGGGCGCGGCCCTGCGCGGTCATCATCCCGACAAGCGTACCGGTATCTGACACCAGAACATCAGGCCGCTGTGCACCGGACCAGATCACAAATGATGCTGTCATCGCAATTGCACCCCCCCAGCGCAGACGCCCCCGCCACATCAGTAACGTCAGAAACCCCAGCGCCAGCAGCGGCAGCACCCATCCGCCTGGCCCCACCACATATGTCCGCGCTTGCGGAAGGTCCGTCACAAAGTGGGCCACGTAAAGTATCCACCGCACACCCAGGCTCATGGCCCACAGTCCGACCGCCTCCAGCCCCAGTGGCGCGAGGACCACAGCCACCACCGCCGCCGGAATGACCAACACCCCCATCAGCGGCACAGATGCAAGGTTCGCCAGTAGGCCGTATTGCGCGATTGCGTTGAAATGGGCGGCTGCAATGGGTGCCGTTGCAAAGCCAGCCACCGCCGAAGATACCACCACCGCCACAACAGGTTGTAGCCAACGCGGCCCCAATGGGATTGGTCCATCCCGCATCCAGCCAAAAACCGCAACCAACGCGGTGGTGGCTGCGAACGACATCTGAAACCCCGGCCCCATCAGCGCCTCGGGCCGCAGCACCAGTACAATCGTGGCCGCTATTGCCACCCCGCGCAGACTGATCGCGCGCCGTCCGATCATCAGCGCAAAAAGTGCCACAGCCACCATGATAAACGCGCGTTGAGTAGCGACGTTGCCGCCCGACAGCGCCAGATATCCAGCGGCTGCGATCAAGGCACCGAACGCCGCAATGCTGCGAGCAGGCACCCGAAGCACCAGCGGCGGCACCAAGGCAAAAGCCAGTCGCAAGGCGGCAAACACCACCCCTGACATCAGCCCCATGTGGAGCCCCGAGATAGCCAACAAATGTGCGAGATTACTCGCGCGCAGGGCATCGAGCGCGGATTGGCTGATGGCAGACCGATCTCCGGTTGTGATCGCAGCGGCAAACCCGCCAACGTCTCCGCCCAGCACGGCCTGAATACGGGCAGAAGCTGCCATGCGCAGCTTGAATACACCAAGCCCTCCCTGCGGCTCAGCAACCCCCATAAGTGGCGTGCGGGCATAGCCGACAGCTCCGAGCCGGACAAACCAGGCATGGCGCTGAAAATCAAAGCCGCCCGGCTCTACCGGTCCTGACGGGGGCGACAGATGCCCTGTCAGCATAACCCGCAAACCGGGTTCGGCGGCGATATCGGCCGACCGGTCCCCATGCAAAGACAGGCGCACCCGCTGCGGCGTGCGCGCGGGTGGCACCCAGTCTAAAACCACATCGTCCAGCGTCAGGCGCAGCGCATCGGACTGGCTACGGTCGATCGCGATAATCCGTCCCTCAACCGCGCCGTAATAGCGGAAATCCAGCACAGGCCCCGCAACCGAATGCGCCCGTCCTGCCGCAAGCAATACGCCAACGCTGACCAGCATACCTGCCACCGCGAAAGGGCGCAAAGGCTCAGGCAGGAGCCGTGCCAGCAGGCCACAGCCAAGTGCCAAAACCCCGACTGCAGCCAGATGGGCTGCCGAAGGTTCAAATCCCAAGGAAAAGTATCCGCCTATCCCGAAAGCCAGGCAAACAGGCACCCAGCCGAATAGCGCCCCCCGCTGGGCACGCATTGTTTCCGCGAAGGCAGATGCCGCGCCCATTGCTTGCCCCCGTTCGCTGCACTGGATAGATAGACGGAAACTCTATGCGGCGGTTGGTTACCAAATGGTAAACATGACCAAAGTATGAACAGCATTACTGCCCGAAAACACCCCCGAAAGGACCGCCCATGTGCTCTGAAATCGTCACCCGTTTCGCCCCTTCCCCTACGGGTTTTCTGCACATCGGCGGTGCGCGCACAGCCCTGTTCAACTGGCTTTATGCGCGTGGTCGTGGTGGCAAGTTCCTGCTGCGGATCGAGGATACCGACCGCGCGCGGTATACCCCCGAAGCGACCGCAGCGATCTTGCAGGGTCTTGCGTGGCTCGGCCTTGATCACGACGGCGAAGTTGTGAGCCAGCACGAGATGGCATCGCGTCACGTCGAAGTGGCCCATGCGCTGCTGGAAAAAGGCGCCGCGTTCAAATGCTTTGCCACCCAGGAAGAAATCGAGGCCTTCCGCGAGGCGGCTCGTGCCGAAGGTCGCAGCACCCTGTACCGCTCTCCTTGGCGCGATGCTGATCCCACGACTTACCCCGATGCGCCTTTTGTGATCCGCATCAAGGCCCCAGATGGGGGCCAGACCGTGATCCGCGATCAGGTGCAGGGTGACGTGACGATTGATAACGCTCAGCTTGATGACATGATCCTGCTGCGCTCTGACGGGTCGCCCGTCTATATGCTGGCGGTGGTTGTGGATGACCATGACATGGGCGTGACCCACGTTATCCGCGGCGATGACCACCTCAACAACGCCGCGCGCCAGATGATGATTTATAACGGCATGGGCTGGGATGTTCCCGTCTGGGCCCACATACCGCTGATCCACGGCAGCGACGGCAAAAAGCTTAGCAAACGCCACGGCGCGTTGGGTGCGCAGGAATATCAGGTGATGGGCTACCCCGCTGCGGGCATGCGCAATTACCTCGCGCGCCTTGGCTGGAGCCATGGCGATGATGAGTTCTTTAGCGATGCGCAGGCCAAAGAATGGTTCGACATAGACGGCATCCGCAAAAGCCCCGCGCAGTTCGATTTGAAAAAGCTTGAAAACATTTGCGGCCAGCATATTGCCATTGCAGATGATGCTGCGCTGCGGCGCGAAATTGAGGACTTTTTGAAAGCCGCCGGTCAAAGTCCCCTAACGTCAGAACAGGCCGATGGTTTGGAAAAAGCCATGTATTGCCTCAAGGAACGCGCCAAGACATTGCCAGAACTCCTTGAAAAAGGGCAATTTATCCTGACCAGCCGTCCTGTTCAGCAAGATGAGAAAGCAGCCAAGGCACTGGATTCGGTATCCCGTGGTATACTGAGAGAATTGACGCCGCATCTGCAAGATGTTAGCTGGAACCGAGAAACGCTCGAAGATGTATTGAACGGTTTCGCGACGGCCAAGGGTACGAAATTTGGCGCCCTTGCAGGGCCGCTGCGTGCAGCCCTTGCTGGCCGCGCTGTAACCCCTTCGGTGTTTGATATGATGCTGGTGCTGGGCCATGACGAGACTTTGGCCCGCCTGACGGACGCTGCATCCTGAGACAGAATAAATCTGTCTTTAAGGATGTCAGAGATAAGAACAAAAAGGATGCGCCGGCACGGGCTGGTGCATGTCCGGATGTGCGTGCGCATCCGTAACCAACCTAGAAGGGGAAACGCATGGCCGAAAGTACCAAATCCGCAACCTTGACCATCGGAGACAAGACCATCGAACTGCCGATGTTCTCTCCCACCTCCGGCCCTGATGTGATCGACATCCGCAAGCTTTACAGCCAAGCGGGCGTTTTCACCTATGATCCCGGCTTTACCTCTACAGCGTCTTGCGACAGCACGATCACCTTTATCGACGGCGACGAAGGTATCCTGACGCACCGCGGCTATCCCATCGGGGAACTGGCCGAGAAATCCCACTATCTCGAAGTCTGCTACCTGCTGCTTTACGGTGAGCTGCCCTCCCCCAAAGAGCTTGAAGATTTCGAGGACCGTGTGACCAACCACACGATGATCCACGAACAGATGATCAACTTCTTCCGTGGCTTCCGCCGCGATGCACACCCGATGGCTGTTATGGTTGGTGTTGTGGGCGCGATGTCCGCATTTTACCACGACTCGACAGACATCAACGACGAATGGCAGCGCGAAGTGGCGTCCATCCGCCTGATCGCGAAGATGCCGACAATCGCCGCGATGGCGTTCAAATACACAATCGGCCAGCCGTTTGTGTATCCGCGCAATGATCTGGATTACGCGTCCAACTTCCTGCGCATGTGCTTTGCCGTTCCCGCAGAAGACTACGTGGTTGATCCGATCCTGAGCCGCGCGATGGACCGCATCTTTACACTGCACGCGGATCACGAACAGAACGCGTCGACCTCTACTGTGCGTCTTGCCTCGTCTTCGGGTGCGAACCCGTTTGCCTGTATTGCTGCGGGCATTGCCTGCCTCTGGGGCCCTGCCCACGGTGGTGCGAACCAGGCATGCCTCGAGATGCTCAAGGAAATCGGCACACCGGACCGTATTCCAGAATTCATCGCCCGTGCGAAGGATAAGGACGACCCGTTCCGCCTTATGGGCTTTGGTCACCGCGTCTATAAGAACTTCGATCCTCGTGCCACTGTGATGAAGCAGTCTGCGGACGAAGTGCTGGAACTGATGGGTGTCGAGAACAACCCGATCCTCCAAGTTGCAAAAGAGCTTGAAAAACAGGCGCTGGAAGATCCGTATTTTGCAGACAAGAAGCTGTTCCCGAACGTCGACTTCTATTCCGGTATCATCCTCGAAGCGATGGGCTTCCCCACGTCGATGTTCACCCCGATCTTTGCGCTTGCGCGGACTGTCGGCTGGATCTCACAGTGGAAAGAGCAGCTCAACGATCCGCAGCTCAAAATTGGCCGTCCACGCCAGCTTTATAAAGGTGAAGATGTCCGCGCCTACGTAGATATCGAAAAGCGCTAAACCGCACCTAAAAGACATTCGCCCCCGGAAGCAGACAGCCTCCGGGGGCTTTTTTATGTGTGGCGGAATTTTGTCCGAAATGTGGCGCGGTGTATTCGGGCAGTATCCGGCCCCAATTGTCGGCTTCTCTTTGTCACCCCATGCGCTTTGGCTGCGCGGCGTCCCCATAGCCCCCGAATTTATTGACAAATTACTCCTCCGAATCGGAACAAAATCGGGCCTCTGTTCTGATTCCAGCTGATCTGTACCCTTCTTGGCTTCGGCTGATTACAGCCGACTGCGACACCGAAACCGGAGCGAAAAACAGGAAAAGGCGGCAAAATTAAGGCATTGTTTCGGGCCTGTACACAATAGTTAACAGAACCTTGACCGGTGGCTGGAACACTGCGTAGTCATAGTCAAACAACCTCGCACAAGGGATTTATTGCTATGTTGATGTTACTAGGACTTGCGCTGCCGATGGCTATTTTGGGTTTTGCATTCAACGACTCGGATGACGAAGATAGTGTTGAACTGGTAGGCACGGAAGAAGCAGACCGTTTTGAAGGCGAAGAAGGCAACGACTTTATCGACGGCATGGCGGGCGATGACGTGATGAACGGTCGCGCCGGTGACGACACAATTTTTGGTCGTGACGGCGATGATGTCCTGCAAGGCGAAGACGGCGATGACATGCTCTGCTCCGGTGAAGGAAATGATATTGTCACCGGCAACCGCGGTCAGGATCTGATCGAAGGTCAGGGCGGCGACGACTGGGTTTCTGGTGACTATGGCTGGGACACAGTGCGCGGTGACGAAGGCAACGATACCGTTATTGGTGGTCGTGGAAGTGATGACGTGCGTGGTGGTGAAGGGGATGACCTGATCTTCGGCGGCATCATAGATGGCATACCGCTTGATCTTGATGAGATGGTTGAACTGCGCGGTGGCGACTCGCTTAACGATCTGAACGGCGACATCGAGTTGCGTGATGATAGCTTGGGCAACACGCTGGTTGGTGGCGAAGGCGATGACGATCTGATTGTTGGCTCTTTTGACGTGGCCAACAGTGGCTTTGGGAACGATACTTTCCACATCATGTCCGAACAGTCGGACCCCAGCGCGGGCGCAACCATCACAGGTTACAACAACGCAGAGGACGCGATCACTGTCATCGTAGATGACACCGAAGCTGACTATGATATAACAGTCACAAACGAAGGTGATGATGCGGTGATCCGTTTGGGTGACAGAGTCCTTGCGACGGTTCAGGACCGTGCCGGTGACGTCGCAGTAGAAGACATCACATTGATCGCAGAAAGCACCGTGGCAACGCTGTTCGATCCCAACAGCGTTGCAGCGTAATCCTTTAAGCAGTTAGGAGGCCGGGTCCTTCCGGCTTCCAACAAAAATGCGCCAGCTTCATAGGAGCACCCCCCATGGCAACGTCTCTAAAGGATACACCCACACCCTACGAATGGTCCAAAGCAAAAGGCCTATTGCCCAGTAAAGCCCATTGCGAACGCGGTCTCAAAGGCGCGCTAATCCCTGACGCCAAAGGCGAGACCGATCACATCGCAGTTGTCTATGACGAGGGCGAAGCACCTCCGGAGATTACGATCAACAAGGTTTCGGGGTCAGTCCATACCATCTTGGCAAACGGCGTTGCTGTCGCAGTCATCGCAAGCGCCAATGGCAAAACGCCCAATGTCTCTGACGTGTTGCTGGTCGAGCGCCGGGTCCTGAGCTGAAAGCCATAACGGCTACACTAAAAGAAAGGCCGCCGCTCATTCCGAGCGGCGGCCTTTTGCGTAGTAAAGCCCTTAGGCGCGATGCGCTCAGCGCCCCTCAAATGCCGCAGCACGTTTTTCGGTGAAGGCAAGCACACCTTCTTTGAAATCCCGCGTCTTACCGCATTTGCCCTGCTCTTTCGCTTCAAGCGTCAGCTGTTCTTCCAGCGTGTTGTTCCAGCTGTCGCGGATCACTTCTTTGACCGCCGCATAAGCGGCTGTCGGGCCTGCCGCCAGATGGGCGGCCTTGGCACGCCAATGGGCTTGAAACAGATGATCCTCGACCGCTTCCCAGATCATACCCCACTCATCTGCCTGACGCGCCGAAATCTTGTCAGCGAACAGGGCAGCGCCCATCGCCTTGGCCATGCCCATTTGACGCGGCAACGTGTAGGTGCCTCCGGCGTCCGGGATCAATCCAATGCGGGTGAAGGCCTGAAGGAAATACGCGCTTTCGGTTGCGAAAACCACGTCAGTGGCCAGCGCAAGATTGGCGCCTGCCCCTGCAGCTGCACCGTTGACCGCCGCAATGGTTGGCACGGGGCAATTCATGATTGCACGCAGCATGGGTGCATATTCGTCGCGCAACGTCCGTTCCAGATCGATCGATGCACCAGTGGCGCGGTCACCCAGATCCTGACCAGAGCAGAACGCCTTGCCTGCACCGGTGATCACAACCACACGGGCGTCCCTGCCGCCCTGGGTAAAGGCATGTTCGATCTCGGCGCGCATCTGCGTGGTTAGCGCGTTATATTTATCCGCACGGTTCATGGTGATGACGGCCATGCCATCGGTCAGCTCATAGGTAATTGTCTGGTAGTCCATGGCACCCTCATATCTATCTATGTCAGGTGTAGTGATAGCATAGGCTTTCAGAGCTGCCATCCCGACGGGACGTTACTTGTTCAGAATATCACGGAGCTTTTGCGCCTCAACATCGCTGAGCCCTTCATCCTGGGGGGCTTTTGCACGACTGCGGCCCCGCACATAAAGCATGCCGACCCCACCAGCGAGCAGCAGCATCATCGGTCCTGCACCCCACAGTATCCAGTTAGCCCCAGCCCGTGTCGGGTTCAGCAGCACATATTCACCATAGCGCGCGACGATAAATTCCACCGCCTCTGTGTCACTGTCTCCCGCGACCAACCGCTCGCGCAGCAGCAAACGCAGGTCTTTGGCAAGCGACGCGTTGCTTTCATCGATGCTTTCATTGCGGCAGACCAGACAACGCAGACCCTTGGATAGTTCACGCGCGCGTTGCTCTAGCACTGGATCAGACAGCACCTCATCAGGTTCAACCGCAGCCAGCGGACTGGCCAGCAACATCAGCATCAAGACAAGGCGCTTCATTCTGCTGGTACCTGTACATCCGCCCGCTTGCGCGCACCCACTGCCACACGGAAGCGACGGTCAAGCAAACTAAAGATACCACCAAGCGCCATGAGCGCACAGCCAATCCAAATCCAAGTGGTCATCGCCTTCACATAGGTACGCACAGCCCAGCCGCCGCCCACCTGCTCATCCCCGATAACAAGGTAGAGGTCACGTTTCGCGTTCTGGTGAATTGCGGCTTCGGTCGTGGGCATCTGGGCCACTGGATAGAACCGCTTTTCCGGTGCCAGTGTCGCTATGAACTTCCCGTCCTGCACAACGTCGATCACCGCGGTCGTTGAGACATAGTTTGGCCCGTTGTCTTTGGTCACGCTGCGCAGGGTCATTTCATAGCCAAAGACTTCGAACGGCACATCAATCTGCGCCACGCGGATATCCTCAACGGTCCAGGCATAAATGCCCGCGATCCCCATCATTGTGATGCCAAGACCTGCATGCGCTGTCGCCTTACCCCAATCTGCACCCGGCAGGCGGAACAAGCGGCGCAACCGGTTTGGCCCACGCCCCGTCCGCTGGAACAAATCAACAACAACACCCATCAACACCCAAGCGCCAAGGAACATGCCCACAGGCCCGATCAGGCTGCGGCCGGTTTGCATTGCCCAGGCCAGCCCGCCAATCGCCACAGCCACCACGAACACGTAGCGCAATGGATAGAGCGCACGTTTCAGGCTCGCGCGCTTCCACGCCATCGAAGAACCAACAGGCAGCGCCAGGCCAAGCAGCACCATAAACGGCGTGAACGCGGCATCGAAAAAGGGCGGCCCCACACTTAGCTTGCGGTCAAAGAACATCTCGGCCAGCAGCGGCCACATCGTGCCGACGAAAACGACAAAGCACGCGACTGCCAGCAGCAGATTGTTCAACACCAATGCACTTTCGCGCGAGACAAGGCCAAAGACGCCCTTTGCTTCCATCGCCCCCGCACGGACCGAATACAGGATCAACGCGCCGCCCATAAAGAACGCCATGATGGCCAGAATGAAAATCCCGCGATCAGGATCGTTGGCAAAAGCATGAACCGAGGTCAGCAGGCCAGACCGGACGATAAATGTCCCGATTAGCGAAAACCCAAAGGCAAGGATCGCCAGAAGGATAGTCCAGCTTTTCAGCGCTTCGCGCTTCTCCACCACGATTGCCGAATGGAGCAGCGCTGCCGCCAGCAGCCATGGCATAAAGCTCGCGTTTTCTACCGGATCCCAGAACCAGAAACCGCCCCAACCAAGCTCATAATAGGCCCACCAAGAGCCCAAAGCGATACCGATGGTCAGGAAAATCCAAGCCGCAAGCGTCCATGGCCGGACCCAACGCCCCCATGCCGCATCAACACGCCCTTCAATCAGGGCCGCCACGGCAAAGCTGAACGCCATGCTCAGCCCCACATATCCGAGGTAAAGAAACGGTGGATGGAAGGCCAAACCCGGGTCCTGCAACAGCGGGTTGAGGTCTTGGCCGTCAAACGGCGGCACCGCCAAGCGGTCGAACGGATTCGATGTGAACAAAATGAACGCTATAAACGCAACGCTGATAGAGGCCTGAACGCTCAGCACACGGGCACGCAAACTGGTTGGAAGTTGCCCGCCAAACCATGCCGCCATCGCCCCGAACAGCGCAACGATCAGAACCCACAGCAACATAGAGCCTTCGTGGTTCCCCCATGTTCCACTGATTTTGTACAGCATCGGCTTCATTGAGTGGCTGTTGGCCACAACAACGGCAAGGCTGAAATCAGACGTGATAAAGGCCCACATCAGCGCCCCGAACGACGCCGTAATCAATAGAAACTGCACGCCCGCCGCAGGCTCCGCCACAGCCATCCAACCGGGCCAGCCCTTGGCCGCCCCGATCATAGGCACAATCATTTGAACGAGAGCCACGCCAAAGGCGAGCAGCAGGGCGAAATGTCCGAGTTCTGTAATCATGTGGGCAATATACGCCCTGCGCGCAGTCGATCCAATCACAATCGGATGGTCAAAGAGCCGCAGGCCCTTACCGCGCAGTTCGCCATGCCTCCAACGCAGGATTGTCATCGCTACGCAGCGCTTGCGCAGCAAGGCGCACGTCAGAACCTGCATCGGCGGCACCAACAGAATCTGCGCGTATCTTTTCGATCATTTGAATATTCTCGACAACCTGCGGGACGTGTTTGATCGAATTCACGATGCTGGTCTGAAACTCCTGCGATTTCACCTGATGCCGCGAGCCGAAGTAGAAAGACACGATGACACCCAACAGCCACCACAACGGTTCAGGCACCAGCGCGATGCCTTGCATGCGCTGCGCAAACCACAAAGGCGCCACCATCGCCGAGACGAACAGCCCCAATGTGCCCAACGCCAGCGCCGGGCGCGGCAGACGGTTCACACCATCCATAAAGCGATCAAACCCCCCTTTGCTTGGGGCGCTGAACTCCCGGCCGTATTGGTCCATGGCTTGCCCCTGAACCACCGCACCGCGACCCGCCGCTGCTTCTGTGTTCTCGCGAAACACCTCGACTGTTTCGCGCACCACATTACGGTTGTCCCCAAAAAAGAGGCCAAACAGACGCTCGATCATCCCCATGCTGCTGTCCTCGCTTTGAATTGTGCCGTCGTCATGTGATAGCGCGGCGCGATAAATTCTTCCGCGCGCTTGATCCAGCCCCCTTTGCCGCCTGCGCGCGTTCGGGCGTATTTGCGGCTGGCTGTGCGTCTATCCGCGATGCGGAAATAGTAGTTGCGTCGCGCAATGCCGTAGGCGTTCACCACTTCTTCGGGTCCGGCCTCAAAAGCGGCCCGCACGGCCGATAGGCTTTGCGGGCCCAACGCCCCGTCCACGGCGATCTTAAAGCCCATATCAACCAGAAGCTGTTGCAGAATCTTCACCGCATTGCTGCCCGCGTTCACATACATATCAAACACCGTGGCCTGTAGCGGTTGTGGCAACTCCGCAATCAGAGGGCGGTTGAAATAATGCTCAAGGAATATCTGCACCGCTTGCGCGCGGGAAAGTGCACGCACATCTGCAGCGGTGATGTTGCCGTCCCGGTTCAAATCCAGCCCCAGACGCCGCATGGTGTGAATCGTCACACCAAAATTTGTCGCGCCGCCCGGATCATCGGGATCGTTCACGTACCCGCCTTCGCGGCTGACAATTTCTTGGGCAATCTGCCTGACAGTGCTCATCTTTTTCCCCTCGTAAACTGAGGGAAATCAAGCCTGATAGAAGTTAACGCCTGCTAATCAATGCGCACGGTCCTAGCTGTCGGGCTCTTTGTAGACACCTTGCGCCTTAAGCGCATCCACAACCTCTTTGGGCATGTAGGTTTCATCATGTCGGGCAAGTATTTCAGTGGCTTGGAAGACACCATTGATGTAGCGTCCGGTGCCAACCATGCCCTCGTTCTCACCAAACAGATCAGGCAACACCCCGGCATAGATCACGGGCACGCTCGCTCCGCCATCGGTCACGGAAAAGCTGATTTCCTCCCCCTCGCCGCGTCTTAGCGTGCCCTCTTCAACCAGCCCGCCAATACGGAAGACTTCAGTCGGTGACGGCGGCTCTGCCATCACCTGACTGGGCGCACGGAAGAAGTTGATCCCGTCCCGCATGCCGTAGCCAATCAACGCGGTGGAGCCAATCAACGCGACAACCGCCACGGCAATCAATTGGATACGGCGCTGCTTTTTCAGACTTTTCATGCGGGCCTCACAAGGTCAGGGAAACAGAGGCGCCATCATAAGCCCCTCGGTCTCATTAATACCTAACATCAGATTGGCGTTTTGCAACGCTTGGCCTGACGACCCTTTGGTCAGGTTATCAAGGGCCGCGACCACAATTGCACGGCCTTCGATCCGGTCACCCGTCACCCCGATATGGCAAAAGTTAGAGCCACGGATGTGCCGTGTCGACGGTGCTTCACCGAACGGCAAAACGTCAATGAACGGCTCGTCCACATAGGCCGCTTGCAACGCGCCGTGAATGGCATGTGGATCACCCTTTACGTAGATTGTCGCAAGAATTCCGCGGTTTGCAGGCATCAGGTGCGGTGTGAACTGCACTTTGACAGGCCGTCCTGCAAGCGCGGAAAACTCCTGATCGAACTCTCCCAGATGACGGTGGGTGCCGCCCAAAGCATAGGCATGATAGCCCTCGGACAGCTCTGCATGTAGCAGATTTTCCTTCAGTGCGCGGCCAGCACCGGACACGGCGCACTTCAGATCAAGGATGATATCATCCAGATCAATTAGTCCTGCTGTGATCAATGGCCGCAGGGCAAACTGCCCCGTGGCAGCGTTACAGCCTGTGCCAGCGACCAGACGCGCGGCTTTAATCTCTTCGCGGTAGAACTCTGTCAGACCGTAAACGGCCTCGGCCTGCTGCTCCAACGCGGCGTGCGGATTTCCGTACCAGCGCTGGTATTCTTCCGGATCGCGCAACCGGAAGTCGGCGGAAAGATCAACGATCTTCAGATCTTTTGGCAGCTGCGCAATCACCTCTTGTGAGGTTTTATGCGGTAGCGCGCAAAAACACAGATCAATCTGGGAGAAGTCTATTTCTTCCATCGTGACCAGATCGGGCAGATCAAGGTGACGCAGGTGCGGAAACACCGACGCCATGCTTTGCCCCGCTTTAGAATTCCCGCCCAAAGCTTTGATTTTCATTGAAGAATGGCCGGAGATCAACCGGATCAACTCGGCTCCGGTATAGCCGGAAGCCCCAAGAATCGCGATGTTATATGTCATGTCTGTCGTCCGTAAATGAGAGGATATCGTGCAATTGGCAGCCTCAGGCTGCGGTAAACGAAATCGGTCGTCGGAGGAACTGTGTCGCGCGGTCGCTGACGCGTTTTGGATCACCGGTGGTCAGAAAACCCGCCTGCCCGCTGCCAACCTTATCAGGATGCCGACCAAGGTAGTGCGCAAGGCTCTCGGCGACCAGATCCGCCTGACTGAAGACCGACACATCCGCGCCCAGCGCATCCTGAAACGTCTCTTTCATCAGCGGATAGTGGGTACAGCCAAGGATCGCCGCGTCCGGCTTTGGCATCTTGCGCTTGAGTGCGTCAACATGGCTGCGCACCAGTGCTTCGGCAAGGATCATGTCCCCGTCTTCAATCGCATCCACGACACCGCCACAGGCCTGCGCCTCAACATCCACGCCGATAGCACGGAACGCCAGTTCACGTTGAAAGGCACGGGTGGCAACAGTGGCCGGCGTGGCAAAAAGCGCCACGTGCTTCACCGCAACTTCACGTGGAGGGGAATTGTCCCCCCATTCCCGCTCGGTCAATGCCTCAATGAGCGGCACAAACACGCCCAACACGCGCTTGTCAGACGGCACCCAGCCTTCCTGCATCCGCCGCAAGGCGGCAGCAGAAGCAGTGTTGCAGGCCAGCACAACCAGATCGCAGCCCGCATCAAATAGACGCTGGGTCGCAGCCACGGTCAGATCATAGATATCGTCGGCATCGCGCACGCCATACGGCGCGTGGGCGCTATCAGCCAGATAGATAAACTCTTGATCCGGCAGGCGCGCCTGCACAGCTTCCCAGATCGTTAACCCGCCCAAACCGCTGTCAAAAATGCCTACCGCCATGCGCCTTACCGGCTGCGATGCCGGTCCTCAAAATCATATCCCGCCGCGAAACATTCGGGCGGTTCTGGAGCAAGCTCATACGTGGCTTTGCGCAGGAAATCCATCATCGCTTTTGCATCCCCGGCCATGGGCTTCAAAATATCGCGGCCAAGTGGTTTTCCGATAACAACCCGCACAGGCGTATCCACACGATTGTTGAATTCCTTGATCAGCAGCCCCATGCGCAGGGTGACATGCAAATGACTGGCAATCTGGAACATCCGGCTGGTGTGGCCGTCGAAATATATCGGCAGCACGGTAGCATCGGACTTGGCGATCATACGCGCCGTAAAACCACGCCAGTTGGGGTCCATCGGCCGCGAAAACGGCTTTGCCGCCGTACTGACCGTGCCGCCCGGGAAGATACCAACCGCCCCGCCCTGTCCTAAGTACTCCAACGCCGTGCGCCGTGTCTCAAGGTTCAGCGCAAGCGCCTGCTTGGTTTGCTCAAAGCTGATCGGCAGCAAATTGCGTTGCAAATCAGGCGCCTGCGAAAAGACCGAATTGGCCATGATTTTGAAATCGGGCCGCGTGCGCGACAGCACATGCCCCATCATCAGACCATCCAGAATGCCGTAAGGGTGGTTGGCGATCAGGATAAGCGGACGGTCTTGCGGTATATTGGCAAGATCGCCCCCAACAACATCAAGCGTCAAACCGTAACGTGCCACCATCACATCAAAAAAATTCGACCCGCGCGCCAGATCATCTTCGTAACCACGTGCGCGCTTAATCAAGGAAATCCGGCCAGTGGAATTCTCCATCAGCCGGATCATAGCTTTGCCACCGCGGGTTTCAGCTGACCAAGCGTAGCTGAGGTCACGGATTGTAAGCGGGGATTGGGCTGTTCCCATTTCAGGTTCCTTTTCCACCGCTTTATCCGTGCCTTGTTACAGCGTTATGACGCTATTCAGCCGCCTTTGCCAAGGGGGCACCACCCGCACGGATCACGCTCAGCAGCTCTTCGCGACGCTTCGCCGCCTTGATCTCATTGGCCTGTTTGACAGGACCGAAACCACGGATTTGTAGCGGGAGTGCTGCCAGAGCCACAATGGCTTCACGCGTGTTCGCATCCAGCTTGGGCAAGACGGCGCGCATGTCACCCTCGTATTGCTTGATCAGCGCGCGCTCCATCTTACGCTCGGCAGTGTAACCAAAGACATCCAGCGGCGTGCCGCGCAGACGTTTCATCTTTGCCATCATGCGCAAGGGCCGCTCAAGCCACGGACCGAATTCGCGCTTCAACGGGCGCCCGTTGGGGCCCATCTTGGACAGAATCGGCGGCGCTAGGTTGAAGGACATCTTGAAATCGCCCTCAAACTCGGCCTGCGCCTTTTCACGGCTACTCAGCAACAATCGCGCAACTTCGTATTCGTCCTTATAGGACAGCAACTTGTGATAGCCTTCTGCCACGGCCTCACGCACAGCGGTGTCTGTCACACCGTCAAGCATTTTGGCATAGCGTTTGGCCAGTCCCGGGCCCTGATAAGCTGTCAGGTGGTCACGGCGGAAGGCAATCTTGTCATCAAGCGTCTTTGGCAAAGAGATCACATTCGGCGTCAGCACCGCAGCGGCTTCGGCCGGAAACAGAACCGCCCAGCGCCCGATCTCGAACGCGCGCAGGTTACGCTCGACCGCCGCACCGTTGAGGCGGATTGCATCCACAACGGCATCCAGTGACAGGGGGATCAACCCGCGCTGCCAGGCACCGCCAAAAATCATCATGTTGGAGTAGATGCTGTCGCCCAACGTCGCCTTGGCAAGGTCTGAAGCATCAAACATCGACAGCTTGTCCTTGATCCGCGCCTCAAGCGCGAGTTCCAACCGATCATAAGGCATCCGGAATTCAGTATCACGGGTGAACTCTCCCGTAATGATCTGATGGCTGTTCACAACCGCACCCGTGCGCCCTGTCGAGGTCAGGCCCAGCGTCTTGTTGCCCGCAGAGACAACCAGATCGCCACCAATCAACGCATCACACTCGCCCGTAGCGACACGGATCGCGCTGATGTCTTCTGGCCGCTCTGCAAGACGACAGTGAATGTTCACCGCACCGCCCTTTTGCGCAAGCCCCGCCATCTCCATCATACCGGCACCTTTGCCGTCAATCTGCGCCGCCTGCGCCAACACAGCACCGATGGTCACAACGCCAGTACCGCCAACGCCGGTAATTACCACGTTATAGGTGCCGTCGATGGCAGGCAGCTGTGGCAATGGCAGATCGGGGATCTTGACTTCCGTGGTTGGATCTTTGCGGATCTTCGCCCCTTCCAGCGTCACAAAGGACGGGCAAAAGCCGTTGACGCAGGAGAAATCCTTGTTGCACGACGACTGGTCAATCGCGCGCTTGCGCCCAAGCTCGGTCTCTGCCGGCACGATCGAGACGCAGTTGGATTGCACACCGCAATCGCCGCAGCCTTCACAAACGTCCGTATTGATGAACATACGCTTGTCCGGATCAGGGAACAGGCCCCGCTTGCGGCGGCGGCGTTTTTCAGCGGCACAGGTCTGGATGTAGACAATGGCACTAACGCCCTCGACCTTCGCCAACCGCTCTTGCACGGATTGCAGCTCGGCCCGCTCATGGGTGGGTGTGCCTTTGAAGGCCGCAAAATCAACGTCTTCTTTCTCATCATAGACCACTTCAAGGGTCTTGATCCCCATGGCCTTCAGCTCGGCCACGATACGCGGCGCGCTTAGATCACCTTCGTTTTCCTGCCCGCCGGTCATGGCCACCGCGTCGTTATAGAGAATTTTGTAGGTGATGTTGGTGCCCGCAGCGATAGCCGCACGAATGGCTTGCACGCCAGAGTGGTTATAGGTGCCATCGCCCAAGTTCTGGAAAACATGCGGCGTGTTCGAGAAAGGCGCCTCACCGATCCAGTTGGCCCCCTCTGCCCCCATATGGGTAAAGCCGAATGTCTCGCGGTCCATCCATTGCACCATAAAGTGACAGCCAATGCCCGCATAGGCGCGGCTGCCTTCTGGCACCTTGGTGGAAGAGTTGTGTGGACAGCCCGAACAGAAATACGGCAAACGACCGGCAAGCTCTTCGGTGTTGTCTGCGCGCCGTGCCTCGGCCAGATCAGACAAGCCCGCGCGAATGCCATCTGTACCGCGCCCTTCGTCGCACAGGACATTTCCGAGCTTTTCAGCAATATCCGTAGGATCAAGCGCCCAAGCCGCCGAGAAGTACTCCTCCCCCGCTTTGGTGCCGCCAAAGACACGCACCTGATCACGCGTATCAAACAGCGCTTCTTTGATCTGAACCTCGATAAGCTTGCGCTTTTCCTCAACGACAATGATCAGGTCCAGACCGTCAGCCCATTCCTGAAAACCGCGCATGTTCAGGGGCCATGTCTGGCCGACCTTGTAGGTCGTGATGCCCAACCGCTCCGCTTCGGCCGCGTCGATGTTCAGCAAGGACATCGCATGTACCAGATCGAGATAGTTCTTACCCGCAGCCACAAAGCCGATCTTGGCGCCGGGCTTGCCCCAGACGCGCTTGTCGATGCCGTTGGCATGGGCAAAAGCTTCTGCCGCATAGCGTTTGTGATCGATCAGACGTCTCTCTTGTGCGATCCGCTCATCCACAAGACGGATGTTCAATCCACCTTCGGGCATCGGGAAATCAGGCGAGACAAATTCCAGCCGATGCGGGTCGCCGTCGACAACCGACGTTACCTCGACGGTGTCCTTCATGGTCTTCAGGCCAACCCAAACGCCTGCGAACCGCGACAACGCCCAGCCGTAGAGGCTGTAATCAAGTATCTCCTGCACACCGGCCGGCGACAGCACCGGCATGTATGTGTCCACCATCGCAAAGTCGGATTGGTGCAGCACGGTCGAGGATTCACCAGTGTGATCATCGCCCATGGCCATCACAACGCCACCGAATTTGGAACTGCCCGCCATATTGGCGTGCCGCATCACGTCGCCCGAACGGTCAACGCCCGGCCCCTTACCGTACCAAAGGCCGAACACGCCGTCATACTTGCCCTCGCCGCGCACCTCGGCTTGCTGCGCCCCCCAAAGGGCGGTCGCGGCCAGATCCTCGTTCAGACCGGGCTGAAAGGTGACATTATATTCAGTCAGCTGCTTTTCCGCGCGCGCCATCTGCAAATCGACGGCCCCCAGCGGCGACCCACGGTACCCCGTTACAAGCCCGGCAGTATTCAAACCAGCCGCACGATCCCGCGCAGCCTGCATCATCATCGCGCGCACAAGCGCCTGCGTACCATTCAAAAGCACAGGGCTTTTGCTCAAATCAAGACGGTCGTTTAGAGAAATCTTTTGCGTTGTCATGGTATCCCTCCCAAGAAACCGGCAGGCCAATGACCTGCACCAACATGCACTATATTCGACCACAATAGGTCATATTTGCTGACCTGTATAGTATGTAATGCAATTTCAATTTTTTTCCCCTAAGGTTTGCACTGTGTCCGGCTGCAATCTTCCGGTATGAAGGCCAGCAACCGAGAGGAATGACGATGGATTGGGACAAACTGAGGATTTTTCACGCCGTTGCTGACGCGGGTTCGCTGACGCATGCCGGTGACAAATTGAACCTGTCACAATCAGCCGTCAGCCGCCAAGTTCGCGGCCTGGAGGAACAGCTTAATACAAATCTGTTCCACCGTCATGCCCGCGGCCTGATTCTTACCGAACAGGGAGAGCTGCTGTTTGACGCAACCCGCGCCATGTCAAAACGTCTTGATGCTGCATCGGCCCGCATCCGCGACAGCGAAGAAGAGGTATTCGGCGAACTCCGCGTGACCACCACAACCGGCTTTGGCACCCTGTGGCTCGCGCCGCGTCTGTCCAAGCTCTATGAGAAATACCCCGATCTCAAGGTTGACCTGATGCTGGAGGAGCGTGTGCTGGATCTTCCCATGCGCGAAGCTGATGTTGCCATCCGCCTCAAAGAACCGTCACAGGCAGATCTTGTACGTAAAAGACTGATGACCGTGCGCATGTGCTTATATGCCAGCCCCGCCTACCTAAAAGCCAACGGCACACCCGTACGGATCGAAGACATCGCTGATTACCGGTTGATCTGCCAAAGCACAGCGAGCGATCAGGTGGGCGCCGGTCTCAACCTTATTCAGCAACTGATGATGTATGATGTGAAGTCTTTGCTGACGGTAAATAACTATTTCGGCGTGCTTCAGGGTGTACTGAACAATCTGGGCATAGGCGTTCTTCCTGACTACCTTACACAGGACTTCCCCGATCTGGTGCGCGTTCTTCCCGAGGTGGAATCAGCCGAAGTGCCGGTATTCCTCGCCTACCCCGAAGAGCTACGCCAATCAAAGCGCGTAGCCGCCTTTAAGGACTTTGTTCAGGACGAGATCATCACGTATCGCAGGCAGCTCAAACAGAGCTAACCGCTAGCGAACGCCAAGCTATGCGCCCAGCGCATAACGGGCATGTCTTAACTTGTTTAGAATCTGCCTTGATTGTGAGCAACCCGCAACTTAATTGACCCGTATAAGGATTGAGCCGCAACGCGCGACTCGCCTTATACCTCCCTGTTGGACTTGGCCGGGCCTGTGTGCCCGGTCTTTTTTTTGCCTGCTGCTTTGGTCATCGTGGACCATACAACAAGATTACCCTGCCTGTGAATGCCAACAGACGCTGAATCGCCCTTCCCCCCTGCACGCTCCTGCCATAAGAGAGAGGCCAAGTTTTATCGCCTTCGGGGAGCGCACAATGTCAGAGCCAGCCATCACCCAGGATATCATCTCGGCCCACGGGCTAAGCGAGAGCGAGTATCAGACAATTCTGGATCTGATCGGGCGCACGCCCAGTTTTACAGAGCTGGGGATTTTCTCGGCCATGTGGAACGAGCATTGTTCCTACAAATCTTCCAAGAAGTGGCTGCGTACCCTGCCCACCGAAGGCCCGCAAGTTATCTGCGGCCCCGGTGAAAACGCAGGTGTGGTAGATATCGGCGACGGTCAGGCAGTGGTGTTCAAAATGGAAAGCCACAACCACCCGTCTTACATCGAGCCGTACCAAGGTGCGGCCACAGGCGTAGGCGGCATTCTGCGCGATGTCTTTACAATGGGCGCACGTCCTATTGCTGCAATGAACAGCCTCAGCTTTGGTGAGCCTGCCCACCACAAAACCACGCAGCTGGTTCACGGCGTGGTGGCTGGCGTGGGCGGCTATGGTAACTGTTTTGGCGTGCCTTGCGTGGGTGGCGAAGTCCGCTTTGACAAAGCCTACAACGGCAACTGCCTTGTGAACGCCTTTGCCGCTGGGCTCGCAGATGCTGACAAGATTTTCTATTCCGCCGCTTCCGGTGTCGGCATGCCGGTTGTGTATCTGGGTGCCAAGACAGGCCGTGACGGTGTTGGCGGCGCGACGATGGCCTCTGCCGAATTCGATGACACGATCGAAGAAAAGCGCCCCACCGTTCAGGTGGGTGATCCCTTCACCGAAAAACGCCTGATGGAAGCCACGCTAGAGCTGATGGCAACCGGTGCCGTGATCTCCATCCAAGACATGGGCGCAGCCGGTTTGACCTGTTCCGCGGTGGAAATGGGCGACAAGGGCAACCTTGGCGTGATCCTTGATCTGGAAAAAGTACCCACACGCGAAGTCAACATGACAGCCTATGAGATGATGCTGTCTGAATCCCAAGAACGCATGCTGATGGTTCTGCGCCCCGAACTGGAAGCCCAAGCCAAAGCCGTATTCGACAAGTGGGACCTCGATTTCGCCATCGTCGGTGAGACAATCGCCGAAGACCGCTTCCTCATTCGTCTGAACGGCGAGATCAAAGCCGATCTGCCGCTCAAGGCCCTTTCCGGCACGGCGCCAGAGTATGACCGCCCATGGGTTGAAACACCCAAGGCCGACGCGCTGACCAATGCCCCTACAGTTGATCCGATCGACGGCCTGAAGGCATTGATCGGCTCGCCCAACCACGCCGGCAAAGCATGGGTGTATGAGCAATATGACACCATGGTCATGGCAGACAGCGCCCGTACACCCGGTTGGGGCGCAGGCATTGTTCGCGTACACGGTACGGACAAGTCGCTGGCCTTCACTTCCGATGTGACACCACGTTACGTAAAGGCCAACCCTGTCGAGGGTGGCAAACAGGCCGTGGCCGAAGCCTACCGCAACCTTACCGCTGTGGGCGCTACTCCGCTGGCGACCACCGACAACCTCAACTTCGGCAACCCTGAAAAGCCGCAGATCATGGGCCAGTTCGTAGGTGCCATCAAAGGCATCGGCGAAGCAGTTTCAGCGCTTGGCATGCCCATCGTTTCAGGCAACGTCTCGCTTTATAACGAAACAGACGGCTCCGCGATCCTGCCGACGCCGACAATCGGCGCTGTTGGCCTGATCAAAGCATCCGCTGACATCATCGGTTTTGACGTACAGACCGGCCATGTGGCGTTGCTGCTGGGCGAGACCAAGGGTCATCTGGGCCAATCCGCCCTCCTTGCAGAAGCGTTTGACCGCAACGAAGGTGACGCGCCGCCAGTTGATCTGGCGACCGAAGCCGCGCACGGCGATTTCATCCGCGCAAACCACGCCTCGATTGCGGCATGTACCGATCTTTCCGATGGGGGTCTTGCCCTTGCCGCGTTCGAAATGGCCAACCACGCAGGACTTGGCATGACGCTGGAGATTGCTGAGACAGGCGCGCTGTTCGGTGAAGATCAGGCGCGCTACCTTATCGCTGCTACGCCGGAGGCGGCCGATACTCTGATGGCCGCCGCTGGGACGGCCGGGCTGCCACTGGCGCGCATCGGCACATTTGGCGGCGACGCCCTTACATTCGGCGACGCATCGGCCCCTCTGGCAGAACTGACCGAGATCTATGTCAGCGGCTTTGCAAAAGTCGTAGCCTAAGCAACGCCAAACGCATCAAAAGGGGGCTTCGGCCCCCTTATTCGTTCCCGATCATCTGCATCAGCCGCGCTTTTTCGCCCACGTCATCGGGTTTGGAGATTGCGGCCGCCAGCGCCTCAAGTGACGCAATTGAATGACCCGCGCGAAAACTGTCCACATGCGGCAGCATCGCACGAATACCTGCCGCCTTTGGCGCAAACCCGTCCCAGCGCAACAACGGATTAAGCCAAATCACCCGCCGCGCCGAAAGATGTAAACGCTGCATTTGTCGCGCCAGCGCAGCCGGGTCGTCGCGGTCCAATCCGTCGGTGATCAGCAGCACCACCGCGCCCTGCCCCAACACCCGCCGCGACCAATCGCGGTTGAACGCTTCGATGCTTGTGCCGATCCGTGTCCCGCCTTCCCAATCCTGCGCCTGAGCGCCCGCCGCCTTCAGCGCGGCATCCACATCGCGCGTGCGCAGATGGCGCGTGATATTGGTAAGCTGTGTGCCGAAGGTAAAGGCATGGACCTGCGCCCAGCCCGCGCCGCGTTCATTCGCCACCGCATGCAGAAAGTGCAATATGATGCGGCTGTACTGGCTCATTGATCCTGAAATATCGCAAAGCACCACCAGATTGGGCCAACGCGATTTCGGCTTCTTCAACGCAAGGCGATCCATCTCGCCGCCGCGCCGCAATGCCGTGCGCATGGAGCGCGCCACGTCTACCTGTCCCTGACCAAAACTCGCAATACTTCTGCGCGACGGCAGCGGCTTGATCGGCAAGCTCAGCCGCGCCAGCATCCGTTTCGCTTCGGCCACTTCCGCAAGGCTCATCAACTCGAAGTCCAGCGTTTTCAGACGTTCGGTTCCCGACATGGTCAACGAGGCATCAACCTCAATCAGCGCGTCTTCCTCGGGCGGCTTCTCTTGCTCGTCACGCGGCGGCGCTTCGGCTCCGTCCAGCAACGCTTCGGCAGCGCGCTTTTCTGCCGCTTGTGCAGGGCGTTCTTCCTGCACACCGCGAATGGCAGGCAACATGGCCGCCATCATATGTTCAAGATAACGCGGATCGCGCCAATACAGGCGAAATAGCTGCGCATAGATACGCGCATGTTCAGGGCGGTTCACAAAACAAGCCTGAAGCGTATAGAAAAAGTCGCGTTTGTCTGTGAAGCCCGCCGCCTGTACAGCCTGAATGGCGTCAATGATGCGGCCCGGCCCGATGGGCAGCCCCGCCCGCCGCAGCGCACGTGCGAAATGGGTGATATTGCCTGCAAGTCGCGGGTTGTCAGGCAGCTCAAGCGGGATGTGTTCAACCATCAGTTTGCCCTGTCCTCATGAAGATCCGCCTCATGCGTCAAGGCTGGCCTTTGCTTCATCCAACAGCCGTTTCGCTTCAGAGCCTTGCAGCTTTGCGATGTCGTCCTGATATTTCAAGACCGCGCCCAGCGTATCCGCAATCACCTCGGGGCTAAGCGTCAGCACATCAAGGGCCAGCAAACATTTGGCCCAATCAATCGTTTCCGCCACGCCGGGCTTCTTGAACAGGTCTTCCGTCCGCAAGCGCTGGACAAAAGCAACCACCTCGCGGCTGAGATTTTCTGTCGCCTCTGGGGCACGGGCCTGCAAAATCTCCATCTCCCGATCAAAGTCGGGATAATCGACCCAGTGGTACAGACACCGGCGCTTGAGCGCATCATGCACTTCGCGGGTGCGGTTCGAGGTCAGGATCACGATTGGCGGCTCTGGCGCCTTGATGGTGCCCATCTCGGGGATGGTGACCTGAAAATCGCTCAATGCCTCAAGCAAAAACGCTTCGAACGGGGCATCCGTGCGGTCCAGCTCATCAATCAGCAATACAGGCGCGCCATTCTCATCCGGGCGCAACGCCTGAAGCAACGGCCGCTCAATCAGAAACTCTTCGCTAAACAGCTCGGCGTTGAGCGCCTTCCGGTCTGCATTTCCAGACGCCTCGGCTGTACGAATAGCCACCATTTGCGCGGCAAAGTTCCACTCATAAACCGCCGAAGACGCATCCAGCCCTTCATAGCATTGCAAACGGATCAACCGCTTACCCATTGCCGCCGCAAGCGCCTTGGCGATCTCGGTCTTGCCAACGCCTGCTTCGCCCTCAAGAAACAAAGGACGCCCGAGCTTTAGGCTGAGGAACACGACAGTCCCAAGCGCGCGGCTACAGACATAGCCCTGATCGGCCAGCATCTTTTGAACTGCATCTATGGATGAAATATCGGTCACCTGTCGCTCCCCCGGCTGTGATCTGCTTACAAGGCCACTGCATAGCTCAAGGGTCAAGGCACCATTGGTAGATATGTCACGCCGGCCTTGCACAACCCACCGGATAGATTGACGTGATTCGCCCAAGGTGGCATCCTGTTAACCAGCAAAAAAGAGGTTGCGGGCTATGTTGGCACCGCGGCCCGGTAACGAGGCGGACATGTTGAACCCGATTATAGACGCGGCAGCACCGATAGGAGCTGGCCATGGCGAATGACCCGAGCATCACAGCAGTGACCTGCGTCAAGAATGAAGGGCCCTTCCTGCTGGAATGGATCGCCTTTCATCAATGCATCGGTGTCACGGATTTCTTGTTTTACTCCAATGATTGCGACGACGGCACGGACACGTTGCTGGATGCGTTGGCAGAACTGGGCCATGTGCAACATTTGCCCAACCCCGCCGAGGGGCGCAATTACCAGATGGAAGCCCTTAAGGACGCCAAGAAACAGGACATCGTGCAGGATGCCGATTGGGTCTGGGTGGCGGACGTGGACGAATTCCCGAACATTCATGTCGGCGATCACAGCTTTGCTGCGTTGATCGAGGCCTGCGGCAATCCCCAAGCTATCAGCCTCAATTTCCAGTTCTTTGCGAACAATGACGTTGATGCTTTTGAGGACCGCCCCGTAATTGAGCAGTTCACACGCAGCCACAATCTCGACATCTGGTGCGGCGAGGCTGCGATCGAGGTGAAGTCACTGGTCCGTCAGGATTTCCCCCTTCAGTATTTTGGCGCGCACCGCCCCTTCTTCCAACCCAAAGTGAAGAAAAAGCAGCGCCCAAGCTGGACAGACGGATCAGGCCGCGCTGTGCCGCACCGCTTTTTGGTGGCAGCGAACCCGCGCCGCATCCGTCGCTTTCCCGCGGCTGGGTCACGCGCCTTTGCGACACTGAACCACTACGCGCTGCGCAGCCTCGATAGTTATCTGGTCAAAAATGACCGCGGCGATGTGAACCGCGAAAACCGCGCGTTCGATGACACCTATTGGCGCGAGCGGAATGATCCAGCGTGGGAAGACACCTCGATCCACCGTTACCTGCCCGCCCTGCGCAAGCAGATAGAAAAGCTCAAGGCGCAGGGCGACATCGCCCAGCTGCACGCGGATTGCGTGACAGCCCACAAAGCGCGCCGTGACGCACTGCTGGAGCAGAAAGATTACCGCGACATGCAAAAACACCTGCGTGCTGCCTCCAAATTGCCCCCCCAGGAAGAGGCCATGTTGCGCGACCTTGGCCTGCTGGAGGAAATCCAGTGAGCCGATTGAAAGTCGTCAATCTAGGGCTGCCCAAGACCGGCACAACCTCATTGGCGCGGGCGCTGAAAATCGCTGGGTTCCGCGTCGCGGATCACCGCATCCGCCCCCGTCAAACTGAAACACCCGCGCTCAAGGACGCCTTCGTGGCCGACCTGCTGTACAAGGGATATTTCCAAACCGGCGATCCGGCAGAGCTGTTCGAGGATTTCACAGCCCTGACCGAGCTGAGCTGCCTGCGCAAAGGCAAATCGCTGTGGCCGCAGATGGACTTTGCCCTGATTGATGCAATCCGCACCCATCATCCCGATGTGCGGTTTCTTGCATCGCGGCGTGACAGCTGGGACACGTCACAGTCTATGCTGGCGTGGTCGGATTTGGGTACAGACCGCCTACCCGCCTCGGACATTCCGGGCCTGCCCGAAGGTTACGGTGAAACAAGCCGCGAGCGCATTCAGTGGATTGATGGTCACTATGCCCATTTATCCGCCATCTTCGCGGGTGATCCCGCCTATCTCGAATATGACGTGACTGATACCGGCGCTCATACTGCCGTCGCTGGGCACCTTGGCATCGATCTGCCGTGGTGGGGCCAAGCGAACGCCAATTCCGAACATAAGGCGAGCTGATGCGCATTTACCTCCATATCGGCCTCGAAGAAGCCAGCGCCGCACGGGTCCAGTCTGTCCTGTCAGACAAACGCGAAAATTTGCTGCGCAAGGGCGTTCTGTATGCCCGCAGCCCCGGCAATAAGAACCACGTCCGCCTGTTCATGGCCGCTACCGATCCGGGCCATGTGGACCCGCTGCGGTTCAACCGCGGCTATATCACGCCCCAGAAACAAGCCGTCCTGCGCGAAGCGGTGGTGGATGATCTGGCCCGTGAAGTGGCGCAGCACAAACCCGACGTTCTGATTGTTTCTTGTTCACAACTTGGCAGCGGTCTGCGCTCGATCTCCGAGCTGGAGCGATTGAGGGCCATGCTCGTACCGCTCTCCGAGGATATCGACGTCATTGCACATGTGGACTTGCCAACCCGCATGCTGGCGCGCACCTACGCAGCGCAGATTCTTGAGGGCCGCGGGCTAAGTTTGCAGGCGGAACTTGATCTGGCTGGTAGTGAAAGCTGGTGGCAGGCAGCGCTGGACAGTGCTCCGCAAATTGATCCGGTCGCCGGTGTTTTTGCTGAAACCCAAGCGCCCAACCATTGGCTTGACCTGCCCGCCCTGGTCGCCTTCTGGGAAGGCACGTTCGGGGCCGGCAAAGTGCATTTGCACAGCTATAACGAGGACCGGTTCGCGTCCGAAGATGTGGTTGACGACATCACGCGCGCCTTTGGCATTGAAGGCAGCATTGGTAAGACCGAGGCCATTTCCCTGCCCGCCCCGACGCCTGAGGCGGCGCTCACCCGTGGCCGTGAGCTCAACGCGCTGATCTTGAAGATACTTGCAAGCCGCCAGCGAATTTTGCCACGCCAGCTTTGGCGCAGCTTTGTTCAGGACGTTGCGGTGGAGGGACCGCCCATCGATCTCGCAGCCCTGCACCCGATCACCAAACACTTTGCATCCGGCCTCAAGTTATTACTCAAACATCACACTGGTCTGAGCGCCGACACGTTCAAGGCCCCGCGCGCCAAAGGCAGCTGGTCAGAGGCCGATCCGCTATTCGGCTACCGCCCGTCACAATATCTGCTGGGCTTCATGTGGCGCATCGACAAAGCCACGCGCGAAGAGCAGCAGAAACGTGCCGCTGATCTGGCGCGTCTGGCAAACACTGTCGCAGGCACCCCCGAGGCACCGCGTGCCGACGCCGCCCCCCGCAGTGAAGACGACGCCCCCGACGGCCTAAGTGCTACAGCGCGCAAGCTGATGCCCCCGCTGGCCGTCCAGAACTTTGAAAAGCTGCGCAGCTCTCCCTTCGCGCCACATAACCGGATGGGATCGGTGAACGAAGAAGAACTGGCCGCCGCCTACACCCCCATTACGCCCCGCGTTCTGCCCGAAGGCAACTCCGGCAACGTCATCGTGGGCTGCATGAAGAACGAAGCCCCCTACATCGTGGAATGGGTGGCCTATCACCGCGCCATGGGCGTCGACAATTTCATTATCTATACAAACGGTTGCGAGGATGGCACCACTGAAATCCTTGATCGGTTGCAAGAAATGGGCGTGCTTCAGCACCGGAACAATGACGACTGGAAGGGCAACTCGCCCCAGCAATACGCGCTGAACTGCTCGCTCGAAGAACCTGTTATCAAGAATGCCGAATGGATCATCCACATCGACGTAGACGAATTCATGAACGTCCGCTGCGGCAATGGCACCTTGCAGGACTTCATCGCTGCCGTCCCGGACGCCACCAACGTTGCGATGACCTGGCGCATGTTCGGTCACAACGGCATTACCAAGCTGAACGATGACTTTGTCGTTGATCAATTCGACACCTGTGCGCCGAAATACTGCCCCAAGCCGCACACTGTCTGGGGCTTCAAGACGATGTTCAAAAACATCGGTGCCTATGAGAAAATTTCGTGCCATCGCCCGAACAAATTGGACGAATCCTTTGAGGACAAAGTCAAATGGGTCAACGGATCTGGCAAGGATATGACACGCGAAGTGGCCAAGAACGGCTGGCGGTCCTCCAAGAAATCTATCGGGTACGACCTGCTGCAGCTCAACCACTACGCGCTACGCTCGGCCGAAAGCTTCCTGATCAAACGCCAGCGCGGGCGGGCCTTGCACGTAGACCGCTCTATCGGGATCAACTACTGGATCCGCATGGACTGGTCTGACTACCGCGACATCACGATCAAGCGTAACTCCCCCCGCCTCAAGCAGGAATATGACCGGCTGATGCAGGACGACATCCTGCGCGGCTGGCACGAGAAGGGCCAGGAATGGCACCGCGCCAAGGCCGTAGAGCTGCACCAGAATCCCGAGTTCGCCGATCTCTACAAAGAAGCGCTTGCTGTAAAGCTGACCGAAACAGAGCGCGTGGCCTACGCGCTTGCACTGGACATGGAGAGCTAGACGATGGACGCAGGCCTTGCCTATCGCGCGCAACGCTCGGCCCATGAGGTCGTCTGCTTCCGGCGTGCTTGGTAGGATGACGCATCTTGCCATCCTGTGCGTGCGCAACGAGGCCGCGTTTTTGCTCGAATGGCTCGCCCATCACCGAGCCGTCGGCTTTGATCATTTTCTGGTGTTTTCAAACGATTGTCAGGACGGCACCGATGCCATGCTGGATCGCCTCGAAGAGTTGGGCCACCTCACTCACCTGCGAAATACCGGCCCCTATGACAAAGGGGGCATTCAGTTCACCGCATTGAAAAAGGCAGCCAAGCACCCTGTGGTTCAACAGGCAGACTGGATTTTGCCGCTGGATGTGGATGAATTCGTCAACATTCACTGCGGCGATCACACGCTGACCGCCTTGCATGACGCTATTCCCGATGCGACAGCGATTACGCTGACATGGCGCCTGTTCGGCGCGAATGCCCAAGTCCGCTATGCAGATGAACCGGTGTTGGATACCTTCACCCAAGCTGCCCCCGCTGTGATGTACTGGCCATGGCGCGCAGCCATGTTCAAAACTCTCTACCGCAATGACGGCATCTACAAAAAGCCCGGCGTGCATCGGCCCCGCAATCCTGACGACAGCAAACTTGCACAAGCCCGCTGGTTTGACGGCAATGGCGCACCTCTACCACAGCCTTTTGTAAACAAACGTATTTTCTCCAACTTCGGACAAGACAACTATGGTCTGGTCCAGCTGAACCATTACCCTCTGGGCGCAATGGAAAGCTACGTTCTCAAGGCGGATCGTGGCCGTGCGGTTCACAGCGACGACCTGCTGGGCCTCGATTACTGGGTGGAGCGAAATTTCAACACGGATGAGGACACCACGATCCAAAGCCTTGCCGCCCCACGTGCAGCCGAGCTCGAAGCCCTCAAGGCAGATCCGGTGCTGTCCAAACTCCATACCGCCGCTGTCGACTGGCGCCGTGCCCGTTTTGCAGCTCTGTTGCAGCAAGAGCCATTTCGCGCGCTCTTTGGCCGTCTGATGATGGCCGCTCCCTCCCAACCCGTACCATTGAAGGCCGCTAAGTTCATGGTCCACCACGCCAATCTTGCGCGTAAGTAGGTCTTAAACACGCCCCAATGTGGCGCGCATTTTCCGCAATTTAGCCCTATTGCCTCGGTAAACCGCATCCTGAACCTGTGTGCACCACACGCCACACGGGACAGATTGAGGATGCGCACATGGTCGATGAGAGCCTGAATTTCCAGACGTCGCTTGCCGGCATGAAGAAATCCAACTGGCTTGCAGCAATTCAACAGCTGTGTGACGAAGACGGCTATTTTGAGCAATTGGGCAAGCGCCACTATGCCGCCTTTATCGAAAAATCGCCGACTTTGCTGGTTACTTTCGAAACCCTTCAGGGCATTCCCGCGCTATCTTCACTGGCTCAGCCCCTTGGCTGGGAAATGATGCAGCAAAATGGCTGGTCCAGCCTGTGCATCGCGTCGAACGGTGACACATGGTTTCGCGACAGCGCCGTTTACGGCTACTTTGACCGGTTGATCGACGACGGCTTCTTCGATGAATTCGAACAGGTTATTTTCTATGGCGCAGGCCCGTGCGGCTATGCGGCGGCTGCGTTTTCGGTCGCGGCCCCCGGCGCGCGCGTGCTGGCTGTCCAGCCACAGGCTACACTTGATCCGCGCATGACCGAATGGGATGACCGGTTCAAGCCGATGCGGCGCGATGACTTCACTTCCCGCTACGGCTATGCGCCAGATATGCTTGACGGAGCGGCCGCGGCCTATGTCGCCTATGATCCGCGCCAGCAGCTCGACGCGATGCATGCCGCCTTGTTCACCCGCCCCAACACCCACAAGCTGCGCATGCCCCACATGGGTGATGCGATACAGACCGATCTGTTGGAGATGGAACAACTAGGGCCCCTCTTGCGCGCCATCTCCGAGGAAACACTGGACGATCTGGGCTTTGCCCGCATGATGCGCGCCCGCAGGACCCATCCCCCCTATCTGCGCAACCTGCTTGCTGCCTTGGACGCAGAGGGGCGCGAGACGCTCGCGCTGGCGCTCGCACGCAATGTCACTTCACGTATGCACGCCCCGCGTTTTGCCCGCCGTTTGACGGCGGTACAAACGGGCACGTCGCAATCTGATCCTGACAGCGACCAGGATTCCGCTACCGACGCCTGACCGCCCCGATCTCATACCAGTTTTTGCCGAAAGCCTATAGCGTGGGCTTGCGCCCCGTGCTAGCACGCGGGCCATGACACAAAAGCTCACGATCCGTCGTCCCGATGATTGGCACCTGCACCTGCGCGATGGCGATATGCTACGCGCCGTGCTGCCACATACGTCCCGCAACTTCGCCCGCGCGATCATCATGCCCAATTTGGTGCCACCGGTGGTGACTGCGGCAGATGCCCGTGCCTACCGCGATCGCATCCTCGCCGCGATCCCGAAGGGTGACGATTTCACGCCCCTGATGACGCTGTATCTGACCGAAGACACAGACCCTGCCGACGTCGCTGCCGCTTTCGCCGAAGGGCTGATCACGGCAGTCAAGCTCTATCCCGCCGGAGCCACGACAAATTCGGCCTCAGGTGTGAGCGATTTTGCCAAGGTCGCCGCAGTGCTAGAGAAAATGGCCGAGATCGGCCTGCCGCTTTGCACCCACGGTGAGGTAACTGACGCATCCGTTGATATTTTCGACCGCGAAGCCGTGTTCATCGACCGGGTGCTTGACCCGATCCGCCGCGCCCATCCACAGCTGCGCGTGATCATGGAGCATATCACCACATCAAACGCAGTCGACTATGTGCGTGCCAACGATAAGAACCTCGGCGCGACAATCACCACGCACCATCTGGTGATCAACCGCAATCACATCCTCGCTGGCGGCATCAAACCACATTATTACTGCCTGCCCGTGGCCAAACGCGAAGAGCATCGCCTAGCCTTGCGTGCAGCGGCGACATCAGGCGATACGCGCTTCTTCCTCGGAACCGATTCCGCGCCCCACACGGATGAAAACAAACTACTGCCATGCGGCTGTGCGGGCTGCTTTACTGCGCCCAACACCATGTCCATCCTTGCCGAAGTGTTCGAGCAGGACGGCGCGCTGGACAAGCTTGAAGCCTTCACCTCACTCAACGGCTCGGCCTTCTATGGCCTGCCCGCGAACGAAGACACCGTGACACTGGTGCGCGAAACAGCGCAATTCCCGCCGAATATCGACACACCCGAAGGTCCCGTGACCGTCTTTGACCCGCAGATGACGCTGCACTGGACTGCCTGACCTTAACTATGCTCCGAAGGACCGCCGACATGATCCCCACCACATATCCCGATCCTTCCGAGATCGCCCGCCTGACCGCCCGTATGCTGCTGGAAATCGGGGCGGTGAATTTCAACACCGACACGCCGTATACGCTCGCCTCTGGCCTGCCCTCGCCCAGCTATATCGACTGCCGCAAGTTGATCTCGTATCCGCGCATCCGCTCTACCTTGATGGATTTCCTGACCATTACCGTGATGCGCAACGCGGGCTTTGAGGCATTCGACAACATCGCCGGCGGCGAAACAGCAGGTATCCCCTTTGCCGCCCTCGTGGCCGAACGAATGGCCTTGCCGATGACCTACGTGCGCAAAAAGCCCAAAGGGTACGGTCGCAACGCCCGCATCGAAGGCGACATGAGCGAAGGCCAGCGCGTGCTGCTGATCGAAGATCTGACCACCGATGGCGGATCCAAGCTCAGCTTCGTGGATGCGATTCGTGATACCGGCGCCACCTGCGGCCATACTGCGGTGATCTTCTATTACGATATCTTCCCCGAGACCAAAAAGACACTGGGAGATCACGGTGTTGAACTGCATCACCTGTGCACATGGTGGGATGTTCTGGCCGAAGCCAAGGCACAGCAGGCCTTTCCGGAAGCCACACTCGCAGAGGTGGAAAAATTTCTGAAGTCTCCCCGTGAATGGCAAGACGCCCGCAAAGGCTAACACCACAGGTTGACGCGCGCACACCATCCGTCGCAAGATGTGGTGCGCGCTTTTCGTCCACAAGTTATCCACAGAAAACATACAGTTTGCGCGCCCGCATCCCCTTCGTTATGGAAAGCAACGGGGTAAATCGGGGTACAACATGAACGAGATTTCGTCACTGAACACGACCGGCGTCGCCGTGCAGGCGGCCGAGACCATGCCGCACTCCATCGAAGCTGAACAACAGCTTCTGGGCGCCATCCTGACAAACAATGATGTCTATGACCGCGTGGCCTCCGTTATCGGGCCGCGGCATTTCTATGACCCCGTGCACGCGCGCATCTTCGAAATTGCCGCTGCGCGTATTGCCAAAAACAACCTCGCCAGCCCTGTGACGCTTAAGGCGTTCATGGAAGACGACGAGGGTCTTAAAGAACTTGGCGGTCCGGCCTATCTGGCCCGTTTGGCCGGTGCCGCGATCTCGGCATTTGCTGTGCGGGACTATGCGCAGATGATCTATGATCTGGCCGTGCGTCGTGATTTGATTGCTCTTGGCCGCGACATCGCCGCCAAAGCCGCCATAGTCGATGTATCGAACGAACCTCGCGAGCAGATCGTCGAGGCGGAACAGCAACTCTACAAACTGGCCGAACAGGGCCAAGTTGAAAGCGGATTCCAAAGCTTTCTCAAGGCCGTAACAGACGCTGTTAACGTAGCAAACGCAGCCTATCAGCGTGATGGGGGGCTGTCCGGCGTCTCAACCGGTTTGATCGACATGGACAAGAAACTGGGCGGTTTGCACCGCTCTGACCTTCTGATCCTTGCCGGTCGTCCGTCGATGGGGAAGACATCGCTGGCGACCAACATCGCCTTTAATGTCGCCAAAGCCTATAAGCGTGGCACGCTTCCCGATGGCAGCGAAGGTGCGATTGATGGCGGCGTTGTCGGCTTTTACAGCTTGGAAATGAGCGCCGAGCAGCTTGCCGCACGTATCCTCTCCGAAGCGTCCGAGATCCCGTCCCAACAGATCCGCTCGGGCGATATGACAGAATCCGAATTCCGCCGGTTCGTAGACGCCGCCAAGGCGCTGGAAGCGTGCCCGCTCTATATCGACGACACGCCTGCCCTGCCGATCTCTCAGCTTGCCGCCCGTGCGCGCCGCCTGAAACGGACGCACGGCCTTGACGTGCTGATCATTGACTACCTTCAGCTGGTGCGCGGCACTGGCAAGAGCGAAAACCGCGTAAACGAGATTTCCGAGATCACGATGGGCCTGAAGGCCATCGCCAAGGAGCTCGATATTCCGGTGATCGCCCTGTCACAGCTCTCTCGTCAGGTGGAAAACCGCGAAGACAAACGCCCGCAGCTGTCTGACCTTCGTGAATCCGGCTCGATCGAACAGGATGCGGACGTGGTTATGTTCGTGTTCCGCGAAGAATACTACAAAGAGCGTGAGAAGCCCGGTGATCACGAGCTGGATAAAATGGCGATCTGGCAAGAAGAAATGGAACGCCTGCATGCACGGGCCGAAGTGGTCATCGGCAAGCAGCGTCACGGCCCGATCGGCACGGTCGAGCTGAGTTTTGAAGGCCGCTTCACGCGCTTCGGAAACCTCGCCAAAACTTGGCAACAAGACGAAAAAGAGCCGGAATATTAAGGCGGTGGACAAGTCTGTGCACAAAACTCCCTAGCCGGGACATTCTGGTTGCAAGTCAAAATCTTACGAAACAACCCTCACGTGCATACACCTTTGCCGTGCAAGGGGTTCTAGCAGCCATAATGCGCGATGACCTTACCCGCACAAGTCCCGCGATGGTGCGATCTGAGCAAGCAAAAAGGGCCGCGCAATCTGCACGGCCCTCTTTTCCATCTTAGCGCATTGTTAAAACTTATTGAGGCGCTTTCATCTCGTAGACCAAGCCCTTGGCTGTGCCTTTGGCGAAGCCCTTCCAGTAATTGTGGTCCGCCTTCGGCGTGCCATCTTCGTTCATGGACCAGACACCATCGTTCGAGTTCTCGACCAATTCAAGGTAGTCGCCTGCCGCCTCGTCGCCTTTGAGGCGCTCATCCAGCCATGCGGTCACGAAATGCTGCGCGATGTTGTTCATGCGCGCGGTGTTCCAGACCGAGTCTGTATAGTGCTCTGAGATGTCAAAGCCTTTGTCTTCGCTAAAATAAAAGCTCTCGGCTGGCGCGGGCATAGGCGCGCCCGAGTTGTGGCCGCCGTTGACGTAGGTCAGCAGCGCGGTTTCCACATTGCTGACGTTCTCCCAGATCGCCCGCACACCTTTTTCGTAAAGTGAGGTATCATCCTGTGAACCTGCGATGAAAAGCATCGGAATTTTCACACCAGCAAGGCCCGCTGCGTCCCAGAAACCTGTGTTCATGCCCCATGGGCCAAAGGCCACCGCAGTCTTGATGCGCGGATCGGGCAGCGCGTTGTGTGTGTCAGAACCCGCCTGATGGATGCCCAGCGTTCCGTGTGGACCGCCCCAGCTATAGCCAACCGATGCCTCGGTCACGCCGCCACCAGAGGTGATAATCGCGCCATAGCCGCCCATGGAATAGCCGATCAGGCCCGTGTTATCAGCATCATAGAGACCAGCGAACTCGCCACCCTCGGCGGCCTTGCCAGCCATTTCTTCCAGTACGAACAACTGATCAAGCGAACGGTTCACCAAAGTCGAGCCAAACGCGGCCTGTGTGCGGTACGTACTGTCAGTATGATCAATCGACGCAACGACATAGCCTTTCGAGGCCAAGTTCTCGGCCAGATGAGACATCAAAAAGCGATTGCCCGGATAGCCGTGGCTGATCAAAACAAGCGGATAAGGCGTATCGGTCGCCGCAGGGGCCGCATCGCGCATGGCACGCCCCGTAAGGGTCACCTCGGTGGTGCCATCACGCAAATAGGCTTTCAATTCGGTCGAACCAGTGGCCCCCTCTGCAGCCGGATACCACATCTCAACCGTCAAAGGCCGGTCATACCGCGGCATCTCTGCGGGCTTATCGGCGGCCGGATCAATCGCCAGAATGTTGATTTGGTTCGGATTGACCAGCTCCAACTGGCGCACACCGACAGGCAGCTCACCATAGGCCGATAGCGCAGGTGCATTTGGCAACTGTGTATCAATCGGGTTCGCAACCGCGCCCCCCGCAGCAGCGATCAAAGCTGCCGGAACAATTAGTTTCATTACAGTATTCATCTCGGTCTCCTCCTCGTTGCGCTTACCTTAAAGAGGATGAAAGACCTCGCAAGTTTTAGTTCTCCTTACGTAACGCCCTTTTGCAGAGTGAAACACCGTGCGGCCAAATTCGTGATTGGACAGACGCGATGGCACTTATCAAACTATGGCTATGCGATACCTTCTGACACTATTCTTTTTTGCCATTCTCCCGCTTGAGCTTTGGGCGCGTGAAGTGGATTTGGAACTGGTACTTGCGGTTGATGTCTCGCGATCGATGTCACCGGCCGAGCTTGAACTGCAAAGGCGCGGCTATGCAAAAGCGCTTGGCTCTGCCCAAGTAATAGAAGCAATCAACAACGGCTTGTTGGGCCGGATTGCACTTACTTATGTTGAGTGGGCAGGTGTCGACAGCCACCGCGTGATTGTCCCTTGGACGGAAATATCTACGCCCGAGCAGGCGCAACAGGTCGTCGCCCTGATTGATGCCTACTACGATGACAGCCTGCGACGCACCTCTATCTCTTCTGCACTTTACTATGCCGCCGACAGCTTCGAGACGAACGGGTTTGAGGGTTTGCGCCGTGTCATCGACATTTCAGGTGACGGCCCCAACAACATGGGCGCCCCCGTCCAAGCGGCGCGTGATGAGGTCCTCTCGCGGCGCATCACGATCAATGGCCTGCCCATCATGACCCGCGACACAATGAGTGCGCTTTGGGGCATCCCTGATCTGGATGTTTACTATGCCCGCTGTGTTATCGGCGGGGCCGGCTCTTTTGTACTGCCCGTGTTTGGGTGGGATGACTTTCCCGCCGCCGTCAAACGTAAGATGGTTCTGGAAATCGCGGCCCTGCCCCAGACCGCCCCTCCGGCAGAAAAAGTGACCAAAGCACAATACAAAGCCCCCTATGACTGCCTTATCGGTGAGAAAAAATGGGAAAGAAATCGCGGCTATTGGCAGATTCCGTAACGCAGCACTGCGCATGGCCTTGACGCGGACGGCAAGACTGTCAAAACCTGCCGCATGAGCACTGCAACACTGACCATTGATCTTGATGCGATTGCATCGAACTGGCGCGCCCTCGGACAGATCGCGCAGACCGAAACCGGCGCCGTCGTCAAAGCGGACGCTTACGGGTTGGGCGCGGAGCGCGTGGCGCGTCATCTCGCAGCGCAAGGCGCACGGCAGTTCTTTGTCGCCGTGGCCGAAGAAGGTGTCGCCCTGCGCCGCGCCCTTGGGTCCGGCCCTTCTATCTCGGTGTTTTCGGGGCATATGGAGGGCGATGCCGACGTCATCAAAGGCGCGAGCCTTACACCGATGATCAATTCGCTCGACCAGATGCTGCGCCATGTCGAAGCGCTGCCGGGCCACCCTTTCGGGCTGCAACTTGACAGCGGGATGAACCGGCTGGGGATGGAGCCGGCCGAATGGTCCGCCTTGCGTGACATCGCGCTGGCACAAAACCCGACGCTGATCATGTCTCACCTTGCCTGCGCGGACGAGCCTGACCACGCGATGAATGAAGCACAACGCGCGGTGTTCGACGACATGACCAGCGGGATTGATGTCCCGCGCTCGTTGTCTGCGACGGGCGGGATCCTGTTGGGACCCGATTACCACTATGATCTGGTCCGCCCCGGTGTGGGTCTTTACGGCGGCCTGCCGTTTATTGACGCGGCTCCCGTGGTAACGCTGGATATTCCGGTGGTGCAAGTGCGTGATGTCGCAGTGGGAGAGACTGTCGGTTACGCAAATAGCTGGACGGCCAAACGCCCGTCAAAGGTGGCAACAATATCGGCCGGTTACGCGGACGGGCTGATCCGCGCGATGGGCGCGCAAGCGAAAATGCATGCGGACGACATTGCCGTGCCTGTCATAGGCCGTGTTTCAATGGATTTGATCACCGCGGATGTCACCGATCTGCCCCACCCGCCCAAAAGCCTTCAGTTGCTTGGCTTGCACCAGTCAGTGGATACCGTGGCGGATTTTGCAGGCACCATCGGCTATGAAATCCTCACAAGCCTTGGCGGACGGTACAATCGCGTCTGGCGCACATGAAGCTGCTGCGCATTGCCAATCTGGCGCTGCTGGTGCTCTATCCAATTGCATGGTTCGCCCCTTTGATGCGCGCGGGGCTGCTGCCGCTTTTCGGTCTTAGCGAAATTTCCGTGATGACAGGCATTCAATCGCTTTGGGCATCAGACATCTTTCTGGCCTTAGTTGTGACCATCTTCGCGCTTTTCGCCCCCTACCTAAAAACCATCGGCCTTGCGCTGATCCACTTTGACCTGCTCAGCCCACGCGTCGAAAAAGTGCTGGAGATTATGGGAAAGCTGGCGATGGCCGATATCTTTTTGATTGCCCTCTACATCACGCTGTCAAAAGGAATCGGTATTGGCCGGATCGAAGTGGCGTGGGGCCTGTATCTTTTTACCTTCTGCATTCTGACATCCCTGCTGATAAGCTTGAAAACACAACAATTATCATCCGAAAAGCCGGATTAAGTGTCTTTACGGGGACAATGACGCCAGTTCTGAGGCGATCATGGTTAAATTTCCCTTTGCAAGCCCGCGTGGGGGGATTACCCTCAAAAGCTGCGGGATTAAGCGGTTTTTTGCTTATTATCCGCCATAAGGACCGGTCATGCAAAACCTGAAAGCCATCGGCTTTTTCATTCAGTACCTGATGCAGCGTTTGGCGCTATTGTTTTTCGCTGCCTGCGCAGCAGCACTGACCACCGCGACCATCATGGCGGCCTTGGGATTCTGGGCATGGATCGACGTGCCCTTGAATTATGCCGGTGCGCCGGTTGAAAACGCAGGCATGTATTTGCAGATCGCAGCGACGGTTCTGGCCGCTGGCATCTGCTTTTTTCTCCCCGCCAATGCGCGGATCATGCAGCTTGAGAATTCGCACCGCAATTTTAGCGTATCTATGGACGATGTCGCGCGCGCTTACGGCGCGGTACATGCAGCCGACCGTGGCCGCACGTTCAAGCTTAGCTCGGAATTCGACGCTGTGCGCGAACGCTTGGCCTATCTGCGCGATCACCCGGATCTAAGCACGCTTGAGCCCGCCCTACTGGAAGCCGCCGCTCAGATGAGCCACATCAGCCGCGAATTGGCAGAGGTCTATTCAGACGAAAAGATCGCCCGCGCCCGCGACTTCCTCAAGCAGCGTCAAGAAGAGATCAGCCTGTTCAATAGCCGTCTGGATCAAGCGAAATCAATCTCGACCGAGATGAAGCATTGGCTTCATGAGGTCGAGATGGAGGAAAGCGTGGCCGCTGCACAATTGGCAAGATTGTCAGAAGAAATGAACGAAATCCTGCCGCAACTGGGTCGTGAAACAACCCTGCAGATCGCGACTGTCGAACAGGATGACGAAGCGCCACTTGACAGCACAGCCTTGGACAACAGCGTGTACGAACTGCCAAAGGCAGCGGAATAAAGGCTGGCCCGACCTTTGTCATCACACGCAAACATGCCGTGACAGGCCCGCCCCTTTCGCGCTGCACACGCCCTTTTCCCATTGATCCCGACTGCCGCCCAAGGCACTAACACGCCATGGCAAAAGCAATCACGACCTTCTCCTGCACAAAATGCGCCGCAACCTATCCGAAGTGGTCCGGCCGCTGCGATAACTGCGGCGAATGGAACTCTATTCAGGAAGACAAAGGCATCAGCGCAGGCCCACCGTCCAAATCGCTGGGCGCGCGGCGTGGCTCTTCGATGCAATTGATGGATCTGGCGACCGAAGAGGCGCCTCCGCCCCGGACCCTCAGCGGTCTGGGCGAACTGGACCGCGTGCTGGGCGGCGGGCTGGTGGCTGCTTCGGCCATTCTGGTGGGCGGTGATCCCGGCATCGGGAAATCGACCCTGCTGTTGCAGGCCGCCGCCGCCTTTGCCAATCAAGGGCTCAAGGTTGTCTATATCTCCGGCGAGGAAGCCTCGGCACAGGTGCGCATGCGCGCCCAGCGTCTTGGCCTGTCGGACGCCAGCGTGCGGCTTGGCGCGGAAACGAACCTGCGCGACATCCTTACCACGCTGGATAAAGAACGCCCTGATCTGGCGATCATCGATTCCATCCAGACCATGTGGGCCGACAACGTGGAAAGCGCGCCGGGCTCTGTTTCTCAGGTCCGGGCTGCCAGCCACGAACTGACATCCTTTGCCAAACGCACAGGCACCTCCGTCGTTCTGGTGGGCCACGTCACCAAGGAAGGCCAAATCGCTGGTCCCCGCGTCGTTGAACACATGGTGGACACGGTCCTTTATTTTGAAGGTGAACGCGGCCACCCTTTCCGTATCCTGCGGTCGGTCAAGAACCGCTTTGGCCCTGCCGATGAAATCGGCGTGTTTGAGATGACAGGCCGCGGATTGGCCGAGGTGACAAACCCTTCGGCCCTGTTTTTGTCAGAACGCGGCGCACCCTCTGCCGGATCTGTCGTCTTTGCCGGCATCGAGGGCACGCGCCCTGTGTTGGTAGAGATCCAGGCGCTTGTTGCGCCCTCCCCTCATTCGCAGGCGCGCCGAACGGTTGTCGGCTGGGACGGGGGACGCTTGGCGATGATCCTTGCCGTGCTTGAAGCGCGCTGCGGGATTCCTTTTGCGGGGCTGGATGTCTACCTCAACGTGGCCGGTGGTATGAAAATTTCAGAACCAGCCGCCGATCTTGCTGTTGCCTGTGCCCTTTTGAGCGCACGCGAGGATGCGGCACTGCCTGCAGAAACTGTGGTTTTTGGGGAGCTTAGCCTCTCGGGCGCGCTGCGTCCGGCAACGCAGACCGAAAACAGGTTGAAAGAAGCGCAAAAACTTGGTTTTACCTCCGCAATCGCACCCAAAGGTGGCAAGGCTGTTGGCGTAGACGGTATTACGCTTCGGCCCATGGCGGATTTGACGGCGTTTGTGGGTGAAATATTCGGCGCTGGTTAAAGCGCCCTGAGGAAAGGCAAGACGAGCATGGAAGGTTTTACCATCATTGACGGCGTTGTGGCGCTGGTCATTGTGATGTCGGCGCTGCTCGCTTACGGCCGCGGCTTTGTGCGTGAGCTGATGGCGATTGTAGGCTGGATCGCAGCAGCAGTGCTTGCTTATCTATTTGCACCGCAGGTCGAACCTTTGGTTCGGGAAATTCCGGTAATCGGTGAATTCCTTGCCGACAGCTGTGAGCTGTCGATCATCGGGGCCTTCACGCTGGTGCTGGCGATCACCCTTGTGGTTGTGTCGCTGTTTACGCCGCTGTTCTCATCGCTTGTGCAACGCTCGATCCTTGGCGGATTTGATCAGGCCCTTGGATTTATCTTTGGCGTGGCGCGCGGTATCTTGTTGGTTGCGATCGGCTTTTTTGTCTATTCCACTGTTATCACAGGCCAGCAATTCACCGTTGTCGACGAGAGCCGCTCTTCGGTTGTTTTCGGACGCTTCACCGATGACATCCAGAATTCTGATCCTGATCAGGCATTGGGCTGGATCACAGGCAAATATGAACAACTGGTTTCAAGCTGCTCGGCCGAGTGATCAGCACTTGGGATGTTCAAGGGAATTGCTCTCGCTAAAGTGCCTAAAAACAGGCCTTTGCGAGCGCCCCTGCGGAAATCAGCCGGATGGCTGGATGTAACGAAACAAACCTCTTAATCGCGGCGTGACTCTGCGCGCAGAGTTTCGTACTACACCCCTATCCCTTGACGGCCTCAGGAGCGCTCCCTTGTCCCATACCCCGACCAAGACAATGCCCCCCGCCCACCCCTTCGACACATCTTACCTGACCGACGCAGGCGATGATGACAAACTAAAGGAAGAATGCGGGATCTTCGGTGTTGTCGGCGTGACGGACGCAGCCAACTTTGTTGCCCTCGGCTTGCACGCTTTGCAACACCGCGGGCAAGAAGCAGGCGGCATCGTCACCCATGACGCGGAGGCCGGATTTCAATCGGCCCGCCGCTTCGGCTACGTCCGCGACAACTTTACCAGCCAGAAGGTCATGGAAACATTGCCTGGCCCGATCGGCATCGGGCATGTGCGTTATTCCACAGCCGGCACCAAAGGCCAGACCGCCATTCGCGACGTGCAGCCCTTCTTTGGCGAATTCGCCATGGGTGGGGCAGCGATTGCGCATAACGGCAACATCACCAACGCCAATGCGCTCCGCCGCGAGCTGATCGAGCGCGGATCGATCTTCCAGTCGTCTAGCGACAGCGAATGTATCATTCACCTCATGGCCCGCTCCTTGCAGCGCAACATCCCCGAGCGGATGGAAGATGCCCTGCGCCGCGTTGAAGGCGCGTTTTCAATCGTGGCCATGACCCGCACCAAACTGATCGGTGTGCGTGATCCACTGGGGGTACGCCCACTAGTGCTTGGCAAACTTGGGGACGGCTACGCGCTCAGCTCTGAAACCTGCGCGCTGGACATCGTCGGTGCCGATTTCATCCGCGAGATCGAGCCGGGCGAGATGGTTGTTATCACTGAGGACGGCGTACAAAGCCACTTCCCGTTTCGCCGCCAACCGTCCAAGTTCTGTATTTTCGAACATGTTTACTTCTCCCGCCCTGACAGCATCCTTGGCGGTCGCTCTGTCTATGAAACCCGCGAGGCAATTGGCCGCGAACTGGCGAAAGAAGCACCCGTAGACGCCGATATGGTCTGCCCTGTCCCCGACAGCGGCACCCCCGCCGCGATTGGTTTCAGCCTGCAAAGCGGCATCCCCTACGCCATGGGCATCATCCGCAACCAATACATGGGCCGGACATTCATCGAGCCGACAGAGAGCATCCGCAACATGGGTGTGCGCCTCAAGCTGAACGTGAACCGCGCGTTGGTTAAGGGAAAGCGGATCATTCTGGTCGACGACTCTGTGGTGCGCGGCACGACCAGCCGCAAAATCAAGGAAATGATCCTTGATGCCGGCGCTGCCGAGGTCCACTTCCGCATTGCGTCCCCTCCGACCGCATGGCCGTGCTTTTACGGGGTCGATACACCAGACCGCGACAAGCTGTTGGCAGCCACGATGTCAGAAGAAGAAATGCGCGAGCATCTGGGCGTCGACAGCCTGAAATTTATCTCACTGGACGGTCTCTACCGTGCGGTGGGCGAAGCGGAAGGCCGCAAAAAGTCCTGCCCGCAGTACTGTGATGCCTGCTTCTCGGGCGAGTATCCTGTGATACCTTCCGATAAAGTCGAAAGCGGCTTTGTCATGAAACCCGCAGCAGAATAATCGCCGGACTGCCCGATCAAGGGCGGCCCGGATATTTGATTGCATTCGTTCAGGCCAAGCCTGCTGACATTATTTGTCAGCAGGCTTGTGCTAGGCTCAGCCCATGACCAATCCTTTTGACACCACCCTGTCGCTTTGGCCTGTACCGGTCCGCGCGGCGTTTGACGAAATCCGCGCGGTGATTCTCATTGCTGCCAAAGAAGCCGATGCCGGACCTCTGACCGAGAGCCTCAAGTGGGGACAACCCGCATGGCGGCCGGTTCGCCCGCGTCAGGGCAGCACACTTCGGCTCATGTGGCAGGACAATGCGCCGCAGACCCTTGCGCTTTTTGTGGACTGCAAGACGACTCTCGCTGCGACGATGCAGGAAATATATCCCGCTGAATTTCAATATGAAAACAATCGTGCACTTCGGCTGTCCCTTGAGCGCCCCCTTCCCCTGCACGCCATAGACCACCTCGCCCGCCTCACCTTTTCTTACCACCGCAAACGCTAACGGCCTCTATCCGCCGATGCTGTGGCAAAGCTCTGCCTAGGGCAAGGAACGGCCCTTCATTCCGGCTGCCAGACTGGATAGCTCCCCGCAAACCAGCAACAAGGAGCAATCATGTCCACACAAGACGCCGGCACACCGACACCGCAAAAGGTTGAACAGCTTGCCACGCAGGCAGTACAGCTGGACCGTATCGCATTGATCGGCATTTTCGGCACACAGGGCGCGCCCCGCGCGTTGATCCGCATGCCCCAAGGCGACACACAAACGGTGAAAGTTGGCGATACCATTCGGGGCGGCATCATCGAGGCAATAGACGCAGATCAATTGGTCCTTTCACGCAACGGCACCCAACAGGTCATGCGGATGCCGCGCGGCTGAAACCACACAGCCTAGCCCCCTTGACGCCGCCCACTCTCCCGCGCATATCCCTTTCCATGACACAGAAAACTGCATTGATCACAGGCGCCTCACGCGGACTTGGCGCCGCCATGGCCGAGGCGCTGGCCCCCACCCACCACATCATCGCTGTGGGCCGCACCGTTGGCGCGCTCGAAGAGCTTGATGACCGGATCAAAGCCAAAGGCGGCAGCGCCACGCTGGCTCCGATGGACATCACGACGCCCGAAGCCATGCAAACGCTTTGCCGTGGCGTTCATGACCGTTGGGGTGCCCTGGATCTGTGGCTTCATACGGCAGTCCATGCCGCACCGCTGACGCCCAGCGACCACATTGATGGAAAAGATCTAGAGAAATCCATCACCGCAAACATCACCGCGACAGCCACGCTGATCAACTATGTCGCGCCCCTTTTGGGTGAGGCAGGTCGCGCCGTATTCTTTGAAGACCCTGTTGTTGGCCAGAAGTTCTATGGCAGCTACGGTGCAACCAAAGGCGCGCAGATCGCGATCGCGCGCAGCTGGCAAGCCGAAACAGCCCGCATCGGGCCCCGCGTGGATATCCTCACACCCAAGCCGATGGCCACAGCCACGCGCGCGCGCTTTTTCCCGGGTGAAGACCGTGCGCCCTTGGCTGACATCCATGCAGAAGCAGCACGTCTGCTCGCAATACTCCAGAAATAAGCGTCCCCTCGCTTGCCCGCCTGACGCGCCTCGCCTATCAAGGCGCAAAGGGGCAATTTCATGCGTATTCTGATTACCAACGACGACGGCATCAATGCACCGGGCCTTGCGGTTCTGGAAGGCATCGCCACCACGCTCGCAGGCCCGCAGGGCGAAGTCTGGATTGTGGCCCCTGCCTTTGAGCAATCAGGCGTAGCGCATTGCATCAACTACACCAAACCGACGCTGATTACCCGGCTCGAAGACCGTCGGTATATGATCGAGGGCAGCCCGGCTGACTGCGTTCTCTGCGCGCTCTATGATCCGATGAAGGATGCCCGCCCCGATCTGATCCTGTCAGGCGTGAATCGTGGCAACAACGCTGCTGAAAACACGCTCTATTCCGGCACCATTGGCGCCGCCATCGAGGGCGCTTTGCAGGGCGTGCTTTCTATCGCACTGTCGCAGTATTACGGCCCTGCGAACCGCGAACTCGATGATCCTTTTGAGGCCGCCGTAGAGCATGGTGCAGATGTTTGCCGCCGCATTCTGGCACAGAACAAAGGCGATCATAACGGCTACGGCCTGTTCTGGAATGTGAACTTCCCGCCCGTTGCCGCCGCGGATGTCAAAGGCATTCGTCTAGCAGCGCAAGGGCGCCGACCCGGTGTCAACTTCTCCACCGTGCCTCATGATGCCCCCAACGGGCGTCGTTTTTTGTGGATCACCGGCGGCGACCAACAGGTGCCACCCGCAGACGGCACCGACGCAGACGTAAACCTGGACGGTTATATTTCCGTCACCCCGATGCGTGCAGACCTGACAGCCCATGACGTCATCGAAGGCTTCGCGGACTTAAACACATGAGCGACGGCCACGAAGACGAAGACTCCACCGCGCAGCGGAAAATGCAGTTCCTCTATGCCCTGCGCTCAAAAGGCGTGACCGACAAGCTCGTGCTCGAGGCGATGGAAGCCGTAGACCGCGGCCCGTTTATTCGCGGTATCTTTGCCGAGCGTGCGTATGAGGACATGCCCCTGCCCATCGCCTGTGGCCAAACCATCAGCCAGCCTTCGGTTGTCGGCCTCATGACCCAAGCGCTCGAAGTATCGCCGCGCGACAAGGTGCTAGAGATCGGCACAGGCTCCGGCTATCAGGCTGCGATATTGTCCAAGCTGGCACGCCGCGTCTATACGATCGATCGCCACCGCCGCCTTGTGCACGAAGCACGCGGCATCTTTGACGCGCTTGACCTCAACAACATTACCGCCATCACCGCTGACGGCAGCTTTGGCTTGCCCGAACAGGCCCCGTTCGACCGCATCATTGTGACAGCGGCCGCCGAAGACCCCCCCGGCCCCTTGCTTGCCCAACTCAAAGTAGGTGGCATCATGGTGCTTCCCGTGGGTCAGTCAGACGCTGTTCAACATCTGATCCGTGTGCGAAAAACCGCCGATGGACTGGAATATGACGAAATGCGCGCAGTTCGCTTCGTTCCGTTGCTCGAAGGGTTGGGCAAAGACACATAATCTGGTATAGACGCCGGAAATCTCGGGCACACGGGATAGGCAGTGACAAGGACCTCATTGATGACACTTCTGAAGATACGCGTATCCACGCGGCGTTCGCTTCTTGCGGGTGCTGCTTGCCTCACCCTTGCAGGATGTCAGGACCCGCTTGATTTCGATTTGCGTGGTCTGGGCGGCGGGTTCACCACGGCCAATGCGGCGCAAGCACCCTTGGCCCCTCGCCCCACTCCCGATGATCGCGGCGTTATCTCCTATCCCAACTATCAAGTGGCGGTCGCCCGCCGCGGCGATACGCTCGCCGATGTGGCAAAGCGCGTAGGTCTGGACACGGCCACATTGGCCAGCTTCAATGGCATTGATCCGACAGTCACCCTGCGCAAGGACGAGATCATCGCCCTGCCAAGCCGCGTTGCGGAACCGTCTCCTGCCACTGGCGCGACGGCGACCGGCCCGATCCAACCTGTCGATATCTCCTCGGTGGCTGGCGGTGCGATAAACCGCGCGCCCGCAACACCCGGTGTGCAGACGACCACGCTCGCCCCGATCAACGCGCCCAAAACGCAGGTCGGTAAAGAGCCTACACGCCATAAAGTCGAGCGCGGCGAGACCGCGTTCACCGTGGCGCGGCTTTATTCCGTGCCGGTCAAGGATCTGGCGGCTTGGAACGGGCTCGGTGCTGATTTCGCAATCCGCGAAGGTCAGTTTCTGCTGATCCCCGTGCCGTCCCAGAACCCACCCAAAGCAGCACCGGCCCAGTCGGCCTCTGCCTCTACGACGCTGCCTGGTCAGGGTACCGCAACACCGACACCGCCTTCAGCAACCAAACCGCTGCCAGCAGAAAAAGTCGCTCCAGCCGTGGCCCCCGCCGCAGCGGCAAAGACCGCGACAACAGCAGTTGCAGCAGCACCCAAACCCGCGGCACCGGCAAAACCAGTGGCCGATGTCGGCAAAACCACCAAGCCCGCTGCGACCGGTAAGCTGGTGCGTCCCGTCAACGGAACCATTATCCGCGAATATTCCAAGGGTAAAAACGAAGGCATCAACATCAAGGCCGCACCGGGTACATCCGTCAAAGCAGCAGATGCTGGTACCGTGGCCGCCATCACCAAAAGCGCTGATGGCATTCCGATTGTCGTCGTACGCCACCCGGACAACCTGCTCACTGTCTACGCAAACGTGACGGACGTGTCTGTGGCAAAAGGCGATAGTGTCTCACGCGGCCAAAGCATCGCAAAGCTGCGTGGCGGCAACGATTCATTCGTTCACTTTGAAGTGCGCAAAGGCTTTGACAGCGTTGATCCTAATCCGTTCCTGAATTAAGCCCTAAGGCGTTCGCAGATTATTTTGTCCGCTTTGCGGGGAATGGCTGCGCGCGCCCTTACATTCTACGTTATCCGTCTCTGCCGGGCTCGTTCGGATTGTTGGAAAACAGGGCGATCTTGTTACCTTGAGGATCGCGAAGGTAGCATACATAGAAATTAGGGCCATATGAGGCGCGAAAGCCGGGCTGCCCTTCATCAAAGCCGCCTTCAGCGAGTGCTGCGGAATGCAGGTCACGAACCTGCTTTTGATTGCGCGCCTCAAACGCGACCATGGCGCCGTTTCCGGCCGATGCTGGCTGTCCATTGAAGGTTGGTTTGACATAGAAATCCGGCTGAACAGGAGACTGCCCCGCTGGAACGGGCAACGCATAGCTCAGGCCCTCAGGCCCCTCCTTAAGCTCGTAGTCAAGAGCGGGCAGGAAAGCAGAGTAAAACCGTTTCGCACGTGCGATATCATCAGCGCCAACGGTGACATAGGCAATCATGCTGCACGTTTCCTTCTAGAAGTTCGGACACTGCACCGGTTCAACGTCGTTTCCCTAAATCAACGCCCTCTAAGTCAACGCAACGCCCCTGCGTCCGGCCAGATCAGTAAAGAACTGCCACGCAACCCGCCCTGACCGGCTGCCGCGAGTGGCCTGCCATTCGATCGCCTCGGCACGCAGTTCTTTATCCCCGATCTGCACGCCATGCGCGTCACAATAGCCGCGGATCATTGCCAGATACTGGTCTTGATCACAGGCATGGAATCCCAGCCACAGACCAAACCGGTCAGACAGGGACACCTTTTCTTCCACAGCTTCAGCGGGATTGATCGCCGAGCCACGCTCGTTTTCGATCATGTCGCGGGGCATGAGGTGACGTCGGTTCGAGGTCGCGTAGAGGACTACGTTCTCGGGCCGTCCTTCGATGCCGCCATCCAACACCGCTTTAAGCGATTTGTAATGCGCGTCATCGTGGCCAAAACTCAGATCATCGCAGAACAGGATGAACCGCTCGGATGAGCCGCGCAACAGGTTCAACAAACGCCCCACCGACGGCAGATCCTCACGTTGCAACTCGACCATCTTGAGGGCAGGAAAATCAGCCTGAAGTGCGCCGTGTATAGCTTTGACAAGGCTGGATTTTCCCATCCCCCGCGCACCCCATAGCAAGGCGTTGTTCGCGGGCAGCCCAGCAGCAAACTGGGAGGTGTTCTGAAGCAAGGTATCGCGTGCGCGCTCTACCCCCAGCAGCAGGGTAAGGTCGACACGCGATACCTTTGCCACTGGCTCCAACCGGTCAGGACCCGTGTGCCAGACAAAGGCCGACGCGCCGGAGAAGTCAGGAGCCGCAAGCGGCGCCGGAGCCATTCGCTCCAACGCCGCTGCTATCCGGTCCATAGGATCGTCAATCATAGATCACGGTCCTTTGGTTCTTCAACGATGGGATCTTCGCGGTCCATCTCCTCGGCCATGGCATCGAAATCAGCCTCCGCTTCGTCGTCGTCGTCATAGAAGCCATCTTCGCGCAGTTGCTTTTCACGCTTCGCGTCAACACGGCTTACCAAAAAGATCGAAATCTCATACAGGCCGTAAACCACAACAAACAGGATCAGCTGCGTCACAACGTCAGGCGGAGTAACAAGCGCGGCCAGCAGCAAAATGCCCACCACAGCGTATTTCCGCACGTTGCCCAGACCTTCGGCTGTCACGAGCCCGGCTTTGCCCATCAACGTCAGCAGCACGGGCAGCTGAAAACACAGCCCGAAGGCCACGATCATTTTTAGCGTAATATCAAGGCTTTCGTTCACCTTACCGTTGAAAACGATATCAATGCCAGAGGTCGTCACATCGCCTGTCGCAATCATCGCAGAGATGTAGGAAGCAGCATCCGAGAAGCCCAGAAAGAACTGCATCGCCAGCGGCACAACGACATAATGCGCAAACGAAGCGCCCATCAGAAACAGCACAGGCGACGCGACCAGAAACGGCAGGAACGCGTTCTTCTCATTCTTGTACAGACCCGGCGCCACAAAGCGCCAAAGCTGGGTGGCAATCACCGGAAAGCTGATCGCAAGCCCGCCCACCATCGAAATACGAATGAGCGTAAAAAAGTACTCCTGCGGCGCAGTATACTGCATCACAGGGTTCGGGTTGCCCAGATTGCGCATGGTTTTTTCAATCGGGACCAGCAGGAAATCAAGGATCATGCTGCCGAAGGAAAAGCAGATGATCATCCCCACCACAAACGCCAGAACCGAGCGGATGAGCCGCGTGCGCAACTCTGCCAGATGCTCGATCAGCGGTGCTGCGCTGTCGTCGATGTCGTTGTCAGTGGCACTCATGTGTCCGCTTTCTTTTCCGCAAGCTTGCCTTGCAGCGATGCTTCAAGCTCGTCCGCTTTCTCTAACGCCTCCTTGGCCTCGCGCGCTTTGCGCTCTGCGGCCATGCGGGCGCTATTGGCCTGAATACGTGCCGCATTCTCGGCCCGTTCAGCTGAAAGCTTGCCTGTCTCGCTTGCTGGATCAAGGTTGGTAAGCGAGCTTGCCGCGTCCTTTACCCCATCCATCGCCGTGCCAATCGGGTTGGTCGCCGCCTTCAGCGATTTGTTCAGCCCGCTGGTTACTTCGCGCACGCCCGATTGATCGGCAGCATCGTTCATGGCGCTGGTAAACTCGCGTGCCATGCCTTTGGCCTTGCCGACAAACTGGCCCACGCGGCGAAACATCACCGGCAGATCCTTGGGGCCTACGACGATCAATGCCACAACCCCCACCACCAGCATTTCGGTCATGCCAATATCGAACATGGGCGTTTACACCTTGTCCTTGGGCTCTACTTCGGGCTGTGGAATTTCGGACACATCATCAGCATGCGCGTCCAGTTGTTCTTTTTCGCCCTCGTTGATACCTTTTTTGAAGCTTGTGATGCCTTTGCCCACTTCGCCCATCAGGGACGAGATTTTGCCCCGACCAAAAAGCACCAATACGACAACTGCGATCAGCAGTAGGCCCGGCAAACCAATATTGTTCAGCATGTGTTTTCTCCTATGAATGAATCATGCCCGCCCGCAGACGGGAAACTGTCCCCGCTGGAATAGCAAACTTGCCGCAGCGCAAAAACGGGAAACAGGTCGGGAATGCCTCCGTCGGAGCGCAAACAGTACGTTTTTGCGCCTTGCCCGACCCTACTGACAGGTTTATGTCAGTTGCATGTCCCGCTCAGACCGCCTTTTCGAGATCCTGACTCTTTTACGTGATGGAGAGCTGCATACCGCGCAGGCATTGTCCGCGCGTCTGGGTGTGTCTCAGCGGACCCTCTACCGCGATATGGATAAGCTGGTGGCGTCCGGCGTACCGCTTATCGGCACACGGGGGACCGGCTACCGTCTAAGCCCCGCGATCACCCTGCCCCCGTTGACCCTAACCCCGTCAGAGATGGAGGCGTTGGACCTTGGCCTTGCCATCGCTGCCGAAGTAGCAGACCCGGAGATGCGCGCCGCTGCCAACAGTCTTGCCGACAAGCTGGACGCCGTGCTGCCGCAAACGGCAGTGGCGCAAGCGGACGCTTGGAAATTCGCCGCATCCCCCTTTGCCGAAGCAGCCCGCGGGATCGCCCAAATGCCAATCCTTAGGGCCGCGATCAAAGCGCGGCAAAAACTGCGGATCACCTATACGTCACAGGATGGCGCTGTGACGTCGCGCACCATCCGCCCGCTGCATCTGGAGTATTGGAACCGGATATGGACACTGATTGCATGGTGTGAATGGCGCGAGGCGCACCGGGTCTTCAGGCTCGACCTGATCAACACCGCAGAGGCACTGCCAGAACTGTTCACCGACGAAACCGGCAAGATGCTAAAGGACTACAGGCCTTAGTCTTTGAGCACCCAATCGCGTTGCACAGGCAGAAAGGCTTCGACACTGGCCTGCGCAACCACAATTGTTTCACCATTGGATGACACATTCAGCCCCCCGTGTACTGCACGCACGTCAGCACGCCCACGCGGCAGGGTTGCTCGCAGCGCCTCAAGATCAAGCGCGTCAGGCTCTTGCACCGCCACGGTCACCTGCACCCGCATCGCGTCATGGGGCAGCTCAAGCACGCCGAATATCGGCAGCGAGGAATGGCGGAACGCGTCTTCGATCGCGCGTTTGGCCGCTTTGGTGTAATCCATGCCGTGCAGGTCGTTACCCATGCCCATTTCAATGATCAGCCGCTGTTCAGTCATGTGCGCTTCTCCATATCAAAGCCAACGGACAAGGCCACATTGGCCATGATGGTGGGGTTTCCGGTGCCTTCTGGGCGCGGCACATCAAGACCGCCTTTGGTCACGTTGACCGTAACATGTCCGTAAGGGAACACCGCGCTGAGCGCCTCGGCGTCCACCTCTTCGGGCTTTTGCACGCCGACATCCAGCGTGATGCGCATGTCTTCTTTATCAAAGCCGAAAAGCTCTGCCAGATTGATCGAGTTATGCCACAAAGCGTCCTGCACTGCGCGCTTGGCTGCTTGCGTATAGTCGCCCCGCCGCAGCGACGTGCCCATGCCGAATTCTACCAGAAGCTTTTGCATGACGCTGTTTCCTTTAATTCTCGGCCGGAAAGACAAAACACTTATCGCGCCGGATTGTCAGCCACATCACCGTGCCTGCACTGGGCATAAACACATTAGGCACGGTTGCTTTCAGAACCGTATCATCGTGGTCCATCCGGAATTCTATCAGGCTCTCGTTGCCCATGAAACGCGCCCGCTCTACAACTGCGCGGGCTGGCGTGCCATCGGCGGCGGTAGGCAACGGGCCTTTTCCCGCACGGTCAAAATCAATGCGCACATGCTGGGGGCGGAACACGATGTCCACGTCGGTGCCATCCGGGAATCCCGGCGCCAAAAAGCGGCCAAAAGCTGTATGGGCCAGCGCGCCTGTTACTTTGGCCTGCACCACATTGGCGTCCGAGAAGAAAGAGACCGCCGCCCGATCAACGGGGCGCGTATAGACGTTATAGGGCGCGCCTTGCTGCACAATCTTGCCGTCGCGCATCAGCGCGATCTCATCGGCCATGCGCATCGCCTCATCCGGTTCATGGGTAACCAGCAGAACAGCGGTGTCTTCTTCCTTGAGAATGCTCAGCGTTTCATCGCGGATACCGTCGCGTAGACGGTTGTCTAGGCCAGAGAACGGCTCGTCCATCAGCATGATGCGCGGACGCGGGGCCAACGCACGCGCAAGCGCGACGCGTTGTTGCTCTCCGCCGGACAGCTGGTGCGGGTATCCGTCAATGAACCGTTTGAGGTCCACCCGCTCTAGCAGCTCCTCCACGCGCCCGCGCTTCTCGGCTTTGGTACCGCGCAAACCATAGGCCACGTTGCCTGCCACACTCAGATGCGGAAACAGGGCAAAGTCCTGAAACATCAGGCCGATCTCGCGGCGCTCTGGTGGGACGCGAAAGACCGTGTCGCAAATCAGCTTGCCGTCGACGTGGATGGTGCCGCTGTCTTGCATCTCGACGCCTGCGATCATGCGCAAGGTCGTAGATTTACCGCAACCCGAAGGCCCGAGCAGGCAGGTCACCTGCCCCGGCATAATTTTCAGGCTTACGTCATCCACCACGGCGCGGCCTTCAAAGCTGCGGCGCAGGTTGCGGATTTCCAAACGCGGGGTCTTGGGCTGCATGACTGGCTTATCCGATCATTTCTGTCGGGTAGCTGCTATCAGCGCCAGCGCGCCCCTGCAAGCACCGCTGCAAAACCGGTGACAAGGACGACAACGCAGATTAGCAACAACTGCTCATACTTGTGCCCCTCATAAAGCCACGGTGTCACGATATCCCAACCACGTGCGAAATAGATGAACGCCCCAGCCATCGCCGCGCCAAAAGCAACCAGATAGGCCCAAAGCGCGACAGGGCGCCCCCAAACCAACCCAACGATCAGCACTGGCGTGAGGAACATAGACGCCGTGCCGCTGACCGCCACGGCGTCAAACAGGGTCGCATTGCCCCACAACGTCAGCACCGTGCCAGCCAGCATGAACGCCACCATCACCAGCCGTCCCGCCAGCAGGGTCCGCGGCAGACCGCCCTCCTCAACCACCAGTCGCGCGGCAGAACTGAGCGCGGAATCTAGCGTGCTGAGCGCGGAAACCAGAAGCGAAATCATCAGCAGCATAAATACCCACGACGGAAACATGGTTGCCCAGGTCCCGATCAGCTCTCCTTCGTAGGTGGCGCCAGCCAGCGCAGCCTGAATGCCGAAAAAGCCGAAACCGATGATGCACAGCGTGCTGATCCAGAAAGCGTGCAGGAAGGACGCGCGCGTCGTGGCACGGTCCGCGATGAAACCGCGGTCCATCATCACCGGATCATGCGCGGGATAGCTGAACACCTGAAGCGCGGCCACGGCCAGCAATATCCACCCGTTATAACTGCCAGCTGTGCCTCGGGCCGTGACGACCGCGGCCAGATCAAAGGACGGCGCAGTGATCAGCGCCACAAAGGACACGCCAAAGACCACCAGAAACACCAGCATCTGCACAACATCCGTGCGCAGTGCAGCACTTAGCCCACCCCAAGCCGAGTACGCCAAGCCGAGCAACGCCACGATCCAGATGGCCGTGGTTCCGCTTCCTTCTAGCACAGCGTTGAAGATCAGTCCGACGACGACCAGATTGGCAAAGACCTCTGACAGCAACCGCAGGGCAATCACGAAGTTATAGCACCCGTTGCCAACCCCGCCAAAGCGCGCGCCGAGCCAGTCCTGCACAGATACGGCCCCGCTTTCGCGCAGGCGGTCTACGATGAAGCCCCCCGTCAGAAACGAGGCGTAATAACCCGCATAGGCCAGCGTGCCCGCAATGCCGTAATAGTACCCCAAGATCGCGGCGTTCATCAGGCTGCGTGCGAAAATCCACGTTGTCACCTGACTGAGAACCAGCACCCAAAGCCCGGGCGCACGGCCCTGCGCCCCCTGCCCGCCAAAGAAGCCCTCAACGCTTGCACGGCGCGGCGCGGCCAAAAGCGACGCGGCGATGATAAGCCCAAATACGACAATCAGGATAACAGGATTCATGGCAGTACTCTCTTAATCACAACATGACGTATGGCTACGACAGGACCCGCAAGCGGGCTATCCCAAAACGATCCAGTTGTCAGATATGTGAAGGGCGTTTCAATCCGTCAGATGGAAATTCGCAAAGGCAACATCGCGGCCATTGACCTGCACTGTGATGCTATGGGCACCCGCATTCAGGGTGAATGTGGTGGCCGCCGCCTTGAACGGATGCCTCTTGGACAACCTGAGGGGTTTGCCCGCGTCCACCTTGGCGGCTTTGAGCTTGAAGACCTTTTCTGCCGTTTTGCCCGAGGCGCGGGCAAAGCTGATCCTGTAGTCCACCAGCACGGGGATTTCCGCCCCACTTACCAGCTCGACCTCAAACTCAAGCGCGCCGCCGATGGGCACGTTTTCTTGGCCCAGCATGATCCGCGCAGTCACTGGCGCATCGGGATGATAGCCAAGGGCCGCCATCGCACCACTGTGACCCTGCTTTATCAACGTGCGCAGCGCGTGCCGCGTGATCCAGTCCAGCTCTTTCTCGGTTTGCCGGCCCTCAGCACGCCAAGCTGCAAGGCGGTTGATCACCAGCTCCGGCACGATCTTGCTTAGGTCATTGAGGTGATTGGCGACCGATCGCGTCACAAAGCGTGCCGGGTCAGCATGGAGCACATCAAGCAGCGGCATGGTTTGTTCCGGCACCAGGTCGATGTTCTGCGCCCACGGCAGACGCGGGCGTGTTCCCTCGCTAACCAATCGGCGCACGTGGTAATTGTCATTACGCGCCCAAACCGCCAATTCCGCCAACGTCTCTTCGGGCCAACGGATCAGGAAGGCGCGGATATAGAATTCCATCGAAAAGCGCTGGGTCGCTTCATAGAGCAGCGCCATTGCGCGCGCGCGGTGATCCTCAAGCCCGTGGCGCACAGCCAAGATACCGGGCAACGCATGGATAAACCGTCCGAAGTCATCATCGGTCTTCGAAGGGTCAAGACGAGGCGGAAGTGCAGCATGTAATTGCGCCGCCATAGTGGGGAAATCAGCGGCGAGCTGATCCTCAAGGCAATCCGCCATCCAACCCATCCGCGCCATTAACTCGCGCTCGGGGAAACCGGCCAGCGCATCGGCGGCGAAACGGTTCGCGTCGAAATCCGGCAGTGCGGCGGCAAATTCAGCGGCCAGCTGCCCAACGCTTGCGGCGTTGAACAGCTGGTCTTTCAGCAGAAACTTTTCTGCCATTACATCGTCAGGTTGGTTGCACCACCGTCAAGCAGGATTGACTGCCCCACGATAAAGCCCGCATGCGTCGAGCACAGGAAAGCGCAAGCTGCGCCAAACTCGTCCCGCGTGCCATAGCGGCCGGCGGGAATACCCGCGGAACGCTCCGCGCGTGCCACATCCAAAGAGATATTGCGCGCAGCAACAACCGCACCGTCCAAGGCATCGGCCCGGTCGGTGGCATGGATACCGGGCAGCAGGTTGTTGATTGTCACGCCCTTGCCGGCCACTTGACGGCTTGTGCCCGCCACGTAGCCTGTCAGCCCCGTACGCGCCGAGTTGCTGAGCCCCAGCACACCGATTGGCGCGCGCACCGATTGTGACGTGATGTTGACGACACGGCCCCAGCCCTTGTCCATCATGGCAGGCACCAGCGCTTTGATCAGCGCAATGGGCGCCAACATGTTGGCATCCAACGCCTTGATGAAATCTTCGCGGTCCCAGTCTGTCCACATGCCGGGAGGCGGGCCACCAGCGTTGTTGACCAGAATATCAATGCCTTGCGCGGCCTCAATCACTGCCGCTTGGCCTTCTTGCGTTGCCACGTCAGCCACGACGGTCGTTATATTCACGCCATATGTGCTGCGCAGACGCTCTGCGGACGCCTCAAGCGCCTCAGCGCCGCGGGCGTTCATGATCAGGTCAACACCGGCTGCGGCCAAATGTTCGGCACAGCCAAGGCCCAAACCCTTGGATGACGCACAAACCAGTGCTTTTTTGCCTTTGATCCCAAGATCCATATTTTCTCTCCCTGAATGTTTCGCCCAGTGCTATCGCAGCCCGCAGGGCTGTGCCAGCAAAACACCGCCGGATTGACCGCGCGCTGCCATAATTCTAATGTAGTAGAATATAAAACCAGAGGTCAAAAAGGCTCTCACATGTCCACAGGTTCCCTTTCGTCCCAAAGCGTACCGGTCTTTGTAGCGGATCAATTCCGCGCGACGGACGGCGCCAATATGGGTGATCCGCTTTCCTTCGCGAGCGAGCTTATTCTAGACGACGTCTATGAGCTGGACTTCGGGGCCGAGCCTGCCCGCCTGTCGCTGATTGCCCGCGACGATGCCAGCTTTGCAATTGGCATGGATACGAAAATCGGCACCCCCGGTGCGATTGTCCACCTTGATAGCGCGCTGATGTTTATGTCACCGGACGGCAGCATCAACGATACCATATTGCTGGTCGAGGTCGATGAACACGGCCATGTCGACCAAATCTATCTGCTGCCTTTCACCGCCCTTGGACCCAGTGTCGAATACCGCCTTGTCGGGATCGACCGCGAGACGGCGCATACAAAATTCGCGCAGGTAGCTTGCGTTAGCTTCACCCGTGGCACCCATATTACGCTGGCATCCGGCGAACAGTGTCCTGTGGAAAACCTGAAAATCGGTGACCGCATACTAACCCGGGATGATGGCGTGCAAACCCTGCGCTGGATCGGCACATCGACAACCCGCGCGGTCGGGGATTTTGCGCCGATCCGCATTGCGGAAGGTACGCTCAACAACAGCAGCGATCTATTGGTTAGCCCAGACCACAGGCTGTTCATCTATCAACGCACCGATGAATTGGGCGCAGGGCGCGCCGAGCTGTTGGTAAAGGCGCGGCACCTGGTCAATGGCAGCACTGTCAAAGTGGCTGAAGGCGGCTTTGTCGACTATTTCCAGCTGTTGTTTGACAGCCACCAGATCATCTATGCGGAAGGTATTGCCGCAGAATCGATGTTGATTGACAGCCGCACCCGTCCTGTCTTGCCGCATGATCTGTCCCAAAGCCTTGGACGGCACGTGCCCGGTCACTCGGATCTGCCGCACGCTGGTCTGGATGTGAGCGAAGGGTTGCTGAAACGCCCCGATGCGGCGGACCTGCTGAAAAAGGCTTCCGGGCGCTGAGGCTTGCCTTGACGCGTATGTAGGGTATGTGTACCGCCCAAACGCCGAGCGGGGCTTTCCCATCAAGCCACCCCTAAAAAACATCAGGAATACGCCACAACATGCTGGATAATCAAAACAATCGCCCCGCTCTTCCTGCAGAAATTGCGCGGCGGCGTACCTTTGCGATCATCAGCCACCCTGATGCAGGCAAGACAACGCTGACGGAAAAGTTCCTGTTGTTCGGTGGCGCGATCCAGATGGCGGGTCAGGTACGCGCCAAAGGCGAAGCGCGGCGCACCCGCTCCGACTTTATGGCGATGGAAAAAGACCGCGGCATTTCAGTCTCGGCCTCTGCCATGTCGTTTGATTTTCAGGGTCAGGACAAAAACTACCGTTTCAATCTGGTTGATACCCCCGGCCACTCCGACTTTTCCGAAGACACCTACCGCACGCTGACGGCTGTGGATGCGGCCGTGATGGTGATTGACGGTGCAAAAGGCGTGGAAAGCCAGACACAAAAGCTGTTCGAGGTCTGCCGGATGCGTGACCTGCCGATCCTCACCTTCTGTAACAAGATGGACCGCGAAAGCCGCGATGTGTTCGAGATCATCGACGAAATCCAGCAAAACCTTGCGATTGACGTGACGCCTGCCAGCTGGCCCATCGGTGTTGGCCGCGATTTTGTTGGCTGCTATGATATCTTGCGCGACCGGTTGGAGCTGATGGACCGCGCGGACCGCAACAAGGTCGCCGAAAGCATCAAGATCGAAGGTCTGGATGATCCGAAACTGGCTGAACACGTGCCGGCGAACCTTCTGGAAAAGCTCAAGGAAGACCTTGAGATGGTGCGCGAACTCATGCCGCCGCTGGATGCGGAGCTGATGGCCGAAGGGTCGCTCACCCCGATCTGGTTCGGCTCGGCGATCAATAGTTTTGGTGTCAAGGAATTGATGGACGGCATCGCCATGTTCGGACCTGAACCGCAAATACAAAAGGCCGAGCCACGTCAAATCCTGCCCGAGGAAAAGAACGTGGCAGGCTTTGTCTTTAAAGTGCAGGCCAATATGGATCCCAAGCACCGCGACCGCGTGGCGTTCGTGCGTCTTGCGTCAGGGCATTTTGAACGGGGTATGAAGCTGACCCATGTCCGCACCAAGAAGGTGATGACCATCGCCAGCCCCGTGATGTTTCTGGCCGCAGACCGCGAACTGGCCGAGGAAGCATGGGCCGGTGACATCATCGGCATTCCGAACCACGGACAGCTACGCATCGGCGATACCTTGACCGAAGGCGAAGCGCTGCGCGTCACTGGCATCCCCTCCTTTGCACCTGAATTGTTGCAAGGCGTACGCGCGGGTGATCCGCTGAAATCCAAGCACTTGGAAAAAGCCTTGATGCAGTTTGCCGAAGAAGGCGCTGCCAAAGTGTTCAAACCGTCCATCGGGTCCGGTTTTGTTGTGGGCGTTGTGGGGCAGTTGCAGTTCGAAGTCCTCGCCAGCCGGATTGAGCTGGAATACGGCCTGCCGGTGCGCTTTGAGCCGTCCCAGTTTACCTCCGCACGCTGGGTCAACGGCCCCAAAGCTGCGGTAGATAAATTCATGGAAACCAACAAACAGCATATCGCCTATGACCATGACGGCGATGTCGTATATTTGACGCGCCTTCAGTGGGATATCGACCGCGTCGACCGCGACTATCCAGACGTCAAACTGACCGCCACCAAAGAGATGATGGTTTAGCATGACCACCTGGGGCATTGTCGCAACGATCAAGGCCGACACAGCCCCGATCTTGCGCTTTGTCGCCTACCACCTCGAATTGGGTGCGCACCGCATCTACATCTATCTGGATGCGCCGAACCCAGAGGCGCAAGAGGCCCTGCGCAACCATCCCAAATGCCGCGTTGTTCGATGTGATGACGGCTATTGGAAACGGCACAACAGCGCCCGTCCCGACATGCACCAACCGCGCCAGACCTTTAACGCCACCCGCGCCTACACCAAGGCGCATGAGGTTGACTGGCTGATGCATATGGACGTGGACGAGTTTCTGGTGAGCCACGGGCAGGTCTCTGCCCACCTCGCCGCCCTGCCCGATACGGTCAAATGCGCCCGCGCGCGGCCCATGGAGCTGTTGGCAGGTGGTGATCCCCAGAAGGACGCCGCTTTCAAAACTTTCATTCCCGCAGGACGTGGCCGCGAGGAAATAGTCTCGGCGTTGTATCCAACGTTCGGTGAGCACCTGAAAGGCGGGTTCCTCAGCCACATCGCCGGCAAGATATTCGTTCGTACAGGCATCGAGGGAATCAAATTCCGCATTCACAATGCCTTCCTTAAAGGAGAGACCAATCCGGACCACGTAGAAATCCCCGAAATCCAGCTTGCCCACTTCCATGCGGCAGACTGGGACACGTGGCATAGCCATTTCGCCTATCGCTTCCGCGAAGGATCATACCGTGCCGATCTGGGGCCTGCGCGCAGCCGCGAACGCGGCGGCATCACCACGCACGAACTGTTCACCCTGATCCAGCAAGAAGAAGGCGAAGCCGGTCTACGCCAATTCTTTGAGGAAGTATGTGCGGATACCCCGTCCCTGCGCGACCGCCTGGAAGCCCGTGGTTTTCTACATCGGACGTCTTTCCAATTTGACACAGATCTCGCTAAACATTTCCCAGACTTCGCAAATATTTGACGCTCCGCTCACAACTTGGTATGCGCATCTCAGATATGTCGCGGCTAATGCCGCCCTTAGAGCCATGCTGGCTGACGTAGACGCTGCAGCGGGCCAAGTGAGTGTCCGCAACTAACGGATACACATGACAAAATTTACTGATCTGAACCTGAACACCAAGGTGCTCAAAGCCATTGAAGAAGCGGGCTACGACAGCCCTACCCCGATTCAGGCGGGCGCCATACCGCCTGCGCTTTTGGGACGTGACGTTCTGGGCATCGCCCAAACGGGTACAGGCAAAACCGCTAGCTTTGTGCTGCCGATGATTACGCTGCTTGCCCGTGGCCGCGCCCGCGCGCGCATGCCCCGCAGCCTTGTGCTTTGCCCCACACGCGAACTGGCCGCACAGGTTGCCGAAAACTTTGACACATACGCCAAGCACCTGAAGCTGACCAAAGCGCTGCTGATCGGTGGCGTTTCGTTCAAAGAACAAGACAAGCTGATCGACAAAGGGGTAGACGTTCTGATCGCCACTCCCGGTCGCTTGCTTGACCACCACGAGCGTGGCAAACTGATCCTGACAGACGTGAAGGTCATGGTCGTCGACGAAGCCGACCGGATGCTCGACATGGGCTTCATCCCCGATATCGAACGCATCTTCGGTCTGACGCCCTTTACCCGCCAGACCCTGTTCTTCTCGGCGACCATGGCGCCAGAGATCGAACGGATCACCAACACCTTCCTCAGCAACCCTGAGCGGATCGAAATGGCCCGTCAGGCGACGACATCCGAAAACATCACGCAGGGCGTGGTGATGTTCAAAGCCTCCCGCAAAGACCGTGAAGCCACCGAAAAGCGGGCCCTGCTGCGTGCGCTGATCGAAGCTGAAGGTGACAAGTGCACCAACGCGATCATCTTTTGTAACCGGAAGATGGATGTAGATGCGGTTGCCAAATCTTTGAAGAAATACGGTCTTGATGCTGCGCCGATCCACGGCGATCTGGACCAAAGCCAGCGCACGCGCACGCTTGACGGCTTCCGCGCAGGCGATCTGCGCTTCCTCGTCGCCTCTGATGTGGCCGCACGCGGGCTGGACGTGCCCGCCGTAAGCCACGTATTTAACTTCGACGTACCCAGCCATGCGGAAGACTATGTGCACCGCATCGGTCGCACGGGCCGTGCGGGCCGCGATGGCAAAGCCATCATGATCTGCGTGCCACGCGACGAAAAGAACTTCGAAGACGTCGAACGCCTCGTTCAGAAAGAAATTCCGCGTTTGGACAACCCGCTTGGCAACAACGCATCCAAAGATGAGACGGCGAAGCCGACCGAGCAGGCCGTTGAGGCCACAACCTCCGCAGAAAAGCCCAAGCGCAGCCGTTCGCGTAGCCGCAAAACCAGCGATACGCCCACACCGGTAGAGGTAAAGACGGCGCCGGAAACGGCACCTGAAAAGACGCCAGAGCCTGCTGTGGCAAAAAAAGTCGACGCTCCGGCGCCCGAAAAGAAAGCGGCAGCACCGGTTGAAGAAAAGAAATCCGACAGCTCAGACCGCCGCAATTCGCGGTCACGGGGCGGCAGTCCACGCAACAATGATCGTCGCGATGATAACCGTGGCGGTGGCAACAAGGTGGTAGGTCTGGGCGATCACACCCCAACCTTCATTGAACTCAGCTTTGCCGACCGTCCCAAGGACTAAGTTTCAAGTCGACGTAGAATCAAAAAAGCCCCGCAGATCCTGCGGGGCTTTTTCGTATTCTGCTGTGTGCAGGATCAGCTCAGACGGCTGACCACAACAGTGACTTCGGGCTTCTTGCCGATTTCATTCTGGGCAGACTGGCGTGCAACCTTGCGCAGGCCGTCATCCAGTGCTTTGTCATCGCGCAGGGTCTTGGCCCCTGCCCGACCCAGCCACTGGCTCAGGTCTTGCTCAACCACATCGATCAATGGCGCGTTACTGACACCTGTATCCGGCAAGCCCATGGTATCGACCCATGGATCACCCAAAGGCTCGTCCTGCTCATCCATGAGCACGGTCACGGTCATGTGCCCGTTAAGTGCCATGCGGATACGATCCCGCACCACGCCATCAAGTGCGCCGATTTGGACAGAACCATCGATATAGGTTCGGCCTGTCTCAACATACTCCGCTACTTTCGGCTCGTTTCCAGACAGATCAATCATCATGCCGTTCACAGCCAGCACACCTTTGATGCCCTTGCCGTCAGCAATTTTGACATGCTCACGCAGGTGGCGGTGTTCACCGTGCATCGGGATCACGACCTGCGGTTTCAGCACGTCATGCAGCGTTTCAATGTCGGGACGGTTGGCGTGGCCGGACACGTGGTATTTGCCCGAGCTGTCGTCAACAACATCCACACCCATTTCAGAGAACTGGTTGATGATGCGGATCACGCCGCGTTCGTTGCCTGGAATAGTCTTGGAGGAAAAGAGGAACATATCCCCTTCCTGCATCTGCAGCCCCATGTATTTACCGCGCGCCAGCTGCGCCGATGCAGCACGGCGTTCGCCCTGGCTACCCGTTACCAGCAGCAACAGGTTTTCGCGTGGCACGTCGCGGGCCTGCTCGGGGCTGATGGTCGGCGGGAAGTCGGTCAATACGCCGGTTTCAACCGATGCCTCGATCATCCGCTTCATCGCACGGCCCAACAGAACAACCGAACGGCCGGCCTTTTGCCCGGCGACCGCAAGCGTTTTCACACGTGCGACGTTGGAGGCAAATGTCGTTGCCACAACCATTCCAGACGCGCCTTGCACCAGCTCGGTGAGCGCTTCGGGAAGCGTCGCCTCGGAGCGGCCCGGGTTTTGGCTGAACACGTTTGTGCTGTCACAGACCAACGCCTTGATGCCGTCTTTGGCGATCTCTTCGAACGCGGCTGGATCAAATGGTTCACCAACACCCGGTGTCAAGTCCACTTTGAAATCGCCAGAGTGCACAATACGGCCCGCAGGCGTATCGATGACCAAAGCCGAGCTTTCGGGGATCGAGTGGGAAATCGGCTGGAAGCCAACCTTGAACGGGCCTGCTTCTACCTGATGGGGGAAGATGCCCACAATGCTCACCGCATCATCTGGATGGTTGTATTCAGCCATCTTTCGTTTGGCGATATTGGCCGTGAACTTGCGCGCATAAATCGGCGCTTGCAGACGGTCATAGGTGTGGGCAATGCCGCCAACGTGGTCTTCGTGCGCGTGGGTGACAAAAACTGCTTCGATGCGGTCTTTGCGCTGCACAAGCCAATCGATGTCGGCAATAATCAGGTCTACGCCCGGGCTTGTATCCATGTCAGGAAAGGCCACGCCGATGTCCACGACAATCAGCCGTTCCTTATTGGGTTTGCCGTAGCCGTACACATAGGCATTCATGCCAATTTCGCCCGCCCCGCCAAGGGGAAGGTAGATCAATCTTTCGCTGCTCATTGAGTCGCTAATTCCTTATTATATTTATGTATCACGGTCAGGCCGTGCATTGTCAGATCATCTTGATATTCGTCAAAGAGGGCTTCGGCCTGCTGAAACAGCGGCGCGAGCCCGCCGGTGGAGATAACGCGCATGTCGCGTCCGCGCTCCGCCTTTATTCGCGCACATATCTCACGTACGAGGCCAATATAACCCCAAAAAACCCCAGATTGCATACAGGCCACAGTATTCGTGCCTACAACGTGGCTCGGTTGGCTGATGTCGATGTGCGGCAAAGCGGCCGCCGCATTGTGCAGCGCTTCAAGGCTCAGGTTCACGCCAGGGGCAATCACCCCGCCCACGTAAGCTCCGTCAGCGGCGACGACATCGAATGTTGTCGCCGTACCAAAATCCACAACGATCAGATCGCCGCCGTATAGATCGTAACCCGCAACCGTATTTACAAGGCGGTCAGGGCCAACAGCCGTACCTACGTCTACGCGCACATCGACAGGAAGTGCGCATTCAGGCTTGCCCACCACAAACGGCCGCGTGTTAAAATAACGATCCGCAAGCACCCGCAGGTTCCACACAACGCGCGGCACCGTGGACGAGATTATCATATCCGTGATCTCGGCATCGATGTTCTGCAACTTCATCAATGTGTTGAGCCAGACATAATACTGGTCCGCCGTGCGCTTCCAATCCGTCGCGGTGCGCCATGTGGCGATAAACGCCGACCCGTCCCAAATGGAAAAAACGGTGTTGGTATTGCCGCAATCAATCGCCAAGAGCATAGCGTGCCCTCCTGAGAGTTAAAAATAGACATCCGCCGCCGTGATCGCCACGGCGCCTTTCGGGGTACGCAGGATCAGATTACCCGACGCATCCACATCTTCAAAGACACCAATGGTTTCGTCCCGCATGGTCCGTGCCGTTACCACCTCGCCAATCCGCGCTGCCCGAGAGAGCCACGCCGATCGGATCGGGGAAAACCCATAGGTGGTGAATTGCGCTTCAAGCCGCGCGTAAGCCGCCGCAAGAGCATCAAGGAAAACCTCGGGCGCAACGCTTACCCCCGTCTCACCGACAACGCTCACCGGCGTCACAGCGCCTTGTTCAACCTGTTCCGGGGTGGGCGCATGCGCAAGGTTCACACCGATCCCGATGACCAGATTGGGACCAAGCGTTTCTAATAGGATACCGGCAACCTTGCCACCGTTTAGCAAGACATCGTTGGGCCATTTCAGGGCGAACGCATCCGCCTGCCCCGTGACTTCGATAAAGGCTTCATAGAGGGCAAGACTGGCGACAAAGCTACGCAGGGCTGCGTCTGCGGGGCTGCCTGTCATCCGCATGATCAGTGTGCCCGCGAAATTGCCCCGAGGGGTCGACCACGCGCGACCGCGCCGCCCGCGCGCTGCGGTCTGCTCTTGTGCAAGTATCCATGCGGGGCCTTGAAGGCCGGGCGCCATGCGCGCGGCCTCCGATAAGGTGGAATCAAGCGTGTCGAAGACATGCCGTGTATATCCGTGAGGCCACTCGGCCATCAGCCAGCGTACCGGTTACTGTACAAGCGTCGCCGCCGCCAGTGCTGCGGCACCTTCGACGCCGAACATGTTGATGATACCCACAACCATGACCACTGCCGAAGCAATCAGGAATCCGCCCAAAAGGCCCCCCCGGTTCTGGTCCAGCGCATCCGACTTATCCTCACCGAAGTACATGAAGAACACGATCCGCAGATAATAGAACGCACCGATCACGGACGCGACGACACCCGCAATCGCCAGCCATGCCAGACCGCCGTCGTAGGCCGCCCGTAGAACATAAAGCTTACCGAAGAAGCCAAGGAACGGTGGCACACCTGCAAGACTGAACAACAGAACGAGAAACGCAAAGGCACGGCCCGGATGGCTTTTTGAATACATGTTCAGCGAAGAGATATCGACGATAGGAGCACCGTCTTTTTCCATCAGCAAGATGAATGCAAAAACACCGATATTCATGGTGACATAGATCGCCATGTAAACCAGCATTGCCTGCACACCAAAGGCGGTACCAGCGGCAAGCCCCATCAGGGCGTAGCCCATGTGTGCAATGGACGAGTAGGCCATCAGACGCTTGATGTTGGTCTGACCAATCGCCGCCACAGCGCCAAGGAACATCGACAGCACTGACAGCAGGGCAACGATCTGGCTCCAGTCACTGACCGCGTTGCCAAAAGCATCATGCAGCACGCGGGCAAACAGGGCCATCGCAGCAACCTTAGGCGCAGTCGCAAAGAAGGCAGTGACCGGTGTGGGCGAGCCTTCGTAGACGTCCGGTGTCCACATGTGGAACGGAACAGCAGAGACCTTGAACGCCATGCCGGAAATCAGGAAAACGATACCAAAGAGCAGACCGACCGAGGTCTCCCCCGCTTGCGCTGTCGTGATGATGCCCGAGAACAGTGTGGTACCAGCGTAACCGTATACCAGCGACGCGCCATAAAGCAGCAGACCAGACGATAGCGCGCCCAGCACGAAATACTTCAAACCCGCTTCTGTCGATTTGACGCTATCGCGACGCAGGGACGCGACAACATAAAGCGCCAGAGACTGAAGCTCCAACCCCATGTAAAGCGCCATCAAGTCACCGGCAGAGACCATCATCATCATGCCGACCGCGCTCAGCGCGACGAGAATGGGATATTCAAACCGCAGCAGGCCGCGCGCTTTCATATAGCCTTCCGACATCACCAGCACACAAGCCGCCGACAACAGGATCACAACCTTCGCGAAACGCGCAAAGCCGTCATTGATGAACATGCCGTTGAACGCTTCCACTGTCGTGGAAGAACTGGCCGAAACCATCAGGGCAAGAACCACCATCACTGCGGCGATGATCCAAAGCAACGCACGTGCGATAGCGTCCTTGCCGCCATAGGCGCCAGCCATCAGGCCCGCTATCGCCGTACCGGCAAGTATGGTTTCAGGCAGGATCTGGAGGATATCATTCGTCATGTCTATCGCCTCAATTGTGGGCTTGGGCTGCTTCGGTCACGGTTTCCACCGCGGCCACAGCCGTATCGTATTGTTCAACCAAAGCCGTAACCGATGGCCCGATCGTATCGAGGATGAGCGCGGGGTAGACGCCAAGCAAAAGTGTCATGACAACCAGCGGCGCGAAAATCCATTTCTCGCGGGCTGTCATGTCTGTGATGCCCTTAAGGCTTTCCTTGATCAGGTCACCCATCACCACGCGGCGGTACAACCACAGTGCATAGGCCGCCGAGAAGATGACACCGGTTGTCGCAACCGCTGCAACCCAAGTGTTCACCTGGAAGACCGCAATCAGTGTCAGGAATTCGCCGACGAAACCGGATGTGCCCGGCAAGCCGACGTTTGCCATCGTAAACAACATGAACAGCAGTGCGTAGACAGGCATGCGGTTCACAAGACCGCCGTAGGCGTCAATATCGCGTGTGTGCATCCGGTCATAGATGACGCCAACGCTCAAGAACAGCGCGCCAGAGATAAAGCCGTGGCTGATCATCTGGAAGATCGCACCATCAAGGCCCTGCTGGTTGGTCGAGAAGATACCCATCGTCACGAAACCCATGTGGGCAACGGATGAATAGGCAATCAGCTTTTTCATGTCTTCCTGAACGAGGGCAACAAGCGAGGTATACACAATCGCAATTGCAGACATCCACAAGATCAGCGGGCCAACCACCTCAGATCCGATCGGGAACATCGGCAGTGAGAAGCGCAAGAAGCCGTAGCCACCCATCTTCAACAGGATTGCCGCCAGAACCACAGAACCCGCCGTCGGCGCCTGAACGTGTGCATCAGGCAACCAAGTGTGCACAGGCCACATCGGCATTTTCACCGCGAAGCTTGCAAAGAAGGCAAGGAACATCAGCGTCTGCATGCCGCCAACAATCTGGAAGCCCATAATGCTGAACGTCTCGGAGCCGAACTCATGTGTGAGGAGGCTAACGGTGCAGCCACCGATACATGTCGTACCGGCATCGGCAAACATCGCCACCATTGCCACCAGCATCAGTACGGAGCCGAAGAAGGTATAAAGGAAGAACTTGAAGCTTGCGTAAATACGGTTCGCACCGCCCCAGATACCAATGATCAGGAACATGGGGATCAGGCTCGCCTCGAAGAAGAGATAGAACAGGATCAGATCAAGCGAAACAAAAACGCCGATCATCAGTGTCTCAAGCACGAGGAACGCAATCATGTATTCCTTGACCCGCGTGGACACATCCCATGATGCGGCAATCACCAGCGGCATCATGAAGGTGGTCAGCATCACAAACAGGATCGAGATACCGTCAACGCCAAGGCGGTAGTTCAGGCCAAGCAGCCATTCCGCCTCATCCACCATCTGGAAACCGGTGTTGGAGGGGTCGAACTCAAGATACACAAAGATCGACACGATAAAGGTCACGCTTGTCGTGATCAGGGCAAGCCATTTGGCGTTGCGCTGAGCCGCCGGATCTTCACCGCGCAAGAAAACTGCAAGGATCAGGGCCGCAAAGGCTGGCATAAACGTGACGATGGACAAAAGGTTATTTTCCATCAGTTCGCTCCTCCGGTCATCGTCATCCAGGTAATAAGGATCGCGATCCCGATCACCATGGCGAAGGCATAGGTAAAGATATAGCCGGACTGCGCCTTACCGGCGAGGCGGGTGAAGAAGGGGATGATCCCCATGGCAAGCCCGTTCAGGCCGCCGTCTATCACGTTCCCATCGCCACGCTTCCACAGGAAGCGGCCAATCGCTTTGGCAGGTTGGACAAAGATGAAATCGTAGAGTTCGTCAAAGTACCATTTGTTCTTAAGGAACAGGTACAGGTACTTTTGGTTCTCAGCCAGTCGACCCGGGAGTGATGGGCTTTTGATGTAGAACAGGTAAGCAAAGGCGAAACCGATCAGCATCGCCACAAAGGGAGATGTCTTTACCCAGTAAGGCACCTTGTGCGCATCATCGAGCAGCGTGTTGTCTGGCGCGATATAAAGCGCGCCCTCCCCCGGCTGACCCGCAAAGGCATAGTGATGCTCGGCCGTGGCCTTATCGTCCCCGGCATCTCCATGAGACGTCTCGGCACCCTCGACCTTGGTCTCGCCGTGCGCGCCTTCTTCGGCGTATGGAATGCCATAGAATTTAGCGACCTGATCGGTGTGACCGAAGAATGAGCTATACCAGACCATACCAGCCAGCATCGCACCCAGCGCCAGAACACCGAGCGGCACCAACATGACCATCGGGCTTTCATGCGCATGTTCATGCGTGTGCTTGTCGCCACGCGGCGTGCCGTAGAATGTCAGGAACATCAGGCGCCAGCTGTAGAAACTAGTGAACAAGGCAGCAATCACAAGCATCCAGAAACCGTACATGGAACCGGCAGCATAGGCGCTTTCTACGATCGCATCCTTGGACTGGAAGCCCGCAAACCCGATCGGGATTTCACCCAACGTGACGATCCAGACAGGAATACCCAGACCCGTGATCGCAAGTGTGCCGATCATCATTGCCCAGAATGTATAAGGGATTTTCTTACGCAGACCACCGTAGTTCATCATGTCCTGCTCGTGGTGCATCGCATGGATGACCGAACCGGCGCCAAGAAACAGCATCGCTTTGAAGAACGCGTGTGTGAACAGGTGGAACATCGCGGCGGAGTACATGCCCACGCCTGCCGCAACGAACATATAGCCCAGCTGCGACATGGTTGAATAAGCAATTACGCGTTTGATGTCGGTCTGGACCAGACCAATGGTCGCCGCAACAAAAGCGGTCGTGGCGCCAAGGAAAGTTACAAACACCATTGTCTCTGGCGCGAACTCCATAAGGGGAGACATGCGGCAAACCAGGAAGACGCCGGCGGTAACCATTGTCGCCGCGTGGATCAGCGCGGAAACAGGCGTGGGCCCTTCCATCGCGTCCGGCAGCCATGTGTGCAGGAACAACTGCGCTGATTTACCCATCGCACCGATGAACAACAAGAATGCCAGCAGGTTTGCCGCGTTCCAGTCAGCCCAGAGGAAGTGGATGGTGGTTTCAGCCAGCTGCGGAGCGGCGGCAAAGATATCATCAAACTTGATGCTGTCTGTCAGCAGGAACAGCCCCATGATCCCCAGCGCAAAGCCAAAGTCACCGACACGGTTCACCACGAACGCTTTAATCGCCGCAGCGTTGGCAGACGGCTTTTTGTAATAAAAACCGATCAGCAGGTATGAGGCAACGCCCACCCCTTCCCAACCAAAGAACATCTGCACAAGGTTGTCAGAAGTGACCAGCATCAGCATCGCGAACGTGAAGAACGACAGGTAGGCAAAGAAGCGCGGCTTATAGCTGACGCCTTCGCCAAAGTTCTCATCGTGGGCCATGTAGCCGAAGGAATAAAGATGAACGAGGCTGGAAACCGTGGTGATCACGATCAGCATGATCGCGGTCAAACGGTCCAAACGAATGGCCCAATCTGTGCTCAACGATCCGCTTTCGATAAAGCGCAGGATCTGAATGGTCTCGGTCGTGCCATCAAATGTCAGGAAGACGATCCAGCTGAGCAGTGCCGAGAGGAACAAGCCACCGGTCGCAATCCAGCAAGCGGCGTTTTCGCCAATGATTTTCCAGCCAAAACCGCAAAGCAAGGAGCCGATTAGCGGAGCAAAAAGGAGTGTAAGTTCCATGTCCTCAGCCCTTCATCACGTTGACGTCTTCCACGGCGATAGTGCCGCGGTTCCGGAAGAAACAAACAAGGATCGCAAGACCAATCGCAGCCTCTGCCGCAGCAACCGTCAGGACGAAGAGCGTGAACACCTGCCCCACCATATCTCCAAGAAAGCTGGAGAAAGAGACCAGATTGATGTTCACCGCCAACAGCATCAATTCGATGCTCATGAGCAAGATGATGATGTTTTTGCGGTTCAGAAAAAGGCCAAAGATGCCAATGACAAACAGCGTCGCCGCCACCGTCAGGTAATGTTCCAGTCCGATCATGTCGTCCCTCAGTTTCTCCCCTGTTGGGGATAGTCAATCAGCGCCAGTAGCTTGCTGGCGCCGCATATTTCACAAGAAGCTATAGCCGCCAAGCAGAATGATCAGAACCACGATAAGCGCGACCAAAGTATTGCGTGACATCAGCTTTCTTCCTTCTTTTTCTCTAACCGTTCCGGTCCCCCAAAAGGAACCGTACGGACGTTTACGTCTTACAGACCCTGCCCGGGTTTTATGTCGCGCAGCTCCATCGCCTTGGCGGGATCACGCATCATCTGCGCAACCACATCCTGACGTTTCACATCGCCACGGTGGCGCAGGGTCAGAACAATCGCGCCAATCATCGCAACCAGCAGGATCAGACCCGACAGCTGGAACAGCAGGAAATATTCGTCATAGAGGATCAAACCCAATGCCGCAGTGTTCATCACGTTGGTATCAGTGACCTGCATACGCAGCCCTTCAGCCGCGGTGTTCGCCTCCCATGCGCCAAAGGCCATCACGAACTGCATCAGAATCACGAGCCCGATCAGCAGCGCCAGTGGCATGTATTTGGCCATCTCCGCCTTCAGTTCGGCAAAGTCGATGTCGAGCATCATGACAACAAACAAGAACAGCACCGCAACCGCGCCGACATAAACGATGATCAGCAGCATCGCCACAAATTCAGCGCCAAGCAGAACAAACAGCCCAGCAGCCGAAAGGAATGACAGGATCAACCACAAAACAGAGTGGACGGGGTTGCGGCTGATCACAGTGAAAAGCCCGCCCGCAATCACACTGATCGCGAAAAGATAGAATGCAAAAACGCTCATGCGTCACCTTCCTTGTTCTTGTCCGCCTGCCCTGCCATTTCGTCCAGCACAGGTTGGGCCAGATCCATGGCGCGCTGCATCGCGGGCAATCCCGCAAATAGGGCCATCTGACCAATCGTCTCAATAATCTGTTGGCGGTGCGCGCCAGCCTCTGCCGCATGGCGCACGGTTTGGCGAATGGCCACATCGTTTTGCGCGCCCTGCATCGTCAGCCCTGCCAATGTCAGCAACAGCCGTGTCTTGGCATCTAACCCATCGGGGTTAAGCTTGTTGCCAAAGAACGTTTCCATCAGGTCCTTCGGCATCAATCCCATCATGGCCTCGAACCCTTTAGGCGTGAAAGCGTCCATTGCAGGAAAGGTCTTAGCCATTTCCTGCATCTGTCGCATCATGTCTTCCCAAGGGTTCTTATCGGTCATCGGTAGGGTGCATCCATTTCAAGGTTGCGGGCGATTTCGGCTTCCCAACGGTCACCGTTCTCCAGCAGCTTGGTCTTGTCGTAATACAGCTCTTCGCGTGTCTCTGTAGAGAACTCGAAGTTTGGACCTTCAACAATCGCATCCACGGGACAGGCTTCCTGACAGAAACCGCAGTAGATGCACTTTGTCATGTCGATGTCATAGCGCGTGGTCCGGCGGCTGCCGTCTTCACGTGGCTCAGCATCAATCGTGATCGCCTGCGCAGGGCACACGGCCTCACACAGTTTACAGGCAATGCAACGCTCTTCGCCATTGGCATAGCGGCGCAGCGCGTGTTCACCACGAAAACGCGGAGACAGCGGCCCCTTCTCGTGCGGATAGTTGATCGTCGCCTTCGGCTTGAACATGTATTTGATGCCCAGCTTCATGCCTTGATAAAAATCCTGCAACAGGAAGTATTTGGCGTGACGTGTGTAGTCGGTCATATCAGCCCCCTACGGTCCAGCGGGCGTAAATGCCCCAGAACCATCCAAATTTCGCCGCGAAGGCTACGAACACGACCCAGAACAGCGAGAACGGAAGGAATACTTTCCAACCCAGACGCATCAACTGGTCATAACGGTAGCGCGGCGTGATTGCCTTGATCAGCGAGAAGAAGAAGAACACGATGCCCATTTTGGCGATCATCCAGAAGATACCATCCGGCAGACCTGGAATTGGTGACAACCAGCCGCCAAAGAACATCAGCGAGATCAGCGCGCACATCAGGACCACAGCCACCAGTTCACCGATCATGAACAGCAAGAACGGCGTGGATGAATATTCAACCTGATACCCCGCAACCAGTTCTGATTCCGCCTCAGGAAGGTCAAACGGTGGGCGGTTCGTTTCGGCCAAGGCCGAGATGAAGAACAGGATCAGCATCGGAAAGTGCGGCAACCAGTACCAGCTAAGCAACCCATAATCGCTGTCTTGCGCTGCAACGATGCCGCTAAAGTTCATCGAACCGGTGGAAATGATCACACCGATGATGATCAAACCGATCGAGACCTCATAAGAAATCATCTGCGCCGCAGAACGAAGCGAGCCAAGGAACGGGTATTTCGAGTTTGACGCCCACCCGCCCATGATCACGCCGTACACTTCCAATGAAGACACAGCGAAAACAAACAGGATCGCGACGTTGATGTCAGACAAGACCCAGCCGTCATTAAACGGGATCACCGCCCAGGCAACCAGCGCCATGACCAAGCTCACCATCGGAGCAAGGAAGAAAACCGGACGATCCGCGCCAGCAGGCACAACGATTTCCTTGACGATGTATTTGCCGAAGTCTGCAAACGATTGCAGCAAGCCATAGATCCCGACAACGTTCGGACCGCGACGCAGCTGGACAGAAGCCCAAATCTTGCGGTCGAGATACATCAGGAAGGCCAGAGCCAGAAGCAGTGGAATTACAACGAGGAAAATCTGGCCGACAATCAGCAGAATCATTCCAAGGGTGGTGTTAAAAAAGAAGTCAGCCATAGGTCCTCACACCGTCGGGATGCCTTTTTCACGGCAGTTTTGCGTCACTACCTCAGCATCAATAGTCTTCAAGCCTTTAGGCAGGCTCGGCGAGATCGTGTAAACAGCATCGGCACGCCAAATGCCACCCTCAATTGCCACATTTGTACGTACATGACGTGCAAAACCGTAACCGCGAATTAACGCATACTGCGCTGCAGCACATTCTGCATAGGCAGCGACATTTTCTGACGCCAAAGCCTTCGTCATAGCAACATTAAATTGCACCAGATCACCGTCCAACAGCACTGTCTCTACCCCTTTGTATTCAGGGATAAAGTCTTCGGCTGTGGGAATCGCAGGCGTGCAAGCAGCAAGCGCCAGCAAAGCGATCAAGCCCATGTTTCTCACTCTGCTGCCATGGCCTTTGTCCGGCGTGCTTTTGCATTAGCAGAAAGTTCGGCCATCAGGCTGGATGCACGTGCAATCGGGTTAGAGAGGTAGAAATCAGCAATCGCATAGGAAAACGGTGCGGAATCAATCTTACCCTTGGGCTCGATTGACCACTCGTTTTCGACCAGCTGGTCGACCTGCCCCAGATGTGGGTGGGCTTTGACCAGTGCCTGACGCAGCGCGGCAATCGAATCAAACGGCAGAACCGCGTCCATCTCGGCGCTAAGTGCGCGCAGGATGGCCCAGTTTTCTTTCGCCTGACCAGGTGCAAAGCTGGCGCGTTGGGCTAGCTGAGGGCGACCTTCGGTGTTCACAAAAAGAGCTGATTCTTCGGTGTAGGCAGCGGCCGGCAAAATGATGTCGGCGCGGTGCGCACCGCGGTCACCATGGCTGCCCTGATAGATCACAAATGGACCAGCCGGAATGTCGCCCTCATCCGCACCAAGGTTATAGATCACGTCGGCTTCAAGCACATCGGTGATGCCATTTGGCGCAACAGCGCCCACGTCCATGGCGCCGACACGCGACGCTGCAGTGTGCAGCACCATAAATTTGGACTTTGTGCTTTCGGCAAGCGCCATCGCAGCCGCCAGAACAGCCGCGCCGTCTTCCCGCGCCAGCGCGCCCATGCCCACGATGATCATCGAGGACTTCTCAGCCACGTCGGAATGATCGCGTTTCAGCAGATCATCCATCACCTGCGGTGCGTCGCCGAGGTGGTTGTATTCATATGTCAGGTCCACTTTCGGACCGACCAGACCCACGTTGCAGCCTTTTGTCCAAGCCTTGCGGATGCGCGCGTTCAGAACAGGCGCTTCAACAGCAGGGTTGGTACCGATCAGCATGATTGCTTCACAGGTATCAATATCTTCAACCGCAGCCGTACCAACATAGCCGGAGCGGTTACCGGCAGGCAGCTTTGCCCCGTCGGTGCGGGATTCGACAACGCCGCCCTGCCCTTCGATCAGCTGCTTCAGCGCAAAGGCCGCCTCAACGGGTGCCAGATCACCGACCAAACCGCCAAGCTTTTTGCCCTTCATCGCAGCGGCAGCAGCCGCCAGCGCTTCGGGCCAGTCTGCTTTGCGCAGCTTGCCGTTCTCGCGGATGTAGGGTGAATCAAGGCGCTGCTTGCGCAGGCCATCCCAGACAAAGCGCGTTTTGTCGGAAATCCATTCCTCATTCACGCCGTCATTGTTGCGTGGCAGGAACCGCATCACTTCACGGCCCTTCGTATCTACGCGGATGTTGGAGCCAAGGGCATCCATCACGTCGATTGATTCTGTTTTGCTCAGTTCCCAAGGGCGCGCTGTGAACGCGTAAGGTTTGGAGACCAACGCACCAACGGGGCACAGATCAATGATGTTGCCCTGCAGGTTGCTGTCCAGTGTTTCGCCCAGATAGGCTGTAATCTCTGCATCCTCGCCACGGCCGGTCTGGCCCATTTGCGTGATGCCTGCCACTTCGGTCGTAAAGCGAACACAACGGGTGCAAGAGATGCAGCGCGTCATATGTGTTTCAACCAGTGGCCCCAGATCGAGGTCCTCTGTGGCGCGCTTCGGCTCGCGGTAGCGGGAGAAATCCACGCCGTAGGCCATCGCCTGGTCCTGAAGGTCACACTCACCGCCCTGATCGCAAATCGGGCAATCCAGCGGGTGGTTGATGAGCAGGAATTCCATCACGCCCTCGCGGGCTTTTTTGACCATCGGAGAATTGGTTTTCACAACCGGCGGCTGACCCTCTGGGCCGGGGCGCAGATCGCGCACCTGCATGGCGCAGGATGCTGCCGGCTTTGGCGGGCCGCCTACCACTTCGACAAGACACATCCGGCAGTTACCGGCAATCGACAGACGCTCGTGGTAGCAAAAGCGCGGAACTTCCACGCCCGCCTGCTCACACGCCTGAATGAGCGTCATAGCGCCCTCGGCTTCAATTTCCTTACCGTCGATGATGATCTTGCGAATATCGCTCATGATGTCACTTTTCTCTCAGCAACGAGCCGATGCGGCTCGATTTTTGAATCTCTTTGCGCCCTAGCGCGCAATAGCTTTGCGGGTCAGATGCTACAACCCCGTTGGCGCGCAAATATGCTTCGCCTTTTGCACGCATCCGCGCCTTTTCCGTATCCGAGTCGGCGTATTGTTCGATCTGGGCGTCAGAAAACCCCAACGATCGGGCCTCTGCACGTACCTGACGATACAGCATCAATGCCTTCACCACACGTGCAGAAATCTCTGGACACTCTTTCCGGATCTTATCCGCAACCGCGACGTCAAACACAGCGTTATCAATCGATTTTACGTCGCGCAGGTTTTGCTGAGCCGCAGCCACACCCGTCGACATTGCGATAAGACTAATTGTTAAGATCAGATGACGCATTACTCGTTCCTCATATGCTTTCTTGGGCTTTTGCCCTTGTTGGCATGTGTGGGTTAGTCCCTTTGTTATTCAATATCAGCACCGCTTTGGCAAAAATCAGCACTGGTTCCGCCTATCTTGCGTCCGGGCAACGGCCCTGCAATGTCACAACGTCTTTCACGATGCTCAACTGCTCTTCGGGTGTATCCGGCCCGACTGTCCAGACGATATCGGACGTTCCGTAATAGTTAACACAGTGGGTGATCGCCTCATATTCGCCGGCGGCCAAGGCACCTTTCAACGATTTCGATACAGGCTTTACCGTGACAGTGAAAACATCGAGCTGCCGGTCCACTTTACGCAACTTGGCATTAAAGTATTCTCCGTCAAACAGGATGCGGTCTTCGGATGATGTGCAGCCTGCTGTCAGTCCGGCACATACCACAAGCGCAGTCCAAATCTTCATCACTGTCTCCTCCACACGCTTTGGTGCGGTTATTTACAAACTTGCGCCCGTTATCGCCGAAATTGTCGGACAGGGCCAGTGCTTCTTCGCCTATCCCCTTTTTCGCTCCCGCAAAGGAGAAACTCCGTCCAACGCCTTGCGCAAGAACGCAATCGCCAAGTTAAGCCCGACATAGAGCATACCCACTAAAGGCACGTAGATCCAAGGTGTCACCAAGCCACCGGAAACCGCCAGATAAGTGGCCCATGAAGGCCCCACGAAAACGCCCAATGTCAGCAGGAATGCCCCAAAGCTTAGCAGACCGTCCAAGATATTACGGACAAAACCCATGTACGATCTCCTATTCTTTACAGACGTGCGTCGTCGCATAGTCCCAGCCGAAAGCTATCTCACTGTCGCCATGTTGCTCAAGGTGCCTGAACCGCGTGATTGCCTCATGCATATCAGGGCGGTGGTTGACCGGAACCCACCACATCGCAAATCGCAGACTTTCGACCGCGTCATACCATTCCGCGCGGCGGTCATAGAACCGTTTGTGCACGGTGTTCCAGACGAAATGTTCAAGGCTTGCGACGTCTTCCCAGACTGACAGCGTGCTTGCGGTGCGCGGATTGCCCCCCAATGGACCATCGGGATCATTCTGCGCGGCATCCATCGCCTCACCGTCCATCATCCAGACAAATCCCCGAGACCGCTTCGCAACGCGATTGACCAGATCAAGCCCATCCACAAAGCCCCGCACACGCGGATCGTCCCAGTCATGTTTGAGAACACCGAGGTTCAGCTCGGCTAGATGCATCTGCGCCACCCGGTTACTCCATCAAAAGGCTGACTGTGATAAACCAGAGACCCGAAGCATACAAAGCCGCTGCTGGCGTATGAGCCGTGGCCGGACTACAGGCCACAGCAGTTCATAAAAGGAAGTTCAGCTTCCGCGCGGATTTCTCAGAAAACCGCGAACAAGACAATCACCGCCAGCGCAATGATGCAGACCAAGCCGACGACAAAACAGATCGAACGGGCTGGCTGGTTTTCGGTCTTGATGTGGACCACGGCCATCGCGATACGCGCCACCACATAAAGCGACGCAAAGAGGTTTACCCAGAAAACCGATCCTCCGGCCAGAATGGCCGCGACGGTCACCGCGATGAACGGACCGCCGCCTTCAACCGCATTCATGAACGCGCGTTCGCGGCGGTAGACAGGATCGCTATAGTCCCGCTTGGGCTTCCCGCAATCGCAGCGGTTCTCTGCCGTACGTCCGATTGTGGACAGCATCGAAAGCACACAAACCAGCAGCGCCCAAAGGGCCAGTGCTGCAATCGCGTGGGCGTAGGGTTCGAAAATGTCCATTCTGTTATTCTGCCGCTACTGGAGAGACGGCGCCGCGCTTATGCGCGATCCGGTCTTCGATCTCACCACGGAAGTGGCGGATCAGACCTTGAATGGGCCAAGCGGCCGCATCGCCAAGCGCACAAATCGTGTGGCCTTCGACCTGCTTGGTCACGTCGAGCAGGATGTCGATTTCTTCGGGATCGGCTTCGCCTTTCACCAAACGGTCCATCACGCGCATCATCCAGCCCGTGCCTTCGCGGCACGGTGTACACTGGCCACAGCTTTCGTGTTTGTAGAATTTCGCCAAACGCCAGATCGCTTTGATCACGTCGGTGGATTGGTCCATCACGATAACCGCAGCCGTTCCAAGGCCCGACCGCTGCTCACGCAAATAGTCGAAATCCATGATCGCATTGCGCATTTCTTTACCTGGGATCATCGGCACGGACGAACCGCCGGGGATCACAGCCTTAAGGTTGTCCCAACCGCCGCGAATACCGCCGCAATGCTTTTCGATCAGTTCTTCGAACGAAATGCTCATCGCTTCTTCAACCACACACGGGTTGTTCACGTGACCGGAAATCGCAAACAGCTTTGTGCCCGCGTTGTTCGGGCGGCCAAAGCCTGCGAACCAGCCACCGCCGCGGCGCAGGATGGTCGGGACCACCGCGATGCTTTCGACGTTGTTCACAGTTGTCGGGCAGCCATACAGACCCGCGCCCGCAGGGAACGGCGGCTTCATGCGCGGCATACCCTTTTTGCCTTCAAGGCTTTCGAGCAGTGCCGTCTCTTCACCGCAGATATAGGCCCCTGCCCCGTGGTGCAGATAGATGTCGAAATCCCAACCGGATTTGGCTGCGTTCTTGCCAACCAGACCGGCCTCATAGGCTTCGTCGATGGCGTTTTGCAGCGCCTCTTTTTCGCGGATGTATTCACCACGAATGTAGATGTAGCAGGCGTTGGCGTTCATCGCGAAGCTTGCGATCAGGCAACCTTCGATCAGCGTGTGCGGATCATGACGCATGATTTCGCGGTCTTTACATGTGCCCGGCTCGGATTCGTCGGCGTTAACCACCAGATAGCTGGGGCGGCCATCGCTTTCTTTCGGCATAAAGGACCACTTCAGACCCGTCGGGAAACCCGCACCGCCACGACCACGCAGACCAGATGCTTTCATCTCGTCGATAATCCAGTCGCGGCCCTTTTTGATGATCGCCGCCGTGCCATCCCAATGGCCACGCGCCTGCGCGCCCTTAAGGGTACGGTCGTGCATGCCGTAGATGTTCGTGAAAATCCGGTCTTGGTCCTGCAACATGATGCTCATCCGTCTTTCTCAGATTGGCGATCACGCCACATTCTGAATGCTTGTATAAAAACCCACAAGAACACGGCGGCAATGCCAAGCTCCAGAAGGCCCATTGTCTGATTTGACCACCCGTAGGTGGCCCCCGCGAACTCGATCCCCATAAAGGCGAACGCGCCCGCAACACTTACCAAAGCAAGGCGCCGCCCGTTACGTGACAGTGTGTCGTCATTGTCAGCCACGGACGGCTCCTAACCTCAGGTTTTCTTTTTGCGCGCCGAGAATTCAGTCTCGCCGCCTTTGGCCAGTATCTTGGCCTGTGACATCCAGTCGTCGCGCTCAATCCGGCCTTTAAAGCGCAGATTATCATCGACCCAAGCGATGTCTTTCTTCTTCCACTTGGCGACCTGATCGAAGTGGTAAACACCCAGATCGTTCAATGTCTGCTCCAGCTTGGGACCAACACCGCTGATCAGCTTGAGGTTATCTTTACCCTCAGCGCGCGGCGCGCTCAACATCTCGGGCTTTTTGGCCGCAGGTGCCGCCGCAGCCTGAGACTTCGGTGCTGTTGCCACTTTGGGCTTTGCTGTTGTCGTTTTCGCCGCTGGCTTCGCCTTTGGCGCAGCTTTTGTCGCTGGCTTCGCCTTTGGCGCAGCTTTTGTCGCTGCCTCCGCCTTTGGCGCAGCTTTTTCCGCTGGCTTCGCCTTTGGCGCAGCTTTTGTCACTGGCTTCGCCTTCGGCGCAGCTTTTGCCTTGCTGCTTGAGGCTGGCGCAGAAACTTTGGCAGCAGTTGACTTGGCCTCTGCCTTCGGTTCAGCAGCGTCAGATGCCTTTGCCACCGGCATGCTCAGCGCAGCAGAGGGCGTGGTATTAACCTGCGCCATCGCGCCTGCTGGCGCTGATGTGTCGGTCTCGGCTGGTGCCGTACCATCGGAAACTCCGCTAGCCGCAGTGCTTTCGTCAGATGTCGAAGTACCGGAAACAACATTTGCTGCCGCATTAACTGGCTTTGAGGGTGCAGCAGACGCCTGCGTGGCAGCGCTTGCGGCTGTATTGCTGTCGGTTGTTGTTGCACCGGTATCTGACGCTGCATTAGCAGCTGATGAAGTCTGGCCAGCCGACGCCTGAGACTTACACATGGTCAGCATAAGAACGACGCCCAGAATAAAGCCCAGAAGTGCGCCGGTGAAAATTGCCTTGAACGCGCCGAAATCAGCAACCGCATATAGCAGCACCATTGCCAGCAGACCGGCCAGTGTGGCGATTAACCAGCAGTTTTTCCGGCACTCCGTGTTGTTTTCCTTAAAAGCCATGGCTCAATTTATCCCCTGATGGACTGTGTCAGACGCTATTTGTAGCGCCCGTCTTTTCCAGCCTTAGCAGAGAATTCAGTTTGTTCCCCCCGCGCAAGCCGGCCCGCCTGATCAACCCAATTGTCGCGCGACGCGCGGCCTTTGAACCCTTCAAGGTTCTGGTCAACCCATGCGAGCTCATCTTGCCCCCATTTTGCGATTTGGTCAAAATGGAAAAAGCCCATAGTATTCAACATGGTTTCAAGCTTTGGGCCAACGCCCTTGATCATCTTGAGGTCATCCGCGCCAGATTTACGCGGCGCGCTCATCGTGCGGGGCTTCTTGCCGGCACCTGTTGTAGCGGTACCTGACTGTGCTTTCGCGTCTGATTTCTTAGCCGGTGCGACAGTGCCGCGCGCAGGCTTGGCCTTGGCCTTTGCTTCGGGCGCCTCGCCCGCCGCTTCGGCCACCTTGTCAGATGCAGCACCAACGGCGCGTTTGGCAGGTTTTTCGGTCTTGGTCCGGCCACCCTGCGCACCATCCGGACCGGACGGCGGCATCATGTCATCGCGCTTTGCCTTCGCAGGGGACTTCGCGCTATTGGCCGCTTTGCCCTGCCAAGGCGCGAGCAACGGCACTTCTGTGCCATCGATCCGCTTGACCGTATCGCCGATGTCAGTAGCCAACTGCACAGACGCGTTATACTGCGTCTTGCCGCTGTCATGATCCGTCAACGACGTCAGCCCACCCAAAGGCTCGGACGCGTAACGGCCGTTTTGCGGGCCGGGTGTTGGCACCTTGCCGGCAGCAAGCTCATCCAGCATCTGGATGAAACGCTCACCGGTCAGGTCTTCGTAATAGTCTTTGCCGATCTGTGCCATCGGAGCGTTCGAACACGCGCCCAGACATTCGACTTCTTCCCATGAAAATTTGCCGTCTGCGGACAACTGGTGAGCTTTCGGAGCGATCTTTTCTTTGCAGATACCGATCAGATCCTCTGCCCCGCAGATCATGCAGGAAGTGGTGCCACAAATCTGAATATGCGCAACAGAACCAACCGGTTGCAGCTGAAACATAAAGTAGAATGTCGCCACTTCCAGCCCGCGAATATACGCGAGCCCCAGCATTTCAGAAATACGTTCAATCGCAGGGCGGCTTAACCAGCCCTCCTGCTCCTGAGCGCGCCAGAGCAGCGGAATGATCGCCGATGCCTGACGGCCCTCGGGGTATTTCGTTATCTGCGCTTCTGCCCATGCTTGGTTAGCTGGGGTAAAGGCAAATGCTTCGGGTTGTTCGGGGTGCAGTCTACGCAGCATATCTTTGTCCTTGTCGCTCTAGCTTTTGCAGGCAGGTGGCAGCAGCAACAGCGTTTCTTCATCCTCGGCGAATTTGGCAATGCCATCCGCCATCATTTCCCGCGACAGCGCTATCGCGGTCGCCCGATCAATTTCCAACGCTGGCATTTGTTCATTAGCCTGCGCCGTGGTCATCATACAGCCATTGGCATTCATCGCCTCAATCAGCGCAGCTTTCTTGTCAGCTGCCGAAGCCATAGTGACCGACATCATCAAGAGAAAAGCTGCAAACCGCATCAGCGGTCTACCTCACCAAACACGATGTCCATCGTCCCGATGATCGCAGCCACATCAGCCAACTGGTGCCCTTTGGCGATATAGTCCATCGCTTGCAGGTGCAAATAGCCCGGCGCGCGCAGCTTGGCGCGGTAGGGTTTATTGGAACCATCGGCAACAAGGTACACGCCGAACTCACCCTTGGGGGCTTCAACGGCCGCATAAACTTCACCGGCAGGTACGTGGAAGCCTTCTGTGTAAAGCTTGAAGTGGTGGATCAGGCTTTCCATCGAGGTTTTCATGTCCGTGCGGTTGGGCGGTGTGATTTTACCACGGGCAAGGATGTCGCCCTTCCCTTCCGGTGCGCGCAGTTTTTCAATCGCCTGCAACATGATGCTGGCGGACTGGCGCATTTCTTCCATCCGCACCAGATAGCGGTCATAGCAGTCGCCATTCACGCCAACAGGGATCTGGAAGTCGAATTCGTCGTAGCACTCATAGGGCTGCGCACGGCGCAGGTCCCACGCAAGGCCGGAGCCGCGCACCATCACACCGGAAAAACCCCAGTCAGAGATGTCCTGCTCTGTCACAACGCCGATATCGACATTACGCTGTTTGAAGATGCGGTTTTCTGTCAGCAGCGTGTCGATGTCGACCATAAAACCGCTCAAGAATTTATGCGTCCAAGTCTCGATATCATCGATCAACGCCTCTGGCAGGTCCTGGTGCACACCGCCGGGGCGGAAGTACGCCGCGTGCAAACGCGCGCCACAAGCACGTTCATAGAAGATCATCAGATCTTCACGCTCTTCAAAGCCCCACAGCGGCGGGGTCAGCGCGCCAACGTCCATCGCCTGCGTGGTCACGTTCAGCAGGTGCGACAGGATACGGCCAATCTCGGAGTAAAGCACACGGATCAGCGACGCACGGCGGGGTACTTCTACGCCCGTCAGACGCTCGATCGCCAAGCACCAAGCATGCTCTTGGTTCATCGGGGCCACGTAATCCAACCGGTCGAAATACGGCAGGTTTTGCAAATACGTGCGGCTTTCCATGAGCTTTTCGGTGCCACGGTGCAGCAGGCCGATGTGCGGATCGCACCGCTCGACAATCTCGCCGTCCAGCTCAAGCACCAGACGCAGAACGCCGTGGGCCGCAGGGTGCTGCGGACCAAAGTTGATGTTGAAATTGCGGATTTTCTGTTCGCCTGTCAGGGCGTCTTCGAAACCTTTGGTGCCGTCCATCATTTGGAGGCCTCCTTCTCATCACCGGGCAGGATGTATTCGGCACCCTCCCATGGGGACATGAAATCAAACTGGCGGTATTCCTGAACCAGCGACACAGGTTCATAAACAACCCGCTTTTCCGCTTCGTCATAACGCACTTCGGTATAGCCCGTGGTCGGGAAATCCTTGCGCAGCGGGTGACCGCGAAAGCCGTAGTCTGTCAGCAAACGCCGCAGATCGGGGTGGCCCGAGAACAGGATACCAAACATGTCGAACACTTCACGCTCGAACCAGTTGGCCGATGGGTGAATGTCAACGATTGAGGGCACCATGTCTTCTTCGCGCGTTGCGACGCGCAGACGGATGCGCTGGTTCTGGTACATCGACAGAAAGTGGTAAACCACATCGAACCGCTTGGCGCGGCCTGTGTAGTCAACGGCTGTGATGTCCACCAACGAGGTGAAGCGGCAGGTTGCATCGCTTTTCAGAAACTCAATCAAGCCAGTGATGTTGGCCAGAGTAACGTCAAGATTCAACTCTTCGTGCGTTACATCCCAGCCCAGCACGCAATCAGGGCGTTTGGCTTCGATATAGCCGCCAAGTTCATTCAATGCATCGCTCATCGTACAATCGTCCCCGTCCGGCGCATCTTACGTTGCAACTGCATGATACCGTACAGCAGCGCCTCCGCCGTGGGAGGGCAGCCAGGCACGTAGATGTCGACCGGAACGATCCGGTCACAGCCGCGCACAACGCTATAGCTATAGTGGTAGTAGCCGCCGCCATTCGCACAGGACCCCATCGAGATCACATAGCGCGGCTCTGGCATCTGGTCATACACCTTGCGCAGAGCGGGTGCCATTTTGTTGGTCAGCGTCCCAGCCACGATCATCAGGTCGGACTGGCGCGGGCTGGCGCGCGGTGCCGTGCCGAAACGCTCAAGGTCATACCGCGGCATGGAGGTGTGCATCATCTCAACCGCACAACAGGCCAACCCGAAGGTCATCCAGTGCAGCGAGCCGGTGCGCGCCCAGTTGATCAGGTCCTCTGTCGAGGTCAGCAAGAAGCCCTTATCTTGCAGTGACGCGTTCAATTGCTGTGTCGCAACATCGCGGTCCATGCCAGCGGTCGCGGGCATGTTTGTCTGGGTTACTGCCATTCGAGCGCCCCTTTCTTCCATTCATAAGCAAAGCCTGCGGTCAGAACCGCGAGGAAGATCATCATAGACCAGAAGGCCGCCATCGAAATGTCGCCAAACGCCACAGCCCAAGGGAAGAGGAAGGCAATCTCGAGGTCAAAAATGATGAACAGGATCGACACAAGGTAGAATCGCACATCAAACTTCATGCGCGCATCGTCGAAGGCGTTGAACCCGCACTCATACGCCGACACCTTTTCAGGGTCCGGATTGCGCACCGCAATCACAGCAGCGGCAAGTATAAGTGCAAGTCCCAAGCCAATGGCGACAAAAAGAAAAATCAGGATCGGCAGGTATTCCCTAAGCATATCGTCCAAGGGTGGCTCCTTTCTCGGATGGCAGCGGCAATCCTACCGCGCAACGCTTTACAGGGGGTTTAGCCCTGCACGCTCATGGGGTCAACGGGATGCGACGGGGAAAGGTGCTGTCCTTGGTGGGCAAAATGGCGCGGATTGGCCCGACTGATTGTAATATCATCACACCACGCCCTCCCTTTTTGCGGCCAATCGCCCCCGTTCCCGAGTCACGAAATCGGTAAACACCGGCGACTGGACCAAAAATCCTTGCGCATAAAGCGGCTCTACCCCGCCCCACTGCAAGGCATCTTCTGAATAAAACGAGATGTCGGGCGAATTGGCGATCACGTCCAAGCGCAACTTGTTTTCCCCGTGGGTAAGGGTGCCGTCGCGCAGCGTTTGCAAGTCTCGGGCAAATGGATCATCGGTGAATTTATAGTGCTTGATCACCGCACTAAAATCCGCAACCCGAACATGCGCTGCCACATGTGGGTGCGGATTGGGCCATGTCTTATCATCAACAAAGACAAGCGGATGCTTGGTCAGGCAACACATCTCTCCAAAAATTTTGTTCCGCACGCCGCCGAACATGAACTTCAGAGCATCACTCGACGGGGTGTTGGTGCCCATAAAGTACGAGAACGCGATAGTGTCGTCCGTGTAATCATAGCGCACGATTTGGCTCAGATCATAATACGCGTAATCCGCAATCGCCTGTTCGAAGGTTGCCTGCGCATAAGACTGGATGCTGGCGACAGGAAACACATCCAGCATCTGGGCCATCAGCGCCGTGTACCCCTGCCCTGTCAGATAGCGTGCCAGCCCCGAAAGGCCCAAGGCATCGCTGCCCTGGAAATCAAACAGCTCGTCTACATCCGCATAAAGAACCCAGTGATTGCGCGCAAAACTCTGGGCCCCATAGCGGCGAAATTCGCTTTCATAGGTTTTCATCGGCAGGGTCGAGCGCAAGATGACGGTTCCGGCTTGCGCCTTGATCTGCGCGACCGTGCCATCGCTTGAGCCGTTATCAATGAAGACAAAATGCTTGGCACCCAAGGCGCGATAATGCTCAAAAAACGCATCGAGGTAAAACGCGCCGTCTTTGACCATGACAACCACGACCACATCGTCCGGTGCCAGATCAAATTGCTGCGGGCCGTGTATCTGCTTGATCGACGCCTTCAGCCGCACCGATTTGACCAGCTTTTCGACCTTGTTGGACAGCCGTGAAAATAGGGTTTGGTCAGCCATACAGCGTTTCTTCCTTGGTCCTGAAGACATTGTACCGCGCGCATTGTTGATGTTGAACGCAAGGCACTGTCACCAGCACTTTAGGGCACGGTGATCAAATTAGGAATATACAGGCTCCCCGTCATCTTCGCAGTTAATCAAGGATTGCCCGTCGGTACGCCGTTAAACGACCCAAGCCGCTTTGCGCTTTTCGAAAAACGCGCCGATGCCTTCGGCGGCTTCTTCGGTTTCCCAGCGTGCAGCCAGGGCCGCAATCGACATTGCCACGGCTTCCTCGGTGGCTGCGCCGCCCAGATCCTGCGCCAGCTTCTTGGCTGCGGCTACCGCGCCGGGGGCACAGGCCAGATAGGGCAGCACTTCGCGCTCCACCGCTGCGTCCAGCTCTGCCTCTGGCACGGCGCGCGCCAGAAGGCCCAGCTCTACCGCCTCGGGCGCACCGAATACGCGGCCTGACATGAATACACGCCGCGTCCGCCCTTCGCCCATACGGGCAATCACGTAAGGCCCGATTGTCGCTGGAATGATGCCCAGCTTGGTCTCTGTCAGTGCCATTTTTAACGTATCAACACCGATAGCCACATCACAGACTGCCGCCATCCCGACACCACCGCCAAAGGCATTGCCATGCAAACGGCCGATCAGCGGCTTTGGCAAACGGTTAAGCGCCCCCAGCATTGTGGCAAGCTTGCCTGCCTCTGCTGCGCGGGTTGCCGCATCCATGCCCATCTGCTCTTGCATCCACGCCAGATCACCGCCTGCACAGAATGTTTTGCCAGCGGCGGCAAGCACAACAACCCGCACCGCCTCATCCGCCGCAAGCTGTGCCGCTGCCTGCGTCAACTCTGCCAGCATCTTCGCGCTGAGCGCATTATGCTTGTCCGCACGGGCCAGCGTCAGGGTCGCGACGCCGCGATCATCGGTGTCGATTGTTATCGTCTCAAACATCGGTGTCTCTTTTCGAAAGTATAAAAGTTCGTTTTATCCGCGCATCTGGCGGGCCATATCGGCAGCCTGATTGATCACATTCAAATCCAGACCTGTCTCATATCCCAGTGCTGCCAGATGGGCAGCCACGGCTTCGGTCGCGACATTGCCAGAGGCACCCGGCGCATATGGACAGCCGCCCAAACCACCCACCGCCGCATCAAAGACCCGCAGTCCAAGCGACAGGCTTGCGTCGATGTTGTCCATCGCCCGTCCGCCTGTGTCATGGTAATGCCCCGCAAGACGGCCCGCTGGCACCACATCGCGCACCGCCAGCAGCATCCGCGCGATGCTGTCCGGTGTGCCTGCGCCAATCGTGTCGCCCAACGAAATCTCATAGCAACCCATCGCAAAGAGTTTATCCGCGATCTCGGCCACTGCCGACGGGGCGACCGGCCCATCATAGGGACAAGCCACGACGCAAGAAATGTAGCCACGCACCGGCAGGTCAATGTGCCGCGCCTCTTCGAGGATCGGGGCAAAGCGTTCGATGCTTTCCGCGATCGAAGCATTGATATTTTTCTGCGAAAACCCTTCCGAGGCGCTGGCAAAAATAGCGATCTCATCGGCGCCTGCGGCAATCGCATCTGTGTAACCATGCATGTTCGGGGTCAGCGCGGCGTAGCGCACGCCGTCCCTGCGCGTGATCCCCGCCAGAACCTCGCCCGAGCCAGCCATCTGTGGCACCCATTTTGGCGACACAAAACTCGCGCATTCAATACGCCCAAACCCAGCCTCGCTCAGCTTGTTCACCAGCGCGATTTTCTCGGCCACGGGTATCTCGCGGGCCTCGTTTTGCAGCCCGTCACGCGGGCCAACTTCGAATATCTCACACCGTCCTAAAGTCATCGCATCCTCCCTATTTCTTCCAGCCTAGCACGCAGATAGCTCCCAGGGCGGAAAAAATGTCTCTGAAAAGAGCTTCTCGTTCTCCGCAGGCAAAGCAGCCTTGAAGCCTGCACGTTCGGTGATCCGCGCGTACCATGCAGTGACCGCATCAAATCCGTCCAGATGCGCAAAAAAGCGCGCCAGATAGACCGCCTGCCCGACCGATACATCAGCGGCGGAAAAGCCACCGTCCAGCAGATACTCGCGCCCCGCCAAACGTGTCTCGAGCGCGGCATAGCATTTGATCAGACGCGCGGATTCCAGCTTCATCACGATGGGGCTACGCATGTGGTCCTCGCGGAGGGCCACGTGCTGCTGCGTCAGCGCCGCCGCGTGCTGGCTGATGGTCTCGGCGAAATGCACCCAGATAAGCCATTGCGCACGCTCCGGGTGTCCCGCAGGCCGACCAAGAATATCCGGCGAGAACCGCTCGCACAAAACTTCCGTGATCGCCCCTGTCTCGAATATCGCTTCCCCGTCGATCTCAAGCGCTGGCACCCGCCCTGCCGGACTTTTGGCAAGATAGGCAGGCGCGCGCAGGCTTTTGTCGAACGGATAGGTCTTTACCTCGAAATCCACACCCAATTCATTCAACAGCCACAGGCTGCGCATGGACCGGCTTTGCGGGACGTGGTGCAGCGTGATCATGCGGCGTCTTCTTCGGGCTCAAGCCGAACCAGCGCGGCACCTGCCTCTACCTGATCGCCCGCTTGCGCCAGCACCTCTGCCACCACACCATCACGGGCGGCAAGTAGACTGTGCTCCATTTTCATGGCTTCCAGAATGGCCAGACGATCACCCTGCGTGACGCGCTGCCCGACCTTGGCAAAGACATCGCGTACCAAACCCGGCATCGGTGCCTCGATGAGGTTACCGTCCCCTTGCGCGCCTGCGGCCTGCAACAGCGGATCAATCCGCTTGAACACCAAGCCGTAGCCGTCAAAGACGGTGATGGTGTCACCCGAAACGGTGACAGGTGCCGCAGGCAATCCAGCGATCTGCCAACGCCCGCCGATCCGCCGTGCCTCGACCACATCGTCGCCGATATGCCAGCGCTGACTATCGGACCCCAGAATTTCTGTCTTGATCGTGCGCAGTTCATCCGCCCACTCCAGAACGATCTGCTGCATCAAAGGCTCCCACAAAGTGAAGCCTTGCTGCGGCGCAGCCTCGATCACGCCCATCGCGGCCATACCGGCCAAGGTCACATGGCGCGGCGCGATTTCCGGTAGCGTGGTAAGCGCATCAATGTCACGTGCGATCAGGCCGGTATCGACCTCACCGCGACGAAAGCCGTCATGCCCCGCCAACGCGCCCAGAAACGCAAGGTTGGTCACGGTGCCTGCAACCTCGCACCGCGCCAGCGCCTGACGCAACCGCGCCAAGGCCACGTCGCGTGTGGGTCCATGCACAATAACCTTGGCGATCATCGGATCGTAGAACGGGCTGATCGTGTCGCCCGCACGCACGCCGCTATCAGCACGGCACGCGGGATCAAACGCCAGATGTGTCAGCGTGCCCGTTGCAGGTAGGAAACCTTTGGGGACGTCTTCGGCATACAGCCGCGCCTCGAACGCGTGGCCGCTGATCTCAAGCTCTTCCTGAGCCTTTGGCAAATCTTCACCCGCGGCGACCCGCAGCTGCCATTCGACCAGATCGACGCCGGTGATGGCCTCGGTCACGGGATGCTCAACCTGCAACCGCGTGTTCATCTCCATAAAGAAGAAGCCATCGGCCTTCAGCCCGTCAGATCCATCAACGATGAATTCGACCGTGCCTGCGCCCTTGTAGCCAATCGCCTCGGCTGCGCGCACAGCCGCCTGCCCCATCGCTTCGCGCATCTGCGCCGTCATGCCGGGAGCCGGTGCTTCTTCGATCACCTTCTGGTGGCGGCGCTGAAGCGAGCAATCGCGCTCAAACAGATGCACGGCGCTGTTGCCGTCGCCAAAGACCTGCACCTCGATATGACGCGGCTGGCTGACGAATTTCTCGACCAGCACGTCCGAGTTGCCGAAGGCTGTCTTTGCCTCCGAACGCGCACTAGCGAGCGCTTCAGCAAAGCCGGAAGCTTGTTCAACCAGACGCATGCCCTTGCCGCCGCCGCCTGCAACCGCTTTGATCAACACGGGATACCCGATTTTGTCGGCCTCGCTGGCCAGCAAATCATCGGATTGGTCTTTGCCATGATAACCCGGCACAACCGGAACACCTGCTTCAACCATTAGCGCTTTGGCGGCATCCTTAAGCCCCATCGCCCGGATCGCATCAGCGGACGGGCCGATAAAGACCAGACCGGCAGCTTCTACAGCATCTACAAAATCAGGGTTCTCGCTGAGGAAACCATAGCCCGGATGGATCGCCTGCGCCCCTGTATCAAGGGCCGCCTGAATGATCACATCGCCGCGCAAGTAGCTGTCTGCCGGAGCAGAGCCGCCGATATGCACCCCGACGTCTGCTATCGCCACATGTTTCGCCGCCGCATCCGCGTCAGAGTAGACCGCCACGCAGCGGACACCCATTGCTTGCGCTGTTTCCACTACGCGGCAAGCAATCTCACCACGGTTCGCAATCAGGATCGTATCGAACATTATGCGTAATCCTCTATCAGGGTGAACCGTTCACACATCAGCTTCATATCCGGAGCAAACGCGCCGTTGCGCCGAAAATATGCTTCATAGGCGGCGCGCCAGTGGTCCAGATCACGAAACTCGCCCTGCGCAGCGACAAATTCATCATCCATGTCTTCAAACCGGCGGGTCGTGACCTCAGCCGTCTCGATCATGACAGCAGGCGTTCCGTCCCAGTTGAGCGCGATATCGCGGCGGCCAACTTCGGGCCATGCATCGCCGCCCGCCCCAAAGGCAGAAGCCGCTTCGCAGGTTGCGGTTTTAGCACCACTGCGCACCAGCGCGATGATCTCGGCGCACAGCTCGGGCGTGTCGCCAAAGCGAAAGGTTTCCGCCTCGGGGTTGGCATCGATAATCTCTTGTAAGGTCTTGGTCATTTTTCTCTCCTTACATCCGGAACACGCCGAACTTCGTCGGCTCGATGGGGGCATTCAGGCTGGCGGAAAGGCTGAGGAACAGCGTGTCGCGGGTTTTGCGCGGGTCGATGATCCCGTCATCCCAAAGCCGTGCAGAGGCATAAAGCGGGTGGGACTGCTCTTCGAACATGTCCACGGTTGGTTGCTTAAAGGCCGCCTCTTCTTCAGCAGACCAGCTTCCGCCCTGCCGCTCGATCGCGTCGCGCTTTACCGTTGCCAGAACGCCCGCCGCCTGTGCGCCGCCCATGACCGAGATGCGTGAGTTCGGCCAAGTCCACAGGAACCGCGGGCTATAGGCACGGCCCGCCATGCCATAGTTGCCAGCTCCGAAAGACCCGCCCACCAGCATCGTGATCTTTGGCACGTTGGTACAGGCCACGGCTGTCACCATTTTGGCGCCATGACGCGCGATGCCTTCATTCTCGTATTTGCGGCCAACCATGAAACCGGTGATGTTTTGCAAAAAGACCAGCGGGATACCGCGTTGCGAGCACAGCTCGACGAAATGCGCACCCTTCTGTGCCGCTTCGGAAAACAGCACACCGTTGTTGGCGACGATCCCGATGGGGCATCCTTTCAGATGGGCAAAGCCGGTCACCAATGTCTCACCAAAGCGTGGCTTAAATTCGTCAAAACGGCTGCCATCGACCGTGCGGGCAATCACCTCGCGGATGTCGTAGGGCGTCCGCAGATCACCCGGCACCACGCCAAGGATCTCATCGGGATCATAGGCCGGCTCTTCGATGCTTTCCCACTGCACCGTGCTGGGTTTGGCGCGGTTCAGATAGCCAACCGCACGCCGCGCAAGGCTTAACGCGTGAGCGTCATCCTCTGCCAGATAATCAGCCACACCAGACAGGCGTGTGTGTACATCGCCGCCGCCCAAGTCTTCGGCTGTGACGACTTCTCCGGTTGCGGCCTTTACCAACGGAGGACCAGCAAGGAAGATCGTCCCCTGCTCTTTCACGATGATCGTCACATCCGACATCGCAGGCACATAGGCCCCGCCCGCCGTACACGATCCCATAACCACCGCGATTTGCGGAATGCCCTTTGCGCTCATCCGTGCCTGATTATAGAAAATCCGGCCAAAGTGATCGCGGTCAGGGAAAACCTCATCCTGATTGGGCAGGTTCGCACCGCCACTATCAACCAGATAGATGCATGGCAGGTTGTTCTCTTCGGCAATCTCCTGTGCGCGCAGGTGTTTCTTGACCGTCATCGGATAGTAGGTGCCGCCCTTCACGGTGGCATCATTGCAAATCACCATTACCTCATGGCCGTTCACCGTACCGACACCCGCGATCACCCCCGCACAAGGGGCAGCACCGCCATAAAGCCCGTGCGCCGCAACCGCGCCGACCTCCAGAAACGGGCTGCCGGGATCAAGCAGGTTCGCCACACGCTCTCGCGGCAGCATCTTGCCGCGGCTCAGGTGGCGGTCGCGCGATTTCTCGCCGCCACCAAGGGCTGCCGCCTGTGCCGCTTCACGGACCTGTGCCAGCGCCTCAAGATGGGCGGCAGTGTTACTTTTGAACGCCTCTGAGGACGGGAGAGCTTGGGAAGAGAGTTTCATTGATCCACTTTCTTTAGGGGAAGACGTCGGAAGAAAAATGCGCCCGCTGCGTAAAAGACAAAGACCACAACAGGAAACGCACGAAACAAGAGTGCATCATTCGGGGCGACAGGTTCGGGGTTTTGAAAGAATGGCATCTGCCCCAAAACCCATCCAGTTAAGCCAACTGCGACTAAAATGATTGGAACGCCGACAAAGAAAAACTTGATCAGAAGCATGACGGTGCCGTCGCGCGCCACCCACTGCGCACCGCAGGCAGGGCAAGCAGCCGGTTCTCCGGAATAGAAGCTATGCCGAAACAATTTCGCGCTGCTCATTGCGCTGCGGCAATCCGGACACCGCCCTCGAAACAAGTTTGCAACCCAGCGGACCGCGGGCGCCAGCTTTACAACCCTTGCAACGAACCGGTCACTGCCGCTTTGGCGCGTAGCCATCATCAACCCGCGCCCTCCGCCATTGCGCGGGCCTTCAGCTCGCGCCGGACCACCTTTCCGGTGACCGTCATTGGCAACGCATCCAGGAATTCAATTTCTCTTGGATAAGAATAACTTGCCAGCCGTTCCTTAACCCATACCTGAAGTTCAGCAGCAGTGACTCCAACGCCTTGCTTCACGACCACGTAAGCTTTCACCACTTCAGTGCGCAAAGCATCCGGCTTACCGACCACACCAACAGTTGCCACCGCAGGATGGGTCAGCAGGCAGTCCTCAATCTCTGACGGGCCGATGCGGTAGCCGCTGGAAGTGATCACATCGTCCTCTCGTCCGACAAACCGCAGAAATCCGTTATCCCAGATGCCACGATCCCCGGTGAGCATCCAATCACCGCGGAACTTCGCAGCCGTCTCTTCCGGCCTTTGCCAATAGCCGAGCATCATCGACGCAGCGCCTTTGCGCACCGCGATGTCGCCCTCACCGTCCGTTGGCGCATCACCGTCCAGTACGGCCATATCAAAGCCAGGAACCGGCTTGCCGATGCACCCCGCCTGCGCATCAAACGCCGCGCCGCAGCTGCTGGCGACCATGTTGCATTCGGTCTGGCCGTAAAATTCGTTGATCTGCACGCCCAGCGCCTCGCGGCCCCATGCCAGCATTTGTGCACCCAGCGGCTCGCCGCCGCTCGCGACCGAGCGCAGCCCGTCAATCGTTGCCCCTTGTGACTTGAGCATCCGCAGCGCGGTGGGCGGAAAGAACACATTGCGCACGTCGCCATCGGCAATGATGCGCTGGCACTCTTCCACGTCGAACTTTGCCATTCGCGCAGCGACCACGGGCACGCCCAGCGCCAGCGCAGGCATGGCCACATCAAACAGTCCGCCAATCCACGCCCAATCAGCAGGCGTCCAAAGACAGTCGCCATCCCGCCCCAAAAAATCATGGCTCATCGCGACACCGGGCAAATGGCCTGTCAACATCCGGTGGCCGTGCAACGCGCCTTTGGGCGTGCCCGTGGTGCCGGAGGTATAGATCAGAACCGCCGGATCATCGGGGCCTGTATCGGCAAAGGCCAAGGGCGCGCCGTCCATCCCGATGCTGTCCGCCATCCAGGCCTCGGCCAGATCGTCCAGAAATTCAGCCCCTTGCGCATCGGTCAGCACAATCTGCACGCCGCTGTCCCCGACCCTGGATGCCAGCGCATCGTGCTTGAAGAGTTTGAACAAAGGCACTGAAATCGCACCTATTTTCCAGATCGCCAGATGGGCCGCCACACACCACGGGCTTTGGCTCAGCAGCACGCCCACGCGGTCGCCTGCCTGCACACGCCGCGTCAATGCCCGCGCGATTCCGTCGACCATGTCACCCAACGCGCCAAAGCACACATCGCGCCGCACATCACCCGTCAGATCAATCACCGCCACTGCATCATCGGGCTGCGCCAGACATTGCCGCGCCATGTTGAGGCGCGCCGGAATGTCCCAGCGCCCCTCTCCATCCAGACCCGGCAGCGTCTGCATCATGACATTGCTGCCATCATCTCGCGCCCTACCAGCATGCGGCGGATTTCCGAGGTGCCGGCACCGATTTCCATCAACTTGGCATCGCGGAAGATCCGCGCGACAGGGTTGTCGGACAGATAGCCCGCCCCGCCCATCGCCTGAACCGCCTGATGCGCCTGGACCATCGCCTGCTCGGACGCATAAAGGCAACAAGCCGCCGCATCTGCGCGGGTGACTTCACCACGGTCGCAAGACTTGGCAACCTCATAAACATAAGCGCGGGCCGAATTCATGGCCGTGTACATATCCGCCATCTTGCCCTGCATCAGCTGGAAGCTACCGACCGGTTGGCCGAATTGCTTACGCTCGGCCATGTAGGGCATGATTTCATCCAGACAGGCGGCCATCAGACCCAGACCAATACCCGCAAGAACAACTCGTTCGTAATCAAGACCCGACATCAGAACGCGCACGCCCTTGCCTTCCTCGCCCAGAACATTTTCAAACGGAACTTCGCAGTCGTCAAAGATCAGCTCGGCAGTGTTTGAGCCGCGCATGCCCAGCTTGTCGAAATGCTGGCTGGTGGTGAAACCGTTCATGCTCTTCTCAATCAAGAACGCTGTGATGCCCTTGGAGCCTGCGTCCTTGTCTGTCTTGGCATAAACCACCAGCGTTTCGGCATCACAGCCGTTGGTGATCCAGTATTTATTGCCGCTCAAACGGTAGTGATCATTGCGCTTTTCCGCGCTCAGCTTCATCGAAACCACATCCGAACCGGCGCCTGTCTCTGACATTGCCAATGCGCCGACATGCTCGCCCGAGCATAGCTTGGGCAGATATTTCGCCCGCTGCTCATCCGTGCCGTTAAGGCTGATCTGGTTCACACAAAGGTTGGAGTGCGCGCCGTAAGACAAAGAGACCGAGGCGCTAGCCCGCGCGACTTCCTCTACCGCGACCGTATGCGCAAGATAGCCCATACCGGTGCCGCCCCACTTCTCGTCTACGGTCATGCCGAGCAGTCCAAGACTGCCCATCTCCTGCCATAGGTCGGCAGGGAACATATTGTCGGCGTCGATGCTTTTTGCCATCGGCCGCACCCGCTCCTGCGCCCAACGGTGCACCGTCTCGCGCAAGGCGTTAACGTCTTCGCCTAAATCAAACTGCATGGTGGCGTTGAACATGGAACTTCTCCCTCGATCCGGATTTATTGAACGCTTGTTCATTACTGACAGAACACAATCCATGCGTCAAGCTTTGGAACTTGCCTGCCTTCAAGCGGGTTGAGGCATCAATACCGTCAATTGATTATGTATAGGAGCCTCCCATGGCAGACCTCAACGAAACCTTCTGGAATCGCCTTAGCGATTCCCGCACCGGCATGCTCAGCGCCGACACCGCGCCTGCCGCCCCCATGACTCACTATGTTGACGCAGAACACCGGGCGCTGTGGTTCATCACCGCAAAAGGCACCGATCTGGGCAAAGCCGCTGCAGGGGGCACATCGGCTCAGTACATCGTTTGCGACAATGACGCCCAACTCTACACCCGCATCGACGGGACTTTGCGCAGTGTTGCCGACCCAGCAAAACTTGACGATCTGTGGTCGGTCTTTGCCGCCGCATGGTTCGAGGACGGCAAACAAGACGATGATATCGAGCTTATCCGCCTTGACCTGACCGAAGCCGAGGTATGGAGCACAGGCGGCAAACTGTCGTTCTTCTATGAGATCGCAAAGGCAAACCTCGGCGGAAGCAAACCTGACATCGGCGAACATGGCACCCTACGGTTCTAAAGGCGCCTAGCCTGATTGCTGACCGCAACCGCCCTGCGCGCGCGACGAAACAATGTCGTGCGCGCAAGCGCTCCGGCAGGTCAGGCAGCGGATTGATAGATCCGCCCGACTTCCTCGCGAATTATGCGGGCAATCAACGCGCAATCCTCTAGGCTGAAGGTAAGCGGCACACGCATGTCGATGATACCCGCCAACACGCGGTCACTTTCCGGCATTGCGGGGGCATCCACATAACGCCAGCTATCATACCGGCTGGTAAAGCCTACAGGCTCCGCATTTCCGAACCACTTCAACTCTACCCCTCGCGCCGCACAGCGTTGTAACAGATTTTGAACGTCGGCAGCGTCCCAGCCTTCCAACAAGAACTGGATCGAAGAGCCAACAAACGTCTCCTGCTCGGGGCGGTCAATAACAGTCAGGCCGGCAGTACCGGTCAAACCAGATTCAAGCGTATGGTATCGTTCATTCCAGCGCGCACATTGCGTGGCCAGATCGGCCAACTGCGGGCGCAATACGGCTGCGCGCAAGTTGTCCATGCGACCAGATATATTGGGCGTCTCATAGCGGATTGTCTCGAACGTTTCGTTCGGCGGCCCCGCCAGATGGCGCTCATAAAGCATGTAGCTGCCAGAATACATAATCGCGCGGGCAGCGACTTCTGGATCGTCCGTGACAAACAATCCGCCTTCACCCGCATTCATATGCTTATAGGTCTGACACGAGTAGCATCCGACCTTGCCCCATGTGCCCGAAGGTTTGCCCTTCCACGCGGCACCCATTGTGTGCGCGCAGTCTTCGATCACCGTAATACCTGCGCTGTCGCAGATTTCCACCAGGCGCTCCATGTCGCACAGATGACCGCGCATGTGGCTCAGCAACAGCACGTTGCCCTGATCGGCCTTGGCAGCCAAATCCTCAAGGTCCAGCACCAGAGAGCGGGTCACACCAACAAACACCGGCACAGCGCCCACGGCGGCAATTGCCCCCGGCACAGGCGCGAGAGTGAACGCATTGGTCAACACACGGTCAGCGGGCTTCACACCCACGGCACGTAGGGCGGTCGCCATCGCATATCCGCCCGACGCGACAGCAAGGCAATATTTCGCGCCCACGTAGGCGGCAAACTCCTGTTCCAACAACACAGTTTCGGCGATCTCATCCCCTGTCGTGTTGTACCGGTGCAAACGACCGTGCCGCATCACGGCTACCGCTGCTTCGATCCCAGCCTCGGGGATCGGCTCCTGCTGCGTGAAACTTCCCCTAAAGACTTCGCCCAATGGTCAGACCTTCCCTAACATCTGCTCAATCAAGTCGGGCAGATCGTCATAGCTGTGCAAAAGCGCCTCTGGCGCCAATGCCGCCATATCATCACCCGAAGGGCCAAAAGTCACGAGGATCGAAGGCACACCTGCTGCACGCGACGTGTTGCGGTCCGTATCACTGTCGCCGACCAGCACGCAGCGGGCCGGATCGCCGCCTGCCCTGCGTGCGGTTTCGAACAGATGTTCTGGATCAGGCTTGCGCACCGCCAAGCTATCCGCCCCCAGAAGCGCGGCAAAGCTGTCGAGCACTCCCAGACGGGTGAGCAGTTCCCGCGCCAGCCCTTCAGGCTTGTTGGTACAGATCGCCACAAGATAACCGCGCGCCTTAAGCTCGGTCACAGCCGCCATCGCCCCGTCGTAAAGCCGCGTATGCGTATCGATATCTCGGGCGTAATGTGTCAACAGATCGGCGTAATAGGCGTCAATCAGCGGGTCATCTTCGGCGCGGCCCATGCGGATCATTCCCAACCGCAACATCGCTCGCCCGCCACGCAGCGCCGTGCCCGCATCCGTTGCAGGGTCCAGCAGATTACCTGCGCCCATATCGCGAAAACACGCATTTGCCGCCGCGATCAGATCACCGCTGGTATCGGCAAGTGTCCCATCCAGATCGAATACCACTGTCTTCATTGAAATTCCCCCACCATGCAACATTCCGCCTACCGCGCGCCCCACGTTGTTGCAAGCCGCAACCCTAAGTGATCTGGACCAACCTTGCGCTGGGGCGCAGTTAGGGTAAACAAGCCCAAATTAAAGAGCAAAACGGAAAAAAAATGAATACCAGCCTGATCATTCTTGCTGCTGGCAAGGGCACGCGTATGAATTCGGAGCTGCCCAAGGTTCTGCACCCTATCGCCGGTGACCCGATGCTGGTGCATGCAATCGCTGCCGGTGCCACGCTTGAGCCCATGCACACTGTTGTGGTTGCAGGCCATGGCGCCGAAGCCGTCACCGCGGCGACCCATGCCTATGACGATACAGCCATCGTGGTCGTCCAGACAGAACAGCTTGGCACAGCGCATGCGGTTGATCAGGCCAAAGACGCTCTTGCAAATTTCGACGGCACGGCCATCGTGCTTTATGGCGATACGCCCTTTGTCTCGCCCGAAACGCTGGAGCGGATGGTTCAGGCCGCGCAGGAAGTCGACGTGGTCGTTCTGGGCTTTGAGGCCGCTGATCCGGGTCGCTATGGCCGCCTGATCCTGGAGGGCAATTCGCTTGAGCGGATCATCGAATACAAAGACGCCAATGAAGCCGAGCGCGCCATTACCCTGTGCAACAGCGGCGTGATCGCCTGCAACAGCGCGCTGCTGTTCGACCTGATTTCAGCCGTCGAAAACAGCAATGCGTCCGGCGAGTATTACCTTACAGATATTGTCGGTCTGGCCCGTGCCCGCGGTCTGCGCGCCACCGCCGTAACCTGCGACGAAGCCGAGACGCTGGGCGTCAATTCGCGCGCGCAACTGGCCGAGGCCGAAGCGGCATTTCAGGCCCGCGCCCGTGCCGCTTTGCTGGAAGACGGCGTTACCCTGCAAGCACCCGATACAGTCTACCTTGCCCGTGACACAGTCATCGGCCGCGACACGCTGATCGAACCAAACGTCGTTTTTGGCCCCGGTGTCACAGTCGAAAGCGGCGTGCGTATTCGCGCATTCAGCCATCTGGAAGGCTGCCACGTTTCGCGCGGGGCTGTTATTGGACCCTACGCGCGCCTACGCCCCGGTGCTGAACTGGAAGAAAACACCCGTGTCGGCAATTTCGTCGAGATCAAAAACGCCGTGGTGGCCGAAGGTGCCAAGATCAACCACCTCAGCTATATCGGCGATGCCTTTGTTGGTGCACACGCCAACATCGGCGCTGGCACCATCACCTGCAACTATGACGGCGTGCTGAAGCATCACACCCATATTGGCGCAAATGCCTTTATCGGATCGAACACGATGCTGGTGGCCCCTGTGCACATCGGCAATGGCGCAATGACGGGCTCTGGCTCCATCATCACCTCGGATGTGGAAGCGGACGCGCTGGCGTTGTCGCGCGCACCTCAGGTAGAAAAACCGGGCATGGCACGCAAACTCATGGACATCTTAAAGGCCAAAAAGGCCAAACAGCAGCGGAGCAGCTGATATGTGTGGAATCGTAGGAGTACTGGGCAAGCATGAAGCAGCGCCCATTCTGGTGGAGGCGCTCAAGCGTCTTGAATATCGCGGCTATGACAGCTCTGGTATTGCCACCGTAAACAATGGCGTTCTCGACCGTCGTCGCGCTGTGGGTAAGCTGGTCAATCTGGGCGATTTGCTGGTGCATGAGCCGCTGGCAGGCAAATCAGGGATCGGCCATACCCGCTGGGCAACACATGGCGAACCGAATGTCGGCAACGCCCACCCGCACCGTGTAGGCCCTGTTGCTGTTGTTCATAACGGCATCATCGAGAACTTTCGCGAACTGCGCGTAGAGCTTGCGACCCACGGCTATACCCCCGTGACGGATACCGACACCGAAACCGTGGCGATGTTGGCCCAGCACTTTATGTCCGAAGGGCTCAGCCCGCGTGAAGCTGCAATCAAGACACTGGGCAAGTTGCAGGGTGCCTTTGCGCTGGCGTTCCTGTTTGACGGCGAGGATGATCTGATCGTTGCCGCGCGCAAAGGCTCACCGCTGGCGATCGGATATGGCGACGGCGAGATGTTTGTCGGCTCGGACGCGATTGCGCTGTCTCCGATGACCGACCGCATCAGCTACCTTGAAGAAGGCGATTACGCGTTTATCACCCGTGCGGGCGCACAAGTCTTCAATGCGGCGGGCGAGCCCGCAAACCGCGAAGTGCGGACTATCCAGATCAACGCCACCCGGATCGACAAAGCCGGCCACAAACACTTTATGGCCAAAGAAATCGCAGAACAGCCCACCGTTATTGCAGAGGCCCTTACCCACTATCTGAGCAAGTCAGGCGAGATCAACCTGCCCGACCCGCAGATTGATTTCGCAAATGTGGACCGCATCACAATGGTTGCCTGCGGCACCGCCTTTCTGGCGTGCCTGACTGCCAAATACTGGTTCGAACAAATTGCCCGCCTGCCGGTCGAGGTCGATGTGGCGTCTGAATTCCGCTACCGCGAACCGCCGATCCCTGCCCGGTCAGTTGCGTTGTTTGTCAGCCAGTCAGGCGAAACTGCGGACACGCTGGCCGCGCTGCGCTATTGCGAAGGCAAGGCAGACAAGATCATGTCGGTGGTCAACGTACCGGAAAGTTCGATCGCACGCGAAAGCGATCTGGCGCTGCCAATTCACGCCGGTGTCGAAATCGGCGTTGCCTCCACCAAAGCATTCACCTGTCAGCTTCTCGTTCTGTTCCTGCTCGCGATCAAAGCCGCCAAAGACCGCGGCGCGATCACCGAGGAAGAGCATGAAGATCATCTGGCACAACTGCGTCGCCTGCCTGCCCTGATGGCCGAAGCGCTGGATCAAAGCGATGCCATCCGCGAGACAGCGCGCAAGCTGGCAAACGCCCGTGACGTGCTGTTTCTTGGCCGTGGCCCCCTCTATCCTCTCGCCCACGAAGGCGCCCTTAAACTAAAAGAAATCAGCTATATCCATGCCGAAGCTTATGCGTCCGGCGAACTGAAGCACGGGCCCATCGCCTTGGTCGACGAGCATGTCCCAGTGGTGGTTCTTGCCCCGCGTGACACGCTGTTCGACAAGACGGTCAGCAACATGCAAGAAGTCATGGCGCGCAAGGGTAAGGTTATCCTGATCTCTGACCGCGAGGGGTTGAACGAGGCCAGTGAAGGGGTCTGGGATACCATCGAGATGCCGGATGTCTCTGATGCTGTCGCACCGATCCTGTACGCCATCCCCGCCCAGTTGCTTGCCTATCATACGGCTGTTGCAAAGGGCACGGATGTCGATCAGCCCCGCAACCTGGCTAAGTCGGTCACGGTCGAGTAATGGCCAAACAATTCGAGCGGATAGAGGGCGATCACCTTCAATTCATCGAAGCACAGCACATGTTTTTCTGCGGCACTGCCGCCGCAGAAGGCCGCGTGAACATCTCCCCCAAGGGGATGGACAGCCTACGGGTGCTGGAGCCGAACAGGATCATCTGGCGCAATTTGACCGGCTCGGGCAATGAGACAGCCGGGCATCTGGCACAGGTCAATCGCATGACACTGATGTGGTGCGGGTTTAAAAAACGCCCCATGATCATGCGGGCCTATGGCTCTGCGCGCACTCTGCACCCGCGCGATGCGGATTTTGCGACGCTCGACGCGCATTTCGAAGCCTCCCACGGCGCGCGGCAAATCTATGACATGACCGTCGATATGCTCCAAACCAGCTGCGGTTATGCGGTCCCCTTCTTTGACTATGCAGGAGAGCGCGACGTGCTGGCCAAATGGACAGAAGACAAAAGCGTGGATGAGATCGCGACCTACTGGGACACACGGAATCGCACGACCATCGACGGACGACCCACCTACATTATTTCCGAGACTGACGATGCATGAACCATACCTCGCGGCGTTGCGCGCGCTGGCCGATCCAGAGCGCGCAATCGGCATGCGTGCCTATCACAAAACCGACCGTGTCTATCTGGGCCTGACCAACCCGCAGCTCAATGACTTGACCAAAGAATGGCGCGGCGCACTGGACGTGCCGACCCGCGTGGCACTGGCTGATGCGCTGTGGCGCACCGATATCTTTGAAGCCCGCCTAGCTGCGGCCAAGCTGCTGACACAGGCCCGCCTGCGCCCCGATGACGAGGCCGCTTGGCAAATGATTATGTCGTGGAGTCCTGATTTTGATAGCTGGGCCATCGCCGATCATGCCTGCATGGCAGGACAAAAGCGCCTGCTGGCAAATCCCTCACGTCTCGACGAGGTTGAGAGCTGGACCCGTTCTGATCACATGTGGACGCGTCGGGCTGCGCTGGTCATCACGTTGCCATGGACCAAACAGAACACGCCGAAACCCGCCGAGCTTGAGGCACGCGACCGCATCCTTGGCTGGGCGGCGCGCTATGTGACAGATCATCAGTGGTTTATCCAAAAGGCCATCGCATGGTGGCTGCGCGACCTGAGCAAACATGATCCCGACCGCACGCGAGCTTTCGTGGACCAGCACGGCGCACAGATGAAACCCTTCGCCCGCAAAGAAGCGCTTCGCCTGCTGAAGTGAGCGCCGACATCCAGCCGGTTTATCCGTTTCTAGCCACCTAGCGTGACTTCAAGCTCAGTCAGCTCGGTCAACGAGGCGTCAATCAGGCGCATCGCTGGTAGTGACAGACGGCTGCCGCCCGTTGCAGGGCCGTCGATGGGGATCAGGGTTACAGCAGACGATTTACCATTTGTTTTGTTCGTCACACGGCCGTTGGTCTCGGTTTTGACCAGCGGGGTCTTGAGCCAGAATCCCGGTTCTGTCGGACTGCCCAAACTGGCAACGGTTGTGCCCAGAAGTTTGGCGCCCGCATCAGTTGCCGCAGGGGCTGCTGCCTGCTTGCGCTGCGCGACCGTGGTGGTATCCAGCGTTGCTTGCGTGTTGGCAGCGCGCGGCGGCGGCGGCGCTGAGGTCAGTACCGGATCTGCAGGCACTGCAGCGATTTCGGCGGCAGTGACTTCAGGTATGTCTGATCCGGCGATATCACCTGCGGTCGAAGGCGCAGGTGTGACAGGGGGAGCCGTATCTTCGGGCTGGCCCATCCCGAATTGGGCACAGGCTCCGAGAGCAAAAAGAGCGGCAAAGGCGACGGGGGGCATAGGAATTGATTTCATGGGCACACGTTAATCCAGCTTTGCGGCCGCTCCAAGCCCCTGAAATCAAGCTTGCCCCGTCCTCTTGCGGCCTATACCACTGATCCTATGACAGCCCCACTTATAGATCCCTTCGCCCGCGCTATCACGTACCTGCGCGTATCAGTCACTGATCGCTGCGATTTCCGCTGCGTTTATTGCATGTCCGAGAATATGACGTTCCTGCCCAAACGTGAGTTGCTCACGCTGGAAGAACTGGACCGGATGTGTTCGACCTTTATCGGTCTGGGCGTTGAAAAGCTGCGCATCACCGGCGGAGAGCCGCTGGTGCGTCGGGGCATCATGACCTTCTTTGACGGCATGAAACGGCATCTGGATGCGGGTACGCTCAAAGAGCTGACGCTGACAACCAATGGCAGCCAGCTCGAGAAATATGCAAAAGACCTGTACGCCGCCGGTGTGCGCCGCGTGAACGTGTCGCTGGATACACTGGACGAAGGCAAGTTTGCCGAGGTGACCCGTTGGGGCCGCCTGCCCCAGGTATTGCGCGGCATTGATGCGGCACAGGCTGCGGGCCTGCGCGTCAAGATCAATGCGGTGGCCCTTAAAGGGTTCAATGAGCCTGAGCTGGCCCAGATCACCGAATGGTGCGCTGAGCGCGACATGGACCTTACATGGATCGAAGTCATGCCTATGGGCGACATCGGCAACGAAGACCGACTGGACCAATACTGGTCGCTCAAAGATGTGCGCGCGGCCTATAGCGAACACTACACCGTGACGGATCTGGCCGAGAACTCCGGCGGGCCTGCACGCTACGTGCGCCTTGAAGAGACCGGCCAGAAGATCGGATTCATCACACCGCTGAGCCACAATTTCTGCGAAAGCTGCAACCGTGTGCGCCTGACCTGCACCGGCGAGATTTACCTGTGTCTTGGCCAAGAAGACAGCGCCGACCTGCGCGCGCCCCTGCGGGCACATCCTGATGACAATGGCCCGCTTGAAGACGCCATTCGCGCGGCGATCAACCTGAAGCCCAAAGGCCACGATTTCGACTATTCCCGCCAAACGGCAGGCGGCCAGATGCCACGCCACATGAGCCACACAGGCGGCTGAACCCGATGCGCACGCCAATGCTCTACAGAGTCTATGTCGCGCTGAGCATGGCTTTGGTGCCTTTCGCCGCGCATTTGGCGATCAAGAAATTGCGCACTGCCGATGTGCCTGTTCACCGCGCACATGAACGCCTTGGTCACGCCACCGAAATCCGCGCAGATGGCACATTGATCTGGTTTCATGCCGCCTCTGTCGGGGAAAGCCTGTCAGTGCTGGCCCTGATCACCCGCATGGGCGTCGCCTTGCCTCAGGCACATTTCCTGATCACTTCCGGCACGCCCACTTCTGCCGCGCTGATTGCCCAACGCATGCCGCCGCGCTGCGTGCACCAGTTTGCCCCGCTCGACGCGCCCGGGCCCCTGAAACGTTTCCTACGCCATTGGCGTCCCGATGCCGCGATCTTTGTAGAGAGCGAGCTGTGGCCACAGATGCTGCGCCGCACCCACGCCACCGGGGCTGCAATGGCGTTGGTCAACGCGCGCCTGTCCGAAAAATCTCTGCGCGCTTGGGCCAAGCGTCCGCGCCTCGCCGCCTATTTGCTGGAGGTCTTCGACCTCATCCTCACCCAGAACGATGCGATGGCCGAAGCAATGGTGCGCATCCATGCCCCGGCCCCAAAAGTTGCGCGCGGCCAGAACCTCAAGTCCTTTGCCGGCCCGTTACCATGTGATGAGGATCTGATTTTCAACGCACGGGCTGCTTTGGGTCACCGGCCCGTCTGGGTTGCGGCCTCCACCCATGCGGGCGAAGAGCAGATCGCCCTCGCCGCCCATAAAAAACTGGTTGAGACGCACCCCGATCTGCTGCTTATCCTTGTCCCGCGACACCCTGAACGCGGAACAGAAGTGGCGCAGCTTATCGCGGATGCGGGGATCGAATACACCTGCCGTAGCCGTGGTGACATGCCGGCAGGCGCGGTCTATCTGGCCGATACTTTGGGTGAGTTGGGCAACTGGTTCGCGCTGAGCGAAATCGTGTTTCTGGGCGGCTCCCTGCTACCTATCGGCGGTCACAATCCGTTCGAGGTCGCACAGTCGGGGGCCACTGTGCTGTCGGGCAACCATGTCTTTAACTTTGCCGAAACCTATTCCGCGATGGAGGCCGTAGGTGCAGCCCAGCTCGTAGCTGACGCCGACGATCTCGCTGTAAAAGTGGATGCCCTACTGCGCGAAAGCCATCGCCGCGACAAGGCCGTGATCGCCGCCAAGGAATTCGCGCAACAAGAGACGGGCAAGCTTGATATAATCGCCGCTCGCCTGATCAAAGCACTGAGGATTGCATGACCAATCGCCCCCCGATTGACGTGATTGCTCCTAACTTCAAGCGCCGCCTATCGGGGGTGACGGCAACAGTCGTGCGTCTGGTACCTGTTCAGGCCCGCGACATCGCGATTGTCGCCACCGGCCCTGTGTTGCCCGCCCATGTGCCGCAGATTTCGCTATTGTCACTGCTGACCCTGCCCCGCAAACACCGCCGTGTCTGGCACGCGCGTCGCAACGTGGAGATGCTTGGCGGGCTTGGGTTGAAATACCTGTTGGGCAAACGGTTCAAGTTGATGTTCACCTCTGCATCCCAGCGCAAACAATCAGGTCTGACGCGGTGGCTGATCCGGCGCATGGACGCCGTGGTGGCAACGTCTGACAAAACGGCCGCCTACCTTGAGGTGCCCGCGACAGTCATCATGCACGGCATCGACACTGACACTTTCGCCCCATCGCAGGACCGCACCGCTCTGCGTGCGCGTATGGGTCTGCCCACCACGGGGCCGCTGATCGGATGCTATGGCCGCATCCGCGCGCAAAAAGGCACCGATGCTTTTGTGCATGCGATGATTGATGTGCTGGGAAAACATCCAGATGCGACCGCTATCGTCATGGGCCGCGCCGTGGGCGAAGACGACGCCTACCTGAACAAGCTGAAACAGGCCGTCAAGGAGGCGGGCCTAGCTGACCGCATTCTGTTCAAGCCCGAAGTTCCCACCGATGCCATGGCGGACTGGTACGCGGCACTAGACTTGTACGTTGCCCCCCAACGCTGGGAGGGCTTCGGCCTGACCCCGATTGAGGCAATGGCAACGGGTTGCCCCGTGGTCGCCACCCGCGTCGGTGCGTTCGAGCAATTGATCGTGGAAGGCGTCACTGGCTCGTTGGTGGACGCAGATGACATCCCTTCCCTTGCTCGGGCGACGGATGCGGCCCTGACGAACACGGCCCGCCTGAGCGAATGGCGCACAGCCGCGCGCGCGCATGTGTTGGAAAGCTTTTCGATTGAATCCGAAGCCCAAAGCCTGATCGCGCTTTATAGAAAGCTGCTGGCCTAACACTTCAATCCGGACCGGAGTGGATCAGGGGAACAGTATGTCCCCCTGATATCCGCATTCAGCTCACCGGCATCCGCTGTTCAACGATACCTGCCCACCAGCTACACCCAGCCGGAATCACATCATCGTTAAAGTTATATAGCGGATGGTGGACCATTGCCGTGTCGCCGTTGCCGACCAGAATATAGGCACCCGGACGTTCTTCAAGCATGAAGGCGAAGTCTTCGCCGCCCATGACAAGCGGTGCCTCAGCGCATTCCCCCGCCACGCTGCGCGCAACGTCTGCGGCGAAAAGTGTCTGTTCTTCGTGGTTGACCATCACCGGATAGTTCCGCTCGTACGTCACGCGGGCCACGCCACCCATGGCAGTTGCAATGCCGGAACAGATTTCGTTCACGCGCTTGTCGGCCAGATCACGCAACTCCAGTGACATGGTGCGCACGGTGCCCTTCAGGGTCACCTTCTGCGGGATCACGTTGTAAGCGTTCGATGACGTCTCGAACGACGTGATCGAAACAACAATGTTGCCCACCGGATCGGCATTGCGGCTTACGATGCTTTGCAAGGCGGTCACGACCTGAGACGCGATGACGATCGGGTCAATCGTCTCGTTCGGTTTGGCAGCGTGGCCGCCCAACCCTTCGATTTCGATGTCCAGCAGATCGGTCGCTGCAAAGAACGGACCGGGGCGGATGGCAAAGCTGCCTGCGGGCATGCCGGGCCAGTTGTGCATACCGTAAACTTCCTGAATCCCCCAACGATCCATCATCCCGTCTTTGCACATCTCATGGCCCCCGCCGCCGCCTTCTTCGGCTGGCTGAAAAATCACCACTGCCGTGCCGTCGAAATTACGGGTCTCGGCCAGGTACTGCGCTGCCCCCAGCAGCATCGCTGTGTGCCCGTCATGGCCGCAGGCGTGCATCGCGCCGTCTGTCTTAGAGGCATACTCAAGCCCTGTTGCCTCATGGATCGGCAGCGCGTCCATATCCGCACGCAAGCCAACAACCTTGCCAGAAGCAGTCTCTCGCCCCTTGATCACGCCAACAACGCCCGTACGCCCGATGCCCTCGACGACTTCGTCACAGCCAAACGCCCGCAGCTTTTCAGCGACTGTCGCGGCGGTGCGATGCGTCTCAAACAGGATTTCGGGATGTTCGTGCAGATCACGTCGCCAAGCGGTAATATCTGTATGCAATTCGGCAAAGCGGTTCTTAACGGGCATGGGAGATTCCTTTGTGTGCTGAGGGGTTTGGGCGGACGGTAGCCAACTGTAGCCCCCGCCGCCAGAGGGTGCGACATCACGTCAGCGGCATGCGCCGCTCTACCACCTCGGCAAACCATGAACAGCCTGCCGGGATCGCCTCATCGTTGAAGTTGTATTCGGGGTGGTGCACCGTGGCCCCCCCGCCGTTGCCAAGCATGATATACGCGCCGGGACGTTCTTCGAGCATGTACGAGAAATCCTCACCTGCCATGATAGGAGGCGTGTCACGGTCTACGCCGGGCGTTACGACTTCGGCGGCGTCGGCAGCAAAATCGGTATGATCGGTGTGGTTGACCGTGGCGGGGTATCCGCGCTCGTAGTTGATTTCGGCCACACAACCGTGCGCGCGCGCAGTCAGGTCCACAATCTCTTCAAGTCGTTTTTGCGCCAGATCGCGCACGCCGCTGTCCAGTGACCGAACAGTGCCACCCAAGTGTACGCGGTGCGGGATAATATTGAACGCTTCACTGTCAGAGCGCATCACGCAGACCGACACCACCACCTGTTTGAGCGGGTCCACATTCCGGCTGGCGATGGATTGCAACGCCAGCACGATATGAGCGGTAGCCACATTCGGATCGATCGCCTCATGCGGGGCCGCTGCATGGCCGCCCTGCCCCGTGATGGTGATTTCAAAGTCGTCTGTCGCAGCAAGAAGCGCACCTGCGCGAATATGAAAGCTGCCCACCTCGGCGTCCGGCATGTTGTGCAGACCGTAAACCTCATCAATGCCCCAGCGGTCCATGAGCCCGTCTTTGCACATCTCGCGGCCACCGCCTCCGCCCTCTTCGGCTGGTTGGAAGATCAGCACAACCTTACCGTCGAAATTACGGGTTTCTGCCAGATATTGCGCAGCGCCCAGCAGGATCGCAGTGTGGCCGTCATGTCCGCAGGCGTGCATTTTGCCGGGGATCTTTGACGCATATTCCAGCCCAGTGGCTTCTTCGATCGGCAGCGCGTCCATGTCTGCGCGCAAGCCAATGGCGCGTCCGGATGCGGTGTTGCGCCCTTCGATCACAGCGACAACACCGGTCCGGCCGATGCCTGTGGTGATGTCGGAGATGCCAAAACTGCGCAGCTTTTCTTCTACAAATTTGGCGGTTTCGTGCACGTCGAATTGAAGTTCGGGGTATTGGTGCAGATGCCTGCGCCATCCGGTGATCTCTGCATGCATCTCTGCGAATCGGTTCTTGATCGGCATGGTTGGAATCCCTTGTTGAAAAGCGTCTTAAACGTCAGGGCCCGGCACCATCGGGGTGCCATCGCTGAAGCGTGCGAAACGAAAACGTGTCATATCGTGCCCTGCGGGGCGATCCATTGCCAGATCGGCAAGGATACGGCCCATCGCAGGCCCGATGCCAAAGCCATGACCGCTCATCCCGGTGCCAACGATCAGGCCGTCGATAGGTGTGTGATCCACAACCGGCACAATGTCTGGCATGGTGTCGATCATACCCGCCCAAGCGGTCTTGATCTTGACTGTCCCCAGCTGGGGAAACATATCCCCGAAATCACGGGCCAGCTTGGCGATAATGTGCGGAACCGGTCTGGGATCGAGTATGCGCATACGCTCGAATGGCGTTTCATCTTCAGCACTCCAACGGCGCTTTGTACCCCATGCATCGGGAAACCCGTGCGGGGCTGCGGGTTTAAGGCGGCAGCCAAACGGGTCAATCCGCAACTGTGCTAAAAATTTGGGCAGCGCGCGGAAGGCATCCGGCCCGACAAACAGCTCAGACGTCATATTCGGCGCCAGCGAATAGCCCCCATCGGCGCGACGGCGAAACGCCAGCCGCTTGGACGAACAGGCAGACTGGCCCACATCCGGCAATGGCTCTGTTGCGGCGACTTGCGAGCGGACGGACAGCTGTGGCAACGCAACGCCGTGATTGCGCAGAAACAAGGACGACCACGCGCCGCCTGCCAGCACCACCCGCGGCGCCGCAACACGGCCTATTTCTGTCACCACACCCGCGACCTTACCACCTGTGATATCCAGACAACGCACCGCGCAATGTTCGATGATCTGCACGCCCTCGCGTACGGCAATCTCGGCGATTGCGGGCACGGCGACCCACGGCTCAGCACGGTAATCGGATGCTGTGTGCAGGGCGCCCAAGGGTTGATCCGTCAGACCGGGGTAGAGCTGCGCGACCTCGGCCTTGCTGAGGATGCGGCTGTTGACCCCGTTGGCGGCGGCATGCGGCAGCCAGCTTTCATAGCGCCCCATCGCCGCCGCGTCATATCCCAGATATGTCACGCCAGCCTGTGTCAGCCCGATTTGCTGGTTGGTCTCACGAGAAAGGTCTTCCCACAGGTTTTGCGCCTCAGCCATGATGGGCATTTCTGCCGGATCGCGGCCCTGTTGGCGAATCCATCCCCAATTGCGGCTCGATTGTTCTGCCGCAACCAGACCCTTTTCGAGCACAACAACCTTGGCACCTGCACGCGCGGCATAAAGCGCCGTACAGATACCAATAATGCCGCCACCAATAACCACCAGATCAACGGCCTCGGGCAAATCGCCGGTATGGCGTTGTGCCTGAGACAGCGTGATCGGAAAGACGTTATTTACTGACAAAGCCGTTCGACCAGCTTGCGCATGAAATCATGGCCCGCGTCGAATTGGGCGATCTCGATAAACTCGTTTGGTTGGTGAGCTTGGGCGATGTCACCCGGCCCGCAGATCACCGCGCTATAGCCTGCTTCCTGAAACTGGCCCGCCTCTGTACCATAGCTGACTTTGTGGCTGGCGTTATCACCGGTGATCTGACGCACCAGAGTTTCCGCTTCGCCGTCCTCTTCTGGCTGCAACGCGGGCACATCAAAGCGTGGTGTGATCTCGATTCGCGTCTCCGGGACGACAGCCTGCATCGCTTCTTCGACCTCGCGCACTTTTTTCAGATAGTCGATCTCCCACTTTTCCTTGTCCTCTCCGGGAACGACGCGGAAATCCATGGCGAAATGACAGTCTTTGGCTGTGATATTATGCGCGGTCCCGCCCGAGATCATGCCAACGTGCACGGTGGTAAAGGGCGGGTCGAACATCGCGGCCAGCTCGGACGGTTTGGCCTCCATGTTGGCTGTGTTCTGCTCGTTCGCCCATTCGATCAATTTGGCCCCTGCCATGATTGCATTCACGCCCGTGTGCAGCAAAGATGAATGAACCTCAAAACCCACCACATGGGTGTTGAAGCCAGAACCACCTTTGTGTCCGGTAACGGCCTGCATGCTGGAGGGTTCACCCACGATGACGGCACTGCCCTTGGGCACTACGCCCTGCATCGCCTGAATCATCGGCGGCGCGCCAGTGCAGCCGATTTCTTCGTCAAAGCTGAGCGCGATTTGCAGCGGGCGCTTGACGCCTGCGTAATGCGCCTCGACCAGAGCCCAAATAGCCAGCGCGTCAAACCCCTTCATGTCACAGGTGCCGCGCCCGTAATACTTGCCGTCTTTTTCGACGACACTAAACGGATCGGTATCCCAGGGCTGACCATCAATCGGCACCACATCGGTGTGGCCCGAAAGTACGATGGCGCCCTCTACTTCGGGGCCGACATGGGCGAACAGTGCGTGCTTGGGCTGGTCGGGATCAATGTAGCGGTGTGAAGCGATTCCATGCCCCGACAGGTATTCTTCAACCCAGTCGATCAGCGGAATATTCGTGTCACGCGACACGGTTGGAAAACTGATGAGCTTCGTCATCAGCTCTAGCGGGGTCATACGGTTGGTCACAATCGGTATCCTCCTGAAACGGTTAGCACTTCACCCGTGATAGCGCGTGCTCTGTCACTTGCCAGAAACCAAACGGCGTCTGCAATATCTGATGGTTCTGCCAGACGCCCAAGCGCCGTCATCTCAACGAATGCTTGGGTCAGCGCCGCATCACGAGGCGCTTGCGGGATGTTAACGGCCCCCGGAGCCACGGCGTTTACACGTATGCCACGCGGCCCCAGCTCCTTGGCCATTGCGCGGGTCCACAGATCAAGCGCCGCTTTGCTGGCACCGTATAAGGCAGCCCCTTTAGGCGGCAGCACCCCATTGACCGACGAAATCCCGATCACAGATGACCCACGCCCCAAGTGTGGCAAGGCCGCTGCGAGCAGTCCAGCCGGAGCCAGCACATTCAGGTCAAAAATATCGCGCAAAGCGTCTTGATCAAAACTGTCTACAGGAGAGCATGCGATGTTGCCTGCATTGTTTACAATCACATCGAGGCGGCCGAACTTAGCAAGGACCGCATCCACCACGCGGCTATAGCTTTGCGGATCGGTCAAATCTGCCTCTATAGCAAGCACACCATCGGGCAGACCTTCAGGCGCTGTCGTCAAATGCGTGATCGCTACTGCGTAATCGTCACTCAGCGATGTCGCTATCGCCTGCCCAATCCCACGCGCCGCGCCTGTCACAAGAGCGACCTTCGTGGCGACGCGTGATGTCATTTTCAATAACCGCTGTCAGTAATCAGTACCTTATGTCCCTTACCCACGTCGCGGTAAATGCTCGGCTCTGCCGTGTAGCTGGCGGGGTGGATCGGGGAGGGAATCGGTTTGAAGTTCAGGTCTTGTTCGGCCTTGCGCTTGCGCGGATCAGCGATCGGCACGGCCTTCATCAACGCTTGGGTATAGGGGTGCTGCGGGTTCTCGAAAACCTCGCGGCGCGGCCCCAGCTCAACAATACGGCCCAGATACATGACGCCGACATAATGGCTTACCCGCTCGACCACAGCCATGTCGTGAGAGATAAAGAGATAGGAAAGCTCCATCTCCTGCTGCAATTCCATCATCAGGTTAAGCACCTGCGCCTGTACGGACACGTCCAGCGCCGACACCGCCTCATCCGAGATGATGAGCTTGGGCTTTAGCGCAAGGGCGCGGGCAATCGCGACGCGCTGACGCTGGCCGCCAGAAAGCTCATGCGGGAAGCGGCGCATAAAGCTGCGCGGCAGTTCTACGCGGTCAAATAGGGTCTCGACCCACTTCGTGACTTCAGCGCCCTTCATCAAGCCATAGTTATGGATCGGCTCTGCCACCTGATCGGCCAAACCCATTTGAGGGTTGAGCGAGGCAAACGGATCCTGAAAAATCATCTGCATATCAAGGCGTGCGGTGCGCAAGTCCGTTGAGTTGAGCGCCATGATATCTTTGCCACCCAGATTGACCTCACCCGACATCGGCTCAACCAGCCGCAGGATCGACCGGCCCGCAGTGGACTTGCCACAGCCGCTTTCACCGACAAGGCTCAGTGTCTGGCCCTTGTTGATCGTGAACGACAGATCCTCGACCGCGTGCACATTCGCCACAGTACGGCGCAGCAGGCCGCCCGTCACCGGAAAGCGCGTTGTCAGGTTCTTGACCGTTAGCAGCACCTCATCAGTGCCTTTGATGGGAACAATCGGCTTGTCCTCACTGCCCAGCAACTTCATCGGCTCGGGATAATCCTTGCCGGTCATCTCACCCAGCTTGGGAACCGCCGCAAGCAACGCCTTTGTGTAGGGATGCTGGGGGTTTTCGAAAATCTCCTCGACTGTCCCCTCTTCAACTTTGTTACCGCGGAACATGACGACCACACGGTCGGCCATTTGCGCCACCACCGCCATGTCGTGCGTGATGAACATAACGGCTGTCCCCGTCTCACGCTTCAGGCGGTCCATCAGCGCCAGAATTTCGGCCTGAATGGTTACGTCCAAAGCGGTTGTCGGCTCATCTGCGATCAGCAGGCGCGGCTCGCACGCAAGTGCCATCGCGATGACAACGCGTTGGCGCATCCCGCCAGAAAGCTCGTGCGGGTATTGGGTCAGACGTTTTTGCGGCTCTGGAATGCGCACCTGCGTCATCAATTCCAACGCGCGCGCCTCGGCTTCTGCCTTGGTCATGCCCTTGTGCAGACGCAGCCCCTCGGTCAGCTGCTTTCCGACGGTAAAGACAGGGTTCAGCGCGGTCATCGGCTCCTGAAAGATCATCCCGATCTCATTGCCGCGAATCCCGCGCATGTTCTCTTGCTGGGCGGTGACCAGATCAATTTCGCCCGCATCGCCGCGGTCAAACATCAGCTTACCCGCCGCAATTTCGCCGCCACCGAATTCGACCAACCGCATCAGCGACAAAGACGAAACCGATTTGCCCGAGCCTGATTCCCCCACCACGCAGACAGTTTCACCCGGATGGATGTCAAAAGAGACGTCTTCCACGCCAACAACAGGACCATCCTTGGTTTGGAACTCCACACGAAGGCCTTCAATTCGCGCAATCGGCGCCTTGTGAGAATGGTCTAACATGTCGTTCCTTTCAGATCTCACCCGCGCAGCACAGGGCGTTAGCGCACACGCTATGCGCAAGCTTGAGGCACGTCAAACGCTCTGGGTGCATTCCGAAGTGGCAGTTGGGAAAAAAATGGAGGCCTCCTACATTTTCATCAACGGACGGCAGGTAGAACGCTTGCAATTTCTCCACTTTCTGTTTCAATCCGGCTACGCGCTCTGGGGGTTGCTGCAAACAAAAGGTGAATTTGTGATGTGTTTACACAAGTTTACCATGCGTAATTAAGCCCCTCCCGAGAACAATAAGGAACGTCCCCGATAGCGGGGCGAGAAAGGCACAGTTTACCTGTGTCCAACATGGAGTACGATATGAAGATGAAAACCCTTTTGATGGGTGCGATTGCGACGAGCGCATTTGCCCCTATCGCTTTCGCGGATGGCCATGAAGGCGAACGCGGTCGCGATGGCGATGTGAAAGTGCTGTATTGGCAAGCGCCATCCATTATGAACCCTTTCCTGTCCGGTGGCACAAAAGACGTTGAAGCGGCGTCTCTCGTTGTCGAGCCGCTGGCGCGCTACACCGAAACCGGTGCTTTGGTGCCGTGGCTTGTGACCGAAGTGCCGACAGTGGCGAACGGTGGCGTGTCCGAAGACCTCACCACCATCACATGGAACATCACGCCGGGCATCGTATGGTCCGACGGCACACCGTTCACTTCCGCAGATGTCAAATTCTCCGCTGAATACTGCATGCACCCCGAAGGCGGCTGCGCACAGGGCGCAAAGTTTGATGGCGTTGAAAGCGTAGAAGCGATTGACGATCTGACTGTCAAAGTCACGTTCGACACGCCCAAGCCAAACCCGTATGGTCCTTTTGTCGGTGGCGAAAGCCCCATCATTCAGGCAGCACAGTTTGCTGAATGCCTTGGTGCCCGCGCGCCAGAGTGTACCGAAGCAAACTTTAACCCAGTTGGCACCGGTCCGTTCAAAGTAACAGACTTCCGTCCCAATGACGTGATCACGCTGGAAGCCAACGAAAACTTCCGCATCGAAGGCAAACCTGCCTTTGCATCCATGACCTTCAAAGGGGGCGGCGACGCAGCTTCTGCCGGTCGTGCGGTTCTGGAAACAGGCGAGTTTGACTACGCGTGGAACCTGCAGCTGGCACCCGACGTCATCGCGAAGATGGAAGAAGCAGGCAAAGGCGTTGCTATTGCTGGTTTCGGTCCTCTGGTTGAGCGTCTGGAAATGAACCTGACGAACCCTTCCGCGGACCTGCCACCAGAGACACGCTCCACTGTGGAAGAACCCCACCCCTTCCTGTCCGACTTTAAAGTACGCAAAGCGCTGTCGATGGCTATCGACCGTGAACTGCTGACCGAAGTTGGCTACGGCAAAGCGGGTAAACCTACGTGTAACCTCGTTCCTGCTCCTGCGATCTATAACTCTGACAACACAGAGTGTCTGACACAGGACCTTGAGGGCGCCAAAGCATTGCTGGACGAAGCAGGCTGGACAGACAGCGATGGTGACGGCACACGTGACAAGGACGGCGTTAAGCTGGCGATCCTGTACCAGACATCCACAAACGCTGTGCGTCAGGATTTCCAGGCACTGATCAAAGACTGGTGGAACCAGATCGGCGTAGAAGTAGAACTGCGCAATCTTGACGGTTCCGTATTCTTCGGTGGTGACCCAGGTTCGCCTGACACGTTCCAGAAGTTCTATGCTGACGTGGAAATGTACGCCAACACCTTCAACGGCACAGACCCACAGTCCTATCTGTCGGCCTACCGTTGCGGCAACGAGCCTAAGCCATCCAGCCAATGGCAGGGTGAGAACATCAACCGCTTCTGCGACCCAGCCTATGACGCCATGCTTGATGAGCTGGCCCAGACCGGCGACATCGACAAGCGTGGCGAAATCGGCCGTAAGCTGAACGACATGGTAACAAAAGAAACCATGACCATCGTGCCGCTGGTTAACCGTGCCCGCGTTTCCGCACACTCCAACAGCCTTGGTGGCGTTGTGCTTAACGTTTGGGACTCCGAACTGTGGAATGCCGCAGATTGGTATCGCAAAAAGTGATAGCTGTTGTGGCGGGGGCTTCCCCACCATACTGTTAGACCTTATTGGGCGGGGGAGACCCCGCCCTATTTCCAACAACAGACTGATTAATAAAGGCGCCGCTTGATGCTGAATTTCACCATCCGACGACTGCTTCTCTCCATTCCGACGCTATTATTTATCAGCCTCGTGATATTCATGCTGCTGCAACTCGCCCCCGGTGACCCGATGGCGCAGGTTCCGCTTACCGTGCCGCCGGAAGTGAAGCAAAAAATGCGCGAAGCACTGGGCCTTGGTGCGCCCGTGCATGTGCAATACTTAAAATGGCTCTACCAATTCTTTGTGGTCGAACCATCTGTCTTTATCGACTATCTGACCCGCGATACCTTCCTGTTCGGCTGGCTGCCCGATACGCAGCTGAGCATGACAATGGACGCAGCCACCGGCACACTGGTTGAAACACAGCGCGTCATCAGCTGGCAGACCCGCAGCCCGGTCATGGATATTGTGATCCAGCGGATGCCGCAGACGCTTTGGGTTGTTGGCCTGAGCTATGTCGTAGGCATCCTGATCGCGATCCCGATCGGTATCTATTCAGCTTACCGGCACTATTCGCTTTTCGATCAGGCGGGTACGTTTGTCACGATGGTGGGTTTTTCGATCCCGCCCTTCTTTACCGGCCCCCTGCTGATCGTAATTTTCTCTGTCACACTGGGCTGGTTGCCGTCGATCTATGACACCACCTTGGTGGTTGACAGCTGGGCGACCTTCAAAATCCAGCTCATGCAGATGATCATGCCGGTCATGGTGCTGGCCCTGCAAACCACTGCACAGATCAGCCGCTACATGCGCTCTGCCATGCTCGACAACCTCAATCAGGATTATGTGCGCACTGCCCGCGCCAAGGGACTGAGCGAGAGCGTCGTCGTCATGGTCCATGTGCTGCGCAACTCGATGATCCCAGTGGTCACCATCATCGCCCTCGGCATGCCGGCCATTTTTGGCGGCGCGATCATTACCGAAAACGTGTTTAAAGTGAACGGCATCGGCCAGCTGCTGCTGACCGCTCTGTTCGCCAACGATCTACCCATGGTCATGACACTCACCTTCATCTTTGCGATCCTCATCGTACTGTTTAACCTCATCGCCGACATCCTCTACGGCGTGCTTGACCCAAGGATCCGCTATGACTGAGCAAGCAATCCCCGCAAGCCCCCTTGAGACCGACCTCGAGATCTATGGCGCGCTGCAAGACAAAGGCCCCTCTACCCCGCCGCGCAGTCAATGGCGCGATGTTTGGGACCAGTTCCGCAAGCATAAAGGCGCACTGTTCGGTGGTGGCTTTTTGCTGTTCATCACCCTTGCCGTGTTGCTTGGCCCTTACCTGTGGGACCTCGCCCCGACCAAGCTTGATATCCGCAACAAGGACTGGCGCCCGATCTACACGCTGATCTGGGATGGCGACGCAAAAGCAGGCTGGGCGCATCCATTTGGCACCGATCAGTTGGGCCGCGATATTCTAGCGCAGATGATTTACGGCGGACGTGTGTCCATGGCTGTGGGGTGGTCCGCGATGATCCTGTCGCTGCTGATCGGCACGGCTGTGGGCGTGGCGGCAGGCTATTTCAAACGTCTCGACTTTTTGCTGATGCGCTTCACCGATCTGGTCCTGTCGCTTCCGATCCTGCCGCTGGTTCTGCTGGCAGTGACGTTGTTCCGTCAGCCGCTCACCAGCTTCTTTGGCAGCCCCGAGGCCGGCATGTTCGTTCTTATCGTGTCAGTGATCGCGCTGACATCCTGGATGCAGACCGCGCGTATCGTGCGCGGTGACATTCTGGCACTGAAGGAACGAGAGTTCATCCTTGCCGCCCGCTCCATTGGATCGACCAGCAGCAAGATCATCCTGCGCCACCTGCTGCCCAACGTGATTTCACCCATCATGGTGTCGGCAACACTTGGCCTCGCGACCGCCATCATCACCGAGTCAGCGCTTAGCTTCCTCGGCGTAGGCTTCCCGTCTGACTTCCCGACTTGGGGCAAGCTTTTGTCGGATGCGGTTGACCGTATGCAGGAATACCCAGAGCGTGTGATGCTGCCAGGCATCCTGATCTCGCTGACCGTGCTGAGCGTGAACTATCTTGGTGACGGTTTGCGCGACGCGCTTGATCCACGCATCCGAGGCCGTTGATCTTGCGGGCGCGCATGGCAGAGCCTGCGCGCCCGTTACCGCCCTCCCTGCCCTCACACGAAACCAATGATGCCTTAACCGATACGTTTGCGTATCCGCCGCACTGCCATCCAAACCAACCCAACCACGGGTAAGGTCACTGCCGCAGTCAAAAGCCCCTTGGACAGCCCTGTCACGTCCGTCAGCGGATAAAGCAGATAGCTCACCAACGAGACTGCGTAGTAGCTGATCGCGACCACAGACAACCCCTCCACCGTGTGCTGCAATCGCAGCTGCAAGTCGGCGCGCTTGTCCATGCTCTCTAAGATGGCCTGATTTTGCGCAGAGCGTTCCACGTCGACGCGCGTCCGCAACAGATCAGAAGCCCGCAGCGCCCGCGCCGACATCCGCTCCAGCCGCCGCTCCATTGAAATGACGGTCCGCATTGCAGGCTCGTACCGGCGCATCATGAACTCTCCAAAACCCTGCCGCCCGGCAAAACGGCTCTCACGCAGAGCCGTGATCCGCTCATCAACAATCGCCTTATACGCCGCCGTACCCGCAAACCGGAACGCGCTTTGCGCGACCACGTTTTCCAGCTCAACCGAGACATCCAACAGCGCGTCCAGCGTCGCCTCCGGCCTCAACTCCTTTGCGCTCATCTGGGCCATCAGGTCGCTCAGTTGCTTGTCCAACTGCCCCACCTTGCCACCAACCTCGCGTGTGAGCGCAAAGCCGAGCATCGACATGGTCTTGTAGGTCTCGACCTCCAGCAGACGCTGGATGATGCGCCCTACACGCCGTGTGCCGGTCTGTTCAGGGACGAAGACGGCAAACCGTGTGTGCCCTGCCGGATCAATACGAAAGTCGCTGGCGACCACTGCCGCCCCCTCCAACACCTGCGCGGCCGCAAGGCTTTCCGGCACAAACCATTCGCGCAACTGGTCCAGCATGTCCTCCTGCTTGGCGGGTTCGGGCATCAACCGCAAAAGACATGACGTCAGCCGTTGGCCGGGTGCCGCGTCAAGCCAGTGGGTAGGAAAGACGTCAAACTCTGCTGGATCAAAGGGCCGTGCGCTCAGGTCATCGCCAAACGCGGTATAGGTCACGAACTCCGTGTGCTGCTCCCACTTCAGGTGAAACTTGCCCATCGCCCCGTAATAATGCGTGGCGTCAGGGTCCGGCAGCGGCGCACCGTAGTGCTTCAACAAGGCGACCAGATGTTCCATATCCGCGCCACGGTCCCGATTGCGGGCTGCGGCATCACCTGCCTGTTTGATCGCCAGAAACGCCACAACCTGAGGTGCGTCGACGTTGGGAAAGGGCCGCGCGTGCAGCTCTCCGGTTAAGGCATAGCGCAGCGGATGGTCAGAAATGGGAGGCATGGTGCAAGTTCTCCAACAGGTTTCCACCTTCATGACCCATGATAGGCCTGCGGCTCAACGATGAAGGCGCCACTTTGAAGGTAGTTTGGGCGCACCGTGGCATACTTTTCCACCTATCGGAAATTGCACACCTTTGATCGCGTGTGCGGACCCTGCATACCAGAAGCCCAAAAGCAAAACGCCCCGCTGTTTCCAGCAGGGCGTTTCAGATAATGTGTTGACCAGTTTACGATAATCCGACGGCCTTAGTCGATCATCGGCAAAAGTTTATCCAATGACGCCTTCGCATCCCCGTAGAACATCCGTGTGTTGTCTTTGAAGAACAGCGGGTTCTCGATGCCGGAGTATCCAGTGCCTTGACCACGCTTGGAGACAAACACCTGCTTGGCCTTCCAGCATTCCAGAACCGGCATACCGGCGATGGGGCTGTTTGGATCGTCCTGCGCCGCAGGGTTCACAATGTCATTGGAGCCAATGACGATTGCTACATCTGTTTCAGGGAAGTCATCGTTGATTTCGTCCATCTCCATCACGATGTCATAAGGCACCTTGGCTTCGGCCAGCAGCACGTTCATGTGACCCGGCAGACGCCCTGCAACAGGGTGAATGGCGAAACGCACGTTCTTGCCCTTGGCACGCAGCTTGCGTACCAGCTCGGCAACGCCACTTTGTGCTTGAGCCACCGCCATACCGTAACCGGGGATGATGATTACGCTGTCAGCTTCGTTAAGGGCCGCAGCAACACCTTCTGCCTCGATCGCGATCTGCTCGCCTTCAACGGCCATCTGCTCGCCCGCAGGGCCGCCAAAACCACCAAGGATCACGGAAACGAACGACCGGTTCATCGCCTTACACATGATGTAGGACAGGATCGCACCCGAAGAGCCAACCAGCGCGCCCACAACGATCAGCAGATCATTGCCAAGCGAGAAGCCGATCGCCGCAGCCGCCCAGCCTGAATAGGAGTTCAGCATGGACACAACCACCGGCATATCCGCGCCACCAATCCCCATGATCAGGTGATAGCCGATAAACAGCGCCGCCAGCGTCATGATGAAAAGCGGGAAGAAACCGCCCGTATTGAAGTACCAAACCAGCGCGATCAGCGAGATACCGGCAGCCGCCGCATTCAGCATATGACCACCCGGCAGCTTTTCAGCAGAGGACGTCACACGGCCCGCGAGCTTGCCATAGGCGATCACGGAGCCTGTGAAAGTCACAGCACCGATGAAGACACCCAAGAACAGCTCAACCCGCAGAATGTTCAGCTCTACAGTTGTTTTCTTCGCGATCAACGCTGCGAAAGTACCCAGCTCTTTGATGTCGCCACCGCTTGCAACGAAATCGGCCACACGGCCCATCTCGAAGTGTGCGATCAGACCAACAAATACCGCTGCCAGACCAACAAGGCTGTGCATCGCTGCAACCAGCTCTGGCATCTGGGTCATCTGTACCCGCGTGGCCAGCTGATACCCGATGGCACCGCCACCTGCGATCAGGATAATCGACAGCAACCAAAAGCCCGAACCGGGGCCGATCAACGTCGCCGCCACGGCCAATGCCATACCGACAATGCCGTACCATACAGCACGCTTGGCGCTTTCCTGCCCGCTCAGTCCCCCCAGCGAGAGGATGAAGAGGATAGCTGCGACCACATAGGCCGCTGTTGTGAAACCAAAATCCATGATCCGCGCTCCCTTAAGATTTCTGGAACATGGCGAGCATGCGCCGTGTCACGAGGAAGCCACCGAAAATGTTGATCCCGCACATAAACAGGGACAAGGCAGCAAGTAAGATCACAAGGAAGGAGGCAGAACCGATCTGCATCAGCGCCCCCAGAATGATGATCGAGGAGATCGCGTTGGTCACAGCCATCAGCGGTGTGTGCAGGCTGTGTGCGACGCCCCAGATAACCTGGAAGCCGATGAACACAGACAGAACAAACACGATAAAGTGCTGCATGAAGCTTGCCGGAGCGACGAGCCCTACTGCCAGCAGCAACGCGCCACCGACACCCAGCAGGATTGCCTGATTTTTGGTCTGTGCCTTGAACGCTGCCGTCTCTGCTGCGCGCTTTTCTTCCGCTGTCAGCTCTTTCACAGCAGGCTTTTTGGGCGCTGCTGCAATCGCTGCTACTTTTGGAGGTGGCGGCGGGAAAGTGACGGCGTTTGCATGGGCAATGGTTGCCCCGCGGATCACGTCATCTTCCATGTTGTGATTGATAACGCCGTCTTTTTCGGGCGTCAGGTCAGTCATCAAGTGACGGATGTTTGTCGAATACAGCGTCGAGGCTTGCGCGCTCATCCGGCTTGGGAAGTCGGTATATCCGATGATGGTCACGCCATTCTCGGTCACGATCTTCTCGTCCATGACGGTCAGCTTGCAGTTACCGCCCTTTTCAGCTGCCAGATCGACGATAACAGAGCCGGGCTTCATCGCCGCAACCATGTCTTCGGTCCATAACTCTGGCGCTTCGCGGTTCGGGATCAGCGCAGTGGTGATCACGATGTCCACTTCGGGCGCAAGTTCGCGGAACTTGGCCAGTTGCGCTTCGCGGAACTCGGGGCTGGAGACAGAGGCATAGCCGCCGGTCGTCGCGCCGTCTTTCTGCTCTTCCTCGAAATCGAGGTAAACGAACTCGGCGCCCATGGATTCAACCTGCTCGGCCACTTCGGGCCGCACGTCGAACGCCAGCGTAATAGCGCCAAGGCTGGTCGAGGTTCCGATTGCTGCCAGACCGGCAACGCCCGCCCCCACAACCAGAACTTTTGCCGGAGGCACTTTGCCCGCGGCTGTAATTTGACCGGTAAAGAAACGACCAAAGTTGTTGCCCGCCTCGATCACCGCGCGGTAACCCGCGATATTGGCCATTGAGGACAGCGCGTCCATCTTCTGGGCACGGCTGATGCGCGGGATCATTTCCATCGCGACAACTGTGGCGCCCTTTTTGGCGGCAGACTTCATCTTCGCTGCGTCAGCCACAGGGCTGAAGAACGAGATCAGCGTCTGGCCCTCGCTCAGTTTTTTCATTTCTGTGGTGTTGGGCGCGCGCACTTTCGCAACGACATCCGCCTCTTTCCACAGGGCCGCCGCGGTCTTGACCACGGTCACCCCAGCAGCCTCATAGGCTGCATCGTCGAACCCTGATGCCGCTCCCGCACCGGTTTCAATGAGGCACTCATGCCCAAGTTTTTGTAATTGCAGAGCACTGTCTGGCGTCATCGCCACACGGCGCTCGCCTTCGAATACCTCTTTAGGTGTCCCGATCTTCACTCAAAATCTCCCAAATTTGCGTTTGGTGCCGAAACTGGCGTGTCGCAGATGATCATTTGACCTACCCCGCAGATTACTGACAAACAAGCGTCCCCCCTTCATAAGACGCAGGGTTCTGCGCCTTTTTCCGGTTGTCGGGAAGATTTTTTGCACGAAATTTCAGAAATCCGGCTTTGAAACAAAATTTCGCGCACCAACACAGCCGCGCAACAATGCTGCTGAGACTAGAATTAGAATCACTCGCATGCCGTTACGTAAAATGCGCAGCCCCTTTCGGCGCTGTCGGCCCCGCCCTAAGCTTTGGTAAAAGAGGAGGATACCAATGACACTTAACGGAAAACACGCGCTCATCACGGGTGGCGGTACGGGCATCGGACTGGCCATCGCTAAAATGCTGGTGGCGCAGGGCGCGCATGTGACAATCACCGGTCGCCGGCAGGAAGTGCTGGAAGAAGTTGCCACCGATGGCATGACCGCTATGGCGATGGACGTGCGCAATGAAGACGATGTTGTGTCCAAGATCGCCGCAGCTGTCGCTGCGCGCGGCCCGATCCAGATATGTGTGCCGAATGCGGGTCTTGCCACGGGCAAGGCTGCGCATAAAACGGACATGACGTTCTGGCGCGATATGATGGCCACCAACCTTGATGGCGCATTTCTGACAATCCGCGAATGCCTGCCCGGCATGCTCAGCACAGACTGGGGCCGCGTGGTTGCTGTTTCGTCCATGGCCGGGTTGAAGGGCCTGCCCGGGGCTGCGTGCTATTCCGCGTCCAAGCACGGCATGATCGGCCTGATCCGGTCGCTCAGCGAAGAATATATGGGCAAGCCCTATACCTTCAATTCACTCTGCCCGGGGTATGTGGATACCGAAATCGTCAGCCGCAACACCAAGTCCATCTCGGAGCGGGCGGGCATTTCAACCGATGCTGCGCGCGACATGATGGTTAAAGCAAATCGCCACAAACGCCTGATCACGGTGGAAGAAGTGTCTGCCGCAGCCGCGTGGTTGGTGGGGCCGGATTCAGGCAGCATCAATGGTCAAAGCATCGAAATCGCTGGCGGCATGATGTAGCGCCCAGCGCACACAGATGACAAAAAGACCGGCATCATGACCCTATGATGCCGGTTACCAGATTTTCAGATCGATAAATTCAGACAGCGCGCGCCAACGTTGCAGGACGCACCCCCGCAGCCCAGTCATGTGCTGCTTTTCCAAACGTTTCAAACAAGGGACGTGAGACCGGATCTTTTGCCGCCTCGTATTCCGGGTGCCACTGCACCGCGAGGGTAAAGCCAGGCGCGCCGTCGACGTAGATTGCCTCGGGCGTGCCGTCTTCGGCATAGCCATCCACCACAATACGCGGCCCCGCAACCTTGATCCCCTGCCCGTGCAATGTGTTGGTGCGCACAACTTCCGCCCCCATCACCTTGTGAAAAACGCCACCCGAAGTGAAGCGCACGTCATGGCGCAGTTCGAACTTTTCTTCGAGCGTACCTTCCGGCGGCATACGGTGGTTCATGCGGCCCGGCAGCTCGCGGATTTCGGGATACAGTGATCCGCCCATGGCCACATTCACTTCTTGAAAGCCACGGCAAATACCAAAAATGGGCTGCCCCACGTCGACACAGGCACGCGTCAACGCCAAGACCAAAGCATCACGCGCACGGTCGAATGCACCATGTGCTTCGGTCTCTTCCTCACCATATTCTTCGGGGTGTACGTTGGGCCGACCGCCGGTCAGCAAGAACCCGTCACAGCAGTCCATCAACTCTCCGACCGATACAAGCGCCGGATCGGATGGCACCAGAAGAGGCATACATCCCGCCACTTGCGCCACGGCCTGACTGTTCATCATCCCGCCCGCATGGACAAGATATTGATCGTTCAAGACATGGCTATTGCCGATAATTCCAATAACAGGCCGACCCATGGTGTAGAGCTCCGTGATCAAGGTGATTGGTCAGAGACTAGCGGGGTTCGGATGATGCCTCAACACCACATTCGCGCGAATGCCTGCGATACAAGCATTCGCGCTGCTTTAATGAGCAGTCGCTCAGATTTCGCCAATCAGCTTGGCAGCTTCAATTCCCGCCATCGCAGCAATCGCATCATTGTCCGAGCTGTCCCCCGTCACACCGACGGCCCCGATCACATCCCCTTTGGACGAGCGCAACAGCACTCCGCCCGGTACCGGAATGACCTGCCCGCCATAGACACCATTCACTGCGGCCATGAAATACGGCTGCTGCTCGGCGCGCGCCATCTGCGCTGTGCCAGCCATTCCCAGCATGACAGCGCCGTAAGCTTTGCCATGCGCGATCGCAAACCGACCCGGTGCTGCGCCGTCTTGCCGCTCGAAAGCCTGCACATGGCCTCCTGCATCCAGTACGACGGCTGACAAAGGTTTCAGGCCGAGCTCGGCTCCTTTTTCAAACGTCTTGCGGATGATGGTCCGCGCTTTGTTCAATGATACTGTCATGGGTTCGTCCTTACAATTCTTCTGTTAGCCATAGGCGTAAGGCGAAACCTTATGGCTCCGCCCCTTAGTCCCGTTTTTCTTCAGCCAGCGGCCTTCAGTTCCAGACGCCGCGCATGCAGCACCGGTTCTGTATAGCCCGAAGGTTGGCTTGCCCCCTCAAGGACCAGATCGCAGGCAGCCTTGAACGCAATGCCGTCAAAGGCTGGCGCCATTGGTCGATACAAAGGATCGCCCGCGTTCTGCCGGTCGACAACCGCTGCCATCTTTTTCAATCCGGCCATCACTTGATCCTGTGTGATCACGCCGTGATGCAGCCAGTTCGCCAGCGCCTGCGCAGAGATACGGCACGTTGCGCGGTCCTCCATCAGACCGACGTCGTTGATGTCTGGCACTTTTGAGCAGCCAACGCCCTGATCGACCCAGCGCACCACGTAGCCGAGAATACCCTGCGCGTTGTTCTCGATCTCACGGGCGATTTCTTCGGTGCTGAGGTTGCGACCGGCCAGAACCGGTATCGTCAGCAAGTCTTCCAGCGTGCCGCGCGGGCCACCTGACGCAATCTCGTCCTGACGCGCCATGACATCAACGGCGTGATAGTGCATCGCGTGCAGTGTCGCTGCCGTGGGCGATGGCACCCATGCACAGGTGGCACCAGCTTGTGGATGACCGATCTTTGTTTCGATCATCTCTGCCATACGGTCCGGCATGGCCCACATGCCCTTGCCGATCTGCGCACGACCTTTAAGCCCGCACGCCAGACCGATATCCACGTTGCGATCCTCATAGGCGCTGATCCAAGCAGAGGACTTCATGTCGCCCTTAGGCACCATCGGCCCTGCTTCCATCGAGGTGTGGATTTCGTCTCCGGTACGATCAAGGAAGCCGGTGTTGATAAACGCGACCCGCGATTTCGCTGCGCGGATACATTCACCCAGATTGACCGACGTGCGCCGCTCCTCGTCCATAATGCCAAGCTTGACGGTGTTGGCAGGCAAGCCGAGCGCCTTTTCGACATGGGTGAAAATTTCGTCAGCAAACGCCACCTCTTCGGGGCCGTGCATCTTGGGCTTCACCACATAGACGGAGCCGGTCAGCGAATTGCCCCCCTCGCGCGCAAAGTCGTGCATCGCGATCAGCGTGGTGACCATGGCATCCATCAGCCCCTCGCCCACTTCCAGCCCGTCACGGTCCAGCACAGCAGGGTTGGTCATCAGGTGACCGACGTTACGGATCAACATCAGCGAGCGGCCCTTGAGTGTCAGGGGGCTTCCATCCGGTGCCGTATAGGTGCGGTCGGGGTTCATCACGCGGTTGACGGTTTTACCGCCCTTCTCAAAGCTCTCGGCCAGGTCGCCACGCATAAGGCCAAGCCAGTTATCATAGGCAACGACTTTGTCTTCGGCATCAACTGCTGCAACGCTGTCTTCGCAATCCATGATCGTGCTAAGCGCGGACTCCATCACAACATCAGCCACATGCGCAGGATCGGTTTTGCCGATCGGATGCGTGGCATCGACTTTGATTTCAATGTGCAGGCTGTTGTTTTTCAACAAGATCGCCGAAGGTGCCGTGGCATCGCCAGTGTGGCCCGCAAACTGCGCCGGATCACGCAGCGCTGGAATTAGCGCACCATTCTCAACACTGTACCCCGTCACATCAGTATGGCTGCCGCTGGCCAGTGGGGCCGCATCGTCCAGAAACGCCTTTGCCCGCGCCACAACCCGCGCACCGCGCGCCGCGTCGTATCCGCCACCCGCAGGCAGATCGCCCAGCGCATCGGTGCCGTAGAAAGCATCATACAGTGATCCCCAGCGTGCATTGGCAGCATTCAGCGCAAAGCGAGCATTGGTGATCGGCACCACCAACTGCGGGCCGGGCGTAGAGGCGATCTCGGCGTCGACATTGCGCGTCTCGATCTCAAAGGGCGCGCCTTCCGGGACCAGATAGCCGATGTCACGCAAGAAAGAGGTGTAGGCTTCTGCATCATGCGCCTTGCCCTGCCGGTCCCGGTGCCAACCGTCTATCTGGCGCTGGATCTCTTCGCGTTTTTCAAGAAGCGCCCGATTCTTCGGGCCCATACCATGCACCAGCTCGGAAAAACCGCTCCAGAACATATCTGGCGAGACCGCCAGACCGTTCAGCGCCTTGTTTTCAATAAAATCAGCCAGCTGCGCATCAACCTGCAGCCCATTGCGATCGACTCTTTGCATGATATCCCATCCTCTGTGCTTTCGCGAAGTTTCCGATAGGAAAATCCGTTTCGCAAGGAATAATGGCAAGCCGAGCCGCTCGCAAGAGGTTTTGGTAATATTACTTTACCAATCCTCGCCGCCTCACGCAGAATCACTGCGATGACGTCGGCACCTCTCAGAGCAATAGCGGACGTCCTCCCATACCTTTGCCCACTTCTTGCGCCAGCAGAAAGGCTTTGCGCAGGTGGCGCAGATCTTCTGCGGCAGATCGGATTTCTTTACATGCTTGGCCATGGGCGCTCTCTACTATGTGACCTACCCCAGAAAAAGAGCCCCCCTAAGCGACAGCTTCTAAAGGCACGCTTATTCGGTTGCAGCCGGCGTTTCCGAAGAGTTTGTGCCCGGCGCGTAGGTGTCTGTGGGGGTCGTCGACACGGTCGGACCACCGGATTCCCCATCGTTACCAAAGCTACCGACAACAAAGGTATAGCCGACGACGCCGATCAGAATCAAAATACCAAAAGCCATCGCGCTCCTCACCCCCCAAAGGGAGGGACGGTGGTGTTTCTCTTGCTTGTCGACGTTTGTGTCAGGTGCTGACATGATCTGATCTCCTATTCACTTGCCCCAAACCATGAAGGCTGGGTGTTGCAGACCCAACGTATGTTGCGACATAAGGTTCCGAAACATACCGGACCGTGCAGGTCCACCTCAGGAGGTCCCCCATGCGCGACGCTGCCCCGCAGACAATTTATCTAAAAGACTACACGGCTTTCGGCTGGCAGGTAGAAAGCGTGGCGTTGCACTTTACCCTTGATCCGCATCACACCCGCGTGCGCAGCCGGATTACCTTTTCCCCCGATCCCAAAGCCCCCGCGCAACCTTTCTTTCTACACGGTGAAGCGCTCAAGCTGATCAGCGCAAAGATCGACGACCAGAACGTGGACGTGACGCTGACACCTGAGGGGCTGACCTGTCCGGTCCCTGATGTTCCGTTTGTGTGGGAGACCGAGGTCGAGATTGATCCCGCAGGCAACACCGCGCTTGAGGGGCTTTACATGTCGGGCGGCATGTATTGCACCCAGTGCGAAGCCGAGGGCTTTCGTAAAATCACATACTACCCCGACCGCCCCGATGTGATGAGCGTCTTTACTGTCGCCATCGACGGCCCCCACCCCGTGCTTTTGTCCAACGGCAACCCCGTCAGCACCACCGAGCATCATGCAGAGTGGCACGATCCATGGCCCAAGCCTGCCTATCTTTTTGCGCTGGTGGCGGGTGATCTGATTGCCCATGAAGGCCAGTTCACGACCCGCTCGGGCCGCGATGTTGCACTTAACCTCTATGTCCGGCCCGGCGATGAGGGCAAATGCGCCTTTGGGATGCAGGCGCTCAAGGACAGCATGAAGTGGGACGAAGACGTCTACGGGCGCGAATACGATCTGGACCTGTTCAACATCGTCGCAGTGGATGACTTCAACATGGGCGCGATGGAGAACAAGGGGCTGAACATCTTCAACTCCTCCGCTGTACTGGCCTCACAGGCGACTTCGACCGACACCAATTTCGAACGGATCGAGGCGATCATCGCACATGAGTATTTCCACAATTGGACAGGCAACCGCATCACCTGTCGCGATTGGTTCCAGCTGTGCCTCAAGGAAGGGCTGACCGTTTTCCGCGACAGCCAGTTCACTGCTGATATGCGGTCAGAGCCGGTCAAGCGCATCGAAGACGTGATCGACCTGCGCGGCCGCCAGTTCGCCGAGGATCAAGGCCCCCTTGCACACCCTGTGCGCCCCGAGAGCTTTCAGGAGATCAACAACTTCTACACGGCCACGGTCTATGAAAAGGGCGCAGAAGTTATCCGCATGCTGAAGACGCTTGTCGGCGATGACGCGTATCGCGAAGCGGTCACGCTCTATTTTGACCGCCATGACGGGCAGGCCTGCACGATTGAGGACTGGTTGCGCGTGTTCGAGGACACCACAGGCCGTGATCTGACCCAGTTCAAGCGCTGGTATTCACAGGCAGGCACCCCGCGCGTGAGCGTATTTGAGGCGTGGAACGGCAGTACATATACGCTGACCTTCCGCCAGAACCTCACCTCAAGCACAGCCACACCAGAGCCGCTGCCACAGGTCATCCCGATTGCAACCGGCCTGATTGGTCCCGATGGCAGCGAAGTTGCACCAACCCGCATTCTGGAAATGACCGAAACCACCCAGAGCTTCACCTTTGAAGGCCTCGACGCGCGGCCCACCCCGTCGATCCTGCGTGGCTTCTCTGCCCCCGTCGTGTTGGAGCACGATATGTCGGAGGACGCGCGCGCCCATCTGCTGGCCCATGACACCGACAGCTTCAACCGTTGGGAAGCGGGGCGGGCTTTGGCGCGCAATACGCTGATGGACATGATGCTCAAGGGTACGCGGCCTAACCCTGCTTACCTCAGTGGCATTCGGGCAGCGGTCACTGATGAGACCCTTGATCCTGCGTACCGCAGGCTGATGATGGCCCTGCCCGGGCAGGCTGATCTGGCCACAGCGCTGGCTGATGCGGGGCATACGCCCGAGCCTGATATCATCCACGCAGCCCTTGAGATGATGCGCGATGCCATGGCGAAAAAACTGGCCGATGTCCTGCCCTCTCTTTATGCGGCCAATCAGGTCACGGCCCCCTACCAGCCCGATGCGCAGCAGTCGGGACAGCGCGCGCTAGGCAATGCGGTCCTGTCGCTGCTGACCCGCAGCGACGATGGCGCTCAGGCAAAAGCCCAATACGACAGCGCTGACAACATGACCCAGCAGCTCGCCGCGCTGGCCAATCTGATCCGCGCAGGCCGTGGTGACGCAGCCGTAAAGGCGTTTGAGGCCCAGTGGAAAGACGACCGTCTGGTGATGGACAAGTGGTTTGGCCTGCAGGTGATCGAAGCTGACCCCGAAGAGGCTCACGAGATCGCCGCCGCCCTGACAGGCCATCCGGATTTCAACTGGAAGAACCCGAACCGTTTCCGCGCGGTGTTTGGTAGCCTTGCAATGAACCACGCAGGGTTTCACCATGCCTCTGGCGCAGGCTACCGGCTGCTCGCGGACTGGCTGATCAAACTTGATCCGGTGAACCCGCAAACGACGGCGCGCATGTGTTCGGCCTTCCAGACATGGAAACGCTATGACGCAGAGCGTCAGGCGTTGATCAAGGCAGAGGTTGCGCGCATTCTGGATACTCCGGGCCTTAGCCGCGACACCACGGAAATGCTGACCCGGATTGCCGCCGCATGACCCGTCCTTTGTGCCTGATCACCGGTGCATCAGCGGGCATCGGTGCGGCCTGTGCCCGTCTGGCCGCAGCGCGCGGATATGATCTGGTGCTCACCTACAACAGCGACCGGAACGGCGCGCAAAGCGTGGCGGACGCCTGCACGGCGTTTGGCGCACGCGCGCAGATCGTTCAGGCCGATGTCGCTGACCCGGTAGCGATTGAGCGTATCTTTGCAGCGGTAGACGCCACTGGACCGCTGGCCGCGCTGGTCAACAATGCAGGCATCGTGGGCCAAGCCACCCGCGCAAGCGAGCTGACCCATGACCGTCTGCGCCAGATGTTCGATGTCAACGTGATCGGCGCCATGCTTGTCGCGGCACAGGCCGTCAAGCGGATGGAGCCGCTGGGCAGCGGCGTGATCATCAACATCACCTCTGCCGCAGCGCGTTTGGGGTCTGCAAGCCAATACGTGGACTACGCCGCGACCAAGGCGGCTATGGACATCTTTACCAAGGGCCTTTCGGATGAGGTCGCCCCTGCGGGCCTGCGCGTCATGGGTGTTGCCCCTGGCCTGATTGACACCGACATACACGCCAAGGGCGGCGACCCCGATCGTGCCGCCCGTCTGGCAGGCAACGTGCCCATGCAGCGCACAGGCAGCGCCGATGAAGTGGCGCAATCCGTGCTCTGGCTCATGTCGGCCGAGGCAAGCTATGTCACTGGCTCCACCCTTAACGTCACTGGCGGCAGATAATCAAAGGCGCCCTCCATGCTTTATATCGTTATCATTGGTGGCCTCATCGCTGCCGGGTTCTTCACCTACCGCCAGTTTCAACGCGGTGCTTATATAGCTGGCGGCATGATTGATGCCCCTGCCCCCGTACGTGCTGCAGCCAAGCGGCTCGGGTTTCATGCGCAACCCAACGTGCACTCCATCGCCAGCATTCCCACGGATGAGCTTTGTGTCGCAGCCATGGCGGTGGCCTTTGCCCAGATGGATGACAAAGCGACACCTGATGAGGCCGTCATCATTGCCTCTCTACAAAAGCACTTTAACCTTGAACAAGCCGAGGCACAGGACATGACGCTGATGGGTCTATGGCTTGTGGAGCAAGGCGGCGGCCCGACACCCGCGTTCGAGAGGCTGACAAAACGGCTCAAGCAGCTGGATCATGGGCCGGTTTTCAGCAAGATGATGCATGTGATCGGTGATGTGAAAGCAGCTGGCACCAAGGGCATGGCCAGCGCACGGCAAGCCGACGCAATGGGCACGCTTGCCCGCATCTTCCGCACCGCATGAGCCTGCCTTACACGTATACAAGCCAGGGACGTCGTCCCGTCACCGCGGTGATCGTGGGGCTGGTATGGGCGGCGCTGCTGGCCGCGCACATATGGCTTGATGCCGCACTGGCTGTAACGCTGACGCTCGGCGCTTTTACACTTCCCGCGCTCTATGACTTGTTGGTCAATCCTCGCAGCCAGCTCACACTCGACGCAAACGCGTTAAGCTGGCAAAGTGGGCGCCAGCAGGCCGAGATCGCGCTATCCGAGATCGACCACCTGCGCTTTGACACCCGTTTGGACATGTCGGTGCGTCTGAGCGTCGTGCGTCCGTCCGGCGTCAAGATCCGCGTGCCCTATCCGGCCACGCCGCCCCATGCCGCCTTTGAGCTGCTGGCGAAAGAGGCCGGTCTGGAAACCCGCAGGCACCATTTTTCCTTGCTGGGCTAGACCGCTCAGGGGCGTGCGCGGGGGCGCGTTGCATTGCGCGGCTGACAGTAGCTTTGCCGTTTCAACCAAGAGGCCATATCGCGACGCTTGGCTGGATTGCGCATCGGCCCCCAATCGGCAGAGACCCCGCGCCATTTGCCGTCATAGCCGTGGATCACCCCGTCGCGCTTGACGGTGTGGGCCATGATCCTTGTCGCACAGCTTAGATTGGCCGCCCCGTTCTTCAGCGCCTCGCCAGTGCCGACATTGCACTTATACCCGCGCGCCGTGGCAGGCAGGATTTGTAGCAACCCGTACCATTTACCACCGCCCCCTACCGCCCACGGCTTGTAGGTGCTTTCATACTTGGCCAGGGTTGACATGTAGCCCACCCAAAAGGCGCGCCGCTGCGCGTCATCGTTCGCCCCGTAGGCCGGACACCATTCCTTGATGTCGCCCGGCACCATGTCGACCAACGGACTGCCATGATCCTTGAGCGCCGAAATCGCCGCCCGCGTCCAGAGCGCATGCCCCGGCATATGCTGCCAGCGCGTGCGCGGCACATGGCCCGACCGCACAGGTGGCCGCACTGTGATCATGCTGGCATCAATCAAGGGCACAGGGGTATTACCGGGAGCTACCAGCGCGGCATCCGCCGTCAGCACAGGCGCCAGCGGTGCAGGAACCGCCGGGGCAACAACCATTGCCAAAGCCTTCGGCGCAGCGGGAGCGGGAATTCGTCGCTCCGGCGGGCGGATTACGTCGCGCTCCTGCGCTATCCCCGCCCCTGCGCCAAGCCCGAGTACAACACTGCCTGCTATCGCAAGCCGTCCAACGATCCGGACCTGACGCCGCACTATTATATCTACGCATTTCATGAACGGCAGTATGATCTGCCCCTGTCGCAACTGACAAGTAGTTAAGCGCGGCCTGACCGCCCCATTGTCACCATCTGCGCAACACTGAGCCGATCCAGCATCAATCCGCCACCACAGCGCAACAAACTGCCCAATTCTGCGTACATTATGACGGCAAATGCCTGCCGATAATCGCGACAAGACCGCTCCTGCGCCACTTTACCGCCCCATTGGACAGGCAGATTCATCCCACACGGCAACACCAACTGATGATGGAACTCATATAATGCATCTGGGCACGCTGCTTCGCAAACTATCCGGCCTGAGCCTAAAAGCACGGGGCCCCAAATCCGACGTGTTTGCGCGCGCCGGCTTTCTGAGCCAGCCCACTGCATCTGTGAAAACCTCTCCGTTCCGCCGCAGTTCAAAGAAAACGGCAGCTGTGCAAGACACAGCTTTACCGCCGGTTGAGGCTTCTGAGCCGCCCCAGCAAGATGCCAAACTGCGCGAGATGGCGCAGGCCGAGTGGACCACATCCGCGCTCAGCAAGCTTTCTATCCCCTGCCCTGACCCAACGCTTGAGGACCGCATCCGCGACACCCATCAGAACGAGGCACTGCGGCTGGTCCGGCAGGAAGATTGGGACAAACTTACCACAATGATCGAAAGCGCTGACCGCAACAATGAAATGACCCCTGGCGGCATGGCCGTGGCCGAATTGATGGCTTTTGGTGCGCGCGCCGATGTCGTGCTTGCTGTGGAACACGCCCTGCTTGACCGTGTCCCAGCAGAAGACGCCCCAATGCTCAGCGGCATCGAAGCCTTGGAACATGTTCTGGCTGAAAACACGGATAACTATGTCATAGCAAGCATTGTCGCGCAGGCGCATATGGATATGGCGTGGTCATGGCGCGGCATCGGCTGGGACGTCGAGGTTGCACCACGCAACCGTGAAGCCTTTGACGCACATTTCGCCCGCGCCCGTGAAATCATTGAGGCACTTAACGGTGAGCCGGTCCAATCTGCCCTGTTGGCCACCACATCCTGCGCGCTGCTGCGCGGGGAGAAATGTCAAAGACGTTCAGTGGCTGATCGATATCAGGCGCTGATTGATCTGAACCCCCTTAACACAGGCCCACTGCGCGCGCTTGGCACGCATATGCTGCCACGCGCTTACGGATCTTACGAAGGGCTGGAACTTGAAGCGCGACGTACCGCTGCACGCACCCAATCTGTCTGGGGCGCCGGCGGATATACGTGGGTGATGTTTGACGCCATCAGCGTCGATGACGAAGCCTGCGCACGGCTTGACCTTCCGTTCTTCATGGAGGGCCTGCGCGACATCATCGAGCGGCGCCCAGAACCGCACACGATCAACCTGCTGGCTGCCTATTGCTCCAACACGATGGGTCAGGCCTTTTCCGGCAATGATGCGGCTGACCATATGCGCGCCCAGATTGCGGGCTGTGCAAACTGGATCGTGCGCGAGCATCTGACAGAGCTGCATCCGATGATCTGGGCCCATGCAGCGCAGGGGTTTGTCAACAACCTGCGCGTGGCCTCGGCACACCGTTTCGCCGCCGCAGGACAGGACGACGCCATGCGCATCATCGCAAGTTTGTTCAAACCTGAGATTTCCGAAGGCAAGCGCATTACCTTTACCGATAATGGTCCGATCGCAACGGCTGGATGACACGCAAGCGCCCTCTGGACAGGAATGAAGGCTCTGCCTAAGCTGCGTTCTTAGGGAGATACCAACATGACATATCAGACAGCTGCGGCAGATATTGCTCTGCGCGATCAATCAATTACCCAACGGGTGTTCGAAAACCTTGAGACGCGGCAAGACGCCGTTGTCCTGACCGACGGGATGACCGGCGCCGCGATGACCGCTGCCGAGTTTATGGCGCAGGTCAAGCAACTTGCCGGGGGGTTAACGGCCCGTGGCATGGGCGCGGGCAAGACAGTCGCACTGATGTCGCCCAATATTCCGCACTATTGCGTCGTGTTCCACGCGGTTGCTTGGGCCGGTGGCACCATCACCACCATCAACCCGACATACACCGCCTCAGAAGTGGCACACCAACTGCGCGACAGTGCCGCCGACATTCTGATCACCATTCCCATGTTCCTTGAAACCGCGCAGCAAGCCGTAAAAGATGCCGCTGGCCAACAGGTTGTCGTGATTGGCGAAGCTGATGGTGTTGAACCGCTGTCCGCCTTTTATGGCGCCCCGATGGAAACGCAGACCCCCGTCGATCTGGATGAACATCCCGTTGTGCTGCCCTATTCCTCCGGCACAACCGGTTTGCCCAAAGGCGTGCGCCTCAGCCACCGCAATCTGGTGGTCAACGTGGATCAGGTTATTCAGGGCGGTGATGTCCGCCCCGGAGAGGTCGCCGCTGCCTTCCTGCCGTTCTTTCATATCTACGGCATGAACGTGCTGATGAACGTGCACCTTGCCGGTGGCGGTGCGCTGGTCACAATGCCCCGCTTTGATCTTGAACTGTTTTTGCAAATCTCGCAGGACCACAAAGCCCGCCGGATGTGGATTGTTCCTCCGGTAGCGTTGGCGCTGGCCAAGCATCCCATCGTCGACACCTATGATCTGACGTCGGTCGAGCAGATTTTTTCCGGCGCTGCCCCGCTTGGCGCGGAAGTTTCTGATGCCGTGGCAAAGCGGCTCAACTGCGTCTCTCTTCAGGGGTTCGGCATGACCGAGCTGTCGCCAGTGTCCCACACCACCCCGTTGTCCAAGCCCAAGTCAGGTTCATCCGGCACCGCGCTGCCAAACACCCAATGCCGTATCGTCGATCCCGAAAGCGGTGAGGACCTGCCAGCAGGCAAAGAAGGAGAACTTTGGGTCAAAGGCCCGCAGGTCATGAAAGGCTACCTCAACAATGAACAAGCCACCCGTGAGACACTGACCGAAGACGGCTGGCTCAAGACGGGCGACATCGCCTACATCGACGATGAAGGCTACATGTTCATTGTGGATCGCCTCAAAGAGCTGATTAAATACAAGGGCTTCCAAGTCGCCCCGGCCGAGCTGGAGGCCACACTGGTCAGCATGGACGGCATCATCGACGCGGCTGTGATCGGCCTGCCAGATGATGAAGCGGGCGAATTGCCCGTGGCCTTTGTCGTCACCGGCGACCCCGCCCCGTCTGAGGTAGATATCAAAGCGCATTTGGCCAAGACGCTATCGACATACAAGCAGGTGCACCGCGTAACCTTCGTGGACGAGATCCCGAAATCCGCCTCCGGCAAAATCCTGCGCCGCGTGCTCAAAGCCCAGGCTTTGGCGTAAATCAAAGCCGGAGCGCTCAGGTTAGAGCGCTCCGGCAATCATTGGCTAAGCGTGATCGTCGAAGGTCTGCTTGGCTGATATGTGTTTCAGCCCACCATCCAAACATCATAGCGCGTTGTTTTGCCTAGTATCTGGTGGGAGCATGCGCGTATGCCTTCGATCGGGTCAACTTTTACCGGCCATTTCAGCACGACCCTTTTGCGCGCATTTTCGAGTGCCACGCGCACCAGATCAGCCGCGTCCTCATCCGCTCCGACAATTTCGCGCACTTGGCGCAGCTCGGCCTTCACCAACGCCGAGCTTTTGCGGGGGGGGTGCATCGGGTCAATCAAGATTGCTTCGCCGGATAGCTGCGGCAGCAAATCCTTTGCATCCCCCTTCAACAGGGTCATGCGTCCGATTATTTCGCGCAGTTCGCCCCCCTCATTGGCAGCTCTTTCCATGCCGTCTGCCAATAGCGCATGCATTTTTTCCGACCGCTCGATCAATGTGACGTCCGCGCCCAACGACGCCAGCAGAAATGAATCGCGGCCCAAGCCAGCCGTCGCATCCACGATCATGGGTGTTTTACCCCCGCGCAGCCCCATCGCCTTTGCCAGCGCCTGACCACGCCCGCCGCCAAAGCGGAGCCGGTGCGCGACCGCACCACCGACAAAGTCGACACGTAGCTCCCCGGCAGCCTGCTTCATATTCTGTTTTTCACCATTTTATACATGAGCGTCAAAATCCAAGAGCCATTTTGCTAAGTTCCAACAAACTTACAACTTTGATTAGTTAAAGATTCAAATTGAAACAGAAGTAAATCCGGTAAATCAGGTTCAAACCGGACATTTGACCTCCCCTCTTGCCCCCTCTCACGCCTCCCGCTAAACCCTGAACAACAGACAGCGAAAGGCGCATCCCATGCTCGACCTCACCTATGACACACCCAAAGTCCGCACAATTGCGGGGGCCAAGCAAGATTGGGAGCTGGTCATCGGCATGGAGGTCCATGCGCAGGTTGCCTCAAACGCCAAACTCTTCTCAGGGGCGTCGACCAAATTCGGTGCTGAGCCAAACAGCAACGTGGCCTTCGTAGATGCCGCGATGCCCGGCATGCTGCCCACCATCAACGAATTCTGCGTTGAGCAGGCTGTGCGCACCGGCCTTGGCCTGAAAGCACAGATCAACCTGTGGTCCGCGTTTGACCGCAAAAATTATTTCTACCCTGATCTGCCGCAGGGCTATCAGATTTCCCAACTCTACCACCCTATCGTTGGCGAGGGTGAAGTTCTGGTTGAGATGGGCGATGGCACGGCGCGCATGGTCGGTGTCGAACGTATCCACCTTGAGCAGGACGCCGGCAAATCGATTCACGACATGGACCCTAACATGTCCTTCGTCGACCTGAACCGCACAGGTGTCGCGCTGATGGAGATCGTCAGCCGCCCCGACATCCGTGGCCCGGAAGAGGCCGCCGCCTATCTTGCCAAACTGCGCCAGATCCTGCGCTATCTTGGCACGTGTAATGGCGATATGCAGTCAGGTGCCATGCGCGCCGACGTCAACGTATCCATCTGCGCCCCCGGCCAGTACGAGAAATACGCCGCCACAGGTGATTTCTCCCACCTCGGCACGCGCTGCGAGATCAAGAACATGAACTCCATGCGCTTCATCCAGCAAGCGATTGAAGTCGAGGCAAAGCGCCAGATCGCGATTGTCGAAGGCGGCGGTGAAGTCACGCAGGAAACGCGCCTGTTTGATCCTGACAAGCAGGAAACACGCAGCATGCGCTCCAAAGAAGAAGCGCATGATTACCGCTATTTCCCCGATCCCGACCTGCTGCCCTTGGAGATCGAACAAGCATGGGTTGATCAAATCAAGGCGACCCTGCCCGAGCTGCCAGACGCGAAAAAAGCGCGGTTCATCAACGACTTTGGCCTATCTGACTATGACGCCAGCGTTCTGACCGCCGATCTGGATTCCTCTAGCTACTTCGAAGAAACCGCCCAAGGCCGTGATGGCAAAATGACTGCCAACTGGGTGATCAACGAGCTGTTCGGCCGTCTCAAGAAAGACGAAAAAGACATCTCTGACAGCCCCGTCACTCCTGCGCTGCTGGGGGGTATCATCGACCTCATCGCGTCAGACGCGATTAGCGGCAAGATCGCCAAAGATGTGTTTGAAATTACCTATACCACCGGCCGCGATCCCGCCGAGATCGTCGAGACAGAAGGCCTCAAGCAAGTCACGGACACCGGTGCAATCGAAGCCGCCGTAGACGAGATCATCGCCGCCAACCCTGATCAGGTCGCCAAGGCCCAAGCCAACCCGAAACTCGCCGGTTGGTTCGTCGGTCAGGTCATGAAAGCCACAGGCGGCAAAGCCAACCCCAAAGCCGTCAACGAGTTGGTCGCCGCAAAACTGAACAGTTGATGCGGGCCTCCTCTGGTCCCGCTGCTGCACAGCCTGTCGGCCCGAGGCGGACATGAGCACCTGCCATGTCCACCTCGGACTGCCTAAAACCGGCTCGACCACATTTCAAAAAGCGCTGCAACTGAACGCGGATGCCGTGGCCCCCCATGTTACGGTGATCAACCGGATGTGCTTTGGCCCGCAGCGTCAGGGGCTTCTGCGAGCCCATGCGCATATTCGCAACAGTTTTGCATCCGGCATCGACCTGCCGACCCTACAAACCCATCTTGAGACCGCAGTGGGCGGGCCCCTGTCCGACTGTGCTGAAGGCGGGCCTATCCTGCTTACCGATGAAGGTCTGTGTGGTCCACATCCGGGCCAGTTTGCACATCATAAGGCCGGGCTTCCGGCGCTGAACGCGGCACTTGATGCGCTGGCGGCAGTTCTACCCGCTGGCCGCACCGTGTTTCATATCGTTGTGCGTGATCACAATCGCTGGGTCAAAAGCTTGTATAATCAGGCGGTAAAACAGACCGGCTATACTGGTAGCCTTGAGGGTTTCACCGCAGAACTACCGCAGGGCTTTGACGTCACGCACCACATCACCGCCCTGCAAGCGGCGCACCAAGACAAAGATATCCGCGTCCACACAATGGAAAGCGCGGCCCTGTTTCCCGGCCAGCAGATATTGCTCGATTGCGGTTTTCCTCGTGACGAACTCTCGGGGCTGACCCTGCCAGAAAAGGCCAACCAGAGCTGGTCAAAAACCATGATATTGGCCATGCGCGTGATCAATAGCGCGGACATCGACGATAAGGCGCGAGGCGCCCTGCGCAGGGAATTTGCCAAACAGCGGGGCCTTTTTACGGATCGGTAGACCGGCGCAAATACTGTCTCGCGCCGCTCATGCCCCTATGCTAACGTCTCGATATGACAAATATTTTCCACTCCACACCGCTGACCGTCCTGCCCGAATGGATCGACTATAACGGCCACCTCAACATGGCGTATTATTCGGTGCTGATGGATCAATCTGCCGATCAAGCCTATCCTTTACTGGGCTTTGGTCCCGATTACCGCGACCGTACCAGTTGCACCACTTACGTGGCCGAATTCCACATTTGCTACGTGCGCGAATTGCATGAAGGTGATCAGGTCACCTCGACCTTCCGTCTTGTCGATTATGACGCGAAACGCTTTCATGTCTTTCAGGAGCTTTGGCACACCGACGGCTGGCTTGCAGCGACCGGCGAAGCGCTGACCCTGCATGTTGACCAATCAGGCGACAAGCCCCGCGTCGCCCCGATGCCGGATGAAATCATGGTCAAACTATCTGCCATGAAGCAAGCGCAGAAAGATCTTCCCATGCCAGACCGTGTAGGTCGCAAGATCGGGATTATGCGCAAATAAAGGGCGGCGCGTGTGTGGGTATTCTATCCAGACCTGATCACACCGCGCCACGGTCACCAAGCCTGTTCCATTTCGACGCACCGCGCGTTAAAACGGCGCAACTCACATCGGAATTTCTTTATGCCCCGTTATGAATACAAGGTCGTCCCCGCCCCCTCCAAGGGGATCAAGGGCAAAGGCGTGCGCGGGGCCGAGGCGCGTTTTTCCTTCGCGGTCCAAGAACTTATGAACGGCATGGCGGGCTACGGCTGGGAATACCAGCGCGCTGAGACGCTGCCATCGGTTGAACGCTCTGGCCTTACAGGCACCAACACCGAATGGCGCAATGTCCTGATTTTTCGCCGCTTGCGCACCGACGATGCCGCAGATTTCCAGCCGGAACTGCTTCCTGCCCCTACAGATGACATGACCGACGACGATGAGCCGATCGAGATGGCGCCTGAAACCTCAAACAAGGGGACAGAGCCGCTGGCCGACAACGGCGTCGAGGATACGCAAGCCGATAGCACGATCGGCGCCTCGCTAAGCATTCTTGCCCGTGCGCGCGGCAATGTCACGTCCCCCGCCATGGGTGACGACGCGGAACAGGACGACACCGCAAAACCCTAAGGTGCGATATCCAGCGATAGGGCGTGAATACGGCCAATCAGATCCGCGCCCAACGCGCTATGCACAGCGCGGTGTTTCGCCACACGGCTCATCCCGGCAAAGTCCTGTGCTGTAATGGCCACATCAAAATGTGTCTCACCGCCCTCACGAAAACCCGCATGTCCCCTGTGTGCCTCGCTTACGTCCTCCACCTTCAGCTCTTCCACGGCGAAAGCTGAACGCAGTGCGGTCTCGATCTCTTCTTTGATAGGCATAAACCCTCCCACGGGGGCGACTTTTTTCGCGCTGCCCCCTTCCTTCTGACAGCCACACGTCTAGAGTGATCGCCTTGAGTCGGAAAGGTGTACCCATGCAAAAGAACGATCCCTTTGGTTTTGATATGTCTGTCTCTTCCGCCAAGAAGAAGAATCCGCGCGGCCGTCGCGGCATGTCCGGCGCATCCGAGACATCGACGCGGGTCTGTGATCACGATGGCTGTGAAGAAGCGGGCAAATACCGCGCGCCAAAAGCGCCTGATGTGCTGGACGATTATTTCTGGTTCTGCCAACAGCACGTGCGTGAATACAATACAAAATGGAACTTCTTCCACGGCACCACAGAAGCCGAAATGAATGCCCAACTGTCCGAGGACAAGGTTTGGGACCGCCCGACGAAACCGATGGGCGATCCGGAGGCGCGTGCGTGGGCACGTTTGGGCATCGAAGACCCCCATCAGGTGCTTGGGGCAAACGCGACCCAGAACCCGGGCAAAGGCCCGCAATCAGGTCGCCGCCTGCCGCCGACCGAAAAGCGTGCGCTGGAAGTTCTGGATGCGAAGGACAATTTGACCAAACCGGAAATTCGCAAGATTTACAAAGGCCTCATCAAGGTTCTTCACCCAGACATGAACGGCGGAGACCGCTCTCAGGAAGATCAGTTGCAGCTGGTTGTCTGGGCTTGGGAGCAGCTCAAATCGAGCCGTAACTTTAAAGACTGAAGGGTTTATCCCTTTGCCGGGCCGGACGACTGGCCCGGCTGCACACATCCCTACAGCGCTGTATCAGGGGGTGTGACGTTGCGGCGCAGGTCAGATCATGATCTGTACGGGCAAAGTTTCCCCGCTCGCTGTTTCAGCGCTATGAACGGTTTTTAATCAACAGCTTACTGCCGTTTCTGCCTGCGGGCCGAAACAGCGATATCAACAGCGCAAATTTAGGTCTTTCCCTTGATCCTGCGCGCGATATGTTGCACCCCACACAGGACGGCCCCGCGCGGGGCAATAGTATTAGGAATATTGAGCATGGCTGACGGCGGACTGGATCTTAACGCAACCCCCACCAAGGATATCTCGGTGCGTGAGGTTTTCGGCATCGACACAGACATGATGGTGAAGGGCTTTGCGGATCGCACAGACCGCGTGCCAGAGCTCGACAGTACCTACAAGTTCGACGCAGACACCACGCTGGCCATCTTGGCCGGCTTTTCACACAACCGCCGCGTCATGATCCAGGGCTATCACGGTACGGGTAAGTCCACCCACATCGAACAGGTGGCAAGCCGCCTGAACTGGCCAACTGTGCGCGTCAACCTCGACAGTCACATCAGCCGGATCGACCTGATCGGTAAAGACGCGATCAAGCTGGTAGACGGCAAGCAGGTCACTGATTTTCAGGAAGGTATTCTGCCTTGGGCCCTGCGCACGCCCACAGCGATAGTTTTTGATGAATATGATGCAGGCCGTGCAGACGTAATGTTTGTCATCCAGCGCGTTCTTGAAGTGGACGGCAAGCTTACGTTGCTTGACCAGAACAAAGTGATCACGCCCCACCCTTACTTCCGCATTTTCGCAACTGCGAACACTGTGGGTCTGGGCGACACGACGGGCCTCTATCACGGCACACAGCAGATCAACCAAGGTCAGATGGACCGCTGGTCGCTCGTCGCCACGCTCAACTACCTGAGCATTGATGCGGAGACTGCGATTGTGTTGGGAAAGAACCCGCATTTCAATTCCGCCGAAGGTCGCAAGACGATCAAACAGATGGTCACAGTCGCTGACCTGACCCGCACAGCCTTTATGAACGGGGACCTCTCTACTGTTATGTCCCCGCGTACCGTGATCGCATGGGCCCAGAACGCCGAGATTTTCCGGAACGTGGGCTATGCCTTCCGCCTGAGCTTCCTGAACAAATGTGACGAACTTGAGCGCCAGACAGTCGCGGAGTTCTACCAGCGCCTGTTCAACGAGGAACTTCCCGAAAGCGCGGCAAGCGTTAGCCTCGGTTAAGAAATACAGTCATGTGAAAACGTAAAAACCCCGGTGCACTGCACCGGGGTTTTTCTTTGTTAGATCGTGGCGGGGTTAGCCGTCGCGTTTGGCGTCGTCCTTGTACATAGAACCGTGGACCTCATCAGTGATCTCGGCTGGGGTATAGGAATATGGGCCTTGGTCCGCTTTTGTCGTATCTTCCATAGAGTCGCCGTAGACAGGCGCGTTGCCGACATTTTCATCTGGGTCTTCGGCAACGGACTGCTGTGGAGAACCGCTTTGTGGGGCAGCAAATGCAGCCATTGGGGCGGTTGCCATCAGTGTGATCAGGGCGGCGCGGGCGGTTTTTGTCATCAGGTTGGTCATTGTATTCTCCTTAAAGTTTAGGACGTTAGCAGCATTTCTTACTGCGTCAGTCGCTGTTGGGAATACAACGGCTGCACCTGATGTCCGTTCCATAGAAAAATGATTTTTTCCTGAGATACCCTTCCAACCTCCTGTTCCGAAAGAAGAACTTTTTGACAAAAAAGCGCGGTCATTCTCCCTCTTGCGCTGCCCTTGATTGAGGTATCTGGTTTTTGCGGGTGAATTACTTGGTCAAATCCGCGCACCTCCTTTGACCCTGCTTGAAAAACCTGCGAAATGTCATGCAACCACTTTCCCGACGAGGGCCTCATGAGCACATCAGACAATCCAGCAGACGCGTTTAAGAAGGCCCTTGCCGAGGCCTCCAAGGTGATGGCGAATGATCCTGATCTGACCATCAGCTATTCGGTCGATCCTTCGGGTTTGACCGGTGATGCGATGCGCCTGCCGCAAGTGACACGCCGTATGACACGCGATGAGGTCATGCTTGCACGTGGCACCGCAGATGCGCTGGCCCTGAACCGGCGTTATCACAACGGCCAGACCCATGCGCGCTACCAGCCCCAAGGCGAAATGGCGCGGGACCTCTATGAAGCGATGGAAACTGCACGCTGCGAAGCTGTTGGTGCACGCGACATGCCCGGCACGGCGGGCAACATCGACGCAAAGATCAAGCACGAGGCCCTGCGCAAGGGCTATGATCAGGCGAAGTCCCCCTCTGACGTGCCGCTGGCCGTCGCTGCCGGCTATCTTGTGCGCCATTTGGCCACCGGACGGCCCATGCCTGCGGGCGCGGAAAACGTGATGGAGCTATGGCGCGGCTATATCGAGGATCAATGCGGCGGCACGCTGGCTGACCTTGAGAACAATCTGGATGACCAGACAGCCTTTGCCAAATTCTCTCGCCAGATCATTACGGATCTGGGCTATGCCGATCAATTGGGCGATGACCCTGACGGATTGGACGAAGATCAGGAAGACGAAGCCGAAGAAGGCTCCGAAGAGCAGGATGATCCTGACAGCACCGGCAGCGATGATCAGGATGAGGAAGACGCCGACGCTTCCCCCGAGCAGTCTCAGGAAGAGCAGCAGGACGCCAGTCAGGCACAGGTCTCCATGGATGACATGGCCGATCAGGAGATGGGCGAAGAAGCCGAGATGCCCGAAGGTGAAGCCCCGATGGAGCCACCTGCCCCGCAGCCTGTCTCGGACGCAGATCCCAACTATACTGTCTACCTCAGCGACCACGACGAAACCGTCGGCGCGGAAGAACTTGCAGACCCGGTCGAGCTTGAGCGTCTGCGTGCCTATCTGGATCAACAGCTCGAGCCGCTGAAGGGCGCCGTGAGCCGTCTTGCGAACAAGCTGCAGCGCCGTCTACAGGCCCAGCAGAACCGCAGCTGGGAATTCGATCTGGAAGAAGGCACGCTGGATGCCGGCCGTCTTGCGCGGATTGTCGCGAACCCGACGACCCCGCTCAGCTTCAAGGTCGAAAAAGACACCGAGTTCCGTGATACCGTTGTGACGCTGCTGCTGGACAACTCAGGTTCCATGCGCGGGCGGCCGATCTCGATCGCCGCGATCTGTGCCGACGTTCTGGCCCGCACGCTTGAGCGCTGCAACGTGAAGGTAGAAATCCTCGGCTTTACCACCCGTGCGTGGAAGGGTGGACAGGCGCGGGAGGCTTGGCTGAACGATGGTCGCCCCACAGGCCCCGGCCGTCTGAACGATCTGCGCCACATCATCTACAAATCCGCCGATGCACCATGGCGCAGGACGCGGCCCAATCTGGGATTGATGATGAAGGAAGGGTTGCTGAAGGAAAACATCGACGGAGAGGCGCTGGAATGGGCGCACCGCCGGATGATGGCGCGTTCGGAATCGCGCAAAATCCTGATGGTAATCTCTGACGGCGCACCAGTGGATGACAGCACCTTGTCCGTGAACCCCGCGAACTTTCTTGAGAAGCACCTGCGCGATGTGATCGCAATGGTGGAACGCAAGAAGGCTGTGGAACTGCTGGCTATCGGCATCGGCCATGATGTGACGCGCTACTATGAACGCGCTGTTACGATCACGGATGTAGAGCAGCTTGCCGGTGCGATGACAGAACAGCTTGCGTCACTTTTTGATACCGATCCGCGCAAACGCGCGCGGGTTATGGGCATGAAGCGCGCCAGCTAAAGGCACCACGACGATTAGTAAGGTACAACGAAGAGGGATGTGATGTTTCAATCTTTTGAGGTCACGGCCCGACCGGAGCAAGGACCACCACGGCTGAAAGCGCTGCGCGCGCAAATAGCGGCAGCAGGGCTGGACGGCTTCGTGGTGCCACGTGCCGACGCCCATCAGGGAGAGTACGTTGCAGCCCGGGATGCACGGCTAGCCTGGCTCACCGGTTTCACCGGTTCTGCGGGATTTTGCGTCGCGCTGCGTGACGTGGCTGGTGTCTTCATCGACGGACGCTACCGCACGCAGGTGAAGGCGCAGGTGGCAGCAGAGTTTACACCGGTGCATTGGCCCGAGGTCTCGATGGCGCAATGGTTGCGCAGCCAGCTGCCTGAGGGCGGGCGCGTCGGTTTCGATCCGTGGCTGCATACCGTGGACCAGATCACCCAGACAGAAAAAGCACTTATAGGCAGCGGCATCGTTTTGGTGCAGTCCGACAATCTGGTGGATGCGATCTGGGATGACCAGCCTGCCCCGCCGATGGAACCGGCAAAGGTGCACCCGCTGGAATTCGCGGGCGAAAGCCATGACACCAAACGTGCGCGTCTGGCCAAGACACTTAGCGATGCGCAAGAGCGCGCCGCGGTCATCACCCTGCCCGACAGTATTTGCTGGCTGCTGAACATTCGTGGCGCAGATATCGAGCGCAACCCAGTGGTCCACGCCTTTGCCATCTTGCACGCCGATGACACGGTTGATCTTTTCTCTGAGCCATCAAAATACGCAGGCCTTGGGGATCATCTGGGCGATGACGTGCGTCTGCATAGCCCAGATCGTTTTCTGACAGCGCTCAAGGCGCTAGAGGGCCCCGTGCGGATAGACACATCGACCGTACCGCAGATTGTGGCAGATACACTGGGTGATGCTGCCGTCTGCGGTGCAGAGCCCTGTGCCCTACCCAAGGCGTGCAAGAACACGGCAGAGATCGAAGGGTCGGCAGCCGCCCACCTGCGCGACGGTGCCGCAATGGTCGAGCTGCTAAGCTGGCTTGATGCCCAGCCCATAGGCAGCCTGACCGAAATCCAGGTTGTCACCGAGCTGGAAGCGATGCGCCGCCGTGACAATGGCTTGCAGGAAATCAGCTTTGAGACCATCGCAGGCACCGGCCCGAACGGCGCCATCATGCACTACCGCGTGACCGAAGAGACCGACACGCGGCTTGAAGACGGTCATTTGATCGTGCTCGACAGTGGCGGCCAATACCTTGATGGCACCACCGACATCACTCGCACAATCGCCATCGGCACACCGCCCAACGAGGCCTGTGAAGCCTTCACCCGCGTGCTGGCTGGTATGATCGCCATGAGCCGTCTGCGTTGGCCACGTGGCCTTGCTGGCGCTCATATCGAAGCGATTGGCCGGATGCCTTTGTGGTTGGCCGGTCAGGACTTTGATCACGGGCTGGGCCACGGCGTTGGCGCATACCTCAGCGTACATGAAGGGCCACAGCGCCTGAGCCGGATCAGTCAGGTGCCCCTTGAACCAGGCATGATCCTGAGTAACGAGCCGGGGTACTACCGCGAAGGCGCTTTTGGCATCCGGATCGAAAACCTGCTGGTGGTGCAAGAGGCGCCTGCCTTGCCCGGCGGTGACGCACACCGCGAGATGCTGGACTGGCGCACGCTGGCCTTTGCGCCGATCGACCGCCGGCTTGTCGTGCCAGAGCTGCTGGAGCCCGCCGCGCGAGAGTGGCTCAACAGCTATCATGCCGAAGTTAAAACAAAAATCGGGCCGCGGGTTTCAGCCACTGCAAAACAATGGTTAAATGCGGCAACCGCGCCTGTCTGAGGCGCGCACATCACGTTGGGGGGAGATATACATGGTTGATTACATCACAATCCGTAAAGCAAAGGGCACTTGGGCGATCCGCGCTGGTGGCGCTGTTTTGGGCGAAAGCAGCAACGCGCTTGAGCTTGTCGAAGGGGACTATCCGCCTGTGATCTATTTCCCGCGTGAAGACATCGCGATGGCCTTTCTTGATCCCAGCGACAAGACTTCCCATTGCCCCCACAAAGGCGATGCGCGCTACTTCTCTGTTGTGACTAAAAGTCGGACATTGGAGAATGTTGTCTGGTCCTACGAAGAGCCCAACGAGATTGTGGCGCAGGTCAAAAACCACCTCGCCTTCCACAACATCGAAGAAATCGCTGTCGAACAGATCTAGGAGTGTTCCTCGGCCGCTGTGGCTGCCAGCGCGCGATTATACGCGCGCAAGGCATCCACATGGAACAATGCGCCTAACAGCTCTGGCGGGGCAGCATCTGCAGACAAATTGACCACCGGCAAGAACAGCGCGCCAGAGTTCTCGAATATCGGGATCGCGGTCTCAAGTGTCGCAGCCCCGTCGATATACAGGCCCTCGCCGATCATCTCCCAGCACTTATCCTCATCGGCTGCGCGCACATGGTCAGGCGCGCGCATGGTCTTGGCTGCCGTGAACATCGCCAGCAGATAGGCCTGCGGACCAGCGGCAAGGTGGATGCCGCGCCGCTCGATCTGGGAGAGGAAAAAGCTGCGGTCCACCAGATTGGACGCCAGCGCCGTGGACATACTGACCGCGACCATCACTGCCAGACCCGTCTGCCAGTCACCCGTCAGTTCAAATACAATGAGCGTCGTGGAAATCGGCGCGCCCAGTACGGCGGCGGCCACTGCCCCCATCCCCGCAAGCGCATAAAGCGAGGTCGAGCCGGACACATTGGGAAAAAAGCCCGTGGCAATAAGGCCAAATGCCAGCCCGACAAGCGCCCCAACCATCAGCGCAGGAGAGAATACGCCGCCGCCCATCCGGCCACCCAGCGTGATGGCCACCGCCAGCACCTTAAGCACCGCAAATACCATAACCTCATGGAAAACCAGCTGTCCCGTAAGCGCGCGCGAAGTCGTCTCATACCCCACACCGATGATATGCGGAAACCACAACGCGATCACACCGAGCATCGCCCCCGCCAGCATCGGCCGGAAGTACCGCGGCAGTTTGGTGCGCGATTGAATGTGATTGCCAATGTTGTCGGCCAAGAAAACCGCGCGCATCAGGATCACGGCCACCAGACCGCAGGTCAGCCCCAGCAACAAGAAGGCCGGCAGTTCGACATAGAATTGCAGGTCACCCATGACCGGAAGTTTAAACTCGGTCACGCCACCGAACTCCAACCGGTTGATCACCGTGCCGGCGACACTGGCGATCACGATAGGGGCAAAAGCATGTACCGCGAAATGGCGCAGCACCACCTCCAGCGCAAAGAGCGCGCCGGCGATTGGCGCGTTGAAACTGGCCGACACCGCCGCGGCAACCGCGCAGCCCAAAAGATCACGTCCTGTAATACCATCGGCGTTGATCCGGCGATTGATCCACGTAGAGATCACCGCCGCCAGATGGACAACAGGACCCTCGCGCCCCGAAGAGCCACCCGTGCCCAGCGTCACCATAGACGCCAGCGCCGACGCGAGGCCTGCGCGGGTCTCCACCCTGCCCTCGAGCAAGGCGGCCCCTTCAATCACATCCGCGACTGAACGCGCGCGCGCATCGCGGGTAAAGAAATGCAGGATCAGACCTGAAACCAGCCCTCCGAATGTCGGAATGAGAACGATCCAATACCAATCCAACCCACTGATAAAACTGTGCAAGTGCTGAACATCATCGGTGCCATAAAGGGTCGTTTGCAGCCAATAAATGCCCTTGCGGAAAAACAATGCGGCAAAGCCGGCAGCGACGCCGACCAACAAAGCGATAAACCAAAAGGTGATCTTGCCCGGCCCCTTATGGCGTAGAACGCGCCAGCCTTCGCGGGCGCTGCCAACGGCAAGGGTCATCTGCTGTGACAGGAGTGAGCGGGACGGCTCGGTCATCGGAGGCTTTCAACTAGACTATGCGCGGATCGGTTACCCTTGCGGAGACCATATTGTGCGCACAGTTTCAAGCTGTCAGGTGCTTAGCAAGGCGCGTGCGGCCTCTCGGGCGGCATCTGTGATGGTATCACCCGCCACCATGCGCGCAACTTCGTCCACCCGTTCGTCACTGCTGAGCGGTACGACATTGGTGGTTGTCATCCCCTTGGTGACAGATTTCTCGACCCGCCAATGATGCGCCCCCAACGCCGCAACCTGCGGAGAGTGGGTCACGACGAGCACCTGGCCGCCTTCGGCAATCGCAGCCAAACGGCGGCCAACGGCATCAGCGGTGGCCCCGCCCACGCCACGGTCGATCTCGTCAAAGATCAAAGTGAGGCCAGATTGGCCTTGGGTCAGACAAACCTTGAGGGCCAAAAGAAAACGGCTCAATTCCCCACCAGAGGCGATTTTGTTGATCGGACCGGCAGGCGCGCCCGGGTTTGTGGCAACGGTGAAAGAAACCGCATCGCGGCCCTCCGGGCCTGCGCTTTCGGGCGTGATCTGGGTCGCAAATACTGCGCGCTCCATCTTCAGCGGAGCAAGCTCTCCACTCACCGCCTTGTCCAACTTGGATGCTGCTTTCGCGCGCCCGTCGCTCAGCGCTTGCGCTGCGGCGTCATACGCCGCCTCGGCTGCGCGCACGTCTGCGTCCAGCTTGGCCTGTTCGGCCTCACCTGCATCCAGTGCATTCAGCTTGGCGCGCAGTGTATCACCGAAACCAGCCAGCTCATCCGGCTGCACGTCATGCTTACGGGCCAGCCCGCGAATGGCAAACAGCCGTTCTTCGGTGTCTTCCAGTTCATGCGGATCGAATGACATCGTCTCGATCGCCTGAACGACACCTTCCATCGCGGAATCCAGCTCGATCATCGCGCGGTTGAGCGCGGCCATGGGTTCTTCCAGCGTGCCATCAGCCCGCGCAGCAGCGCCATCAAGCCAGCGGAAGGCATCTGCCAACTGCGCCTCTGCGCCGCTCTGGCCCATCGCTTCGTAGGCGTTGACCACATCGGCACGGATCTTCTCGGCGGCCTGCATCGTCCGGCGTTTGGTATCAAGTGCGGCTTCCTCCCCCTCTTCGGGGTTCAGCTTGTCCAGCTCCGACACGGCGTAACGCAGGAATTCTTCTTCGGCACGAATTTCTTCCTGCGCTTTGGCAGCGGCGGCTTGGGCCTTGCGGATGCGGGCCATCTCGCTCCAGGTGCTGCGCACCTTGGCACGGGCCGCGTCCAGCCCACCGAATGCATCCAGAATGCTCCGGTGGCCGCGCGGGTTGAGCAATCCGCGATCATCGTGCTGGCCGTGTAGTTCTACCAACGTCTCGCTCAGCGCACGCAGGACCTCGCCCGAGCAGCGCCGGTCATTGACCCATGCGGTTTTGCGCCCGTCAGCCGTGTTGATCCGGCGCAGGATCAGCTCATCCGTTACAGGCAGACCCGCCTCTTCGAGAACAGCGCGGGCCGGATGCTGTGCATCCAGATCAAACCACGCGGTTACCTCGCCCTGTGCCGCGCCCTGACGCACCAGATCAGCGCGCCCGCGCCACCCCAGAACAAAGCCAAGACTGTCGAGCAGGATAGATTTCCCCGCGCCCGTTTCACCCGTCAACACATTGAGGCCGGGCTGAAAATTCAGCTCCAGCCGATCAATGATCAACATGTCGGATATATCTAGACCGCGTAGCATCAAACAGGTTCCGTCACAGGCGTGCGGGTGCGCACGTTAGATCCAATCGCCTTTCAGCGTTTGACGGTAAATAGCGGACAACCAGTTGTTGCCAAGCGATTTAAGCTCCAGACCGCGCCCCGTGAGCAGCTTATAGCTGTCCTCATACCACTCGGTCGACTGATAGTTGTGACCCAGAATCGCCCCGGCTGTCTGCGCTTCATCCGTGAGGCCGAGGCTCAGGTACGCCTCCACCAGACGGTGCAACGCTTCGGCGGTGTGGGTCGTGGTCTGGAAATCCTCAACAACCACGCGGAAGCGGTTGATAGCTGCGGTATAGTAATCGCGGCGCAGATAGTAGCGACCGATTTCCATTTCCTTACCGGCAAGGTGGTCAAACGCCAGATCGAATTTCAAGATCGAGCCACGCGCGTATTCGCTGTCAGGATAGCGTTCGATCACGGTGCGCAGGCTTTGCAATGCTTGGAACGTCAAACCCTGATCACGGCCCACATCGTCAATCTGGTCATAATAGCTGAGCGCCAACAGATACGCTGCGTAGGCGGCATCGTCATCATCGGGATAGAAATCAATGAAACGCTGCGCCGCAGAGCGGCTGTTTGGATAATCCGCATCCTGATGATAGGCAAATGCCTGCATGATCAACGCGCGCTTGGCCCATTCGGAATAAGGGTAAAGACGCTCAATCTCGGCGAAGTAGAAGGCCCCTTCGGCCGGACGCTTACGGTTCAGCTCAAATTCGCCACGCTCGAATATTTGTTCGGGCGTATAAGTTTCGAGAGGAATTTCCTGTGGATTGAAGAAATTCGTTGTAAAGCGGCCCGTATCTTGCGCACCACCGCACGCAGACAATGCCGCAACAGCCACCAAAGTGACGGAAAGACGTCTTGCAGACCTTCCAAAACCCATCCTTGGCTATCCTTATTCTTTTACCGCTTAGGTCTATTTCAGAGGGTTAGCCCCTGTTTGACCTTGGTGTTAGCACAATAATTAGCGGTGCAAAACGCCCATTTCCTACTTTGTAAAAAAGCCCGAAACAACGGCTTCGAGCCTTCCCAAGTTTACTAGGGCAATTCCGTGTCAGGCAACAGCCGGAATTTCATTCCAGACAAGACCATGACCGGGCAAACGCGCGGACATCGGGCCATCACACTGCACCAAACGCACAGCCCCCGGCGTTTCAAACAAGGCGCGCAGCAGCGTATTAGTCAACGAGTGACCTGCACGCAGGCCGGTGTAGTGGCCAAGCAAAGGTGCCCCTGCCAGCGCCAAATCGCCTAAAGCGTCCAGCATCTTGTGGCGCACAGGTTCGTCCGCGTGGCGCAAGCCACCGGGGCTCAGCACTGTATCGCCATCAAACACAACCGCGTTTTCACCCGGCATACCACCAAGCGCCAAACCGTTGGCTTGCATGTTATCCACATCCGCCTGACGGCAGAATGTACGGCTGTCACAAAGCTCTCGTGCGAACGATCCGTTGTTCATCACGAGTGACTTTTGCTGGTGACCAATGGCCGCGTCAGCGAAATCAATTTCGAAGTCAATGCGCAGCGTATCGGAAGGCGCGATTGTCGCGACAGCATCGCCATCCCGTACGGTGACTTCTTTCAACACTTCAAAAGCCATAACCGGCGCAGATTGCATCTGCACGCCGTGCGCCATGATGCCACGCACGAAGGGGGCGGACGAACCGTCAAGGATCGGCACTTCGGGACCATCAATTTCGATCAGGGCATTATGAATACCACAGCCGGCAAGCGCCGCCATAAGGTGCTCAACCGTTGAAACCTGCAAACCGCTTTTGTTTTCCAACTTGGTGCAAAGTGGAGAACGGTTCACCGCATCCCAACGCGCCGGAATCATCCGGTCACCAAGGTCAACGTCTGTCCGCTTGAACCAGATACCGAAATTCGGCGCGGCAGGCACAACTGTCGCCGTCGCAGGCATACCTGAATGCAGGCCCTTACCTGTAAAGCTGATCGCTGTTTTTACGGTGTTTTGCACGCTGCCGTCCTCGGTTTGTTTCAAGTATGTACTTGATTAACCCATAATTAGGCCCCTGGTTGCAAACCTTCAAATCAAGGATTGCAACGGACTGAAACATGACTGTTACAAACGGGCGCAAAGTCGCCAACGAAAGCATAACATCATATTACCAAACGAAAAAAGGCCGCCCGAAGGCGACCTTCCACATCACGAAATGACGTAATTTAATTTGCCTGACGACGCAGGAACGCCGGAATTTCGATGCGTTCTTGATCCGGTGCAGCTTCCTGGCGGGGCTGTGGCGCCGCTGCTGCCTGCTGGCGCTGTACCGGTGGCTGCTGACGTGGAGGCTGCTGGGTCGGGGCTGCCGCACGTGGCTGGCCCTCACCTTCTTGCGTACCTGTCATCCGGTTGATGAGAGAATTAATCCCGAAACGGGGACGCTCACCAGCGGCGGCAGTCGGCGCAGGTGCAGGTGCAGCCTGCGGCTCTTGCGCGGCAGCACGCTGCTGCTGTGCCGCAGGCGTTGCACGCTGGGCTGCTGCACGCAGACGCGCCATCGCTTCAGGGGAAGGTGTGCCCGGCGTTGGCGCACGCGGTGCGATGAACGCTTCGGGCTCTGCTTCCAGATGATCGTGGTGCTGCTCATAGGAAGCAGGCTCTGGCGTGTAGGCGGGAGGCGGCATATCGTCAGCGCGCTCTTCAGCGTACTCGTTGCGGCGACCTTCAAACAGATCACGGTTATCCGCACGAGCGGCCTCACGTGGCGCATCATCAAAGAAGCTTGGCGTCTGTGGCTCTTCGTAACGCTCTTCCGCAACAGCGGCGACACTTGCAGCTACGACTGGTGCTGGCGCAGGCGCAGGCTCAACAGCCTCTTCAATCACTTCTTGCTGGAGAGGCTTGGACATCGAGCGGCGCGGCACAGGCATATCGGTGTTCACGTCCAGCGCATCAATACCGGTTGCAACAACGCTCACGCGCATCATGCCACCCATATTTTCGTCCAGCGTAGAACCGACGATGATGTTCGCCTCCGGATCTACTTCTTCGCGGATGCGGTTTGCAGCTTCGTCCAGCTCGAACAAGGTCAGATCGTGGCCGCCGGTGATGTTGATAAGAACACCCTTGGCACCGCGCAAGGAAATCTCGTCCAGCAGCGGGTTGGCGATGGCTTTTTCGGCGGCCTGAATGGCGCGGTCTTCGCCCTCGGCTTCGCCCGTGCCCATCATGGCTTTGCCCATCTCGTCCATCACAGCGCGTACGTCTGCAAAGTCGAGGTTGATCAGGCCGGGACGCACCATCAGATCAGTCACGCCTTTAACACCTTGATACAGAACGTCATCCGCCAGAGAGAATGCCTCGGTAAAGGTGGTTTTCTCATTGGCCAGACGGAACAGGTTCTGGTTCGGAATGATGATCAGCGTATCAACGACCTTTTGCAGCGCCTCAACACCGTCTTCAGCCTGACGCATGCGCTTGGCGCCCTCAAACTGGAATGGCTTGGTCACAACACCGACGGTCAGAACGCCCAACTCGCGTGCAGCTTGCGCGATGATCGGAGCAGCGCCCGTACCCGTACCACCACCCATACCGGCAGTGATAAAGCACATGTGTGCGCCAGCAAGGTGATCAACGATCTGCTCAATGCTTTCTTCGGCAGCGGCGGCACCAACGGATGCCCGCGCGCCCGCACCCAAACCTTCGGTAACCTTGATACCCAGCTGAACCCGGCTGGTTGACTTGGCCTGCTGAAGCGCCTGCGCATCAGTGTTGGCAACAACGAAATCAACACCATCGAGTTCTTTCTCGATCATGTTATTTACGGCATTGCCCCCTGCCCCGCCTACACCAAAAACGGTGATGCGTGGCTTGAGGTCGTCCTGTCCCGGCATCGATAGGTTCAAAGTCATCTTGGTTCCGCCTGTTCTGCTTGCCCGCACCGCGCGAGCGATTTTTTCCCAAATTTGTTTAATACTAGACGCGTGTTTGCCTCGCGTCACGTAGAAAACACTGCTTTTACACCAAATATAGACAAATTTCTGACACTATCCGCGAGATTTCGCCCATCGGGACAGATATTGCGGAAGCCACCCAACGCACCACCATGCACTGGAAAAGAACCCGCCCACAGGGGCGCGCAACGATAACTCATTTATTCTATTTGGGGTCCTGCTCGACCCGCCGCTGCGCTTTTTGGTGCCGGACCTCTTCTGGATCCTGATGCGCTTGGGGAAATAATATACGAAGAATTTGGGCTTGTCACCCATCCCCACAGGGTTTTTGCCCCCAAAAATCACCAATATTGGTAAAAGGGTCAGGGCCGCAGGTTGATTGAACCGGCAATTGCACGCGCCCTTGGTCCGGAAACCAAATGGCCCTTGGGTAGATATTCAAATCTACCCAAGGGCCATTGTTCATTCATCGCTCTTTCGGGACTGATCGGCGCGACCGCCTTACCAGTTGTCTTTGAACCACTTCACCGCGCGCTTCAGCGACCTTGCAGGATAGCGGTCTGCGGGGATGTCGAAATCCCACCATTCGTCTTGTGGATGTGCTGCAAACAGCGCCAGCCCGACAGCAGAGGAAAATCCCGGACCAGTTGCGGCCTGCGGCAACCCGTGGACACGCAAGGGTCGGCCCAAGCGAACCTGCTGGCCCAGAATCTTGCTCGCCAGCCCGTCAAGACCGGGGATCTGGCTACCGCCACCCGTCAGCACGATCTGTTGGCTTGGAAGATGGTCAAACCCTGCGGCGTCCAGACGGGCGCGAACCTCTTCCAGGATTTCTTCAACGCGTGGACGCATGATGCCAATCAATTCGGCGCGGCTGGCTGTCCGGCGATCGTGTTCATAATCGCCTGTCTCGCCGCCGATCTCGATCATTTCGCGGTCATCCATGCCGGTGGCTTGGACCCCGCCGTAGAATGTCTTGATCCGCTCGGCATTCGCGGTTGGCACCTGAAGCCCCATTGAGATGTCAGACGTAACGTGATCGCCACCCATCCGGATGCTGTCAGAATAGATCATGTGTTTCTTGATGAAAATCGACACGCCGGTCGCACCGCCACCCAGATCAATACAGGCTGCACCCAGCTCCTGCTCGTCCTCTACCAATGCGGCGATACCCGACACATAGGCAGAAGACGCGATGCCAGCGAGCTCCAGATCACAGCGTTTGATGCAATAGGCCAGATGCTGCACGGCAGCGGCATCAACCGTCAGCATGTGCAAATCAACGCTCAGCTCGTTGCCAAGCTGGCCGCGCGGATCAATCAGCCCGCTGCGATGATCAAGCGCAAAGTTCACCGGCTGGGCGTGCAGCACCTCACGGCCTTCGCCGTATTCCGGCACATCGCAGCTGCTCAGCACACGGGCGACATCGTCCTCGGTCACGACCTGGTCTTCAAGCGTCACCATCGCGTCGAGCCCATAGCTGCGCGGATCGCCGCCGGCGAAACAGGCGATGACATGGTCGACGCGGATACCGGCCATCTTTTGCGCAGCCTGCAAAGCGGTGCGAATGGCGCGCTCTGTTTCACCCATAGCTGAAATTTCGCCAAAACGAACTCCGCGCGACCGCGTCGTCGCCGCTCCGATAACGCGAAAACCGGACTGCCCTGCCAGCGATCCCATCTCGCCCTCGTCATCCAGTCGGGCAGAGCCGTCAAAGCGCAGTACAAGTGCTGCGATCTTGGAGCTGCCTACGTCCAGAATGGCAACCACACCGCGCTGCATTGCGATCTTGCGCATCTGCCGCATTGTGCGCTGGCTGTTATATAGATCATTCATTTGTTTTTTGCCCTAAACGCTGCCTGTTGGGCCATCCGTTCTTCGGCGGCCTCATTTGTCATTTGCACTGTTGGTCGGCGTGCCAGCCGCATGTCTACCTGCGCAACATCGCGGGTCAGAATATCCTGAGCGCTTTCCAAAGCGAGCACACGTTCCAGCGCGCGCTGCGGTTCATCGGAAGGCAGCAATATGCGCTGGTCGCGGTCCAGAACGACATCCCAACGCCGTTCCCCGATGCGCACCAATCCGCGCAACCGCTCACCCAGCGGGGCCGCAGCCTGTATCAGCTCCAGCGCCTCGGCCACATGTTTGTCAGCCCCCTCGCCCGCAATCAGCGGCAGATCAGGACGGGCATAGCGGCTGGTTGCGGCAGCAACATAAAAGCCGTTCTCATCCACCAGCGCGAGACCATCTTCGTTGCGCCACAAAGCGACAGCCACACGCGGTTCAATGTCGATCTGCAAAACGCCACCGGGGCGAATGCGTACAGAGGCAGATTTGACCGCAGAAATCTCTGTCACTTTGGCGCGCATCACATCAAGATCCAGATCAAAGCTGGACACCGGAAAATCAAGCGGCAGGGTATCGCGGATATAGCTGGCAAGCTCATCTTTGGCGCCGTCGACAGCCATCAGGTTGACCATGAACTCGGGGCGCGTTTCGATGCTTGCCCGCGCCTCGGACACGGCCTCTTGGATGGCTCCGCGGCGGGCTTCGTCAGAAAGGTACCACGTGCCAGCCAGCAATGTGATGCAAAACGGAACGCCTGCGCGCAATGCCAACCGGATACCCGGCGTGAGCATCAGCCGTTGCATCCGCCACGACCAACGCGACGGCGCAGGGTCGGCCCTGCCAGCTTGCGCTTTCTTGCGGATCAGCGACCGCATGAGGCATCCTCCACGATCCAGGCACAAAGCTCGGGAAAGCTCATGCCGGTGGCCTGCGCCTGTTCGGGCGTGAGCGATGTGCCGGTCATGCCCGGCTGCGTGTTGGTCTCAAGCAGGATCAGACCTGCCGCGCCGCGCGCCTCGTCCCACCGAAAATCGGTACGGCTGACACCGCGACATCCCAGTGCAGTGTGCGCACGCAAAGCGTAATCAAGGCAAAGGTCAAAGATGTCTTGCGGGATATCCGCAGGCACCACATGGCGCGATCCGCCCTCTTTGTACTTGGCGTCATAGTCATACCAGCCCGTGGTGATAATATCGGTCACCGTCAGCGCGCGGTCGCCCACAACCGTGGTCGTCAGTTCACGCCCCGGCGCAAACGCCTCAACCATCACCATCTCGGGCATTTCCGGCCCCAGCTGAGGCGGACCATTGTTTTCGTCCGACACCAGATAGACGCCAACGGAAGAACCTTCGTTGTTCGGCTTGACCACATAGGGGGCAGTCATCACGTGGCTTTCACGCACCCGCTGAGCAGGCACGATCATGCTGGGAACCACGGGTAAACCTGCCGCACGAAAGATGTCTTTGCTGCGCTGCTTGTCCATCGCCACAGCAGAGGCAAGAACGCCGGAATGGGTATAGGGAATTTTCAGCCACTCAAGGATACCCTGAACGCAGCCGTCCTCGCCCCAGCGGCCGTGCAGGCAGTTGAATACCGCATCCGGCTTAAGCTGCGTCAGAACAGCACAAAGATCGGGGCCAGCATCGACCTCGATCACGTCTTTATATCCGTATTCCCGCAGTGCGGCCGCGCATGCGCGCCCTGTGCTGAGCGAGACCTCGCGTTCAGCCGAAGGTCCACCCATGAGTACCGCCACTGTGGGGTTTGTCCTGCTCGACATACCCTTGTGCCTCAATGTCCCGGGCCTTTTGCGGCCCTTATTTCTTATTGGTTGCCGTTTTTACGGCATTATCTCATGCGTGTCGGCGGTTACTTTTCGCCTATTCGCATAATTTCCCACTGTAACGTGATACCGCTGGAATCGTAAACCTTTTTTCGCACGTCTTCGCCTAATCCTTCCAGATCAGCGGCAGTTGCATCACCGGTATTGATCAGAAAATTGGCGTGTTTGGGAGACATTTGCGCCCCGCCGCGGGTCGCGCCCTTCATGCCGGCATCCTGAATGACCTTCCATGCCTTGAGGTCATGCACGTCATCCGCCTGTCCGGTCGAGCTGAAGCCAGCCGGATTTCGAAAGGTTGATCCGGCGCTGCGGTCTTTGGTCGGTTGAGAGGCATCGCGCTTGGCCAGTTGGTCCACCATCCGCGCATGAAGTTCTTCTGGCTCAACCGAGGGTGGCGCGAAGGTCGCGCTGACAAGTACCGCCCCCTGCGCCAGCTCACTCTGACGGTATTGGAATTTCAGATCCTCAGCAGTTAGCGTCACCAGTTCCCCTACCCGCGTCACCGCCTGTGCATGCACAAAGTGGTCCGCTGTATAGCTGCCATAGCAGCCGGCATTCATCCGGACAGCACCGCCGATACTGCCGGGAATGGTCCGCAGGAACGTCAGGTCCAGCCCGGCATCTGCCGCCTTGCGCGCCACATGGGCGTCCAGCGCCGCCGCACCTGCGGTCACCTGACTGCCCTCAATCTCGATACCATTGAACCCGCGCCCCAGCCGGATCACGACTGCCCGCAACCCACCATCGCGCACGATAAGGTTAGAGCCGACCCCCATGGGAAAGACTTCAATTTCCCTCGGAAGATCACGCAGAAAGCTTTGCAAATCCTCAAGATCAGCGGGTTGGAACAGATAATCTGCAGGGCCACCGACACGCAACCATGTCAGCTCGGACAAAGGGCGCTTCGGGGTCAGCTTGCCGCGCGGGGCTGGCATCCCGCTCATAGATCATCAACCCTGCTGCTGCGAAAACTACGCACCAAGCGCCCGATCAGCCAACCGACGCCCAATGCGCCAAAGGCATAAAGAAGTGCTGCCGCATGCGCAGTCAACGCTGGCGAAGACAGCGGAGGCGCATCAAATCTGAGCGTCATCCACAACGTATTCAGCCCCATACCAATCAACGCGATGATGACAAAAAGGCCAAAGCGCTTTTTATAGCCGGCATAGGCACAGCCAAACATCCAGATGGCCAGAACGGCAATCAAAAACATGACCATTATTACATCACTCCGCTGGGGTGGTGCGCGTTGCGCGTCGCAGCCAACGACCGAGATAAATCACAGGCCAGCGCAGCACGGAACAGCCCGCGGCAAGCACCAGCAGACCAATCCACGGACCGTGCTGCATGACAACATAGCCCAAAATTGGAATGCCAACGGCAATCAGAATATAGGCGTTGCGCCAATGGTAATCCTTGCTGGGTGTCATAGCCAAAACATTGGCCACCACAGCCCAGATGCACGCAAGTGTAAGAGAAAAGCTTATCATTCTGGAATCTCCGGATGCTCTCCGCGCAGACGCGCCGCGATATAGCGTAGCGGATTGCGGAACATGGATACAAAGGCAATAAAACCAAGCAAGGCATAGATCCAACCGAACTGCTTACCTGCCATAAAGATCAGGATTGGCGCCGCAATGAGCAGCACCAGAGCCGGAAAGTACTGACGCCTCACCGGCAGCATTGCCACTGCCGCCGACGCGAACACCCACGCAATCGAGAGCCAGATCAGCATCACGCCGCAGCACCTTTTAGCGTACGTAGCGCGTCGGGAAGGCCGTTTGCCCAACCACTGATTGTCCCTGCCCCAAGGCAGACAACCATATCACCGGGGCGCGCCTGTTCGGCGACAAGACGGGCAAGATCTTCGGGCCCGTCAACGCGGCGGGCATGACGGTGACCGTGCTGGATAAGACCCGCGACCAGACTGTCGCGGTCTGCGCCTTCAATCGGCTCTTCGCCCGCAGCATAGACATCTGTAATCCCAACGACATCACAGTCATTGAAGCAGGCGCAGAATTCATCGAAATGGTGGCTCAGACGGGAATACCGGTGCGGCTGGTGCACGGCAATCACCCGGCCTTCGGTCGACTGACGCGCGGCTTTAAGCACGGCTGCAATCTCGACCGGATGGTGGCCGTAATCGTCAATGATCGTCACGCCATCGACTTCGCCCACTTTGGTGAACCGGCGGTTCACGCCACCAAAGCCGCCCAGAGCCGCGCGGATTTCTTCGCCCTTCATGCCCAGATGCCGCGCCACGGCGACAGCTGACAGCGCGTTAGAGACGTTATGATCCCCCGGCATCGGCAGCGCGCAATCCTTGATGATGATGTCTTCGTTTTGCAGATGAATGTCGAAATGCGCCACGCCCGCCTTATAGTGCAGGCCCACCGCGCGCACGTCAGCTTGCGCGTTGAAGCCATAAGTGATCACACGGCGGTCGGTGATCTTACCAACAAGCGCTTGGACTTCGGAGTTATCAATGCAGCATACGGCGACGCCATAGAATGGAATGTTCGATGTGAACTCCAGAAAACCCTGACGCAGGTTCTCGATGGTGCCCCAGTGATCCATATGCTCGGGATCGATATTGGTCACAATTGCGATGGTGGCAGGAAGGCGATTGAAGGTACCGTCGCTCTCGTCTGCTTCGACGACCATCCACTCTCCCTCACCTTTGCGCGCGTTCGATCCGTAGGCGTGAATGATGCCCCCGTTGACCACGGTGGGATCAAAGCCGCCACCATCCAGCAACGCCGCAACCATGGTTGTGGTGGTGGTTTTGCCGTGGGTGCCTGCAATGGCAATATTGGACTTGAGGCGCATCAGCTCTGCCAGCATTTCTGCACGGCGCACGATTGGCAGCCCCTTAAGACGCGCGGCATCCAGCTCTGGATTGCCCGGTTTGATCGCGGAAGAAATCACAACCACCTGCGCGTTTTCGATGTTCCCGGCGCTCTGGCCTTCGAAGATCGTCGCGCCCAGTTCTGCCAGACGGTCGGTGATCGGCGTAGATTTGAGGTCCGAGCCCTGAACCGTGTAGCCGTGGTTCAACAGCACTTCGGCGATGCCAGACATGCCGATGCCGCCGATACCAACGAAATGAATTGCGCCCACATCTCCGGGCAGTTTGGTTACGGCGTTCATGAAACAGGCTCCTTGGGAACGGTAAGATCTTCGACCATGTCGGCCAGCGCTTGTGCGGCTTCCGGTTTGCCAAGCGATAACGCTCTGTTTGCCATTGTCATGGCGGCAGGTCCGTTCGACAAGATCGTATGGATGAATTCGCTAAGTGTGTCGGGGTATGCCGCGTCTTCGCGGATCATAACGGCGGCTTCGGCTTCGACCAAACCACGCGCGTTCGCGACCTGATGATCGCCCGCAGCAGCGGCAAAAGGGATCAGGATCGACGGCCGACCAATCACGGAAATATCTGCAAGCGATGATGCACCAGAGCGGCTGATAACAAGCTGTGCTTCGGACATGCGGCGCGGCACGTCATGGAAAAAGGGCTGCACGTCGGCGTCGATGCCGTTTTCGGCGTAGTATTCGGAAACGCGCGCGGCGTCCTCATCGCGGGCCTGATGGCTGACACGGATATTGCGCAGCATCTCCATCGGTAGCGCGGCGATGGCAGGAGGCACAACATCACTCAGGATGCGCGCGCCTTGGCTGCCGCCCATCACCAAAAGCTCCATCGGGTAGTCACCGGGCGCGATATACCCCGCGCCGGCCCGCTCAAGCACCGAAGCGCGAACCGGATTACCGACATGGTACCCCTCAACACCCTCGGGCAGCGTGGTGGGCCAAGTGCCACAGGCCACACGGTCGACCCGCTTTGCAAACACCTCGTTCACGCGACCAAGCACGCCGTTTTGTTCATGGATCATGCGCGGCAGGCGCAGCATACATGCAGCCCCCAGCGCGGGAATGGATGGGTAGCCGCCAAAGCCGACAACTGCCGTTGGCCGGTCACGCAACATCCGGAACGCAGCGCTAAGAGTGCCGCCTACAATTCTGAATGGCACCAGTGCCTTGGCCACCAGACCGCCGCGCGCGAAAGTTGCGCTTGCGATCTGTTCAACCTCGACTTGCTCGGGAAACCCGCTTGTGTAGCGCGCGCCGCGTGCATCGGTGCTCAGCTTGACGCGCCAACCGCGTGCCAACATCACCTCGGCCAGTGCCTGCGCGGGGAACATGTGCCCCCCCGTGCCGCCGGCAGCGATCACCAGAAGCGGCGCGCCACTCACGTTCGGCCCCGTGACAGCAATGCGCTGATCTCGCCCTGCGGACGGGTGCGGGTAAAGGCAAGCAACATGCCCAACGCGATGCCAGACGCAATCACGGAACTGCCGCCATAGCTGACGAAGGGCAACGTCATGCCCTTGGCAGGCAGCAGGCGCACGGCCACGCCCATGTTGATCATGGCCTGCACGCCAAACATGCAAGCCAGGCCCGTGCCGGCAAGGCGGACAAAGGGATCACGTTCACGCATCAGGCGCAGCAGGGAACGAACAACCACAGAGGTGTAAAGCGCGATGATGCACAGCACCAGCACCAGCCCGTATTCCTCGGCGGCGACAGCGATGATAAAATCCGTATGCGCATCGGGAAGTGACCATTTCACTTCACCCTCTCCCACACCGACGCCGAACAACCCGCCCTCGCGGATGGCGTTAGTGGCATAGCCAAGCTGCGTTGTCGGATCGACATCCACGCTCAGAAAGCCGTCAATGCGGCGCGCAAAGTGTTCGGAACTGGAATAGGCCAAGGTACCAGCCAGAACGACCAAGCCCGCCATGCCCACCAGCAACACCATCGGTGCACCGGCCACAAAATACATCACACCCCAACCGAACAACACCAGACACGCCTGACCAAAGTCAGGCTGCAGCGCCAACATCAGAACAATCGAGATACACAGACCAAAGGACCACGCCTTGCCCGGAGGTCCGTTAATCTCAAGGCTGGCCGCCATCATCCACGCAGCAACGACCACGAACCCCGGCTTAAGAAACTCGGACGGTTGGATGGAGGCAAAGCCAAGGCTATACCAACGAACAGCACCCTTACCGAAATCCGTCCCGAAAAACGGCAACATCATCAGGGCAAAAAAGGAAAAGGCAAAGCCGATCACGGCAAGTCTGCGCACAACTGTAGGGGTCATCATCGAGGTCAGCATCATTGCGATCATCGCCAAACCACCGAAGAAGGCTTGTCGCTGAACGTAATGGAACGGCTCGAACCCGTTTTTTTCTGCCAGCGGCGGAGAAGCGGCAAGGCCGAGCAACATGCCGAGGCCAAACAGCATCAGGATGCAGGACAACGCCCATTTATCGAGCGTTCTCCACCACTTGGGTAGGATTGGTTCGCCGTCCCGCATTGGGAGAGCGCCATAGACCATTTCTGTCATGGGTACGTGCCTTACACTGCCTGCCTCGCCTCCTTTTCGGAGGTCTGCATTCAGTATAACGCGCATTTGCCTGCGCGGCTAGGGTCTTTGCACCCTTTTGCGCCGCGCAGGTAACGGGGTTACATTAGCCGGTATGGGTGCCGCGAATGGGATAGTCATTGGCGCGCACGAACTTGATCCCGTTGGCGATGCCTTGCAGATCAGGACGCGCAAACGGTGCGTTGGACACATCCAGGATCTGGATGGTGCCTTCGGCGTTGATGACAAACAAACCAGGCTCGGCAAAGGGGCGATCGGTTTCCTGTGGGCTACGCGGGTCGGAAATATACAGGCCAAGCGTTTTCATTTGCGCGACGCTCAGGTCATAGCCGATGGCCAGCGTCAGCTCTTTTTCATCCGCAAAGGCCTGCGCCTTTTCCTCGGGATCGGCAGAGACGGTTACCACGTCCACGCCCAGATCATTAAATGTCGTTTCAAGTTCTTGCAGGCCGGCAAGGTAGGTTTTGCAGATCGGACAATGCAGGCCCCGGTAGACCACCACAAGTTGCCAGTCATATTCGCCGCGCGGCGCGCCAAGGGTCAGTGTACCGCCGCCAAGGGCTGCAACATCGGTTTTAGGAAAAGTGCTTCCTGCGGAAAGTGCTGTCATGGTTCATATCCTTTGTGTTTCCACCACAACTCCTAGCCATTCGCGTGGTTCCAACAAGCCCCTTCACAAAGGCTTGACCCGCCCTGCCCCATCAGGCACCCCCTCGCTATGGAATTCGAGACAGCAATCATTGGCGCCGGCGCCGCAGGCATGATGTGTGCCGCCCATCTAAAGGGGCGCACCCTGCTGGTGGATCACGCCAAAGCACCGGGTGAAAAAATTCGTATCTCTGGCGGCGGGCGGTGCAATTTCACCAACCTGTACACAGACCCGCAGGCCTTTATCTGCGCCAATCCGCATTTTGCCAAATCGGCGCTGGCCCGCTATACCCAATGGGATTTCATCGCACTGGTCGAAGCACATGGCATCGCATGGCATGAAAAGACCCTGGGCCAGTTATTCTGTGACAACAGCGCCAAGGACATCATCGCCATGCTGCGCACGCTGATGGAGGCGCGCAATGTTGAGCTGCGCTTGCAGAGCTCTATCAGCGATGTGGAGAAGACCGACAGTGGTTATGCCTTCACGTTGCACTCTGGCGGGAAAACACATCGCGTAACAGCGCGCAGCCTTGTCATCGCGACGGGCGGCAAATCCATCCCCAAGATGGGCGCAACGGGCTTTGCCTACGACATCGCACAGCAGTTCGGCCTGCCTGTCACCGAAACACGGCCCGGTCTGGTGCCCTTCACCTTTCCCGATGGCCGCTTTGCCGAAATTTCGGGCGTCGCTATCCCTGCGAAGGTGCACGCAGACGGTCCGTTTTTTGAGGAAGCGCTGCTGTTCACCCACCGCGGTCTATCGGGACCTGCTGTGCTGCAGGCGTCGTCTTACTGGACCGAAGGCCGCCCCGTGATCTTCGACATTGCGCCTGATGGAATGCTGGAAGCGCTGCGCACACAGCGCAGTGTCGCAGGCCGCCGTAACTTTACAACCGAGCTGGCCCGCCTTTTGCCCTCCCGACTGGTAGAGCATCTCGCAGGACTGTTCGATCTCAGCGGCAATCTGGCGGACTGGTCAGACAAACGCCTGAGCGCCTTTGTGGACGGGCTGCGCGAATGGGAGCTGATCCCCGGCGGCACCGAAGGCTACCGCACCGCCGAGGTAACGCTGGGTGGCGTGGACACCGATGCGCTCAGCTCGCGCTCGATGGCGACCAAAGCGCATCCCGACCTCTACTTCATCGGTGAAGCGGTGGACGTGACCGGTTGGTTGGGCGGCTACAACTTCCAATGGGCATGGTCATCAGCCATGGCCGCAGCCGCTGACCTGAACGCAAAACCCTAGTCCAAGTGCGCGCGCACATGCTGCACGAAGTCATCGCCGCGCTTCTCAAAGCTATCATACTGATCAAAGCTCGCTGCGGCAGGGGCCAATAGAACCACATCACCGGATTCAGCATCCGCAATCGCACGGGCCACGGCCACTTCCATGGTTGTGCAAACCTCTGCGTCTACCTTGAGCTGCATGGCAAAGCCCGCTGCTTCGCGCCCGATCACGTAGGCTTTGCGGACCGAGCTTGAGGCGGCAGCAAGGCCGTCCAGCCCGCCCTCTTTTTCAAGACCGCCGCAAATCCAGCGGATGTTCTCGAACGCTTGCAAAGCCTTGGCAGCGGAATCCACATTCGTGGCCTTACTGTCATTCACAAAACGGACGCCATTCTTCTCACCGATGGTCTGACTGCGGTGCGGCAGCCCGCCAAAGCTGTGAAAGGCGACCTCGATGACTTTTGGCGCAAGGCCCAATGCACGGCACGCAGCGTAGGCGCTACAGGCATTCTGGTGGTTGTGCGATCCCGGCAATCCGGCGATTCCACGCAGATCAATCGAGGCTGCCTGCTTGCCGTTGCGGTATTCGCTGAGGAATCCTTTGCGGGCAAAGACCTGCCAGCCGGGGCCTGTCAACTTCCGGTCGACGCTGACGCGGATGACACGGTCATCGACGGCGCCTTCGCTTAGCTGACCTGCTAGAAACGCGCCTTCCTGCTCGTCCACGCCGATCACAGCGCGGTCTGGTCCGCCCTCAGCAAACAGCCGCCGCTTGGCTGCGAAATAGCCGCCCATGCCGGCATGGCGGTCCAGATGGTCAGGGCTAAGGTTGGTGAACACAGCAACATCAGGCGTCAGGCTGCGCGCCAGATCGGTCTGGTAGCTGGACAGCTCAAGAACAACCACACCGCCATTTGGCGCAGGTTCGATATCCAGCACACCGCGGCCAATGTTACCGGCAAGCTGGCTGTTGCGGCCAGCGTGCTCAAGAATATGATGGATCAGCGCCGAGGTGGTGGATTTGCCGTTGGACCCCGTGACCGCGATCACCCTCGGAGCCACGTCAAAGCCGTCCCATTCGGAAGTGGCGAAGCTTTGGAAAAACAGGCCAATGTCGTTGTCCACTGGCACACCGGCCTCCAGCGCAGCCGCCACAACAGGGTTGGGTGCGGGATACAGATGCGGGATACCGGGGCTTACAATCAACCGTGCGACGCCGTCGAACGCGCCCGCGCGGGTCAGTTCCAGACATTCGAACCCTTCGGCCTCGGCTGCATCACGCGCACGCGGGTTGTCGTCCCAGCAAATAGGCTCCGCCCCGCCCGCCTGCAACGCGCGTGCCGCCGACAGGCCCGAACGCCCCAAACCCAATACAGCCACCCGCTGTCCTTGCATGCCCTGTACTGGTATCATCTTGCGTCTCCTGTTAACGGTGCCGTACCCGAATTCCCCCGATCCCGGAGGCCTCTATGCCATCTCCCTTGCCAGAGATTTTGTCACAACTCAACGCGGACATGCGCAGTGATGATAACTGGGGGGACGTCGCGGCCTATATTCCAGAACTTGCCGACATCGCGCCAGACCAGTTCGGCATTTCCGTCGCCACAGCTGATGGCGCGCTCTACAGCGCCGGAGACGCGTCAACGCCGTTTTCTGTGCAATCCGTAACCAAGGTATTCACCCTGGCCATCGCGCTGGGTCGTTCAGGGGACCAATTGTGGAAACGTGTGGGCCGCGAGCCGTCGGGACGGGCCTTTAACTCCATCGTGCAGCTTGAAGCCGAGGAGGGTCGCCCGCGCAATCCCTTCATCAATGCAGGCGCTATTGTGGTCACTGATGAGCTGCTCGCAGGAAGCGCTCCGCGCGAGACGTTGGGCGAAATCTTGCAGTTTGTCCGCACCGCTGCCGAGGATGATGATATCCATATCAACCAGCGCGTCGCTGCCTCGGAAAATGCTCACGGTCACCGCAACTATGCACTGGCGCATTTTCTTGCCTCAACCGGCAATCTAAAGAATACGCCCGAAAAGACTCTTGGCACCTATTTCCACCATTGCGCGATCGAGATGAACACACGCCAGCTTGCCATGGCGGGCCGTTTTCTAATCGACAGTCCGCACCTGCCCCGCATGATCATGCCCCCACGTATCCGGCGGCTGAACGCGTTGATGCTGACCTGCGGGCATTATGATGGTTCAGGGGATTTCGCCTACCGTGTTGGCCTGCCCGCGAAATCAGGCGTGGGCGGCGGCATCCTTGCCATCGTCCCGGGTGTGGCCAGTGTTGCGGTCTGGTCACCTGGCCTCAACCGTTATGGCAACTCCCTCAAAGGGACCGAGGCCATGGCCCTGTTGGCGCGCCAGATGAGCTGGTCAATCTTTTGACCCTGTATCGTAGCGCCTAAAAACTTGGGGGACCGCCCCTTTGGCCGATCCCCCTAGAAACTTTTAGCGCACCTTGAGTGTGGCAAGCCCGATCAGTGCGAGGATCAGGGAAATGATCCAGAAGCGGATCACGATCTGAGGCTCGGCCCATCCCTTTTTTTCATAGTGGTGGTGGATTGGCGCCATCAAAAACACGCGTTTTCCGGTGCGTTTGAAATAGAGCACCTGAATAATCACGCTCAGCGCCTCGACGACGAACAGGCCACCGACGATGCCCAGCACCAGCTCGTGCTTGGTGGCGACCGCAATTGCCCCCAGCGCGCCGCCCAAGGCAAGGCTGCCGGTGTCGCCCATAAACACAGCTGCCGGAGGAGCGTTATACCACAGGAACCCAAGCCCGCCGCCGAACAAACCCGCCGTAAAGATCAGGATTTCACCAGTACCGGGAACGTAGTGCACATCCAGATACTCGGTAAAGTCCACACGGCCGACAGCATATGCAATGACGCCCAGCGTGCCAGCAGCAATCATCACCGGCATAATCGCCAACCCGTCCAGGCCATCTGTCAGGTTAACCGCATTCGCCGCGCCGACGATCACGATCATCGCAAACGGCACAAACAGAAATCCAAGGTTCAGAAGTGTGTCTTTGAACACCGGCAATGCCAGTTGGTACTGAAGGGATTCAGGATGATACTGTGCGGCCCAATAGCCCGCGATTCCTGCAATTAAAAAGCCCAGCAGCAGCCGCACCTTAGACGATACGCCCGCCACGGTCTGCTTGCTCACCTTCGCGTAATCATCCGCAAAGCCGATGGCGGCAAAGCTCATCGTGACAAACAGCACCATCCAGATGAATGGATTGTCGAGCCGCGCCCACAGCAATGTCGAGGTCAAAAGCGCGCCCACAATCAGCAGACCGCCCATTGTCGGCGTGCCCGCTTTGGCGAAATGCCCCTCGGGGCCATCATCACGGATCGGCTGGCCCTTGCCCTGCGTGCGGCGCAGCATGTTGATCAGCGGACGACCAAAGAGGAAACCAAAGACCAAAGCCGTCAGGAACGCACCGCCTGCACGAAAGGTGATGTAGCGGAAAAGGTTAAAGAAATCGCCACCGTCCGAGAGAAGGGTCAACCAATACAGCATACATCGTCCTTAATAGATCAGCGGCACGGCGCCACATGTGGTAGATTTTGATGCCGCGCGCCCTGAATACAGGTGTTACTCGTTCGACACCGGATGGCCCATTTTGCGGATGGCGTCAACGATCAGGCCCAATTTCATGCTCAAAGAACCCTTGGCCAACACCACGTCACCTGCATCTATGCGGTGGCGCAGCCCTTCGCACATCTGCTGCGACGTCTCGAACCAATCCCCACGCTGGTGTTCGGGGAGCAGATCATAAAGCGCGCGCATCATAGGACCCACACAATGGACCACATCCAGCTTCTTGGTCGCCTCCAGATGCGCCAGCCCCGCATGCAGCGCGATTGAATCCGGTCCCAGCTCTTTCATGTCACCCAAGAAAGCGATGCGGCGGCCTTTGCCGTGGCGCCCTACTCCATCCGTCGTGGTGGCCCCTGCCAAGACTTCCAGCGAGGCGGCCATTGACGTCGGGTTGGCATTATAGCTGTCATCAATAAGCGATAGCGCTTCGCGCGGCTCTGTCGGGTCGAGCTGGATCACCTCACGCTGTCCGCGTCCCTTGTAGGGCGTCCAGCGGCCCAGTTCCGTAACAGCCTGCCCCAGATCGGCACCAATGGACTGCACAATCGCAAGCGCGCCCAGAGCATTCATAGCAAAGTGACGGCCCGGCGTGGCGAGCTTGAATAGCAGCGGCTCAACGCCCACCTGAGCCTGAACAATTGTCGTATCGCCCTGAATGCTGAGTTCTTTGAGCCGCCATTCGTAGCCGTGCTCGCCGAAGGCGATACCGTTCAGGCGACGGTCGACCGTTTTGGCAGCAAGGATCGCGGCAGTTTCAACATCCGCATTATAAACCGCAGGCGCGCCAATGGGCAGGCTGTCAAATATGCTGGCCTTTTCCAATGCAATGCCCGTGATATCGTCGAAAGCCTCAAGGTGGGCTGCGGCCACTGTGGTCACCAGCGCGGCATGAGGCTGCGCAAGCATGGTCAGAGGCAAGATCTCACCGGGGTGGCTCATGCCCATCTCGATGATCGCGTATTGCGTATCCGCAGGCATGCGCGCCAGCGTAAGCGGCACACCCCAGTGGTTGTTGTAGCTGGCAACAGACGCATGGGTGCGCCCTTGCGAGGCCAGCATCGCCAGCAGCATTTCCTTGGTCGATGTCTTGCCCACCGAACCGGTAATCCCGACAACCTTTGCTTGCGTGCGTGCACGCGCCGCAGCCCCCAGCGCCTCCAACCCTTTGAGCACGTCGTCAACGATCAACAGCGGGGCATCATCAGCGACACCCTCGGGGATGCGAGAGACCAACGCCGCCCCTGCCCCGTTTGCCAGCGCCTGAGCCACGAAGTCATGACCGTCCCGCACATCCTTTAGCGCGACAAACAGATCGCCCGCCTCAATCGTGCGCGTATCGATCGAAACACCGTTGACCGCCCAATCACCCTGCGCGCGGCCACCCGTGGCGGCCTGTGCTTCTGCTGCTGTCCACAAGCTCATGTCAGTCTCCCGTCCAGTGCTGCCACGGCCACGCTGGCTTGTTCCACGTCATCAAAGGGCAGCACATCGTCGCCGATGGTCTGGCCTGTCTCATGCCCCTTGCCTGCAATCAGCAGGGCGTCACCGGGCTCCAATATATCAATGCCGCGCAAGATCGCTTCGGCACGGTCGCCCACCTCCGTCGCCTGCGGGCAACCCGCCATAACGGCGGCGCGGATGCTTGCGGGGTCTTCGGAGCGAGGATTGTCATCCGTGACAAATACCAGATCGGCGTTCTTCGCCGCCGCTTCGCCCATCAAAGGGCGCTTGGCGCGGTCACGGTCTCCGCCTGCGCCGACAATCGCCACAAGACGGCCCATCACATGCGGGCGCATCGCGGCAAGCGCAGTGGCAACAGCATCAGGCGTGTGGGCGTAATCAACAAACACAGCCGCGCTGTTGTCACGTGTTGCGGCCAACTGCATGCGGCCACGCACGGTGCTCAGATGCGGGATGGTGTCGAACACCTCGGACGGCTCTGCCCCGCACGCAATCACCAGCGCTGCTGCCAGCATCACATTGTCGGCCTGAAAGCCGCCGATAAGCTCTAGACGTTTTTGGTAGGTTTTGCCGCGCCAGCTAAAGCGCAGGTCCTGACCCGTCGCGTCAAAGCGTTGGGCCGTCAGGTGCAGATCCCCACCATCGCGGCCAACCGTTATCACCTTACAGCCCCGCGCCGCAGCCATGGCGGCCATATCCACACCTTTGGGATCATCAATGTTGATCACCGCGGCGCCGTCTTGCGGCAGAACCCGTGCAAAAAGACCGGCCTTGGCGTCGAAATAGGCCTCAAAGGTTTCGTGGTAATCGAGATGATCCTGAGTGAAATTCGTAAAGCCGGCGGCCGTTAGCGTCACACCATCAAGGCGGCGCTGGTCAAGCCCATGGCTTGAGGCCTCCATCGCGGCGTGGGTAATCCCGTATTGCGCGGCCTCGGCAAGGGTGCGGTGCAGGGTAATCGGCTCTGGCGTGGTGTGGGCCAGCGGAGCGGTCCACGCCCCCTCAACACCGGTGGTGCCAAGGTTGATAGCGGCAAGCCCCATTTCAATCCAGATCTGGCGGACAAAGGTGCTAACGGAAGTTTTCCCATTGGTGCCCGTCACCGCAATCATCGTCGCAGGCTGGCCACCAAACCAAAGGGCCGCGGTGCGCGCCAGCGCCTCGCGCGGATCGTCCGCGATAACAAGAGCGGCCCCGGACGCGCGCACAGCACCGCCAGCCATCTGCGCCCCCAATGCATCGGTCAAGACGGCGACCGCGCCCTGCTCCAGTGCCGTTTCGACAAAACTGGCGCCGTGCACGGCTGATCCGGGCATCGCTGCGAACAGGGTGCCGGGTATTACCTTCCGGCTATCTACGCATAGATTTGTGAGGGTGGGATTCTCTGCGCCTGTGGCCATAAGCCCCAGTGAATTCAAGGTGGTGCTCATGGGGTGTGCCATAGGGGCCTGTTCCGGCTTAGTTGCTGCTGGTGAGCGTTATACCAGCGAGTTCTGCGGGTTCAATGGCAGGTCGCATCCCCAAAAGAGGCGCAACGCGGCGGATCATCTCTGCTGCGATCGGGACAGCCGTCCATCCCGCAGTGCGACGCGGTTTGCCGCTTGAAGTCTCGACCGGCTCATCCAGCGTCACGATCAGCACGTAACGCGGATCATGTGCTGGGAACATGGAGGCGAATGTGGTGATTGTTTTGTCTTTGTAATAGCCGCCGGTCGGCTTTGGCTTGTCAGCTGTACCCGTCTTGCCGCCAACAAAATAGCCCGGCACCTCACCAAAGGAGGCGGTACCGCCGTCGCCTGCGACAACACTGCGCAACATTTCACGTGCAGCAGCGGCAACGTCTGTGCGCATAACGCGCTCGCCGATAACAGGGTTGTTCTGCTTCAGCAGTGTCGGCTTGACCGCACGCCCGCCGTTCCCGATCGCGGCGTAACCTGCCGCCAAATGCATCGCAGTGGTTGAAATACCGTGACCGTAAGAAATGGTCACAGCGGACAAATCTGTATAGCGCGACGGCAACAGCGGTGTGCTGCCAGATGCCTCGATGATCTCGAACGGAGATTTATCAAACAGGCCAAGACCGCGCAGGAACTCCTGCTGACGTTCCTTGCCGATCATCAGCGCCAAACGGCCCGTTCCGCGGTTCGAAGACTTCTGGATGATCTCACCCACGCTGAGCGTGCCGTAGTTTTTGTTGTGGAACTCACCAATGCTATGTCCGCCTACTTTCATAGGGCCAGCGGTGTCGATCATCGTGTTGGCATTGACCAAACCCAGCTCCATCGCCTGGGCTGCCGCGAAAATCTTGAAGGTTGAACCAAGCTCGTAAACACCTTGAACAGAACGGTTAAACAGCGGGCTGTCAGAGGCATCCCCTTCAATTGCAGGGCGCGGACGGTTGTTGGGATCAAAGCTGGGCAGGGAAACGGCACTGATGACCTCACCTGTGTGCACGTCCATAAGGATGGACGTCGCACCTTTGGCGTTCATCAATTTCATGCCACCGTCCAGCACCCGCTCAGACGCGGCTTGCACACTAAGATCAAGGCTCAGCTCAAGCGGCTTTCCCGCATTGGCAGGGTCGCGCAGATAATCGTCAAAGTATTTCTCTGCACCGGCAACACCGATAACTTCGGCTGCGCGCACACCTTCACGGCCAAAGCTTGCGCCGCCCATGATATGTGCGGCCAGCTTGCCATTCGGATAAAGGCGCATGTCGCGGGGCGCAAACAACAGCCCCGGATCGCCGATATCATGCACCGCCTGCATCTGCTCGGGGCTGATTTTCTTTTTCACCCATATGAACTTGCGCTTGCCGGTAAAGTCCTTGACCAGACGTTCTTCGTTCAAATCGGGGAATATCTTGGCCAGTTTGCGCGCGGCGCCTTCACGGTCCACCATCTGGGGCGGCTGGGCGTAAAGCGCATGGGTATCCAGATTGGTCGCAAGGATATTGCCGTTACGGTCCACAATATCAGCGCGTGTGTTCGCAATAATGGACCCCGGCGCATGGGCGCGCGGCTCAACCGGATCAGAGACCGCAAGCAGCCCCATCCGTGCGCCAACAACTGCAAACGCACAGAAAAAGAAAACACCCAGCACCAAAAGACGGCCCTCGGCACGGTTGCGATCGCTGTCGCGCATCTGTTCGTGCCGGATACGGCGGTTCTGGTGTTCAATCGCGTCGGGGTTTTCGCCGTTCGCGCGGGCCTCAAGGATACGGGCCAAAGGCCGCAGAGGAGTGCGGATCATAGCGGGTCCTCCGCGTTCATCGTGGAGACATCAACCGAATTGGTGATCGGTAGCAGATCAGGCACGGGATACTGAACCTCATCCACCTGACCGAACTGGTCAGGGTGCAGCGGCAACAGCTGCAAACGCCCGAAATTCAACTCTGCCAGATCACGCAGGCGGTCGGGCCGGTTTTGGTATGCCCACTCCGCGCGCAAAACGGCCAGACGGGCATGCGCCTCGCGGATTTCAGCATGAAGACGGTCCGTGTTATTCAGCACAGCCTGAGTGGCGTAGTTTTCGCGGTAGGCCCAAAAGGCCAACCCGATCACAGCCAGAGCAGTTAACACGTAAATAACCGATCTCATTTCTTCTTTTCCTTCATCATCGGCATGCCCAGAGCTTTCGCCTCGATGCTGCCAGCCGGTGCATCGGTCCGCGTCGCGACCCGCAACTTTGCACTGCGGCTGCGCGGGTTCTCTTCTAATTCTTGTGCGTCCGGCCCGATGGCTTTGCGCGACTTTATCGTGAACTGCGGCGCGTCCTGTACCGTTTCGGGGGCAAAGCGGTTGGCATTGCCGCCCGCCCCTGCCCGCGCGGTCAGGAACCGCTTTACCATCCGGTCCTCGACCGAGTGGAACGTGACAACGGCCAGTTGTCCGCCTGGTTTGAGCGCGCGTTCAGCCGCCATCAACCCACCCCACAACTCGCCGTATTCATCGTTCACCGCGATGCGCAGCGCCTGAAAAGTCCGCGTTGCGGGATGGCTTTGGTTGGGCTTGGGGCGCGGCAGGCAGCTTTCCACCAGCCGCGATAGCTCTAACGTGCGGGTGATCGGCGCATCAGCACGGGCCAGCACGATTTTCTTGGCGATCCGGCGGCTTGCGCGCTCTTCGCCGTAAAGGAAGATGATATTCGCCAAGTCTTCTTCGGTGGCCTCATTGACCAGATCAGCAGCCGATGGGCCATCTTGGGACATCCGCATATCCAGTGGCCCGTCGCGCATGAACGAAAAGCCCCGCTCGGACAGATCAAGCTGCATAGAAGAGACACCAAGGTCCAGCACCACACCGTCAAGGTTCTGGGCATATTCATCCATCTTGGAGAACACACCCTGCTGCATCACCAACCGGTCGCCATAATCTGCTGCCCAAGGCTGCGCCATCTCGAATGCAAGGGGATCACGGTCCACCGCAATCACACGCTCCGCACCGGCATCCAGAAACCCACGGGTATAGCCGCCCGCACCAAAGGTACCGTCCAGCCAAATGCCCTGCACAGGCGCAACAGCCTTCAGAATAGACCGGAGTAGGACGGGAATGTGGGGGGAGGTTTGGGAGGCAGCCATGATCCGCTACACTCCGACCGGGCCGTCCAGGAGCTGCATCGGATCGAAGTCCTCTGGCAGCTCGTCGAGCCATGCTTCCTGCTTGGCGCGCTCTTCGGTGTCATATGTTTCCGGCTGCCAGATCTGGAACGTGTCCCCCATCCCGATAAAGAAGGCCTCTTTATCCAGATCGATTTTGCCACGCAATTTCGCGGGCAGAACCAGACGTCCGGTTTCATCGACAGTCGTAGGGAAAGACTGTCCGTGAAACAGGGCTTGGAGCATCTTGCGCTGCATGGAGCCGCGCGGCAGCGCGTCGATCTTTGCATCCACCTCTTCGATGGCTTCCATTGTGTAGCACTCAAGATAGCTGCGACGGTGATCGCCATAGACGATGACCAGTTCCGGATTTTCGCCGTTTTTCCAGTTGGGATCAGAAGCTTCCAGCACACGCCGAAAAGAGGCCGGTATGGAAACGCGCCCCTTCGTATCGACCTTGTGTTGGCTTTCGCCTCTGAACCGTCGGCTCACTGGATTTCCTTTATGCCTTGCCCCTGCTGGCTTGGCCTTGTCCTTGCTTGCGCGTTATGCGCTTGTTTTTGTCGCCTGCCTGCGCACCCGTCGATGCATGTTGTGGCGTGGTAGTCTGTAAGATCGGTGCGCACTTCGCGTACGTCTTGCCGAATGTAAAAAGGGCGGATTGATCTGCTGCCACTGATCAACCCGCCGCTTTATCCCGCTTTGCGGGGAAGTCCGACTGCGCGCGCCACCTGGGGGGATGTCTGCTCGCTCGCGCGCCGGATCTCTTGGTCTGATGAAAATCGAGGCCTGTATGAAACCTGCTAGAGTTTATTTTTATGTGGGGTCGTTTGGCGCCCCGTGTCTCGTTCTCATCCGATGCACTAGGGATGCCATGGGAAATCATGGGCGTCTACAATTAATTTCAAAAATACCTACCGCATATTGTTTCCCACAGGTCCGGAAAACAACATTTAGCGTCCGCATCATCTAAAAATAAGGCACAATTAGCGCCAAAAGCAAAACAACCAACTAAATATAGACAAATACTCGCCTGCCCTAATTTTCCCATAAATTCCCAGAAAAATTCACCCACACAGTTATCCACAGGGCATATTCTCCCTTTGTTCCCATGTAAACACCATTTTCCGCTCCGAATCACTGCGCAAGCGCCAAAACGCCCACGTCACTTCATCGCGGTTTTTGAAAAATCCCATCTATTCCCATGCCAATCCCATGCGCTGCCGACAAACAGCTGGCTCAATCGCATTGTGGCCCATTTTCAGCACATCCTGCGGCCATCTGGCGTGATCACCTTGCTTAACGACCGTCAAACCGTCACAAAGAACAGCACACAAAATAGGACATGTTTCCGGTGATCACGACGCTGAAACTGCTACAGAAAGCCATCGGCCTATTAACGATCCATCCGCTGAAGACGGTGACCGTAATTGCACCCGCTCTGGTATTGATGGCTCTCGTAGGTTTTACCGCTGCCGTCGTGGCGCCCGGTTTTTTGACCTCCAGCCCTCAGGGAACGGGCCTGGCGGGTCCGTCCTTTGTAGTTCTGACAGCTTTTGTCCTGAGCTATGCGATAATGGCCATCCTTTGGCACCGCCACACCCTGCACGATATGGGCGAACAGCAGCCAATGACCTTCAAGCTTGTTGCCGGGTATATGTGGCGCGTGCTGGCTTTGACCGCGATCCAGATAGCAGTCAATCTGGCGCTGATCATACCAATTATTCTCTACATCAGATCCAGCGACGCCGATACCGCCGCCCCAGCGCTCATGTCGATCCTGCTATCCACCTTCGCCACACAGCTGGTTTTGTTGTGGCTCTCGCTGCGGCTGAGCCTGATCTTGCCCGCTGCGGCACTGGGCAAGCCCATTTCTATGATTAAAAGCTGGCGCTATACCGAAAACGTTTCGCGCCCGCTATGGGGCGTAGCCGCGGCAATTGCGCTGGCCAACACAGTGGTGACCAGTTTCATCGCCCTGATCGATCTCGACAGCGCCAGCCATCGACTGGCGATAGAGATGACCGCCTATATCATCCAAGGGCTGTTGATCTTCAGCGTGCTGACCACTCTGTACTCCCTACAAACCCGCAAGGCTGCCTGACCGCTTCAGGCCATGCCGCCCTTGATCAGCCCTTCGGCGATGCGCGCGTAGGCTTGGGCCATCGGACTATCACCAGCCGCAACGGGCGTGCCGCCATCGCCCGCCAACCGCGTCTCAAGGTCAATTGGCAGCGTGCCCAGCAGCGGCACGTCCATGCCAGCGGCTTCAGCGGCCACACCGCCCTGCCCGAAGATCGCATGCTCCGAACCGCAATCAGGGCAGACAAACATCGACATATTTTCAATCAGCCCCAACACAGGCGTTTTCAGCGTTGCGAACATATCCAATGCTTTGCGGGCGTCGATCAACGCCACGTCCTGCGGCGTGCTCACCACGATCGCACCTGTCAGCTCTGATTTGGTGCACAAGGTTAACTGCACGTCGCCCGTGCCTGGTGGCAGATCGACCAAAAGCACGTCAAGCTCCCCCCACTCGACTTGCCCCAGCATCTGCTGCAAAGCGCCCATCAACATCGGGCCACGCCAGATCGTTGCCTTGCCCTCTTCCATCATGAAGCCGATAGACATCAGCGTCACACCGTGAGCTTTGAGCGGGATGATTGTTTTGCCGTCCGGGCTCGCGGGGCGTTTGTTCACCCCCATCATGCGCGGAATACTAGGGCCGTAGATATCGGCATCCAGCAGCCCAACCTTGCGACCCTGCTTGGCCAGCGCCACAGCAAGATTGGTGCTAACCGTAGATTTGCCCACGCCGCCTTTGCCAGAGCCAATAGCGATGATGCGCTGGACGCCACTCGGCTTGGTCGGGCCATCCTGCGGTTTCGGGTGACCGCCGATCTTGAGGCTGGGCGCCGGGGCGGCCTTGGCAGCCGGACCGTGCGCTGTCAGGGCGACAGTCGCCTTCGTCACCCCCGCAATTTCGGACACCAGTTTTTCTGCAGCATCACGCAACGGCGCCATTGCCCGCGCAACGTCAGCATTCGGAGCCTCAATCACAAAACGCACGACACCATCGTCGACCGAAAGGGCGCGCACCATATCATGCGCTATCAGGCTGCGCCCATCTGGCAAGTTGATCCTGCTTAGGGCTGCTTCTACATCTGCTTTGGTGACGGACATCGCACTACTCCTTGTGACAGCGCATGACATCGCAGATCAGGCAGAAATCGCAAGGCTCCGCTCTGCGGCGCGTCACCACATACGCGCCGGACCGAGCGCACAAATTTTGTGCAAAACCCCACATATGCGCATGCCGCATGGCAGCATTGCGCATAATTTGATTGTGCATTCGCAGCAATTCCAGCTACAACGAATGCATGAAAGCAATCCTCCCGATGGTTTTCTTGAATATCTAAGAGGTCCCCATCCTCCTCCCGGGGCTCTCTTTTCTTTAAGGCGGCGACATCTTCCTCCTCCCTGATGTCGTCGCCATTTTTTTATCCAGAACATTGCATCCGATCACAGACCCGTGAAGAATCGCGGTTAATTTTGATTTAGAAACAGTGAGCTATAAAATTTCTGCATATGCACGAAATGCATAGCTGCATTGCAGCATTACTTCTTGATCCAAACGGTCAAAACCCTAAATACTGGTCACAACAAGACGTAATCGAGATGAAAGAGAGCCAATGGCATACTTCACAGACACAACCGCCGCCGTATCCGCACAGCCACGCCGCATTGCAGCATTTTTCGATGCTATCGGCCTGAAGCTTCGCCAGCGCAAAGTGTACCGTCAGACGTATGACGAGCTGTGCACACTGACAGCACGCGACCTGGCCGACCTGGGTTTTTCGCGCGGTGACTTCCGTCGCCTGTCCCGCGAAGCGGCAGAAATGGTAAAATAAATTCGAATTCCCTGCGGGTCTTTCCTCCCATCGATCCGCCGGGAACCGACAGCACGGCAGAGTCTCACCTCCCTGATGACCCCGCGCTGTAAAAGCTGCATCTTTCCCTCCTCCCATTCGGAAGGGTGCACCTTATAGAGCGGCGGACCCAACCTCCCTTGGGTCCGCCGTTTCATTTTCAAAAGATGCGCACAAACAAATCTGTGCAATTACCACCGGAGAAGGTTGACCGTTTAACAACCGCAAGCCGATGCCCTGTTCTCAACAAATTAAAGCCTGTTTCTCTGCGCATGTTCAAAGCATTAAAGAGACAGGAGACCGCCATGTTCCATCTACGTACCGCAATGCTTGCTGCGATGTTTTTTGCAACGCCTGCGCAGGCAGAGATGCGCGTATATGAGGGGCCTGCGACAACGCATATCGAGAACGTTGGTGAATTGACACGATCCCAGCAAGCAGGGCTTGAGAAATTTGCAGGCGGAAAACCCTATTTTGGCGCCATATTCATCGAAGAAGGCGGGAATGGATGGGGCTCCTTTACCGGCGCTCACCGTCTTAAGGATGCGTTTGATATGGCGCTTCGTATTTGTGAGCGGTTTGCAGACAAGGGCCACTGCACACTTGCAGGCGTAACCGTACCAGAAGATTTCAATCCCGCGTCGATTCCCACCTACAGCCTCAGTGCGCGGGCGGCCGAAAAGCACGCGATTTATCTCAGCAGAACCGATGGATATCGTGCGTTTGCTGTTTCCGGCACAAGCTCATTTGGCTGGGCAACTCAAAAAGACAGCGCCGCTCAGGCCGTCGAGGCCGCGTTAGGCTACTGCCACTCATCCGCGCTGACGAAGCTTTTGTTGCTGGATGTTGATCTGCGCGCGCAGGCCATCAAAGACGATCTATATTCCTGCCGGATCATTGATCAGTCTGGCCCACCCTCCTGAGATTTCGGAAAATCAGAACGGAACGTCATCAGCTGCCGTCAGGAAACGCGCCACGACCTTCTTGTCACCTGCTTTTTCAAAGGCGACTTCAAGTTTATCGCCCTCGATCCCGATGATGGCGCCATAGCCGAACTTCTGGTGGAACACCCGCTCTCCCATGACAAAGCTGCTGTTGGCGGTCATGTCTATCGTCATATTTTTGGATTCAGATGGCTGGCTCATCCCGCGCGTACCGGCACGCGATTGCAAACGGCGCCAGCCGGGGGAGTTATAGACATTCGCCTCAGCCGCAGCTTCGTGCAGCGTGCTTTGCGGCATGGCGGCACCAAATCCGCCGCCATAAAGGCCCGGCGGGGTCAGAACATCCACATGCTCTTCGGGGAGTTCATCAATAAAGCGGGACGGCATAGCGTTTTGCCATTGGCCGAACACCTGACGGTTGGCGGCGAAAGAGATCGTGCAAATCTCTTCAGCGCGGGTGATTCCCACATAGGCAAGCCGCCGCTCTTCCTCCAAGCCTTTCAATCCGCTTTCATCCATCGACCGCTGGGAGGGGAACAACCCGTCTTCCCAACCAGGCAGGAACACAGCCGGAAACTCCAACCCCTTGGCCGCGTGCAGCGTCATGATCGAAACCTTGGCACCTTCGCTTTCCTGCTCATTGTCCATGATCAAGCTGACATGTTCGAGAAATCCTTGCAGATTCTCGAACTGATCCAACGCCTTCACCAGCTCTTTGATGTTCTCAAGCCGCCCGGCAGCTTCTGGTGTTTTGTCGTTCTGCCAGTGCCCCGTATAGCCGCTCTCGTCCAGAATCATCTCTGCCAGCTCAACGTGGCTGATCTCTGGTGCCGCAAATTCCATACGGACTGGCCCACCGTCATCCAGCACGCTGTCGTCGTTCACTTCGATCCGTGGGCCGTGCAGCTTGGAAGCCCAACGGTCGATCCCCTCAATCAGCAGCCGCAGTTGCGCGCCGCCCTTCCCGCCGATGCCGTTCTGGGAAAGCAAAATACGCGCACCTTCCACCAAGTTGGTGCCGTTTTCACGCGCCGCGTGCTGGATCTTCTTCTGCGCAACGTCCCCAAGCCCGCGCTTGGGCGTGTTCACAATCCGCTCAAACGCGAGATCATCGTCGGGCGAAGTCACAACGCGGAAATACGCCATCGCATCCCTGATCTCGAGCCGTTCATAGAATCGCGGACCGCCAATCACACGGTACGGGAGACCGATGGTTAAAAATCTGTCTTCAAACGCGCGCATCTGATGGGAGGCACGCACCAGAATCGCCATGTGATCAAGGCTGAAGGGGCGCAGACCGCGTGTGCCGCGCTGCATGGATTCGATCTCGTCCCCGATCCAGCGCGCTTCTTCGGCGCCGTCCCAATGACCGATCAGGCGAACCTTCTCACCGTCGGTCGCTTCGGTCCACAGTGTTTTACCCAAGCGCCCTGCGTTACCGGCAATCACGCCGGATGCAGCGGCAAGGATATGCGGCGTCGAGCGGTAATTCTGCTCAAGCCGCACCACATGGGAGCCGGGAAAATCCTTTTCAAACCGCAGGATATTGCCCACTTCTGCACCACGCCAGCCATAGATCGACTGGTCATCATCGCCCACGCAGCAAATGTTCTTATGACCCGCCGCAAGCAGGCGCAGCCACAGGTATTGGGCCACGTTGGTGTCCTGATATTCGTCCACAAGGATGTATTTGAACCAACGTTGATACTGCTTCAGCACATCTTCATGGGTCTGAAAAATCGTGACCATGTGCAGCAGCAGATCGCCGAAGTCGGTGGCGTTCAGCTCTAACAAGCGCTTTTGATAAGCGGCGTAAATTTCTGGGCCGCGGTGGTTATAGGCCCCCGCATCGGCTGCAGGCACCTTGTCAGGCGTCAGCGCGCGGTTTTTCCAGTCATCAATAATGCCAGCAAGCATACGCGCAGGCCAGCGTTTGTCGTCGATGCCTTCGGCAGCAACCAATTGCTTGAGCAGGCGCAACTGGTCATCGGTATCCAGAATAGTAAAGTTAGACTTCAGACCCACAAGTTCGGCGTGACGGCGCAGCAGTTTCACACAAATCGCGTGAAAGGTGCCAAGCCACGGCATCCCCTCAACCGGTTGGCCCAACATGGCGCCGACGCGGTTCTTCATCTCGCGCGCGGCCTTATTGGTAAAGGTCACGGCAAGTATTTCATTCGGGCGTGCCCGCCCCGTATTGAGCAGATGCACGATGCGCGCTGTCAGCGCCCGTGTCTTGCCCGTCCCTGCCCCTGCAAGCATCAGCACAGGACCATCCATCGTCTCAACTGCTTCGCGCTGTGCGGGGTTCAGACCGTCCAGATAGGGCTGGGGACGCGCGGCCATGGCACGCGCGGACAATGAGGCGCCTTCAAAGGCGGCATTTTCATCAAAACTGCTCATGCTGGGCAAACTAGTCCGAAAGCTGTGGGAATTAAAGGGACGTTCGCACTATGTTCCGCATCATTTTTCACCTAACGGCTCTCGCCTGAGCATAAAGCCGCCTTCAGGCCTGTGAAACTCCATTCAATCCGGCCTTATTCATACTCTGCTAACGAATTTGAGGTTTATTAACAAAAAGTGACGCTACGAGAGTAATGCCATGTTCAAATCAAACGACACGTCGAAAATGCGCAAGCAACTGGACCGGTTTGCAATACCGATGTTCATAGCCGAGCTGCGCACAGACGACAGCCAGTTCGAAATCCTCGCACTCAACGCCGCACACGAAACCCATTCAGGAATGGTAATGGCTGATGTCATCCATCGCCCGCTAAGCGACATTCTTCCCGCCGAAGAAGCCCGTGAGGTGAACACGCGATACTCCAGATGCATCCAGCAAGACGGGCCTGTCCGCTACCGTGAACAGCTTTGCATGCCGCATGGTACAATGATCTGGGATACATCCCTGAGCCGCCTGTCCCTGCCCGACGGGCGTGAACGGGTGATTGGCACGGCGGTCATAGTGAAGCGGGTCAAACGGCATGATCTGGATACTTTGGCGTTTCAGGATGTGGAATATTTTTCATCCAGTTCGTCGATGCGGCTTAATCAGATAACTGACGTACTGGAAGCGGTCGAAAGCGGGCGAATTTCGCCAGAGCAGTTGGCAGGATCGGCAGGAATGCTGGCCGCGCTATGCCGAAGCATCGATGAAACCATGAGAGAACTGCGCGGAATCGCGACAGACCGTCTGGCACAGGAACACCAACAGCTACCGCTGATCGAGTCGAAAGACAGCGCATTTGCGAACGCAGAGTGCGAAATCGACAATGCCATCAATGCGCTGATCGCGGCAGGGAATAACCTGAATGCGCATTTTGGATATGCACAACGGACGACTGCGGAACAACTCTCCAACGATACCGCCCCGCCGCTCGGAAAATAGGCGCGCGATCTGCTCATCTGGCGCTGGACAAATCCCTACACTACCCGCCAAATACCGGCATGGATCTGCATTCAAAATACCCCGCCCTTAGCGATCTGCGCACACGCGCGCAAAAGCGAATTCCGAAATTCGTTTGGGAGTATCTAGACAGCGGCACAGGTGACGAGGCAACGAAGGCGCGCAATCGCGCCGGCCTTGACCAGTTGGGGATGATGCCGTCGATTCTGCATGGCGAATTCACGCCCGATCTCACGACAGATTTTCTGGGCCACAAAATGCCCCTGCCCTTTGGCATTGCCCCGATCGGGATGTCAGGCCTGATGTGGCCTGACGCCGAGGGCCATCTGGCGCGCGCAGCAGCGCGGGCAGGCATCCCTTACAGCATCTCGACCGTTGCGACCCAAAGCCCCGAAGACATCGCGCCCCACCTGGGGGAACATGCCTGGTTCCAGATGTACCCGCCGCGCGACGCGGATATCCGCCGCGACATGCTCGCGCGGGCCAAGGCGGCGGGGTTCTCGACACTGATCCTCACCGTTGACGTGCCCGTAGCCAGCCGCCGCGAACGGCAGGTGCGCTCCGGCCTCACGAACCCGCCGCGTCTGACCCCGCGCCTGCTGGCGCAAGTCGCAATGCGCCCCGCGTGGGCAATGGGTATGGCCCAACGCGGCATGCCGCATATGCGCGGCCTGGACAAATACGCCAACGCAGCGACAGACGGCCTGTCTCCGACTGCGCATGTAGGTTACCTGCTTCGTACGGCGCCGGACTGGGAATATGTCAGTTGGCTGCGCGCCGAATGGGATGGTAAGTTTCTGGTAAAAGGGGTGTTGCGCCCCGAAGACGCACTCCGGCTGGAAGGCCTGGGCGTCGATGGCATCTGGGTGTCAAACCACGCAGGTCGCCAGTTTGACGGCGCCCCCGCCGCAATTGAGGCGCTGCCCGACATCCGCGCTGCCACCAAACTGCCCCTGATTTTTGATAGCGGGATTGAAGGGGGGCTTGATATCCTGCGCGCTTTGGCATCGGGTGCTGACTTTGTCATGCTCGGCCGTGCGTTTCACTTTGCGCTTGGGGCCCTTGGGCCAAAAGGTATTGATCACCTGATTGACATACTGGCCAAAGATATGGCGTCCAATATGGGCCAGATCGGCGCCCGAAACCTGCAAAGCCTGCCCGGGTTAGTATCCCTTCCGCCCCGCTAGGCCGGCTGCGGCAATGGACAGATCAGAAACTGCCGCCAATGGGTGCAATCTGCTCATTGGTTGATTTTGTCTCATTTATTGAGAAAACGGGCACTAAATCTCGCGTCTACCCAATGACACGCATTGCGGCATTGCAGGCGTTATGACTACAAATCTGTCCATAGAGTAACTCAGAAGGCTTCTCCATGACCGAATTCAGCAAAATCCTCATCGCAAACCGTGGCGAAATCGCCATTCGCATCATGCGTGCGGCAAACGAGATGGGGAAAACGACAGTCGCCATCTTTGCCGAAGAGGACAAGCTGGGCTTGCACCGCTTTAAAGCGGACGAAGCATATAGAATCGGCGCGGGTCTTGGACCGGTAGCCGCCTACCTGAGCATCGACGAGATGATACGCGTGGCAAAAGACTGCGGCGCGGATGCCATCCACCCCGGCTATGGCCTGCTGTCTGAGAACCCTGATTTCGTCGATGCCTGCGTGCAAAACGGCATAACGTTCATCGGCCCCAAGGCTGAAACGATGCGCGCTTTGGGGGACAAAGCCTCTGCGCGTCGCGTTGCGATTGAGGCCGGTGTGCCCGTGATCCCGGCGACCGAAGTGCTGGGCGATGATATGACCGCGATCAAGAAAGAAGCGGCCGAAGTCGGGTATCCCCTGATGCTCAAGGCATCTTGGGGCGGTGGTGGGCGCGGCATGCGCCCGATCTACAATGAAGAGGAACTGGAAGAGAAGGTCCGCGAGGGCCGCCGCGAGGCCGAAGCCGCCTTTGGCAACGGTGAAGGTTATCTGGAAAAGATGATCCTGAAGGCCCGCCACGTCGAGGTGCAAATCCTGGGCGACCGCCACGGCGAGATTTACCATCTGTATGAGCGGGACTGTTCGGTCCAGCGCCGCAACCAGAAAGTGGTTGAGCGCGCCCCTGCCCCCTACCTCACGGAAGAACAGCGCGCCCATGTGTGCGAGCTGGGCCGCAAAATCTGTGCCCATGTGGACTATGAATGCGCAGGCACCGTCGAGTTCCTGATGGATATGGACAACGAAGAATTTTATTTCATCGAAGTGAACCCGCGCGTTCAGGTCGAGCACACCGTGACGGAGGAAGTCACCGGTATCGACATTGTGCAGGCTCAAATCCTGATTGCTGAAGGCAAGCCAATTTCCGAAGCCACCGGAAAAGCGTCTCAGGCCGATATCCAACTGCAAGGCCACGCTCTGCAAACGCGCATCACCACCGAAGATCCGCTGAACAATTTCATTCCCGATTATGGTCGCATCACCGCCTTCCGCGAAGCCACTGGCATGGGCATCCGTCTGGACGGTGGCACGGCTTACTCTGGCGGTGTAATCACGCGCTACTATGACAGTCTACTGGTGAAGGTCACCGCAAAGGCACAAACACCCGAGCAGGCGATTGCCCGCATGGACCGCGCCCTGCGTGAGTTCCGCATCAGAGGCGTGAGCACCAACATCGCGTTTGTGGAAAACCTGCTTAAGCACCCCACGTTTCTAGACAATAACTACCACACCAAATTCATCGACGAGACGCCCGAACTGTTCCAGTTCGCCGCGCGTAAGGACCGCGGCACCAAAGTGCTGACCTACATCGCGGATATCACCGTAAACGGTCACCCCGAGACCAAGGACAAGCCGCTGCCTGCCCACGCAGCCCGTGCGCCCCAAGCACCGGAAAGCCGCGCGGAGCCGATGATGGGCACGCGCAATTTGCTGGAGCAAAAAGGCCCGCAAGCCGTCGCCGACTGGATGAGCCAGCAGCGCCAGTTGCTGATCACTGACACGACGATGCGTGACGGCCACCAGTCCCTGCTTGCCACCCGCATGCGCAGCCATGACATGATCAAAGTTGCGCCCGCCTATTCGGCAAATCTGCCCACGCTCTTTTCAGTTGAATGCTGGGGCGGCGCGACCTTTGATGTGGCCTACCGCTTTTTGCAGGAATGCCCGTGGCAGCGTCTGCGCGATATTCGCGAGCGGATGCCGAACATCATGACGCAAATGCTGCTGCGCGCCTCCAACGGCGTGGGATATACGAACTACCCTGACAATGTCGTGCAGCATTTCGTCAAAACCGCCGCCAGCTCTGGTGTGGATGTGTTCCGCGTATTTGACAGCCTCAACTGGGTGGAAAACATGCGCGTCGCGATGGATGCGGTGATTGACTCAGGCAAGGTCTGCGAGGGCACGATCTGTTATACAGGCGATATCTTCGACCCTGACCGCGCCAAATACGATCTGAAATACTATGTTGCGATGGGCAAGGAACTGAAGGCCGCAGGCGCGCATGTGCTGGGTCTTAAGGACATGGCGGGGCTATTGAAACCGGCGCAGGCGCGTCAGTTGGTTTCCGCGCTCAAGTCCGAAGTCGGATTGCCGCTGCATTTCCACACCCATGACACGGCAGGCATCGCCAGCGCGACGATCCTCGCGGCAAGCGAAGCAGGCGTGGACGCGGTTGACTGCGCAATGGATGCGTTCTCGGGCAACACGTCGCAGGCCACGCTTGGCTCTGTGGTTGAGGCGCTGCGCCATACAGACCGCGACACCGGCCTTGATATGACAGCAGTGCGTGAGATTTCCGACTATTGGGAAGAGGTCCGCCACCAGTACGCCGCGTTTGAGACCGGCATGCAGGCCCCTTCCTCTGAAGTGTACCTGCACGAAATGCCCGGCGGGCAGTTCACCAACCTCAAAGCGCAAGCCGCAAGCCTTGGGCTTGATGACCGCTGGCCTGAGGTGGCGCGCACCTACCGCGATGTGAACCAGATGTTCGGCGATATTGTGAAGGTTACCCCAAGCTCCAAAGTTGTGGGCGATATGGCCCTGATGATGGTGTCCCAAGGGCTGACGCGCGCGCAGGTCGAAGACCCCGACACCGACGTTTCCTTCCCCGATTCTGTCGTCGACATGATGCGCGGCAATCTGGGCCAGCCTCCGGGCGGCTTCCCCGAAACGATCGTGAAAAAGGTGCTCAAAGACGAGAAGCCGAATCTGGAACGCCCCGGCGCGCATCTGGCCCCTGTTGATCTGGAATCTGTGCGCAAAGAGCTTTCCGCCCAGTTTGACGGCGCGGTGATCGATGACGAAGACCTTGCCGGCTACCTTATGTATCCCAAGGTTTACACCGATTACATGAGCCGCCATGCCACCTACGGCCCTGTGCGCACGCTGCCCACGCCCACGTTCTTCTACGGGATGGAGGCCAGTGAAGAGATCTCTGCCGAAATCGACCCAGGAAAAACACTGGAGATTCGCCTGCAAGCCATCGGCGACACCAATGAAGATGGTGAAGTGAAGGTGTTCTTTGAACTAAACGGCCAGCCACGTGTAATCCGCGTGCCGAACCGTCTGGTCAAGGCAACAACAGCCCAGCGCCCCAAAGCCGAAGCAGGCAATCCCAACCACATCGGCGCGCCGATGCCCGGTGTTGTGGCCTCTGTCGGTGCCGTTGTTGGCGCTGCGGTCAAAGCAGGTGATCTGTTGCTGACCATTGAGGCGATGAAGATGGAGACAGGCATTCACGCGGAACGCGATGCAGTGGTCAAAGCCGTGCATGTTACCCCCGGCGGCCAGATCGACGCAAAAGATCTTCTGGTAGAGCTGGAATAGCCCGACATGCAAATGATCACACCGATTTACGCGGGCCTTCTCACGCTGGTTTTTCTGGCACTCAGTATCATGGTTATCCGCCAACGCTTTGCCGTTCGCACCTCTGTCGGGGATGCGGGCGACAAGGGGATGATCAAGCGGATGCGCACACAGGCGAATTTTGCCGAATATGTGCCGCTTGGTCTTATCCTGATGCTGTGCGCCGAATTGCAATCCGCCCCTGCCATGGCCGTACACGCCATGGGGGCGAGCCTGCTGATCGGACGCATTTGCCACGCCATCGGCATGTCGCGCACGCCACAGATATTCCTTCTGCGCCAGATCGGAATATTGCTGACATTCGCCATGCTGACCTTCACAGCACTGGGCCTGATCGGCCATGCCGTGCTGTGAAGCAAAGTTTTTTAAAAAAGGTGAAATTACCTCTTGCGGCCTCCGGCGCGTAGGGCTAAATCACCCTCACTAACGGGATGCGGGCGTAGCTCAGGGGTAGAGCATAACCTTGCCAAGGTTAGGGTCGGGCGTTCGAATCGCCTCGCCCGCTCCAGTTAGTCTGATCCACCCCGATCAGAAAACGGTAAGGTCGCCTTCGGGCGGCCTTTCGTCGTTTCAGGGGGGCGCCATTATAAACCTCGGTAAATGCAGAGTAATTTCTGAATGCCTGGTATACGGATGAGCGGAACCGCCGCGTCCCCTCTACTTAGGGGGCCGCGACGGTGCCTTGCATCGGAAAGCGTCCAAACGAATTCAGATCACGAAGCGACAGCTTTCATAAATCTGTCGCGGATCACCACAGGGTCCATCGTGATCACCGGCAGCTTGATATTACCGCTGTCGCATTTGCATACGATCACGGTCATCTTTTTGCTGTCGATGGCCTCTTGCAGGGCCCTGCCCGTGTCGACATCACGGCACACGACGACATTCTCACAACCACAGGCCTCGGCCACCTTTTCAAGCTTGGTCTTTTTACCCGCATAGGTCGGCTGGTCACCGGTTGAGCCATAGGAGCCGTTGTCGATAATGAGCAGGATGTAGTTATCCGCTACATTGTTGGCGATGGTCGGCAGCGTGCCAAGATTCGTGAGAACCGAGCCGTCGCCGTCGATCGAAATCACCGTCTTGGGCTGTGTCAGCGCAAGGCCAAGCCCGATAGAGGACGCCAGCCCCATAGTACCGAGCATGTAGAAATTCGTCGGCTGATCATCGATCATATGCAGTTCTTGGCTGGGCAGACCGATGTTGCAGACCACAAGGTGGTCGCGGATGATGGGCGCGATATCGCGCAGGATTTCAGAGCGGATCATTGGTCTCCGTAGCCTCCCCAGAAGTTCGCATCGGTCAAAATCGCGACCGGCTTGTTGCACATGAAGGTGTATTTCAGGATCGCGTCCAGCTCCTCTACGTCGGATCGATGGTGGAAGTGGTAGGTGGGGATTTTCATCTCGGCCAACAGCGCCTTGGTGTGCACGGCCATTTCAACCTGACAGGCCACAGGCTCGCGCAGCTCTCCACGGTAAGAGATCAGCATGGGCAGCGGCATCCGGTAATACTGGATCAGCGTGGCCAGCGTGTTGATCGTCACACCGATCGCCGTGTTCTGCATAATGATCGCAGGGCGTTTGCCGCCCATATAGGCGCCGGCGCACAGGCCCATCCCCTCGTCTTCCTTGTTGGAGGGGATGTGGAAAATTTCGTCGCGCGCGTCGATCTCTTCGATCACACCGGCCAGCTGCTTGCAGGGGACAGTGGTGACAAACGAGATGCCATTGGCGACAAGATCATCCGTGATCTTCTTGTCGATGTTCATCTTTCTAAGGCCTTTCCAAAGTTGAATAAGTTTAATCGGGCTGGCGGCGCACATGCACCGCACAATTTGCATGTCGCACAACCCGCGCAGCGGTAGAGCCGAGCAGGAAGCGCCCCAGCCCCGGCTTGTGAGACCCAATGACAATAAGATCGACCTCATGTTCATTGGCAAAATCAATGATGGCACGGGATGTGTGCCCCTTGACCAGCTTGGCCGTGACGTTGGGCATGCCCTTAGTCTTCGCCTCTAGCTGCGCGCGCGCATCGTCATGACCGGCCTTGACCACCTCGGCGTCCAGATAGGCGCTGACCGATCCCTGCGGCAGTTCATAGACATGCAACGCAATGATTGAGCCACCCTCGGCACGAAGCGCTTCGGCAATGGCCAGCGTGTCACCGGACAAGCCGTGGTTCAGCGCCATTGGAACCAGAATTTTGCGGTACATCTCTTTCGCTCCTTTGTCTCAGGCCCACGGGTCCAGAATGATCTTTGGCTCCGCAATCTCACCCCGTCGCAAAGCGGCAAAGGCTGCCGCCCCATCTGACAGCGGCATATGCCGACACCAGTCCAACGCGCCCAGACGGCCATCGTATATGGCTGCTGCCGTGTCGCGGAAATCCTGCGCCGTATACGTATAGGTGCCGATAAAGGTGACCTCTTGCAACGTCATACGCCGCACATCCAGCCCGCCTTCGTCCTCCCCCAGTCCGACATGGGCGATTACCCCACCGGGGCTTACCAGCGCAGAGGCCGTGGCGCGTGTTGCTGCATAGCCCACAGCGTCGATCACCACCGGATAGTGCCCTTCGGCTTGGCCCACAGTCTGCTCGCCCAGCGCTGCAACAAACGCGCGGCGTGCTACGTTTGGCTCAGTGATCGTGACTTCGGCCACCCCCATGGCCCGCAAGGCAAGCGCAGCGGCCAGCCCGATGGCCCCTCCACCGATCACCAGCGCGCGACGCTCCTCGCTTGGATGGAGCGCCGCCAGCGCGAGGCGGACCGCGTGCCAGCCTACAGCCAAAGGCTCGGCCAAAGCGGCGCGTGCAAGTGGCACGTGGCCAGGGACTGTCACAAGATTTCGTTCAGGCATCGCAATATACTGGGCAAAAGCCCCTTCGCGCGGCAGCATCGAGATGATTTGCCGGTTTGGGCAAAGATTTTCACGCGCAGAGGTACATGCAGGGCACGCACCACAAGTCACCAGCGGGTTGACCGTAACGCGCCTACCGTCCATCGCACCGCCGACAACGACGCCAGCGGCCTCATGCCCCAGGACAAGCGGCGCAGGTCGGCGCGCATCGTGTCCTAGATAGGCGTGCATGTCTGAGCCGCAGATGCCCACAGCTTCAACCCGGACCAGCTGCTCTCCCTGCCCCGCCACTGCATCAGCCACATCGCGGTAGCGCAGCAGTTCCTCCCCTTCATAAACCAGCGCTTTCATTTTGCGGTAAACCCTCCGTCCACCATCAGAACCTGTCCCGTAACGTATGAAGACGCCTCGGAGCATAAAAACAGCAGTGGCCCGTCCAAGTCCTCAAGCCTGCCATTGCGCCCCATGCACGTCTGCGCCGCATTGCGCGCTGCGCGGTCGGGATCGCGGAACACCGCTTCGGTCAGTTCGGTCGGGAAAAAGCCCGGGCCGATGGCGTTGGCGGTGATGCCGTGCGGTGACCATGCTTCGGCCATGGCGCGGGTCAATTGGGCGATGCCTGCCTTGCTTGCACCATAGGCAATCCCCGCAGGAAAGGCCCGCAAGGTCTGGAGCGAAGCGAAATTCACGATCCGGCCCCAGCCTTTTGCGCGCATGGCAGGCACCAGCGCTTGCGACAAAAAGAATGGCGCTGAGAGGTTCAGCGCCAGCGTTGCGTCCCAGCCTTCAGGGGTCACGTCATCAGCAGCCTGTCGCATGTTCACGCCGGCCGCATGCACCACAATATCTGGCGCACCGAAGGGGGACGAGACAGCCGCAGCAATCGCGGCGATCCCTTCACGATCCGCCACATCTGCCACCACGCTTGCACCCCTCGTGTCAGCCTCGAGCGATTTAAGCGCATCCCTACGCCGCGCCACCCCGACGACCTGCGCCCCTGCGGCGGCCAAGGCCAGCGCAGCACGCCGCCCGAGGCCGGAGCTTGCTCCGGTCACGCAGGCCACCCGCCCTGTGAGATCAAAAAGAGCGGCTGGATCAACCATCTGCTGTCAGATCAAATGTCTCGTTCGGGAAGTATTTGGCCAGCCGCACGTCAGCCGCGCGGGCATGCCCCTCCATCCCCTCCAAACGGCTGATGCGCGCCGTCGCTTGCGCCACGCCCTTGGAGCCTTCGCGCGTGGCCCGCTGCCACGTAACGATTTTCATGTATTTATGCACCGATAGACCGCCAGTGTATCCAGCGGCGCCAGACGTTGGCAGAACGTGGTTTGTCCCTGATGCCTTGTCGCCGTAGGAAACCGTGGTTTCCTCCCCCAGAAACAGCGATCCGTAGCAGGTCAGCCGCTCCAGCCACCAATCAAGGTCATCGGCCTGTACTGTCAGGTGCTCTGGCGCGTAATCATCCGAACAGGCGGCCATTTCCTCACGGTCCGCACACACGATGACCTCGGCATAGTCGCGCCAAGCGGCGAAGGCGTTCTCGCGGTTCAGATCAGGCAGATCGGCAATCAGATCCGGGACCATCGCCATCACTGTTTCAGCCAGCGCACGGTCATCTGTGACCAGCCAGACAGGAGAGTTATAGCCGTGCTCGGCCTGTGACACCAAATCAGTCGCAACGATAAGCGCGTCGGCCCCCTTGTCGGCAAGGATGAGGCTGTCGGTCGGGCCTGCGATCATGTCGATCCCCACCCTGCCGAATAGAATGCGCTTGGCCTCCGCCACAAACTGGTTGCCCGGTCCCACAAGGATGTTGGCTTTGGGCAGGCCGAACAGGCCAAAGGTCATCGCCGCAACACCCTGCACGCCGCCCATCGCCATGATCTTGTCCGCCCCGCAGATATGGGCTGCATAAACGATTGCAGGATTGATGCCTTGATCAGGACGCGGCGGGGAACAGGCTGTGATGTGCCCGCACCCCGCAACTTTGGCAGTGGTCACGGTCATAATGGCAGAGGCGATGTGGCTGTAACGCCCGCCGGGCACATAGCAGCCGGCCGCATCTACGGGGATCGCCCTCTGACCCGCAACCAGCCCCGGCACGATCTCAAGCTCGACATCCGACACGGTCGCCTTTTGCGCCTCGGCGAAACGTTTCACGTTGTTATGGGCAAAACGGATATCGCCCTTGAGCTTTTCGGGCACCTGCGCGCAGGCGGCTTCGATCTCTTCCGCCGTCAGCAACACGCTGCCCTCATAGCGGTCGAATTTCTTGGCGTACTCCAGCGCGGTCGCATCCCCGCCCGCTTCGATGTCGAAAAGGATATTCTTCACTATCTCATGGGTCTCTGACGCGTCCGATGCGGCCGTCAGCGTTGCTTTTTTGAGGTATTCACGGGTCATGAGGTTGGTCCTACTTATAAATCTCGGGCAGCAGGGTTGTTGAGAGCGCTGGCACATAGGCGATCAGCAGAACCACAACAAACATGCACAATACAAAAGGAATAGCGCGCGCTGCGATCTTGAGGATCGATTCGCCCGTTATGCCGGACACGACGAACAGGTTAAGCCCCAGCGGCGGTGTGATGAAACCCACGCCCAGCGCTGTGATCATCATAATGCAGAACTGAATCTCGTTCATGCCTATATTATCCGCAAGCGGTTTGAGGATCGGCGCGAGGATCACAATGTTGGGTGTTGTCTCCATCACGCAGCCAGCCGCGATGAGGATACCAATCATCAACAGGATCAGCAGCCACGGCTCGTCCGTGAGTTGGGTCACTGAGGTCACAAAACCCTGCGGCACGCCCATGATCGCCAGCGCTTCGGCAAGCGGAGCAGAAAAAGCGATGATCGGCAGGATCACGCCGTTGACCTTGGCAGAACTGACCAGCATCGCCGGAAAATCCGCCAGCTTCAGCGTGCCAAGGATGAAGCCCATGATGATGGTGACGACAACAGCGGTGGCGCCTGCCTCTGTTGGTGTCAGGCGGCCCGAAAAAATGCCGTAAAAGATGATGCCGGGCACGATAAACGCATACCAGCCGGATTTGAGCGCGCGGCCCAGATTACCAGCCCATTCAGCCGCCGTGATATTGCCGCCTCCCTCATAGCCGTGGATGCGGTTGACGATCAGATTGGTGACCAAAATAGAGATCAAGATGGCAAGGCCGGGGATCAGCGCCGCCAGAAACAGGGTCGAGGCAGAGATGCCCAGTACCAGACCGATAATGATATAGGCGATGGAGGGCGGGATCAGGATGCCGGTACAGGCCCCTGCCGCCACCAGCGCACAGGCATAGGGGCGTGGATACCCGCTCTCGACAAGTCGCGCGATGGTCATGCGGCCCACCGCCGCCGCGCCCGCCGCGTCAGAGCCTGAGATCGCGGCGAACATGCCACAGACCAGCACGGTGGCAGAGCCGAACCCCCCCTTGGCAAAGTTTGTCAGCGCTTCGGCCACGTCCAGAAATTTGCGCGACAGGCCTGTGCGCACCAGCACATCGCCGGTCAGGATAAACAGCGGCACCGCTGTCAGGGCGAATGCGTCAATACCCGCGAACAGGCTTTCCCCCACAAGGCTCAGCGGCAGATCACCAGACATCCACAGCATGATAATGGCAGAGGCGCCGATGGCAGCCCACACCGGCACAGCCAAAGCGATGAGCGCCACGAAGAGCAAGACCGGCAGGTAGAAATCCCACCCCAGCTCAACCGTTTGTGCGACCTGTGTCCAAAGCATGCCCTACCCCTCAATCAAACAAGGTGTCGCCCTGAAAGACGGGTGTGCCGTCCCTCAGGCTGCGCAGGTCACGCACAAATGATTGCAGCAGCCGCCAGATAATCAGCGCGAACCCAGTAGGCACCGCCATCAAGAACCAGACCTTCGAGACGCGCAGACCATCGGTGACTGACCCGAACTTGGCCGAGACATGTACCGTCTCGAATGACCAATACAGCGCGATAACCGCGACCGCGAACATCACCAGATCGCCAAAGATATACAGCAGCGCCTTGGGCCGTGGCGGCAGGTAATGCATAATCACATCAATGCGGATGTGCGCGCGTTCTTTCACCGCTGCCGCAGCGCCGATCCAAGCCAGATAGATAAAGGAATAGCGGACAATCTCCTCTCCCCAGATCGAGGAATAGGAGAACAGCTCGCGGCGGATCACCTCTACGGCCATCGTCGCAACCAACATCACGTAAAACGTCAGCAGCAGCCAGCGTTCGGCATCACGGTCTATTCTGCGTAAAAGGTCCATAAGGCATCCAGTCAACAGGCAGGCAGAAACGAGAAATATCCATACGCAGCTGCCAACCATGGCAGTCGCGCAAAAGAAAAGGCGGGCGCGCCTTCACGCCCGCCGATACGCTCAGGCGTCGTGGACGTAGTATTTGCCCTGCGTGCCTGCCGCCTCTTCCATCTTGGCAAAGTTATCCATGGAACCGGCCAGCTCTGTCTTGAAGCTATCCCACTCGGCCAACTGGTAACCACCAGCGGCTTTCCATTCGGCCAGCTGGTCATCGGACAGGCTGTGGAACTCCACCCCTGCTTTGGCAAGCTCCGCCATGGCATAAGCGCGCGCAGATGGCACTTTGGAAAGGTTCTGGTGGGCCGTCATTTCAGAGCCCCACATGATCCCTTCCTGCACATCCGCAGGCATCGAATTGAACCATTCAAGGTTGCACGAATAAACTTGGCTGTCCGGCACTGCCTGCGTGAAGGTCACGTGCGACAGGATATCCTTGAACCCGAAGACATAAAGCGCGCCAACGGAAGGATCGAGCGCGTCCGCCACGCCCTGCTTGATCGCGGAGGGGGTCTCTCCCCATGCCACCGGCGTCGGGTTCGCACCCACCATGCGGTAATACTGTTGCAGCATCTTTGAGCCCGGCACGCGGAACTTGACGCCAGACAGATCGGACGGTGACAGGACCGCGCCCGCGCCGCCCTTGCGCACAGCAACCACACGCGGGTCGATGTTTACGTAGAACAGGGATTTGAACCCTGCTGCTTCGACCTTCGGGTGCACTTCGGTGTTCCAGAAATCGGAATTCACAAGGTTGGTGAAGCGCTGGTTGGAGCCGCACAGATACGGCATATTGATCAGATCAACGGTCGATGCGAAGGGCGCAAAGTTCGACAGGGAATGCTGCGCCGCCTGAATGGTACCGCCTTGCACTTTCTGCACCAGATTGCCCCCCGAACCGAGCTGCCCACCCGGGGCAAGCTTCACATAGACCTTGCCGTTTGTGGCATTCTGGATGTTCTCTTTGAGGTCCAGCTGCATGATCGGATAGCTGCGCGATGCCCCCAGCACATAGGCTGTGGCGATGGTCATGATGTGCTCTGCCGCTTTCTCGCGGTCGCGTTCTTCATTTGCTGTTTGTGCGGCCGCTTCCGAAGACCACAACATGCCTCCTGCGCCTGCGACCATCGCGGCTGTGAACCCGCCTGTGGCGGTAATTTTCAGGAAATTGCGGCGCTCGGCTGATGCCAGTTCCTCTTGGTTATCTGTCATGGTGTCTCCTCCCGGTTGACGGTCAGCTGCCGTTCTTGTCCTTACGGTCAGCTTCTTTTTGCAAAATGGCGACCACGAACAAAACCGTCGCCCCGAACAACACCAACATCTCCCCCACATCACCCAAAAACGCGGCTCCCGCAAAAGCGGCCAACGCAACGTTGCCGAAATAGACGGCAAAAACGATGACGGACGCTGCAAGGAACATGAGGACCTCCCAAGTGGCTATGCTCATCTTCAAGCCTAAGCGACGATCAAGCTCAAATGCAAGCGCTTACATTTTTAATTTATAGCGCTCGGATTCTAAATCGTTTTCTATTACTGTGGCCCCTATTGGCATGAACAACGAGAGAGCTTGATGCGCCCCAGCCGATCCATTCCCACCCTGGACGATGTCGCCAAAAAGGCCGGCGTTTCGACTGCGACCGTGTCGCGCTGCCTCAATTCCCCCGAGCGGGTGGTACAGAAAACACGCACACGGGTGATGAAAGCGGTTGAGGCCTTGGGATACACGCCCAACTTCGGTGCGCGGGTTATGGCGGCCAAGCGGACCTTCACGATAGGTGCGATCATCCCGACGATGGAAAACTCGATCTTCGCCCGTGGCTTGCAGGCCTTTCAAGAGGCGCTGCACACCCGCGGATATACCCTGCTGGTTTCTAGCACAGCCTACCGGCCAGAGGTCGAAGAAGAACAAATCCGCGCGTTGGTGGCACGGGGCGCTGACGGGCTGCTGCTGATCGGGCACGAACGCGACCCCGCGCTTTATCGCTATCTTGAGCGTCAGGCCGTGCCAGCGCTGATCGCATGGGCCTATGCGCCAGATATGCAGTATCCAGCCATCGGATTCGACAACCGTGCGGCCATGCGGCTGCTTGCAGAGGAAGTCATTGCGCGCGGCCACAAACGCATCGGCGTGATATCGGCCACCGTCAAAGGCAATGATCGCGCGTCAGAGCGCCTTGAGGGCATCAAGGATGCTGCAAGCGCCCATGGCATTCCGCCCGAACAACTATGCGTGATTGAAACACCTTACGGCATTGAAACGGGTGCCGAAGCGATGACACAGCTGATGCAGGACCCACAGCCTCCCACTGCGGTCATGTGCGGCAATGACGTACTGGCTGCGGGCGCGCTGCGCGCTGCCAAGGCGATGGGGCTGGCGGTGCCGGAAGATGTGTCGGTCACCGGATTTGACGACATCGAACTGGCGCGGATTGTTACGCCGACCCTGACAACTGTGCATGTCCCCCACCGTGAAATGGGCACCAAAGCCGCCACTGCCCTCATCAACCTGGTCGAAGGTGGGCCGGTTGGCCCACCGGTTGAGCTGAAGGTTTCCGTAGAGCTGCGCGACTCCCTTGGGCCGGCTAAATCCGCCTAACCGCTGCATTGCGTTCAGTGCTGCCGACGATTAAGAACAAATCCAGAACTGACGGGCCACACGTAAAAGCGCGGTTGAACTCGCGCGCTGCGACTGGCCTAATGCGCAAAACAGGGGCAGGCAAATGCTGACATCTATCGAGGTATGCGCTGGTGCCGGCGGTCAGGCGCTGGGGCTGGAAAAGGCGGGCTTTGCCCATACCGCCCTTGTGGAAATTGATAAACATTGCTGCGCCACCCTGCGCCACAACCGCCCCGCATGGAATGTGCTGGAAGAAGACATGCGCGTGTTCAAAGAGCGCAGCGCCGATTATCGCGGCATTGATCTGTTCGCAGGCGGCCTGCCCTGCCCGCCGTTTTCGGTGGCGGGCAAACAGCTGGGCGAAAAAGACGAGCGCAACCTGTTCAACGACGCCATCGACATCATCGCCGAGGCACAACCACGCGCTGTAATGATCGAAAACGTGCGCGGTTTTCTGGGTGCAGTCTTTCACGACTACCGCGAAAGGCTGAAAACCCAGTTGGATAAGCTGGGCTACCGCACCGACTGGCGGCTGCTCAACGCTTCCGACTACGGCGTGCCGCAGCTGCGTCCGCGTGTGGTGATCGTTGCCGTACAGAAAAACCGTGCCGATCTTTTTGACTGGCCCGAACCTAATCCCCACAACCCGCCCACCGTTGGCGAGACATTGCGCGACATGATGGCCGAACGCGGCTGGCGCGGCGCAGACGATTGGGCCGATAAGGCAGACGAGATTGCGCCAACCGTCGTGGGTGGCTCCAAAAAACATGGCGGGCCTGACCTTGGCCCCACCCGCGCGCGCGCAGCATGGGCGACACTGGGCGTAGAGGGGCGCACCATCGCACCCGAAGCACCCGATCCGTTTCACAACGGGATGCCGCGTCTAACTGTGCCGATGGTCGCGCGGATACAAGGCTTTCCCGATGACTGGCATTTCACGGGCGCCAAAACCAACGCCTACCGTCAGGTCGGCAACGCGTTTCCACCGCCGGTGGCGCAGGCGGTATCCGCCCAGATTGCCCGCGCGCTGCGCAAACGCATGCTGCACAGCGTTAGCGGCTGAGCCCCCCCTGTGAAACAGCACGTCCCTGATAGCTGCGTCACCGAAAGCCACCTTGATCATGCGTTACTGACCGCGCTTGCGTCCGAGATCACAGCCCGGGCGGGCGGCGCACAAGCGCTTGCAAGCAGCTTTTCTACAATGCTGCGCACCTGCGTCGATGACGTCATCATGACACCCAAAACTGGTCGCCGCGCCTATGAAGAGCTTGAGAAGACAGAAAAAACCTACATCGGCACGCGGGTCGAGATTGAGCTACGCGCGCTGCTGGATCTGCCGAAAGGCCGGTTGGATTGTGTGATCCGCGGGCATGACGTTGATATCAAAAACACCATGGGCACAAACTGGATGATCCCGACCGAGGCGATCAACGCGCCTTGTATCCTTGTCGCCGCAGATGAAGCCAGCGCACTTTGCTATCTAGGCCTGATTGTGGCGCGCCCTGATTATCTGACCGCTGGCCAGAACAAGGATGCAAAGCGTACGATCAGCGCAGAGGGCTTCGCACATATCCTGTGGCTCCTACGCGAACACCCCTACCCGCCCAACTTCTGGCGCACTGTACCTTCCGCCGTTGTCTCCCGAATATTCCGCGGGCGGGCGGGCAATCACCGCATGGCCGCTCTCTTCCGCGAGGTTCAGGGCCGTCCAATTGCACGTGATGTGGTCGAGGCAGTGGCACAGCAACATGATTTCATGCGCCGCATCCGCGCAGACGGCGGCAAAGGGACCCGTGATCAGCTGGCACATGAAGGGTTATTGCTGCTCTCTGGCCGTTACGACGCCGATCTGATTGCGGCGCTTGGCCTGCCGCACTGTAGTCATAGCGAATTCATCTCATACCGGCCCACGGCGCAGCCTGACATTGATCTTGCTGCCGCGCACGGCATCACGCTGGGCGGTCTGCTGCTGTAATCTTTCTGCGCGTGACAATCCTCGTGGCGCTGTGCAGGTTAAGACTGAACAGGCAACGCAAGGATGGGGAACAACATGCAGGTATTGATCGCAGGCGCAGGGATCGTCGGCATCTCAAGCGCCATCTGGCTGCAACGTGCCGGACATCAGGTCACTGTGGTGGACCGCGCAGGTCCGGCGAGCGGTACAAGCCATGGTAACGCTGGAGTTCTGGCCGCTGGTGCGGTGGTCCCCGTCACCACCCCCGGTCTGATGGGCAAGGCACCCGCCATGCTGCTGGATCGTGACGCCCCCTTGTTTCTAAGATGGTCGTACATGCCTCGGCTGCTGCCGTTCCTGCGCAAATACATGTCATACGCCACTGATTCCCATGTGGATCACTACGGCACAGCCATGTCTGCGCTACTGCATGACACGGTTGAGCAACATCAGGCCCTTGCTGCGGATACACGTGCCGCAAAATTCATCACCACCGAAGATTATTGTTTCGGCTACGCCACCCGTGCCGACTTTGATGCCGACAGCTATGGCTGGGGCAAACGCGATGCGCAGGGCGTGCGCTATGAGGTCGTCAGTGGTGAAGACTATGCCGCGTACGACCCGATATTTGGCACTGCGTTCGAGACCGTCGTCCGCTGCAAAAACCATGGCCGGATCAGTGATCCCGGTGCTTATGTGAAAGCGCTTGCCGATCACTTTGTGGCTGAAGGCGGCACGCTCCGGATCGCCGACATTCAGGACATCGAGATGTCGGATGGCGGTGTAAGCGCGCTCATCACCGCAGATGGCCGCCTGAGCGCGGATAAGATCGTGTTCGCCATGGGCCCGTGGTCACGCGACATCGCCCATAAACTAGGGGTGAAAGTCCCGTTTGAGAGCGAACGCGGCTATCATATCGAGCTCATAAATCCCTCTGTAATGCCGCGCGCACCGATTATGGTCGCCTCTGGCAAATTTGTCCTGACCCCGATGCAAGGCCGCATCCGCGCAGCAGGCGTGATTGAACTTGGCGGCCTAAAGGCAGGGCCGTCGCGTGCGCCTTTGGAAATGCTGCGCCGCCAAGTGAAAAAGCTGCTGCCCGATGTGACTTACGACGATGTCGTGGAGTGGATGGGCCACAGGCCTGCCCCTGCAGACAGCCTGCCGCTGATCGGTGCAAATGACGCTCGCGGTCTAAGCTATAGCGCGTTCGGTCATCAGCACGTTGGATTGACAGGCGGACCAAAAACGGGTCGTGTGATCGCGGAGTTGATTTCTGGTAGCGCTCCCAACATGGACATGCGCGCCTTTGACCCCGCCAAATATATCGGCCGCTAGAGCCGCCATAAACTGGGAGAACACAATGAATACCCTCACAAAACTGAGCCTGACAGCCGCTGCAACGGCACTGGTTGCAGGCAGCGCAATGGCCGACGGTCATGCGCAAAAATGGGATATGCCGATGGCCTATGCCGCCACGAACTACCATTCCGAACAGGGCGTGGTGTTTGCCGACAAGGTGCGTGAATACACGGGTGGTGCCATCGACATTACCGTGCATCCGGGTGGATCGTTGTTTGGGGGTGGTGATATCAAGCGGGCCGTGCAAACCGGTCAGGTAAACATCGGCGAACGGTTCATGTCCGCCCACGCAAACGAAGCGCCGCTGCTGGGATGGGACAACCTGCCCTTCGTCGCGACCTCTTATGCAGACAATGCAAAACTCTGGGCCGTGGCAAAAGACACCGTGAACGCGCAACTGTCCGATCTGAACATGGTCGCGCTCTATACCTGCCCATGGCCGGGTCAGGGTTTCTATTTCGCGAAAGAGGTGAACTCCTCTGCCGACACCCAAGGCGTAAAATTCCGCTCCTATAACTCTGCCACAGCGACCTTCGCGGAAGAACTGGGCATGATCCCCGTCCAGATCGAAGCAGCAGAACTGGCACAGGCGCTGGCCACCGGCGTTGCCTCCGCGTTCATCTCGTCCGGCTCGACCGGATATGACCAAAAAGTTTGGGAGCATCTGAGCCATTACTACAAGGTCAACGCCTGGCTTCCGCGCAACTACGTGGTTGCCAACAAGCAAGCGTGGGACGGGCTGGACGCAGAAGTGCAAGCCGGCATCATGAAAGCTGCCGACGAAACGGCCGCGTCTTGTGCCGCCAAATCCGAAGAGCTGTCTGATTTCTACTTCGCAGAGCTTGAAAAGAACGGCATGACCGTGACCGATGCCTCGCCAGAGTTTCTGGCAGAGCTTGAAGTGATTGGCGCCAAGATGACCGCGGAATGGCTGGAAACAGCAGGTGCCGACGGTCAAGCCATCATCGACGCGTACAAAGCAGCCAACTAAGCCCCTATTGCGCGCTCTCCTATATCGGGGGGCGCGCGCCCGAATTTAAGGAATTCAGACATGCGCGACTGGTCGCCAGTGCTGGGCCTGCCCTTGTGGGTATGGCTTTTTGTGGTCCCGTGCCTGTTCGGCATACTGTGCTTTTTCGCCAAAGCACCGCTAGAAAAGCGCCTTCGACCCGTCTGGCGATTTCTGGATGGCGTCTATTTCGCTAGCGGCGCGGTTGCTGCATTCTTTATGGTAACCATCCTGCTGCTGATTGTGGCGCAGATGGTCGCGCGTTGGACAGGCGTTGCCCTGCCCGGCACGACCGAATTCGCAGGCTATGCGATGGCTGCCACATCATTTTTCGCGCTTTGCCATGCGCTGACACGCGGCGCGCACATCCGTGTGTCCATTGTGCTCAACTGGAACCGGTTCACGTCACGCTGGCTGGATATATTTGCCGTCACCGCCGCGGCAATCATCGCCACGTACTTCGCGCGCTTCGCGGTTAAGACCAACATCTTCTCCGAAATGCTGAACGACCGCACACAAGGGCAGGATCAGATCCCTGAGTGGGTGGTCACATGGCTATCGCTGCCTGCGACACCGCTGGGCGAGTGGCGTGATGCTATCTCCAATGCCTCTTCTGACCTGGTGTTCACCCCTGTCTGGATACCGCAACTGGCCATGTCGGCAGGTGCGATCCTGCTGGCAATCGCCCTGTGGGACACGCTTTATCGCACCATCATCACGGGCCAGAACCCCATCGTATCGGAGGCGATAGAATGATCGAAGCCTATGCAACTGTTGTCTTTCTATGCGTCCTGTTTGGTCTGCTTGCCTCATCCATCTGGATCGGGCTGGCGCTGATGGGCGTGGCGTGGGTGGGGCTTGAGCTGTTCACCACCCGCCCTGCCGGTGACGCCATGATCACCACGATCTGGACATCAAGCAGCAGCTGGACGCTGACCGCGCTGCCGCTTTTCATCTGGATGGGAGAGATCCTGTACCGCACGCGCCTGTCACAGGATATGTTTCGCGGGCTGGCCCCGTGGATGCGCTGGCTGCCCGGCGGGCTGCTGCACACCAACATTGCAGGCTGTACAATTTTTGCCGCTGTTTCAGGATCTTCCGCGGCGACCTTAACAACCGTAGGCAAGATGAGCATCCCCGAGCTGCGCAAGCGCGGCTATCCTGAATACATGATTATCGGCACCCTCGCGGGGGCTGCAACGCTTGGCCTGATGATCCCGCCATCGCTGACGCTTATCGTCTACGGCGTCTCTATCAACGAAAGCATCATCAAGCTTTTCATGGCAGGCATCATCCCCGGTCTGGTCCTTGCGGCCCTGTTCATGAGCTATATCGCGGTGTGGCATTTCCTGCGCCCCGGTGAACGCCCGCCACCAGAGCCGCACATGTCTTTCGGCACCATGCTGGCCGAGAGCCGCTTTCTGGTCCCTGTCTTACTTTTGGTCTTTGCGGTCATCGGATCGATGTATTTCGGCTGGGCAACGGCGACCGAGGCGGCAGCGGTGGGCGTGCTTGGCTCTTTGACACTGGCCCTGTTCCAAGGCTCACTCAGCTTTAACACCTTCCTTGAAAGCCTGATGGGCGCCACGCGCACCTCAGCGATGATCGCGCTGATCCTGATGGGCGCGGCGTTCCTGTCGCTTTCCATGGGCTTTACCGGTTTGCCGCGCGCACTGGCGGCATGGATCGACGAATTACAGCTCTCTCCCATCGTGCTGATCGCCGCATTGACGGTATTTTACATCATCCTCGGCATGTTCCTTGACGGGATTTCCTCTGTGGTGCTGACAATGGCGATTGTTGAGCCGATGATCCGTCAGGCAGGCATTGACGTGATCTGGTTTGGTATCTTCATCGTGGTTGTCGTAGAAATGGCGCAGGTCACGCCGCCAATCGGATTCAACCTGTTTGTTCTGCAAGGCATGACCAAACACGAGATTTCCTACATCTCGAAGGTCGCCCTGCCCATGGTGGGCCTGATGCTGTTGATGGTGATCATCCTTGTGATCTTCCCCGAGATCGCCACATGGCTACCCGACAAGATCAGCGCCAATCAGGCCAGATGATCCCGCGCGCCACTGTCCTGCAACTCGACACCGGCTTTCCCCGCATCGCGGGGGATGTGGGCAGCCCTGACAGCTATGCGCGGCCACCACAGATTCTAAAGATCGCGGGCGCATCGGTTGGCCGGATCGTCACGGACAGACCGCAAGACATCGATATCACGCCCTTTGCCGAAGCTCTCCAACGCGCGGAAGGTGACATCATCGTCACCTCTTGCGGATTTCTTTCCTACTGGCAGGCCCATCTGGCAAAGCTATGCGACCGCCCCTTTATCAGCTCGTCCCTTGTGGCGCTGGAACAGTTAGCACCGGACATCGCGCCAGAAGCGCTGCGGATACTGACATTTGATGCCCAATGCCTGAATGCAGCGCACCTTGGCGTCCATAGCGCCTATGCCCAAAGCATCCTTGGCCTGCCGCCAATGCATCACCTGCGTCAAGTCATCAGTCGGGATCTGGATGTTCTGGATGAAGATACAGCACGTACAGAAATCACGGACCTATTGGTGCAAAGCCAGACCGGAACACACCGCCATATCCTATTGGAATGCACCAACCTTCCGCCCTACCGCGAGGCGATCACAGCAACGACCGGACTGCCGGTCACGGATATACTGACGATGATCAATGCCGCCTGCCCCGGCGCTGTCGCACAACGCTTTAGTTGATCGGAAACCGGTTGAGGCAAAGCGGCGCGTGGCGCTGATAGTCTTCCAGCGTGGCCTCCATGTCGCGGCGGTCGCGCATCGCTTCCATGGCGCGTTTCTTCTCGGTCCAGTTGCCGCTCACGTGACGTTCAAGGATCAGCACGGAAATGCCGATCAGGATATCCTTCTCCGGTTCTCCCATCAGCCCCGCCTGATACAGCGTGACCCCTGTCATCGCCATCATATTGGCACAGCGGATGGCAGCGGCTTCGTCGCCTTCATAGACACGCTGTGCCGCATGTGCCGGAAACGCTGCCAGCACCACAGCAAAAGCGAGCGCCCGCATCAAAATACTTTGAACGTCATGGTCGTCAGCGACCGCTCAATCCCGTCAATGTCGAGAAGATTGTCGTTGATGTAAACGCCCACATCCTCGCCTGTAGGGATATAGACTTTCATCAGCAGATCAAAATCTCCGGAGGTGGAATACAGCTCCGAATGAATTTCGCGCAGGGCAATCGCCTCGGCCACGCGGTAGGTGCTGCCGGGACGGCAACGGATCTGGATGAAAACACATGTGCTCACGGGTGGCTCCTGAAAATCGGGTTGGCCGTAGGCTGGCACGAAGCTGCAAGCGCCGCAATCCCTGATCGGGCCTTGGCGTGCGGCGCGGCGGTGGTATAAGGGCGCAGACCAGCCAACGGAGGCCCCTTATGCGCACGGCCAAGATCACCCGCACCACCGCCGAAACCGATATAAGTGTCGAGATTAACCTCGACGGGACAGGTATTTACGACAACAAGACCGGCGTGGGCTTTTTTGACCACATGCTGGACCAGTTGTCGCGTCACGCGCTGATTGACATGACAGTGCGCTGCTCGGGCGATCTGCACATCGACGATCACCACACAGTTGAGGACGTTGGCATTGCGCTGGGTCAGGCCCTGACCCAAGCAGTCGGGGACAAACGCGGTATCGTGCGCTATGGCTCATGCCTGCTGCCGATGGATGATGCGCTTGTGCGCGCCGCCCTTGACCTGTCCGCGCGCCCGTTCCTTGTCTGGAATGTTGATCTGCCCACATCGAAAATCGGCACCTTCGATACCGAGCTTGTGCGCGAATTTTTCCAGGCCTTTGCAACGCACGGCGGCATCACGCTGCACGTCGACCAATTGCACGGAATCAACAGCCACCACATCGCAGAGGCTGCATTCAAGGCCGTGGCCCGCGCCCTGCGCGATGCGCTGGAAAATGATCCGCGCAAGTCCGACGCCATCCCTTCGACCAAAGGTATGCTCTGAATGCTGACCGCGATCATTGATTACGAAAGCGGCAATCTACACTCGGCCCACAAGGCGTTCGAGCGGATGGCGCGCGAGGCCGACGCGGGCGAGGTTGTTGTAACCGCTGATGCGGATGTTATCGCCGGTGCGGACCGGATCGTGCTGCCCGGTGATGGTGCATTCCCCGCCTGTATGGCTGCGCTCAAAGGCAAAAGCGGCATCTACGCCGCCATGATCGAGGCGGTTGAGCAGAAAGGCCGCCCCTTCCTTGGCATATGTGTCGGGATGCAGCTGATGGCCACTTGGGGGCGCGAGTATGAAGATACCCGCGGCCTTGACTGGATAGCGGGCGAAGTCACGCGGATCACGCCCGCTGATCCGAAGCTAAAAGTCCCGCATATGGGCTGGAACGATCTTGTGATTGATGCACCCCACCCTGTGTTTGACGGGATCACCACAGGCGATCACACTTACTTTGTGCACAGCTATCACATGGCCGTCAAAAATCCTGCCCAACGCCTGGCCCATGTGGATTACGCCAGCGAAGTTACAGCCGTAATTGGCCGTGACAACATGATCGGGATGCAATTCCACCCCGAGAAAAGCCAAACAACCGGCCTAAGGATGATCACAAACTTCCTGAAATGGGCGCCGTAAGCGTGCTGGTCCAAGACCGGCTCGAATAAATACACAAAGGCGCAGGGGCATCACGCCCCCGCGCCTTTTTCTATTCGTTACCACAGCACCGAAATGCTGCTTACTTCACACGGCTCCATGTCTGCTTCTTGCAGATCGGACCAACACATCCAGACACCTTCAGGGTGTTGGCGGATAGCGCCATCTTGGATTTGAACGTCTTGCCTGTCGAAGGCTGCCAGATCTGGCCGTTCTTATACGACCCGCCACCGGCAGGCTGCATGTCCCAAACCAAACGTTTGCCAAGGTTCTTGGACTTGTATTCACCTGTGTCATTGAAGGTCCGCGCAATCGTCCCGCACAGGGCCGCCCCGCATTTGCTGACCTTTACATGTGCGTATGCGCCATCATCTACTTGTGTTTTCCACGTGCCGACCGCCGGATCGGCAAAAGCCGCCCCTGCGAAACCAATCGCTGCAACAGTAGCTGCTACCATAATCTTCATAAACGCTCCTCCCGAGAACTGCCGAACAGTCTTGCCCACGGGCGGCTATTCAGCAAGCTTGACGTGAGGTCGCGTTGCATAGCGGGCCGTTCCATGCAAAACCGCGATAGAACAGATGAAAGGTGCCATAGCCCATGATCCTCTACCCCGCGATTGATCTCAAAGACGGTCAGGCCGTACGCCTGGTCCACGGTGATATGGACCGCTCGACCGTGTTCAACGATGACCCCGCCGCGCAGGCGCAGGCCTTTGTGGATGCGGGGTGTACCTGGCTGCATCTGGTTGATCTCAATGGCGCTTTTGCAGGCACGCCTGTCAACGCAGCCCCTGTAGAGGCAATCCTCAAGCAGTGTAAAGTACCTGCCCAGCTCGGTGGCGGCATCCGTGACATGGCCACAATCGAGACTTGGCTGGACAAAGGCCTTGCCCGCGTCATCCTTGGCACCGTGGCGGTTGAAAACCCCGATCTGGTCCGCGAAGCCGCCCGAGCCTTCCCCGGCAAGGTTGCCGTTGGCATCGACGCCCGCAATGGCCGCGTGGCGACCAAAGGTTGGGCAGAAGAGACTGACGTGATGGTTACCGACCTTGCGAAATCGTTTGAAGACGCAGGCGTAGCCGCGATCATCTACACCGACATCATGCGGGACGGCGCAATGGGCGGCCCCAACATCGACGCCACTGCGGCCCTTGCCCGTGCGGTTGATATTCCCGTGATTGCATCCGGTGGCGTGTCGTCTCTGGCTGATCTTCAAGCGCTCAAAGCGACAAACGTTATCAGCGGCGCCATTTCTGGCCGTGCGCTGTATGACGGTGCCATTGATCTGGCCGCTGCCTTGACCGCTTTACGCAACTAACTCAAAGTAAGTCCAAGCATGCTCAAAACCCGTATCATACCCTGTCTCGATGTCGCCGATGGCCGTGTGGTCAAAGGTGTCAATTTTGTTGGCCTGCGCGATGCCGGTGATCCTGTGGATGCCGCCATTGCCTATGATGCGGCTGGCGCGGACGAGCTGTGCTTTCTGGATATCCACGCCACCCATGAGAACCGCGGCACCATGTTCGATCTGGTACGCCGCACGGCCGAGCATTGCTATATCCCGCTGACTGTCGGCGGCGGCGTGCGCACCCCCGCTGATGTACGTGCCTTGCTGCTTGCTGGCGCGGATAAGGTAAGCTTCAACTCTGCCGCCGTGGCCGATCCTGACGTGGTTGCGCGTGCTGCCGACCAGTTCGGCAGCCAGTGCATCGTCGCTGCCATCGACGCGAAAACAGTCTCTCCCGGAAAATGGGAAATCTTCACCCATGGTGGCCGCAAATCTACGGGTATTGATGCGGTCGAATTTGCCATCACCATGATGGAAAAAGGTGCAGGTGAGATCCTGCTCACCTCTATGGACCGTGACGGCACGAAACAGGGCTTCAACCTGCCACTCACGCGCGCCATCTCGGACGCGGTGAACATGCCGGTTATCGCCTCTGGCGGTGTCGGCAATCTGGATCACCTCGTGGACGGGGTGATCGAAGGCGGCGCATCGGCAGTACTGGCTGCGTCGATCTTCCACTTTGGCGAATATACCATCCAGCAGGCCAAACAGCACATGGCCGCTGCAGGCATTCCGATGAGGCTTTCATGACACTTGATGATCTCTACGCAACCATTCTTGACCGCAAGGCATCTGATCCGACCTCAAGCTGGACAGCGCAACTGTTGGCGAAAGGTCCGGAAAAATGTGCGGAAAAATTCGGCGAAGAGGCCATCGAAGCCATTATCGAGGCTGTGAAAGACGACAAGAAGGCGCTTACCAGTGAAGCCGCCGACGTTCTTTATCACCTGCTGGTGATGCTTGCCGCCCGCGATGTCCCACTGGAGGACGTTATGGCAGTGCTCGCGCAGCGCCAATCCCGTTCAGGTATTGCAGAAAAAGCATCGCGCTGACGCCCCGCTTTTGGCTGGGCAGCTATAGCTTGCTTGAAATAACGCCTGTCGCAAAGCCGCCCATGCGCAGTTCACCAAAAAGGCGCTGATATTCGATCTTGGGGCAACGGTTCTGGACCACGTCAATTCCGTGCGCCTCTGCCCGTGCCGCAGCCTCTGGGTGCTCCACACCGATCTGCATCCAGATTGTGCGCAGGTCGGGCAAACGCTCAAGCGCTTCATCCACGATTTCCGGCACAGCATCGGAGCGGCGGAAGATATCCACCATATCGACCGGACCTTCAATCTCGGCCAGCGACGATACAACAGGAACGCCAAACAGCGACTTCCCCGCCAGCATCGGGTTCACCGGCACGATCTTGTAACCCTTGAGCAACAGGTAACGCGCCACGAAATAGCTTGCGCGCACAGGGTTGTCAGAGACACCCACAATCGCCACCCGCTTGGTACGGGTCAGGATGTCTTTCAAAAATGCATCTGTATAGCTCATGCTGTGATACTAGCTGCCTTGCGCGCATAAAAAAACCTCCCGGAACATACCGGGAGGTTGAAAGTCGGAACAGGGACAAAAACACGAGCCGGACGTTCCAAGCCGGTCCGTTGTCATAGATGTAAGCGCGTCTGCCGACGATAAAAGGGGATCACCCAGATAGATGTTGCACAGCGCTCTTTTGCGCAAGAAATCGCCGATGAATGCCCGATCAATCAAAGATATCCTCAACCAGATCAAAGGCTTCCTCGGCGAACTTGCGAAATAGGCTCTTACGCTTCTTTACAGGCTTGGCCTTTGACAACTTGCGCAGCTTGGGCGTGACCTTTTGATGGCTGATGGCCGGCTGGGCAGGCACAGCGGCCACTGGCAGCGCCTTGAGACGTTGCAATGGCGCACCACAGGCACCGCATGTCAGCGTGTGGTGGCCCAGATCAAGGCGCAGCAGCGCCCGCGTACCACAATGGCAGCAGGTCGCTATTTTCGTCGGATGGGCGATGGCGGCGTTCCCTATTTATGCTCTCGTGTAGCATATAGTCCGATTGCCGCTGCATTTGAGACATTGAGCGAACCAAAGTCCCCCCCTGCGTCAATACGCACCAAGGCATCCACCGTCTCACGTGTCTTTTCACGCAGCCCCGGTCCTTCGGCACCCAGTACCAAGGCCACCGGGCGGTCGCGCTTTCCCTCTACGGCAGTCTCGATGGTGATATCAGCCTCACCATCCAGCCCAAGGACCAGATAGCCCATGTTCTGCAACTCCCGGATGCCATCGGCCAGATTGCGGATACGCAGATACGGTTGCCGCTCAAGCGCGCCAGAGGCGGTTTTGGCCAGCGCGCCGGTTTCAGGTGCGGAATGGTGCCGCGTGCCAATGACGGCTGACGCGCCCAATACCTCGGCCGAGCGTAGAATCGCGCCCACGTTATGCGGATCAGTCACCCGATCCAGCAAAATCACCCGAGGGGCTGCGTCACCGATACACACGTCGGCCATACGACCCCAATCCAGCGGCTTGACCTCAAGCACAGCCCCCTGATGCACGGACCCTGCATCAATCGGAGGGCGGAATTTCCGCGGGTCAACGACCTCCGGAGTGATTCCGCTGGCGGCGACAGCCTCTTCCAGCTTGGCCAGCGCGTTCGGCGTGACCATCAGCGTCATTTTCTCACGCTTTGGATTCATCAGCGCATCACGCACTGCATGCAGACCAAAAAGCCAAAGCGTCTCACGCCCCTCTTGCTTTTTGCCCTGCTCTTTTTCTACGACCCATTTGGGTTTCTTCATTGCCGCCCCCTAAGATTGCGCGCGTTTCAGTCGGTCTACCCCTTTGCGCACCGCGCGCCAAGCCTTGCACGACAAGGCCGACCAATCACGCGAACACGCGTCAGATCAAAGCCTCTGTGAAATCATGAACAATCTGCGGATTTAAAGGTTGACGCCCCCAAGAGCCACAGGTAATCACCGCGCCAGTGGGCGACAGGCCGCAAGGTGTGGCAGGGGACTGTAACTCCCTCGCGGAGACGCACGCCTGGTTCGATTCCAGGGTCGCCCACCACTAATCATAAAATTCGAAATGACAAAAACAGACACCCCGGGCCCGGCGGGATCGTTGTTGTGCGGCTAGACGTTGCCTTCAAAAACCCATCGACAACGGACAAGACTTACCGCGACCCGACCCTATTTATCCGGCTTGAGCGTCATATGTTTCACGGGCTGCATCAATCACCGCAAGATTGCCGAGCGCCCAAGCGCCCAAAGCGGCGACAGGCTCCCGAAAAGAGTCGCCCAGCGGCGTCAGATTATACTCGACCTTGGGCGGGATCGTCTGGTGGTACGTGCGGTTGACCAATCCATCACGCTCCAGCTCTTTCAGCGTCAGGCTCAGCATCCGCTGCGAGATTCCCAAGTTGCGCTTCAGCTCATTGAAACGCAGCGTGCCATATTGCGCCAGAGAGATAACGATCAGAACGCTCCAGCGGTCACCAACGCGCGAAAGAACGTCGTTTATCCGCTGGCAATCAGGGCATTTTTCAGAATCAAGCATGTCGGTTCCCTCTGTGTAACCGAGGTTCAAAAATGTGCCTACTTGCAGTGACGCGCAGTGCTCATTAGGTCGTCGGTATCGAAAATATACCGCACTCTTAGAGTGCCGACAAGAGGACGACAAAATGACTGACAAATCCCTGCTAGAGCAACTGAACTGGCGCTACGCAACAAAGAAAATGGACCCTGCCCAATCGGTGCCACAGGAAAAGGTCGATGCGATCATCGAAGCGATCCGCATGGCGCCTACGTCCAGCGGTACGCAGCCATTCGAGCTGATCGTTGTGACAAATCCAGAAGTGCGCGGCGAAATTCGCAAAGCTGCAGGGGATCAGGCGCAGATCACTGACGGCTCTCACTTGTTGGTTTTCGCCGCATGGGATGACTACACAGACGCGCGCATCGATAACGTTGTCGATCTGAACGTAGAGGCCCGCGGCGATCTGCCGATGCTGCACGCATACTACGATAACCTGAAGAAGAGCTACGTGCCACGCGACGCAGAAGTGAACTATGCCCACGCCGCACGGCAGGCCTATATCGCTCTGGGCATCGCGATGGTTGCCGCTGCCGAGCAGGAAGTGGACAGCACACCGATGGAAGGCTTTGACCCGGCATCCGTCGACAAGATACTTGGTCTAAAAGAACGCGGCCTGCGGTCTGTCGTTCTGCTGCCCTTGGGTTACCGCGATCCAGCGAACGACTGGTTGTTGCCAATGAAGAAAGTACGCAAATCTCTGGATACGATCGTAACGACCGTCGCCTAAATTCAGGACGCCTACTGGCGTTAACGACCAATGTCATTTGGCCGTCCCCGATTAAGAACTGTGGAACACAATTTCCGGTTCATTTATCGGGGGCGGCCACATTTTTGGCTGCTCTTTTGAAAGAATCCAGTCCGCCAGCACCACCTCCCGCGTCACAGGTATGCGCGTAACACCCTAATAATTATTATAATTTATAAAAATAACATATCCGACTAAATTTGTCGGATTGACATGCCAGACTAAAATACTCAGGTTACGCAAATTCGCTCCGCCCGATTCACTCGTTGCGGGATTTGAAACACGCGAACCACCTGAGGACAGCAAGATGCCCCGATCAAAGCCGACACCGATGACCGTGACACGCGCACTCAAACCCACATGCCACATGTTGGCGTCATGAGCTTTCAATCAGCACCGGCCAAGCAGGCCCCTACCCCAAATGGCCCGACCTATGCCGCGCGCGATCTCACCGAGGGCAGCAATCAGGCACAAATCGTTTTGGATGATCAAACCTACACCCTGCGCATCACCCGCGCCGGCAAGCTGATCCTGACAAAATGAGTGTCGCACAGGATAAACGAGGCGGCGCTGCCGTTGGCCTCATCACCGAGCTGAGCGGGCTTGAGGCTGCATCGGTCATATACCTGCGGCTTTGGTGTGATGGTGCGGATGCGCAATTACAGGTCCGCAACGATTTCACCACTTGCCTTGGAGCGGATCAGGGACGCAAAGCGGTCCGTTCGTTTGAGGAGCTTTGCTCTTTATGCGCCAAGCATGGACGCAGGCCCCTGATGCGCCATTCGATCCATTGCAAATGCCTTGGCTCGGACGAATCCTGCTTTGCTAATTTCATCGCGACAGCAACCGAGGGTGAGCGGGAAGACGCCATGTTGATCGCTACGCTTTTGGTCCGCCCCGACTTTGCGCCGCTCATCGCTGCGCTTGCCGCCGACTTTGGCCTTGCGCTTAAACGGATGCACCTCAGCGCCCCGCGCGACCTCTCCGCTCCCTCCCATACTCTTCACTGACACGGATAAATTATGACCCGACATCTTCTTCTCTCGACCGCAGCACTTGTTGCTTTGGCGATCCCCGCGCTGGCTGTTGAAAAAGCCGACGTGCTTGGCACATACGCAGACATCGCAGCGGCCACATATGGGGATAGCCTGATCACCGCCCAGCGCCTTCAGGCAGCGGTAGAGGCACTCGTGACCGATCCCTCTGCGGAAAACCTGACGGCAGCGCGGCAGGCATGGATCGCGGCCCGCGTCCCTTACCAACAGTCTGAAGTGTACCGCTTTGGCAATGCCGTTGTGGACGACTGGGAGGGCAAGGTGAACTCTTGGCCTCTGGACGAAGGGCTGATTGATTATGTGGATTCCTCCTACGGCGGGCCATCGGACGAGAATGAACTTGCCGCATTGAACGTCATTGCCAACCCGTCTTTCACGCTGTCCGGCACGCAAATTGATGCAACTGCGATCACTCCGACCTTACTGGAAGAGGCCTTGCACGAAGCAGACGGCGTCGAAGCAAACGTGGCAACGGGCTATCACGCGATCGAGTTCCTGCTTTGGGGTCAGGATCTGAACGGTCATAACGCTGGTGCTGGCAGCCGGTCTTGGACGGACTTTGCCACGGGCGATGCCTGCACGAACGGCAACTGTGACCGTCGCGCCGATTACCTTACTGCGGCAACAGGATTGCTTGTCTCAGACCTTGACTGGATGGCGGCCCAATGGACCGACCAAGGTGCTGCGCGCGCAGAATTGTTGGCGAATGAAAACACCGGCCTCGCCGCGATGCTGACCGGCATGGGATCGCTGTCCTACGGTGAGCAAGCGGGCGAGCGGATGCGCTTGGGCCTGATGCTCAACGACCCCGAAGAAGAGCATGATTGCTTCTCTGACAACACGCACAACAGCCACTATTTCGACGGGCTTGGTGTGCAAAACGTCTATCTGGGCGAATACATCCGTGTCGACGGCACGCTGGTAACCGGCCCGTCACTCTCTGACATGGTTAAAGAGCTGGATGCCGAGCTGGACACAGAGATGCGCGGCAAGCTGGGCACAACGATGATGGCCTTGGCGCGCATCAAGACCGCCGCAGAAACAGGTTTCGCATATGACCAGATGCTGGAGCGCGGCAACGCCGCTGGCGAAGCGTTGATCATGGGCGGCGTGAACGGCCTGATTGACCAAACACGGTCCATTGAGCGGGTCGTGACCACCCTTGGCCTAGATCAGCTTGCCTTTGAGGGATCAGACAGCCTCGATGAGCCCGACGCGGTCTTCAAGTAAACCCATCCTGCCAGCCAGCCGCCAGCAATACAGATTAAGAAAGAAACGAAATGAAAAAGACGACACTTTTGGCGGCGGTTTCTGCCATTGCCACCGCCCAGGCGAGCTATGCGCAAGATGCAGGTTTCATATGGGAAGGCGAAGTTGAAATCGGCGTTGATTCCACAGTCAGGATCAGACGATCCGGCAGCCGAATTTTCCGACACCTACTTGTCGGCCTCGCTCGCGTTTGAGGCGGCAATCGCACAGCGGCTCAGCGTTTTTGGTGAACTGACACTCGAATCTGTGATCGACCCCGAAGACAACCGCGCCTTTGAGGACATTGGTCTGTATGTGTCAGAGCTTGGCCTGCGCTACAGCTTTGGCGACACGATTGTTACGTTCGGTAAAATCAGTCCGGTTTTCGCCGTTGCATGGGATGAGGCGCCTGGATTTTACGGTGACGCGCTTGCAGGCGACTATGAGCTGAGCGAGATGATCGGTGCCGCTGTGGACGCGCCGGTTGGCCCCGGCACGCTGTCCTTTGCGGTTTTCTATGCCGATGATACCGGCCTGAGCAACAGCATCGCGACCAAACGCGGGCGCGTTTCCGTTGTCGATGGCGGGCCGGGCAACACCGGCAAACTTGATAACGTCGCCCTGCAATACGCTCAGGATTTTGGAGACACGACAGCCTGGGTCGGCGCGCGCCATTTGTCCGCCGGTGAAGGCGATATTTCGGATGAGACGGGTTTGGTTGCGGGCCTCGCTCACGGGTTCGGAAACGGCTTTGATATGATCGCCGAAGTGGCGCATTTCAATGGCGTTGGCGGCACTGACACGGATGCAACCTATCTGACTGCCGGCCTGACCTACACGCAAGACGTCTGGACGTTTTCAGCCTCTACAACTGTCATTGACCGCTCTGCCGCCTCGAACGACAGTGTGATCGCGCTCGGTATCGACCGAAATCTGGCCGAAAATATCGACGCCAGTTTTGGCGTCGCCCGCTTTGATGTTGAGGGCCAGAAATCTACCGCAGTTGGCCTTTCAGCAGTGGTTACCTTTTAACACCGTCTTGCGGTCGGCGTCTGCCAAAGCAATACAACCACAACACCGGAAACGGTGAAGAAAAAGAAGAGTAACGTCATGCATTTCAAACGGCTCAGGCCTAACGTCAGCCTGCTGCTTTTGGCAGTGGCGGCAGGATCGGTTGCGCTGGCGGACAACAAAGCCGAGGTTCCCGAATGGGACCTCGGCGATCTGCATTTGAACGTGGTGCCCCGCACAAGTGCCGAGGCAGCGCGGATCGCAGCGGTCACAGCCCTCACCGCAGATTTCTCTGCGCCACAACCGTTCGAGGAACGTCCCGGCGGTGCCGCAACAGTGCGGGTCTTTCCCGATGCCAACGCATTTTCGCAACCGTCCGGCAATATCTCGTTCGCAGACGAGCTGACTTTCAAGCTTGGCAATGGGCTGTTTCGCAAACTGTGGGTATCATCGCCCTCTTCCACACTGGCCTCTGACGGGTTGGGGCCACTGTATAACGCGCGGTCCTGCCAGCGCTGCCACATCAAAGACGGGCGCGGTCACCCACCCGAGAATGCAGATGACAATTCGATATCGATGTTTTTGCGGATCTCGATCCCTGCACCACAGGATGCCGCCATTGAAGAAATCACCGATTACATCGCCGCCCTGCCCGATCCTAACTATGGCTCGCAGTTGCAGGATTTTGCAGTGCAGGGGCATGCGTCGGAATACCGGTTGGAAATTGACTATACCGAAGAGGTCATAACACTGGCCGACGGCACAGAGGTATCGCTGCGGCATCCCGAATATGAGGCCGCCAACCTTGGCTATGGCCCATTGCATCCGCAGGCGATGCTGTCGCCACGGGTGGCTCCGCAAATGATCGGTCTGGGCCTGTTGGAAGCTGTTCCCTCAACAGATATTCTGGCGAACGCAGACCCTGATGATCTGGATGGTGACGGTATTTCGGGTCGGCCCAACATTATTTGGTCACAGCAGTTTGACCGCCCCATGCTTGGCCGCTTTGGGCTAAAAGCCGGCAGCCCCACAATTATGGAACAATCAGCCGCCGCCTTTGCCGGTGACATTGGCATCTCCAGCCCCATGTTCCCCGCAGGTGCCGGCGACTGCACGGCGGGGCAGACAGTGTGTCAGAATGCAATTCATGGTGACGGCGATGCACGCGGTACTGAAATTGACGCCGAGAGCATGGACCTTGTGACCTTTTACAGCCGCAATCTGGCAGTACCCGCACGCCGAGGCGTGGATGATCCACAGGTGCTTCAGGGTAAGGCGGTGTTCTACGCGACCGGTTGCACCTCTTGCCACACGCCCAGCTTCGTCACGCACCGCCTTGAGGATCAACCCGAGCAAAGTTTTCAGCTGATCTGGCCTTTCACAGATATGCTGCTGCACGACATGGGCCCCGGGCTCGCCGATAACCGTCCCGAAGCCCGCGCCACCGGTTCCGAGTGGCGCACGCCGCCGCTTTGGGGGATCGGTTTGACAAAACAGGTCAGCGGTCACACCTATTTCTTGCACGACGGGCGCGCGCGGTCGCTTTTGGAAGCTGTGCTATGGCATGGCGGAGAAGCGCAAGCGCAGCGTGATGCCGTCGTGACCCTACCAACCGCCGAGCGCGACGCCCTGATCGCCTATCTGGAGAGCCTATGAAACGTATCCCTTTTGTCACCGCTCTGGTTCTGGCCCCCATTGCAGCTTTCGCCGACACCTCTAGCCCCGTGGTTGAAACCACCATCAAGGATCATATCCTGCCGCGATTCGAGGCTCTTGGTGCCATGTCCCGGCACCTTTCTGATGTAGCGGCCAAGGATTGCGCACCAAATTCTCCTCCGTTGCGGGCAGCATATGGCGATGCGTTCGACGCGTGGGTTTCGGCCAGTCACATGCGGTTCGGACCGACCGAAAAGGATGACCGTGCCTATGCGCTTGCGTTCTGGCCCGATAGCCGCGGCGCAACGCCGCGCGCCCTTGGCACATTGATCGCAGATCAGGACCCGATCGGTGCTTCTGTTCACGGCTATGCGGATGTCTCTATCGCCGCACGCGGTTTTTATGCGCTTGAGTACCTGCTCTATGATGATGCCCTGATCTCGGCAGGACAGCCGGCCTATCAGTGCCGGCTGGTGCAAACGATCAGCGCTGATATTGCCGCGACCTCTGACGCGATCCTGTCGGACTGGCAGCAAAGCTATGCTCAACAGATGCTGACCCCAACGGCCGATGGGCCATACAGGACCGACGAAGAAGTTCTGCAAGAGCTGTTCAAAGCCCTGACAACCGGCCTTCAGTTCACCTCTGATACGCGCCTTGGTCGCCCGCTGGGCACCTTTGACCGCCCGCGCCCCACCCGCGCAGAGGCGCGTAGATCGGGCCGCTCTGCGCGGCACGTAGAGCTGAGCCTGCTATCCTTACAAGATCTGGCTGCGCGGTTGACATCTGACGATGCTGCGCTGGCCGCAACGTTGAAGGACGCATTCGAGGACGCTGAAGCACACTTGGTGGCGCTGGACGATCCGATCTTTGGCGGCACTGGTGACCCTCAGCGCCGCCTGCGGTTAGAGATTGTGAAACAGGCAATCGACGCCATCCGCGATACGGTCACCCAAGACCTTGGCCCCACCTTAGGGGTTGCTGCGGGTTTCAACGCACTGGATGGAGATTGACATGAGCAGCGTGATCGCTGGCAGACGGCAATTCATCGGAGGCCTGCTGGCCACCGGTTTGATCCCAAGACCGACATGGGCAGACGCGGGATCCCCCGCCTTTCTGTCTGCCGCAGCGCGGCCTGACGGCGCATATATCCTGTGCGGTATCGGGCATGACCTGTCCGTAACATTCCAGCTGCCGCTGCCTGCGCGTGGACACGCCGCAGCAGCCCATCCCAAACGGCCCGAAGCCGTGGCCTTTGCCCGCCGCCCCGGCACATTTGCCATCGTTATTGATTGCGTGACAGGCCAGCAGAAGGCCGTCCTGTCCTCGCCCAGCGGTCGCCACTTTTACGGCCACGGCGCATTCTCGGCCGACGGTAGCCTGCTGTTCACGACCGAGAATGATTTCGAAGCCGGTCGCGGGCGTATCGGGGTATGGGATGCCAACAACGGCTATGTCCGCGTTGGCGAATGGGACAGCGGTGGCATCGGTCCGCATGACATCAAGCGGCTGCCCGATACCGACACGCTGGTCGTGGCCAATGGTGGTATTGATACCCACCCTGACACCGGTCGCACCAAGCTGAATATCCCGACCATGCAGCCGAACCTGAGCTATATTTCAAACGGCACGATACTCGAGACGGTTTCACTGCCCGGTGAGATGCACAAGAACTCGATCCGGCATCTGGCGCTAAGTCTGGGCGGCACGGTGGCATTCGGGATGCAGTGGCAAGGCGACGGTGTAGCGCCTGCGTTGGTTGGCACGCATACGCGCGGCACAGCGCCCACCCTGATGCAATCGTCGCCCGAGCAACTGCGCGACATGGACGGCTACGTAGGCAGTATTGCCTGCTCAAAGAATGGCAACAGCATCGCTGTTACATCGCCAAGAGGCGGCGTCTTGCAGATATACGACGCTGAGTCCCTACAATTGTCGGCGGCTGTGCCGCTGGAGGACGTTTGCGGCGTGACCATGGGTGGCACGTCCTTCACTGTTACCTCTGGCACGGGCGAAATCCGGCACATCAGCCGCCAACAGGTAGACGCAACACTGCAATCGGGCCTGAAATGGGACAATCACCTCGTGCCTGTCACCCCTGCAGCGGGCTGATTGCGAAACGCCAAGGGCATCACCGCAAAATCCGGAAAATCCAGTGCCAGCACAAAAAAGGCCCCTGCCCCCTATCATTGGGGCAGAGGCCAAAATCTTAGGCTGTCGTTTGCTTAGATGACCAGATCATCTTCTTCTTCGTCCACGGCATTGATCTCGGCCTTTAGCTGGTCCTCTGCGACCGGCTGAAGAACGGGGATGCCGGCGATGTATTCGACATCGTACTGGCCACCTTTGCCATCAGCTGGCTCGACTTCTTCCTCGACCGTCTGCGTGATCTCGAAGTTGTCCAGACGAACGACTTCGTCAGAAGCAGAAAAGTCAGACACGAAGCGGAATTGCAGATCACCCTGAACATCATCCAGCGCGCCGCCAGAGTAGGTCAGAGTTGACGCGTCTTTACCGATCTCGTTGCCAGTCTCGGAGCCGACCAGCGCGGTGCCCTGATCATTGACGACAAAATTATCCAGCGTCTGCCAAGTGTTGTCAGCGGTACGCACCTGAAGGCTCATGGAATCTGCGTAATAACCTGTCGCTTCGAATACAGCGGCGCAATCTGTGGACGCATCAAAGCTGAAGCTTGTATCGCCATCGGCCTGAACCGTCGCCGTTTCGAGGATGCCATCATTGCAGCCATCAGTGCGCAGGGCGTCGTGCTGAACATCCCAGCCCGCATCGCTGTTAATCGCAGAGGACGCAGCAGGGTCGTACACAGTGTCAAAGTCTTCGGACAGCAGAACCTTTTCACCACCCTCGGCATCGCTCACCACTTCTTCGTTCGACGTGATGCTGACGTTGTCGATTTTGATGTACTCATCCGCAGCTGTGAGGTCGGAAACCACACGGAACTGGGCGGACTCTTCGGCTGTATCAAGGATACCGCCAGAGTAAGTCACAGTGCTGAGGGAGTTACCGAAAGACTGGCCCGTCTCAGACCCGACAATGGCCGTGCCGTGGTCATTCACCTGATAGTTATCGAGCAAGACCCAGTCGCCGCCATCAATGCTGACCTCAACGCGGAAGCTGTCTTCCATAGCGCCGGAGTTTTCGAAGACTGCGGTGTTGTGGGTCATCAGATCCATTGTCAGGGACACCGGACCGTCTGTTGCCACTTCGGTGAAGCGCATTTCGCCTTCGTAGTTGCTGTTTGTCACCAGCTTGTCCCAAGCCGCGACCCAGTTGGTCTGGCCTTCGACGACGTTGGACTGCTCGGCATAAGAGATGTCATTGAAATCATCAGAGATTTCGTTCTCGACCAGCGTTGTCGTGACGTCGCCGTCGACTTCCTCTGAGACAGTCACAGACACATTATCAAGCTTGATAAATTCGTCGGACGCCGTCACGTCAGAGATAAAGCGGAACTGCAATGTGTCTTCGGCTGTGTCCAGAACACCACCTTCATACATAATGCTGGAGGCGGAGTTGCCGAATGTCTGGCCTGTTTCGGAACCAACAATGGCTGTGCCTTGATCGTTCACGCGGAACTCATCCAGAAGCACCCATTGGCCGCCGTCGATGCTGACCTCAACGCGCAGGCTGTCTGCCATCGTGCCGGAGTTCTCGAACAACATGGTGTTGTGCACATTGGCGTCAAAGCTCAGTGTGGCTGGGCCATCTGTGCTGACTGTCTTCAGGGCAAGAACACCTTCGTTGTCGCTGTTTGTAACCAGCTTGTCCCAGGCCGCAACCCAGTTGGTCTGGCCTTCTACGACTGATGACTGGTCTGCTGTATGAATGTCATTGAAGTTGTCAAACAGGACCTCTTTGCTGACCAGGACCGGATCGGCATCTGCCGCATCGCCCACTGTCAGCACTTGGCCGTTGCCGCCATCGCTGTCCACAACGGTGGCAAAGCTGTTGATATCGAGATCGGACAGGCTCATCGGGCCATTGTCTGAGAACAGCGTAAAGTTCGCTTGGTTAACAACCCCATCTGTGGAGCTGGCAACAGTACCGAACTGGATACCAACATCATAGCTGTCAGCAACCTGAGCGCCGTTTGCCAGTGTATTCACACCGTCAACAGCCGCCTGCACACCTGTCACAGGCGAGTAAATCGACCCTGTGTTGGCGTCCGGGAAAAAGTTCAGGCTGTCGAGTGTGCTGTCGTCAGACAGGTTAAAGAACACCCCGTCCAGATCAACAGGCATGGTCGGATCAGCCGAAGCTACGATGATAAACAACGTACCTGTATCGGTTTCAGAGATCGTGACGGTGGTTTGCGGATCGCAACCCAGTGTGACGGAAATGGAGTTGGTGGCGCTCATGGCAGGCTTTTCCCAATCGTTAACAAACGTGATGCCAATGAATAGACACGAGATCACAGGAGATTGGAGGGGAAATACCAATTAGAACACTCATAAGACACAATTGCCTTATTTCGGCCTTATTGAACCCAAAATTCGCGCCTTACAGTTTCGATCAAAGCAACAATCGTGGGATTTTTTACTTTTTGTCGATCATCACTTTTTTTTTGCCTTAAAAGAAACTCGAATCAACGAATGATTCATTAACAATTGAATCAGGGGATAAGCACATCACCGCGTGCAAATGATGCTGTGTCACGAGACAGATCATCATAGGTTATGTGTACCGAGACAGTGTTTATGCTGTTCTGCGGATAGGTCATGTACGGCAATCCGTCCTGCTCCAAAATCGCGTTCGGGGTCGCATAGTCAGCATGGCAATCAGGAAGTGGCAGGTTTTCAAGCGGGCCGTCATTCACCGAAATAGACATTGCAACCAATCCGCAGCGCCAGCTCCACAAATGGGTCACATAAAGAAGATCGTTGCCGCCATAATCGCGCACCGCGATCCAGTTTGCCTTCGTCGCGGTCAAGATCGGCCTTACCTCGGTCGCAGTGGTGAACTTGCCAGAGGGGGTTTGCGGCTCTGCCACCAGCCCTGAGGTGACAACGCCAGGGGTCTCGGCTGCCGGAGTTTCGCCAACCTGCTGCGTGGGCGGGTTTGCCGCAGCGGCAAAAGCCATCAGAGCGAAAATTAAATCAAACATGCAGTTTTCCTAACTATGGCAGGCGCAAAATGTATTCTTCCAAAAGCCGACACGCTCCCTATACTGACGCAAAAAAGCGCATCACGCAAAACGCGGGGCAGTCGGGGATAGAATATGGCAGGCACAGCAGCGGCGAAACAGTTATTCAACGCGGTTATCGTAGGCCAGCAAGGGCGGCTCGCGTATGAAGCGCTGATCTTTGTCGCCTCCCTGCGCGCCATGAGCCCCGATTTCAAAGGCCGCATTCTGATTGCTGAGCCGCAGAACGGACCGCTCTGGAGCAAAGACCCCTCTATCCGCAATCAGCCAGTGCGGGACGCGCTGACCGAGCTGGGCGCAGAGATCATTCCCTTCGAGAACAAGCATTTTGGTGAGGTTTACCCCTTCGGCAACAAGATCGAAATGTTGCGCGCCCTGCCAAAAGGCGAACCGTTTGTCTTTTTCGATACAGACACGCTGATCACGGGTGATTTGACATCGGTCCCGTTTGATTTCGACCGCCCCAGCGCATCGCTGCGGCGCGAGGGCACATGGCCGCAACCGCAGCTATACGGCCCCGGCTATACCGGCCTGTGGAAATCGCTTTATGACAAATTCGGGCTGGATTTCGAAAGCTCGCTGGATATGAGCCAGCCTGACGAATACTGGCGCCGCTATCTCTACTTCAACGCCGGCTTTTTCTTTTACAAATGCCCACATCAGTTTGGCGAACGCTTTTTGGAATATGCGCTGGCCATCCGTGACACTCCTCCGGTTGAGCTTTGCGCCCAAAGCTTTGATCCCTGGTTGGATCAGGTGGCCCTGCCGCTGGTGATCCATTCTCTGGGTGGCGGGCGCGATACCCTGCCCCAAGGCCTTCTTGATGGTTCGATCAGCTGCCACTATAGGCTTTTACCGCTGCTTTATGCGCGCGAAAGCGACCGCGCAGTGGCGGTACTGGAGGAGGTCACCTCCCCCAACAAGATCAAGAAAGTACTCAAGACATACGATCCGATCAAACGGATGATATATCAGGGGCGCGGCACCAAAGCCCGCGCGCTGTTTGACCGCGCCAACCTGCCCCGCAAGGAACAGGCCATCCGCAACCAGCTCAAATCAAACGGCTACTGGATGCGCTAACATGGCAGGCCCACGTTTTATGCCCTATTCCCCAACGAAAAATGGCCGACATTTGCCGGCCATTCTTTGTTGAGAGCGATACAACTTGTTTGGTGGTATTTAGTTAGGCTGCAGCGGCAGCCGCTGGCTTTTCAAGCAGCGTGTAGGTCGCGACAAATGTGTCAGACGCCTGACCACGGGCAATCTGGCCCTGCGGGTTACGCTTTGAACGGGCACCAACGGATTTCTTGATCATCCGGCCGATCTGCTGGTTCAGCGATACACGGGCGCGTTTGACTTTCGCTTCGCCTTCGCTGGCCTCAACACCAAGAGCCAGTTCATATTGCTCTTTGAAATCAGCTTTTTTGCCTGCTTCGCTGACAACAGTCAGAATGAAGTTCTCGTCGAATTTGCCATCGGCATCCAGTTTGGCCGCGAGCGCGACAACCTGATCCAGCACTTTGCGCTTGGCAGCAAGGCGAACCGCAAGTGGCTCATCTGCGGCACCAGCTTCGATCACATGGGTCTCAACCAGTTTCTGCATGTAGTGGGTCATATTCATGCCGGCGGCTTTGGCCTGCGCGTCCATGAATTTACGAACTGGCAGTTCAAGCGTGAAAGTCACAGTGGACGCTTTCTCGATCTTCTCGAGACGGCGCGCGCGGCCTGATGCTTTCGCTTCTGCTTTGGTTACTTTCGCCGCTTTACCAGACTTCGCTGTCTTGGTGGCTTTGTCGGCTTTGATCTTTTCAATCTTGGTCATTTCGGGGTCTCCTGCCTCGGTACATACTTGTTATGTATGCTATCGGATCAACCCTGTCAACATACATGTAATGTATGAATCGCACATTGTCCTTTGAGGCCCTTCCAAACACATGTTCCGCGCCCCGCCCCCGAGCCGAAACAGTTTCCCTTAAAAGGTGCTCTCTCTTGTCCGGCCACGGGCAATCCCGTAACCCTTAGCGTGAAACCCACAAGGAGACACCGATGACACACGGTTTTGATACACTGCAAATTCATGCAGGCGCACGCCCCGATCCCGCCACCGGCGCCCGCCAGACGCCTATCTACCAGACCACAGCCTATGTTTTTCGTGATGCGGATCACGCAGCGGCGCTGTTTAACCTGCAAGAAGTCGGTTTCATCTATTCACGCCTGACCAACCCCACCGTGGCCGTTCTGCAAGAACGCATTGCCACACTTGAAGGCGGCGTCGGCGCGGTTTGCTGTTCCTCCGGTCACGCGGCCCAGATCATGGCCCTGTTCCCGCTGATGAGCCCAGGCAAGAACATCGTGGCGTCCACACGCCTATACGGCGGTACGGTCACGCAGTTCAGCCACACCATCAAACGTTTCGGCTGGGAGTGTAAGTTCGTCGATTTTGACGATCTCGACGCTGTCAAAGCCGCCATTGACGAGAACACCCGCGCCGTGTTTGGCGAAGCCATCGCCAACCCGGGCGGCTACATCATGGACGTCCGCGCAATTGCCGACATCACCGATGCGGCACAAATCCCGCTGATCATTGATAACACAACGGCCACGCCCTACCTGTGCCGCCCGATTGAGTTGGGCGCGACGCTGGTTGTGCACTCCACCACCAAATACCTCACAGGCAACGGCACCGTCACCGGCGGCTGCGTTGTGGACAGCGGTAACTTTGACTGGTCCGCAACTGACAAGTTCCCCTCGCTCAGTGCGCCCGAGCCTGCCTACCACGGCCTGAAGTTCCACGAGACCTTCGGCAATCTGGCCTATACGTTCCACGGCATTGCCATCGGCCTGCGCGATCTGGGCATGACAATGAACCCGCAAGCCGCGCACTACACGCTTATGGGCACTGAAACCCTGAGCCTGCGGATGGACCGCCACGTGGCCAACGCGCAGAAGATCGCAGCATGGCTCGAAGCGGATGACCGGATTGATTACGTTACATACGCTGGTCTCGAATCATCGCCCTACTATGAGCGTAGCAAAAAGGTCTGCCCGAAGGGGGCCGGTGGCCTGTTCACCTTCGCCGTCAAAGGCGGCTATGATGCCTGCGTCAAACTGGTGAACTCGCTCGAAGTGTTCAGCCACGTGGCCAACCTGGGCGATACGCGCTCGCTCATCATCCACTCGGCCTCAACCACGCACCGCCAGTTGACACCAGAACAGCAAGAGGCTGCCGGCGCTGGCGCAAGTGTTGTACGCGTATCCATCGGCACTGAAGACGCCGATGACCTCATCGCCGATCTGGATCAGGCGCTGACACAAGCGACCGCATAATCCAATCGCCCCCGCGCCGCAGATCGCTGGCGCGGGGGATACCCGCCTGCCCTGCTGAAATCCGCTTGCGGACCTTTTCTTGCGCCCCCGCCTGCGGTATCCTGCAGTGATCGTAAGTTGTTGGTTAACAAGACCCATGATAAAGGCAGCGTATGAAGCCTAATTTTGCTCTTTCCCTGTCCTTCGAAGGCATCAAGCTGTTGCACCGCGCTGCGGGCGGCTGGCGTGAGGTCGGCGAAGTCGCTGTTGCCGCTGAAGATCTTGCGGGTGAGCTTGCAATGCTGCGCAAAACAGCTGCCAGCCTTGAGCCCGGTGGTGTGCGCTCAAAGCTGATCATCCCGTCCAGCCAGATTAAATATCTCACCATCGAGACGATCGGCTTGTCCGACGCCGCCCGCCGCAAAGAGGCGGAAACGGCGCTGGAGAACGCGACTCCTTACGACGTTTCGGATCTGGCCTATGACATTAGTCTGGATGGTGCAAAGACGCATGTGGCAGCCGTTGCGCGTGAAACCCTGGCCGAGGCCGAGGCCTTTGCGACCGAACATCGCTTTCACCCCGTCAGCTTTGTTGCAGTGCCCGATGAGGCTCCTTACCTCGGGGAGCCGTTTTTCGGGGTCACCGAAGGCGCCAATGCACTGCTTGAATCCGGCGAAGAGGTCGAACCGGATGGCATAGCTGTTGTCATTGTCGGTGCCGTGGCAGCAACCTTGGACCCCCAGACGCCGACAGCCGAGGCGATAGAGCCTGCTGAGCCTGCGTTCGAAGAACCCAAATCAGAGCAGCCTCCTGAACCAGAACCATCAGAGCAAAAGGCGCAGCCGGAACTAGAGCCGGACGCGGAACCAACGCCCGTACCGACACCTGTGAAGACATCGGAGCCCGCAGCCGCCTCAAAACCAGAGGTCCCTGCGGTTAATTCGTCGCCCAAGCCTGAAGTGACGCCAAGTGCACAACCGGCACCCAAGGCGGACGCTTCGCCTGTCGCTGCCCCTGTGGTCAAGACAGCGCCCCGGCCCACATCGCCGTCACAGACAGCCCCAGAGCTGAAAAAACCGGCGCCAGCGGTCGATCCAGTGCAGACGCCGACAGTGACGCCGCCCAAAGCCCCCGCGGTCACCGCTCCGCCGAAAGCTGCAACAACCGAATCTGAAGTCGCCACGCCTGCGAGCAAACCAAGCAAGACATCCTTCGATATTGCGCCAAAGGCCACCGCGGGCGAAGCGACCGGATTTTCCAGCCGCCGCACAGGCGCTGCAAAGCCTCTTGGTGGCGCACAGCGCATTGTGGTGCCTGCGCCAAAACCTGACAGCAGCTCACTCACCAAGCCAGCCGCCGTCGCAGACACGCCTGAACCAAAGCCGGCCAAGACAAGCTTCCTGAGCCGCCGCAAGCCGCGCAAAATCGCCGCAGCACCTGTCCCTGCGGCCGCCGCGGCAGTCCCGCCGACAGGTAACGAAGCCGAACGTATGACGGTTTTCGGTGCGCGCAGCGATCAAGTTGGCGGCAAGCCGCGCTTTCTGGGGCTGATCATGACCGTGATCTTGCTGGTGTTCCTTGCCGGCGTCGCAGCTTGGGCCGCGGTCTTTCTTGATGACGGCCTGGCCGGTTTGATCCGAAGCGATGAACAGCGCACCGCAGCGTCAGCACCGGAAAACCAGATTGACCCCGAGATCATCCGCACGCCTGACGGGCTGGACAGCGGCTCCCCCCCTACTGGTGAAAACGTGCAGGTTGCTGCTCTTGACCCCGTCCTCTCAGCCGAGGACTCAGCCGTCCTTGACGCGATACAGGATGCGCGCCCCGAACCACAGCGGCCGGTGATCACAGAACAGGAAGCGGCTGCACGATACGCCGTCTCGGGAATTTGGCCACTGGCCCCGACCACCCCCTTAAACCAACCCGATACCGTTGTTGACTCAGTCTACTACAGCAGCGTTGATCCGGTCAGCACAGCAAGCGATGCCCTTGCGCTGCCTTCACAAGATCTATTTGACACGGACACTCAAATTGCAGCACTCGTCTCACCGCCGCCGTTTGGCCAACGCACAAGCATGAACGCAGCCGGATTGATCACACCAACGCCAGAGGGCGTTGTTGCGCCGGGCGGATACACGTTGATCGCCGCCAGCCCGCCGCGCAAACCTCCGGCAGCCATCACCAGATCAGAAGCAGAGCCTGCTGTCGCTGTGGCCGCCGCTGCCCCATCTCCTCTTTTGGAGTTCCGCCCCAAGAACCGCCCGCTTGGCCTTGCCGAGCGAACCGAACGTGCGCAACTTGGCGGCGTGACCCGCATTGAGCTTGCCGGCTTCCGCCCGTCGCTGCGCCCCCGCTCGCTTCAAGATCGCGCGCGGCAAGCCGAAGAAGCAGCAAAAGCCGCGGAAGAAGCCCGCCTTGAAGCCTCTGCAGCAGCAGCTACCGCCGCAGCAGCAGCCGCTCTTGCCCTGCCACAGCCTACGACTGTCGCAGCGGTCTCTCCTGTGCAAAGCGCAACACGCTTTGCAACCAGCCAGTCACGGCGGCCCGACACACGACCACGCAATTTTGACCGCATCGTAAAGCGCGCCCAGCGTGCTGCACCAGCCGCAACCGAAACGCGCGTTGCTGCCGCAGCCTCCGTTGCACCGCGCAGCGTAGCCCCCGCAGTTCCGTCAAAAACATCCGTTGCGCGCAGTGCCACCGTCAAAAATGCAATCAATCTGCGCAAAGTTAATCTGATCGGCGTTTATGGCAAACCGTCCAGCCGCCGCGCCCTTGTGCGCCTTTCCAACGGTCGCTACCAAAAGGTCAAAGTCGGCGACCGCATCGACGGCGGCCGTGTCGCGGCCATCAGCACATCAGAACTTCGCTACACCAAAGGTGGGCGTAACGTGGTATTGAAGATGCCGTGAGGCAATCGCCTCGGCCTACTCCTGCGGACCAACCCCAACTCTCGTGAGACAGAATAAAAAAAAATGCGCGGGACAAGGTCCCGCGCACATTCAGATCACGTAGATTTGCCGTTTATTATTCAGCCACCAGTTCTCCGCTGTCGATCTGCTCTTGCTCGATGCTCTCGAACAGCGCCTTGAAGTTGCCTTCCCCAAAACCGTCATCACCCTTGCGTTCGATAAATTCGAAAAAGATCGGACCGATCACTGTTTTGGAGAAAATTTGCAGCAGAATTCGTGTTTCACCACCATCCACCACGCCTTCACCGTCGATCAGAATGCCATGTTTGCGCATCCGGTCGAGCGGCTCTTCATGGTCGACAACGCGGGTCTTGCTCAGTGCATAGTAAGCGTCAGGCGGACCAGGCATGAACTTCAGCCCGTTTTCAGCAATCGCATCTGTGGAATCGTAAACGTTGCGCGCCCCCACAGCGATGTGCTGGATGCCCTCGCCGTTATACTTCTTGAGGTAGGCCACAATCTGGCCAGTTTCCCCGCGGTCTTCGTTCAGCGGAATACGGATACGGCCACAAGGCGACGTCAGCGCACGGCTGAACAGTCCCGTGAACTTGCCCGCAATGTCAAAAAACCGGATTTCGCGAAAATTGAACAGATCACCGTAGAACTTGAACCACTTGTCCATATTTCCTTTGAACACGTTGTGCGTCAGGTGATCGAGATAGTAGAAACCCACCCCTTCCGGCTTGGACTGGGCGATCCAGTCATACTCCCAGTTGTAAGGTGACGTGTCATAATACTGGTCGACGAAATACAGAAGTGACCCACCGATCCCCATGATCGCCGGCGCATCCAGCACTTTCCCATCCCCTGTGTATTCTTCCGCCCCATTGGCAATCGCATGGGCAAGCGCCTTTTGCGCATCCACAACCCGCCACCCCATCGAGGGGGCACAGGGGCCGTGCAGATCGACAAAGCCAGCGGCAAAACTGTCGGGATCGTGGGTCAGCACATAGGTGATATCGCCCTGCTGCCAAAGCTCAATGCCCTTTTTTTTGTGATTTGCCACATGGGTATAGCCCATCTTGCGGAACACTTCGCGCAGCTCTTCCGGATTGGGAGACGCGAATTCGACAAATTCGAAACCATCCGTGCCTGCGGGGTTTTCCGGAGTGATGGTGGATTTTGGTGCATCGTGCGGGAACGGACCCATGGCTGGTCTCCTTGGTTATGGAAATTTCCCTCACCATATCCGCACCGCCCCACGGTATTTACGCATTAATCAACGCTGATCTGGCAATTTTCGCACAATTGCCGCATGGTGCAGTCATTAAATGCGAAAGAGCCGCACCATGACCGACGAAATCGACAAACGACTGCTTTCAGCGCTGCAAAAAAACGCACACCTGACCGCCAATGATTTGGGAGAAGCGCTCAACCTCTCCGCGTCCCAGGCTGGCCGTCGCCGCCAAAAACTTGAGGCCGAAGGCGTGATCCGCGGATATACCGCACGGCTCGATCCACGGATGTTAGGCCTTGCCGTGCAGGGCTTTGTTCAGGTGCATCTGGGCACGCACGGCCCTGAACAGTCGGCTAGCTTTGCGCGGTTGATCGCCAATCGTGCCGAGATTGTGAGCGCGTGGACAATGACGGGGGATGCAGATTACCTGCTACGCGTCTATTGTGAAGATCTACCCGCCCTGAACCGGCTGATTCACGAAGTGCTGCTGCCTCACAAGGCCGTTGCACGTGTCCACAGCCAAATCGTCATGGACCAACTCAAACGCGATGGTCCCCTACCCGTCTGACCCATAAGCCAACTTAAGGACCCCCATGGAAGGTTTTCTGTTTCAAGCGACTATCTATCTTGCTGCCGCTGTCATCGCGGTACCGATCGCGGCCCGTCTTGGCCTTGGATCAGTTCTGGGATACCTCGCCGCCGGGATTCTGATCGGCCCTGTGCTGGGCCTTGTCGGAGCCGAGACGAAGGACCTGCAACACTTTGCCGAATTTGGCGTGGTGATGATGCTGTTTCTCATCGGACTAGAACTTGAGCCGAGGGCGCTGTGGGACATGCGTCACAAGCTGTTGGGGTTGGGTGGCTTACAGGTCGGACTTAGCACGCTGGCTCTTATGGGAATCGCCATGGCGTATGATCAGCCTTGGGGTGTGGCCTTGGCCATTGGCTTGACGCTATCTCTCAGCTCTACCGCAATTGTTCTGCAAACCCTGACGGAAAAGGGCCTGATGCAAACCAAGGGCGGGCGCTCGGTCTTTTCGGTTCTGCTGGCGCAAGACATCGCTGTGATCCCGATGCTGGCCTTCCTGCCGCTGATCGCGGTGACGCTGCCCACAACCATTATGGCACCAGACGGGTCGATCCACTTGGAAACCGCGCCGGATGCCGCCCATAGCACAGGCCATGCCGGCCCCGCCGATGTCGCAATTTCCTTTATCAACAGCCTCCCTGCTTGGGGCATCACCTTGGTGACAGTGGGTGCCATCGCAGGGATCATCATCACCGGCGTGTTCTTCACCCGCCCCGTGTTTCGCTACATCCACGCAGCCAAGCTGCGCGAGATGTACACCGCGCTCGCGCTCCTCATCGTTGTTGGCATCTCTTTCACCATGATGCTTGTGGGCCTTTCCCCTGCGCTTGGCGCGTTCCTTGCCGGTGTGGTCTTGGCCAGCTCTGAATTCCGGCACGAGCTTGAGACCGACCTTGAGCCTTTCAAGGGGCTGCTCTTGGGCCTCTTTTTTATTACCGTCGGCGCAGGCATCAATTTTGAGCTTCTGGCCTCGGACTTTGTCATCATTTTGGGGATGGCACTGCTGGTGATCCTGGTCAAAGGGATCATCCTGTTTGTGCTGGGCCGCCTATTCAAACTGCATGGCCGTGACCAATGGCTATTTGCATTGGGACTGGCCCAAGCGGGCGAATTCGGCTTTGTGTTGGTGAGTTTCTCAGTGACGACCGGTGTAATGCCCGATGGCGTGGCCGAAGTCCTGCTGCTGGTCATTGCGCTAACCATGCTAATCACGCCGCTGCTGTTCATCTTGCATGACTTCATATCCAAACGCAGTGCCGATGCCACCAGCCGCCCACCTGACGATGAAATCGACGAGGAAGGCCCCGTCATCATTGCCGGCGTCGGACGCTTTGGTCAGATCGTGAACCGGCTCGTGCAGGCGTCGGGGTTTGAGACCGTCGTGCTGGACCACAGCCCCGAGACGATCTCTGTCATGCGCCGTTTCGGGTTCAAGGCGTTTCTGGGCGATCCAACCCGCCCCGACATCCTGCGCAAGGCCGGTCTTGCGGATGCGCGTGTTCTGGTTGTGGCCCTGGATGATCGCAAATCGGCCCGCGCGCTGGTACAATATGCCCGCGCGCAGCGGCCTGATCTGCACATCGTTGCCCGCGCCCATGATCGCACGGATGTCTACCACCTGTATCAGGCTGGCGCGAATGACATCGTGCGCGAGATGTTCGACAGCTCCCTGCGTGCGGGGCGCTATGTGCTTGAAAACCTTGGCCTGTCAGAATACGAAGCCGCCGAGGCGCAGCGCATCTTCTACCACCATGACCGCATGTCTATCCGTGAGCTTGCGCAGCTTTGGCGCCCTGACGTTGCTCCCGCCGACAACAAGGCATATGTGGCGCGCGCCAAAGAGCTTGAGAAAGACCTTGAGACAGCCTTCCTCAATCGCTCCGAAGAGGAAGAGGGTAAGAAGGCGTCTTAAGGTGCCTACCTTAAGCGCCGCTTACGCCCGCTTCGGCAAAAGTGGCCATACCGCTGTGACACTCAACGGCAGCCTTGACGATGTTGATCGCAAGCGCCCCGCCAGAGGCTTCGCCCAAACGCAGCCCCAGTGACAGCAAGGGCGCCTTGTTCAGCGCCTCCAGCAGACGCGGATGCGCGCCTTCGGCACTCACGTGGCCCGCGATACAATGATCCAGCGCACCGTCGCGGGTATATGCCAGACAGGCCGCTGCCGAGGTGCAAATAAAGCCGTCGAGAATCACCGGAATCCGCAGGCTGCGCGCGCGCGCAATAGCACCCGCCATCGCCGCCAGCTCGCGCCCGCCCAAACGGCGCAGCGTCTCGATCCCGTCGCCCCGCGCTTTGTGCAAGGCAAGCCCTTCTGCGACCACACGGGTTTTGTTCACAAGGCCCGCATCGTCCACGCCTGTGCCGCGCCCCGTCCAATCCGCGGCCTCTCCGCCCAGCAGTGCGGCAGCAAGCGCTGCAGCTGGCGTTGTGTTGCCAATGCCCATTTCACCAACAACCAGCAGATCTGTGTCTGCACGAACAGCGTCCCAGCCTGCTGCAAGGGCTGCCACGACATCAGTTTCGGACATGGCCGGACCTTGGGTGAAGTCATCTGTCGGGCGGTCAAGCTCAAGCGCGTGCACATCCAGATGCGCACCTGCGACGCGGGCAAGCTGGTTGATCGCCGCGCCGCCATGCTGGAAATTGAGAACCATCTGTTCGGTCACTTCCGGCGGGAAAGCCGACACGCCTTGCGCTGCTACGCCGTGGTTGCCGGCAAAGACGATGATCTGCGGCGATGTGATGCGAGGTGCCGGATTGCCGCGCCAAGCGGCGTACCACTGGGCGACGTCCTCAAGCCGGCCCAAGGCACCGGGTGGCTTGGTCAACTGGGCATTACGCTCGGCAGCGCCTGCGCGGGCCGTGCTATCTTGCTGCGGCAAGGCCTCGAGCGCGGCGCGAAACCCGTCCAGATCAGAAAACTCAGCCATCTCGAAAACCCTCATTGCCAGACCGTTGCCGTCTGTTTACCCAATGAGGCGCTGCTCACAAGCGTTGAAAGGGGCAACCCTATGAATAAAAACGACCACCTTCGCCAGCTTTGGCTCGCCACTGTGCTGTTGACGCGGCTGCCGTTGCCACACTTGCCGCAGGACGCCTTCGCGCAGGGCGCGCGCGCGGTCTGGGCCTATCCGTTGGTCGGCCTCGGTGTCGGAGCAGTTGGCGCGCTGATTGGTCAGCTAGCGCTTTGGCTTGGTCTTCCCGCTTTGGGCGCCGCGGCGCTGGCGTTGGCGGGAATGATGGTTCTGACAGGAGCGATGCACGAGGACGGGCTGGCAGATGTCTTCGACGGGTTCTGGGGCGGTTTCAAACCCGAACGGCGGCTTGAAATCATGCGCGACAGCCAGATCGGTAGCTATGGCGTATTGGCGTTGGTCATGATCTTCACCCTCCGCCTAAGCGCCGCCGCTGTGTTGCTGCACAGTGGCCCATTGGCATTGGTCGCCGCAGCCGCGCTTTCGCGGAGCATGATGCCCGTGCTGATGAGCGCCCTGCCCCACGCCCGCCATGATGGGCTGTCCCAAAGCGTAGGGCGACCTTCTATCCAAATTGCGGGACTTGGATGCGCTCTTGGCGCTGCCATAGCCTTGATCTGCCTTGGGGGAACTGCCGTGGTGGCGATTGTGATCACCCTTACGGGGGGTGCAGCCATGGGAGTGCTGGCCAAGCGCAAGATCGGCGGACAGACCGGCGATGTATTGGGCGCGACCCAACAGCTGAGCGAAGCAGCCGTGCTGTTGGCCTGCGCCAGCCTGCTTTAGCGCAACAAAAAAGCCGCGCCTGACGGATCAGACGCGGCTTTCTCATGTCAGTTTCGCAAGTTAGGCGGCGATACGGCTTTCCAGCACGTCACCGACCTGCTTGGCAGCAGCAATCTCGTCACCGCCAGATACGGCGGCCACTTCGCGGGTCAACCGCTCAAGTGCGGCTTCATAAAGCTGACGCTCGGAATAGGACTGCTCACGCTGGTCGTCGGTGCGGTGCAGGTCGCGCACAACTTCGGCGATCGCGATCAGATCACCAGAGTTGATCTTTTGCTCATATTCCTGCGCACGACGGGACCACATGGCGCGCTTGACCTTGGCCTTACCCTTGAGGGTTTTCATCGCATGGGTGATCACGTCAGGCGAGCTAAGCGCACGCATGCCGATTTCGGTGGCTTTATGCGTAGGTACGCGCAGCGTCATCTTGTCCTTTTCGAACGAGATCACGAACAGCTCCAGCGTAATGCCGGCAACTTCCTGCTCTTCAACCGATACGATTTGCCCGACGCCATGCGCTGGATAAACAACAAACTCGTTAGGGCGGAAATCAAGCTTTTTCGATTTGGTCATACTCTTCAGGCTCCTAAGATGGCCCCCCTTGCCAGGGAAAGCGCAAAAACGCACAGCAACCAGCGGGCAATTGCCCGCGCATGCAGTGCTGAAATTTGGGTGTCAGATGCGCCGTGGCAGAGCGGCGTCTATATGTGTGAAACAAGATGTCATTAGCGATACTATAACACAAAAAAGGCCCCTAAGAAAGGGGCCCATAAGCCAATACAGCAACGCTATAGGGCTCAACGGCCTGATGCGCGCCGAATCGCCTGTGTCGGCCTCAGCCGCCTTCGCCTGGCGCCTCTGAGAACAGATCCATCTTGCCCTCTTTGCCGTCCATCTCTTCGGCGGCAGGCAGCGGATCTTTCTTGGTGATGATAACCGGCCAAAGCTCGGAGTACTTGCGGTTGAACTCAACCCACTTCTCCATGTCCGGCTCCGTATCAGGGCGGATCGCATCGGCAGGACACTCGGGCTCACACACACCACAGTCGATACATTCATCGGGATGGATCACGAGCATGTTCTCGCCTTCATAAAAGCAATCCACCGGACAGACTTCTACACAGTCGGTGTATTTACAGGCAATGCAGGCGTCGTTCACGATATAGGTCATGGGTGCATGTCTCAATCAAGTTGGCTTGGGGGCGTAGCTAATTCAGCGGGCGCGATCATTCAAGGTGGCGTGCCTTAGAAAGATCAAGCTGTCGCCGGTCCCGTTTGGTCGGACGACCTTTTCCCTCAAATGCAGGATTATGCGGGATTTTGTCCTCGGATTTGCGTTCCGGCGGCGCCATGTCCGTATATAACGCCTGTGCTTCTGGTGCCGGACCGCGCCGTGTGCCGCAGGCTTCCACGCGGATCACGCGAATATGATCGTCTTTGCTGAAGGTCAGAACATCACCGGCGGTGATGGTGGTACTGCGTTTGGATGCAGGCGTTCCGTTGATCCGGACAGCGCCTCCGGCGACAATGCTTGCCGCCAGAGAGCGTGTTTTATAAAACCGCGCGTACCACAACCACTTGTCGAGGCGCAGTTTTTCCGCAACCGTTTCGGTCACTTGTCAGTTTTGAGGCCCATAAGAGCCGCAGCGAACGGGTTGTCCGGGTCAATCTTCTTTTCAGCCTTCGGAGGACGCGCCGAGAAGTTCTGGCTTTTGTTGCCACCCTTAGCGCCATCGCGCGGGCCTTTTTTGCCACGCGGGTTTGGCTTGCCCTTACCTTTGGGACGGTCACCACCTGCCGGTTGGCGGCGCGGTGCGCGGGCCCAAGTGAAGGTGTAGAACGTCTCCATCTCTGCGCCAGCGATCTGTGCGTCAGCAGCCGTGCCTTGGGGCGTCTCGCCTTCGGACATCTCTGTAATGGCTGCGGCAACCTCACCCTGATCCTCGGGCTCAGCCGCGATCGGAGCAGTGCCTTCGTCCATGATGGTTTCTGTGCCTTGCGGTACATCGTCCGGCGACGGTGGAACGGGTTGTTCAGTGATCCCGCCAGCAGGTTCGATGTCAGCAACATCCATAACCGGAGTATCGGCTGGAATATCCTTGGCCGCTTCGGGCATGACTTGAGTGATCGATTTGACCTTCGGACGCTGGCCCGCTTCTGCGTTATAGCCAAGACCCTTCATCAGGTCCGCAAACTGCTCAAGCGTGGTGCCGGAAATCGACAGCATGTCAGCTTTTGCTTCGAAGCCGCCGCGCGAATCTTCTCCGCGCAGCATGTCGGCCAAACGCTCAAGCATGTCGATACGGATCGCTCGGGTGCCCGCATTGCGGTAACCGGCCATCGTGTCAGCGCCAGCAGGCGCGCCCGCTTCAACCGGAATGGTCACCAAACCCGGAGGAGGCGATTCGGGGAATTCGGACAGGCCTTTGGTCAGCGACCACAACACCAGACGCAGACGTGTCGGCGCGGGCTTGAGAAGCAAAGGAAGGAAGATAGTGAACTGGCCAAAGCGGATGCCGTGCTTGCGCAGCGCGCCACGCGCATCCTGATCCAAGGCTTTAACTTCTTCAGCAATGTCGGCCCGCGAAATCACACCGAAGTTCTCAACCATACGGAACGCAAAGCCCCGTGCAAGGCCAGTCAAAGCTTCGTCCTTTTGCAGGGCGATCAGCGGCTCGAACAGGCTGGCAATCTTGCGATCAATAAAGTGCTGCAAGCGGCGCTGCACCTTCTGTGCAACCTCCGGACCAGCCACATCGTCCACAAATACCTCGACTTGCGGCTTTAGACCGTCAGAGCCGGGCACAAGTTTGCCCACCGCAGAACTGCCCCACATAAGGCCGCCCTGCTCGGTGAAATCGATCTCCGTATCCGGCGCATTATAAAAACGATCCGCGCGCAGATGGAACTGCGGCGCCAGCGCCTGCAAGGCGGCTGTCTTGATCGTCTTCGTTTCGGCCGTACCGGCGCCCTTGTCTGCGCGGAAACGGAAACCGTCCAGCTTGCCTACAAATTCGCCTTCGACGGTCACTTCACCGGTATCATTAACTTCGGCCACCATGGCTTCCTTCTGTCCTAGCCGGCGCAAAAGCACGGACGTGCGCCGGTCTACAAATCTCTGGGTCAGACGTTCGTGCAAGGCGTCCGACAGTCTGTCTTCTACGACACGAGCTTGTCCGCGCCAATGGCTTTCGTCATTTGTCCAACCTTTGCGCTGGGTAACGTAAGTCCAAGTGCGAATAAACGCCAGTCGCTTGGACAACGCATCAATGTCGCCATCGGTTCGATCTATGCGCTTAATTTGTCGCGCAAGCCAGTCATCAGGTAGGCTGCCGCGCTGGTGCAGGTAGTTGAAGATCATTTCCAGCAGGCTTGCATGTTCCGCATGACTGATGCCGCGGAAATCGGGAATGCGGCAGACATCCCACAACAATTTAACCGACGGGCCATCCGTGCAGCGTGCAGCCACCTCGGCATCCTCGCCCAACGCCTTGAGCGCACGCAGATCGTCTGCCTCGCGGGCTTTGACCAGACGCTCATGGTCCGGCGCCTCTTCGAGAGACATCACCAGACGGTCGATTGAGCCGAATTGAAGGCGCGGGTTGCGCCAGTTGATCTTGTTCTGCGGTGTGAACTGGTGATCCATAATCGCCCGAGCCACGCCATCATCCAACGGCGGCGCATCTCCGGTAACACCAAAGGTGCCGTTCTTCATGCCGCGTCCTGCCCGACCAGCGATCTGGGCCAGCTCATTCGGTGCGAGGGGGCGCATCCGGCGTCCGTCAAACTTGCTCAGGCTAGAAAACGCGACGTGGTCCACATCCAGATTAAGACCCATCCCGATGGCATCAGTGGCCACCAGAAAATCGACTTCACCGTTTTGGTACATTTCGACCTGCGCGTTTCGAGTGCGCGGCGAAAGCGCGCCCATTACAACCGCGGCACCGCCCTTCTGGCGGCGGATCAGCTCTGCAATGGCATACACATTCTCAACCGAAAAACCCACGATTGCACTGCGCGGACGCATGCGACTTATCTTTTTCGGACCTGAGTAAGTTAATTCCGACATCCGGTCACGGCGGACGAACTGCGCCTCCGGCACAAGCGCGGCAATGGTCCCGCGCATGGTGTCAGAGCCCATAAACAGCGTCTCGTGCAAGCCCCTCATGCGCAGCAACCGGTCGGTAAACACATGGCCGCGCTCTGGATCAGCGCACAACTGGATTTCGTCCACGGCCACGAAATCTGCACCCATGCCCTCGGGCATCGCCTCGACGGTACAGACCCAGTATTGCGTGCGCGGTGGCACGATCCGTTCTTCACCTGTGACCAGCGCCACAACCGAAGGGCCGCGCATCGCGACGATCCGGTCATAGACCTCGCGCGCCAACAAGCGCAGCGGCAGGCCAATAACACCTGTCCGGTGCGCCAGCATACGCTCGATCGCATAGGTCGTTTTGCCGGTATTGGTCGGACCGATAACGGCCACAACCCTGCCTTGCGTATTCACCGCAATTTCCTCACTTAGATCAGAGGGTCCGCCCAATACCTTCGGTTTTGAGCTGTTCAAGCGCCTTCTCGGCGTTCTCATGATGCGGGTTTATCGCCAAAACGCGGCGGTAAAGTTGTGCGGCGTGGCGGCTGTCGCCAAATTCTTCAAAGAGCACGCCAAGGCCGAATATCGCGTTGTAGTTATCAGGATTCAGCGCCAAAGCCGTCTCAAGATCATCCAGCGCAGGACCATAAAGATCGGCGCGGTAATATGCCGTCGCACGCGCATGATAGCCTTCGGCGAAATCCGGCGCATGATCGGTCAAAGCGGTGAAATGATCAATCGCCACTGTAAAATCCCCCACCGCCAACGCTTCGCGTCCACGTTTTAGCAACAAATCCATCGAGGCAGAGCCAGATCGCGCCCATTCCCGTTCCACATCACGCTGGGCCGCCTGGGCCTGTTCAGCCGGTGCGGTGCGCAGCGTTTCCAGCAGCGTATCGATCTGATCCTGCGCGAACGCAGGGTTGCAGAGCAACACAACAGCACCAATTGCCGCAACGGTACGTTTGAGGTTGACGATATTCATACGCATAACAAAGGTGAATGTAACAGGTGGCGGGCCGATTTCCAGAGACGTCCGCCCCATTTGCCAAAAAAGGGCTAAAAATGAGTGACGTGATTAACGAAGCGGTGAAAATGCTGAGCGAAAAGATGTCTGGCGTGGATGTTGGCGGCACCGTCAAGTTCGACATCGAAGGCGAAGGCTGCGTGATGGTTGACGACAGCGGCGTACACGCCGGTGATGAAGAAGCCGACGTGACGCTCAGTGCAGACCCAGAGACGTTCCAAGGCATGATGGACGGCGAAACCAACCCGACGTCCGCCTTTATGACAGGCAAGCTGAAAATTGACGGCGACATGGGTATGGCGATGAAACTGGCCTCCGCACTCGCATGATTTAACCTGATATGCCGCTTGCGCCCGCCCCGATTTACACAGACATCCACCCCGGACCTGATCCGGCGGCGGCCTATTGGGCCGAAACCTCCGACGGGGTTAAAATCCGGTTGGGTGTCTGGGAAACAGCGGGCGCGCGCGGCACTGTTCTGATCTTCCCCGGCCGCACAGAATACATTGAAAAATATGGCGATTGCGCCGCCGAGTTCGCCAAGAGGGGCCTTGCCTCCATCGCGGTTGACTGGCGCGGACAAGGTCTGGCAGACCGGCTTCTTGAGGATCCCCTGACCGGCCATATTGACCATTTTCCCGATTATCAAAAAGACGTAGCAGCCGCGATGCGTGCCGCGCGGGCGCTTAACCTGCCCCGCCCCTACTTTCTGGTCGCCCACTCCATGGGTGGCTGTATCGGCTTGCGCGCCGTGATGGAGGGGCTAGCGGTTCAGGCTGCGGCCTTTACCGGCCCGATGTGGGGGATTTACATGTCCCCGCACATGCGCCTTCCTGCACAGCTTCTCAGCACGTTTATGCCGAAGTTCAATCAAGGGCACCGCCTGCCAGTTGGCACAAAGCGCGAGCCCTATGTTCTAACAGCGCCTTTCGATGACAATCTGCTCACCACCGACGAGGAGATGTTCGACATGATGCGCGACCAGATAAACGCCCACCCCAAACTAAAGCTCGGCGGTCCAAGCTATGTCTGGCTGCGCGAAGCGCTGGCAGAGACCAAACATCTATCACAGCGCGCGGCCCCGAACCTGCCCTGCATCGCCTATGTCGGCACTAACGAGCGGATCGTCGACGTGCCCCGCATCGAGGCGCGGATGGAAAGCTGGAAAGGCGGCCAATTGCGCATGGTAGAAGGCGGCGAGCATGAAGTGCTCATGGAATTACCCGCCATACGACAGCCCATCTTTGACGAGATGGCAGCGTTGTTTCTCAACACAACCACAGGATAATGCTGGCCCTGCGCGCGCAGGAGCCTAGGTAACTGGGCATGACCCATGATCCCGTCCTTACGTTTACCCCCGAAGGCATCTATTGCCCTTCCGGTGATTTCTACATTGATCCCTGGCGCCGCGTTGACCGTGCGCTGATCACTCACGGCCATTCTGATCACGCACGCTGGGGCATGGGCCGCTATCTGGCCACACATGACGCCCTCCCCGTCATCCGCCACCGTCTGGGAGAGATCGAGGCCGATGGCATCGCCTATGGCGAGCAGCGGCGCATTGGCGGGGCAACAGTATCCTTTCATCCCGCAGGCCATGTCCCCGGCTCTGCCCAAATCCGCGTCGAGGTGGGCGGCGAAGTATGGGTGGCTTCAGGGGACTACAAAACCATCGATGACGGGCTGAGCACCCCATACGAGCCGATCCGCTGCCACCATTTCATTACCGAAAGCACCTTTGGCCTCCCCGTCTTCCGGTGGGAGCCACAAGAGGTGGTCGCGACCCAACTGAACGACTGGTGGCGCAGCTGCGCACAGGCCGACAAAACGGCGGTTCTGGGCGCTTACTCACTTGGCAAAGCGCAAAGGTTGATGTCGATGCTGGCCCCCGAAATCGGCCCGATCCTGTGCCACGCAGCTGTCGAAAATACGAATGCGGTCATGCGGGATCAGGGCATTGCGCTGCCCGCGACAGTGCTGGCTGACAAGGATGTGAGCGCGAAAACCCACCCCGGCGCTATGGTCATCGCACCGCCCTCCGCATTGGGGTCTGCATGGTCCAAACGCTTTGGCCCGCAAGAGAGCGGCTTTGCCTCCGGCTGGATGGCGATGCGGGGTGTACGACGTCGGCGTGCGGGTGATCGGGGCTTTGTTATATCGGACCATGCAGACTGGTCCGATTTGCTTTGGGCAATTGAGCAGACAGGCGCAGAAAATATATACGTGACACATGGTTACACAGATGTATTCACGCGATACCTTAATGAAAAAGGCTGGAACGCCCGCGTCGTCCCCACGCAGTTCGAGGGCGAAAACCCGGACCCTTCTGAAGACGGTGGAGAGACCGCATGAAGGCTTTTGCACAGCTGTTTAACGCCATCGATCAAAGCACCAAAACAACTATTAAAGTCAATTCGTTAGCCGACTATTTTAAGGCAGCAGATGACATAGACAAGCTTTGGACAATTGCGCTCTTTTCTGGCCGCCGCCCCAAACGGGCCGTCACCACAACGCGCTTGCGTGAATGGGGGGCTGAAATGGCAGGCATCCCGCTCTGGCTGTTTGAAGAATGCTATCCCGTGGTTGGTGATCTGGCGGAAACCATCGCGCTTGTCCTGCCCGCGAACAAAACCACCGACAACCGTTCCCTTTCGCAATGGATCAATGACCTGCGCGAGATCTATAAAGCAGATGACGACGCCAAGAAGGCCTTTGTTCTGGATGCATGGACGCGCCTTGGCGGAACAGAACGGTTTATCTTCAATAAGCTGATCACCGGCGGCATGCGCGTTGGCGTCAGTCAAAAATTGATGACCCGCGCATTGGCCCGCGCAACGGATAAGGATGAGGCGGAACTGGCCCACCGCTTGATGGGCAACTGGCACCCCGACGACACAACGTGGCACACATTGATCGAGGCGCAGGATACCACCGCCGATGCATCGCGCCCCTACCCCTTTTATCTGGCCTACGCGCTGGAGGGTGGTCCCGAAACACTGGATGACCTCAGCAATTGGCGTGCGGAATGGAAATGGGACGGCATCCGCGGTCAACTGATCCTGCGCGGCGGTGAGCATTATGTCTGGTCGCGCGGTGAAGAGCTGATGACAGACCGCTTTCCGGAGCTGGCCCGCGCGGTGGATTATCTACCCGATGGCACCGTCTTGGATGGCGAGCTGCTGGTCTGGCACGAAGGCGCAAAGTACCCGGCAAGCTTTAACACCCTGCAACCACGCATCGGGCGCAAGACCGTGCCGAAGAAGCTTCTGTCAGAAGCCCCTGTTATTTTGCACGCCTATGACCTGCTTGAGTGGGAAGGTGAGGATATTCGATCCCTGCCCTTCGCCGACCGCCGCGCACTGCTTGAGACCGCCTGCACCGATCTGCCTCCCGATGCGCCGCTCAAACTATCACCGCAACTGGCCTTTGAAACCGTCGACGACTTACAGGGCTTCCGTGACGGTGCGCGTGACGCCTATGCCGAAGGTTTGATGCTCAAACGTGCGGATAGCCCCTATCTTGCAGGCCGCAAAAAGGGCGACTGGTGGAAATGGAAGCTGGCCCCCCTGACCATCGACGCCGTGATGATCTATGCGCAGGCAGGCTCGGGGCGTCGTGCCAACCTGTTCACGGATTTTACCTTTGCCGTGCGTGACGGTGAGGCGCTAGTTCCCTTCACAAAAGCCTATTCCGGCCTCACGGATAAGGAATTCCGCGAGATCACCGCTTGGGTACGCAAAAACACACTGCAACGCTTTGGCCCCGTACGGCAGGTCACGCCGCATCATGTGTTCGAGATCGCCTTTGAAGGCATTCAGGCCTCTACGCGCCACAAATCCGGTGTGGCCCTACGCTTTCCGCGCATGCTGCGCTGGCGCAAGGACAAGCCCTTGGCAGAGGCCAATACCTTGGACGATCTTAATGAAATGCTGCGGCTTTACGGATAGCACGCTGTTTGCCTGCCTTCACGGCTTGCCCCTTCGCCGCTGCATGCCTACCTATGCTTCAAACGATCAAAGGATACCTCGATGTTTCATCTGCCCACGCCAGTTTACGATGCCAATCCTTCCGGCGCCAAATCCCCCTTTGGCAATCTGCCGGAGTGGAACCTTGACGATCTCTACACGGGTGAGGATGCAACAGAACTGAAGCGTGATCTGGATTGGTTGGAGCAGGCATGTGCCAGCTTCGCTGCCGATTACGAAGACAAGCTCGCTACTCTGGACGCCGCCGGTCTGCTGGACTGCGTGCTGCGCAACGAAAAGATCAACCAGATCGCAGGGCGCATCATGTCCTATGCCGGTTTGCGCTATTACCAACTAACCACAGATTCCGGCCGGGCAAAGTTTATGTCGGACATGCAGGAAAAGATCACCAATTTCACCACGCCGTTGGTCTTTTTCACGCTGGAACTGAACCGGCTGGAGGACGCGCACCTTGATGCGCTGCTGGCCGAAAATGCGGATCTTGCCCGCTACAAGCCTGTTTTCGACCGCATCCGTGCGATGAAGCCCTACCAGCTTAGTGACGAGATGGAGAAATTCCTGCACGATCTTGGCGTCGTTGGCGACGCTTGGGAGCGTCTGTTCGATGAGACAATTGCAGGCCTCAAGTTTGACGTGAACGGTGAGACGCTGGGCATTGAGGGCACCCTCAACCTGCTGACCGATCCTGACCGCGACATTCGTGAAGCTGGCGCACGCGAACTGGCCGACGTCTTTGGCGAGAACGTCAAAACCTTTGCCCGCGTCCACAACACGCAAGCCAAGGAAAAAGAGGTCATGGACCGCTGGCGCGGGATGGAGACTGCACAAACCGGCCGCCACCTGTCCAATCAGGTAGAGCCCGAAGTTGTCGAAGCGCTGCGCAACGCAGTGGTCAAAGCCTATCCAAAGCTCTCGCACCGCTACTATGCGCTAAAGAAGAAATGGCTGGGGCTGGATAAGATGCAGGTCTGGGACCGCAACGCCCCCCTGCCCATGGAAGACCCCAAGATAGTTGATTGGCCGACAGCCGAAAAAATGGTGATGGATGCCTACACCGCCTTTGATCCACGCATGGGTGAGCTGGCAGAGCCGTTCTTTCGCAAGGGCTGGATTGATGCAGGTGTAAAACCGGGTAAGGCACCCGGCGCCTTCGCGCACCCCACCGTCACAGACGTCCACCCCTATGTGATGCTCAACTATCTGGGCAAGCCACGCGATGTGATGACCCTCGCGCATGAGCTGGGCCACGGTGTCCACCAGGTGCTGGCCGCTGGCCAAGGCGAGATGCTCTCCTCTACCCCGCTTACACTGGCAGAAACCGCTTCTGTCTTTGGTGAAATGCTGACCTTCCGCAAGATGCTGGAGAACGCGAAATCCAAGGCAGAGCGGAAGGTCCTGCTGGCCGGCAAGGTCGAGGATATGATCAACACGGTTGTCCGCCAGATCGCGTTCTACGATTTCGAATGCAAACTGCATGCCGCACGCCGCGGCGGAGAGTTGACGCCGGATGACATCAACGCCCTGTGGATGAGCGTCCAGGACGAGAGCCTTGGGCCTGAGTTTGAATTCATGGACGGGTATGAGACCTTCTGGGCCTATATCCCGCACTTCATCCACTCCCCCTTCTACGTGTATGCCTATGCCTTTGGTGACGGCCTCGTGAACGCGCTCTATGCCGTCTATGCAGAGGGTGCCGAAGGGTTCGAGGACAAATACTTCGACATGCTCAAAGCTGGCGGATCAAAGCACCACAAAGAGCTATTGGCACCTTTCGGGCTGGACGCTTCTGACCCAGCATTCTGGGACAAAGGCTTGTCGATGATTTCGGGGTTCATCGACGAATTGGAAGCGATGGAAGACTAACCGCGCAAACTCAACACAGTTGAACAGCCCGACGCATACCTTCCCGCGACAAACACGGGACGGTAGGCGTCGGTTGGGCTGGACGGTCTCGAAAGAGCAAGATACCTCAAGAGAACAGATAGAGCGAGCTTTGGGGAAGTCATATGAATACGAGCGGCGCTTCGGCGGTCATCGAATGGGACGGGCTTAACTTTGACGCGTCGGAGCTCAATGAAGTGGTACGTAGCCGTCTACGCCGCAAGCGCTACGAATCCGGTACAATCGACAAACTGCTGGCCACATGCCCGACCGATATTCCGTTCATCAACTTTGGTGGGGGCATTGGTGTTGTGGACTGTTTTCAGAACCGTCGGATGGACCACCCGAACCAACATGTTTCGGTAGAAGGAAATCCGAACGGCTGCCGCATCAATGCGACCAACCGCAAGATCAATGATGCAAAATACACCATCATAAACAAGGCCCTCGCCTATACTGCAAAAGTCAGGTTTTTCATTCCTGACCATACGACCCAACTTATCATGGACGGGGCAGCAGACTCGCGGTTCGCAGACAAAGGCACCAAAGGCGAATTTATCGAAGTTCCAGGAACCACTTTGAGTGATCTGATTGAAGAATTCGGATTCGAAAAATGTGCCATCTGCATAGACGCCGAGGGAGCCGAGTTCGGATTCATCGAAAACGAAATCAAATTGATTTCTAAACGCTGCTCATGGCTGTTGATCGAATGGCACTATGAAGACGATGACGTCGAAATGATGGAGCGTACCGACAAATGCAAACGCCTGCTCAAGTCGCACTTTGGATTTGATGCGCAGAACAGCTCATCACGGTTCAGCATCTTCTACGGCCGACCCACTTTCAAATATCGTCTCTTCGACTTGCGCAGAAAAATACGCGCATGGCTGAGCTGATCAATCTGATACGTCTGGGTGGTCACCAGTCACTTTAACTGGCTGTCTTTGCTACCGCGTCGATTGATTCCGCCGCGCGATTGAAACGATTTGTCGCGCTCTTGAACGCACTCGATGCACAATTTGACACCGGGCAAGGCCTCTCGTCTGGCTTGCGGTATCGGCTCTTCACATTCGGCACAATGGGTAAGGCTTTCCCCTACCGGCCTACGCTGCGCCTTGAGGCGTGAAAGTTCATCGTTGATCGATGCTTCGATCTGTTCTGCTACGGCGCCATCCCGCGCCCAACCGCCAGCCATATCCGTTTCCTTTCAAATCCTTTTTCCGACCCGCGCATTCGATTCACGCGCGGCATTCAACTCTTGAAGTTTTAGTGGCTCAGAAGCAGCACGCGGCTGATGCGGGAGCAAGCACCCCCACATCCCTTGCATCCGGTTTGCCGCAGCACCCTTAGTCAGCCGCGGCCATACCTTTTTCCTGCGCCAGCTCACGCATGCGCTTTTGCAGTTTTTCAAAGGCGCGCACCTCAATCTGGCGAATACGCTCCCGACTGACGTCATATTGGCCGCTGAGATCTTCCAGTGTTATTGTCTCGTCTGACAGACGGCGCTGCATCAGGATGTCTTTCTCGCGGTCGTTCAACACGTCCATCGCGTCGGCCAACATCTCGCGACGCGTCTCTAGCTCATCACGCGCTTCGTAGTCGCTGGCCTGATCTGCGTTGTCATCCTCAAGCCAATCCTGCCACTCCATGGTGCCCTCACCTTCGGATCCGACAGTCGCGTTAAGCGATGCATCACCACCCGACATACGCCGGTTCATCGAGATCACTTCGGCCTCGGTCACACCCAACTGCGTCGCGATGGTCTTGACGTTCTCAGGGCGCAGATCGCCTTCTTCCAGCGCACCAATCTTGTTTTTGGCTTTGCGCAAGTTGAAAAACAGCTTTTTCTGGCCGGATGTCGTACCAAGCTTCACAAGGCTCCACGAGCGCAGGATGTATTCCTGAATGCTCGCCCTGATCCACCACATCGCGTAGGTCGCAAGGCGGAAACCCTTTTCGGGATCAAATCGTTTGACCGCCTGCATCAAGCCCACGTTCGCTTCCGAGATCACCTCGGCCTGCGGCAAGCCGTAGCCGCGATAGCCCATGGCAATCTTGGCCGCCAAACGCAGGTGCGACGTCACCATGCGGTGCGCAGCTTCGGTATCTTCCTGCTCGACCCAGCGCTTGGCGAGCATATATTCTTCTTCGGGCTCCAGCAGCGGAAACTTGCGGATCTCCTGCATATAGCGGTTTAGGCCGCCTTCCGGTGTTGGCGCTGGCAGATTTGCATAGTTGGCCATGGCTCAAGTCCTTTCCCTGGCGCCCATGTAACAGGGCTTAACATCCATATGGGGTCTGCATCCAAACGATACAAGATCGCCGGATGCTGTTTCGTTCACACTTACACAACAATGATGAAGAGAAAATGATCCCGACTTTTTATCACGGTTTTGTGCAATCCTAAGACAGCGTCAGGCCCGTGTGGGCTCCAACAGCGCCAAGAGATCGGCCATGTCGTCCGGCAAAGGAGCCTCGAACCGGAGCGCTTCGCCGCTAATTGGGTGGGTGAAGCCCAAAACTGCTGCGTGCAATGCCTGACGCGGGAAGTCCTTCACCGCCTGCGCCAAGGCCTCTGGCAGGGCAGTACGCGCAATCTTGCGTTTGCCACCATATGTCGGGTCACCCACAAGGCTGTGTCCGGCATGGGTCAGATGTACACGAATCTGGTGTGTGCGCCCCGTCTCCAACCAGCACTCCATCATCGCCAACACCGGCGGTGTGCCAAAGCGCGCCACTGTGCGCGCCCGCGTCACCGCGTGCCTGCCGCCGTTGAACAATACTGCTTGGCGCTGGCGATCAGTCTTGTGACGGGCCAGTTGCGTCGTGATCTTCAGGATATTGCCGGATTCGAAATTCGTGCCCTTCACCCCGCGCAGACGCGGATCGTTGGCATCTGGCACACCGTAAACTAGTGTCCGGTAGTAACGTTCAACTGTGTGAGCCTCGAACTGCTTGGCAAGCCCGTGATGCGCCGCATCCGATTTTGCCACGACCAGCAGACCCGACGTTTCCTTGTCGATGCGGTGCACAATGCCGGGCCGTTTCATCCCGCCCACCCCTGACAGGTCATCGCCACAGTGCGCCAGCAACGCATTCACCAGGGTGCCGGAAGGCGAACCAGGTGCAGGATGCACCACCATGCCCGCAGGCTTGTTGATCACAATCAGATCATCGTCCTCAAACACGATATCAAGGGGAATGGCTTCGGGCAGGATATGGCTCTCCTGCGCCTCCTCAACATCGATATCAATCTTTGCGCCTTCGCCAACTACCGCGCGCGGATCGCGCTGGACTTCGTTATTGACGAACACCACCCCCTGCTCGATCAAGCGGCCCAATCGCGTGCGCGAAAGCGCCGCCTCCTCTGGCACATCGCGCGCAAGCGCCTTATCAAGGCGGGGTGGCGGGTTTTCCCCGAGAATGAATGTAATACGGCGGTGCGACATGGATGATCTTCCCGAACCGGCCAATCTGCGCTTTTTGCGGCGCATGGTCACGGTGCTGACAACAGTGATGATTTTTGGCGTGGTAATCGTTATCGGGCTGCTTGTCACGCGTCTGGGCCGCGATACACTGGTTTTACCCTCGGAAATCGCATTGCCAGACGGCGCAACCGCCACTGCGTTCACCCAAGCGGCTGATTGGTACGCCGTGGTGACGGATGACAACAGGATTCTTATCTTTGACAGGATGACAGGCGCGCTGCGTCAAACTGTTGATGTTGAATAGGGGATGCGTTCCAGCGAAACAAAGCGCCCTGCATTCACAACAATAGTTTATTTTGTTGAAAGTGGTACCGGGGGATGGTTTCGAACCAACTGCCTCGTGGACCACAACCACGCGCTCTAACCAATTGAGCTACCCCGGCACTGCGGTCCTCATAATCTCGGGCGCACAGGACGTCAACGCCCGTTATCAGAAAATTACACCGTTTTGAACTTTGAGAACGGATGTCGCGGGCAACGCCGATTTCCTTGCATATCAAATCTTCAGTCCCCCGCCCTAAAGGGAAAGACACATCACACGCTCAACAAGCGGCTGCCCGAAGTTGGTGATCGCCTGTTCGTCGATGATTTCCCAGCCATTACGTAAATAGAGTGCGTTCGCAGCCTCATGGCTTTTGTGGGTCCACAACTTCATCTCTGTGTACCCACTTCCACGCGCAAAGTCGGTACAGGTCTGCAGCATCAGGCGACCCAGCCCCAGACCACGGGCTTGCGGAAGCAATTGGAACAGCCGAAGTTTCGCGGTCTGCGGCCCCATACGCACACAAAAGACCGAGCCGAGCCGTTGTGTGCCATCCCAAACGATCCAGCCACGTTCGCTTCGCGGATCATGCTGCGCCAGAAAATCATCAAGGATCTGGGCCACCAGCACACCAAAGCTTGCATCGAACCCCTCTCCCTTTTCGTAAATTTCGATATGCGAAGCCACAAGCCAGTCGCGATCATCAGCAGTGAAGGGGCGTATTTCTATCTGGGTCATACCGACAGCTTGGCGCACAACTACTTGCCTTTCAACCGTTCCGGCGGTAGCGGTATCCACCTCGGAAGGCAAAGGAACATCCCATGGGCATCAACGACGAACGCGATATTGAAGCCAACTTGCAGATCGGCCCTACCGACAAAGGTATGGTACGGTTGTTCATCGAAGGCGACGGCATTGAAATCCCTATGGATTTCACACCTGATGAAGCCCATGAGATTGCAGAAGAGATCATGGCTGCTGCTGCCCGCGCCCGCCAGGCCGGTGGTAAAAAGCGCCGCTAATCCCAATCCGGATGCATGTCAGGATCGCGCAAAACCTGTAGGCGCCGCGCCGCCGTGACTGCAAACTTTTGCACCATCACCCTGCGCCGCGCCGGCGCAAGTTTGGCCTCCGGAGCCATCCGGACGATCTCTGCGGTATAAGCGTCACCAATGATCAGCCCGTGATCTTCTGGCAAAAGCTCGGTCGGAAAATGTTCGTCCACGGCAAAGAAGAAACGGTCAGCCCATTCCAGATAGCCCTGCCATTTGCTGTCAGAGGTGAAATCGACGCGGCTGGATTTGCATTCAACCACCCAAATCTCGCCCTTGGGGCCCAACGCCATTACATCCACGCGCAAACCACGGGCAGGCACCAATTCCTCCACACAGGCGAATCCGTAGCTCGCCAAATGGCGCGAGACACCGCGCTGCAAGAGCTGGCCGGGTTGAAGAAGCGGGGGCGTTTCGATCATAAGCTCATTTTCGAACATATCATGAACACATGCAAGCCCCCTGCCCCACCTTGGCCTTTTACGTCCGCGTACCTATCTTACTAGGAAGTTTAGCAAGGATACCCTGATGAGCGATCTTGAAGACCCCTCCGCCCGCGCCCGTGGTGTGCGCTACGCGCGCGAACTCGAAGGACATCTGAGCTGGCTAGATACTTTCTCGGGGACCGCTTTGGGCGTGCTGGCCGTCGCTTCGGGAATCTATACCTATCTGGGTGTATCTTCGTTGCTGGACGACAATGGCGCGATGAGCACTTTTGCAGCAATTGCCTATTCCGTTGCAGTATCAGTCGGGATTTTTGTTTTCTGGTCGTACATGCTGCGCTTGTTTCCTGCGGTGCGCGGCGCACGGGCGCGGGTCGGATTGATGGGCGCGATGGGCCTCGGCTCTATCGCGATCATCGCCATGTCCAGTTGGCTCAACGCCGCGGCACTTGCAGGCTCTGCAGCGGTTGAGCAGCATCTCGCGAAGACGGTACAGGATTATCAGGTCTCGCTTGAGCGCGCGCATGAGGTTGCCCTGTCCGCCCAAGGCCTTGAGCGGGACGTGGCCCGCGTGCGCCAATCCTTCGAAGACCTGAGCGAACAGGAGGCCACAGGCAACCTGTCAGGTCTTGCAGGCCGTGGTGCGGTGTTCCGTGTTTTGCGCCAGAAGGCGAGCGAGCTTGCAGGTCTGGAAACGCAGATCGCCTCTCAAACCCCGCTGGTGCAATCCGCCTTTATCGAGGGCAACGCCATTCTCAGCCGGATGCGCGCCCTGACGGTAGAGGCCGGACCTGTCGAGGCACGCTCGGTCGAGTTCTCGGAACAGGCTGTGCGTCTGGCAGGGCTCATCACGCAAATGCGTCAGCTTTCCGTCGCGTCCCTGGTCGAGCGGGCGGCACAAGATCTTTCTGCCTCAGTGGTATTGCCCGAACTTGATGGACGCTCTGCCGAGACGCGCGGCGATCAGGCAGCGACGATCACGTCGGTGCTCGAAGTTCTTGCGCAACGGGCACAGACCCTAGGACGCGCAGCCCAAGCAGTGCAATCCCTGCCCGCACCGCCAGAAACGACGTATACGCCAATCTCCTCAGCGGATGCCGTGATCCTGTATGCGCGTAATTTTGTGCCCTCATGGGCCGGCGCCATCGCAATTGACCTGTTGCCAGCCGTGCTGGTGTTCATCCTTGCCATCACTCAAAGCGCGATCCGCCTTGGCCGCGAAGGCACAGCTGTCGAGGATAGCCTCACTTTGGCAGAACTGCGCGCAGCGATCGCAGTGATGAAAGAGATGGACCAGGCGATGAAGGAAGATTCTGCAGCGCCAGAAGTCGCCATCGCGCTGCCCAATAAAACCGCCGCCGAATGAGTATCGTACGCAAACATGCCTCTGTCGGTCGTGTGCTTACGGGCGTTCTGGTTTTCCAGCTGGTGCTGGGTGGCCTGCTGGTCATTGGCGATCTGCAAGACGGGTTCAGCCTGCCGCGCATGGGGCCGTCCTCCCCTTCGCTGTCTGATCCTGTGCGCCCCGGCGATCAAACCCGCCGCTTTTCGCCCAACCGCGCGGTACCAGCCAGCCGCGATCCCCTGCCAGAGCGTCTGCTGCTGACTGTCGTTGCCGGAGGAGAGGCAGTGCTGCTAGAGGGCGCGATAGCGAATGGAGACGCCCCGCGGATCGTAAAACAGATTGAAGAATTGTCCCCGTCCCCTACCCGGGCGATCCTCAACTCTCCGGGCGGGTCGGTTCAAGACGCGTTGGAACTGGGCCGCGCCCTGAGGGATGCCGGTATGGACACCGAAATGCGCAAAGACGACATTTGCTATTCCGCCTGCCCCTATCTCCTTGCAGCAGGGGTGCAGCGCTCTGTTCCGGAGGATGCTTTTGTCGGGGTGCATCAACACTATTTCGGTGAAAGCACCTTGTTGCCGGCATTTATCGCAGTCGAGGACATCCAGCGCGGTCAAGGTGAGGTGATGCGCTATCTTGACCAGATGGGTATTGACCCGTTGGTGATGCAACACGCCCTTGCGACACCGCCGGATGAAATCTATGTGCTGCTGCCCGAAGAATTGGTCCGCTACAGATTTATTCAAGAGAGCGCCCAATAGCCACTTGTTAAGGCCCCATACCAGCCCTACATAAGACGAGTGGCGGGTTCTGCCCTGCGCGACTGACGTTACATTCCAGTGGCCTTAAGCAAATCCGAGGGAGCTGGCTCTGTCTTAGCCCTGGTTAATTTACCTGGCGCCCACCTGTACATACAGGTCCTCGGGAATACAACTGACCCGGCAACGGCGGTCCCGCCACACCTTTTTAAGACTATCGCACCCGCAGCGCGCGGCCGAACAAGCGCTGCATCTCTTCGCGGGTGACACTGCCATCCGATGCACCCTCCGACAGAGTTTCGCCGCCCTTGTCGATCGCCTCCAACGGGAGGAGGTCAGGCGTGGTTTTCGGCTTTTCTTGGGAACCGGAAGGCGCCCAATTTGTCTCATCATCTTCCCGGCGGGACATGAAAAACAACAACACCTTCAGCCAAATCGACATTACCCACCTCAATCATTCACAAAATTGAAACTCTAGGTTTCAGAAACCAATAAAGCCGCCGCTTGATTGAGGCATCAACAGTTTTCCCTATATGCGGGAATTAAATTTCATGGCTGATTATCGGCGTGTGCGCCGCCTGCATTCGCCCCACAACTACGGGCACAGTGACATCAGATCGACACACATCAATTAAATACATATAAAATCAATCTGTTAACGAAATCTTAAAACATCAAGGCAGCGAAACCGAACCTCTGAACGCGGCAAAACAGAGTCTTGCGCGCAGCCAACGGGTTGCAAAAATACATCAACCAAAAGTGGAATACGGGAATATCGACATCGCAAAACTACGCCGTTTGGTGCGCAACATCGCGATGTTTCAGCAACTTAACGACTGGTAAGCAACCCGTCAGACATGGTGCCATCATACGTAGATAGCTGGAATTCTAAAAAGCCCTAGCTGATCAGAACGCGTCAGGGCGCGCCTCGCGGGCCATGTGATCCAGCACAGCATTCACAAACCGCGCTTCTTTGCCATCAGGAAAGAAGGCGGAAGCCAGATCAAGATACTCTGAAATGACAACTTTTGGCGGCGTCGCATCATCCAGCATTTCCGCGCCGGCAGCACGGAACAGGCCGCGCAGCGTTGGATCAATGCGCCCGATTGGCCATTTCGCGACCAATGCACGATCTGTCATCTGGTCAATTTTCGCCTGATTGCGGACGGCATCTTCGAGCACGCGGGTAAAATGCGCCTCATCGCCTTCCAGCATTTCCTCACCATCCATCATCTCGCCAAAACGGTGATCAAGGAATTCCAGCCGGACCCTATCCAGCGTCAGGCTGGAGTGTTCCATCTGGAACAGCGCCTGCACCGCGTAAAGACGCGCGGCCGAGCGCATCTTGCGCTTCATGTTGCCGGTCATGTTGTCGGTGCGGCTTGGCGTGCTCATGCGGTGGTGTTTCCGTCTAAATTTCCGGCCATCAATGTATCCTCGCCACGTGGCTGGAATCCGATGCCCTTGGGGATGGAGGACCACTTACGGCCCAGCGCAATCAGATGCAAGGCCGCGAGTGCCGCCCCGCCGCCTTTGTTCTGGCCTTTGGGATCCGCACGCACATCCGCCTGCGCCTTGTTTTCAACAGTCAGGATGCCATTGCCGATGCACAGCCCTTGCAAGCCCAACAATTGCAAAGCGCGTGAACTGTCGTTGCACACGGTCTCATAGTGCGTGGTTTCTCCGCGAATGACACAGCCCAGCGCGACATAGCCGTCAAAGTTGCTGCTGCGGTCCGAAATTCCGATAGCCGTCGGAATTTCCAAAGCGCCCGGCATCTCAACCACATCATATGTAGCGCCCGCATCTTCCAGCGCCGCCTTGGCACCGGTCAACAGACCCGCTGCGATATCGCTGTAATAGGGAGAGACGACAATCAACACCTTGACCGGCTTATCAAATGTCGGTGCAGGCAGAACGGTGTGCTCTTCGGATGCGGCCATGATGCTATTCCTTCGTGATGGGACGGCTGCCCACGATCTTCAGATTGTAGGCCTCAAGACCTGTATATTTCGTTTGTGGATTGTCTGTGAGCAAAATTAGCTCATGCACGTCCAGCGCCGCCAGAATTTGTGCGCCAAGACCGGTGCGCTTGATTGTGCGGGGGGCCTCGTCTTCGGCATCCAGACGCAAGCGCGGGTTCGGCTCACGGAACAACAGCACGGCACCGCGCCCTTCTTCGGCGATGATCTCCATCGCTCGTGGAAGTTCGTCCGGTGCGCTTGGGCCAAGGCCCAACACATCTTCAAGCGCGTTAAGCGCATGGGTACGGGCCAGCACAGGCGCACCATCCCCAATTTCACCTTTGCTAAGAACGACGTGGTCAGTCCCCGAGATTTGATCTTCGAACACGCGCATGCGCCATTCGCCGCCATGGGCGGATTCAACCATACGGTCGTCACGCTGAACCAGCATATTGTCATGCTTGTTGCGGTAGGCGATCAAATCACTGATCGTACCGATCTTCATGTTATGCTCGGCCGCAATTGTCACCAGATCCGGCAGGCGCGCCATGGTGCCGTCGGGCTTCATAATCTCGCAGATCACCGCAGCAGGCGCTTTGCCTGCCAAACGGCTGATATCAACAGAGGCTTCTGTGTGCCCCGCCCTTACCAGCACCCCCCCATCACGCGCGCGCAGGGGGAACACATGGCCAGGTGTTGCGATATCTGCCGCGCCGTTGTGCTCGTCAATCGCGACCGCCACGGTCAGCGCACGGTCGCCCGCTGAGATGCCTGTCGTGACGCCCTCGCGTGCCTCGATGCTCACCGTGAACGCCGTTTCGTGGCGGGAGGAATTGTTCGTCGCCATCATCGGCAGCTCAAGTGTATCCACACGCGCTTGCGTCATCGGCAAACAAATAAGCCCACGCCCGTGAGTCGCCATAAAGTTGATGGCCACAGCATCCGCATGCTCGGCTGCAATAATGAAGTCGCCCTCGTTCTCGCGGTCCTCATGGTCTACCAAAATATACATCTCGCCCGCACGGCACGCGGCAATCACATCTTCAATTGGCGAGATCGCATTCGCGAGTTCCGCTTCGACAGGACCGGGGGTTTCAAAGCTCATGGGAGGCTCCCTTGTTTCTAACACCGGACCTAGCCGGCTATGGCGTCCGTGACCAGAGCAAGCGCTGCGTCACGGACCGCGCTCATCGCTGCATGTCAGCCAGCCGCGCCACATAACGCGCCAGCGTATCAATCTCGAGGTTCACGCGGTCACCTACGCGCACATCACCCCATGTCGTTGCAACCTTGGTATGGGGGATGAAGTTAATGCCGAAGGTGCAATCGTCCACTTCGTTCACGGTAAGCGATGTGCCGTTCAGCGCAACCGAGCCCTTTGGCGCGATGAACTTAGCCAGCGCTTCGGGCGCACGCAGGGATACGCGGGTGCTGTCACCCTCGTCATGCATCTCGACGACTTCGGCCACACCATCCACATGGCCTGACACGATATGGCCACCCAGCTCGTCGCCGACCTTGAGCGCACGCTCAAGGTTCACGCGGCGACCTACGCGCCAATCGCCCAGATTGGTCATATCGACCGTTTCCTGACTGACCTGTACTTCATACCAGTCCGGCCCCAGATCCACGACGGTCAGGCAGACCCCATCGCTGGCAATGGAAGCGCCCATATCGATCGAACTGGTATCATAGCCACACGTGATGCGCGCGCGCAGGTCGCCTTCCTGTTTGAGGTCGGATATGGTGCCGATATCGGTAATAATCCCCGTAAACATCGTCTTCCCTTCGGGTTAGAGTGCACAGACGGCCGCGAGGCCATATTTTCGTCAGAGTTTTGAGACTAAATAACCTGAAGAGCAACCAAAGAAAGCCCGACATGTTACCGCACGCGCCCGAAGGTCGGGTATTTTTGTTCCTGCAAGGGCCGCACGGTCCCTTTTTCAACCGCCTGGGCAAGATGCTCCGCGCGGCGGGGGCTGATGTGTGGCGTGTCGGTTTTAACGCAGGCGACCGCGCCTTCTGGTTCCATCCATCCAGCTACATCCCCTATCGCGGCGGCGCAGACACGTGGGCCGGGACCTTCAAAACCCTGCTCGAAGAAAAGTCTGTCACAGATATCGTTCTTTATGGCGACACCCGCCCGATCCATGCCCAAGCCGTGGCAGAAGCCCGTGCGCGCGGCCTTACCGTTCATGTCTTTGAAGAAGGCTACATGCGGCCCTATTGGGTGACGTATGAACGCGGCGGCACAAACGGCAACTCGCGCCTGATGGAGATGAGCATCGAACAGATGCAAAAGGCGCTGGAGAAATCCGACATGGAGGCGCCCCTGCCCCCCGGTCATTGGGGTGACATGCGCCAACACGTCTTTTACGGCGCGCTCTATCATTGGTTTGTGATGTTTCGAAATGGCGACTACCGCAATTTCCGCCCCCACCGCGACCTGCCCGTGACCAAGGAATTCAAGCTCTATCTGACACGTCTTTTGCTAATGCCTTGGCAGGCGATTGAGCGGCGCTTGGCGACGTTGCGCATCCGGCTGGGCGGTTTTCCCTATCACCTCGCCCTTTTACAGTTAGAGCATGACAGCTCGTTCCAGATGCATTCCCCCTTCGACACCATGAGCGATTTTCTAGAGCTTGTGATCGAAGGCTTTGCCAAGGGCGCGCCGCGTCATCATCATCTGGTGGTCAAAGCGCATCCGCTGGAAGATGGCCGCGTGCCAGTGAGGCGCGAGATCAAGCGTCTGGCGAAGGCCCAAGGCGTCTCAGACCGCGTGCATTTCGTGCGTGGGGGCAAATTGGCCCAGCTTCTGAATGATGCACGCACGGCTGTTACGGTTAACTCCACAGCTGGCCAGCAGGTCCTGTGGCGGGGCATCCCGCTGAAGGTGTTCGGCAGCGCGGTTTACGCCAAACCCGAATTTGTTTCGGACCAACCCCTGTCAGAGTTCTTCAACAGCGCCGCGCGCCCCGATAACCGCGCCTACAAAGACTTCCGCCGCTATCTTTTGGAAACCAGCCAGCTTCCGGGCGGCTTCTATTCTGCGCGGGGTCGCCGCCAACTGATGCGGCAAGTGGTTGATATGATGCTTGGCCCCCATGACCCCTATGAGGCGCTGGAAACTGGCACCGCACCACCGCGCCAGCAGTTGCGTGTTGTAAACTAACGCCCACAACCCCTTGTGCTGCAAGTCAAAGATCGCCCGCAATCGCGGCAGCAATGCCACACATTTTTGTCCTCACCTGCAATCGCTACCACGCATGAGTAGATTTTCGAAGATAACTCCGCTACGCTCCGGACTAATACGTCGAATTAATCGGCGATCTTGAGGCAGAAAATAGGTCGAGGAGACCGGGCAGTGAAAACCCTTAGCATCCGGTGGGCGCACCCCATCGCAGTCATTGCGGCTTGTTCCGTGCTGGCAACCTGTGGATTGCCGCAGGTCGGCCCCAACAAACGCCAGATCTTTGCAGGCTCTGTGCAACGTGAAGGCGACGCCTTCGTCGTGGCGGTTAACGACCGTGTGACGCGCGCAACTGCTGTTGTGCCGGCGCTCGGATTCTCGTCAGCATTCAAAGACGCAGGCACGCTGGGATCAGACACGATCCGGGCCGGCGACGTCTTGGGCATCACCGTTTATGAAAATGTCGACGACAGCCTTCTGGGCACTGAAGGCGCGCCCGCTACGCTGGAAGAAGTACAGGTAGACGGCGCCGGCTTCATTTTCATCCCTTACGCCGGACGGATCAAAGCGGCGGGCAATTCCCCAGAAGCGATCCGCCGCATCATCACCGGCAAGCTCGCCGATCAAACCCCGGACCCGCAGGTCGAAGTGCGCCGCGCAGCCGGTGACGGCTCCACCGTATCGCTGGTAGGCGCGGTAGGCGGTCAGGGTGTCTATCCGATTGAACGCCCAACCCGCACGCTGGCCACCATGCTGGCACGGTCCGGCGGTATCACCATTGAGCCAGAGATCGCACAAATCACGATCATCCGCGGCAAGGCACGCGGCAAGATCTGGTTCGAAGACCTCTACAAGCACCCGGAACTTGATATCGCCCTGCGCGGCGGCGACAAAATTCTGGTGGAGCAGGACACGCGCTCTTTCACCGCACTTGGCGCCACAGGTTCGCAAGCCCGCGTCGCATTCGAGACGCAAAACCTTTCTGCTATCGAAGCGATTGCACAGGTCGGCGGTTTGCTTGCCGCCTCTGCTGATCCAACCGGTGTTTTTGTATTGCGGAACGAGCCGGAGGAAGTCGCCGAGCAAGTGCTTGGCCGCAACGATCTGCAAGGTGCGCAGCGTATGGTTTACGTTCTCAACCTGACAGAGCCGAACGGCATGTTCATGGCCCGCGACTTCGTGATCCGCGACGGCGATACGCTCTATGTGACCGAAGCACCGTTCACACAATGGAGCAAGGTCATCACCGCGATCACCGGCACCGCAAGCTCTGCCGCAGGCATCACCACGCTGACCGGCGGCTAAACCTATGGGCCTCGGTCCCGAACTCCACGATACCTCCGCCGCCGGCCCTGCACAGGACCGGCGGCTTTTTGTCTATAACGGCGGATTTCTGACACAGGGTCGCATCCGGCGCATTTTGCAGCTGTCCGGGTATTCCATCCACGTAGGCCTGCCGACACAGGACGGTGATGCCGTGGCCGTCTGGGGAAATTCCCCCACAGCCCACCGCGGCGAAGGGATTGCAGAACGCCGCGACACCCAAGTAGTGCGGGTGGAAGACGCCCTGCTGCGCTCGCTGTTTCCGGGCCGCGAGGGTGAGCCGCCGCTGGGGCTGGTCATCGACCACCGCGCGGCGCATTTCGATCCCTCCAAGCCCTCCGATCTGGAGGTGCTGCTGGCCACCCATCCGCTGGATGACACTGCCCTGCTTAACCGCGCGCGCGCCTGCATTGCGCGGATCGCAGAGGCGCATCTCAGCAAATACGCCGCCATCCCATTGGAGACCCCTGCCCCTTTGCCCGGCTACGTCGTTGTCATCGACCAGACAGAAGGCGACGCTTCGGTCACGGCATCAGGCGCAGATCGCACGCGGTTTCTGGAGATGCTTTACTACGCCCAAGAAGAACACCCCGGTGCGCAAATCCTGATCAAGACACACCCCGAAACCGCGGCAGGCCACCGCAGTGGTTATTTCCGCGAAAGCGACCTGAACGATCGCATCGCGTTCTTCACCGATCCGATCAGCCCCTACACCCTGTTTGAAGGTGCGCGCGCGGTCTACACTGTCTCATCCGGTCTGGGGTTCGAGGCGATCTTTGCCGGACACAAGCCACGGGTATTCGGCCAGCCGTTCTATGCCGGCTGGGGCCTGACGGCAGATGCCTTCGAGGTGCAGCGCCGTCAGCGCCCCCTCACCCGCGCGCAACTGTTTGCCGCCGCGATGATACTGTATCCGCGTTGGTATGACCCCTATCGCGACACGCTGTGCGAACTGGAAACAGTGATCGATACCCTAGAGGCGCAGGCCCGCTGTTGGCGCGAAGACCGCCACGGCTGGCATGCGACCGGCATGAGCCTGTGGAAGCGTCCGCACCTGCAAAAATTCTACGGCGGCTATACCCCCGTGACATTTGGCGAGGCGCCGGCCGATATCTCGGATCGACCGCAAATGATCTGGGCAAGCAAAGGTGCCAGCGCAAGCGAAGGGATCACTCGGGTCGAGGATGGCTTTATCCGCTCTCGCGGGTTGGGGGCGGCGCTTGTCCCGCCGCTGTCTTTGGTTACCGATGATCTGGGGATCTACTACGATCCCAACCGCCCCTCGCGACTTGAAAAGTGGATCGAAACACGCGCTGTTTTGCGTCCCGATCAAGAATTGCGCGCTGCGCGCCTGATCCGTAGCCTAACAGACGCAGGGCTGAGCAAATACAACACCGGAGATGCACCCCAAGCGCTCCCTGAAGGGCACCGCATCCTTGTCTGCGGACAAGTGGCCGATGATGCGTCCATTCACACAGGAACCAGTGATATCGCGTCAAATCAGGCGCTGCTGGATGCTGTGCGCACCGCCCATCCAGACGCGGTCATTCTGTTCAAGCCCCACCCAGATGTCGAGGCAGGACTGCGCGAAGGCGCGTTGACCAACCCGGCAGCCGCCGACCTGATCGTGACCGGCACCGATCCCGCCGCCCTTCTGGCGCAGGTCAACGAAGTCCACACCATGACATCCCTTATGGGGTTCGAAGCGATGCTCCGCGGCGTGCCGGTCACAACTTACGGCGCGCCTTTCTATGCAGGCTGGGGACTGACGCGTGACATGTCCGATGTGCCACCCCGCCGTCGTGCCACACCGACGATAGAAGGCTTGGTGCATGCGGCACTGATTGATTACCCGCGCTACTTTGACCCGAAGACTGGCCTGCCCTGCCCTGTGGAAGTGGCGGTAGAGCGGCTGAGCGCGGGGGACATTCCACAGCGCGGCCCCGTCAATCGCATCGTATCAAAGGTACAGGGATATTTCGCAAGCTATGCGCATCTGTGGCGCAAGCACCGCTAGTCGCGGCTGCGTGCCCAATGGTGCATGATGTCTGGACCGACCGCCTGCGTCCGGACCAGATCGAAGCGCGGAGCAGCACCTAGACGGGCGAGCCCCATCGCACCGATCCCGGGCAATCCTTCGGCACCGATGACAACGCCTGCTGAAAACCCGATCAGGTGGTCCACCAGATCAGCCTGTAGCAGACTGGCCGCCACGGCAGAGCCACCCTCGGAGAAAACCCGTGTCAGACCATAAGAGCCCAGCTGCTGCATGACGTCGGCCATATCCATCTGGCCACCACGCACAGCACAGGGCAGCAGCTTTGCCTCCATGCCTTGCCATGCCTCGATCAATGCGGCAGGCGCATCTGCCCCGTGACACAAGATCAAAGGCACTTCGTGCGCCGTATGGCCAAGCTTGCTGTTGAGAGGGATATCAAGCCGCCGCGAGACAACAACCCGCGCAGGTTGGCGCGTCACGCCCATGTCGCGCACGGTAAGCGACGGATCATCTGCGCGCGCAGTGCCACCGCCGATCATCACGGCGTCATGGCGGCTGCGCATGGCGTGCACCATCCGCCGCGCAGGCGCTTGCGTGATCCACTGGCTCTCTCCCGTGGCTGTGGCGATGCGACCGTCAAAAGAGGCCGCCAGCTTGAGCGTCAGCATCGGACGCCCCTGCTCGATCCGGCTGAGGAAACCCTGATGATCGCGCCGCGCCTCGTCGGCCATCACGCCGGTCTCAACCACGATCCCAGCAGCGCGCAACATCTCAAGGCCGCGGCCCGACACACGGTCATCACTATCTTGCAGCGCAACCACAACCCGCGCCACACCTGCATCAATCAACGTTTGGGCACAGGGCGGCGTTTGGCCCTGATGGGCGCAGGGTTCCAGCGTGACATAGGCCGTCGCACCGCGCGCGGCGTCGCCTGCCTGCGCAAGCGCCTGAGGCTCTGCATGGGGGCGACCTGACGGCGCGGTCAGGCCACGCCCGACAATACGGCCACCGTTCACAATCACACAGCCCACCGCAGGATTGGGCCATGTGTTGCCTTGCCCGCGCCGCCCCAAGGACAGCGCAAGCGCCATATAGCGATGATCGTTCACCAGACGATCAGCCCTCGGGGGGCGTATCTGGTCGCAGTTCTTGGACGAACTTGTCAAAGTCATCCGCCGCCTGGAAGTTTTTGTACACGCTCGCAAAACGCACGTAGGCGACAGTATCGATGCGCGCGAGCGCCTCCATCACGATCTCGCCGATATGTTTGGAGCCGATGTCCGTCTCACCCATGCTTTCCAACCGGCGCACGATGCCACTGATCATCTGGTCAATGCGCTCTGGCTCAATCGGGCGTTTTTGCATGGAGATGCGAATGGAGCGTTCCAGCTTGTCGCGATCGAAATCTTCGCGTTTGCCGGATGTCTTGATGACCACCAAATCACGCAACTGCACGCGCTCATAGGTGGTGAAACGCCCGCCACAGGCAGGGCAAAACCGACGGCGGCGAATGGATACGTGATCCTCCGCAGGTCGGCTGTCTTTGACTTGGGTATCTAAATGTCCGCAAAATGGGCAGCGCATTGGCCTGTCCCCTTATTCTTGATCCGCCTCTATTGTGGGATCACCGCCCCACTTATCCACAGGTATAAGCCAACCACAAGGTTTTGGGTAGTCCAGATTTTTACCCCAACATGATGGGTGTAACCCGATGGACCCTTTTGCGCCCTGATGCGTTTGACCATGAATGAAATGACACGAAAGGACGACCATCATGACAAAGACAGTCTTTATCACCGGCGCCTCAAGCGGGATCGGCGCCGCGACAGCCAAAGCTGCGGCCAACGCAGGCTGGAACGTTGGCCTATTCGCGCGCAGCGAGGAAAAACTGCAAAAGCTGGCAGATGACATTGGTGACAAAGCGCTGGTCTTAACCGGCGACGCGACCAAGCTGGATGAGCAAAAGGCAGCATTGGACAAGCTCAAAGATCACTTCGGCAGCGTTGATGCGGTCTTTGCGAACGCTGGTCGCGGCACATCCGGTGCCGGCGTGGCCGAAGGAGATCCCGACGATTGGGACGGCATGGTTGATTTGAACATTAAAGGCGCGCTTTACACCGCCCATGCAGCAATGCCCCACCTGAAGCCTGTGAAAGGTCAATTCATCGTCACAGGCTCTATGGCCGGCCGCAATCACCTCAAAGGATCGGTCTACGGCGCGACCAAGTGGTTCATTCACGGCTTCGCAGGAAATCTGGCAGAGGAAATGGCCGAATGGGGCGGTCGCTGCATGGTCATCTCACCCGGCATGGTAGACACCGATTTTTTCGACAGCCCCAAGCCAGACAAGCTCAAGCCGGAGGACATAGCAGAGGCGTTGGTCTATGCCATGAACGCGCCGCAGCGCGCGAATGTGCGTGAAATCTACATCGCGCCAACAAACTAATCCGCGCGAAAATGCGCCGCCACCTGACGGGTGTGCGGCGCATCCCGATGCTCGAACAGATAAATGCCCTGCCACGTGCCAAGAACCAGCCGCCCCCGCTGGACAGGAATGCTCAGACTAACAGGCAACATCGCAGCCTTGATGTGCGCGGGCATATCATCCGGCCCCTCAAGGGTGTGCACCAGATAGGACATTTCCGGCGTGTCGCTGCGCGGCACCAGCCGGGAAAAATAGGCCAGCAGATCGCGCTGCACGTCCGGATCGGCGTTTTCCTGTATCAGAAGCGACGCCGACGTATGTTGAACAAGCAAAGTGAGCAGACCGTCGCCTGCCCCGCTGAGCCACACCGCCACGTCCCGTGTGACGTCATAAAGCCCTTGCCCGCGGGTGGTTATCTCAAACTGGGTTTGCATGACCTACAATGGGCCTTTCGATTTTAACGACGCCGCAGCATCAGCTCCCCGATTTCATAATCGGCAGTGCGGCAGAACTGGACTGCGTGGTTAACGGGTAAGCCAACACCAACGCGGCTGGTGCTCAGCGTGATTGACTGGGACGGCTCCTGCGTCAGGCTGCTAACATCCGTAGTGAAAATAACGGACTTCCGACCCGAAACATTCCGAGACGGCGCGCGGCCTTCGCTGATGTATATCCGACCGTAGTAACCCAGCTTTCGTCCAGCATAGTCAGCAGCAGCACACCATATGCCGCGCGCGCCCTCACCAAATGCTTCGATCACTTCGAAGCTGGTGGAACTGATTGGCAGCACATCAAGATGGTTCACAGCGCGGTAGGATTGAGCCTGTGCAACGGCAGGCACAGCAAAGGCGACGAGAGCGGCAAAAATTGCGGAACGCATGGGGTTTCTCCTTTTGGGTATGATCTAGAGATAGGCCCGCCAAAGCAAAATTCAAAGTCAAAGACTGGTGATGATAGAGTGAACACTTCTTTAAAGCACCGCAATTTTCAGGTGCCTTGAGGGGACAATCACAAATTGTCGCCCCCACATGATGTACCGTCCCGCACAAAAAAGCCCCGCCCGAAGCAGAACTTCGGGCGGGGCCAAAAATTAAAGAATAACAAAGCTTACTGGTCGAGGAAGCTGCGCAGTTTACGCGAACGGCTCGGGTGCTTGAGCTTGCGCAGTGCTTTGGCTTCGATCTGACGAATACGTTCGCGTGTCACGCTGAACTGCTGACCAACCTCTTCTAGAGTGTGGTCCGTGTTCATGCCGATACCGAAACGCATGCGCAAAACACGCTCTTCGCGCGGTGTAAGCGATGCCAGCACACGGGTTGTCGTTTCCTTGAGGTTTTCCTGAATGGCACTGTCGAGCGGCAGCACAGCATTCTTGTCCTCAATGAAATCGCCCAGCTGGCTGTCTTCCTCGTCACCGATGGGTGTCTCGAGGCTGATCGGCTCCTTGGCGATTTTCATCACCTTGCGGACCTTCTCCAGCGGCATTTGCAGCTTTTCGGCCAGCTCTTCAGGCGTCGGCTCACGGCCGATTTCGTGCAGCATCTGGCGACCAGTCCGCACCAGCTTGTTGATCGTTTCGATCATGTGCACCGGAATACGGATCGTCCGCGCCTGATCCGCGATAGAGCGCGTAATCGCCTGACGGATCCACCATGTCGCATAGGTCGAGAACTTATAACCACGGCGGTATTCGAACTTGTCCACGGCCTTCATCAGGCCGATGTTGCCTTCCTGAATGAGGTCAAGGAACTGCAAGCCACGGTTGGTGTACTTCTTCGCGATCGAGATAACCAAACGCAGGTTTGCTTCAACCATTTCCTTCTTGGCCTGACGGGCTTCTTTCTCGCCCTTCTGGACCTGCTGCACGATGCGGCGGAATTCTGAAATATCCAGACCAACATACTGGCCCACTTGCGCCATGTCAGAGCGCAGTTCTTCAACCTTGTCAGAAGACCGCTCAATGAACATCTGCCAGCCGCGGCCAGCTTTCCCGGCCATCCGCTCCATCCAGTTCGGATCAAGCTCGTAACCGCGATAGGCGTCGACAAATTCCTTGCGGTTGATGCGCGCCTGATCTGCCAGCTTCACCATAGCAGAGTCGATCTGCATGATCCGGCGGTTGATGCCATAGAGCTGGTCAATCAGCGCTTCGATACGGTTGTTGTGCAGGTGAAGATCGTTCACCAGCGCCACAATCTCGGACCGCAGCTTTTGATAGGCAGCCTCGTTCTTGGCCGAGAATGTACCATCCTCGTTCAAGGTTGCCGAGATCCGGCTATCCTGCATTTCGCTCAGTTTGACGTAGTCGTCGGCAATGATGTCGAGCGCTTCGAGAACCTGCGGCTTAAGCGCGGCTTCCATCGCGGCGAGCGACATGTTGGCCTGCTCGTCCTCGTCCTCATCGTCGTCATCGTCGCTGGAGATCGGGTTGCCGTCCGCATCAAGCTCCGGCTGGCCTTCGGTCTTAGCGCCCGCAACAACGGGTGCACCGCCTACTGGAACAACAGGCGTTGTGACCTCTTCTTCGCCCATTGTGGTGCCAAAGGTCGCTTCGAGGTCGATCACATCGCGCAGCAGAATATCTTCGGACAGCAATTCGTCCCGCCAGATGGTGATCGCCTGAAACGTCAGCGGGCTTTCACAAAGTCCTGCGATCATCGTGTTGCGGCCCGCTTCGATACGCTTCGCAATCGCGATCTCGCCTTCACGGCTCAAAAGCTCGACGCTGCCCATTTCGCGCAGGTACATGCGAACCGGATCGTCTGTGCGGTCCAGCTTTTCTGACGTGCCGGAACCGAGCGTAATCTCACGCGCGCCTTCGGTGGTCGCCAGATCGGTACCGCCTTTGGCTTCCTCTTCTTCGGCCTCTTCATCTTCGATGATGTTGATGCCCATCTCGGACAGCATCGACATCACGTCTTCGATCTGTTCGGAGGAAACCTGATCTGGGGGCAATACGGTATTGAGCTGATCGTAGGTGATATAGCCCTTTTCGCGGGCCTCGCCGATCATCTTCTTGACGGCGGCCTGGCTCATATCCAGCGAATGGCCGGAGTCCTGATCGTCGTTTTTGGCGTCTTCATTGGTGTCTTTGGCAGCCATCAAGAGCTCCTCTACGTCCCTAAGCGAATCACCGAAAGGTGATTCGGTTTTTCGAATCATGCGGGGTTTGGGATGATTCTTAAACCCGCGTCCTTATTTTTCCGCTAAATGCGCCGATTTGGTTACCGCAGCGCCACAAATAACGCCCCTGCCAGCACCGAAAAGCGCGTTCAGGGATCCTTTCTACCGCCCTTTGAGAAGTCGATCTGCTCAAAGAAGCTTCGGCTTTTGGCAACTTCCTCGCGGTCCAACCGCGCACCGTTGTCGGCGATAACATATTCCGCTTTGTCCTCCTGACCAGTGCGTTGTGCACGATCCGCAGCTTTCGCCGCTTCGGCCAGTCTCCACGTCAGCCCCTCGTCGGCCTCACCCGTCAAATCATCTGCCGCGTCTTTCACTTCTTCCATAAGCCCGCGCACGGCTTCCAGCTTTGCCAGTTCTTCGGCAATCGTCGTCTGGGCCATCTCGGTGTCACCGGGTTTGCGGATACACGGTGTAATTGCCACGTGGCGTTGGGACATCAGATTTTCAAGGGCATCAGGGCCCAAAACATCCGCTATTCTGCTGCGCAGGACATTTGCGCCCTCCAGCGCATGGCGCAAAATCAGGTCGCGCAGGCGTGCGTGGTCGCCGTCCATACACGCCATGCTTTCCAGCCCGCTCTCGAACGGTTCAACCACGTCAGGGCAATTGATACACGCGGCAAGAATGACGGCTTCGCGCAGGTGATCTGTCGCGCGGGCATCTGCCGCAATCGCCAACATTGATGCTTTGGCCCCGGCTGACGGCCCCTCCGGTGCGCGGTTGTTCCACGGCTTGCCCGCCTGACGCTCCCTGCGGGGACTGCTTTGCGCGTTGCCGCCACCGGGTTTCTTGGTGCGGAACAGATCCCAACGCATGTCTTTGATCGCCTGTCCGTAATGGCTGCGGATGCTGGCGTCTTTGATCAGTTTAATTTTTTCGCGCAAGGATTTGTCCAGTGCCGCCTTGCGTTCGGGGCTATCGAAAACCTTGCCTTCAGTCTCGCGTTGCCAAAGCAGTTGCACCATCGGCACCGCCGCATCGACGAGCGTCTGGACGGCTGCCGGACCGGAGGACTTCAGCAGGTCGTCAGGGTCCTGCCCTTCCGGCATCATGGCAAAGCGCAAACCGCGCCCGGCCTCTAGCAGCGGCAAGGCCAGATCAATCAGACGCAACGCCGCGCGCTGGCCTGCGGTATCCCCGTCCAGTGTGATGACCGGCTCATCACTGATGCGCCACAGCATCGCCAATTGGTTTTCGGTGATCGCTGTCCCCAACGGCGCGACAGACGCACCAAATCCCGCCTCGCTGAGCGCGATGACATCCATGTAGCCTTCGGCCACCAGCAAAGGCTGCCCCTTACCCGCCGCCACGCGCGCGTTCTTGACGTTATAAAGGCTGCGGCCCTTATCAAACAGCTCGGTCTCGGGGGAGTTGAGATACTTGGCCTTGTCGTCAGGATCCATCGCACGGCCCCCGAACGCAATCGCACGCCCCCGCGCATCGCGGATCGGGTACATGATGCGGCCCCGGAAAGTATCATAGGGCTTGCCGCCCTTCGTCGAAGGCTTCGCCAGTCCGGCGCCGATGATCAGCTCGTCGGGGATGTCTTTGCCTTTCAGCGCATCCCAAAGCCCTTGCCAGCTATCAGGAGCAAAGCCGATCTCCCAGCGGTCACAGACCGCTTGGGTCAGGCCACGCCGCGCCAGATAATCCCGCGCGGCTGATGCGCCGCCCGTCCGTAGCTGTAAGCGGAACCATTTGACGGCAAGCTCCATCACATCGGCAAGCTCGGTCCGCTTGTCAGATTTCTCCTGCGCGCGCGGATCTAGCTTGGGAATTGGCATGCCGGCTTCGCGGGCCAGAATCTCGACAGCTTCCATAAAGCTGACGTTTTCCGTTTCGCGCACGAACGAAATCGCATCGCCCTTGGCGTGGCAGCCGAAGCAATAATAAAAACCTTTGCGGTCATCGACGTGGAAGCTGGCCGACTTTTCCTGATGGAAAGGGCACGGTGCCCACATATCCCCTTTGCCCTGATTGGACTTACGCGCATCCCACATGACTTTGCGCCCGACAACCTGGCTAAGGCTGGAGCGTGTGCGCAATTCGTCAAGGAACCCGGGTGGAAGACTCATACATATCCATATGGTCAGCGCGCGGTCAGAGTCCAGAAGCGCGCGTTGAATTCAGTGCTTGGAAACTCTGCGTTCAGGCAACAGAATGCTATTCTTATGGGCGCGGCAATAGGCCAACAGGGCAGCATCCACCTCCGGCAATATTTCGATCGCAGCGGCGTCGCTGGGGGCGAATTCCCGCCCTGCTATCGCTAGAACAGCTTCGGCCTGCCCCAACACATCGCCCAGCGCCTCAAGGCCCACCGCTTGCAGCGCAGTAACGGTGTCATCGAGGTATGCAACGCCTCTGTTCACGAAGAACTGCGCATGACCGCCGTTGCCAAGCTCGCCCGTGTAGATCAGGATCAGCTGCACTTGATACTCAGGTAGGCTAAGGCCAAATTGCGCGGCGTTGCTGTCAATCCGAGGCTGCCAGAACGCACTCAGCGCGGCAACGGCCTCAACCGGATCCGTATCGGTCAGCAGCTTATCGAAATAGTCGGGAGAAAGCTTCATCTAGCGTCCTCACCCCGCAGGCAAAGCACGCTTACTGAGCGAGGCACTGCTCTTTCCACGCGGCGCCCAGATCGGCAGATTTCACTTCGGCCATCGTCAAGCCATAGACCCAAGGCGCGACCAGTGGGATCACGGCATTGTATTTCTCGGGCCACTCGGGCGCGCTGTCGGCGACATGGGCTTCGACCTTACGTTCTGTCAAGCGCGCGACACGGGCCGCCTGCACAGCGGCAACAACGTCGCCCTGATATCCACAGTCTTTTTCCTTCGCTGTCGCCGCAACCGCAGGGGCGGCCAAAGCGGCACAGATAACAACACTCAACACACGGATCATAACATACTCCAGAATATCACATTTGCGCGCAGCTTATCCCCGCGCGGCCACGGCTTCCAGAGCCGTCCGCAAATCGTGAACAAGCGTTTGCGCCATTGAGCGGAAAACCGCGATCATAAAAGTGTCTTCGCCAATGCGAGTGATGCTGGCATTCATATGGCCCAACTGCGTGCGCGCGGTTGCGCCGACCTTAAAAGATCGTAACCGCATATCGACCGGCACCAGCCGCGCCAACGCGTCATCCGCGCCTTCGCCCTGAAGGCGGACAACGGCCCAAGCATCCGACTGGTCAACGAGCGCGGCGTAAACACCCAAGCCCGCATCGGGCTGCACCCCCATCAACAGCGCTTCGCCCTGCCCGACCCAGACACATCGCCGCAAGTCATTCCCGCTGGTCTGCCCCGGCGCTGGGAACGGCAGCCCCATCCTCCCGCCCAGCGCTGAATTCGACGCGCCGTCAAACGGGGAAACCGACGTGATGGCGCCCACGTCCATCTCGGACACGTTCAATGTGCCAATACTCAGCGGTAGCAGCCCCGCGCAGGGGCTTTTTGCGTCAAGTTTATCCACGCAGGCGTCCTCCTTCGGGGTCTACAAACACGGGCGGACAGATCTCGACCTCGACCGTCAGATCGCGCACGTGGTCACGGACCACCATCCGCTCACCTATCCGGTCCGGTCCGCCTTTGACAAAGCCCAGACCGATCATCGTGCCCACTTCGGGCGAATAGCAAACAGATGTCACATAGCCCTGATCATTGGCATGCACATGCGCCGCCCCAGCATCAAAAACATGCGCGCCAGCGGTCAACTGTTTAACAGCACCCACAGGCCGCAAGCCAACCAGCCGCTCGCGCATGGGGTCCATCAGGCCTTCTCGCGCGGCCATTACTTTCCCGATGCAGTCTTTCTTGTCTGAGACCATTCGCTCCATGCACACATCAAATGCGGTGACGCGGCCATGAATTTCGGCGTGGGTGATGTGCCCTTTCTCTATCCGCAGCACATTCAGCGCTTCCATCCCGTAGGCACCGCCTTCCATTGCTTCAGCCCGTCCCACCAGCTCTGCAAAAAGGGCAGCACCATAACGCGCAGGCACGGCAAGCTCATACGCATGCTCACCCGAGAACGAGATGCGGAACAATCGTGCGTCCACGCCCATCACGCGCACGGTGCCGCAGGCCATAAAGGGAAACGCCGCATTGTCTATGGGCGCGTCCAGCAGCCTGTTTAGCAAATCCCGAGACTTCGGCCCCGCCACGGCAAATTGCGCCCATTGTTCGGTTACCGAGGTAAATGCAACATCCCACTCGGGATGCAGCGCTTGGGTGACAAACTCCAGATGTCGCATGACATCACCTGCTGCTGCGGTGGTGGTGGTCATCAGATAATGCTCTGGCCCCAGCCGCGCACAGGTGCCGTCATCCATGACAGTCCCATCCTCGCGCAGCATCAAACCATAGCGCACGCGGGCCTCGCGCAGGGTCGAGAACATGCCAGTATAGACAAAATCCAGCAGCTTGGCCGCATCGGGGCCCTGAATATCAATCTTGCCCAGCGTGCTAACATCACAGACGCCAACAGTGCCGCGTACATAGCCGACCTCGCGGTCGCAGGATTGCCGCCACGTCGATTCCCCCTTGAGCGGGAAATAACTGGGACGATACCACAGCCCTGCCTCGATCATCGGCGCGCCCATTGCGACGGATTGCGCGTGAGAGGTCGTAAACCGTTCAGGCGCGAAACCTTTGCCTTGTGCGCCCGCGCCAAGAGCCGCAATTGCAACGGGTGAATACGGGGGCCGGAAGGTTGTTGTACCCGTCTGGGGTATCCCGCGCCCTGTCGCATCGGCCAAGACAGCCAGCGCACCCACGTTCGAGTTCTTGCCTTGATCCGTCGCCATCCCTTGGGTGGTGTAGCGCTTCATATGCTCGACCGAGCGGAAGTTCTCAACCGCGGCCTGCTTGATGTCCTTGACCGTCACATCGTTCTGGAAATCGAGCCACGCGCGCCCCTTGCCTGCAACAGCCCAGAGCGGAGATATTCGGTATCGGGCATCTTCTGCTGTTGGAATTTCCAGTTGCGCAACTTCACCGCCCAGCGCCTCGATCACCCGCTGCGCTGCGGCGGCAGCTTCGGCCAGACAGCCCGCAGTAGAGAATGTGCCGTTGCACGCCCCCGCCGCTTCCAAATCAGGCACCGCTCCCTGCGTTGGAACAAAGGCGGCGATATCCTCGCGCCATGTCGGGCGACCGTTCATGTGGCAGGTCAGGTGCACGGTGGGGTTCCATCCGCCGGACATCGCCAAACACTCTGCCACGATATGATCGGACTTTCCGTTAAAGGTGCGAATTTTAATACTGGCCAAGCCCAAGCGGCCTGTTGTGCCAGACACCTGCGCACCCAGATAGACTGGGTACGGCACATCCCCCACATCCGCATCTATACGGCTGTCGATCAACGCCGTAACAGTCACCCCCGCCGCATGCAGATCACGCGCGGTGCGGTGGGCATCATCGTTGTTCCCGAACACGGCCACCGTTTTTGCAGGCGCAACGCCCCAACGGTTTAGATAGGCGCGGACGGCCCCTGCTGTCATTATGCCGGGGCGGTCGTTGTTCCGAAACGCGATGGGGCGTTCAAGCGCGCCCGCGCACAAAATCGTGCGCTGTGCTGTGATCCGCCAGAAACACTCCAGCGGCGCGGCACTGCGGGGCACATGGTGGCTCACCCGCTCCAACGCGCCGAACACTCCACCGTCATAAGAGCCGGTCACGGTGGTGCGCGTCATCAGCCGCACGTTGTCCATCGCGGCCAATTCAGCGACCTGAGCCACCGCCCAATCCGCACCGGCTATGCCGCCTACTTCATCACGCTCGGCTAGCAATCTGCCGCCCATGCGCGCGTCTTCTTCACACAGGATCACGTCAAGGCCGGCATCCGCCGCGACCCGTGCCGCCATCAACCCGGCGGGACCCGCGCCCACGACAAGCAAATCACAAAACGCAAAGGCGCGATCATATGTATCGGGGTTATGTTTACCACTCAGCGCACCAAGGCCAGCTGCGCGTCGGATGATCGGCTCATAGAGCTTTTCCCAGAACGCTTTCGGCCACATGAAAGTCTTATAGTAGAACCCCGCCCCCAAAAACGGCGCGGCCAGATCATTCATCGCCATCGCGTCAAAACTCAACGATGGCCATGACGACTGTGAGAACACCTCAAGCCCGTCATAGATTTCCTGCACCGTGGCGCGCACGTTGGGTTCCGCCCCTGCGCCGCGCCCGACAGTGACCAGCGCGTTCGGCTCCTCTGAGCCCGCACTCAGCACACCGCGCGGGCGGTGGTACTTGAAAGAGCGCCCCATCAGCCGCACATCGTTGGCCAACAGCGCCGAGGCGACTGTATCGCCTACACGGCCCTCGATGTTCATTCCATCAAAGCGGAAGGTTACCGGCGCGCCCAATCCCTTTTGCGAAACCCTCATACCTGCTCCTCCCGCACGACATCAGATGCCAGTGCGACCCCGAAGATTTCGTGCGTCACAGTATCGCGGGTGACGACAAGCCAGGCACCACATCCCGCATCGTGCTGCCAAATATCGCGGGTGCGTCCCGCAGGATTTTCGCGCAAATGCACATAGTCATCCCAAGCTTGCGCACCAGCATCGACCGCAGGCCGCGCAAGAGCCACGGCAGCACCTTTATAATAAAACTCGCGCCGGTCTCGTTCACCACACAAGGGGCAAGGTATTCTCATGACTATTGCCTCCCACAGGATCGGATCACCTGATCGGCGACCAGCTTGTTGTCTTTGGAGAACCCGCGCCCTCGCAGCACCCCTCCCATATCGAAGAACTCGTCAGCAAATTCACCCCCGCAGAATCCGTCTGCCAGGTTCTTGCCAAAATCCTTGATGATCCGCTGCCCGATCGGCAATTCAAACGCGGCACTTGATAGCGGCAGAGACACGTCAACAAGCAAAGTTTGCCCCAAAGCCCGCGCGTTGCGCAGAACCACGCCGCCCCCATAGTTTTTGCCGATATTGGTGCGCATTCCTTCCGCTGTCAGCGCGATGATTTCACATGCCGCCGGAGACTCACAGGTGGTGTCACCCGTCGGCACAGGATCACAGGCGGCCAATGCACCAAAGACCAAAGCCGCCGCCCCTGCACGCCACGCCTTCGGACTCTTATTGCTTTTGAAATGCATCATACCCGAATCCTCAGTGTAAATTGTGCTGAGAGCCGGTGCCCTCTTCGTCCATCAACCCGCGCCCCGTGCGGAAACGGTCCAACCTGAATTTGGCTGCTGGTGCGTGGTGCTGGCCCGTCGCCATAAGATGCGCAAACGAATTCCCCGATCCCGGCACGGCCTTGAAACCGCCGTAGCACCAGCCACAATTCAGGAACAAACCTTCCGTTTTTGTCTTGTCGATGATGGGTGAGCCATCGGGTGTCATGTCCATAATCCCGCCCCATGACCGCAGAACCTTTGCCTTGCCGATCATCGGCATCAGGGTCATGCCCGCCTCCATGACGTGTTCCACCATGGGCAGATTGCCCCGAGCCGCGTATGAGGCATAAAAGTCCAGATCGCCGCCAAAGACCAAACCGCCTTTGTCAGACTGGCTGATATAGAAGTGTCCCATCCCGAAACTGATCACATTATCGATCACAGGCTTCAGCCCCTCGGTCACGAAGGCCTGCAAGACGTGGCTTTCGATGGGCAGGCGCATGCCCGCCATTGCCGCCACTTGGGACGAGCGACCAGCAACAACGATACCGACCTTCTTGGCGCGGATCGCCCCGCGCGTCGTTTGCACGCCCGTCACCTTCCCGTTCTCGATATCGATGCCGGTGACTTCGCATTGCTGGATCAGATCGACGCCACGCTCGGACGCGCCACGGGCATAGCCCCATGCGACCGCGTCATGGCGCGCCGTGCCAGAGCGGCGCTGCAACAACCCGCCATAGATCGGGAAGCGCGTATTCTCAAAATCAAGGAACGGTGCGATCTTTCGCACGCCCTCCACGTCCAGCAACTCTGCATCATCTCCCTGCCCGATGATCGAATTGCCCCGCCGCGCGTAGGCGTCGCGCTGGCCGTCGGAATGGCACAACATCAACTGGCCGCGCTGCGACAGCATGACGTTATAGTTGAGGTCCTGCTCCAACCCCTCCCAAAGCTTCAGCGAGTGAGAGTAGAACTGCGAATTCCCATCAAGAAAATAGTTGGCGCGCACGATGGTCGTGTTGCGGCCCACGTTCCCGCCACCAAGATAGCCTTTTTCGATCACGGCGATATTGGTCATGCCATGCTCTTTAGCGAGGTAGTAGGCAGTCGATAGCCCATGCCCCCCGCCGCCTATGATAATCGCATCATATTCCGCTTTCGGTTCGGCATCACGCCAATGGGGCTGCCAACCTTTGTTGCCGCTCAACCCTTCGCGTAAAATACGCCATCCCGAAAACCGCATACTGACCCCCAGTGAACACTTCGGCTCACTCTGGCAAAACTACACCCCCCTCGCAATCGCCAATTTCTGTACATCTCAGCCGGTCCCATAGATCTGCCGGGCCGTCCGGGTGACGGCAGCCATAGCGCCGACAAAAGAGGCAGGTCCGTGACTGATCCGGGCAACGTCTGCCGCCCTCAACGCGGAGTGATCCGCCAATGCGCTGTGCACCATCACATTGACCGGCAGCGGCACCTGCGCACAAATCTGCGCGATCAATTCTGCGTCGCCGAGCATCGGTACAAAGAATCCCGACGCGCCTGCCCGCGCATAAGCGCGGCCTCTCGCCACTGCCTGCGCGACCAGTCCCGCGTGATCATCTGCTGGCGATTGCATGAATACATCCGTGCGCGCATTGATGAAAAAACCAGAGCCCACTGCTGAACGTACCGCCGCGATCCGCGCTGAATGTGCGTCCACAGTCCACAGCCCTGACCCCGCTACATGCCTGTCCTCGAAATTCATGCCGACCGCACCCGTCATCTGCAAGGCGCGCGCGTTTTGCGCGACCGCCTGAGGCGTATCACCATACGCGCCTTCGAAATCGACACTCACCGGCAGATCCTGAGTAGAAATGATCCGCCCAACCAACGCCAGCAAATCAGCCATAGGTAACGCCTCGCCGTCGTCATATCCCTGCGCCGCTGCAACCGCCCAGCTGCCTGTGGCCAAGGCAGGCGCACCCGCAGCAGCAATCGCCGCCGCAGAGCCAGCATCCCAACAATTATATAACTCCAGCGGCGCGCCTGCGATGTGCAGGGCTGCGAACTTTCTGGTTTTGTCTGTCATTCCGTATCTCCGTTCATGACAAAGCCGCGTTCCAATTCTATCAGCTTTTGCTTGCGCCACAGCCCGCCACCATAACCGGTCAAACTGCCATCCGCGCCCAGCACGCGGTGGCACGGAATAGCGATGGCAATGGGGTTTGCACCATTTGCGCGTGCCACAGCGCGGGTCGCGTCAGGGCGGCCTATGTCGCGGGCAAGCTGACTGTAGCTGCGGGTTTGTCCTGCGGGAATTTCACGTAGAGCGCGCCAGACGCCTTGGGTGAAAGGCGTGCCAAGCGGACGCAGAGGCGTGTCAAAAGTAGCCGAGCGCCCCGTCATGAAGCCTTCCATCTCACGCTCTATCAGATCAGTCGGCGCGAAGCGTCCAAAGCCGAGCGACCCTTTGGCGTCACGGCGCAGCGCCGCCAGTTCGGCAGGCAACGCGCGCCGCTCGGTAAACTCCAACAAATGCAGGGCGCTCTCGGATGACACTGCCACCATCACGCCCAGAGGCGTTTCAATCCAGTCCGCGCGCAGCACCGCGTTTCGCACGAAGGCACCAGGCGGCAGCCCCATCCAGCCCGCGAAAGCAGAGCGGAACGCCGAACCGGAACTGTACCCCGCCTGCATCTGCGCCTCGATCACGGTTGCGCCGCCCACAAGTTCTGACGCACCACTGCGCAAGCGCGCCAGCCGCGCCATTTCCAGAAACGTCATACCAAAGTGTCGCTTGAAAGCGCGGCGCACTGTAGACAGATCAAACCCCAGTGCGATGACGTCACCTTCGGCCCAGCGCTTTGCTGGATCAGCCTCCAACGCTGCAAGCAGGGCTTTGACGCAAGGTTCACCTTCTGCGGCAGGTGTCATCGGGTGACAGCGTTTGCAGGGACGGTAGCCAGCCTCGATTGCGCCGCCTATCGTCTCATAAAACGAACAGTTCTCTCGCTTTGGTTTGCGCGCGGGGCATGTGAGCCGGCAGAACACACCCGTAGAGGAGACCCCCACCCAAGCACGCCCGTCCCACGCAGGATCGCGGGCAAGCAACGCAGTGTAGAGAATTTCGTCATCTGGCAAATCAAACATCATGCCAGCACCCTAACTTTGCGCGCACAAGCTGTCCGCCGCAAATCAGGCGTCTATTCCAGAAAACTCAGTGGATGAAAGCGCACAGATACCCGTCATGGGCCCAGCCTTGAACAGGTAGCGGTTTGTAAGCCACAGAGCGCCCTTCGGGTGACACGGTGCGGTAGGCTGTAACCACCCGCACCCAATGTCCCCGACGCTCTGACGCGTCCACCTCGACGATGGCAAGCCTGTTGAGCTTGCGCACCGCCTTGAAGTCACTTCCCGGACCGGAACGGATGCTTAGAAAGCCGTTCGGTCCGTTCACGTTGCAGACCATGGAAAGCTGGGTCGCAAGTTGCGGGTTAAGGCCCCAATTCTCGCGGTCCAGCCCTCCCAGATCAACCTCGCCGTACACAGCCGTCTCTGCCCCAACCGGAGCGGCATAAAGAGCAACAAGCACGGCCAGGACAACTCTCATGCTACAGGCCCTTGGCTTGATAGCTTGCGGCGACCTTGCCGATGCTCACCAGATAGGCTGCGGTGCGCAAGTCGGTAACATCATCACGGTTGTGCCAGACGTTTGCCATAGACTCGTAGGCGATGCGCATGGTGTCATCGAGGCCCGAGCGCACCAGCTCCAGCTCGCCCGCCCCGCGCAGATATTTCTCTTTGAAGTCCGGGCTTAGCGTCCAGTTGATCGACGTATCACGGCTGATGCGCTCAAGCTCGTCCACGATCAGCTGGTGACGGCTTTCTTCCTGACGCCGCCCCATCCGACCAAAGCGGATGTGACCAAGGTTCTTGACCCACTCAAAATAGCTGACCGTCACACCACCCGCGTTGGCGTACATATCCGGAATAACAACTGTGCCCTTTTCGCGCAAAATCTCGTCCGCACCGGCTGTGACCGGCCCATTGGCGGCCTCAATGATCAGCGGAGCCTTGATCCGTTTGGCGTTGCCAAGATTGATCACCCCTTCCAGCGCAGCCGGGATAAGGATATCGCAATCGGCTTCCAATAGGCTGGCCCCGTCTTCGACAAACTCACCGCCAGCGAAGCCCTTGGGCGTGCCTTCGGCAGCGATGTGCGCCTTGAGCGCTTCGATGTCGATGCCATCGTCGTTCCAGATCGCGCCGTTGTATTCGATCACGCCAACCACGGGCGCACCGTCTTCTTCGCTGAGGAACTTGGCAGCGTGATAGCCCACGTTGCCAAGGCCCTGCACCACGACCCGCTTGCCGTCCAACGTGCCGCTCATGCCGGCCTTCTTGACGCCGTCACTGTCACGGAAGAACGAGCGCAGGCCATATTGGACACCCCGACCTGTCGCCTCGGTCCGCCCCTGAATGCCCCCCGCGTTGATGGGTTTGCCCGTCACACAGGCCGCACTATTTATATCGGTGGTGTGCATGCGTTTGTATTGGTCCGCGATCCACGCCATCTCACGCTCTCCCGTGCCCATGTCGGGCGCTGGCACGTTTTGCGCAGGGTTGATCAGATCACGCTTGATGAGCTCATAGGCAAAGCGACGGGTGATCATCTCCATCTCATGCTCTTCGTATTCACGCGGGTCCACACACAGGCCGCCCTTGGAGCCACCAAACGGCGCCTCCACCAGCGCACATTTGAAAGTCATCAGCGCCGCCAGCGCCTCAACCTCGTCCTGGTTAACACCGAGCGAAAAGCGGATGCCGCCCTTTACCGGCTCCATATGTTCGGAATGCACAGAACGGTATCCGGTGAATGTCTTGATGTCTCCGCGAAGGCGCACACCGAAACGAACGGTATAGGTGGCGTTGCAGACGCGGATTTTCTCCACAAGGCCGGGCTTTAGGTCCATCAGGTTCACCGCACGGTTGAACATCAGATTAACGCTATCGCGAAAGCTCGGCTCTTTGGAATTCTGGCTCATGGGATCTGCCTTTATGTAAGATCAGGTTGGGCTTTGAAGGGCTGCAGGGCGAATCCTGCTAACAGGTCGGACCTTATGCCGGCCCAACACCAAGTGCTACTTTTTTAATCACTTTAAGAACATCTCCGAATTGCTTTCAAATGTGTACGTCCGCTTGACCTTGCCTAGCGTATTTGCCCTTAACAAACTGTAGCCACGGAAGGACTATTCAATGGGAAAAAGCGTGAACCGGGTGCGTAAGGCTGCACAGGCGGCAGGACTAGAGATCGAGATCATCACACTGCCAACTTCTGCCCGCACAGCACAGGACGCGGCAGACAGTTGTAAATGCCGTGTCGGCCAGATCGCAAAATCGATGATTTTCGAGGGCGCTCAATCCGGCGATTTGAAACTAGTTCTCGTCAGTGGCGCGCACCAGCTTAACCTTGATAACGCGGAACACCTGTTCGGAGAAGCATTGGTCCGCGCCGACCCCAAGCGTGTGCGCATTGAAACAGGCTTTGCCATCGGCGGGGTCGCCCCGATTGGTCATCTGTGTGACATGCAAACCTATATGGATGCGGCTCTGCTGGACCATGAAACCATCTGGGGCGCTGGCGGCGCCCCCGAGACCGTTTTCGAAGTCTCCCCGCAAGACCTGCTGAAAGCCACCGGCGCAATCCTATTCTCCAACGTATGAACACAGGGCATCAGCGCGCCCTCGCAATACCGATAACCCGATTTTAACTATTTAGGATTAGTGCTCACTATTGGGGATTAACCACGACTCACTTTTGGCGAAAAGGGTCATCTCTGTGCCTTTTTTGGGGCACTGTTCACGCCAGCGAAACACTCCCGTCGATACGGCTCCATTATATCCAAAAACCCTTTAAAATATGACATTTATGCAAGAATTTGCCCCATTTTGGCCACGTTCATCCTTCATAAGAACCGTCGATAAAGCCATAGGTCCCATCACTCCGAGCGGGTCACGGCATGAAAGGTGAAAATAATGTCAAAACTGTTTTCGACGACGTGCGTCCCGGCGTTAACGGGACGGGAAGACGCTCCCTACCTGCGTCGTTATGCACAGAAGGAAGATGGTTTTGTGACCCTCTTCGCAGTAGCGATCATCGGTTTGCTCGTCCTAATCGCTGGTATCTCTTTCGATATGCAGCGCAACGAGATGGAGCGCGTCCGCATCCAGAATACCGCCGACCGCGCGGTTCTGGCAGCGGCCGACCTGGATCAAACGCTTTCCCCGGAAGCCGTGGTACAAGATTACTTCGACAAGGCAGGCATCCCACAGGGTGCCAATAGCGTCGTCGTAGACGACGGCCTGAATTACCGCACAGTGTCGGTGAACGCAGATGGCGTGACAGCGACCAACTTTATGACAATGCTTGGCATTGACGAACTGCCCCTGCGCAGTTTTGCCGAAGCTGAAGAACGCGTGAACAACGTGGAAATCTCGCTTGTTTTGGACATCTCTGGCTCAATGGGCTGGAATAACAAAATGGCGAACCTGCGCGATGCCGCGTCAATCTTTGTCGATACGGTTATCAATCCTTCGACTGAAGATCTGGTGTCGATTTCTGTTGTCCCCTATTCCGAGAACGTAAGCGCCGGCCCCGAAATCATGAACGCGCTGAACGTCAATCGCGTGCACGATTACAGCAATTGTGTTGAATTCGAAGAATCCGATTTCAGCACAACAGGGATCAGCGCCACACAACAGTATGAACAGGTCCAGCACTTCTTCTGGGGCAATAGCAATTCTAACGATCTGTCCAATCCTGTCTGCCTGTACGGTGCCGACGAAAGCATCGCTGCGTTCAGCCAGGACCCCATTGAGCTAAAGCGCAAAATCGGGAAATTGGAGCCACGCGGCAACACCTCGATCTTTTTGGGCATGAAATGGGCAGCTGCACTGCTTGACCCTGAATTCCAATCTGTCAACGCAGAACTGGCGATGGATAATGTTACCGATCCGGAATTCATGGCACGACCAGTTGCGTTTTCAGACACCGAGACCCTGAAGACCGTGATCCTCATGACGGATGGCGAGAACACGTCCTCGTTCCGCATTCCAAGCCGGTATTACGCGAACTACAGCCACCGCGCGCACTGGAACCGCTACAACCTCGACTACTACATCAGATACTACTGGGGCGGCCGCTCAAGCGATTTGAAGTACACCAAATACTGGAGCAGCTACGGCGACACACTCCTAAACAAGGTTTGCGACGCAGCCAAAGACAAGAACATCGTCATCTGGTCCATCGGCTTCGAAGTATCTGACCACGGTGCGGACGTTATGCGCGATTGTGCCTCCTCTCCCAGCCACTTCTTCCGGGTTGAGGGTGTCGAAATCAAAGAGGCGTTCAAAGCGATTGCGCGCCAAATTAACCAGCTGAGGCTCACACAATGATCACGCGTATGAAAAAACACCTACGCCGCTTTCGGGATGAAGAAAAAGGCGCCATCTACGTAATCGAATTCGCAATTCTTGCTCCGGTACTGTTCGGCACCTTCTTCTTCGGTTTTGAACTGAGCATGCATTCGATCCGTCAAATGCAGCTGGATCGCGGCTTGGAGGTTAGCACCCGCGAAGTGCGCCTGAACACCGGCGTGGACTTTACACACGAAGCACTCAAGTATGCGATCTGCGCCAACGCTGGCGGCCTTGAAGACTGCGAAGAAAATCTGCGGCTGGAAATGCTGCCGATGAACCCACGCAACTTTTCCGGTCTCGAATCAAACCCGGACTGCTCTGACGTGCCTCTGGAAATAAGCCCCGTACGTGGCTGGTCCTTGGGTAAACAACATGAGCTGATGTTGCTGCGCGCATGCTACCGCTTCACGCCAATGTTTGGATCAATCGGGCTGGGCGCGCTATTTGGCGAGGACACAACTGACGGAAAAGGCAAAATGGTTTCGATCAGCGCCTTTGTACAGGAGCCACAATAATGTATAACTTTAAATTCAAAAAAGCTCTGCGCAGCGACTTTGCCCGCGACGAGAATGGCTCATCATCGATCGAAACGATCATTATGGTCCCGATGATCTTCTTTGTGGTCCTGTCGATCTTCACACTGTTCGATGCGTTTCGTCAGTACACGATGCACCAGAAAGCGGCCTATACGCTTGGCGACATGATCTCTCGTGAGACGCTGCCAATCGACGGTGACTACCTTGATGGTACGCATGCCTTGTTCAATACGTTGACCCGTGACCCTCAGGATAGCAGCGTCCGAGTCTCCATTTTGCGCTATGACAGCGTCAATGAGATTATGAAGCTTGACTGGTCAAAGTCTCGTGGTTCCGACGTCACCGAGCTGACAAACCATAACGTCCGCAACTGGACAACAAAGCTGCCGGTAATGATCCACAATGAGCGGATTATCGTTGTCGAGACTTTCGCTAACTACGCCCCGCCTTTTGAAACGGGTTTGGAACAGCGCGAGATCCGGAACTTCATCTTCACGCGCCCCCGCTATGCGCCGCAGGTGTTGTGGACAGACAGCTGATCCACTCTGACTAGAACAACACATATCCCCCGGATGGCAGCCCCATCCGGGGGATATTCTTTTGTGACACCCTATTTGCCAGCATCCATATCCCGTTGCGCCATCATGGCGGCGATAATCTCGGACATAAATTTGGTCTGGCTCGCCGGTGTTACGCCACCAATCCCGATGCGACGTCCCATCCGCCACCAAAGGCCGGGACGCCAGACATTGGGCGCGGAGGACTTGGTGCGCAGCAAAAAGCCATTCGACGGTTTGAACGCGAAAAATCCGCGGTCCATACCGTCGATGTCAGCGATCAATGCGATCACAGTGCCATCGCTATCGCGCAGCTCCGTCTCGGTCAGCTCAATCCGGGTGGATGTGCCGCGACGCATCCGGTCCGCCATCCACAAGGTCAGCGCGCCCAACGCGACCAGAAACAGCCGCCAATGCAAAGCGGGCGCTTGGCTGATAGCGATGTAGATCAGCATCAGCCCCAACACGCCCAGCATCCCGACCCCGAGATACCGGCGCCCCGATGCTGCCTGCGCGGTAGCAAGAATTTCGTGGGGGTCCGTCTTTAGTCTACTTTGTTCTGAGGTCATGTCGGCACTCCTTTTGCCGACCCCTAGACGCTGAAACTACCACGGGCAAGCCTTCGCGCTGGCGCGCGTCGGGCCGCAAGACTGCCACATCTGACCGACAAATCCGGTTTCAGTGCAAATTCAGCGCCTTGCGACCCAAAGCTGATTCTTCACATCAGACGGCGTGGCCGCACTTCATAGCCACGCTCTTCCGGCTCGTCGTCCACCAGATCGGTCGGGAAACCGTCAGCAAGGATTTGCAGGCCTGTCGCCTCTTCCAACCGCTCAATCATCCGATCAGATTGCGCGCGCACGCCGTAGCGATCCTGCCCGTCCGTCATCATTTCGATCATCAAGGGAGAGATTTCCAGCGGCACATTCGCATCGTCAGCAAGCTTCTGGAACAGACCGATATCCTTCTGGATAAGGTCCATCGTAAAGTTCACATCACGCGATCCGGACAGGATCAACTGGCTTTCGGTCTCATGCACAAAGCTGGTGCCCGATGACATCGCTATCGCTTCGTAGGTCATGCCAAGGTCCATGCCCTGCGCCTTCATCACCGTCAGCGCCTCACACAGCGTCAGCAGGTTTGCAGTGGCAAGATAGTTTGTCATCACTTTGAGAACACTGGCGTTTCCCAGTTCCCCCACATGCAGAATCCGACGCCCCATATGCGTCAAGACAGGCAGAACCCGCTCGAACGTATCGCGATCACAGCCTGCGTAAATGCTGATGTTGCCGGTATCTGCCCGGTGACAGCCGCCCGACACAGGGCAATCCACCGCAGCGCCCCCTTGTGCCTGCACCAATCCGGCCAAGCGCTTGATCTCCCCCGCGTCGGTGGTCGACATCTCAAGCCAGATCTTGCCTTCCTGCACGTCCGGCAGCATCTGCTCTACCACAGCGGCGCTTGCAGCCGGGCTCGGCAGGCAAGTGATCACCGCGTCGCAATCACGCATCATCTGCGCCGGACTACCGCCGTCATGTGCACCTTTGGCGACCATCGCCTGCACCAATCCCGCATCCAGATCATGTACGCTGAGATCCACGCCATTGCGCAAAAGACTTCCCGACAATTTGCCGCCCACATTTCCCAGCCCGATAAAACCAATCTTCATGTCGATACTCCGCTTTTCATTTCTGCCAACCTTGCGGCCGCGCGGCGACACGTCCCGCCTGAAACCGACCTTTGACACAATCGCCCCGCTCTTTCATGCTCATCCCTAGAATAGTCCGCGCTACATCTGATCATTTGTGCACATAAGGCGTGCACCGCCCGCGCCTTGCTCCCCTGACTGAGCGGCCCTATCTCTCTGGTACCCGCTGTAATAGGAATTCCGCCATGTCCCTCAGACCCACGCTAGAGACCCGCGCTGCCCAGCCCACAATGGAAGGTGCCGGCGTTAAACTGCACCGCGCTTTCGGGTTTCAGGACCCAAGCGAGCTTGACCCCTTTCTGCTGTTCGATGATTTTCGGAACGAGCGCCCCATTGACTTTGAAAAGGGCTTTCCCTGGCATCCGCACCGCGGAATCGAGACGATAACCTACGTGCTAGAAGGTACCGTGGATCATTCAGACAGCCTTGGAAACAACGGCTCTCTGGGCGCAGGTGACGTGCAATGGATGACCGCTGGTAGCGGGATTTTGCATCAGGAAATGCCGCACGGCAACGCGCGTGGCCAGATGCACGGCTTTCAGCTTTGGGGTAATCTGCCCGCCGCCCAAAAGATGACCGCACCGCGCTATCAGGATGTGACATCCGACGCGATTCCAGAAGTAATCGACGATGATGGCACCAAGGTGCGCGTGATCACCGGAGAATTCTGGGGCAAGCGTGGCCCTGTCGATGGCATCGCCGCCGATCCGCAATATCTGGATGTGTCGGTCCCCGCCGGTGTGCGCAAGACGTTCAAAATCGACACCTATCGCCGCGCCTTTGCCTATATTTTTCAAGGAGCTGGTGCCTTTGTCGATGCAAGCCGTCCCTCAGGTGTGTTGTTGGAAAAAGAGGTTGCCGGGCAAGAGCTGAACATCCGCGACATGTCCGGTGACCGGACCTTGGTGCGCTTTGGCACTGGCGATGAAGTCACCGTACAGGCGGGTCCGGACGGCCTGCGGTTTCTGCTAATTTCAGGCGCGCCGATTGACGAACCTGTGGCGTGGCATGGCCCCATCGTGATGAACACCCGCGAGGAGCTTATCCAAGCGGTTCAGGAATTGAACAACGGCACATTTATCAAGCCCGCTCACTAACCCTTCAGGTCACCGCGCGGTGGACCATCTCGGAATATTGCGCGGTGATCTGGTCCAGCGACAGCCGTCCACCGCTGCGGAACCACGTGTTCACACCTGTAAGCATCGCGATGATGGCAAGCGTCGCAATCTTGGTGTCGCTTACGTTGAAGACTCCGCTCTCCACTCCGTCGCGCAATATCTGCTCAAGCCCGTCCTCATACCTGCGGCGCAAGCCTTCGATATGGGCGAAGTTTTCAGGCGTGAGGTTGCGTAGCTCCATGTAGGCGATGAAAACCGCATCAGGGCGCGCGTGGTGAAAACGGATGTGGAACGCAACAAACGCATTCAGACGGACATCAGCGGCCTGCGCTGTATCGTCCTGAACTGCGGCCAACAGCTCGGTCATGTGGCGTTCCATCAGGTCGAACAAGAGCGTCTGCTTATCTGGCGTGTAATTGTACAACGCGCCGGCCTGCACGCCCACTTCAGCCGCGATGGCGCGCATGGAAACAGCCGCGTACCCCCCCGCCGCAAAAAGCTTGAGCGCGGCCTCGCGCACTTTCGGGCCGGTGATGTCTGAGTGTGATCCTGCGGTGCGTGCCATGGCCTGAATATCTGAACGTCTGTTCAAAAAGTAAACCCTTTGCGCCACAACACAGCAAGACACTTGCAAGACAGCCACCCTCTGGTGCACACCGTACCGCATGATACGCGCGTTTTTCCCTGCGGTGCTTTGCACCGGAATCACCCTTTTGGGCGCATGCACGCAATTTCCCGCGCTGGACCGCACCATCACCCCCGCGCTGGAAGCAGCGGACTTTCCTGCATTGGTCCCGCTTGATCCAGTATTGGCATCGGCCAGGGCCACGGGCGTTGAGCCCGTTCAAGCAACAGCAGCCATCGACGCCCGCGTGGCAGCGCTTAGATCGCGGGCAGCAGGCCTGCGCGGATCGGTGCTAAGCGGGGCCGAACGACAGCGGCTGGCAAAAGGGCTGCATTAAGACGTTTGTGCTCCGTTGCACGGCAGCGATGAAAGGGCTACATCGGCGCAAAGCTCAGTCATCAAAGGAAGCACCGTCATGTCACAACCTCTTCGCCTTGGGATTGCGGGTTTGGGTACGGTTGGTGCAGGCGTCGTCGGCATCCTGCGCAAACAGGCCGCCTTGATCGAGGCACGGACAGGCCGCGCGATCGAAATCTCGGCCGTATCAGCGCGTAGCAAATCCAAAGATCGCGGCGTGAACCTGTCGTCCTACGCATGGGAAGATGATCCCATAGCCCTTGCAAAGCGGGAAGATGTGGATGTGTTTGTCGAATTGATGGGCGGCGAAGACGGCCCTGCAAAAGACGCAACCGAAGCAGCATTGGCTTTGGGCAAGGATGTCGTCACTGCCAACAAGGCGATGCTGGCCATGCACGGTCAAGCACTGGCCGAGACAGCCGAAGCACTGGGATGCGTCATCAAATATGAGGCCGCCGTAGCAGGGGGCATTCCTGTGATCAAAGCACTGGGAGAAGGCCTTGCCGGAAATGAGATCACCCGCGTGATGGGGGTGATGAATGGCTCATGCAACTATATCCTGACACGGATGGAGGACGCAGGCCTGCCCTATGCCGACGTCTTCGCCGAAGCCGATGGCCTTGGCTATCTGGAAGCCGATCCGCAGTTGGATGTGGGCGGCATCGACGCAGCACATAAGCTGGCGATCCTGTCCTCGCTTGCCTTTGGCACGCAGGTCAACTTCGAGGGGATCGAGCTGGAGGGAATCGAGCGCGTCTCGATCGAAGACATCCGTGCCGCCGCTGATATGGGCTACAAGATCAAACTGCTTGGCGTGGCGCAGATGACCGGCCGCGGGCTGGAGCAGCGGATGCAGCCGTGTCTTGTGCCAGACAGCTCCCCCCTTGGACAGCTACAGGGCGGCACCAACATGATCGTGCTGGAAGGCGATGCTGTCGGCCAGATCGTTCTGCGCGGTGCCGGTGCAGGTGCTGGCCCGACCGCAAGTGCCGTTTTGTCCGATATTTGTGATATTGCGCGCGGGTATCGCGGTGCGGTTTTCGGCCAGCCGGCTAAAACGCTTGAGGCTGCCACGCCCGCGCTCAGCCAGCGCCCTGCCGCTTATTACCTGCGCATGGCGCTGAAAGATAAACCCGGCGCCTTGGCAAAGGTCGCGGCCGTTCTGGGTGAGGCTGGTGTATCCATCGACCGGATGCGCCAATATGGCCACGTAGACAACTGCGCACCGGTTTTGATCGTGACGCATAAGACCACCCGCAGCGACATTGATCATGCCCTCGCCGCGTTCGGCGCAACATCTGTGGTTGCCGGTGATCCGGTGGCCCTGCGGATCGAGGAAGTCTGATCCCGCACCCCAAGCACAAGGAATAGGCCAGTGGACCAAGCGGCAGCATTTCTGGGGGTTGAGACCTCTTTGACAGGGCGGCGCTGGGTCGGCCCCGGTGGCGAGGCAGTGCGGGCGTCAGAAGCGTTACACCAGCAAACAGGGCTGCCAATGGCCGTCTGTGCGGTGCTGGCGCGGCGCGGCGTTGATGCGTCCGAGGCCGAAGCCTACCTTGCCCCTGCCCTGCGTGATCTGTTGCCTGATCCCCGATCCTTGCGCGACATGGAAAAAGCCGCCGCACGCTTTTTGGCGGCGGTCAAAGCACGCCAGCGGATCGCGGTGTTTGCCGATTACGATGTGGATGGTGGCAGCTCTGCCGCGTTGTTGCTGGTCTGGCTGCGTCAGATGGGCCGTGAAGCCACCCTATACGTGCCCGACCGCATTGACGAAGGCTATGGCCCCAATGACGAGGCAATGGCCGAGCTTGCGGCGAAGCATGACCTGATCGTCTGTGTGGACTGCGGCACCCTGTCCCACGACCCCATCGCAGCCGCCAAGGGCGCGGATGTTATCGTACTCGACCACCACTTGGGCGGAGAAACCCTGCCCGACTGTCTGGCGGTGGTGAACCCCAACCGTCAGGACGAAGACGGCGCGCTGGCGCATCTATGTGCTGCTGCTGTGGTTTTTCTTATGCTGGTAGAGGCAGGCCGCCAACTGCGCGAGGCGCAGGTCAAAGGCCCCGATCTGATGGCCATGCTGGATCTTGTCGCCTTGGCGACCGTCGCTGATGTCGCGCCCCTGATCGGTGTGAACCGGGCCTTTGTGCGGCAAGGTCTCAAGGTTATGGCCAGAAGAGAACGTGTTGGCATCTCTGCTCTGTCCGATGTCGCCCGTATGGATACGGCACCCGCCGCCTATCATCTTGGTTTTATGCTGGGGCCGCGCATCAATGCGGGCGGGCGCGTGGGCAAGGCTGACCTTGGCGCACGTCTGTTGGCGACCGAAGACCCGCATGAAGCCGCAGCCCTCTCGGAACGGCTTGATTTGCTCAACACCGAACGGCGCGAGGTTGAGAACGCTGTGCGCGCCGCAGCGCTGGCGCAGGCAGAAGAGCGCGGCACCGATGGGGCGCTTGTGTGGGCCGCAGGTGCCGGCTGGCACCCGGGTGTCGTTGGCATTGTCGCATCGCGCCTTAAGGAGGCCACCGGCCGCCCTGCCGTGGTGATCGGGCTTGATGGGGGTATCGGCAAAGGATCGGGCCGCTCCGTCAGCGGTGTCGACCTTGGAGCCTGCATCCAGAAGCTTTCGATGCAGGGTGTTTTACTAAAGGGCGGCGGCCACAAGATGGCTGCGGGCCTAACCGTGGCCGAAGATAAAGTCGAAGAGGCGATGGCGCAACTTTCGGCGCTGCTGGAAAAACAGGGCGCGCACTTGCGCGGCCCCTCCGATTTGCGGCTCGAAGGGTTGCTGATGCCCGGAGCAGCCAGTGTTGAATTGACCGAAGCCGTCGAATCGGCAGGGCCTTTTGGCGCCGGCTCTCCTGCCCCGCGGTATGTGTTTTCGGATATGCGCATATTTTCGGCGCGTCGTGTGGGCGAAAGCCATCTGAAGGTCAGTTTTGGCGACGGTCACAGCGCACGTCTGGATGCTATCTGCTTTGGTGCATACGATTCGGCGCTAGGACCCGCGCTTGAGGCCCACGGAGGTGCACATTTCCACCTCGCAGGACGGCTCGACATCAACACATGGCAAGGCCGCCAAAGCGTTCAATTAAGGCTCGAGGATGCCGCCCGCGCGTGAATGGGAAAAAAAGCGCAATAAGATGAATTTTTCGACTTGCGCCCCTCAAGTAGTTTGCTTAGAGAAGCGCTCACTAAGTGTGGCCCGTTCGTCTATCGGTTAGGACGTCAGGTTTTCAACCTGAAAAGAGGGGTTCGACTCCCCTACGGGCTGCCACCTTAGTTTACACTTGATAGCCTGACAGGCTGCCGCATCTCCCCCCACATTAAAATACGCCTACACTTGCAGCACCACCGCAACTTTTGCGGGTACGTTACTCTTTAGAAACAATTTGTTTCGAAAATTCCCCCTGAAATGTGGCGACAATCTGTTATCTATGCGTCAGGGATCAGGCGAGCCGATGCATGCCACGCGATCCTGAATGGAACTTTGCCATTCGACACAGACGACAGTCGGGGTTTACGGGTGCCCGTACAGAACAAACGCTCCAAAGGGCACTTTCGCATCTGCCAATGTGGAAACAATACGGCAGGCCAGTCCTGCAAGAACAAGCGGACCCTCCGAATGGATCGGAGTGCCGTGCCGACAGACCAAAGAACCCTGGGGGGGTTTGGACAATGAAGAGATTTGACCCTGATCAGCCCGGCTACGGGATGGTGCAATTCGCAGCGGTAAGCGGCGAGAGAGCCACGCCTGTTGCCCTGCTGCGATCGCCCTGCACCCTGGTTGCACCTCAAACTCAAATGATGCCTCCTTCCCTCTACCGGATGGGCGGCAAGCGGCTGTTCGAAACACTGCTGGTGATTCTCAGCCTGCCCTTCTTTGTACCGATCGTCCTGATGTGCGCCTTTGCGCTTTGGCTTGAGGGTGGCAACCCGTTCTACCGCCAGCAACGTTTGGGCCGGAATGGCAAAGCGTTCTCGATTCTCAAGCTGCGCACGATGGTGCGGGATGCTGATGAAGTGCTCGAGCAGTATCTGGCAAACGATTCCGATATGCGCCGCGAATGGGACGAAAAGCAAAAGCTGATCAATGACCCCCGCGTCACACGTGTGGGTTCAATCCTCCGCTCGACATCTCTGGATGAGTTGCCGCAGCTTTGGAACGTGATGACCGGCGAGATGAGCCTTATTGGCCCGCGCCCGATGATGCCCGAACAATTACCGATGTATGGCAACCCGGATCATTACTTTGCGCTACGCCCGGGCATTACCGGCCTGTGGCAGATTTCTGCCCGAAACGAGAACCGCTTTTCCTTCCGCAACGAAGTCGACGCGACCTACAACCGCGCGCTCTCAATCTTTGGTGATATCGCTATTATCTTCAAGACAGTCGGCGTGATGCTGCGCAGAACCGGCCATTAGACACCGGACAGTCCCTTTGAATCCAACCTTGCGTGCGTTATATTAAACGTATGATCAAACCCCGAAAGCCAGACGCCATGAAGGATACTTTTTCCTCCACGCCCGCAAACGGGACGGCGGCGCGCAGTGACCGTATGGTGCCTGCGCAAGGCAGCTTTACGCGGCCGCGCCGCTTTGAAGACGCGGTGCAGCCGACGGAGAAAAAGGTCGATCTGGTTTTGGACAATGAAACCGCTCAGCCGCTCATAGCCCCCTATGTCACAAAAGGCGCGCTCGGCACGCCAGCTCCCCGCGACTTGTGGGATCTACTGCACATGCAAGAGCCCGGCACCGACCAGCACATTCTGGACGGCAGCCAAGCGGCAGAAGATTTCCGCGAGACCGAAGTTTCGCGCGCGTTTGATCAGCTGCGCACGCGCCTGCGTCAGACGATAAAGCAAAACGGTTGGATCAATATCGCAGTGGCGTCGCCAACGGCAGGATGCGGCAACACGTTTACCGCTGCCAATCTGGCGGCCAGCCTGTCCCGCGTTCCATCCTCGCGCACGGTTTTGATGGACTTTAATATGCGTAGCCCCGGTCTGGCCAAAACGCTTGATATGGATGCAAGCCAGTCAGGCGATTTGCGTGATTTTCTAGCCGGTGATGTTGCGATCAGCGACTACATCGTGCGCGTGAGCGATACACTGGCCGTCGGACTTGCGGACAGCGCGCACAGAGATACGTCCGAGATCATGCAAGACCCGGCAACCGCTGCAAGCCTTGCCGAAATGCGCGACTCCCTGCGTCCCGATATTGTTTTGTATGACATGCCACCCTTGCTGTCGTTTGATGACACTGCTGCGTTCCTTCCGCAGCTTGACGGTGTGCTGCTGGTCTCAGACGGCACCCAGACCATGGCCAAACATCTGGCAGAGTGCGAACGCATCCTGGACGGGCAAGTGCCGTTGCTGGGTGTCATCCTTAACCGCGCCCGCGCGTCCAGCATCGAGCGTTTTTGAGACACCAGCTTCATACCGCATTGCGCGGCATAAAAGGCGTCATATAATAGCCCGAATGTAACACTAGATGGCTAAAAACGCCGTCCCCGAACGGGGCGGCATGTCCGGTTGCAAACGGACGCAAAGACAGGTTCGAGCGAGGCACTCATGGGTCCGATTTATACATGGCAGGATTTCCTGGACATGACCCGGCGCAGGCTGGGCGTGATTGCCTTTGTGATCATCGCCGGCTGCATCGCATCGCTGTACTGGGCGATGAGCTATGTTCACCTGTACCAGTCATCCGAGGTCATTCAGGTAGAACAACCCAAAATCAACGATGATCTTGCCCGCTCCACCGTCGAAGGATCGTCTGCGCGGCGTTTACAGCTGATCCAACAGCAATTGATGGCCCGTACCAGCCTTCAAAGCATCATTGAAAAATACGACATCTATGCCAACCTGACCGCTCTTAAGCCTAGCGAAAAAGTCCAGCTTCTGCGTCAGGCAGTGACGATCAACGGCGTTGCTGCGGCCCGCGAAGGTTTTGCCGATGACGGCACCATTTCCGTTCTGACGATCACCGCCCAGATGGAACAGGCGCAACTGGCCCGCGATGTGGCGCATGAGTTTGCTGAACAGACCCGCTCGCTCATGGCGGCCCAGCGCCGTGACCAGACCGCACAGACACTCACCTTTTTTCAACAACAAGAACAGGTGGTTCTGGACAATATCGCCTCCCTTGAGGCCGAGCTTGAGACCTACCGGACAGAGAATGACCTGACGATCGAAGGGGGCGTGGAATTCCGGCTCTCTGAAGTGGCGCAGCTCAACGAGGCCATTCTTGATCTGGACCGTGAGATCATCAGCACCCAACTGGCGAGAACCCAGATTGACCGCACGACCCGCGCCTCAACTGTCGAGCGTACCGAGCGCGAGCTTGACGCACAGCTCCAGACATTGACCCAGCAGCGGACCCTGCTTGACCAGCGGCGCAGCGCCTTGCGCGCGACCATACAAGGTTCTCCCGAGATCCAGCGCACGCTGGCAGATTTCGACCGTCGCATGGAACAGCTGCGCACCCAACTCGAAGTAATTGCCACACGCCGCAACGAGGCTCAGGTCGGTTTCAACCTCGAAGTTGGCGCGCAAGGCGAGCGCTTGACCACCATCGAGGAGGCGCAGGTTCCCGACTATCCGGTCACCATGAGCAAGAAAAAGCGCGCAATCATCGGTGCTATGGCCGCGACCGGTCTGGCCTTTGCCATCGCATGGCTACTAGAGCTACGCCGTCCGGTCATCCGCTCCGCCCGCCAGATGGAACGTGAGACAGGCATTCTGCCCGTGGTCGCGATCCCGGAGCTTGCGCCTAAATACCAAAACTCAAAATGGCGCCGCGCACGTGAGAAACGCCGCGCAGCAGGTAAGGCCGGACGTGCCGCCCGCGTGGCGCGTCACTCCTGATCATACCAGTGCGCTAAGCGCCGCAATCGCATCCCGATTGACCCAAAGCGCCAGCACAGCCAGCACGCCCGCACACAGCGCGCAAATCACATCGTGGCGCATGTCCCACGCATTATGTTTGCGCGCCAGCCAGATCACGACTGGATGGGTCAGCAGATGTGCTATTCCCATGCCGACAATCGCCCCTACCAGACCGAACAAGTTAACCCCGACGATCAGGCAGCTGATCTGCAAAATAGCACGCGCAGCCGTCACCACGAAAAAGCGTCGTGAATCACCCGCCGCGAGCGCCGACTGATCATAGCTCATCCCGATGGCTTGCGGAATCTGCGCCACAGCCAGCAGCGTCACAATCGCGCCACCAAGCGCATAGCGCGGGTCATAGAGCACACCAACCAGCCAAGGCCCCGCAAATGCCATCACCAGCAACAGGCCCAGCGTTACCGCACTGAGGCCCGCGCGCAGCTTGGCAATCTTGCCAACCTCATGCTTGGCATCACGGTAGACCGGAATCATCACTCGGCTTGATACAGCCATGCCAAGCTGCAAAGCAAAGCTCGCGAGGAAGAAGGCGATGTTATAAACCCCAAGACTATCAAGGCTCAGGAATTTACCTAGAACGGCACGGTCCCCCTGACTGGCAAAGAACCAGAATGCCGTGCTGAGAAATATCCACTTCCCGAAAGTTACCAGCTCGCGCACCGCCGCAGGCTCCCAGCGAAAGCGGTTGGCAGGACCGGGAAGGAATATCCATGTCAGCGCCAGTTTTGTCAGCGGCGCGACCACCCCGCCCAACACCAGCGCCCAGACTGATTGCCACCACCACGCCAGTGCGACCATAACCAACAGCCCGATGAGCTGCGATGTAAGGTCCAGTACCGTCAAGCGCCCCATCAAAAGATGCCGGTGCGCAGTCTCGATCCGCGTCGGGTTAAACCCGCCGATCAGCAGCGCAAGGGCGGCAACAGGCAGATAGCTTGCCAATTCGGGCGCGTCATAAAAGACCGAAAAAGGATAGGCCAAGCCGGTGGCAATTGCCCATAGGCAGACACCGCGGACCACCTGAATGCTCCATGCCGTATTCAGGAAATCGGGATCATCGCCACGCTTGCTTTGCGCAATCGAAGGGGCAATGCCCACGTCCGAGAACAGCATCAGCCCGACTGTGACCAAACTGATTAATGCCATAAGGCCGAAGGCTTCGGGAAACAGCAGGCGCGTCAGGATCAGGTTAGAAGCAAGCCGCAGCCCCTGACTGCCGCCGTAGCCCAGCAAAATCCATGACGTGCTGCGAAACACCCGCGCCATCAGGCGACCGCCACGCAGCTCCTGCAAAAGACCACCCATTTGCCCTATTCATCTCCAGTTTAACCGCTAGAACCTTGCTAACGCTCCCCTGCCCCTTGTGCCAGCGCCAAGCGGCCTTGTAGAACTGAAGTGAGACACGAAGGACGCACCCTTGCACATCGCCTATATCCTTAACAGCTATCCGCAACCAAGCCACAGCTTCATCCGTCGAGAGATCCGCGCGCTGGAAGCGCAGGGCCATACGGTCACGCGGCTGGCAATGCGGCCGGGCGACGCGCCGTTGGTTGATGTTCAGGATCTAGAGGAAGCAGCCGCCACACAATATGTGCTTAAAGCTGGCGCAGTGACCCTTTTGCGCGCCGTTGCGCAAAGCATCATAGCATCCCCGAAACGCTTTGCTTCGGCACTGGCACTGGCTTTGCGCTGTGGTCGCCGTTCCGAAGCCGGCCTGATCAAGCACCTGATTTACCTGGTGGAGGCGGCCTATGCAGTACAGGTCTGTGCTGCGGCCGGTGTCACCCATGCGCATGCGCATTTCGGCACAAACGCCGCTGCGGTTGCGATGCTCACGCGCGCCCTTGGCGGGCCCGAGTACAGCTTTACCGTACACGGGCCCGAAGAATACGACGCACCGCGCGCCCTGTCGCTGGGCGAGAAAATCGCCCGTTCGAAATTCACTGTCGCCATCACAAGCTATGGGCGCAGCCAGTTAAGCCGTTGGGCAGAACCGGAGCACTGGACCAAGATCAAAGTGGTTCACTGCGGTATTGAGCCCTCTCATTTCCCCCAGCCGCTGCCCCTGCCTGAGGGCGGCCCCCGCTTTGTCGCGATCGGCAGGTTCGTGGAGCAGAAGGGCCAGCTTATTGCGCTTGATGCGCTTGCAGAGGTGGTGAATTCGACCCCGCAAGCACACCTGACCCTCATCGGCGACGGAGAAATGAGGCAGGCAATCGAAGCGCGCATCACAGCGCTTGGCCTGTCAGGTCATGTGACCCTGACCGGCTGGGTGGACGAAGCGCGCATTCTGGCTGAGCTCCAGAACGCGCATGCGTTACTGATGCCCAGCTTTGCCGAAGGCCTGCCTATGGTCATCATGGAAGCAATGGCTGCCGGCCGCGTTGTCATCGCGACCTATATCGCCGGCATTCCCGAACTCGTCCTACCTGACAAAACAGGGTGGCTGGTTCCTGCGGGGGATGAGGCTGCGCTGGCAAATGCGATGCAAGAACTGGCAAGAACCGCCCCTGCCGATCTTGCGCAAATGGCAAAAATGGGCCGCACACGTGTGATGGAGCGCCATGATGTGCATGCACAAGCCGCCAAACTGGCTGCATACATCGCGTCTTAACGGCCCCGCGCCCAACGTTCCTGCGTATGGTGGGGCATCCGCACCGCCACCGCCACAATCGCGAATGCGCCGAACCCCAAGGGATCACGCAACGCACGGCGCCACATAGGCGGGGCGTCCTTTGGCACCGGGTCGTGGTTGGGCCACAATGCAGGAAAATGCTCTTTCACCTCTGCCACGCCAATATCCTGACGGCGGCGCACACGGATCAGCGGACCTACCCCTTCGATCATCGGCCAGTCATAGCTGGCGGCGACACGGTACCGTTCTTGGGGTGTGAAGCTGAGGCGCACAAAAGTGTCATCCGAAATAATGTCAGGGAACGCTTTCCACCGCCCGCGCGCAGCAGCGTTGACAGCAAAGACGCCGAAGCCCGGAACCCCGTGGGTGCAAAATGGCAGGCTGGCCCAAAACCGTGCATAGAGCCGCGTGAACGCACTGCCAGAGGCTCGCACGACCGGATTGCCACTGGCATAGCGCGGCTCGGGCACATCCAGTACCGCTGCCAACTGAGCCATCAGCGGTGAGGTCACGACCACATCGGCATCCACATAGATGCGCGCGCCGTGCCGTGCAATTTGGTCGCCCGCATTAAGCGCCCCCATCTTGCCGCCCTTCTCAAGGTCGAGCACTGTCAGCGGCCAGCCTTTGTCCGCAAAGCGCCCCTTAAAACTGTATGCAACTTCTACGGTACGGTCAGTGCAGCCATTGGCCATCACGACCACCTCCACCGCCGCTCCGGTCGGGTCGGAGGCAAGCAAGGCTTCCAAGCAGGGTTCGATATAGCCCACTTCATTGTGGGCGGGGATCAGGATGCTACATGCTGTGCTCATCGACCGGCCACCAATGCGTCCCAGCGTGGATTGGTATCATCAAGGTGGCGCAGCGCGCCCCAGCTCCCCCACTTCGTTGGCACATAGATATCCGCATAGGCGTTGAACAGGCGTCCGCCTGCTTCCGTCCAGCCCGTCATCAGCTCGGTATAAAGTAGGCCCATTTCAGGCGAATAGTTAAAGTGGTGGAAAAAAGCAGTCAGCCTTGCGTCATCCACCTGTGCACCAATGCCCACCACGTGGGTTCCTCCTTCGTACATGATCAGCTCAAGCCCCGCCTTCTTCGCCACCTGCGCATGATAAGGCCAGACGCGGGTGCGCAGATCGTTCACGGTGTCCACGCCCTTCCCGCTCACCGAGCCGTCTGTCAACTCTTGCGCGGCCAGCGTTGTAGCGTGATCATATTGCGCAGCCTCGATAGCCTGCTGACGCGCAGATCCGGTAAGCCCTTGCGCCTGTGCGCTTTCCGTCGCGCGCGCAAGGCTTTCATCAAGCCAGCCCGTCACCGTATCCCGTCTTGCTTCAAGACCTAGAATGCCGCCGAAATAGCCGGTGACCGCATAGGCATCAAAGGCCTCCGAGGGCTTGGGCGCCCCCTCTGCCACCACCAACGGCGCATTGAGGATATTCTCCTCCAACCCCAGCCAACCGGTCTGGGATGAAATCACATTGATCAGCTGCCCCTCAGCGCCCGCAAATTCCGCCGACCAGATTCGCGCCACCTCAGCCGCGCGCATCGCGTAGAATTGCGTGCCCACATCGGCCTGCCCCCAGCGTGCCTGCGCCTGGGCATCGGCCCACCGCGTCTGGGCAAACTGGAAATTCCACATCTCGTTCGAATACTCGACATAAACCTTGCGCACAGGATCAAGTCCGGCGCGGACCGTTTCGGCAAAGGCCTGAACGTAGGCGTCATCAGCCAGATGGGGAATGTTCACCCAGATGTCTTTTCCCAGACTGTTGGCCAACGCCAGCATCACTTCAAGCGGCACGCCCTTGTGCGCCCAGCTTGCATCGCTCACCTGCGGGCGGTCTTCCCAGCGCGATTGCTCCGAGTTGTTGGTCTCCATCCAGTCCATGAACCTTACTGTGTCGAACTGGATCAGCCGCACAGTCCAGTCAGGATTGAACACGGCCCCGTTCTCCCACATCTCCAGCCGGTCCTCACGCACGACGGTAATCCGGCGCACGGGATTGCTGGCACTGCTGCGCTGGATGCGGATTTCAACGCTGCCCGGACCGGGGGTATAGTCAAACCGCACCTCGCCACGGCCATAGCGGATGTTGGTCGCGCGACCTGTCGGCTCTACCACGCCTGCCCCGTCAAAGCGCAGGACATAGCGACCTTCCAGCGACGCCGCTGCCGCCGCTGGCAGGTCGGTCAGGATCATCGTCCCGATCGAGCCCGCCTCCCGTGGCAGGCTGCGCACCCATCCATCGCTATCAATATGGCCACCTTTGACGAGGTCTTCGTATTCGATCCCACCAAACTGTCCGGGCAGATGCCCCAGCCATGGGCGGGCTGTCTTCATCACATCAAGGAACGGCTGCTGCGCGGCCCAATCAGTGACCGGAGCAAGCCCGACGGCAAGTGCAGCATCAGTCGGGGTGTCGGATCTGGCGGCAAGAGGCGCGACAGGCGCGACTGATGCGTTCTGTGTCGGCGGTGCGCGGGGGCTTTGGGGGGAAAGCGTTTCCTGAACAGGGGCCGCGACAGGTTCGCCGCCCTGATAAGCGTCTACTGCTTCGCCCGCGATCCGTTGCAGGGCCAACGCCGTCGTAGCATCCGGCCCATCGAACGCCTTGCCGTAGCGGTCTTTGACATCATGCGGCAAGCCTTCCGGGCTGGCCCCCGCCAGAACTGCATATTGCACCATAGAAACAAAGTAGTGGCCCAAGGCGTTCAAGTGGATATCATCGTCGAAGACACCGCTGATCGCACTCAAGCCCGGCACCTCATTGGCCGCAATCGCATCATCCAACCGCGCCAAAGCTTGCCCTGCGGGGATCAGATGCACACGCGTGTCGCCGTCCTCAACGCCCGCGCGTAACAGGGCTACGATACCTTCCCAATCTGCAAGATCTTCTTGCAGCCGCACGCGCCATGGTGTCGCGGCCTTGTCGTCATAGTCGATTTGCGCGCCTGTACCGCTTTTCAGACTGTGCCATGTCTCTTGCACGAACACCCGCGCATCTGCCTTGCCGCTCAGCGCGAGGCCGGCAAAGGCCTGTGCGTAAACATCGGTTTCGCTCCACTTCAAGTGGTTGGCCAACGGGATCGCTTCGGTAAGGATCAGATCGGTTGTCTGCCCCTGAGGTAACACCCTACGGGCGTCAATACCCTGCGCTTCGGGCCCATGTTCCCAATTATATTTGAGCGGGGCGCCGTTGGTGATCTGCGCTTGCACTGTGACGTCCGAGCTTGTCGCGGCCAATGCGTTTTGCAGCATGTCAGGCCCTGTGGTGCCGAACAGGCTGTGACCCACCATGACAACGGAAAAGACTGCGCTGGCCAGATCACTCATGCTGATACTCCGCTATACGGCAAGGCACGCACCACGTCCCAGACCACCTGCTGCATTAACGCGCCCGCATGTTCATCCGGCGCTTTGGCCGCCGTACCGTCCGCACGCAGCAAGGCCAGCGGCAGCCCTACCGGACTGCGCTGGTACAGCGCTGCGAAGTGGGTCAGTGCAATGAGGTAGGCCCCCAAGTCCCCCAGATGGATGTTATCCACGCCACCCTCCGGCGTGCGTGCAAACAACGCATCGCGGGACGGCACATTGCCAACCCCGCCCTGCGCCTCAACCGCGCGCACAAATGCAGCCAGCACCTGACCGCCCGGGATCACAAAGATCGGACCACCTGCCGCAACGGCTGCGCGCAGCGTCAGCCTGTCCAGCCAAAGCGCCTCAAGGTCGGTGTCGATCCGGTCAAGCCAGCCAGCAGGGTCATCGGTGTTGTGCCATGTCTCATAGAGATAAATTCGCACATCAGGCCGCGCCTCTCGTGCGAGCTGCGCCCAATTTGCCAGATACTCGGGGCTGTCATGGTATTTGATGGCATCGGCAAGCTCGACCATCTCGGTCATCACCACAGCGTCAAACCCGCCATTTTCCAGCGCAGTGCGCGCGGGCAGAAATTTGCCATGCGCATTCTCGGTCTCGAACCCGTTCACCGTCACATCGGGATACCAATGCGCCCGCAGCGGCGTGCCCCATCCCAACTGGCTGGCATAATCGTGGCCTTCAGGCGCCAGTTGCGCCAGCATCGCAGGCATGTCGCGCCCCACCAATGAATGGCCCAAGTGAAACACCCGCAATGGCCCTTCGGGTGCCGCCACACCGCTTGAATACAGATCGCGCGCCTTATCAAGTTGCATCCAGTTCCAGCCTGCACGCAGTGACAGGATCGCGCCGATGCCCACCAGCCCCGCAGCGCCCCTTCGAAATATGCCCCGCCGTGACATCATCTTCGCTGCCCTTTCATCCGCCGGTCAATTGCGCTGCTTCAGCTTGCCCCACTGCCACGCCAGTGACAAGCAACCCGGCCGCATGGACATACAAACCGCCAAGAACTGCACCGGCAACGATTGGCCCCTGATCGTCTTGAAAGCGGGCCTCGAAGCGGCATGTGGTGCGGTCGATGGAAAGCTCCAGCGCATCGAAGCCGAAGAGCGTCCTGCTCAGCGGATATTGAGCTTTATATGCAGCTTCTTTTGCGGAAAAAATCAACTTGGCCAGAAGGCCACGGTCCGCTGCTGGCTGCTGTCCAAGCCAACGTTGTTCAGCTTTTGTGCAAATCTCGCCGACCAGCAGCGGATCCAGCGCGGTCGCGTCTTCGAGATCAACACCGACACCCGCCCAAACCTCGCGCAGACCGACAACCGCAACACATGTTGTTGCAGTATGTGAAATGCTGCCCGTCACACCATTGGGCCAAAGCGGCGCGCGATCAGGGCCCATGGGAACAGGGCGCGGTGGCAGCCCGAGTGTGACCATCGCCGCACGCGCGGCTGCACGACCTGCATGAAATTCAGCCAGCCGACGCGGCACAGCGCCTTTCAGGGCGTCTGCCTCCTGTGGATCGGCAGCCGACGGCATCAAACGCGGATCACGCACCGCGACAGCCAACCCCGAGGGCAAAACAGATTCAGACAGCGCCTTAACGAGTGCCGGATCCGGGCTCACGTGTCCGCCTTGGCCCGGCCCGCCCGCATAGCGCGGCGTTTTGATATGGTTTCGGCCTTGGCCGGCGCATCCACGACCTCTGCCACGGGCAGCGCAGCGACCTTCCCTTTATCGAGGTGTGCTGCGAGCCCTTCCAGCGTCGGAAAGCGGAAGATATCGGTGATGCCAAGCCGATCTGCCCCCAGCGCCGCCTTGATGTCGCGGTGTGCCTGAACGGCCAGCAACGAATGCCCGCCCAACGCGAAAAAGTTATCGGACGGCCTGATGTTCGACACGCCCAGAATAGCGCCCCAGACCTGCGCGATCGCGGCCTGCGTTCCACCTTCCGGCGCTGTTTCTGCGCTGTTTGGTAATGCTGCGGTTTTAGGGGCTGGATCGGGCAAGGCTTTGCGGTCGATTTTCTTGTTGGGCGTCAACGGCATCTGTGCCACTTCGACGATCCGTGTCGGCACCATGATATCCGGCAGGCGGGCGGAGAGCGCGCGGCGCAGCGCCTCTTCGTCAAATCCTGTCGCCGTGACATAGCCGACCAACTGCGCTCCGCCAGCGGCCTCTCGCGCAACCACAACCGCTTGCGTGACGCCTGCCTGTGCGGCCAAAGCGCTTTCTATCTCGCCCAGCTCAATCCTGTGACCGCGAATTTTCACCTGATCATCGGCACGCCCCATAAAGCCAAGCGTGCCATCCGCGCGCCAAGCAGCCAGATCGCCTGTCCGATACATTTTGCCACTGCCAAAGGGATTATCGACAAAGCGCTCTGCGGTCATTTCCGGGCGGTTGTGATAGCCTTGGGTGACACCGTCGCCTGCGATATACAGCTCTCCCGCCACCCCGATCGGCTGCGGCACATACGCCTCATCCAGCACATAAACCTGCGTATTGGCGATCGGAGTGCCAATGGCGGCGGTTGCCTCTGGCTGTTCGACCATCTGGGTGGTGGACCAGATGGTGGTTTCGGTAGGGCCGTACATGTTTTGCACCCGTCCGCCGCAGGCTTTGATCAGCTCGGCGGCCAACGCCCCCGGCAGCGCCTCCCCGCCGACCATCAGCTCTCGTAGGCCGGACAGGGCGTGGCGTGTCTCGTCGTTCATTATCAGCATCTGCGCCATTGAGGGTGTGCATTGCAGATGGCTGACCTTGTGGCGCATCAACTGCGCCGCAAGCGAGAAATCGTCCTCAGCCAGTGCCGCCCCCTGGTTCGCGCGTGCCAGCACTTCAGCCAGAGGTGTCAGCCCCGCCATCACCGTGTCCACTGCGATGCCATAATCGATCAGGCAGGCGATTTCGTCCACGCCGATCCGCTTAAGCTGCTCCGCCCGCGCGACGCCGTCGGCCACCGTACCAAACAGACCGCTGTCGTTGAAATATCGTTGGAAGGCGAATTCAAGGATCGCTTCCATTTCTTCATCGTCCAAGCCGCCAAGATCGACTTCAAAGGGGTTGTTCACACCCTTGGGCTTTTTGAACGCGGGAAACGCCCATGCGTATTGCTTGATCAGGCCAGCAGCAGAGCGCAGGTAATCCTTCATCGGGCCACGTGCGGTTTCTTCGGCTTCTGCGCGGGTATCGGCCAGATAGGTATGCAGCATCACGGTTACGGTAAAGTCAGCCGGATCATGGCCCGCCTCGCGCAAGGCTGCGTGATAAATCTTGATCTTGTCCGCGACCTCGTCAACCGACTGGCCCAACAGGTGCGTCAGCACATTGGCCCCGATCTGGCCTGCCTCTTTCCATGTCTCTGGATTGCCTGCTGTGGTCACCCAGACAGGCAGTTCTTTGGAGACAGGTCGCGGCTGCGTCACCACCGCAAAGGGAGAACCGTCCTTGGTCGGGAACTCTACCGCATCGCCGCGCCACAGGGCGCGCAACTGGTCAATGGCAGCATACATCGCCGGTTTGTTCTCGGGCGGTGTATTCTCGGGGCGCAGAACAAAATCATCGGGCTGCCAGCCGCTGGCAATCGCCAGCCCGACACGCCCGTTGGTCAGGTTGTCGATCACTGCCCATTCCTCGGCGATACGGGCGGGATGGTGCAAGGGCGCCACGCAAGAGCCAGCGCGCACATCAAGGTTTTGCGTCACAGCAGCCACCGCAGCGCCCGTGACCGATGGGTTCGGATAGGGGCCGCCAAAGGCGTGAAAGTGCCGCTCCGGCGTCCAGACCGCGTTGAAGCCATGGGTATCGGCAAATTTCGCGCCTTCCAGCAGCAGGCGGTATTTTTCCGGCCCGACACCATCGTCATTGCCCCAGTAAAACAGGTTGAACGCGATCTTGCGGTCCGAAACCGCGATCGGCCCTTTGGATAGCTCTGTGCGGCTGTCATCACCCGCAAGCACCAGCTTGAAACCGCGCGACAGCGTCCAGAACAGCTCAAGCACAGAGATGTCAAACGACAGGCTGGTCACGGCAAGCCATGCATCCCCGTCTTTGCGCGTGATCCGCGCGTCCATACCGGCAAAGAAATTCGCGACATTGCCGTGGCTGACCATCACGCCTTTGGGCGTGCCGGTAGAGCCGGAGGTGTAGATCAGATAGGCCAGCGTCTGTGCCGCCGCGCCTGCATCAGGGTTGGTATCGGTCATGCCCGCCAGCTGGGGATCAGTGTCGAGCACCAATAGATCAGCATCGCCCTTGGGCAAGCTTTCCGCCAGCGCCGATTGTGTGACAATCACAGGTGCGCCACTGTCGGCAATGTAGTGTTCGATACGGTCTGCCGGATACGCAGGATCAAGCGGCACGTAAGCGCCCCCTGCCTTCAGAATACCCAGCGCACCAACCAGCAAATCGGGCCCGCGTGACGTGGCAAGGCCCACTGGCGTGCCGCTGGTTATACCCATCGCAATCAAACGCTGTGCCAGCCTATTTGCTGCCGAATTCAACGCGTCGTAGCTCAAGGATTGATCCTCGAAGACCAGCGCAGTGGCATCGGGGGTCCGCGCAACCTGCGCTTCGAAAGCAGTGTGCACCGGTTCAGGTGCATAGTCGGTTTGCGTTGCGTTCCACGCCTCCAACAAAGTGGCGCGTTCGGCGTCAGGCAATCCTTGTTCGCCAGCAAGGCTATGACCCAGCCGTGCGGCAAGCAAATCCATCGCCGAAGCAGACAGCCCCCCCGTATCGCCGTGCAGGACAATTTCGGCATCGGAAATCTGCACCGTCAGCGCGCTGCCTTTCACGGGTTTATCGGCCAGCATGATCTGAGGTTGCTCGATATTCAGCTGCGGATCACGCAGCACCAGATCAGCGGCAAAACCACCTGTACGCTCAATCCGGTCCAATTGAGCGGCCAACGGCGCGTCACTGCGCAGCGGCACCCAAGAGGCCGCATATCCTGTCGCTGCTGGTGTGATAGCGTGGCCGACGTCCCCTGCCGCCTGTCCTGCACCCGACACTGATGCTTTCAGAACTGCCGCTATTGCAGCTTCTTGCGACGTACCCTGTGGCACTGGCACGCTGCGCGCATCCCACTCACCAGAAGGAGCGCCCTGCGCCAATGGCACAGAAATCATCTGAGCAGAGGCCAGTTTCTTACGCCAGTAAAACTCATCCGCAAGAAGCTGCTCTTGCGCCGCCTCAAGCGCCTTACCAGCCGTGTCCAGCAGGACATCCGTTTGTGGCAACGCAGCCGTGCCGTCCAGCGCTGCCACACCGGTCAATCTCACCGCGCCATCTGCTGTGGCCACCACCACCGTATCATGTGAGGCGTCAAGCACGGTGCCAACAGCGTCTGTGCCCGCCACCGGTTCCGCTCCTGTTACCGTAAAGACAGCGTCACCGGACGCTATCTTTGCCACGCCCAGCGGGTTCCAGTAGCCGCCGAAATCAAGCCCCCGCAACAGCGCGCAAACACGCTCTGTGCTCTGGTTGAAATTTATCAGCCCCAATACGGCAGGCCGCTGGTTGCGTGCAAAATAACTGCGTTGGCCAAGATCCTGCGCTGTGCGCTGGGGCACGCCTGCTTCAAGCTGCGCCATCACGCGGCCAAAGCTTTCCATGCCGGCCGCGTAGCATTTGGAGTTCAAGCTGAAAGCGGTCTCGTCGGCGGCAATGTCTATCAGCTCTTGCGCCAGCAGATCACCTTCGTCCACGCCACCTTCGATCATGTGCCAGCTCACGCCGTGCTGTGTCTCACCGTTAATAATCGCCCACGCAGGCGTATTCAGCCCCGCATACCGTGGCAGCGGCCCGTCGTGAAAATTCACCGATCCTTTGAGTGGCAACGCCAAGGCTGTGTCGGGGATGATGCGCAGATTTGCGATGCTCAACAACCAGTCAAACGCGGGCAAATCAGCACTGACCACATCCGCGGGCTTGTCCAGAACAGCAATGTCTTTTGCTTGCGCCCAGCCGCGCACATCCGCATCGGTACTAACCACCGCAATGACAGTGTGTCCCCCCGCAACAATCATATCCGCGCAGGCGATGGTCAGTGATTGATCCCCAAGGATCACACAGGAAAATGCAGCTGGATTAATCGGGGAAGTCATGAGCGGTCCTCCGGGGACAGTCGGTATGGAGTGATGGCGTGGGCGGCCAGATCACGCAGGAACCAGTTTGGATCCTGTGGCCGTCGACCTACAAGCCCCACACGCAGACGGTGCAAAACCCCGCCTAGAAGATGCGCAAAAAGGGCCGCAGCCGCATAGGGCCGCCCGTGGTTTTTGATAAAGTAATGCCGGCGCGAGTCGTACCAGTAAGACGGCATCCGCCGCTTGGTCTTCATGCCCGTAGAGACTGAGCCGATGTGCACAACGCGGCTATCGGGCACGTACCAGCACGACCACCCTGCACGGGCGGCGCGCAAACACAGGTCCGTTTCTTCGAAATATAGAAAGAACGTCTCGTCGAAGGTACCTATCTGCTCAATCATGGTGCGGCGCAGCATCATACTGGCACCCGCGCTCCAATCGACCTGCATGGTGATCTCTGGCTGGGGCATGGGAACAGGGGCTTCGGGCAATAACCGCTCGATAAAGCCCAGACGCGCAGCGCCTACAAACTCACCCGCGATTGAGGGAAAGCGGAAGGCGGTGGTGTGGACCACATTATCTTCGCCGCGGATATGCGAACAGGCGATACCTGCTTGGGGATGTGTTTCAAGGTGCCCCAGCAGAGCCGCTGTGGCACCCGCATCCGGAAAGGCATCGGAATTCAGGATGTAGTAATAGTCCGGCGCGCGCCCGTCACTAAGCTGCATCTTCAGGCCGATGTTGTTGCCAGCCCCGAAACCACCGTTCACCGGCGATGGCACAACACGCACCAATCCACCTTCGCCCCAGCCACGCGCGGCGACCTGCTCGGCCAGCATTTCATAAGATCCATCGCCGGAAGCGTTGTCCACAATCACCAGCTCTCCGCCCAGAGCATGCAGATCAGCCAGCGCGGCTTCGGCTGCGCGCAGGGTCATCGCGGGCGTGCGAAAGTTCAGCAAGATGCATAAGATAGCAGGTCGGGTCATCAGATTACTCAGCCGCCGTTGCTTGGCGTGGCCGGCCATCAGCCAGCGCATCGCGGATAACTTCGCGCAACTCAGCGGCCATGACCACGACGTTGGGCGACAGAACCATGCTGTCATGATCCCCCGGCACTTCGATCACCTGCACCTGCGGCGCGTAGCGCGTCCAGTCATTATCGGCAAAGACATACTCCCGCTCAGCGCTGACCCAATTGCCACCGCTGACCTTGTACTTGCGATCCAGAACCGGACGCAAAAGCGTCATCGGCCCGTCCCACTGCGGTGTCTGGTAATGCGCCACAGCACGCAAGAAGGCGGCTTCGATCTTGGTGTTATTGAATTGCGCCGCTTGCGCTTGCTCGGTCTTACCCGCTCGCTTTGCCTTTTCCCAAGCAATCCGGTTCTGCGCCCACTCCAGCAGGTAACGCGGCCCTTTGCTGCGCAATTCGGCCAACTTTATCAGAGCTTTGTCCGGTTTGCTCAGGCTGGGCCGCACTGGCAATGGCGTATCAAGCAGCGCAAGCACGGCCACGTCTTCGCCCGCCGCGCGCAACTGGCGCGCCATCTCATAGGCCGTGATGCCACCACCAGAGAAGCCGGAAAGCAGATACGGCCCTTGCGCCTGCACCTGCCGGATTTCGGCTATATAGTGTGCGGCTGCTTCTTCCATGGTTTCATGCGGGGCGCTGTCACCGATCAGGCCGCGCGCCTGTAGACCATAAACTGCGCGTTCATCGGCAAACTGCAGCGCCAAATGGCGCAGGTTCAATACATTACCAAACATACCGGCTACCACGAACAGCGGCGCGGCCTTGGTCGGTGCCACACCGTTGAGGGGTACAAGATGGACAAATCGCGGTTTGACCGCCTCCACATCGGGGCTATCGGCGGCGCCAACTTCGCCGGTCTGGGCAGTGATACGCGCGGCGATCTGGGCAATTGTCGGGGCCTCGAACAGGACCGAGATCGGGAACTCAACTCCGAACTCGCGCTTGACGTTGGCAAACAGGCGCACCGCGATCAGCGAATGGCCGCCAAGATCGAAAAAGCTGTCTTCTGTACCAACCGGAGATACCCCCAGCAGCGTGGACCACATCTGTGCCAGGGCGGTCTCGATACGGCCTTCAGGCGCGACAAAACCCTCCAGATCACTTCGTTCAAAGCTTTGGCCTTCGGGCATGTCCCGCGGTGGCATGTCGGCCTGTGCGATAAGTGCCTGCAACGGTAGCGAAGAAACATAGACTTGTGGCACATTCAGCGCCAGTGCCTGCGCCAATGCCTCTGGCCCTTCCGAGGCTGTAATGCCTTGGGACACGACATAGGCCAGCCGCTCTTCCGCTTCGGACTGCGGGCGCGCCTCGGTCTGCGGGGTGCTATCAAAGCTCACTTCAGAGGCCGACAACGGCACGCTATGCGCTGCAAAGCCCCCCTTAAGCTGCGTCATGGCAAAATCACGCACCTCAACCAGAACCGAGCCGTCAGCATCGCAGATCGTCACATCGAAACGGACGTCCTCGGCACTTGAGGAACTCAGGCGGACCCAGCTGTAAATCTCGGACTGCAAAGGGGCATAGACCGAAATTTCGCCATAAGACATCGGCACCCAAAGGTCCGTACCATCATAGCCCGGCGCAAGTGCAATCGCCCAGCCTGTGGCAATATCCATCAAACCGGGGTGCAGCAGCTGCCCCGCCACCACGGGCGTCTCCAACGTCAACCGCGCAAGGCCTTCGCCTTTAGCCAGTTGCCGCGCGCGCAGAACCTGCCACTGCGGGCCAAAGCGCAGGTGCGCCTCTTGCAAAGAGGGCATATGCGCGCCGTCGGCCTCTTCCACCGCGCCCAAACGGGCCGAGATGCCTTCCAGATCAACAGGGGCTACGGTTGACCGTTCCAAACCGCTAAGCTGCGCTTCGGCATGCATCTGCCAGCCCGCACGGCCATCAAAAAGGCAATCGCTGCGCAGAGTTGCGCCATAACCTGCCGCTTGCGGTGCAACCGTGACACGCATATTGCGCGCCATGCCTTCCGGTGCCTCAAACGGGCGCAGGAAATACAGATCACGCAACGCAAACGGCAGGTTCAGACCCGCAGCGTTTGCGGCTTCGGCCAAAGCCTCTACCATACCGGTGCCGGGCATGACGGCTGTGCCGTCCGCCATACGGTGCTGGTCGAGCACCCAATCCGTATCAGCGCTCAACATGGTACTAAACCGGGTCTCGTTTTCCAGCGCCTCAACGGTGCCTAGCATCGGCAGATCAATGGTACGGGGTGGCAAGGTCTCGACCGGTGCGTGGCCCACAGCTTCGGCTGCCATACCTACGTCGGCCCAGACGCCCCAGTTGACAGCAACCACGCGGGTCTTGGCCCCTGCCCGCGATTTCGCGAAAGCATTGAGGTAGTCATTGGCCGCCACATAATCCACCTGCCCCGCCGCGCGCGTGGCCGTCGAGGTAGAGGCGAAAAGCACCATGAGATCGACGCTGCCATCGGGCAACAGTTGATCCAGCACCCGCAGGCCCTGAACCTTCGGCGCCAGAACAGCATCGACCTGCGCTTGCGTCTTACCAAGCAAAGGCGCGTCGTCCAGAACACCGGCTGCGTGGATCACGCCGTTAATCGGGCCGCGCGCGCGCAGCGCGTCAATCACCTTGCGCATTTGCGCCACGTTGATCACATCGGCGGCGGCTACGTCGACCGTGCCTCCCAGTGCCTCAAGCCGCTGTACCGCACGAATACGCCGCGCAGTGGCATCCCCTGCCGGCGTGCTTTGCAACAGCTTCGGCCAAGCGTCCCGTGCGGGTAAAGGCGTACGGCTGAGCAACACAACATGGGCGCTGTGCCTGGCCAGCAAGTCAGCGGCGATGGTTTGCCCGATGCCACCAAATCCGCCCGTAATCAGATAGGTGCCGCCCTTTTCGAAAGCGGGCGTCTGCGGTTGCGCCAACCGTTGTGGCCGCACCCCCTGAACAAAGCGGCGCGCGCCGCGCAACGCAACAACCGCATTGGCCGGCGTGGCCAACAGCTCTTCCAGCAACAAACCCGAGATCTCATCGGTACGCTCTGAGGGGCGCGCAAACCATCCCTTTGCGACCGGAGCCTCCGGCAGTTCGACATCCACGGTGGAGACCGTCAGTGAAGCAATTTCATGCGGCATCACACCAGCGGGGCCGCTGATCATGGCTTTTTCGGGATAGGGCAATCTTTCCCCTGCAACACGCGCAGCACCGTTGGTGAATACACTCAGGTGGGTTTGCGGCGCATCCTCACGTTCGGCCAAAGACTGGCCAAGCCATAGCAGACTATAAAAGCCGTGCTCCATCATCCGGTCATAGAAACTGCTGCCCGGGCGGTGCGCTTCGGTGCGTGTCACGCCCCAGAAATGCGCAATCCGTGTCGGGGTCTGCCTTTCAGACGAAAGGGCCGCAAGCAGCGCGTCATAGCCTTCTCTGCCCTGTTCAGGCGCAAGAGTGAAGCGCCCCTCGCCCAACTCCGCAAAGCTATCGCCGGCCTTAACCACGCTTACCCGCGCGCCAGAACTGCGGAGTTGATCAATGACGGGTGCTGCAATGCCGTCCTGATCGGCAAACACTAGCCAGGTTTCATCCGCGGCACCGACAAGCGCTGCGTTGATATCTGCATCTACGTCGGCGTATTGCGCGCGCCAGCTTGGGACTGCGCCCCATTCTGCCAGATCATCAATGCGTGTCATGGCAGGGGCAGCGATTGTAGCCGCCTGCTGACCCGGCTCTATGAAGTAGGGCGTGCGTTGGAATTGGTAGGTTGGCAGAACCACGCGGTTGCGGCGTGCCTCACCCCAGATCTGGTCCCAGTCCGCTTCAACACCGCAGGCCCAAAGCCTGCCAATAACACCCATGAAATACATGTCATCCGCGATCTGTTGATCCGGATGGCGCAGAGAGCTGAGCACTTGGGCCGGTTTCACAGCTGGACACATCTGCGCCAGCGAGGACAGCGCTTTGCCCGGTCCGACCTCAAGGAACACGCGGCCCTCATGCGCGCTCAGTGTCTCGATGCAATCAGCGAAATGGACGGTACGGCGCAACTGTTCGACCCAATAGTCGGGATCGGTGGCTTGCTCGGCGGTGATCTCACTGCCTGTCCGGTTTGACATGAACGGCATCTTGGGCGCTTGCAGATCAAGGCCTGCCAGAAACTTACGGTAATCGGCCAGAATAGGTTCCAACATCCGGCTGTGGGCAGCGATGTCGATGGCGATGCGCTGGCTCTCAACCTCATCCGCTGCCAACCGCTTTGCCAGCGCCTTAAGCGAAGCATCAGGGCCGGAAATCGCTGTCAGTTCAGGCCCGTTGACCGAGGCGACATCGAGATCGTCATCCAGATAGGGTTCAATCGCTTCCAGCGACAAAGGCACGCTGAGCATGCCGCCGGCAGGAACCGTATCAAACAACCGTCCGCGCAGCAGCACCAGATCAATCAGGTTCTCGAAGCTCATCACGTCTGCAAGACAGGCAGCAACGTTCTCCCCCATGGAGTGGCCCACCATGGCCGCAGGCTTCACGCCCCAGCTGATCCACAGCTGCGCCAGCGCATATTCCACGATGGCAATCAGCGGCAACTGAACGGAGGGTTTTTTCAGCGTCTCGGCAGCAGCCGCGCTGTCACCTTCCGGCAGCCAGAGCGCGCGGATGTCATAGTCAAGCTGCGGGCCAAGGTGATCGAGACCCCGGTCGATGGCTTCGGCAAAAACCGGCTCTGTCTCATAAAGATCGCGCGCCATGTCAGGGTATTGCGCCCCACCACCGGGGAACATGAAGACCACCTCTGGTGCAGCGCCCAAAACCTCGTGTGTAAATACGCGGCGGGTATCGCCCGCTTCCAGCAGGTCTGCTGCCTCGGCATGGGTTTCGGCCACAACAACGCGGCGCCGCTCAAACCCGCGGCGGCCGTTCTTGAGCGTATAGGCGACATCGGCAAGCTCTTGTTCGGGGTGCGCGCGCAAGTGTTTGGCCAAAGCAGCCCCATTCGCGTCCAGCGCTGCCTTGGACCGCGCCGAGATACACAGAACGTGGAACGGGAAATCGCTTTCTTCGGAAGGGGCACGCGCGGGTGCCTCCGCAAGAATCGCATGGGCATTTGTACCACCGACGCCCAGCGCATTGATCGCCGCATGACGCGGAGTGGCGCGTCGCGGCCACGGCGTCAGCGCGGCGTTTACAGAAAACGGGCTGCCGTCAAAACCGATGGCTGGATTGGGCGCTTCGTACCCGAGCGATGGCGGCATTGCCTCATGGTGCAGCGCAAGTGTGGCTTTGACCAACCCCGCGACACCAGCAGCGGTGTCCAGATGGCCGATGTTGGTTTTGACCGATCCGATACGCGCGTAATCCACTTTGTCAGTCTGCGCGCGGTACGCTTCCGTCAGCGCAGCCACCTCGATCGGGTCGCCCAGATAGGTGCCCGTGCCGTGGCATTCGATCAGCTCGATCTGGTCCGCAGGCACGCCCGAAGCACCGAGCGCCAGCTCGATTGCCGCCGCCTGCCCGTCCACCGAAGGCGCCAGATAGCCAGCTTTGGCCGCGCCATCGTTGTTGATCGCCGAGCCCTTGATCACTGCCCAGATATGATCCCCGTCCGTCTGCGCATCACTCAGACGCTTGAGCGCGACACACCCCGCCCCCGAGCCGAACACCGTGCCTTGGGCGCGGTGGTCAAAAGCGTGGCATTCACCATCCGGCGACAGGATTTCATTCTCTTTGAACACATAGCCGCGGCCCTGCGGCAGTTCGATCGTGACGCCCCCCGCCAACGCCATATCCACCTCACCGTTGCGCAGGGCAGCGGCCGCATAGTGGATGGCGACCAGCGATGTTGAGCAGGCGGTCTGGAGGTTAATCGAGGGGCCATTCAAATCAAACACGTGGCTCACGCGGGTAGACAGGAAATCCTTGTCGTTGCCCGTATGGCGCAGCAAAAACATGCCAACGTCGTCCACCAGATCGGGGTTCGAACAGATGTTAAAATAGAAATAACTGCCCATACCGCAGCCGGCATAGACACCAATAGGACCAGCGACATTTTCAGGCACATGCCCTGACTGCTCCATCGCCTCCCACGCAACTTCGAGGAATTTGCGGTGCTGAGGATCAAGGATAGACGCGTCTTTAGGTGAAAAGCCGAAAAAATCGGCGTCAAACGTTTCAAACCCTTTGAGGTCAGCAGCAGCACGTACGTAATTTTTGCGGGCAATGTTTTCAGGTGTTTCGCCAGCCGCAAGCAGTTCTTCTTCGCTCAGCTTACGGATCGAGGAGATACCACCGCGCAGATTGTCCCAAAAAGTAGATACAGTATCAGCGCCCGGCACGTTCACTGCCATGCCTACGATTGCGATATCCTCGCCGGCCGTTTCTATCTTGCGGCTGTGTTCAGTCATGCGGTCTTACCTTTTGGGCCATTTTCAACTGGGATACGTCCCAAAAAAATTACTAAAAAACGGACCACATTTACGGACGATGGCAGCGGCCCGAATGCGTTAATACTTATTGATATTGTCCATTTGATGGCATTTAGCCGATTTTCAATGCCCCCCTAACGGGGAGAGTAGCACAGGAAATCCCCGCCGAAAAATGCTGATTAATTCCGATTTGGAAACAATCAGAACTATTGGGCCGAGAATTGCCTATTTCATGAAATAACTCCTTTTCCGACAGGCCTATAGCAGGCTCCGTTGCGTTCGGGCGCGGTGGCGCGACATTACGGGTGTGCTGCGAAGTGCATGGCGCGGCTTGGCCGCCTGCCTTGGGCTCAGACGCTCTGCATACCCCAACACCGCCCCCGCTGTGAGCCACGTGAAAGGTGTTAGGGTGGCATTGAGCAACATATCCATCAGCGTGATCCCCAGCACCAAGGCCACTGCGCCGATATAAGGCGAAAGCACCGCGTTACGGTGGCGCAGGGCGTATCCCCCAAGCAGCAGCAAAGGCAAGGCAAGCAGGCCGAACTCTGCAATGTAGCCCAACCAGCCAAAGCTGCCGAAAACAATGATCCAACGACCGTCGGGAATGGTCAGGATTTCACCATCCTCGCTGTCGCGTACAAGGCTCCTGCCCCAGCCGCTCCAACCAAAAGCAGGCTTTTCGGCAGCTCGTTCCAGCAGCTGTGTCTCGTTGTTGAACCGGTAGCCAAGTGATTGCGCACGGTCGGGATTGAACTCCGCCACCTTCGCGACAATCGCATCTGTCGGAATGACGCCGATATTGCGCAACATCGGATAAGTGACCGCCACCAGTGCAAAGACGACCGACAGCCAAATCAACCAGCGACGCGGCGCGAAGTAGATAGCCGGCACCAAAAGCAGCCCATAGGCTATGGAAGCCGCGCTTTTGCAGGCGATCAGAAAAAGAACGAGGTAAATCGTCCAAAGAACACCCTTCCACCGCTCGACATTCGGTCTGGTGCGGGCCAGCGCTGCTGCCGCCATTGCACCCGTACACACAAAAACAGCAAGCCAAAGACCGTGCGGCAAGAACACAATGGGCCGGTAGCCGCCCGCGCGCATGGTCTGTTCAAAACTGTGCTGGAAGAACCCGTAGACCCAGACGTTCATCTGCGGAGAGACGCGGATTTCGATCAACGACGGCACCGAATAGGCGATGGCCCCCACCATCAACGCCAACAAGATCTCTCGCAAGCCATTGTCAGAGCTTAAAAACTGTCGCGCCACCAGAAAGGGAACAATGGTCAAGACCTGACCAATCAGGACCGAGCCGATATCGCGCAATGACTGTCCTGGAAGGGCATCCACCAAAAACAGGATCGGGTCCGCGTCGCTTAACACTTCGAAAAGGATCGGTTCGCTGTTGGTCAACACTGTCGGGATCGCCCCGAAAATGAACAGCGCTATCAGAACACGCGCCAATCGCCCTTCGGGCAGCAGATGAACCTTGTACTTCGTCGCGAAGACCAGAATGGCCAGCACGCTCAAATTCGGGATCGAGACCTTATCCATCGCGGGCACCAGCGGCAGGTTGAATTCTGCCAACGGAGGCAACAGCAGATACCCACCAAGGATGGACCAGATGGTCGCGCGCTCAACCGTCTGGGTGCGGAACAGCACAAGGCAGACCGCAGGCCAGATAAGCAGCATTAGATATGCAATTGCGTTGGGCATCATGCTCCTTGGCGCAGGACGTGTGGATATGGGGGTTGCAAATACACGCTAGGCAGGTCCATGTCATCACGCTACTTTACGCAGACAGTATCACAACCACGGCGGTCAACGCCAATAAACCACTGGGACGGAACGACATTTTGACACCAGCCGAAACCCCAAGCCGCGCAGATCTGTGGCAGCCCTGCACAGGTGCGCGATGAAATTTGGCACTGGCCGTTCTGCTGTTGAGGTCAATATCCCCAGCCGCCCTGCATTGTTTCAGGCCATACGCGAGAAATTTGCGTCCGGTGACGGATTCGCACTGGCCACGCTTAATCTCGATCACCTGACCAAACTGCCGACCGATGACGCCTTTGCCGAAGCTTACCATGCGCAAGACCTTGTTGTTGCTGACGGGCGTCCGGTGGTCTGGCTGTCACAACTGGCGCAACAACCGGTGGAACTGATGCCGGGGTCCGATCTGGTGATCCCGCTCAGCACGCTGGCCGCCGACATGCAGATGCCCGTAGCGCTGGTTGGCAGCTCTGATGCAGCATTGGCGGGCGCCAAGGCCGCATTGGAGCACCGCGTACCCGGTCTGAACATCGTCTTGACGCATGCGCCTGCCTACGGGTTTGACCCGTCAGGCACCGCAGCGGCCGAGATTTGCGATATGCTCAATTCTTCTGGTGCGCGGCTGTGTTTCATCGCTCTTGGCGCGCCCAAGCAAGAGCTTTTTGCGGCCTTTGCGCGTGCCCGCGCGCCAGCAGTCGGCTTTGCCTCAATCGGCGCTGGGCTGGACTTTTTGTCCGGCCATCAGGTGCGCGCCCCCAAATTCATGCGGGCGCTGGCGTTGGAATGGCTTTGGCGCGCCCTTCAAAGCCCGCAAAGAATGGTGCCGCGCTATGCCAAGTGCTTTGCAATACTACCCGGCCTAGCGCTGGATGCTTGGCGGCAAAGATAACTATTTGTACTCAATCAGCCGCTTTTGCCCGCCCGTAAGGCGGCGCCAATAATAGCCCAGCGCGCCCTGCGCTTCGGCAAACTTGCCCAACACGCTGAAAAACGCTGCGGCCAGCCCGTCACGCCGTGACAGTCGCAAGACCTGCGCGGGATAGACAAGTGCCGCCAACAGCCCCCATGGGCCCGCGACCACAGCAAACAAGACAACAACGAGCGGCACCAGAGCCCCCCAAAGCAGCGCGCGGCGTGTTTCTTTGACCCAGTGGCGTTCAGGCGCGGCACCATGCAGGGCGGCCCCTTCGGCAAAGGCGTGCCCTGCCCGCTTGGTTCGCTGCCACCACTGGCCAAACCGTGTGATCTGTGCGTCATGGGCTGTCATTTCTGCGTCCAGTCGCCAAATTTTCCATCCTGCGCGCCGCAAACGGACACATAGCTCCGGCTCCTCCCCCGCGATCAAATCATCGCGGTAACCGGCCACGGCCCGCAACGCCGCGACACGCATCAACGCATCGCCGCCGCAGGCCTTGGCTTCACCCACGGGCGTGTCCCATTCCGCGTCAATCAACGCGTTGTAGACAGAAACATCCGGATATATTTCCCGCCGCCGCCCGCAGACGATTGCCACGTCTGGATGCTCGGCCAGGAAAGCCGCGGCGCGGGAAACCCAACCACCCTGCACGACGCAGTCCCCGTCCAGAAATTGCACCAGCGCGATGTCCTGAGGTAGGGCCGCAAGCCCCGCATTCCGCGCCCGTGCGGCTGTGAACGGTTGCGTCATATCGAGGCTCACGACCTGAGCGCCGCGCGCCTGCGCCGCCGCCACCGATCCGTCGGTCGAGCCGCTATCGACATAGATCACCGGAGCCACCGCTTGCAGCGCGTCCAGACAGGCGATCAGCCGTGCCCCCTCGTTGCGGCCAATAACAATCGCGGCAATGCTCATAAGACAGAATCCGTCGTTAGGACGCATGAGTCCTCGTCACGGTCGCAGATCATCGTGAATGGTTGAGTGTTCATACTTGCGTCTTTACGCCAGCACCGCGCGCCGGTCCACTACTCGGCGCGGGCACGGTGCTCTTTCCAGCGTAGATAGGCATTTGCGCCCCATGTGGCGAAAGGTTGCGGCGGCAGTTTACGCGGTGCAGGCTCGGCAGAGAAATATGCCGCAATGTCCGAGCGATGGCCCAATACCGCTTCGGCTGCCGCGATACCAGTAAGCGTGCCGCGCGCAGTGCCAAGCCCGTTTTGCACGCCAGCCGCATACACGCCCTGATCAATCTCTCCCGTAACGGCGACGCCATTAAGGCTAAGACACAGGTGTCCCGCCCATTCATACTGCATAGCCATACCGGCAAGCTGAGGAAAGCGTGCGTCAAACTTCGACCGTTGCACTGCACTGGCCCGAGCTATATCACGGACTGTGGTCTGCATATCAGGGCGCAGCGTGGCACAGGTGCGGGTGATGATCCGGTGACCGCCCTGCGCGGTATCTATCCGCCGCACAGTCGTGCCCATCGGGTCTGAGGGCGTTATCCCCCAGCGCGATGCGCCACCAAGGGTGCGCAACTGCGCGGCATCCAGTTCAGGCGTCATAGATGCATAGAGGAAAACCTGCATCAACCGCCCCTTGGCGATGCCAAAGCTTTCGAGATGACCGTTCGTGGCAAGGATAATGCGGGGCGCGGTGATGTGCCCCTTGGCCGTGGTCAGGTGCCATGTGTCCCCTTGATGGGAAAATCCGGTGACGGCACTTTGGGTGAAAATTCGAACTCCCAACTGCGCCACCCCCACAGCCAACCCGCGAATATAGCCCGCAGGCTGCAACATCAGCGTCCCCGGCGTATACAGGCCCGACAGATAGTGGCGACTGCCGGTCAGCGCGTGCATCGCCTTGGCATCCAGATGCTCTGACCTCTCCCCCAGTTGCGCCAGATGCGCGGCGTAGCTGCGATTATGCGCGTCGGCAGTGGGGGACGCCGCCCCGTTCACCTTACCCGCAGGATCAGCAAACGCGCGGTTGATCGCGTATTCCTGCGTTGCTGAGCGTGCAAATTCGATAGCTCGGCGGTTCAACCCGATCAGCGCCGCCTCGTCTCCGCCGCCTGCGTAGTTATCCGAGGACAGATCATGCGGCAGGTCAATCATGAAACCGGAATTCCGCCCCGCTGACCCTTCGGCAATGTCGAGCGCATCCAGAACAATGACCCTTAGCGTTGGATCAAGCTGGTGCAGGCGACGCGCCGCAGACAGGCCCGCAAAGCCTGCACCGACGATGACCACATCCGCGGTTTGCGCCCCTTCAAGCGAGGGATAGGCAGCACCCTGCCCCAGAATCTCGGCCCAAGCAGCAGGTGAGGCAAAGTGTGGCGTGCGCCTGGCAGTGTAGCGCATCGGCTTAGTCCACCGCCTCGTCTGTATCGTCTGTCAGGTCCAGCCAGATGGTTTTTAGCTGGGTGTACTGATCGTGGGCCTGTATCCCGTTATCGCGCCCCCCAAAACCGGATTGCTTGTAGCCGCCAAACGGCGTGCTGATATCCCCTTCGCCGTAGCTATTAACCGTCACCGTTCCGGCCCGCAGCATCCGCGCCCCGCGCAATGCACGCTTGGCATTAGCGGTAAATAAGCTGGCGCACAGGCCGTAGTCGGTATCGTTGGCCACGGATATGGCTTCGTCCAATGACGAGACCTCAACCACACTCAGCACGGGGCCGAATATTTCCTCCCGCGCCATGCGGTGCGCATTTGACGGAACCTCAATCATTGTCGCCTCAACAAAAACGCCGTCTTTGGTCCCGCCGCCAACGCGCGCGGTCGGCGCATCCTTGAGATAGCCCGCGACCTTATCGAAATGCGCCTTGGAGACCATCGCCCCCAATCGCGTCTCGGGGTTCAGAGGATCGCCCAGCGGCCATTCGCGCATGTGCGCCTCGATCCGGTCCAGCAATGCCGCCTTCACTTCGCGGTGCACGACCAGACGGGAGATGGCCGAGCAGTTCTCACCCATGTTCCACAGCGCACCAGCCGCGATATGGGCCGCAACACGGTCGAGGTTCTCGGCGTCTTCCATGACGATGCAAGGATTCTTGCCGCCCATCTCAAGCACGATCTCTTTGGCATTGCTTTCCCCCGCATAACTCAGGAACCGCTTGCCTGTGGCTGTCGAGCCGGTGAAGCTGACCATATCCACGTCCATGTGACGCCCCAACGGCTCGCCCACCTCTGGCCCTGAGCCTGGCACAACACTCAACACCCCGCGCGGCACGCCCGCTTCATGCGCCAGCTCAGCCACCCGCAGGGCGGTCAGCGATGTCTCTTCCGCAGGCTTCACAACCACCGAACAACCCGCCGCCAAGGCAGGCCCGATTTTCCACGCAAGCATCAACAGCGGGAAATTCCATGGCAGCACCAATCCCACCACGCCGATGGGTTCACGCACCACCATCGCGATGTGGTCGTCTGAAGCCGGAGCAACCTGATCATACATCTTATCAATGGCTTCCGCGTGCCACTTGATGCAATGGATTACCTCGGGGATATCCACCGTCTCACAGTCGTAAATGGTTTTGCCGCTATCGAGGCTCTCCATCACGGCCAGTTCGCGCGCATTACGGGTCAACAGCTTTGCAAACCGGATGAGCACGTCTTTTCGCGCAGATGGATGCATCCGCGCCCAGCGGCCATCCTCAAATGCCTCACGCGCTTTGGACACCGCAAAATCCACATCTTCGGCACCGCATGCTGCGACTTGTGCCAATTCCACGCCAGTGGCGGGGTTCAGCGTCGCAAAGGTCTTGCCTGAGGCAGCGGGGCGATAACCGCCGGCCACAAAGGCTTGGGTTGCGAATGCCATGTCAGCAGCTAAAGCGCCGTATTCTTCCCGAGTGAGCAATCCCATTATGCTGTCTCCTTCACAATTGCGGCCACGGTGGTTTTGAGCACGCGCACAACCTGCTCCAATTCCCGTTTGTCATCCTTGTTCAACGGCTTCAGTGGCGGCATCATTCCCCCTGTATCAATACCAGCCATGGTCACGCCGTGCTTGACGCAAGCGACGAATTTGCCGCCCTGCTCCAACACCCGCATGAGCGGCATCATCGCAGACATGATCCTGCGGCCTTTGTCGAAGTTACCCTCAACAGCGCAGGCCTGATAAAGTGCGACATGCTCTTCCGGCAGGAAGTTGCTGCCGGCACAGACCCATGATCGCGCGCCCCACGCAAAGAATTCGAGCGCCTGATCGTCCATGCCGCAAGACATCTGAATATGCGGATAGTCCCGTGCCAACAGGTGCACACGGTTGATATCGCCGGAGCTTTCCTTGATCGCACAGATATTGCGCGAACGGCCCACTCGATCGAGGAACTCTTCCCCCATGTTCACGCCCATCCGGCCGGGATAGTTATACAACATTACAGGCAGGTTCGCGGCCCGGTCGATTGCCAGCGCGTTGAGCGCATTCTCACGCTCCGTCGGGACCGCATAGGGTGGTGTGCCAAGCAGGATCGCGTCGGCCCCTACCTCCCGCGCGCCGGTTGCCAATGCAATGCTGTCAGGCGTGCGCATGGTGCCTGTGCCCACGATCAACGGCAGACGCCCCTTAAGGCGGTCCTTGGTGAATTCCGCCAGAACCAACCGCTCGTCCACCGTTTGGGCATAGTTTTCACCGGTTGAGCCGCCGGAAATCAGGCCATGGACCCCAGCAGCAATCAAATGCTCAATCTGGTCGGCCAAAGCATCCATGTTAAAGCTACCATCAGGCAGTAACGGCGTGACGAGCGGGGTATAAATCCCCTCGAATTTGAAGATCGGTGTCATAAGCTCCTCACTGATGGAATGGGTTCGCCAAGGCGCTGGGACAGCGGGTTTGGCATCACGAATTGGGCAATGCGGTGACGCGAGAGCGCCCAGTGATCCTCAGCCAACGACGCGGCTGCGTCCGCATCGCGCGCCTCGATTGCCGCGATCATGGCGTCATGCTGGTCCGCTGCCAAACCGGGCTCCTCGCGCTGATCCTCGCCATAGAACGTCATGGAGATACGGGCGTGATCAATCAGCAGCCGGTTAAAGCTGGGCCGCAGGTAAATGTTGGCAGCCATATCGCCGGTGATAGCGTGAAAGCGATTGTTGGCGAGCGCCCGTGCGGCCACATCTCCACCGATCAGTGCGGCGCGAAACGCTTTCTGGGCCTGCTTCAATTCGGATATCTGGGAAGGTTGTGCATGTGTCGCAGCAAGGCGCAGCACCGCGCCATAGATCATGGGTGCCGCGAGAAAGAAATCACGCAGTGTGGTATGGCCCAATTCGGACACACGCGCCCCGCGGTTCGGCGTCAGCTCGACATAGCCTTCGCCCGCCAGCTCGCGCAACGCTTCACGCAGTGGCGTGCGTGATAGGCCAAACTCTTCTGACAGGATCACCTCATCCAGATCAGCCCCCGGCGGCACCGCTTGGGTCAGAACGCGTGCACGCAAAGCAGCTAAGAATGTCGCTTTGCGGGTTCGGGCCGTATCCGCCATTGATGTTACTCCTGAAATAGTCTTTTTAGGCAGTAAATATCAAATCATACAATTTGTATACAATAAATCTTTGCGCCTAGCTTTCTTTGGTCCCACGGCCTTTGGGAGGTGTCGCACAGTTGGCCGTTTCGCGCAGTTCGGGTGAGTAGAAAGTCTGGCGTGCGCGACCTTCGTTTTTTGAGGCATAGAGAGCGATGTCTGCGTCTTCCATCACTGTCTCACGGGTGGCGCTATTACTGCTCTGAATCCAGACGGTGCCGATGCTTGCCGATATTTCGCAAATCTGATCGTTAAACGGTATGGGAGCTTCGATCCGGTCGATGATGCGGCGGCCGATACGCTCCAGAACATTGATATCGCCCACCTCGGGCAAAAGTACGGTAAACTCATCACCTCCCACGCGCGCAACAGTGTCCGTGACCCGTGTCTCTTCCATCATGGCTTTTGCTACCACCTGCAACACGTGATCGCCCGCCGCGTGCCCCAGCGTGTCATTGACAGCTTTGAAGTAATCGAGATCAATGTGCATCACGGCAAATCCGACATTTGCAGCCAGCAAACGCTCCAGCACCTGATCAAGTTCGCGCCGGTTCTTCAGGCCGGTCAACGTATCCGTATAGGCCTGCTCCTCTGCGGCGATTTTCGCCCCCTGCAGGCGCAGGTTCAGCTTTCGCGACGCTTCCATAGCCGCTGATTTTGCCTCAACCAGATAAAGCATTTCGATAGCCAGATCGGTCGCCGCGAAGTCAGCGTTGGTGAGAGCATAATCACGCACCCCGTCCAGAATGGAGATCCCGAATGAAAGATTCACGATCGCGGTCCCGGCACTGTCACAAACAAGAACCCCCTTAAGACGTGCAGGCGGGTCACCCTTCATCTCGAGATGCAACTTGATATGGCGCGTTTGCCAAAGCTGGTCGAGGGTGACGATACCTCTGGGTCGCATAACCTCGAAGATTTCAAGGAATGAACACCCCTCCATCGCCATGTCAGGCCGCAGCTTTTGCGTCGTTGGGCCAACGTGCGTTATGATGCCTTGCGCGTCCAGCGTCAGGTGCATCGGGCAAAGTACATCCAGAACCATAGGGTCAAACACATGTTTCACGATGCCCGCGCCCCTAAATCAAACACACGTCCATCGGAGAAGTCGGATTCGATCAACTGGATTTGCACAGTTTCCCGGCCCGTCTCGCATTGCTCAAGATCCAGCACGGCCAACGCACCATAGTCATCTGCCATCACCCGCAACACCCCCATCATCAAATGCCCAAAGCCGGGGATGGGGCTGTCACATATGAGACTGTAACGCCCTCCCTCGTGGCCATGCAATTCAATCGCCGGCAGTTCAAGATCAGAAACCGCCATACGCGCCCGGTCCGGCAAATCATCCAAAGAATGCAGAAAATCCTCGAAATTCATGCCACCAAAACGCAATAGCCGACGGACAGCCTCCGTATTGGGGTGCGTGACCAAATAGGTGCCAATGTCTTCCATCACCTCGTCCCGCGACCGGCGCAGCACCAGAGCCATGGCGTCCAGCACAGCGGGCGTGATCGAATCATCATAGCAAAGCATAGGCTCGAACGACGGAGGCGAAACGCCAGCGCGCGCTGCCACTTGCAACCACGCCCGTTCGCCGTAGCCGTCGCGCATGAAACTTTGGAAGCTATGGTTGATAAGCCCGTGCATAATGGCCTCTTGTTGCTACATCCGCCATGATGACCCGCGGGTGTTAACAATCGACTAATGCAAACTCGGCTTGTGAAGTGGTGGTTAAAAGTCTGTTGGCGCACCACCCTCGGATTTGCGCCGCGCCACAAAGGCGGCAAGCTCTTCTCGGATGGCCACATCCATCGGCGGTTCTTCGAACGAGCCAACGATCTCCTTGAACATGTGATGTGCGCGCTCTTGCGTCCAGATACCGCCCGCAACCTCCCAGCCTTCGTAATTGGTCCAATCGCTGAGGAACGGCTGGTAGAAGGCGGTAGTATAGCGATCCTGCGTGTGCTGGATGCCAAAAAAGTGGCCCTGATTGCCAACCGATTTGATCGCGTCGAGCGCAATCTCATCCGGTCCTGTGGCGCAGATAGAGGGGTCCATATAGCGCTGGATTTGTTGTAAAATCTCGCAATCCATGATGAATTTCTCAGGGCTGGCGATCAGCCCGCCTTCAAGCCAGCCAGCCGCATGATATACCATATTGGTACCAGACTGCACCGCAGCCCACAGGCTGTTAGACGTCTCCCACATGGCCTGCCCGTCCGGCACGTTGGCCGCACAGACACCGGATGAGCGCATCGGCAACCCGTAAAAGCGGCAAAGCTGGCCTGTCATCTGGGTGGCGCGCATATATTCCGGCGTGCCAAAGGCCGGCGCGCCTGTCTTCATATCTACGTTAGAAGTGAACGTGCCAATCGCCACGCTCGCCCCCGGCCGGATGATCTGTGCCAGAACAACTGCGATCAGGGCCTCGGCCAGCGATTGCGCCACGGCGCCCGACATGGTGACAGGTGCCATCGCCCCAGCCAGAGTAAACGGCGTGACCACCAACCCCTGATTTCGCCGTGCAATGCGCATCCAGCCATCCAGCATCGGGATGTCATGCTTAAGCGGCGATGTGGAGTTGATGTTGGTGTACATCTTCGGACTGGCCTCGAACTCCTCGTCCGTCCAGCCACCCGAAATCCGCACCATCTCCATCACATCCTCAACGCGCTCCTTGCCAAGGCTGTAGGCGTGCATCGCTTTGTCGGTCAGCGTCAGCTTGTCATAGAGCACATCGAGATGGCGCACACTTGCGTGGATATCTACAGGCTCCACCGGATAGCCGCCGGCAAAGTGGATACAGTTGAAATATTGGGTGAGTTTCAGCAGATCGCGGCACTGCTCGCGGGTACCCGGAACTTTACGACCCAGCGCCATGTCCCAGTAGTTCGGCGGTGAAGAGACGTTTCCGAACACCAAGTTCTTGCCACCTATGGTAATGGCGCGATCTGGGTTGCGGGGGGTTAGGGTGAACTCGGCCGGTGCCATGGCGACGTATTCCATCACCATCTCGCGGCCCATACGCACGTTCTCTCCGTCAATTGTACAGCCTGCTGTACGCAAGATCTCCAGCGCCTCATGGTTCAGGATTTCAATCCCGATTTCCTCAAGGATACGCATCGCACCGTCATGGATGGCGGCCACGCCTTCAGGGCTCAGTGGCTCGGTCGGACGGTCGATGTTGATGGGCGGGTTCCACGGCATTTGCTCAATGACCGAAGTCCCACGGCGCGTCTTTGCACCCGCGCGACCACCCCCGCGGGTTCTGCGTTTAGGCTCATCGGTCATTGCAGTCTCCTGTGCTGTCTCACACCAGAAGGCCCCAAGTCCGTCAACGCGGCCTATCCGTTCACGACAGCTTTGGTCGTTTTTGACGTCTCACTGCGCAGCCTGCTCCGTCAGCCAAGCCGGAATTTCACCGATATCGCGCAATACGATATTGGCATGCGGTGCCAGATCCTGCGCTGAGGCAGCCCCCGTCAGCACACCGATGGTGCGCATGCCAGCCGCGCGGCCAGCCTCCAGATCATGTGTGCTGTCCCCCACCATCACGATCTGCTCGGGCGGAAGGTTCACAGCCCGCGCAAAGCCAAGCAACTGACCCGGGGCAGGTTTGCCGCCAAAACCACTGTCATAGCCTGCGATAAAGTCGAACAGGTCCGTAACCCCCACCGATGCCAGATGCGCGCGCGCAGGTCCTTCACTGTCGTTCGTCGCCAAACCAAGCGCCAGACCTTGCGCACGAAACGCCTCTAGCAATGGTCGCAGTGGCACAGCGGGTTGTTGCGGCGCACGAGCCGCCTCTTCGTTGATCATATCCAGAATGCCTTCGGGCGACAGATCGCTGAAGTGCGGCGCAAGGGCCAGCGTCACCTCACCCGGCGTGCCTGCAATGACCAGACTGTCGCGGGCGAACTTACCTGCTGACAAATCGAAACCAATCGCTGTCCCGATAGATGCCGCACGGGTTTCGTCCCCTTTGGCTGCGCGGCGAAGAAAAGCCTTTGCCCAAGCCTCCCACGTGGCTGCAAAGTCGAACAACGTGCCATCTTTGTCAAAGCACAACCCTTTCACAGGGATCGTTTTTCCGCTCATGTCCAATGTATCTGCTCCCCGCCCGGCAGGCTCTGACGCGCTTGGGCCAATTGCTCATAAGGTAGTAGCTGCGCATCACAGCATGCAATGACCCAAGCGTCATCCATCAGGATAAAGTCCAACACCGAGCTCAGGAACTCGGGATCTTGCGCGGCGCTGCGCATATCCCCTTCCGACACGCCGGAAGATCCTAAAAACACAGGCAATAGTTCCTCATTTGCGACCAACCATCCAAGCGATTGGAGGGCGATCGTTTCGGCGGTATTCCGCGTAAAGCTCATAGGGACGGTTCCACTTGAATCAAAAATCTCAACGCTTTGTTAACTTATTACTCACAAAACTACAGCCAACGGGGCACGGGTTTTGGAAGGATCGAAAGTGCAGGGTAAAATCCTTATCATCGACGGTATTTCAACCAACCGTATCGTGCTCAAGGTTAAACTGACAGCCGCATTCTATGATGTTCTTCAGGCGGGCACGATGGCTGAGGCACTGGATATGATACGTGCGGAAAGGCCTGATATTGTCGTGGCTGCGCGGGATCTACCCGACGGATCGGCCGCGCAGCTTTGCACAATCCTACGCAGCGTCGCGCAAACAGAATCTTTACCCGTGCTTGTTATCGCGTGCGCCTCGGACAAGGCAGAGCGTTTGCGCATCCTGCGTGCAGGTGCCTTTGACGTTATGAACAAGCCGGTCAACGAAACCCTGTTGCTGGGCCGTGTCCGCAATATGATCCGCGTGCAGAACAGGCTGGCAGAATGGCAGATGCGTGATGATACAAGCTGCGCACTGGGCTTGGCAGAGGCCCCGTCAGAATTTGTGGCCCCAGGAAAGATGTTTTTGGTCGGGCCCGACGCCGCCCCGCTGCAAGGCTGGACGCGGCAACTGCTGCCGCAATTAAGGGCGGGCTATAAGGTGGTAGTGCTGGACGATGCAATGGCACGGCTGCATGCAGGCACCGCGCCCGACGCAGTCATCATTTCCCTGCCCGAAGCTGCCGATCAGATAGATGAGAGTTTTCGGTTGATTTCAGCCCTACGCGCCAGCACCCACACCCGTGACGTTGCCTTGCTGGTTGTGCAGAATGCACCCGATCCTTTGCGTGCGACCTCTGCGTTGGACATGGGCGCTGATGACGTCATGACCACAGGCTTCGAGCCCGAGGAACTTGCCCAGCGCATGCAAATTTTGATGAGCCGCAAGCGGCGGGTGGCGCAAATGTTGCAAAGCGTACGAACTGGTTTGCGTGAGGTGGTCAACGATCCGCTCACTGGCCTTTATAATCGCCGCTACGCCATGCCGTATCTCAAACGCCTGATTGAACGCAGTGCCGGCAACCGCACCCCCTTTGCGGTGATCATTGGCGATATGGATTATTTCAAGCGCATCAATGATCAATACGGCCACGCATCCGGAGACGCTGTGCTGGTTGAGGCGGCCAAACGTTTGCGTCATGCGGTGCGCGGCACCGATGTGGTAGCCCGCATTGGCGGAGAAGAATTCCTGATCGCGATGCCTGCCACCTGCGTAAACGCGGCGCATGACATTGCCGCGCGTATCTGCACCACAATCAGCGGCACACCTTTTGCGATTCCCGGCGCGCCAAAGCCGGTATCGGCAACAATCAGCCTCGGTTTGGCTTTGGGGCAGGACAACGCCCAGACAAATGCCCGCGCACCTGAAAGAGTGGACGCGCTGCTCGACCGTGCAGACAAGGCGCTTTATGGCGCGAAGCTACAGGGGCGCAACCGTTTCAGCCTTAGCAGCCCGGAATCGCGCCCCGCCGCATGAATCTGCGGTGATCCTCTGCAAGCAACAATGCGATTAGAAAATCAGCGATGCTTCTTCGGGGGACGTTTATCCATCAGGTGTTGCAGCCGGTCGGCATAGGAATTGCGCTCTGCCACCGTCATTGAAGTCACGTAATCCAGCCAAACTGCGGTTGCGGCGCCCTGACGGGCAAGGCCGGCATCGCGCTCAGACGCCAGCACGCGTGTGGCGGCAGACGCGTCAAAGGGATCTTGCCGAAGTACTGCGATCATGTCGCCGGTCTCCGTCCGTTTTGGCTCTGCGGCGCGCAGCTGTTGCCGCAGCGCGTGACGTGCTTCCCGCGGGAGCGCTTGCATGTATATCGCCCCGCCCCGCGCCACCCGCTCTTCACGGGGTTCGCCGCCCATGTGGCGCCAAGATGCCCCCACAACGGCAGCAGCAACCGCAAAGTTCACCGCCAGCGACAGGCCCAGCACAACAGGCATCCAGCGGCGTTTCTGTTTCACTTCAGCCATATCCTTAACCCTCTTCACTGTACCAACCGAACCCTGAGAGGTCCGCGAAATCGTCATCTGTTGCCTGCTCGGTCGCGCCAATCAGCACCAGCGGATCAAGCGTGTCCGCGGGAGGCGCAACGCCCAGCCAGAACCCTGCGACAGTTGCTGTCACCAGCCCGCCCAGCCCTGCGGGCCCGCCAATCGCATCAAGCAGCCTGCGCCAGATGGGCGCAGGTCGTTGTTGCGCCTGCGCATCGGCTTCGATACGCGCCAGCAAGGCGGCGGGCATCTGCGGTGGGGCCGCGCGGGCGACCTCGAAAACCGCCTCAAGATCAAAGCTGTCAGACTGTTTCATCATCATATCCCAATGCATCGCGCATGGCAGCCATATCAGCCGTAAGCGCGCGTTTGCCACGGGCGGTCAGGCTTTCTACGGCCTCAACGCCCACGTCCAGTATCTCGGCGATTTCGGGGTTCGCCAACCCTTCGATGTGGCGCAACACCACAGCCTGCCGCTGTCTTTCGGGCAAGCGTAGCAAAGCGGCCTGAAGCGCGTCATGTCGCGCACCGTCTTGCAGTCTGGCCTCAACACCCGGCGACGGATCGGCAGGGGCGTCGATCTCGTCCAGTGTTTCGGTTCGGCGCTGTCTTAGTCTGTCAGTACACAGGTTGGCCACCACACGGTAAAGCCAGGTCGCTGCCTGTGCACGCCCTTCATCCCAGTCAGCGGCTTGCTTCCAAAGCCTCAGCATGGCTTCTTGCGTCACGTCTTCTGCCTCGGCCCCGTCCCCCAGCACCCGATAAGCATGCGCATAGGCACGCGGTGACAAGCGGGCAGAAAGCAATCTTGCAGCCGCGCCATCACCAGCAGCATAGCGCGCCAAAAGGGCGGCATCCGCATCGCGCGCGGCAGTATGGTCCTGAGTATCTTTCAATGGCTCTTTCCGCTGTCCGCCCGGCCCATTGCATAAAATAGGCCGGGCAGTGTTAAGCTAAAGCTTAGTCTGCGTCGCGCTTCATCTTGTGTTTGCCATGACCGCGCGCCTTTGCAAACTCCTCAAGGCTCAAACCGCCGCTCTTGTCGGTGTCGAGCTTTGTGACCATTTCGGCTGGATCGCGACGGCCGTGCATCTCTTCCATGGAGATGTCGCCACTTTTGTCAGCGTCCATCCGTTCGAAATGCTTCGCGGCGCGTTTGTCACGTTTGCCGTCTTTGTTTTTCACCTTGGAGAGCTCTTCATCGCTCAGCGTGCCATCGCCATCTGCGTCAAAACGTTTGAGCATGTGGTCCTTGTGGCGCTCTTGCATGCTGGCGCTGATTTCCTCGGCGGACAACGCACCGTTACCGTCAGTATCCGCGGCCTTGAACCGTGTCGCAGCATGCGCTTGCAGCTCGTCTACGGTGACCTGACCATCGCTGTTGACGTCAATCTGGCCAAAACGCTCTTGCATGCGGACTTCGCCGCCGCCGTCACGTGCCTGAGCGGATGTCGCGACAAGACCTGCTACGATTGCCATTGCGGTGAATGTTTCTTTAAACATGGTGTACTCCGTTTTTATCTCCTGCAACGGTCATTCTCGCCGTGCAGTTGGTATTAGTACGCGGGCCCATCGCGGTTCCGTCGCAAAAAATCTTAAAAAGTTCTGCGCGCGGCAGTTGAGACAAATCGCCACCTTTCATTTTATGCACACTTGGCCCATTTAGAAATCAACAGACTTAGCAGGATACAGTCATGCCGAATTCAGCCGCGCAGCCAGCCATTGCCACTCAGGCTCAAGACACCACAGATGAGCGGCCACGCATGCCTGCCATCTTACGTGGCTGGCGCAGGAAGTGCCCGAATTGCGGCGCGGGTCCCCTACTATACGGCTATCTTAAGGTGCATGACCATTGCACCGTCTGTGAGCAGGAATTCAACCATCACCGCGCAGATGACGGCCCTGCCTACCTGACCATTCTGATTGTCGGGCATCTGATGGCGCCGCTACTGCACATCGTCTTTGTACAGTTCCGGCCAGAACCTATTGTGCTGTTTACGCTTTTTGCAGTTGGCACGGTCGGATTGTCGCTTTACCTTCTTCCTAGATTGAAGGGAGCCTTGATAGGTTTCCAATGGGCCAAGGAAATGGGCGGCTTTGCACGCGGCACCTGACCGGCCCCGCGACAGCATGAGGGCCTATGAGCATTGATAAAACTGCGATCCGCAACGCGGCAACGGTAATCGTGATCCGTGACCGGATGACGACGCCTTCCATCTTGATGGGCCAGCGCGGATCAAAAGCGGCCTTTATGCCAAACAAGTTTGTCTTCCCCGGCGGGGCTGTAGATGCGGCAGACGCCCATGTGCCGCTTGGCTCATCCTTGCCTGCGCAATGCGCAGCAAGGATCGCCGAAGACGCAGATCCAGCCCTTGCCCGCGCCATTCCCGTCGCCGCCATTCGTGAGCTTTGGGAAGAGACCGGCCTGATCCTGGGGACCAAGGGAACGTGGCCAGATGAAATCCCTGCTGACTGGGAAACTTTCGCAGCCAGTGGCCACCTGCCCCACGCCGAGCCATTGCAGTTTGTTTTTCGCGCCCTGACCCCTCCCGGTCGGCCACGCCGCTTTGATGCACGGTTCTTCTTGGTTGATGTGGATGCGATCGCCAGTGATCCGGACAACTTCGACAACGCCTGCGACGAGCTTTCGCACCTGCAATGGGTGCCTCTGACCGAAGCCCGCAGCTTTGACATGCCCTTCATCACCGAGGTCGTGCTGGCCGAGGTAGAAGCGCGGGCACGGGAACTGGAGCCACCTGCCTCTGTCCCCTATTTCAAGAACAACGATGAAGAGAGCCTGTTCCTACGGATGCGTGGCCACAACACACCCTACAACGGGCAGGGCTAGATCGCGAGGATCAGCAGCAGGATCGACGCCACCAGAATGGCGATCCCGCAGGCTTCCCTTGCGGTGATTTTTTCACGGAAGAACAGCGTAGACGCCAGCACGCTAAGGATCAGCTCGACCTGCCCCAACGCTTTGACATAGGCTGCGTTTTGCAGCGTGAAGGCGATGAACCAGCACAGCGAGCCGCCCATCGAGGTCAGCCCAATCCACAGCGCCACGCGCCGGGCACGCCAGACGCGCACCATCTCTCCGCTTTCGCGGAAATACAGCCAAACGGCCATGATAAGCGTTTGCATGATTACCACCGCCATCAGGGTCACACCGGCGCGCAGCAGCGGATCATCAGCTGCCAGCGCCAGTGTCGCTCCGCGATAGCTGACGGCTGAAAACGCAAACAAGATACCCGAGGCAATGCCCAGCCCCGCCGCGCGATTGCGCAGGTCAGACAGGTGAAAGCCAGTCGCTTCTTTGCCACCCGACAGCAGTAGTAAGCCCACCAAACCCAGCGCGATAGCTGCAAAGCCGCCCCAGCTCACCAACTCTCCCAGTAGCACCAACCCGACCAATACGGTCTGGATCACTTCGGTTTTCTTGAACGTAATCCCCACGGCAAAGTTGCGCTCCTTGAACAACGCAACAACACAGACCGTGGCAAGGATTTGCGTCATGCCACCCAGCAAGCCAAATCCCCAGAAACGCGCGCCAAGCTCAGGCAGGCTTGCCTGTGTCATATTCATGTATATCGCCAGCAAGGCGGCGATGAACGGTGCCGAATAGATGAAGCGCGAAAAAGTTGCCCCTGCGGGCGAAAGCGTGGCCGTGGCCAAAACCTTTTGCAGCATAAAGCGCACTGTCTGGAAAGCAGCGGCAAGCAGGGTAACGATGATCCAGAGGTCAGGCATGTTCATGCCGCTCTCCTGCATCAATCCGCGTCTGTATGCCAGAGAGGATGTGCAACGGGGTCTTTGGTCTTCCACAGATAGCGCCGGAAAATGGCACCGTAGGACGGATAGATATAGCCGTGATTGCGGGCCACGAACCGGTCGCGGCGCTTAAGATAAAGCGGCCAAAGCTCGTACCATGCCGCCTTGGGGTGCATATGGTGCACCACGTGAAGGTTGTTGTTGAGAAACAGAAACCCCAACAGACCACGATCCTCGATGATCACGGTCCGCCCCGAGACCCGCACGTCTGCCTGATGCTCCAGAAATGTCCGGATTTTCAGGACCGACAATGCGCCATAGCACGCAGCAAGGTAGAGCCAGATGCTCAGATCAGACAACATGACTGCCCAGATGCTCAGGACAGCGCCCGGAATATGCAGCAGCCAATCTGTCACAATTTCCCGCTGACCCGATCGCGCCTGAGCTATATCCTTGCGAATGAATGCCACCATACCAATCGCAGGGCCCAATGTAATACGGCCAGCCAGTGTATTGTTGATCCACAACAGGCCACGTTGCCAGCGCGGCAGACGCCCCCAGACGTCCGGATCAAGATAATTGCTTTCGGGATCGTCGTAGGGATCGGTCAGTCTGGCATCACGGTGGTGGGCAAGATGTGTACGTTTGAACCGCAGATAAGGCACGAATAGTCCCGGCTGCCACAGGCCCAACAGCGTCTCGGCCCGCGCGGCCCCGAAAGGATGCCCGTGCAGGAATTCGTGACTAAGAGAGCTGTGCAGAGTAAGCGCGAGAACCAACAGCACGAAGGCAACCGCCCCCCATCCCGCAGGCAGCAATAGCGCAATCCCCCAAAGCCCTACGACACCTGCGAACAGCCCAAGCGTCGGCCAATCCCACTGCACCATTTTGCGCGGTTGCGGCGGGTAGGTCTTGCTGTGGTTCATACAGTGTCTGCGCCCTTGCTGTTGTTGATTGGCACAGCATAAAGCAAACGACGCATCAGCGCTGTCCCGAAAACGACACGCCCGCGGGATTAGAGTTTGGGGTCGGGGTTTTCGGTATGACCATCCACAGCGATCACTTGCCCCGATACCAGCCGTGCCGCATCGGAGCCCAAGAACACAGCCATATTGGCAATGTCCTCAGCCTCGACAAACCGGCGCATGGACGTACCCGAAGCGTAGCCGTCATAGACCTGATCGCGGGTCATCCCCTTGGCAGCAGCCTCCCGCGCCAGAACACCTTCCATGCGGTCCCCCTCGACCGAGCCCGGGCAGATCGCATTGGCGCGGACGCCGAAGGGGCCCAGTTCCATCACCAGAGTTTTCATCAAGCCGATGATCGCCCATTTCGCTGCCGCATAGGGCGCGCGGTTGGGGTAGCCGTAAAGACCCGCAGTCGATGAGGTGAGTATGATCGCCCCCTGCCCTGCGGCCTTCATGCGCGGCGCTACGTGTTTGGCCGCCAGAAACGCACCTTCAAGATTGACGCTGACACAGTCACGCCAGTCTTCCAGCGCGATGTCCTCGACCAGCGCCGTGGGGCCTGCGATACCGGCATTGGCGCAAAGCACGTCAATGTTGCCCATCTCGGCCATTACTTGCGCCATCGCGCTTTCGTCGACGGCATCTGCTTTGCGGGTTTGCCAGCCTTCCGGCAGGTTCGCCAAAGCATTTCCATCCACGTCTGTGACCCAGACCTCCATTCCCACTGCCGCGAAGGCCTCGCCCATGGCGCGACCAATGCCTGATGCTCCGGCGGTGATCAGCACACGCTTCATCTTGGGGCGCCGATGGCCCTTCCCAGACCTTCTGGCAGTGGCAATTCCGCATGACCCTGGGCGAACCGCACCAGCGCTGCTTCGATATGCGGCGCGGGGGGCGTCGGTTTGCGGGTATCGAGACTAACGTGCAGCAAGAAATGCTCGCCCGTGGCCAGCAAACGGTCACCTTCGGACATCTCATGCCACAGGTGCATCTTTTTGCCCTCGCCCATAACCACACGGGTGCGTATGGTTATGCGGGCGCCTGCGTGCACTTCATCCAAATGGCGAATGTGCGTCTCGGCGGTAAAGTAACTGCCGCCGGACGAGATATATTCTGCATCACACCCGATGATCGCCATGAACCGGTCCGTCGCATCCGCAAAGGCCTGCAAATAACGCGATTCCGTCATGTGGCCGTTATAGTCCGTCCAGTCGAGCGGCACCGTACGGTGGGCCGTTTCAACCAGTTGGTCCGCAGGCAGGTCCGCCGCCACAGCACCATGCACCGTGCCTTCGCGCATTTCACGTTCCTGCGCGTTCAGCAACGCACCGGCCCCCCAATCCTGCGCCTTCAGACCGCGCATCATGGCAACAAGGTTGTTGTCGCGGATGCGCTCAAGCTCGCGGATCGAGTGCATACCGGATTGCTCATCAGATTGGCCTGCGATCAGGTCCACCAGCTCATCGTTGAAGTCTGGCACATCCATCAGCTTGGTCCACGGCCATTTCAGCGCGGGGCCGAATTGTGCCATAAAGTGCTTCATGCCGGCCTCACCGCCCGCGACGCGGTAGGTCTCGAACAGACCCATCTGCGCCCAGCGGATGCCAAAGCCGTAGCGGATCGCGTTGTCGATTTCTTCCGTGGTGGCAATGCCGTCTTTGACCAGCCACAACGCCTCGCGCCACACTGCTTCAAGAAAGCGGTCGGCCACATGGGCGTCGATCTCTTTCTTCAGGTGCAACGGGTACATCCCGAGCGAGGAAATGATGCCCTTTGCAGTCTCGACAAGCGCGGGATCAGCGTCAGTCGTGACCAGCTCGATCAACGGCAGCAGGTAGACAGGGTTGAACGGGTGCGCGACCATGATCTGCGCGGCCCGCATGGCACCTTGCTGCAATTCTGATGGCTTGAAGCCGGAAGTGGACGAGCCGATCACCGCATCAGACGCACAAGCAGCCTGAATTTCCGCAAATGTCTTGTGCTTGATTTCCAACCGCTCCGGCACGCTTTCTTGTATCCAGGCAGCGCCGGATACGGCCTCCGCTATCGTGCCGTGAAAGCTCAGCATGCCTTCGTCAGGCAGCGCCAAATCCGTCAGACCCGGCAGAGAGCGCCGTGCATTAGCCATCACTTCGCTGATCTTGCGTTCCGCCTGTGGGTCAGGATCAAAGACCTGCACATCCCAGCCATTGAGTATAAAGCGCGCGGCCCATCCCCCGCCAATTACACCGCCACCAATAATCGCTGCTGTCTTGCTCATTTTACCACTTTCAATTGGCGGATATCATATCCGTTGAAATCAAGTATTTCGCCCGCCGCCTTGATCCGGTCCGCGCCACCCTTGGTGCTGCGGTCCACGATCCAGCCGAAATCACCAGTTTTATTACCCAGTACCGCCGTGCGGAACCCTTCGTCGACCCAAAGCACCCAGATGTCACGGGGTTGCCCATTCGGCATTTGCACGCGAAATTGGCCTTTGCCCTGACGTGTCAGCGGCAAGTCTTCGGAATAATCACCACAAACGCCCGCAGGATCACAAACGAACACCCCAAGCCGCATCACAGAGCCATTGGGCCCGTCAATGAAACGGAACGCCATGCGGCCAATATCGCGATCAAAGCCCGCCCGGACGTACCACACGCCCCCGAACTTTTTTTCGTCAAAGCGCGAGGTTACCCCGATCAACGCAGTTTGATCGCGGTAGATAGGCGCGACGGGCAGCGGCGTGGGCAGCTCTGCGGCGCAAGCGCCCAGCGCAACCAACGCAACGGCAAGAAGCCCTCGGATCACTTCGGCATCCGCTTTTGCAAACCCAGTTTTTCACGCACCTGCGCAGGCCCGATCAGCGAGGCCCCCATCGCCTCGATAATGCCGCGCGCACGGGTTACCAGTTCGTGGTTCTCCGCCAGCACGCCTTTGTCGAGCCACAGGTTATCCTCCAGTCCCACACGCACGTGGCCACCCGCCAGCACGCTTGCCGCGACATAGGCCATCTGATTACGCCCCAACCCGAAGGCCGAGAACGTCCAGTCATCTGGCACATTGTTTGCCATCGCCATAAATGTATTCAGGTCATCCGGCGCGCCCCATTTGACGCCCATACAAAGCTGCACCAGCGCGGGGCTATCCAGAACGCCTTGCTTGACCAGCTCTTTGGCGTACCAAAGGTGACCGGTGTCAAAGGCTTCAATTTCGGGTTTCACGCCCAGATCGGTCATCATTTGCCCCATCGCCACCAGCATGCCCGGCGTGTTGGTCATCACGTAGTCGGCCTCGGCGAAGTTCATGGTGCCACAATCAAGCGTGCAGATTTCCGGCAGGCATTCAGTGATGTGGGCCACCCGCTCTGTCGCGCCTGCCATGTCTGTGCCCGCAGCGTTGAGATCCATCGGGTTCTCGACACCGCCAAACACGATGTCTCCCCCCATGCCCGCCGTGAGGTTCAGCACAACATCCGTCTCACTATCGCGGATACGCTCTGTCACTTCGCGGTACAGAGCCACATCGCGGCTTGGCGCGCCTGTCTCCGGGTCGCGCACGTGGCAATGCACCACTGCGGCACCGGCCTTGGCCGCTTCAATTGCGCTATCGGCAATCTGCTCGGGGCTACGCGGCACATGATGGCTGCGGTCTTGCGTGGCACCGGATCCGGTGACGGCACAGGTAATGAAGACCTCGCGGTTCATGGCTAGTGGCATGGTATTCTCCCAGTTATTTGGCGTGATACTGCGCGAGGGGATGGCACTTTTCCATCCCCAAAAACGGCAGGGTTTGTCGTCTTTGAACTTTAGTAAGGCAACGGATGCGCGCGGTGTGCCGCATCGATATCCGCCATCACCTCATCGCCCAGCACCAGATCGGCCCCAGCCAGAATGTGATCAAGCTGCGCCACTGAGGTCGCACCGAAAATGACGCTGGCCATAAAGGGCCGGTCGCGGACAAAGGCCATCGCCATATGCACAGGATCTATCCCGTGCTTGGCGGCCACATCCAGATAGGCCTGAACCGCCTCGAAGGCGCGCGGTGTCTTGCGCCCGCCCAGTTCGGGGCTTAGCGACAGGCGCGAGCCTTGGGGCACTGCGCCGCCCTGATATTTGCCCGTCAGCAACCCCGTCGCCAAAGGTGAAAAGGACAGCATGCCGATGTCTTCGTTGTGACACGCCTCTGCCACATCGGTATCTGCCAAGCGGCACATGAGAGAGTATTCATTCTGCACTGTTGCCACACGTGGTCCGCCTACCCGCTCGGCCGCGCCGGCCCATTGGGTCAAGCCCCAAGCGCTCTCGTTGCTCATGCCGAACGCACGAATGCGCCCGCGATCAACTTCACGCTGGAGCGCGCCAAGGCAGTCTTCCATGTTCTGGATCGTTTCCGCGCGCGACTGGCTGGACGGGTCGTAAAGCCAGTTCTGGCGGAACATGTAGCTGCCGCGATTGGGCCAATGGAACTGGTAAAGGTCGATATAGTCGGTTTTGAGCCGCGCCAGCGAGCCGTCTAGCGCTTGGGGGATCGTATCGGCCGTGATCGGCGCACCGTCCCGCACATAGGCAATGCCTTCGCCCGAATGCTTCGTGGCCAGCACCATATCGCTGCGCCGAGAGGTGGCTGCAAACCACTCCCCGATGACTTCTTCGGTTCTGCCTTGCGTCTCGGCGCTGAGCGGGTTGACAGGATACATCTCAGCGGTGTCGACAAAATTGATACCTGCGGCCAAGGCCCGTTCGATCTGCGCGTGGCCTTCCGCAAGGGTGTTTTGCGTGCCCCAAGTCATTGAACCAAGACAGAATTTAGACACTTCAATGCCCGTACGACCCAGTGTTGTCATTTGCATGTGCGACTCCTTGTTCCTATGAATTGCGGGCAAGGTACGCAGGCCACGGCCAGCCGCAAGCACGATTCAGGGCCATGCTAGGAGTATGGCAAAAGAATCCGACATTCTCTGTCGGTTTTCGCTAGCCTTTGCGCAACAAAAGCGCGCAAACATTCAGTATGCGTATGATGATCTCCTTTGCGGCGCTGTTTCTTTCGGTTGTCCTTTTGCAGCTTTCCTCGGGCGGGGTTGGCCCGTTGGATGTGCTGTCAGGTTCGGCGCTGGGGTTCAGCAACCAAGAGATCGGGATGCTCGGTTCAGCGCACTTCTTCGGCTTTTTCATCGGGTGTTGGTTTGCCCCGCGCCTGTTGGGCACGGTGGGCCATAGCCGCGCCTTTGCGGCGTTCACCGCCGCTGGCAGCATCGGGTTGCTGGCACACATGATGGTCATCAACCCCTATGCGTGGGCGCTGATGCGCGTGGCGTCAGGTCTGTGTGTGGCGGGTTGCTACACTGTAGTCGAAGCATGGCTTCAATCCAAAGTCACCAACGCCACCCGTGGCCGCGCCATGGGCACCTACCGTATGGTCGACATGACGGGCAGCTTGTGCGCCCAAGGGATCGTCGGCATTTTGGCGCCCGCTGACTATATCTCCTATAATATTCTGGCGATCCTGTGCTGTGCCGCGCTGCTGCCAATCACGCTCACCACAGCCGAGCAGCCTGAAACGCCCAAATCCCCTCGACTAAGGCCTGGTTTGGCGTATGTCCGCTCACCACTCGCTGTGGCCGGTGTGATCGCCGCCGCCCTTTCCAGCGCGTCCTTTCGTATGGTGGGTCCAATCTACGGGCAGGAAATGGGGCTGAGTGCAGGCCAAATCGCGTGGTTTCTGGCCGCATTCGTCATCGGTGGTGCGCTGGCGCAATTCCCTGTGGGCTGGATCGCGGATAAATTTGACCGCCGCAAAGTTCTTATCTGGCTGTCGGTCGCGGCCATCGGCAGCTGCGCAGTGACAATGTCGACGGCACACCTTGGCGTGATGGGTATCCTGCTTTCCTCTGCCCTTTTCGGCCTAACAACTTTCCCGATCTATTCTGTCGCTGCCGCGCATGCCCATGACTTTGCCAGCTCGGATGAACGGGTCGAGCTTTCTGCCGCGCTGATGTTCTGGTTTGCGATGGGCGCTATCGCAGCCCCCTACGGTGCGTCGATACTGATTGATGTATATGGCCCCCAAGCACTGTTTGTCATGTTGGCCGCAGGTCACGGGCTGCTGATCGTTTTCGGCGTCATCCGCATGCGAGCCGGCCGCACCCCCCGCAAACGGACCGCTTACATCAACGCACTGCGCACCAGCTTTGTCATCGGAAGACTGACCGGCCGCACCCGCGAAAAACCCCGCAGCGAGTAGTCGAGCACGGTGTTGTGGACAGCCTGCCTCTGGCAGGACCGCGCCTGCCCTGCTAAAGCACTTCCAAGCACAGAAAAGGCCGCATTATGACACGTCATCTGATCACCTCCGCAATTCCCTATATCAACGGCATCAAACACCTCGGCAATCTGGTCGGCAGTCAGCTGCCAGCAGACCTTTATGCCCGCTATCTGCGCAGCCGCGGCAACGAGGTTCTGTTCCTCTGCGCCACGGACGAGCATGGCACACCGGCTGAACTGGCAGCCGCAAAAGCAGGCAAACCCGTCGAGGAATACTGCGCCGAGATGTACGCCGTGCAGCGCGACATCGCGCAGGGCTTCGGCCTCAGCTTTGACCACTTCGGCCGCTCGTCATCAGAGCAAAACAAACGCCTGACCCAGCATTTCGCGGGCGCGCTGGCCAATGAGGGCCTGATTGAGGAAGTTGAGCAGAGCCAGATTTATTCCGAGACCGATGGCCGCTTTCTTCCCGACCGCTATGTCGAGGGCACCTGCCCCAACTGCGGCTTTGAAGACGCGCGCGGCGACCAATGCGACAACTGCACAAAACAGCTTGACCCCGAAGACCTGATCAACCCCCGCTCGACCGTGTCGGGTGCCACCGATCTGGAAATGCGCGCGACCAAGCACCTGTTTTTGAAGCAGTCCCAAATGAAAGACCGCCTGAATGACTGGATCGAAAGCAAGACAGACTGGCCTGTCCTGACCACCTCGATCGCCAAGAAATGGCTGCATGACGGTGACGGTTTGCAAGACCGTGGCATTACCCGCGACCTTAAATGGGGTGTGCCCGTCAAACGCGGTGACGAAGACTGGCCCGGCATGGAAGGCAAGGTTTTCTACGTCTGGTTTGACGCGCCCATTGAATACATCGCCTGCGCTCAGGAATGGGTCGATGCCGGCAAAGGCACCGATTGGGAGCGCTGGTGGCGCACCGACAAAGGCGCCGACGACGTGCGCTATACCCAGTTTATGGGCAAGGATAATGTCCCCTTCCACACGCTCAGCTTCCCGGCCACGATCATGGGCAGCAACGAGCCGTGGAAGCTGGTCGATTACATCAAATCGTTCAACTACCTGAACTATGACGGCGGCCAGTTCTCCACCTCGCGCGGGCGCGGCGTGTTCATGGATCAGGCGTTGGAAATTCTGCCTGCCGATTACTGGCGCTGGTGGTTGCTGAGCCATGCGCCAGAGACATCTGATTCTGAATTCACGTGGGAGAACTTCCAGACCGCCGTGAACAAAGATCTTGCAGATGTGTTGGGCAATTTTGTCAGCCGCATCACCAAATTCTGCCGCGCCAAGTTTGGCGAAGCGGTTCCCGAGGCAGGCGAATACGGCGAAGCCGAAAACGCACTGATTGCCGATCTGACAACACGCGTTGCCCGCTACGCCGAGGCGATGGACAAGATGGAAGTGCGTAAATCCGCCGCCGAGCTGCGCGCGATCTGGGCTGCCGGCAATGAGTACCTGCAAGCGCAGGCACCTTGGACCACCTTCAAGACCGACCCTGACAAGGCAGCAGCGCAGGTGCGTCTCGCACTGAACCTGATCCCGCTCTACGCGACGCTGGCCGCCCCGTTCATTCCTGATGCGGCAGAAAAAATGCTCGCAGGCATGAAGATTGCTGACGCAGGCTGGCCCGAGGATGTGCCCGCGGCTGTTGCGCAGCTGCCCGCCGGACATGTCTTCGAAGTACCCGAGGTGCTGTTTGCCAAGATCACTGACGAGCAACGCGAAGAATGGGCTGAACGCTTTGCAGGCAAACGCGACTGATCGTGATAGGTCCAGATGCCATGCGCCCGAGGGCTGCGTGGCATCTAGATTCTCAATTCGAAAACCCACCGATGGCACAACACACCAACTTCAGGTTTGTGCAGCCCCAGCCACCCCAATTTTCTTCTTCGACAAGCCCCGCTCGCTTAATGAGTCCTGCGAGGGGCCATGATGAAAACCACCCGGGTCCAGTGCGCGATAGTACTCCGAACGACGCCACGCCACCCCACCACAGTGTGCGGCCCTAAACAGGAAACCCTCCCCTCAGCAACCGAACCGACACCGCTTATCCGTGCGTACGCAAATCCGGATTTGTAGCAGTTGAAAGGATGAGACCCAAAACCTAAAAAACAGCATCAGTGGATAGCAAATTTCATGCGCGGGCAGTTGAAAGGTAAAAACTGGTGCGGGCGGTGGGACTCGAACCCACACGGGGCTACGCCCCAACAGATTTTAAGTCTGGTATGTCTACCATTCCATCACGCCCGCACGGGCAGGGTTTCCCCTTACGCGGTACAATAGCTTCCCGCCGCGCGGTGTAAATGGGCGAAGCGGCCGCTTTTTCAGATATCCTCACCGACGGGACCCAAGGGCGCGCCTTTGGCCAGCAAAGCTGCCTCGGACAGCCACGGATTACTGGCGACCGCGTCCAGCATTTGCGTGCGGGCCTCTGCGATACGGCCCATGTTCATCAACGTAAGGCCTCTGCCCGATTGCGCGGCCACGTGGCGCGGCTGCAGGATCAGCGCCCGATCCAGATCATGAAGCGCCGCCTCGTAATCCTCGCGCAGAAAGCTGATATACGCGCGCTGGTTCCAGCCTTCGGCGTAGTCCGGGCAATAGTCGATAAGGCGGGTGAATTCGCGGTGCGCTCCGGCAAAGTCAAAGCTGTCACGCGCGGCCATGCCGCGGTCCAGCACCTCTTGCGCCGCTTCGTCTGGGGCGCGCAACCAGACTTGCCACATCGCGTCCGATACCAAACGACCCTGCTTGAAATCCTCGGCGGCCCGCGCATCGTCGAACAGGCGTTCAAGCTCGACGCTCACATCGGCGGGCGCCGGGCAATCCTGCGCAATTGCATGAGCAGGAAAAGCGATCAGGATCAGAGCAAGAACGGTACGCATGGCCACAAAGGTGGCACAAGAGAACGCTGCGTCAAGTCCCCTCTGACAACATCACTTCCTTTACCGCCTCCATCGCGACATAGGTCGAGGTCGACCCGACATGCGGCAGCGCCGAAATTGTATCGCCCAAAAAGGCACGGTAGCTTGCCATGTCACGGGTTCGTACCTTCAGCAGATAATCAAAGTTACCCGCAATCATATGGGCCTGTTCAATTTGCGGCACCTTCACCACGGCAGCATTGAACGCCGCCAGCGCTTTTTCGCGCGTGTCGGTCAGCCGCACCTCTACAAACGCCACATGATCCAGCCCCAGACGGATCGGGTTCAGCATCGCACGGTAGCCTAAAATAACACGATTTTCCTCAAGGCGGCGTAACCGGGCCTGTGTGGGGGATTTGGACAAGCCGATCCGCTTTGCAAGGTCCGTGATGCTTATGCGCCCGTCCTCTGCCAATGTGCTGAGAATCGCCTGATCGAACTGGTCGAGCTCCGAAGTGTTTTGCGCCATATTTCCAGCCCTAAATAAAGCATTTCGCCCAGCGTACGGGACATCTTCAGTCAATATGCCTGCACATCTTGCGCTATGCTAGGAAAAATCTTCCATGGAGCGACCAAATGGCACGTGATACCTCTCTTTCTCTGCGCGCACGTATTGATACCGGTACTTATAAGGATGCCGACAGCGTGCTGGAGACGCTGATCCAGACAGCCGCGCTGAGCGATGCTGACCGTGCCGCGATCAGCGCCATGGCTGCTGGCCTTGTCCGTGATATCCGCGGCACCACTGCCCCCGGCATGATGGAGGTCTTTCTGGCCGAATACGGCCTTTCCACAGATGAGGGCGTTGCCCTGATGTGTTTGGCCGAAGCACTGCTGCGTGTCCCGGATCCGGACACGATGGACGCGCTGATCGAAGATAAGATTGCGCCATCTGACTGGGGTCGCCACATGGGCCACTCCACCTCAACGATGGTGAACGCTTCGACGTGGGCGTTGATGCTGACAGGTCGGGTGCTGGATGATGAACAGCCCGGCCCCGTGCGCCACCTGCGCGCGGCGATCAAACGTCTGGGGGAGCCGGTGATCCGGACGGCTGTAGCCCGTGCCATGAAGGAAATGGGCCGCCAGTTCGTGCTGGGCGAAGACATCAAAGGCGCCATGAAACGCGCCGCAGGGATGGAAGCCAAAGGCTTCACCTATTCCTATGACATGCTGGGCGAGGCCGCGCGCACCGAAGCCGACGCGCGCCGCTACCACCTAAGCTATTCCGACGCGATCTCTTCCATCGCGCGCGGTTGTACCCGTGATGACATCCGCAAAAACCCCGGCATCTCAGTCAAGCTGTCGGCCCTGCACCCCCGCTATGAAGTGGCACAGGAAGCGGCTGTGATGACCGATCTGGTCCCACGCCTGCGCGCGCTTTGCCTGCTGGCAAAATCCGCTGGCATGGGCCTTAACGTGGACGCAGAGGAGGCCGACCGCCTTGGCCTATCGCTTGATGTGATCGACGCCGTCATGGCCGAACCTGCGCTGGCGGGTTGGGACGGCTTCGGTATCGTCGTGCAAGCCTACGGTCCCCGCGCCGCCGATGTGATTGATGCGCTTTACCAGATGGCACAGACCCACGACCGCCGTATCATGGTGCGTCTCGTCAAAGGCGCCTACTGGGACACAGAAATCAAGCGCGCGCAGGTCGAGGGCGTAGACGGATTTCCGGTATTTACACGCAAAGCCGCAACCGACGTCAGTTATATCTCTAACGCACGCAAGCTGTTGGGCATGACCGACCGCATCTATCCGCAATTCGCCACCCACAACGCCCATACGGTCGCCGCTGTGCTGCACATGGGGCAGGACAAAGAAACATATGAATTCCAGCGCCTTCATGGCATGGGCGAAACGCTGCACAACATTGTTCTCAAGAACCACGGCAGCCGCTGCCGTATCTACGCCCCTGTCGGTGCCCACAAAGACCTGCTGGCCTACCTTGTGCGCCGCTTGCTGGAAAACGGTGCCAACTCCAGCTTCGTCAACCAGATCGTGGACGAAGACGTGGCCCCCGAAGAAGTCGCAGCAGACCCCTTTGCCAAGTTGGAAGACAGCATTCCCTACATTCCCAAAGGGCCGGAAATTTTCCGACCGATGCGGGCCAATGCGCGGGGATTTGACCTCAACCACACCCCTACACTGACGGCGATCGAGGATGCCCGCGCGCCGTTCGCGGATCACACATGGACCGCCGCTCCGCTGGTTGCGGGAGGCGCCAAAGGCACGCCCCCGGCGCCTGTGCAGAACCCTGCAGGCCTGACCAGCCCCGGTACGGTCCGCAATGCGACACCCGCAGACGTGGCAAAGGCACTGGATGCTGCTGCCCGCTGGGATGCGCCGTTGGATGATCGTTGTGCGGCATTGCTGCGCGCGGCCGACATCTACGAAGAACGGTATGGCGAAATCTTCGCCCTGCTCACGCGTGAAGCGGGCAAAAGCCTGCCCGACTGTGTGGCAGAGTTGCGTGAAGGCGTTGATTTCCTGCGCTATTACGCTGCCCAAGCGACCAACACGCCGCCGGTAGGTGTGTTCACCTGCATCTCTCCGTGGAACTTCCCCTTTGCGATTTTCCTGGGCCAGATCAGTGCGGCCCTTGCCGCTGGCAACGCCGTACTGGCCAAACCAGCCGAGCAAACGCCGCTGATTGCCTATCTGGCAATTCAGGTCCTTCATGAAGCAGGCGTTCCTTTGACGGCGTTGCAACTGCTGCCCGGCGGCGGCGATGTTGGGGCGGCAGTCACATCGGACGCACGCATTGGCGGGGTGGCCTTCACCGGCTCCACCACCACCGCCCTGCGCATCCGCAGCGCCATGGCTGATCACTGCGCCCCCGGCACGCCCCTGATCGCAGAGACGGGTGGCCTGAACGCCATGATCGTCGACAGCACCGCCCTGCCAGAACAGGCCGTGCAAGCGATCATCGAGAGCGCGTTCCAGTCCGCAGGACAACGCTGTTCTGCTCTGCGCTGCCTTTACGTGCAGGAAGACATTGCCGAGCCTTTCCTGAAAATGCTCACCGGCGCGATGCAGTCGCTGAATATGGGCGATCCATGGCAGCTAAGCACAGATGTCGGCCCCGTGATCGACGAAATGGCCCGCAAAGGCATTGCAAAGCATGTCGACGAAGCCCGCGCGGCAGGCCGTTTGATTGCAGAGCTGCCGACGCCTAACACCGGCACCTACATTGCGCCGACCATTCTGCGCGTGAAAGGCATCGGTGATCTGGAGCGTGAAATCTTCGGCCCCGTACTGCACATTGCGACCTTCAAATCCCGTGAGCTGGATAAGGTCATCGATGCGATCAACGCCACAGGGTACGGCCTGACCTTCGGCCTGCACACGCGCATTGACGACAGGGTGCAGCATGTCTCCGAGCGGATCGAAGCGGGCAACATCTATATCAACCGCAACCAGATTGGCGCGATTGTTGGCTCACAACCCTTTGGGGGCGAAGGCCTTTCGGGTACGGGCCCCAAAGCGGGTGGGCCGAACTATCTGCCGCGCTTCTCGGCCCCTGATCTGGCAGACGTATCCCCCGCATGGGAAAACGCGGGCACCCTGCCCGCTGTGCCCGAGCAGAAGTTAGGATTTATCGACACCCAGTCGCTGCCCGGCCCCACAGGCGAAAGCAACCGACTGTCCACGCTGCCACGGTCCGCGATTCTATGCCTTGGCCCCACCGCCGACACAGCTGATGCACAAAAGCGGGCGGTCGAAGCCTTGGGCGGCGTCGCGGTGACTGTCACAGGCGCGATCCCGCCAGAGAACCTGACCAGCGGTCCCGCCTATGGCGGCGTCTTGTGGTGGGGCGATATCGACATGGCGCGCAGCTATGAACAGGCATTGGCAAAGCGCACGGGCCCGATCATCCCGTTGCTGCGCGGCCTGCCCGATACAGCACGCGTCCGGCAAGAACGCCACGTCTGCGTTGATACCACGGCATCCGGTGGCAACGCGGCACTGCTTGGTGCCGCATCCTGAACCAATGCCGCGCGCGGGTCCTCCCTGCGCGCGACACTCACCGGGTATTTCCCCAATGCACTCAACTCTGTGTTGTCGGCCAAGCGCCTATTGACGCTCCATCCGGAATGACAGAACGTAGCCGTCGATGTTTCCGATCCGTGATCATAACCCCTCTGGCCGCGTTCCTTACGTGACCTATGCGCTGATGGCGGCAAACATCGGAATTTTCCTCAGCATGCTGCCCATCTCTGGCGACGAGACCGCCATGGCCCAGTTTTACTACGACTGGGCTTTGCTTCCGCGCCGCGTGATGGAAGCAGATGGCTACACCGCTTTGCTCACTTCACAGTTTTTGCACGCCGGCCTTATGCACCTCGGGGGCAATATGCTGTTTTTGTGGATCTTCGGCGATAACGTCGAGGATGAGATGGGCCACCTGCCGTTTCTGGCCTTCTACCTTGCTACAGGCACCTTGTCCGGACTGGCCCATGTTGTGGCCGATCCCAACTCACTTGTACCAACGGTGGGGGCCTCTGGCGCGATTGCCGGGGTAATGGGAAGCTATCTGTTGCTTTTTCCCAAGGCAAAAGTCGATATTCTGCTGATCCTTGTCATTTTCTTCCGCATCATCTCGATCCCGTCGTGGATCATGTTGATGGTGTGGTTCGGCATGCAGTTTGTTGGCGGCATGGGCGCAACGCCTGAAACCGGAGGCGTGGCGTATTGGGCACATGCTGGCGGCTTTATCGCCGGAATCGTCCTGACTTTGCCCTTGTGGTTAAAGCGGGGCGGCCCCGGCTTCTGGCGCGCGACCAACGGCAAACCACCCCACCCAGAGGCACAGTATGCCGTGCCAAGCTCAATCCCGAAGGTGAAACGCAAATGAGCCTTGAGATCAGGGCAAGTTGCCATTGCGGGGCCACCGCCCTGCGCGCAAACCTGCCTTTGGGATTATCGGATGCAGCGCGCTGCACCTGCTCATACTGCAAAATGCGTCAGGCAGCGGCGGTGACCGCGACCACCAGCAGTGTCGTGGTCACAAAAGGCGCGGATCACTTACAGCTGTACAGCTGGGGCACCCACACCGCGAAACATTATTTCTGTAAGACCTGTGGCATCTATCTATACCACCAGCGCCGCGCAGACCCCGCCCAATGCGGGATCAACCTTGGCTGTATCGAAGACGTCAACACGTGGGAGCATGAACCGGTGCGTTGGACAGACGGTGTAAACCATCCATCCGACAGGAATAAACTCTAGCCGCGAACGACTTTCGAGAAGCTGCTGAAGATCGCCTCGTTCGATGCGATGATCTCACCGTTGGCCAGAATATCACCTTGCGGATTGACCGGCTCCACCAGACCACCGGCCTCACGTACGATAATCACGCCAGCGGCAAGATCCCATACGTTCAGGCGACGCTCCCAGAAGCCATCATAGCGGCCAGCCGCCACATAAGCGAGATCAAGCGCAGCAGATCCCCACCGGCGGACGCCCGCACAGGCCGGAGCCAGACGCGCCAGATCCTGCAAAGTGGTTGGCAGATCGGAACGGCCACCAAAAGGAATGCCCGTCGCAAAGATCGATTCGATCATCTTGTTCCGGCCTGACACACGCAGGCGGCTTTCGTTCAGCCACGCACCAGCGCCTTTTTCGGCAAAGAACATCTCGTCCTTGGCTGCGTCAAATACCACACCCGCAACAATCTGACCTTTATGCTCAAGCGCGATGGAAACCGCCCAATGCGGCAAGCCGTGCAAGAAGTTCGTGGTCCCGTCCAGCGGATCAACAATCCAGCGGCGTGTGGGGTCTTCGCCTTCTTCTGCGCCACCTTCTTCGGCTATCCAGCCATAAGTCGGACGCGCGCTGCGCAATTCATCCTTGAGCAGCTTCTCGGCGTTGATGTCGGCACGGCTGACAAAGTCGCCCGCACCTTTCATGGAAACCTGAAGGTTCTCGACTTCGCGGAAGTCTTTTACCAGAGCGCGACCAGCTTTGCGCGCGGCCTTGATCATAATGTTAAGATTTGCACTGCCTACCATGTTATCGCGGCCTTTTCTGAGTGGATCAGCGCCCTCTTAGGACGTGACAGGCAGAAAGCCAATAGGCCGTGACGCAGCGTGTCGCTTGTGCCTTCATCAACTGAGGCTACCGTGAGCTGAAACCAATGGAGGACCCTATGACCGAAATGATGAAACAGATTGTACTCGCCAGCCGCCCCAACGGCGCGCCGACGCCCGAGAACTTCCGCCTAGAAGAGGCCGCCATTCCCACGCCCGGCGAAGGCGAAGTACTGGTCCGCGTACACTACATGTCGCTTGACCCCTATATGCGCGGTCGCATGGATGATGCGAAATCCTATGCTGCCAACATTCCGGTGGATGGCAAAATGGAAGGTGGCTCTGTTGGTGAGATCATCGCTTCCAACGCAAAAGGCTTTGAGGTTGGTGATTTCGTGATGGGCGGCTTTGGCTGGGCCACGCACTCCGTTGCGCCTGCCGCTGGTCTGGCCAAGATTGATCCCAAAGCTGCGCCAATCACCTACGCACTGGGCGTGCTCGGCATGCCGGGTCTCACAGGTTGGTACGGCCTGACCGAACTGGGCAAGCCAAAAGCGGGCGAAACACTGGTTGTTGCGGCTGCGACAGGGCCTGTTGGGTCAATGGTTGGGCAGATCGCCAAATCGATGGGTCTGCGGACTGTCGGCATCGCCGGTGGCCCAGAGAAATGCAAAATGGCGAAAGAGCACTTCGGCTTTGACGAATGCATCGACCACTACGCGTTCGACACGGCCGATGCCCTGCGCAAAGAGATCACGGCCGCCTGCCCCAAAGGCATCGACATCTACTTTGAAAACGTCGGCGGCAAGGTACTTGAGGCCGTGATGCCCCTGATGAACCCCTTCGGCCGCATCCCTATTTGTGGAATGATTTCGTGGTACAATGAGGGTGGCCTTGGGGCCGATGCGATTGAAAAGACCCTCACCGCTCCGAAACTGTGGCGCACGATCCTCGTCAACTTCCTCAGCGTGAACGGCTTTATCATCTCCAACCACTGGGACCGCATGGGCGACTTCCACAAGGCTGTCGGCCCGATGATTGCGGATGGTTCGGTCAAGGTTCAAGAAGACATCACCGAAGGTCTTGAGAACGCGCCCGAAGCGTTCATCAAGCTGCTAACAGGTGGCAACACCGGCAAAGCCATGGTGAAGGTTATCTAATCCCCCGCGCGTCGCCCTCATCGGCGGCGCGCACTTCCTTGCGACCGACACGCCCAGCGAAATGCTGTTGTTGCGGGACGGCCCCACCTTACAATGACAAACCAGACGGCTCACAGCTACGGCTCCCATCAGGGTCGGTGCTTGAGCGCCCTACGTTATCGCCAAGAAGAGACCAGAAAGCCTCAATAGCCACGCTTTGGGACGCGCTTTCCTGTCGTATTTTTCTGAGTTCGCGACGACTTATCGGATGTGAAGGTACGAAAAACTCCACCCCGTCAGGTTGGCTCCTGACTGCTTCAAACGGCAGAACGCTTACACCAAAACCGCGCCGGACAAATGACAAGATGGCCGTTGTATTGCGTGCTTCCAAAGTGCTGCTAGCTATCAGTGTCTCAATTAGCGGATCGTCGACTAGACTGCACAGCGGATTGGCGATCAACGGCTCTTGCGCCAACAATTTCCAACTTGAAGAGCCGCCAGCAGACAGGTGCGCCCGGTGGATCAGCCCGCCTTCCATGCATACGATACCCAAATCGTCACACTGTATCAGGTCCCCCTCTGATGTCTCATTCGGACGGGCCGAGACGATACCGATGTCAGCCTCATCTCGTTGCAAGCGGCGGCGCACAGCTGGGGTATCAACATCACTGATCTCGATGCGAACGTCAGGATGCGTTTTACGAAAAGCCTCGATCACATCAGGTAGCAACGACACTGTCGCCGACGGCACCGCAGCAATGCGCACAATCCCTGCGGTTGAGACGGCGTGACGCCGGATCGCCTGAGCGCTTTTATCGAAAGCGTCTATGGCCCTATGGCTCTCTTCCAATACCAACTGGCCCAGTGGCGTCAGGCGGCTTTTGCGGTCGGTCTCGAACAGCGGCCCTCCGATATCATCGGCAAGCTGCGTAAGGGTCATCGAAATCGCCGAGGGCGTGCGGCTCAATTCTGTCGCGGCGGCAGCAAGCGTGCCCGTCTCTGCGACCGTTCGAAAGACCCGCAACATCTCTAGCTTCAGTGACATTCAGAAAACCTGTAATTTTGTTCAGTTTTTTAAGAATGACTGAATCAAGGGAATAAGTCTAGGTGGCGCTAAAGGCAATCAGGAGATGACCATGACCCAACGCACCCAAATTTACATCGACGGCACTTGGACAGACGGCGCGTCTCAGATCGAGAACCGCAACCCGTCCGACACGTCTGATCTGATCGGGCTTTATGCGCAGGCCGATGCCACCCTTCTGGACGAGGCCCTTGCAGCGGCGCGGCGGGCGCAACCGGCTTGGTGGGCTGCCGGCATTCAAAAGCGTCATGATGTTCTGATGGCCATTGGCACAGAAATGATGGCCCGCGCAGAAGAAATCGGACGGATGCTGTCCCGCGAAGAGGGCAAGCCGTTGGCGGAGGGCAAGGGCGAAGTCTATCGCGCCGGTCAGTTCTTTACCTATTTCGCGGCCGAGGTTTTGCGCCAGCACGGTGATCTGGCCGAAAGCGTGCGCCCCGGCATTGAAATCGACGTGCGCCGCGAGCCTGTTGGCGTTGTGGCCATCATCAGCCCGTGGAATTTCCCTGTAGCGACACCAGCCTGGAAGATTGCTCCGGCGTTGGCCTTCGGCAACGCGGTTGTTTGGAAACCTGCGAATGTCACGCCCGCCAGCGCCGTAGCGCTGACAGAGATCATCTCCCGTCAGGATATCCCTAAAGGCTTGTTCAACCTCGTGTCCGGCCCGGGCCGCGATGTGGGGCAGCGGCTGGTGGAGAGCACTCAGGTGGATGCGATTAGCTTTACAGGGTCCGTCCCTGTCGGCCGCGGCATTGCTGCTGCCGCAATCGCGAACATGACCAAAGTGCAGATGGAAATGGGATCGAAGAACCCGCTGATCGTGATGGACGATGCCGATCTTGATCTGGCGGTTGTTCATGCTGCTGGATCGGCTTTTGGTGGCACCGGTCAGAAATGCACCGCAGCCAGCCGCCTGATCGTGCATGCTTCGGTGCATGACGCGTTTGTGGAAAAGCTGGTTGCCGCAGCGCAGGCGTTGAAAGTGGGTCACGCGCTTGAGGATGGAACCCAGATCGGTCCGGTCGTCAGCGAAGGCCAGCTATCCCAGAACCTTGGGTATATCGAAACGGGAAAATCCGAGGGCGCAGAGCTGCTTTGTGGTGGTGACCGACTGGAGCGGGCAACAGAGGGCTACTACATGGCCCCCGCCGTTTTTGTGAAAACCCGAAACGACATGCAGATCAACCGCGAAGAGATGTTTGCCCCTATCACTTGTGTGCAAAAAGCAGACAGCTATGCCGAAGCGCTGGCGGTCGCCAATGACACGCAGTTCGGTTTGACGGCAGGCATCATGACCCGGTCCTTGTCGCGGGCCAGCCATTTCCGCGCAAACATGCGCGCAGGCTGCGTTATGGTAAACCTACCAACGGCGGGCACGGATTACCATGTGCCCTTCGGTGGTCGTGGTGCCTCTAGCTATGGACCGCGCGAACAGGGGTCCTATGCGGCTGAATTCTACACATCCGTCAAAACCGCCTATGTGTCCGCCGGAGAGCCAGAATGAGCTTTCTGATCGACGGCCTTCAATACGCCAACTGGTCGGAAAAAATTTTTCGCCAGATGCGCGAGGGCGGTGTCGATGCAGTTCACGTCACGATCACGTACCATGAGACGTTTCGCGAAACGGTCTTGATCATCGAGAAATGGAACCGCTGGTTTGAGCAGTTTCCCGATCTGATCTTTCAAGGTCGCACAGCTGCTGACGTTCAACTGGCTCGTGACACAGGCCGCACGGCGATCTTCTTTGGTTCGCAAAACCCGTCGTGCATCGAAGATGACATCGGGCTGGTCGAGGTCATGCACACGCTGGGTCTGCGGTTCATGCAGCTGACGTATAACAACCAGTCGCTGCTGGCCTCGGGGTGTTACGAGGACGAGGATACCGGCCTCACCCGCATGGGGCGCGCTGTGGTTGCAGAGATGAACCGCGTCGGGCTTGTGGTCGACATGAGCCATTCCGGGGAGCGTTCAACGCTTGAGACAATCGAGCATTCGACGCGCCCGATCACCATTAGCCATGCCAACCCCGCGAGTTGGCACCCCGCGCTGCGCAATAAATCGGACTATCTGTTGCGGGCGCTTGGGGAAAGCGGTGGATTTCTGGGGCTGTCGGTCTATCCGCACCACTTGAAAGACGGCAGCGCGTGCACGCTGCAATCGTGGTGCGATATGGCCGCCCGCGCAATTGATCTGATCGGTCCAAAGGGAGTTGGGATCGGCACAGACCTTTGTCAGGACCAGCCAGACAGCATCGTTGAATGGATGCGTGTCGGGCGCTGGACCAAGACGATTGATTACGGCGAAGGCAGCGCGGCTAACGCAGGCTTTCCTGCGATGCCCGACTGGTTCAACGACAACCGCGATCTGGCAAGGCTTCGAGCAGGTTTGCGCGCCGCCGGATTGGACGAGGCAACAACAGATGGCGTGCTGGGCAACAACTGGCACGCCTTCTTCGAGAAAAGCTTCGGGGCGCAAGCAGCGTCTCCGGCCAAAATAGGCCGCGCCGCAGAATAAGGCGCGGGACACGAAAGTTCAGGGAGGAACGCACGTGACCACAACAACCATACAGACAAAGCCGCCATCCGGCACGATAGACAAGGCGCTTTTTGCGATAACGGGAGGGTTTATCGCACTTTTCTGCGCTTATGCGCTGTTCGATATTGAGGGGCTGTCCGCGCTCGTCGATGCCGGCTTCGGTTTTTCGGCACGATATTTCGGCCTGTATTGGCAGATTCTCTTACTTGCGACATTCTTGATCGGCCTGTTGCTGTGCGTACTGCCGGGAAGCAAAACCGTGATGGGTGGGCTGGCTCTGCCGGAATTCAAATTGTTCAGCTGGGGGTCAATGATCATGTGTACCCTGCTTGCAGGGGGCGGCGTGTTCTGGGCGGCGGGTGAACCTATCGCACACTTCCTTTCCACCCCTCCGGTTTTCGGCGACCTGTCAGAAGATACAACAGCGCGCGCAAATGCAGCACTGGCCCAAAGTTTCCTTCACTGGGGCTTTCTGGCCTGGGCCATCCTTGGCTCTTTGACCACTGTGATGCTGATGCATTACCACTACGACAAGGGCCTGCCATTGGCACCACGCACCCTGTTGTATCCCCTGTTCGGTGATCGTGCGCTGCACGGGCCGATTGGTCTGATTGCAGATGCATCCTGTGTCATCGCTGTCGTTGCGGGCACCGTTGGGCCAATCGGCTTTCTCGGATTGCAGATGTCCTACGGACTGAATGCCCTCACCGGGATCCCAGACAACTTCGCAACTCAGGCCATCGCCGTCATGACGCTTGTCGGGGTGTATACAATCTCTGCAATCACAGGCCTTGCCAAAGGTATTCAGCTTTTGTCACGGATCAACGTGATCCTTGCTGTCGCGCTTTTGATATTCATGCTGATCGCGGGCCCCACAACCGAGATTTTCTCGGGCTTCTTCGGTGGCATGAAGATTTATCTGACGCACTTCTTTGACATGACGCTTTACCGTGGCGATGCCGGCGTGTTTGGCGATCCCGGCTGGCTGGGCTGGTGGACCGTGTTCTTCTGGGGCTGGTTCATGGGGTACGGGCCACTGATGGCGATCTTTATCGCGCGCATCAGCCGTGGGCGTTCGATCCGCCAGATCATCATCATGCTGTCCATCGTCGCACCGATCCTCACCAACTTCTGGTTCACGATCATCGGCGGGTCAGGAATCTTCTTCGAGATAGCAGAGCCCGGCATCATTTCTGGTCCGTTCGAAGGCTTCAACCTGCCCGCCGGTTTGCTGGCAATCACACAGGCCATGCCATTGGGATTGATCCTCTCGGTTCTGTTTCTGGCGCTGACGATGTGTTTCGTCGCCACCACAAGCGATTCAATGAGCTATGTGATCTCCTCTACGATGTCAGAAGGCGAGCCTTCCAGCAGCCTTCGTGCATTCTGGGGTATCACAATGGGTGTCATGGCGCTGATCCTGATCTCGACAGGAGCAGGCGGTATCGGCAAGTTGCAAAGCTTTATCGTGGTGACGGCAGTGCCTGTCTCATTGATCCTGCTTCCATCGCTTTGGGACGCGCTGCGCATCACGTTGATGCTGGGCCGTGAGGCAAAGACTGCCAAAGCCTGACGAGACGGCGTGGCGGGCCATGCGCCTGCCGCGCCCCTGCATCTTTGACCGACTGGAGTCCCCACGATGTCCCAATCTGCTCATACTGCGATCTCACAAACCGCGCCATTCCGCCGATCTGCCTCCGAGGTTATGCACCTTGAGCGGATGGGCTGTAGCCACCCGACCCGCCTGTCGTTTCTGCGTAGCATGTTGCGCCGCTTGCACCGTGAAAACTGGCAGGTGGACCGCCCCGTTTGGGAGGTCGATGCGAAAGGTTGCGGCCATGCGGTCTACCGCACGCGCTGCGGTGATCGGACCTATAGCCTTGTGGCTTTTGCGCATGATCTTCCCGAAGAAATGCGATCTGACCGGGTGATTGCCACCGCTTGGGACGCCACATTTACGCTGTTTGACGGTGACCCGACGGATGCCGACATCGCCCGCTTGCGTGCCAATGTCCCGCTACAGGAAGCAGGCCGGATCACCACGCGCGAACTGACACTGGCCCGTGCAAACCGCTCCGTCCGATTGTTTCACCATGTGGTCTCGGCTTTGTCGCAAGGTCGGCAACCTGATGCTGCCGAAATTGCGGATACCGGATATCTGATGCGCACGACTGCTGTGTACGGCTCGGGGAAATTCGGCGCTGCCGACCGCGCCGACATCGCCGAGCGTCCTGAACTGGCAGCACCTTTCCAAGTGGAAATGCTGACTGTCTGGCTCATCCGCGCCTTTACGGTCGATATCGTAGAACATATGGCGGCGGTTAAGGGAGGGGATCGCGCGGTGCGCCTTGATCGCGACCTGCGCCGCACCCTTGGTGTTGGCAATTCAACCGGATTGGGCATGGCGCCCTTTATCGTGCGCCACCCCGTTTTGCTGAACAATTGGATAATGGCCCGAGAGGAAGCATTGGCACGTGTGCGTGCGCAAGCAGATGCAACACCCGGCGCAATCGCGGGACTGCGTGCGGCCCTTGATGCTGCAATCCAGAATGCTGCAGTTTGGACCTCACAGCATCCTGTGCAGGTGCCCAAACTGGCCGCACTGCGCGATGATTTGCAGCTGCTGTCAGAGACAGTGGAGGTTTGGAATTTCAATCAACCGCGCCCTTGGGATGCGCTTTGGCGCTGGAGCGCTGATGCCTTGTCTCTCGAAGGCCAAGAGGCGTTGCTATCCATCATGCTGGAACCGCATGGTGATCTGGTAGATGACCTTGCCGATTGCATGGGCGCAGACGAGGCCCCTTCGTTCCGGATCAATGGCGCGATGTGCGTAAAAGAAATGCGCGCCATCCTGAAACAGAATTACGGCTGGGCGCTTTCCATAGACTTTACAACCCCCGAAAATATCGCGCGGTTTTGGTATGTGTCGGAAGAAAAACTTGAACCGAGATTGGGCGAACGTGCGACCGAAGACGGTGCGACGCTGGAGCAGCCCTTGTGTATTGCCCGCCTTGCAGCGGAGTTGGACATGACCTTGCAGGCGCGCGACAGCGATGAACCTGTCGCAGCCGTCCTGCTGGCCCACCCAGAGCATCGCTATATGATAAGACGTGTTCAAATTGCGCAGAACCATCCCTTCGCAGAGGTCCACGACAATCTGATCGCAGCGGACATGCTGCCCATCGATTTATTGCGCTGCAAGTTATCATTCTTTGGCGCGACACGGTTCGATCCCAGATCGGACCGCTGGGTCCGGATCAACTTGTTTCAGGGCGCGCCCTTCCCCGACGAGATGGAAAAGGAGGGTGCGCAATGACGACCGCAGCACATGATCAAACCCGCGGGGATTCCACACCTACCATCAAAGATGGTGCGTCAGCGGCTCTCTCGCGTAACGAAGTCGGGTCGCTTTGCATGAAAGCGGCACGCGGCGCTGGAATGGATTGGGGACTGGCCGAAGAAGCGGGCTTCGCTGCCGCATGGCTGGTTCAGCATGGCATCAACGGGCCAAAGCTTCTTTTTGCGCATCTGGATCAGGCACAAGGCCGACCTTGGATCGACCTGTGCCCGACTGTGACACTGGGGGCCTGGCCGGCTCCTGAGGGACGCGCGCTTTGCCCGATTGCTTTGGGCGCGACGCTTTGCGATTATGCCGGGCTTCCCGAAGGGATCAAAGCCGGGTCCTCGCTCCGGATCGGAAAGGTGGATCACCCCGTTCTACTGCTCCCGTTCCTTGCCGGAATAGCCGCAACAACCGACATGCTGTTTGACATCGCCTGGACAGGCGGTGCGGCAGTTCTGGACGGTGGCGCCGGGGTACTTGAGCAAACGGTAGCTGCGCTTGACGGGCTTCAGGTGCCCCTCACGCTGACCGCACGGTCGGGCAAGCCCCAGACACCGAAAATAACCAAAGCCCCCGACATCTCGTCAGAGACGATTGCAGCGCTCAATTCACTGGCGATGCGCACAACAGTTCCATCATCCGAAAGCTCCCGCGCGGGCGCCGGATCAACAACAACCGATAACGATTAAAAAGGATACTACAATGACACTGAAACGCCTGAACCCCGGCCCCCGCATGAGCCAAGCTGTCTGCATTGGCGACATCGCATTTCTTGCCGGGCAGGTCCCTGATGATCTCGGGGCTGACATCACGGAACAGACCCAGCAGGTCTTGGCCAAGCTGGACGCCGTCGTGAGTGAGTTGGGTGCAGAGAAGGCAGACATTGCGTCTATTCAGGTCTGGCTTGCCGACATGGCAGATTTCCAAGGCATGAATGCTGTTTGGGATGAGTGGGTCGACCGTGACGCACCGCCTGCACGCGCGACCGGTGGCGTCCCTTTGGCCCGCGCCGGAATGCGGGTAGAGATGATTGCGGTTGTTGGACTGCCGAAAGCTGTCTGACCTTCCAGAAGCGGGGTAACAATCCTAGGTTACGCCGCTATTGAGCCAGCGCATCTTGAATGAAGCCACCCATTCACCGCACCTGAGAGCACCGCGCATGTCCACTTCGTCCGCGAAGTGGACACCCAAACGCCCTCCCCTAGGCCGACTGCAACTTGCGCGCTTCTTTCCCTGCCAACCCTAACAACTCTTGCATGAACGGCTTGTCGCGATCCTCGCTGCGGATGGCAGCATAAAGCCTGCGCGTGATGCCATGCTCCGTGAGCGGCCGCGTGACGTAGTCCGAGGAATATTTGACCTCTCGCACGACCCAGTCCGGCAACACCGACACGCCCCGATTGGACGCAACCAGCAGCAAGATCACGGCTGTCAGCTCTACCTGCCGGATTGCTGCGGGCTCAACCTTGGCGGGGATCAAAAGCTGGCTGAATACATCCAGACGCGACCGTTCAACCGGATAGGTAATCAAGGTCTCGCCGCGGAAATCCTCGGCTTCGATAAAGGCCTTCTGCGCCAAAGGGTGGGTGCTGGCCGCAACAAAGACCGCCTTGTAATCAAACAATTCGATGAATTCGACGCCTGCAATCTCTTCGGGGTCGGAAGAAACGACCAGATCAACTTCTTCGCGCAGCAATGCAGGCAATGCGTCAAAGGCCAGACCGGGCCGGATATCCACGTCCACATCGCCAAAGCTGCGGCGGAACTGCTCAAGCACCGGAAACAGCCACTCGAAACACGCATGGCATTCGATTGCGATGTGCATCCGTCCGGTGCTGCCATCGCGCAAGCCGCTGAATTCGTCCTGCAAGGCCGCAACCTGCGGCAGCACCTGCTCTGCCAGTTTCAACAAACGCTGGCCTGCGGGTGACAGCTTTAAAGGCTTGGAGCGGCGCACAAACAGCTCAACCCCTGCCTGATCTTCCAACCCTTTAACCTGATGGCTCAGCGCAGATTGGGTGATGTTCATCATCTCGGCGGCCCGCGCCAGACCTCCTGCACGGTGTATGGCTTGAATGGTGCGCAGGTGGCGAAACTCGATGTGCATTGAAAAATCTCCCATGAGGCGGAACTCATGTTGATGATGAAAGTTATGAATTTGTCTCATACGTATACCTATGCGACAAGAGATGAAATCAATAAGGATGCCGATCATGACAACCCCAGCCGTTTCTTTCGAGGTTTTCCCACCGAAATCTGTCGATGCCGCATTCAAGCTCTGGGATACGGCTCAGGCGCTTGCGCCGCTGGCTCCACGTTTTTTCTCTGTCACCTATGGTGCGGGTGGCACCACACGTGACCTGACACACGATTCCGCCGCAGTGCTGCACCGCACCTCCGGTCTGCCCGTCTCAGCGCACCTGACCTGCGTTGGCGCCAGTGTGGCCGAGACCATGGAAGTAGCCGAGAAATTCCACGCAGCCGGCGTCACGGATATCGTTGCCCTGCGCGGCGATCCGCAGCACGGTGACACCCGCTTTACCCCCCACCCCGAAGGCTTTGCAAACTCTGTCGAGCTGGTCGAGGCGCTGGCACTGCTGGACAAATTCACCATCCGCGTGGGCGCCTACCCGGAATCCCACCCCGACGCGGTTAGCCAGCACGCCAATATCCAGTACCTGAAGCGCAAGTTCGATGCCGGCGCGGATGAGGCGATCACGCAGTTCTTCTTTGAAGCAGAAAGCTTCCTGCGCTTCCGCGACCAATGTGCAGCAGCGGGTATCGACAAGCCCATCGTGCCGGGCATCCTGCCGATCACCAACTGGACCTCAGCGCGCAAGTTCGCCACAGCCTGTGGCACAACGATCCCCGCGTGGATGGATGAAGCATACCGCGCGGCAGAGCGCGATGGCCGGACCGAGCTGCTCTCGACCTCACTTTGCACAGAGCTTTGCAGCGAGCTGGTGGCCGAGGGCGTGGATGCACTTCACTTCTACACGCTCAACCGTCCCGATCTGACCCGCGATGTTTGCCGCGCGTTGGGCGTGACACCGCAATCGACCCTTTCGAACGTGGCGTAACACCTTGCGCCACAGCATTTGGCGGCTCTAGGCTGAATAAATTATTTTAGCCGGAGCTGCCCATGCCACGCCTTGCCACCTCTCCCGATGAACTTCTCAGCCAGTCCGAAGCACTTAAGCTGTCCGGCCTTGAATTCATGCAGAAAATTCTGGACGGCACCAACTCCGGCCCGCCTATCGGCGGGACGATGGGATACCATCTGCACAGCGTCGAGGCAGGCCGCTGTGTGTTTCGTGGTACGCCGGAATTCAACGTCACCAACCCGATGGGCACCGTGCATGGCGGCTGGTACGGCACACTGCTTGACAGTGCGATGGCTTGCGCGGTGATGACACTGGTACCGCGCGGATCAGTCTATACGACCCTCGAATACAAGGTGAATATCCTACGCTCGATCCCGTTGGGCATGGCCGTTGACTGCATCGGCGTGGCCGACCATGTTGGCCGATCAACCGGTGTCTCCCACGGAGAGATCAGAGGCGTGGAAGATGGCAAGCTTTATGCAACAGGATCAACGACCTGTATCGTCATGAAGATAGGTTAAGCGCTTAATTCAACATGCCTGCATCAAGCGGCACGTCGTATGAACGCGCCAGCGGACGGCAACAGTCGATCCAGTTACGAAATTCAGCCTTCGACGCCACACAATAACCCATGGCGACCCATTTATCTTGCTTGTTGGCATGAACGCGGCTCCGCTCGGCAGCCTTCGCCTGCAAGGCGCGTCGCACGCCCCAACGCCATTGTGAGTGCAAAAACATCAAAGGTCCGCATGATCATATCTCCCCTCGAAACGAGGCCAAGCCATGCTCCCGTCACACGGCGGTTCTATGATCTGGCAGCGGCAAACGCAGGTTTCTGGCTGGAGACTTCATCGACAGTTTCATGCAACCGCTCTGAGGGGTCGGCCCCGACCAATCGCTTGCGCCTGAGGACAAATACCTTGCCCCACCCCGCCCACGTGCCGATGGATCGCGCTGTGGGGTCTTGCTGAAACCGTTGCTGCCAGCGTTCGGGCAAGGGCAGCCCCATTGCCTGTGCCTGCTCCAGCATCCAGACCAAGGGTATATTGGACAGCGGGCGCGCAAAGTGCCGCCCACCAAGTTGCCCCCCCACATCGCCGTGACTGCCACGAAACCATACCTGACGGACCTGATCGGGCCGCTCGTCATTACACTCCCACATCACCGGGCTGTAAACGACGCGGTTCTCGTTTAGCGCCAGCGCATGGCAGCCGCGTTTGACACACTCGCTAAGCTCATGGCTGTGGAAAGCGTGTTGCGCAGCACTCAGCCGCCACAGGACGGGCGCATTGATGCCCAGCGATTTCACTGTATCCCACACGCCGACCATTTCGATCGGCACCTCATCGTGGCAATAGGCCTTGCTGAAGGCATGCGCGGCAGTGCCTTGAAGCCTGCGCTCATACAGTCTGTAGACCTGCCTGACGTTACGCTCTGTCGCGTGTTCCTGGGTCAGCAGCCCGACACGGGCGATCACCCCCGCCAGAGAGCGCACAGCGTAAGCCCCCCGCGAGTACCCCATCAGGAATATCTGGTCACCCGGATGGTAGCGCGACGCAAGATATCCGTACGCCCGCTTGATTTGCCGGTTGATGCCACGCCCGACGATGACGTCGCGCAGCGAGGACCAGTCATTCCACTGCAATCCCGGTTCATAATAGACCGATATCTGGCTGCGCATTTCCTGCGCCAGATGATAGGTCAGCCCTGCGTTCGTTTCACAGCCCGGATCAAGGGTCGACATTGTGCCGTCAAGAATGATGAGATGGATCTGCTTGCCGCGTCGCGGCCCGAAATCGGTCGACGGACGGCGCCAGAGGCGGCCGAAAAGCCGCCTCAGAAACGTGTCTTTATGTTCACTCTGCAGCGATGGCCTCACCTTGCAGCAACTCCCAAACCTTGTGCGGCGTGAATGGCATATCCGCCTGCCGCACACCGTGATCCCATAGCGCATCCTGCACCGCATTCGAGACCGCCGCCAGTGCGCCGACTGTGCCCGCCTCGCCGCAGCCCTTCATACCCATGATGTTCGCCGTCGAGGGTATAGGCTCACTGGTAAACGAAATGTATGGAACATCCATCGCACGTGGCATCGCATAGTCCATAAACGATGCTGTGAGCAGCTGGCCGTCCTCGTCGTAAACCACCCGCTCTTGCAACGCTTGCCCGATGCCCTGCACCACGCCGCCATGCACCTGACCTTCGGCCAGCAACGGGTTGATCAGGTTGCCAAAATCATCAACGACCGTATAGCGGTCCGTTGTGACAATACCGGTTTCCGGATCAATCACCACTTCGCAAACATGCACCCCGTTGGGGAAACTGCGCGCAGGCAGTGTCGCGCGTTCGTGATGGGAAAGCAGATCGTCGCGCCCCTTGTCGCGCGCCATATCCGCCACTTCCAGCATGGTCGGCGTCAGGTTGGACCCCTCGGCACGGAAGCGTTCATCATCAAAGCTGATCTCGGAGGCAGGTACGCCCATCTCCTCCGACAGGAAGGCAGTGAAGACTTCAACCATCTTGCTGACGGTCGCCAGTGTCGCGTTGTTCTGGACAGTGACAGAGCGAGAGCCGCCTGTGCCGCCGCCCTTGGCAATTCGGTCGCTGTCACCCTGAATAACAATGATCTTTTCTGGCGGGATACCTGTCTGGTCACTCAGGAATTTGGCATAGACTGTTTCGTGTCCCTGCCCGCCCGATTGCGTGCCCACCAGGATTTCAACGGTGCCGTCGTCAAGAAAGTTGACTTCAGCGCCCTCACTTGGGTCGCCCAGGATGCTCTCGATGTAATAGCAGATCCCCTGACCGCGCAGCAGGCCTTTTGCAGCGTCCGCATCACGGCGGGCTGCAAAACCCGCAGCATCCGCTTGGCTTGCGCCACGGGTCAAGACCTTGTTGAAGTCACCCACGTCATAGGTTTCGCCAGTCGCCGCCGCATAGGGGAACTGGTCTGGCTTGATAAAGTTGATCCGGCGCAGCTCCCACGGGTCGACGCCCAGCTCGCGCGCGGCGCGGTCCATCATGCGCTCCAACAGATAGATCGCTTCGGGACGGCCGGCGCCACGATACGCATCCACCTGCACGGTGTTCGTGTAATAGCCTTCAACTTGCAGCCAAGTTGTCTGCACATCATAGACACCCATCAACACGCGGCTGAACAGCTGGGTCTGGATGTATTGCCCGAACTGGCTGTTATAGGCACCCAAGTTGCACTTGGTATGCACGCGGTAGGCCGTGATCTTGTTGTTCTCGTCAAAGGCCAGCTCGGCAAAGGACACCAGATCGCGCCCGCCATTATCGCTCAGCATCGCCTCTGTCCGCTCGGACATCCAGCGCACAGGCTTGCCCAACACACGTGCCGCATGGCTGACGAGGAAATACTCGTGGTAGGACATGGATTTCATACCAAACGCGCCGCCCGTATCGGGGTTGGTCACACGCACAGCATTTTCGTCCAGACCGAACGCCTTGACCAGATTGGCCTTATGCACCCAGACACCCTGCCCGTTATTGGCCACATGCAGACGTGTGCCATCCCACTCGGCAAAACAGCCGCGCGGCTCGATCGAGTTCACGATGATGCGGTTGTCATCCACTTCCAGCGCGACAGTTTTGGCAGCAGCCTTGAACGCGGCCTCGGTGGCCGCCTCGTCGCCCATGCCCCAATCGAACGCACAGTTGTCTGCGGCTTCAGCGTGAACAGTCTCACCGCCCCGTCCCAGCGAAATCTTCGCGGGCAGCTCGTCGACATCGAACATGATCAACTCGGCTGCATCACGGGCTTGTTCAAATGTATCCGCCACGATCATCGCCACAGGTTCACCGACATAGCGCACGCGATCTTTGGCCAGCATCGGGCGCAGCGGAGCCGCACCGTTCGTGCCATCACGGTTCTTGATCAATGCACCACTGATCGCAATATCCACACCCGCCGCTTCCATATCCGCGCAGGTAAACACCAGATGCACGCCGTCCGAGGCCGCCGCATCACTTACGTCCAGCTCGGTGATCTCGCCGTGCGCAACGGATGTCCGAAACACATAGGCATGAAGCGCGCCCTCAGGCGCGATGTCATCCACGTAGCGCCCGGCGCCGGTCAGGAAGCGCACATCTTCAACCCGCTTGATCGGTTGGCTTTTGCCGAATTTTTCCATGACCTTACTCCTCGGTGGTCGTCCCATTCACTTGCAGGGAAACTTAGCGGTCTTGGACGGGTTGTCTAGTGATGTCGTCACGTACCAGCGCCCCACGGGAGGGCGGGCGGGGCGATCTGCGGCCAAAGGCCCGCAGGAGCGCCGCACACCCTTCCCCTTTGGCCCGTCCTCCGTTACATCAAAGCCAAATGCACAAGACGGGAGCCACTATCATGGCGCTGGAAAAAAACTTCGACGCAACCGAGGCTGAAGCACGCCTTTACGCCGCTTGGGAACAGGCCGGCGCTTTCAAAGCGGGCGCGAACGCCAGCCGCGAAGAAACCTACTGCGTGATGATCCCGCCGCCCAACGTCAACGGCTCCCTGCACGTAGGTCATGCCTTTAACAACACGCTTCAGGATATCCTGACGCGCTGGCACCGAATGCGCGGCTTCGACACACTCTGGCAGCCGGGTCAGGACCACGCAGGCATCGCCTTGCAACTGGCCGTGGAAAACCAGCTCGCCAAAGAGGGCATCAAGCGCACGGATCTCACCCGCACGGAATTCCTGACCCACGCATGGGCCTATAAAGAGCAGACAGCCGACACGATTGTAGGCCAGCTCAAGCGCCTCGGCTCTTCGTGTGACTGGTCGCGCAACGCTTTCACCATGTCCGGCGCCCCCGGTGACACCCGCGTGGGCCACGAAAACTCGCCCAACTTCCATGATGCCGTGATCAAAGTCTTCGTGCAGATGTACAAAGAGGGCAAAATCTATCGTGGCAAACGCCTCGTGAACTGGGACCCGCGGTTCGAGACTGCGATCTCCGATCTCGAAGTCGAGAACACCGAAGTGCCCGGCCACATGTGGCACTTCAAATACCCGCTCGCCGGTGGTGCAACTTATGAATACGTCGAAAAAGACGAGGACGGGAACGAGACCCTGCGCGAGACACGCGATTATATCTCCATCGCCACCACCCGCCCCGAGACGATGCTGGGCGATGGCGCGGTCGCCGTTCACCCGTCAGACGAGCGGTATGCGCCGATCGTCGGCAAGCTTTGCGAAATCCCAGTTGGCCCCAAAGAACACCGCCGCTTGATCCCGATCATCACCGACGAATATCCTGACAAGGATTTCGGCTCTGGTGCGGTTAAAATCACTGGCGCGCATGACTTTAACGACTACCAAGTCGCCAAGCGCGGCGGCATCCCGCTGTACAGCCTGATGGACACCAAAGCCGCCATGCGCGCTGACGGTCGCCCCTACGCCGAAGAAGCTGCAATTGCCCAAGCCATTGCCAACGGCGAGCAGGAGTTCGACGAGGCGATGATCGCCGCAATGAACCTTGTACCAGAAGAATACCGTGGTCTGGACCGGTTCGAGGCGCGCGAAAAGGTTATTGCCGACATCAACGCCGAAGGTCTCGCCGTGATGCACGATGTGACGCGCACCGTGAAAGACGAAGACGGCAACAAATCCGAAGTGACCGAGACGGTTCCCTACGTTGAGAACAAGCCGATCATGCAGCCTTTCGGCGACCGCTCCAAGGTTGTGATCGAGCCGATGCTGACCGATCAGTGGTTCGTCGACACCGATCAGATCGTTGGACCCGCCCTTGATGCAGTGCGCAACGGCGACGTCAAAATCATGCCCGAAAGCGGCGAGAAAGTGTACTACAACTGGCTCGACAATATCGAACCTTGGTGCATCTCTCGTCAGCTGTGGTGGGGACACCAGATCCCTGTCTGGTACGGTCTGGACCTCAAATCTGCTGGCTACGTCGATGACGAAGGCGACGGCGCGATGGATCTGGTCGAAATCGGCCGTCTGTTGATGGATCAATCCCTGCCCGAAGGCGGCGATCACCTGCAATGCGCAGCCAGTTTTGACGCCGCCCGCGAAGGATTTGCCGATTTCACTGCCGCCCTGCCAACGCCACTGAACCATGCGCGCGTGATCGAAGTATCCACCCGCGCCGAAGCGATGCACGCACTGGCCGAGAGCCTTGGTAAGTATTCCTTTAGCCAGGACCCGACCGAAATCGTCTTCCCCGTCTGGCGTGATCCTGACGTGCTCGACACATGGTTCTCTTCCGGTCTCTGGCCCATCGGTACGCTTGGTTGGCCCGATGACACGGACGCGCTGAACAAATACTTCCCGACATCTGATCTGATCACCGGACAGGACATTCTGTTCTTCTGGGTGGCGCGGATGATGATGATGCAGCTTGATACCACAGGCAAAATCCCGTTCGACACGGTCTACCTCCACGGCCTCGTGCGCGATGCCAAGGGTAAGAAAATGTCGAAGTCCGTGGGCAACGTGATTGACCCACTTGAGATCATTGACGAATACGGCGCCGACGCGCTGCGCTTTACCAATGCGGCGATGGCGTCGCTGGGTGGTGCGTTGAAACTTGATGCGGCACGCATTGCAGGCTACCGCAACTTCGGCACGAAAATCTGGAATGCGCACCGTTTCGCCGAGATGAACGGCGTATTCCAAGACACGCCCGCAGCGATGCCTGCGCCGAAGGCAACGCTCAACAAATGGATCGTCGGCGAAACAGCACGGGTGCGCGAAGAAGTCGATGCAGCCCTCGACACCTACCGTTTCAACGATGCCGCCAGCGCGCTTTACGCCTTTGTCTGGGGCAAAGTCTGTGACTGGTACGTCGAACTTTCAAAGCCACTGCTGCAAGACGACGATGGCAAAGGCCCTCTGGCCACAGAAACCCGCGCAACTATGGCGTGGGTTCTCGACCAATGCCTGATCTTGCTGCACCCCATCATGCCTTTCATCACAGAAGAGCTGTGGGGCGGCACAGCCACGCGCAGCAAACAGCTGATCCACGCCGACTGGCCAACCTACACGACCGCCGATCTGCTGGACGAAGCCGCTGACCGAGAGCTGAACTGGGTAATCTCCCTAATCGAAAACATCCGTTCTGCCCGCGCGCAAATGCATGTTCCAGCGGGCCTTAAGGTGCCGATGATCGTGACTGGCATGGATGCCGCTGCGCAGGCCGCTTGGGACAACAACGAGACCATGATCAAGCGCCTTGCACGTGTGGATAGCCTTGAAAAAGCTGATAGCTTCCCGAAAGGCACCGTAGCTATTCCTGCCGCTGGCGCGACCTTTGGTCTGCCGCTTGAAGGTCTGATCGACATTGCAGAGGAAAAAGCCCGCCTGCAAAAATCGCTTGATAAGCTGGCCAAGGAAATGGGTGGCCTGAAGGGGCGTTCGAACAACCCTAAATTCGCCGCCTCCGCCCCGCCGGAAGTTGTCGAAGAAGCCCAAGCCAATCTTGCAGCGCGTCAGGAAGAGGCGGACCAGTTGCAGGCCGCTTTGGACCGATTGGCAGAAATCGGCTAAACAAAGGTATGCGTAGCTTTGCCCGCCTTATTGAATCCCAGATCGCCAAGGCCCGTGCCTCTGGCCTTCTGTCGGGCCTAGGAGGGGAAGGCAAACCGCTTGCCGCACAAGCGATCGAGACGGGCGAACAAGCCGCCCTCTCAACCGGGATGCGGATCATGGCCGAAGCAGGCGTGGTGCCCGAAGAATTTGCGATCCGCAAAGAGCTGGATGCTGCGCGCAAAATCTACACAACGCTCAAGACCGAAGAGGCCCGCGCCAAACAGATGGCGCAGATCAGCAGTCTTGAGTTACGCTTCAATATCGCCGTCGAAGCGCGCCGCAAATTCCTGCGCTAAACTGCACAGAGGCAGGGTTTCCCCCGCCCCGCAACGCAGTCGTCAATCGAAGACCGCAGGGCGCTTGGCAAAGCTAGCGGCAATCACTTCCATTTGATGTGGCTTACCGATCAGATCGACCTGTTCGCGGGATTCAGCGTCTAGCACAGTCGCCGCATCTGCTGTTTCGGCCACCGCGATCAACCGCTTCGCCGCCCGAATGGCAGAGGGGCTTTTCCCTGCAATCGTCTCGGCCAAGGTTTGAGCTGCGCCAAGCGGATCGTCAGCCAATTCTGTCACCAGCCCCCACCGCTCTGCCTGCTCGGCGCTGATTGGCGTGGCGGTATAGGTAAGCTTGCGCAGTACATCCGTGCGCACCAGTTTCGGCAGCAACACCATGCCGCCCATATCAGGGACAATGCCCCACTTCATCTCCATCACAGCGAACTGCGCATCCGGTGAAGCAATACGGATGTCCGCGCCCAGTGCGATCTGCAGTCCCGCGCCAAAGCACACGCCATGCACCGCGGCGATCACAGGAATGTCCATCCGCGACCATATCATTGCTACCTCTTGCCACTGGTTTGTGGTGCCATCGCCATGCGTGCGCGGCATCAGCAGCTCGGCAGGATCTTTGCCGATCATGCCGGACAGGCCGGAAATATCGATACCTGCGCAAAACGCCTTGCCATCGCCCGATACGATCACCGCGCGCGCTTTTGAGGCCGCAACCTCTTCGCCCGCTGCGATAATGGCCGTGATCATATCCTGATCCACTGCGTTCATTTTGTCGGCGCGGGTCAGGCGCACGTGGGCAATGTGATCTTTGTAGGTAACTGAAACGCGGGACATGGGTTTTCCTCCGGTATGCTTTGCGCATAGCCAAACAGATGCCTGCCCTACCTGCCACAAAAACGTGGCGGCACTTGCCTACTTCGGGACAAGCCGTTCGACAGCCCGCATCATGCCAAGGCTCTTGTCATAAACCAGCGTTAGGATGCGGCGCATTTGTGGTTTCGCCACCGTAACACCTGCGCCGCGCAGCGCCCCTGCGGCTGCTGCCGTCCCGATGAAACCACGTCGTGTGAGTTTGGCCATGGTCAGCCTCCCGTTTATGCGAACCATTCTCAGATATGTGCCGGTTTGTGTATTTACAAGGCTTGCCCTCCCCGCGGGCCCTGCATTAACTGGACGCCATGACACATGTACGCCTCACCCCGCTCGCCCAATCTTTGCCCGCAACCGTTCCCTTCGTCGGGCCGGAAACCCAGGAACGCGCACGCGGTCAGGCGTTTGATGCACGACTGGGGGCAAACGAAAACGTCTTTGGCCCCTCTCCGCGTGCCGTGCAGGCAATGGCCGAAACCCCGCAATGGATGTACGGCGACCCCGAGAGCTTTGATTTGCGCACCGCACTTGCCGCACATCACGGCTGCACGCCTGCCAATATCATGGTCGGCGAAGGTATTGACGGCCTTTTGGGTTATCTGGTTCGGCTCTTGGTTCAAAGCGGTGATGCGGTTGTCACCTCCGCTGGCGCATACCCGACTTTCAACTACCATGTGGCCGGATTTGGGGGCGCGCTGCATACCGTTCCATATGTGAATGACCACGAAGACCCTGCAAGCCTTTTTACCAAGGCAGCCGAAGTGGACGCCAAGCTGGTGTATCTGGCCAATCCCGACAATCCGATGGGCAGCCACCATCGCGGTGCCGATATCGCTGCTGCGATGGCATTATTGCCCGAAAGCACCCTGTTGGTTCTAGACGAAGCCTATGTTGAATGCGCCCCCGAAGGGACGGCCCTTCCATTACCGGCAGATGATCCGCGCGTGGTGCGAATGCGCACGTTCTCCAAGGTCTACGGACTGGCTGGCGCGCGCGTGGGCTATGCGATCGGACACCCAGACCTGATCGAGGCTTTCCACAAGGTCCGCAACCATTTCGGCATGAACCGCGCCGCGCAGGCCGGGGCTTTGGCCGCTCTTGAAGATCAAACTTATCTGCAAAATGTCCAGCAGCAGATCGCGCAAGCCCGCACGCGGATAGCTCACATCGCGCAGGACAACGGCCTGACGCCCCTGCCCTCGGCCGCGAATTTCGTGACCATAGATTGCGGCCGTGACGGCGCGTTTGCCAAGGCCGTCCTAGACGGGCTGATCGCGCGCGGCATCTTTGTGCGCATGCCCTTCGTTGCGCCGCAAAACCGCTGCATCCGCATCAGCTGCGGCACACCCGAGATGCTGGATGCGCTGGCCGCGGCCTTGCCTGGCGCGCTGGCCGACGCAGAAAAAGGCTGACGTAACGGATTTGCGCGCTAGTGTTTTAGTATCAACGCAAGGGGCAGCAGATGAACAACGCAAGAGGCAGCGCACCTGACTTTACCAAAGCTTGTATTGTCATGTTCGGCGTCAACATCGCATGGATTTTCGTGGTGCTCTGGGCACTATGGGGGCTGATCGCCGTGGCCGCCACCGGATGGTGCGTCAACCGAGCGATCAGCTATGTCGAGGCGCGGCGCGGTTAGGCCCCACTGATAACCTCTGCCGCCGCATCTAGCGCCCCGCGCCCGTGCGCGATGCCCAGATTATGCATCCCTGCCTGCATACCGCCCAGCAGCCCCATAACCATCTGGCCGTTCACATGGCCCATGTGCCCCAGCCGGAAATAGGCATCACGGGCAGGATCGCCCGGCTCGGCCATACCAAGGCCGATCCCCAGCGTCAGGCCCAACTCCGTTTCGACCCAGTCACGCAGGCGGGTACCGTCATTGCGACCAAGACGAAGAGAGGTCACAGCCGTGCTGCGGCATGCCGGATCAGTGATATTCAGTCGCAGATCACCGCCTTCGGCCCACGCATCGCAAGCTGCCCAGACCGCACGCGCCAGAACGCCGTGGCGCGCCCACACCTGTTCGATCCCTTCGTCATGGATCATATCCAGCGCGACGCGCAGACCGTAAAGGTGGTGGGTCGGCGCGGTCCCGTTGAAGTACTGCCAGAATTCAGTGGCTGTGCTGCGCGGTGTCCAGTCCCAATAGCGGCTCACACGGGGCATCGCATCCCGCACGGCTTGGGCCCGGTCATTGAAGAACACAAAGCTGCAGCCGGGGGGCACCATCAGCCCCTTTTGACACCCCGTGACCATGACATCGACGCCCCACGCGTCCATCTCGAAACGGTCACAGCCGAGCGAGGCGATACAATCCGCCATCAGCAACGCGGGGTGCCCTGCCGCATCCAGAACGTCGCGTACCCCCTTGATATCATTCAGAACCGAACTTGACGTATCAACATGTACTGCCAGCACAGCTTTGATACGGTGGTCTTTGTCTTCAGCCAGCGCCTGCGCGATCCGCTCCAGATCCATGGGCGAGGATTTACCAAAGTCGATCACCTGCGCATGCGCACCCAAACCAGTTGCGACATCGCCCCAGCCGTGGCCAAATCGCCCTGTGGCAGGCACCAGAACGTGATCTCCGGGTGCGACGACATTGCTCAGCGCCGCTTCCCAAGCGGCATGGCCATTGCCGATATAAATTGATGCGTAATGCTCCGTGCGGGCCACCCGTTTGAGATCAGCCATCAACCCCGGCATCATGTCGACCAATTCACCTGCATAAATGTTAGGCGCGGGCCGGTGCATGGCCTGCAAAACAGCATCCGGCATCACTGACGGGCCCGGAATGGCAAGATATCCGCGACCGTGGGACAGGTTTGGCCGATGTGTCATATGTCTTTTTCCTGTGTGTCAGGCGGTTTCACCACCCAGTTCTGCGGCAACCATAGCTTCCGCACGCGGGCCGTCAATTGCGGCTCTTACTTGCTCCTCCACCCTGCGACGATTAAGGTTTGTCGGACGTGCAATCGCCCCAGCCAGAAAGCCGGAACACCCATGAGCAGCGGACAGACCTATACTTCGGGCGCACTGATGCGCTGGCTTTGGCGTGACTATCTGCGCCACCACATGGGCAAGCTTGCGCTGGCCGTTTTCTTTATGGTGATCGAAGGGTCCACCCTTGGCGCGATGGCCAAGCTGATGGAACCGATGTTTGACCGTGTCTTTGTGGCAGGAGAACAGTCATGGCTCTTGATCGTCGGCCTCGTGCTGATGGGGATTTTCATATTGCGGGCGATCTCAGGCGTTGCGCAAAAAGTGCTGTTGACACGGATTTCCCAGCGATCGGCTGCGGACATGCGCATTGATCTGCTGGACCGCATGATGCAGCAAGACGGCGCGTTTCATCAGACCCACCCACCGGGTTTTCTGGTCCAGCGTGTCCAATCGGACGTGAACGCCGTGGGCGACGTCTGGCGCGCGATCATCACCGGCGCAGGGCGTGATTTCATTGGTCTTCTGGTGCTGTTGGGCGTGGCGATTTCGATTGATCCGGTCTGGGCGCTGCTGGCGTGCATCGGTATTCCTGTCATGGTGCTGCCCGCCGCATTTGCACAACGTTTTGTGCGCCGCCGCGCAAGAGAAGCCCGCGATTTGGGGGCCTCCCTATCCACCCGTCTGGACGAAGTCTTCCACGGCATCGTTCAGATCAAGCTTAACGCGCTGGAAAGCTATCAGGCGCGTCAGTACCGCGACATCACCAAGCAGTTCGTCTCGACCGAAGTACGCACCGCATTTGGCAGCTCTGCCATTCCGGCGATGATCGACATTATTTCAGGCGTCGGTTTCATGGCTGTGATCCTTTATGGCGGGTCCGAGATCATCTCGGGCGACAAGACCATCGGCGAGTTCATGACATTCTTCACGGCGATGGGCTTTACCTTCAACCCGCTGCGCCGCCTTGGATCGATTAGTGGCCAGTGGCAGGTTGCGGCAGCTGCCCTTGAGCGAATCAAGGAATTGATGGATGCGCCTTTGCGCCTGACATCGCCCGAAAAGCCCAAAGCAGCCCCACGCGTAGATGCCGACATCACGCTCGAAGACGTAACCTTGTCCTTTGGGGATACCGAAGTGCTGCACGGCCTGTCGCTCACGGCGCAGGCGGGGCAAACGACTGCATTGGTCGGGGCATCCGGTGCGGGAAAATCTACAATCTTCAACCTTCTGACCCGCCTGCTTGATCCAACAAGCGGCCACGTCCGCGTTGGCGGCGTCGCCACAACCGAGATGGCAATTCCCGATCTGCGCACCCTTTTTTCGGTGGTCAGCCAAGAGGCGTTGTTGTTTGACGAAACCCTGCGCGAGAATATTGTGCTGGGTCGCACCGATGTAAGCGAAGAACGCCTTAAGCAGGTGCTTGATGCGGCCTTTGTCTCAGACTTTCTGCCGCAGCTTGAAAACGGGCTGGATACGCATGTGGGGCCGCGAGGGTCGGCCTTGTCGGGTGGTCAACGGCAGCGCGTGGTAATTGCGCGGGCGCTGTTGCGCGACACCCCCGTTCTGCTGCTGGACGAAGCAACAAGCGCGCTGGACGCGCAATCCGAACAAGTGGTGCAGGATGCATTGGACCGCCTTTCAGAGGGCCGTACAACGCTGGTCATCGCGCACCGCCTCAGTACCATTCGCAATGCCGACAAGATCATCGTGATGGACCGTGGCCGCGCCGTGGACCAGGGCACCCATGAAGAGCTGTTGGCGCGTGGGGGCATCTATGCCGATCTTTACCGGCTTCAATTCAGGGATGGCAAAACCGTATCCGACCGTCGGCGCGGCATTCTTGGTCGTCGTGACGCCCCTCTGCCGGAACAGCAACCAAACCTGCTCCAACGCATCGGCCAGCACTTTTTCGGAAGCTGATATCTAACAGTTGTAGGACTGCGCCAACCGCTCGGGCGATGTGCCTGTCGCGTAGCGTAGCAACGTCCATAAGTTGCGCCCGCCGCGCCGCAGCCAACCCTGACGCCGGTATTTCGCAGCAGAGGTCACCGCAACAGCATCAAGCGCCACCAGCTTGCCGCGCAGCGCGTGGGCCAGTGCGACATCTTCCATCAGCGGCTGATCGGGAAAGCCACCCACAGCATCATAAAGATCACGGTGGATCAGCAACCCCTGATCGCCGTAGGGAAGCCCAAGCTTGCTACGCAGATTTGCCCAGCTGGCCACGATTGCCGCCGCAACGCCACCTTGATCAAACGACAGCCTGAACCAGCCTGCTGCTTGCGGGTGTGCGAGATGCTTGCGAACTGCCTCTGTCCAGCCCGCGCGCAATACAGTGTCCGCATGGAGGATCAGCAGCCAATCGCCACGGGCCGCCCCCACCCCGCGCTGCAACTGACCACCGCGAGAGGCAGGACCGTGCAGCACCTCTGCCCCCCAAGCTTGAGCCACAGCACCTGTCGCATCGTCGGAACCACCGTCGCTTACGATCAGCTCACGGATAAGACCATGTTCAAGCCCCTCCATCAGCGCACCGAAGCAAGCGCCAAGCGCGGGCTCTGCATTGAGAGTGGGAACCACCACTGAAATTTGCGCCGGCATCGCGTTCTCCCCGTCACGCCCCTGTTAAGCGGAGCCTGAATTGTTATATGTAACCCAACATCAGAAGGACACCCCGATGACCGCATCTTCCCGTCGCATCCTGCGCCTGAGTGGCGTAGACACCCGCAGCTTCCTGCAGGGTCTGATCACCAATGATATCGGCCGCATCGACGCACAGCTGGTCTATGCCGCAATTCTGACTCCTCAGGGCAAGTACATGGCGGATTTCTTTCTCAAGGCTGATGGCGATGCTGTTCTTCTGGATGCAGATGCAGATCAGGCCGACATGCTTATCCAGCGCCTCACGATGTACAAGCTGCGCGCAGATGTTTCGATTTCCGCGACCGATCTGCATCTGCACCGCGGAACGGGTCCAGCGCCCGAAGATGCCCTGCCCGATCCGCGACATGCAGATCTTGGCTGGCGCGCGTACCGCGATGCACCGCAAGAGGACGACACCACCGATTGGAACGCGCTTTACGTTGCCAACCTCATCCCACAAAGCGGGGTTGAACTGACGCCGGACAGTTTCATTCTGGAAATGGGGTTCGAGCGTCTGAACGGCGTCGATTTCCGCAAGGGGTGCTACGTGGGTCAGGAAGTGACCGCACGCATGAAACATAAGACGGAGCTGCGCAAAGGGCTGGCGAAGGTACACGTCACCGGCCCTGCCCCCACAGGCGCCGTGATCACGGCGGACGGCAAGCCGGCAGGCACCCTGCTGACCCGCGCCGGTGACGACGCTCTGGCCTATCTGCGCTATGACCGCGCCACAGGTGATATGCAGACGGATGGCGCCCAAGTAAAACGTACGCACTAAACGAAAAACGCAGCCCCGAAAGGCTGCGTTTTGAATTTCAATGACACGGACGCATCAGGCGCGTTCTACGTATTCCATTGTTTCGGTGTTCACGATGATATCCTCATCCTGACCAACGAAGGGCGGAACGGAAACTTTCACGCCATTGTCCAGAATGGCAGGCTTGAACGAGTTTGCAGCCGTCTGGCCTTTGACCACTGGCTCTGTCTCAACAACCTTGCAAGTAACCTTCTGCGGCAGCGCGGCGTTGATCGCCTCGGCTTCGTGGTATTCGACCACGATCATCATGCCGTCCTGCAAGAACGGGCGACGCTCACCCAGCAGGTCAGCAGCAAGCTGCACCTGTTCGTATGTGTCTGTGTCCATCAGCACCAGCATGCCGTCGTCTTCATAAAGAAACTGCTGGTCTTTTTGCTCCAGACGCACGCGCTCGACCTTGTCGGCGCTGCGGAAGCGTTCGTTCAGCTTGGAGCCGTTCCGCAGGTTCTTCATCTCAACTTGGGCGAAGGCACCGCCTTTACCTGGTTTGACGTGGTCGACTTTTACCGCCGCCCACAAACCGCCGTTATGTTCCAGTACGTTTCCTGGACGAATCTCATTTCCATTGATTTTGGGCATGTGGCAAAACTCTGACAAAAGGTTGATCAAATCATGACCCGCCCTATATCTTGAGTACAATGCACAAGCAAGCTGCGCAGTTTAGTTCAACATGACTACAAAGCCATGCAAATTGAACATAGCAGCCATGCAAAAACGGGGTATCCGAATCACTCTTAATCTGTCAGAAGGGGCAAACGCCGAAAATGACAAGAGCAAGAATAATGGAAGGACGACGAGTTGAAAGATTTCGTTGATGGCACAGCTTTTAATAACGAACAAGGCAACCGTGCCCGTAAACTTTTTGCAGCCGTAGTACTGGCTGCTCTCGATGATGCAATCGCAGACGACAAAAAATATGGTAACGGTCCCGAGCAGATCGCCCGTTGGGCGCGTTCGCGCGATGGCCGTGAAGTTCTCAGCTGCGCTGGGATCGACCCGAACGAACGCGTTGTAACCGGCCTGATGGATTTTGTCGGCAAAGGTGTACGGACTTCCGTCGCCCTGTCGCGCGAAGAATCTGAGCGTCGCAATGCAGCACAGCAGGCCGAAGCCGCATAAGCGACTTATGGTTTGATTAAAAAAAGACGCAGCTTTCGGGCTGCGTTTTTTTTCGTCTGATGGAAAGATCAACGCCTGGACGCTGGTGTTGAATGGCCCTTTTCCTTGGCACCAGTTTGCGCCACTTTGCCCCCAATCACCATGAGGGGCTGAGAATGGCAAAAGCGATCATGATCCAGGGCACCGGCAGCAATGTCGGCAAATCAATGATTGTTGCAGGCATTTTGCGCGCCGCGCGCGCCCGCGGCATCCACGTCCGCCCGTTCAAGCCACAGAACATGTCAAACAATGCCGCTGTCACCTCTGACGGGGGCGAGATCGGGCGTGCACAGGCGCTACAGGCCCGCGCCTGTGGCGTTGCCCCACATACTGATATGAACCCGATCCTGCTCAAGCCCCAAACCGCCACTGGCGCACAAGTCATCGTACAGGGGCAAGTCGCGGGTCATCAGGAAGCCCGCGACTTTGGCCGCAACAAACAGACCCTCATGCCCGCTGTTCTGGAGAGCTTCCGGCGTCTTGCTACTGAATGCGATCTCATCGTGATCGAGGGCGCAGGCTCGCCCGCCGAGACGAACCTGCGCGCAGGCGACATCGCCAACATGGGCTTTGCCCGTGCGGCCGGGGTGCCTGTGATCCTGATGGGGGATATAGACCGTGGCGGGGTGATTGCGCAGATCGTCGGGACCCAAGCCGTATTGAGCCCCGAGGACAACGCCCTGATCAAAGGCTTTTGCGTCAACAAGTTTCGCGGCGACCGTAGCTTGTTCGACGCGGGCCGTGATGACATCGCAGCGCGCACTGGCTGGCCAAGTCTTGGGGTCCTCCCCTGGTTTGACCAGGCCGCCCGCCTGCCTGCCGAAGACGTGATGGACCTACCTTCAAGGGCGCGCTCCGGTGGAACAGGATTGGTGGTAGCTGTCCCTCAGCTTCCCCGTATTGCCAATTTTGACGACCTTGATCCTCTCGCTGCCGAACCCGGCGTGGACTTACGCATGATAACCCCTGGCATGGCGATTCCAGCCGAGACTGATCTGGTGCTGTTGGTCGGTAGTAAATCCACAATCGCCGATCTGGCCGCCTTGCGCGCTGCGGGCTGGGACATCGATATCGCGGGCCACATCCGGCGCGGTGGACATGTGATGGGCCTATGCGGCGGCTACCAGATGCTGGGACGCACGATCACAGATGCAGACGGCATTGAGGGGCCTGTCGGCACGGTGGAGGGTCTTGGCCACTTGGACGTGCACACAACATTAGAACCCGTCAAAAACCTGCTGCTGCGCGAAGGCACCCATATGGAGAGCGGCGCTCCTCTTAGCGGATACGAGATCCATATGGGCCGGACAGATGGCCCTGACTGCGCACGCCCATGGCTGCGCCTTGGGAATGCGGATGATGGCGCCGCCAGCCGTGACGGAAGAGTTATGGGCTGTTATTTGCATGGCATTTTCGCATCAGATGCCTTTCGTGCCGCCTATTTAGGTCCGCTTGGTGCGACTACATCTGTTGTTTTCGAAGATCAGGTGGAAGAAACCCTTGATGCGCTGGCTGCGCATATCGAGGCGTACTTCGATCTCGACGCATTGCTGAATGCGGCGGTCGAGATCGAATAGATTTATTCCATTTCCTGCGCGGTCAACGCACGGTGAATTTCGCGGCGCACAAGTTTGCGGACGTTGCGCGTGATCCGCTCACCCAAAGCGCCTTGCAACTCTGAGCGGACAATTTCGCTGACGAGATCACGCAGGGCTTCTTCGTCCATCACCTGATCATCGCCCCCGAATGCTGCGCCAATCGGCGTTTCGGTGCGTGTATCAGGCTTCGCTGCGCTGGGTCCAGGCGCGGCATCGATTTCGCTTGAATCCAGCGGCTCGCCTTTGGCATCCAGCTCTAGATCATCTGCCCATTCCATGGTCGAAGCATCAGCCGCAGAAAGCTCATTGCCCTCTTCGCCATCCGGCTCCCAATCCTGACGGGTCTTTCCAATCGCCGCACCCAAAGCTGCAATTGTTGCTTTAAGAGGAATACTTGCTGCGCGCAGGTCTCCGAAATTGATGGTCTGCGTATCCTGATCATCATGATCCGTTTGAAAAAACTGCTGGCCGGTCGCGGTATTCTCAGTCGGACCTGAGGCTTCCGCCGCGTCTGACTGTTCGGTTCCCCCATCAAGGCCATCATCCCAATCTAAATCATCAGCATAATCAACGTGATGATCCTCGACGAGCTCTACCATCGGCGCCTCATCCTCATGCGCGTCTGATTGCGCCACAACGTCAGCGTCAACTGGCCGAGGCCCATCATCGCCCTCTTTCCAATAGCTTTCGTCGCTGTAATCACCGTCTTCTACCGGCTGTTTATCTTCAACCGGCTTGATCTCTTTTGATGCCTCTGTCTCAAGCGTCTCGTGCACCAATGCGTCAAGTGCGTCCATCGCCGGGTCCGGTGCGGCCTTGTGTTCGGATGGCGCGACCATCTTGAGCGGGGTACGATCTTCGGCGACGTCTGACATGTCCGCAGGCTCATCCGGCTGCATCCACGTTTTCCGCGCAACAGAACCCAAATCGAGGGGGGCTGTTTCGGGTTCAGATTGTCGTTGCGGGGCCTCTTCCACACGTAAGGCCGGGGTCAACACCAGACGACCAGATGCCGCTTCAGGCTTTGTCTCGGCTATGGTCGGCGTTGCGACCTCTCGTGGTGCGCTGGAAAGCCCCGCGAGCGGGCGCTTATCTTCGGATACCAACCGGCGGATCGAAGACAGGACATCTTCAACCTCTTCGTTTGTGACGGGCTTTGACATTGTTCACCACTCTCTACTCGGTCGAAAGGATAGCGTGCTGATCAGATTCTCACAATGGTAGGAAAACCGTTAATAATTATAAAACTAGCCTGTTGCCTTCACGCAGTCCTTGGCCGCGCATGCAAAAAGGGCCACCCTGAAGGGCGGCCCGATGCTTATCAAATACGAGGCGATGCTTCAGTTTTTCTGCAAGCGCTTAAGAACCCGATCCAGTTGCGCGCCCTGCTTGGACTTTGAAGTCGGGCTGTTCTTAACCAGATTATAGTATTCGTTCACGTCATATTGCTGGACCGGCAGACGCAGGTCAGTGGCTGTCAGCCGACCGGTAGCGGCCAGAACACCGTAGGCGGCGTTATAGAGCTGAGACTGCGCAGAAATGCGTGCCGCTTCAGCATCCAACAGCGACTGTTCCGCATCCAGCACGTCCAGTGTTGTCCGAGCGCCAAGAGTTGCTTCCTCCCGCACACCCTGGAAGGCGATGCGCGCTGCGCGAATCTGGCGATCGGATGCAGCAAGGGAGGCCCGTGCAGAGCTAAGCTGTGCGTAAGCGATACCAACGTTCTGTTGAATATCATGACGGACAACATGGAGGTTGCCACGCTCGGCATCACGCCGTGCTTGTGCAGCGCGTACCGCAGATGACCGCGCACCACCTTGATAAAGCGTGCCCCCCGCGTTGATGCCAACACTTGCGCCTGTGCTGAAAGTGCTGCTGTCGAGATTTTCGCTGAGCGTCAGTGCACCCTGCGCACTGACGGTGGGACGCTTGAGCGCTTCGGCACGCTTAACCGACAGATCCGCTGCAGCCACACGGTGCTGAACGGATTTCATGCTCGGGTGTAGGCGCACAGCAAGCCCTTTGGCCGCGTCGATATCGCCGCTCAACTTTGGCAAGTTCGGCGGCGCTGACAAGCGGCCCGGTTTACGCCCAATCACGTTGCGGTATTCTTCAATGGAAATGGCAAGGTTACCCTCAGCCGTGGCAAGGCCACTGCGGGCCTGCGCCAACTGCGCTTCGGCCAAGGCGACGTCGGTACGCGTCACTTCGCCCACTTCGAAACGGTTCTGCGCTGCGCGCAATTCCTGCGTCAGGACGCGCATGTTGTTCTGGCGCAGCTGCACAAACTCGTTGGCCTCGATAACGCCCATATAAGCCGTCACACCACGCAGCATCACCTGCTGCTCGATGGCAATCAGCGTCTGGCGTGTCGCCAAAACGGTTTCCTTCGCCACCTCAATGCCCAGCGACGTCGCACCACCATCATATAGCAGCAGCTCTGCAATCAACTGACCATTGGCAACCAGACTATCAACGTCCTGAACTCCGCCAACGATAGAGCTTCGCGCCCGTCCCCAAGACTGAGTGATACTAGCCGTCCAACGCAGCACCGGCTCCAAAGCAGCGCCCGCAGCCGCAACATCTTCGTCCGCGGCACGTAGCAATGCGCGGTTCTGGTCTAACAGGCCCGAATGCTGATAGGCGCTGACAAGCGCATCGGCCAAAGTATCCGCGCGCGCCGCTCCGCCCAAGGACACGAAGACCACCGCAGCAAAGCCGCTGACACGTATGGCTTTTCCGGCGGTTTCCCTGATCTTACTCAATACCATCTTATTGCCTCCGATCATGACACAACGCGCGCTGATCCATTATAGTTATATTTCGTCATACCGATTAGCGGCATGGAAGCCTTCACAACGTGAACGTCAGCACTTTTTCAAAGCCGGGCAACACAGGGCCGCTCGCGTTGAACGCCAGACGCCAGCTGATCTTGCCCTCACGTTTGTACCCTACACGGACTTCGCCAACCGCATTATCCATGAACAAGGCCGCGATCCGGCCACCCTCTTTTAGCTGATCCGTCAGCGAGGCCGGCACATCGGATACGCCGCCTTGAAGAACAATCACGTCATAAGGGCCATGCTGCGGCGCACCCTCGGTCAACGGACCCTCGTGCACCACTGCGTTATCAGCGCCAGCTGCCATCAAGGCATCCTGCGCTTCGCGGGCCATATCCTCGTCTTGCTCGACTGCTACAACGGCCTGAGCCATACGCGCGATAACTGCCGTCGAATAACCAAGCCCGCAGCCGACATCTAGAACCAGCTCATCGCCGTCGATCGCAAGCGCATCCAACATCTTGGCCAGGCTACGCGGCTCCAGCAGCGCACGCCCCTGCCCCAAATCAATGTTCTCTCCGACATATGCCGCTTCACGCTGGGCTATCGGCACAAAATCTTCGCGCGCGACATGAAGCATCGCTTCGATGATGGGGAACTTGGTCACATCCGAAGGGCGCACCTGAGTGTCGACCATCATCGTGCGTCTTTTAGAAAAATCAGTCATGGGGGAATGCTCGTCTTTGCAGAATCCTGTTCGGGGCAATGTGCCACAACACGCAAGGGGCGGCAACGCCGCATACCGCCGCAATGCGAACACGCCCCGCACCTGTGAACTCAAAGCAACTATTTTGCGGCCTACTTGCTTGCTAGCTGCTCTCGAACCATGCCGAGCCGCCGATTAAAACCGCCCCTACAGCGCCAGCCCCACTCCTGAGCCTCATGAACGGTCCAACACATCACGGCGCAAAGATGCCAAGAAAGTTGCCCCCAAAGCAAGAACCCGCTTTTTACCCCCTTGCAGCTTCGCCACGTACCCCCTAATAAACCCGTGGCTTCGGCGAGTTGGCGGAGTGGTTACGCAGCGGATTGCAAATCCGTGTACATGAGTTCGATTCTCATACTCGCCTCCAATCTTTTCAATGACTTGCGTCATAACTACGCTCCTTGCGTCTGAGTTTTGAAACATGCGTTGAAACATTCACGTTTCCTTCTTGTTCTGTTCAAAGCGGTTTCGCGCATCCTGCGCCCGCGTTGCCAATTCGCGTTGGCGGACCATTCCTCCATATTTTTTCAGCATCTCAACACCAGAGTGACCCGTTACAGCTTTCACCATCTCGTCGTCGCAACCTGATTGATAGAGTTCGATTGTCGCGTTCTTGCGTAGCCCGTGGGTGACGTATTTTGCCGCGTCGGGATGCTTCATTGCGGATTTCACGCTACGCATTTCTTCGGCCACAGTGCGATAACGCACCGGGCGTCCGTTCTTGTCGGTAATGACCGTCAGGCCCTTTTTCTCGACAGTTGCCAGAAAAGCCTTGAGCCTGTCCGTCAGGGGTATCCACAAGGGCTTGTCAGTTTTGCCCTGAGTGAAATCATAGGCCCCGCTCTTGATATGGCCCCAGCGGATTTGCACCACGTCACCGATCCGCTGGCCCGTGCCTATGCACAATTCATAGACCAGCAGAGCGCGTGGCGTTGCAGCCGCTTCAAATTCGGCCCGCACATCATCCGGCCACGGTTCCCAGCCTTCACTTTCTTGCTTGAACAGCTTCACGCCATGCGCAGGATTGCCGTGATGCTTTTTGAGAAAACCAATATCCAACGCATGATTTAATAGCACAACAAGCACTTGCACGAGATAATTGGCTTGCCTCCATTTATCGGCGTTTGCTTGGTGCAGGCGATAAATATGGTGCCTCTCGATCCGCTGAGGGTCTTTCGCGCCCCAGATCGTGCGAATATGACCAATATATTTGCGGTAGTCAGACTTGGTGCGCGGCTTCAATTTCTTGAACGCATCGCTTTCAAAGTAGCTGAGAATCAGGGCCTCAAAATTGCGTTTTACTGGAACCGGCTCACGCCCCTTGAGCAATAGATTGTAATGATCCCAAAATTCCGTTGTGCCGGGTTCCTCTTTCATCATCACAGATTGACCACGGGAACGACGAATAAAACGAATGTAACCCCGATCAGGATAGACGTATTTGGGCAAGTGCTTCTTGGTCATTTGCCCATCCTCAGATCACTGTTCATAAAGTCGTCAGCTGCGTCAGAGTCCACCATCGAAGCGTCAATCGTTACAGACAGGTCAGGCTTAATCTCGGCCTTAACACGCGCCCACCCAGCCAAACGCGCCTCACGAATGAGCGCCGTCATTGTCTTGCGGGCAATGGTCTGTGGGCTATCAGCCATTAGACAGCGCCGCCAAAATCGCCGCAGTTCTCGAACACCGTTTTGAAGTTCACCAGAATACTGGCCTCTTTGTCCTCAACGGTCTCGCCTGTATTGCTGTAGCGGGCCTGCCATTCATCTGCATCGGCATAGATCGCAAACCAAAAATCCGTTATCGCATGGTCTTTATCCGAGCCGTTCACCGCAAGATTCCAGCGCAATTTGCAGTCGTTGTCAGTCTCAAGTTGCTCACGCAACCAATCAAAAGGCGCGATAAGGTCTTTAGGCTGCATACCAAGACGCATAAACGCAGCGATACCAGACGCTAGTCGAAGTTCACGCTCAGAAATACGCTTTCGCACATCGCCAATTTCCGCACGAATCAAGCCGAGGTTGCACATGTGGTTGACTTGCGGTCGCGTCAAACGCGCCCACTCTGCCACTTGATCTCTTGAGAATGATACTTCCATGAAGGCGACATTAGAACGTATCACCACTCTAGTCAATAGAGTGGTGATACGTTCTTAATCTCTCTATAGTCCTCAATTTTCTAAGATACGCCTTGCATCACGCTATCCATGTCAGCGCCGGTTGCGCACATCATCGCCGGATCTTAGAGTATGCCGAATTCAAAACCAGACGGAGGCGACATGAGCGAGATCACAGAAAAAGAACTAGCCGTGCTTTCACATTTTGTAGGCGATCACTGTGAACAGATCGGTAAGCTTTCTGGTATCGGTCCAAAAACATGGATGGATTTGGCTGCAAAAGGGCTAATTGAGGAATGCGAAAATGATGAGGGATACCGGATCACTACCGCAGGCCAAGCCGCACTAAATTGAGTCAAACAGCAACCCGCCTTTGTGCCTCAACAAATGCCAATCGCGCCGTTTCTGCCAATTCATCCTTGGCCCAACCTGCAATTTTGATCGCCTCATCTGGCGTCCAAAGGGCAAATGTCCCTTTGGGCGTGATCGCCAGCTTGCAATCCTCAATCCGCATCGGGCGCAGCAACAGCGTGAAGAAGGCTACCACCTTGAACCCGTTGCCGCGCTTGATAGGCGTTGCCAGAATTGCCACGTCCACTACTTTTGCATTAACTTCCATCGCCTTACGCCCTCGCTACCATGTCATAGAAAATAATCGTGCCATCCGGCGCTAACTTGCCAAGGTCTGCAATAGTCAGGGTGCCTTCGCTGCACTCGATCTTGTCCGATAGTTTGATTTCAACATCAGCCGTTGAACAGATCAGTCTAAAGTCGGATGCAAAGATGTTGGTGCCGTCGATACGTTCCATTTCAATCGGGAACACAGCAAGCTGCACATCATATCGAGTTATCACGGTTGAACCTCCTGAAGGATCAGACGGCCCGCCGCCCGTTGTCACAGACCGCGCGACTTGCGCCGCCTGCCCTCGCTTCGTCAGCATGGCCTTTGCCCTTTTGGCTTTGGCGTCATAATAGCCCATCGCCTATTCCTTCCAATCTACCAGCTTAAACGCCATCGCAGGATCAATGCCCGCCTCTTTCGCTTCGGCCAGTGCCTTTATCAGCGCCGTGACAGTCCTTGCCCGCCCGCCCGCGTCAAAGGCTTGTAGGGGTCGCATAACGTCCAGTGTAACGGGATCGCCCAGCTTCTCACTGGCCTCTTGCCCAATCATCGCCGCGATGGGCATTAGCCCCCATTGTGCAAGGTGACGTTGTGCCTCGCGTACCAGCGGCCCAGTGGTCACAGGATTGCTTAGACCGGGCAGAACCCCGAAGGCCATTTCGATGCTGGCCCTAGATGCCGCCCATGTCTCGCGGGTCATTGCTTTGGAAAGGTCAGGCGTCACATCGCTTGCCTTCCAATCTTGTGTTGGGGCAGGCCCGCCCGCCGCCTGCACGTTCACGCTTTCACGGATCAGGACACAGCCACGGGTGCCTCGGAACCCACGCGCCAAATCTTCCATGTCAGTCTCAGGCGATTCAGGGAACGGCACGATTGAGGTGCCAAGCGGTGCGTTTGCGTAAATCTCACTCAGCGCAGATTCCAGCGTTTGCAACATGCCGGCCGTTAGACGGGATCGCCGCAAGGGTGCAGTGCCGACATATGGCATAGACATTTCCGAACCAATCCGCAGGTGCAGCACCTCGCCAGCAAGAACAGTCATAGACCGCCCGCCGCCTGTATCTGCTACGCTCACCCGGTAAGCCGTGGGTTTGCTGAAACTGGTCGTCAAATCCCAATCCGCACAGGGTAGCAGCTCGTCGTCGCGGATCACAAACACAGCTTCCCCACGAAGCGCCAACGCCCGCGCAGACAGGCCCAGAATTGCAGGGGTTAACATTTCGGTGCCTGCCACGTCCGCAAGGCTTAAACCGCCCTCCCACAGGCTTACACAGCCCTGCACAGTGCCAGTGAGTTCCGCCAGCCCATCAACGCCGCCAATGTAGTCAGCCCGCGCCTGCATCACTTGGGAAGTGTAGCCCGTTCCGCTCGATCTCGTTTCGATTACTTTTTTCTTAAACGGCCACATATTCAAGCCCTCCGGTAATTGCGCAGCAGGTCAGCCGCGCCGCTGTACTGCATTGCCCGCGCAAGCCATGTGGGCGCACGGTTTATGGATTCCTCAAGAGGTCCGATCTTGTCAGTGAAGGACGTGGTGCCAACGCGCCCCGGATCATCAGCCATGTATTCAGCCAAGCGCCGGAACGCCTCAGAGACAGGCGCAGGCACATCACCCGCGCCAACTTGCGCCGTTATCCGATAAGTGCCATCGACAGGCAGACAGACGCCAAGCGGCCCGTTTGCCAGCGTCACAGCCTCCCATGCATCACCCGTCCAGATATGCGCCTCACTCGAAACAACAGGCGTAAGACGTGGGTGGAATTGATCGCTGCCGTTGCCGTTCAGCGTCCAAACAACCTCGCGCACAGAATAGCGATAGGCGGTATAAGCCTCGATCCTTGCCCAGATCATTGCAGGGTCCAGAGCCGCCGCCTCATCAGTCAGCGTTTCAGGTGCGTCAGGATATGCCGCGGGGGTCGCCTCGAATTGCTTTAGAACGTCAATCATATTACGCCCTCCATCTGTTCAAGGTCCGGTGCAAGCCAGTGCCAAGCCCGTCCGGTTCGATAAGCCCGCCGCCAGTGGACCAATTGCGCTGTTCAATCTGGGTTTCTGGATAGGCTGGACGTGTCACAATCGAAAATTCGTAAAGCAACGCCGCCAACACGGTGCGAATGATTGCGTTATGCGCCCCGTTTTCAGGATCGTGACCTTCATCCTCAATCGTTTCAGGATTAGGCACGGCCCGTTTAGGGGGAAGGCGAAAGCCTGGACTAATCCCGATTGCCAACCCCGCGCCGACAGCCGCCAACACGTCCTTGACGTAACTGACTTGCTGCATTTCTTCGGTGATCGTCGCAGTAAATGTCACCGCCGTGTCACTGTCTTGAATGTTCAAGGTGCCAGAGCGCACCGACGCCAGCGGCTTGCCGTAGTCGTGGCCCGATAGCAGGTGAATGTCCTTTGCCCCGCCATGATCCGACGGTGTGTTGATCCGGTAGGCAAAGGCCCCCGGCGCAATCACTTCTTTTTTCGGTCGACCGGAACGGCCCCCATCACTGAGGACCGCCCGCTTGCCGTAAGGAAAAGAGCCTTGCAGCGCCAACGCGCCCGACGCTCTTTTGCGTATTTCCAGACCGCCGCCTGCAAAGCCCTCCAACATTAGCTTGAAGCCGTTTGAACAGCCGTCAGCATTTCAAGCTGAGAGCCACGCGCAACGGTCACGTCCATTGTCGCCAGCGCCGTCACACGCAAGCCGCCGGATTGTGCATCCGAATATGGATCACGGATAAGATCCACCGCGCCCCACATACCGACAAAGATGGGCGACACGCCGCCCGCGTTTGTGGTCATCAAGGCATTGGTCGGTTTCATCGCGCCAGTTGGTGCCGCAAGGCCGTTTGTGGTCATAACGATGTTACCCGCCGGGATATTGGCAAGCATACGATCCCACTCGGAAACAGCCGTGCCGCTTATCAATGCGCTATCCATCCAAGCCCAAACCTCGGGCCGGATAAGCAGCTTCACAGCATCCGGCGAACCCGCCGCATTGCCAGCCATGAAACGAACCACAGCCGCCCGGAAAGCCGCCCAATCAGCCGTCGCCGTGACAGCCGTTGACGTGATGCCATAGGTTGCCGGTGTGGTCATAACGCCCAAAGGTTGCCCAGACGCGCCAGAGCCAAGGAAAACAACACGATCCATTTCAGCACCGATTGCGCTATTCATATCGCGCCGCACCGCTTGCTCAAGAGCCGCACCGGATTGCTTCAAAGACTTGCGCGTGATCTTCATTTGAACGCCCAAAGTGTTGTCAGGTGACAGCGCCTTGTCAGTCGTCTTGTAGGCAGACGTGCCGCCGACGTTGCCCGTTTCGGTCGATTGCCAGCCAACGGTTGCGCCGTCGGTTGTCACTGGCCACTCAACGGAACCGTGTGGAATGCTGATTGATTGCGCCCCCATGCGGGCCGCAGCCGATCCGGGGAACAAGCGTTCAATGATAGGGCGCGTTTGCATCGGGTCAGAATTGTCACCCGCGATGGTTTCGCCCGCACGTTGCTCAAGCGCCTGATACGGAATTGGGATGCCGCGATAACCGCCTTGTGAGCGCAGCTCTTGCACGATCTCAGCGGTCTGACCCGACAGGGCCGCGCCTTCATCCAAGGCCAATGCGACTTGGCGCAATTCAAAATTGCCCATCATCTCCGCAAATTCTTTGTCAGAGCGGGTTTCAAGTTCGGCCCCTGCCTCTTTGCGTTGCTCATCCTCAGAGATAAGCGCAGCGCGAAACCGCGTTTCGTTGGTACGGTATTCCGCATCAAGCGTTTCCATAGACCGCGTTTCGTCCTCAGACGGGGTTTCTTTGCCGACAATGCCAGCGAGTTGTTGACGGATTTCCGACTGACGCCGAGTGATTTTCAGTGAATCAAGCATGATGTTTTCCTTTATGCTCGTTAGGATTGCGCTGCATATTTCGCAGCAGATCGCGCCACTCTTGGCGCTTTGGGGTCAGGGGCTTATGCCCCACCTCAATTCGGGTCTTGCGGGCATGACAGGCACCGCAGAGAATTTGTAAATTTGACAGGGTGTAAGACAGGTCAGGCCGATCACGGACGGGCAGAACGTGGTCGCACTCAAGCCGCTTGTGAGTTCGACACTGGACGCAGGCCCAGCCGTCACGGTCTAGCGCCTGCATCCGCAGGGCCTTCCATCGGGGGCCGCGTGTCACCTTCGCAGAATGGCGTTTGTATTCTTTCCTCAACCCCATGCTATGCGCCCTCCCTTGTGAGCGGGACGGCTCATGATCCGAGCGCCCTCAGCCACAGCCAAGACAGCAGCGCAAGCCGCATCAATCCGGCCCATAGAACGGCCCTTAACGATTTTGGAATTGCCAGCTGGGTCAATGAATACCGCCGCCTCACCTATGGCGTGGCGCAACAGCAGGCTTTCAGCGACGTGCAGCTTGCCGTCAAAGACGTAACGCCGGAACCGTTCCACATCTTCGGAACCGTCCTTGAACCCCATGCCGCGCCAGATCACAGGCGCACGGTTGCCAATATCTGCCAAGCCGTCGCTGATTTCGGATTGCTTGAACCTATCGCAGACAATCGCCGCGATTTGCTCACCCTCCACATGGCCCAGAACACGCCGCAACCATTGCGCCAACGGGACCGTTTTTGCCCCCATCAACGCCAGTTCCTTGCGCTTGTGCATCAGGGTGTAGAGGTCGCCCACAGCATCCACTTGCCCACGCGCCTCAAGCGTCGGAACGGTGCCAAACGCGCCCCACGCCTCAAGCCGTCCAGTGTCAGGCCACAGATAGGCGACAGCCGACATTGACGCCGATTGCCCTTGATCCAAGCCGATCACAACTTGCCCTTGCCGTGGGGGCAGATCGTCGGTTTCGCATTGCAGCCATTCGTTCAGGTCTAGCAGCGCATCGCGATTGTCCTCAGCCACACGTTCATTGCGCGACAGCAGACGGAACCGAGACAACGCAGACCCACCACGCGCCAGCGCAAGTGCCGCGTCCTCTTTGAGGCGTGTCATTGTCGGGCCGATCCCATGCTTGGAACCGGGGTTTGCAATCAACAGACTGTCAGGATCATCAACAGGCAGGTTTGGCGTGGGGCGATGTTCTTGGCGGTAAACGCCCGGTGCATCCCGATCCAGCCACAGAGAAAAGGGGTGCATGTCATTGCTTGCCGATGTTGAGATAATCAGCGCCTTGCCGTCACGCTTTGACAGGCCAGTGAGCAATGCCGCCTCAAGTTCATCACCCTGAGCAACGGGCCAGTGGCCGCGTTCATCCAGAACCGCCAAAGTAGGGCTTGAGCCAAGGGCAGACTTGCCGTCAGCAGAGATTGCTTTGATTAGGTGCGAGCCGTTCTCATCATCATATTGAATTTCAAAACGGGGTTGCCGCCGGATCGTGATCCGCTCTTGGGTTTCGTCGGGCAAGGTGCCGATAAATGACGCGCAGTAGTTCCAAGCAATTTTGGCCTGCTCTTGAGTTCGGGCCGCGATAATAACTTCACGTTCAGCCGCGTCAGACCATGCGCCCAGCAATTCGCCGGCGCAGAGCATTGCCGAGATTGCAGACTTGCCGTTGCCGCGCCCCACGCTCAGGACGCCCACGTTGATCCCGTCAGCGAACGCGCCGTCAATGAAACGGTTTTGATAGGGTGCCAGCTTGATCGCCTTGCCTGCCAACCGACCCGTTGGAACAGTCAGAGACTTGCAGAACCGTTTAACCTTGGTCGGGGTTATAGCCATCAGAGCAACCTCCAAACAATCCAGAGGTTCAGGACCGCGCCCAATGGCAAGGCGACCCAAATTTGAAAGCCAAAGAGGAACAATAAGGTGATCATTGCTGCCCCCCCATCGTGTGTGTGGAAGGAAAGGCCCCACCCGCGCCCCTCCCACCGGAAAGAAACAGGGGCATTGGGACCATCTCAACCAGCGTGACAACTGTGACACCTCCTAGAGGTGTGTCACGTTCGTCACGGCAATGCTGGTCCGCACATGTCACGCACGGTGACGGCATGTCACGATTGTCACGGTGCAGATCACTCATCATCTTGCACCCTCCAAACGTGGTCGCCAAACTCACGGACCTCATCCAAGTCCATCAGCTTATCCTTGGCCCGCTTGAACGCCTGACGGGCGGCGCTATCACTCGCACCCGTGGTCAGGCCGTGAACACCACACGCATCCCGCCAGTGATCCACAGCAACTACCTTGCAGTTGTCGGGCCATAAGCTGCCGCTCTTGGTCGTGCCGTGCTGGCGCAGCGCGTCATAGAGCGCCATCATCGCCACCTCATTCTTCCCTCTAAGCGGCTTGCGAGTTAGCTTCGGCGGTTCGGCCACGTCCACCACCGCGCTTGTGACAGGCTCACCGTCCTCATCCATGCCAAGTGTGACCGAGCGCAGTTTGAAGTGCAGCGGCTCAGGTGGTTCTTGATCGCGTTGCTTGCGTGATAAGATTTCCCATTCCGATGTGACTTGGATTTCGTTATCTACCGCCGCTCTCAGTGCGGACGAACCACGCGCCCCACGGTCCTCATCCTTGCCCGTGTGGTGGATCACCATGACGTGCGCACCGGTGTTTTCACGTATCAGATCGCAGTTGCGCACAAAGATGGCCGCGTCCTTGGCCGTGTTCTCATCACCAGCGCCCATTGACCGCGCCAACGTATCGACGACCACCAGCGCCGGGGATTCATCGGGCATGATTTCGCAGATCGCCAGTGCATCGCCTTGTCCGTGAAGGTCCACACCGACAGGCAACAGGGTGAACGCCGCACCGCCCATTTCAGGCTTGTCGTGTTTGATTGCTGCAAGGCGGTTGCGGATACCCGCCCCGCCCTCAGCAGCGATGTAGAGGACAGGCCCGCCGTTTACGCGCAATCCGCGCCATGACTTGCCCGCCGCTATGTGCATGGCAATATCTAACGCCACGAACGTCTTGCCCGCGTTTGACGGGCCATAGAGCATTGAAAGGCAATTTCGGTCCAGCCAACCTTTGACCATGTAGTTGCTGGTCAGCACCGCTTCGATTGAACCAAGCCGGATTAGCTTCGCCTTGATCTCAAATGCACGGTCTACTTTGTTGTTCGGGACGATATATTGTGCTTCACTGTCAGTGTGGTCAGGACAACCTGCGTTCACCCAATCATCATAACTGCCATCCATCACGCCGCGACCTCCTGCTCGTAGGGGTCACAAAGCGCCGCATCAGCAGTTGCGCAGGCGGTATCATGGTCCAGAGATTGCAGCGCAGAGAAGGCCAGCGCCGCCCGCTGTTGTGGCGTCAGGCGCGCCCGCAGGATCACGCTAACGCCGTGAAGGTCGTTGGACGTGCCTACCCACAGGAAATAGCCGATAGACCGCGACACACGTTTGATATTTTCAGGGATGTGCTTTGCAATGCTCATGCCGCCACCTCGATACCGAAATGGGTGGCAATAATGCGCGGAACCGTGTTATGTTCGGCGAAAGAACAGACGCCTTCCACAACGTCTTTAACGCCGTTGAACCCTGCAAGGTTCGCGGCGTTTTCGTTTGCGCCGTTCAATTCGGCGTTTGAAACATTCTCGTTAAGTTCACGATTTGTCAGGGTCGGTTTTGAAACAATACCCTGTTGATTTGTTTGGATAACAGGCCGGATTGCAAATCCGTGTACAGGAGTTCGATTCTCCTACTCGCCTCCATTTACTTTCAATGGCTTAGCGGATCGAATGATCCAGCTCGTTTGAAAGTCTAAACAAACGTCTAAACATTCTGTTTTTGTTCCGTTCTCTTTTGCTGTGCCTGAATGGCCCGCATCTTCTGCCGAACCTTCTTGGTATAGTGCAGAACCATCGCAGGGCTTTGACCTGTCACAGCCGCGATGAGGTCATCACTGCATCCAGCTTCGAGAAGCTCGCAAGCCGCGTTATAGCGCCAGCTGTGGATATCAAAGTCCAGCGCCCCAACCTGTTCCCTGATCTTACGGACCGCCTGCGAGGCACCGCGATAAGACCAGCGGTTTGTGCCGCGCTCGTTTGTCAGGATGAAAACCGAATGACAACTGGCAGCATCGAGTGCGGCGCGAAGTTCGGGAAGGATAGGAACCCAAAGCTCTTTGCCCGTCTTATTTTGACGTATGGCAAAAGCACCGTCTTGAATGTCAGACCAGCGCATTTCTAGAACGTCCCCGATCCTCTGCCCTGTCCCCAGGCAAAGCTCCATAACGAGCCTTTCCCGTGAGCCGAGCGGACAAGCGCTCCGGTAAGCGTCCAGCAGATCGCGCGGCCAAGGCACGCGTGCAACTTTCTCAGTCTTGATCTCTGGAACGCCTTTGGCTGGGTTTGCTTCGCGCCATCCTAGATCGACACAATGCTCCATGAGGACACGGAGGACACGCAGTGAATAATTGGCGAAGTACGCCTTCTCTGCGTTTGCATCGCGAAGCTTAATAACGTCTTTCCGCTTCATGTTGCATGGGTTTGCATCCGCCATGATCGACAGAAAGAAATCTAGGTACTTGTCATAATCCAAGGCGGTGCGAGGCTTTAGTCGCTTGTAACGGTGGGAGCTGCGGTAATCCTTGACCAACGCGCCAAAATTACGGGCATTGACCCGCTTGGGCGGCGCTTCGCCGTTTAGAATGTCCGCGTATTCCTGCCAGAACTCCGCTGTTTGAAACTCATTCTGAAATTTGCGCGAGGGCCATCCGCGACGCTGAAAATAAAGCCCGTTTCTCTGCCGGTACACATGCTTTGGAAGCTCACGTTTTGTCATAGCGCATATCAATCCTCTCGAACTCGTCAGCAGTTGTTCCAACTGATAGCACGAGTTCGATCTTCTTGCCCTCAATCGTGACACGACTGACCGTTCTACCCGCTTTCTCGAAAGTGCGAAGCAAGCTCAAAGCACGCTGTTCGACTGTTGACGCTGACATCCCAATTTCCCTTGTTATCAAGGAAAGCTATGAGGAAAAAAACGGCAGGCGCAAACGGATCCACGAGAGCTTAGTCACTAGACGCATATACGAATTGTAACAATTCGTGACCAGCAGCGTAGTGTCTTTCCACGTGCAGACCGAAAAATCGCCCGGTGCGAGAACGCCTCAAGACTACAAAACCAAAAAAATTGGGAAGACCCATACAAGTTAAACCAACACACCGCGCGAAGGATCGAACGGGGAAACCGTGCTGAGTGCTGATCAGGTTTGCCGTAGGGTCGATAAACCGAAAGACCACTTGCTTATGTAAACACCACTAGCTGGTCGTAAATTAGTGACACCGATCGCCAAAACTACCCACCTGCGGCTTTCAAAGCAGTGTTCGGCGATCTCTAGTCACTAAAAGGATATATTATTAAAGTAGTAGATTATATCCCGCCTCTCGCCCTCTCCGATACTTACGTCTCCGAGGGCGAAAGGCTGGTGTTGCGGCGGCGATAGAGCACTTAGGCTTGTAGCTGGCCGTTATGGATGGTGGGCGCTTAAATTCGCGCTCACAGCAGGCAGGAGGCGGTTGCCAGGACTACGTAGCCAACAACCCTATCTCAGCCGATCTAAACGCCTCTCCGATTGCCTGTCGCTAAATTAGCCAGAACATCGAATGGACGCAGGCGTTCCCACTTTGAGGTGGAGCAAAATTAAGAGCAACACGTGCGGAAAGCGGAAGTTCGCTGCGGGTGCATATTTAAGCACTTAGGCAGTTTAAGCGGCCATTCCCTTGAATACAGTCAAATAGCGCAATCTGGTGGCAATCTGCGGGTGAAATAGTATACGTGTTTTCGATTGAAGTTCGGAGCAAACTAACTTCAGCTGTGATGAAAAATTAGATTGAGAATCTTGATGGCAGAGCAATACGATTTTGGCAACCTATCACCCATCGAATTCGAGGCTCTCGTAGCTGATCTTATGAGCGCGGAATGCAGAGTACGTTTTGAGACTTTCTCTGAAGGCGCGGATGGCGGTATCGATGCGCGACATAGCAGTGCAACGGGCAATATAATTCTTCAGGCAAAACATTACAAAAACAGCACATGGGCTGACTTGGAAACCTCAGCAAAAAAAGAGTCTCCTAAGATTCATAAGCTTACTCCAAGCATATACTATTTCCTGACATCTCAAAAGTTGACACCAGATAGAAAAGTTGCTCTCAAAAATCACCTAAGCCACCCATCGGTTACAGTGTCGAACATTCTCGGCAGGACCGAGATAAATGCTCTTATAAGAAAGCATGGGGATGTCGAAAAGAGTAACATCAAGCTTTGGCTATCAAGTGCGGCGGTGCTCCAGCGATTACTGACTAACGACATAGCCGTTTTCACAGAAGCAACTAAAGAAGGCATCGAGCGCATACTTAAAGTGTTTGTTGCCAACCCAAGCCTACCGAAGGCCGCCAAAATCTTGAAGAAACAACACTGCTTGATAGTTTCCGGTCCGCCCGGTGTGGGCAAGACAACACTAGCGCAAGTTTTGGCTGCGGAATACTGCGAAGACGGTTGGGAGCTTGTCGCAATAAGTAGCATCGAGAAAGGCTACGAAGCATTCCATCCAGAGAACAAGCAGGTCTTTGTTTTTGACGACTTCCTCGGCAAGATCAAACTTGATGCCAGATCATTGGCGAAAGATGATGCAAAGATCGCCGAATTTATGAGGCTCGTATCGGGCAGAAGCACAAAGCGGTTCATTTTAACAACGCGTAAGTACATTCTAGAAACGGCTCGAACGGCTTCTGAAGCACTAGATGACGATCAAGTAGAATTAACGGAGATGATCCTTGATCTGGACGTATACACCAGAGAGATCAAAGCTCGAATTCTGTACAACCACCTATATCATTCAGGTCTTGAAGAAAGTGCAATCGCGGCACTTCTAATGGGGGATACCGTCTCCCGTATTGTTGATCATCCGCATTATATGCCGCGCATCGTGCAGTGGATGACAGACCATGTTCGGTTCAGAGATGCTGACCCTGAAGAATACCCACGTTCGTTTATACAAGCACTCGATAATCCTGAGAAGGTTTGGGAAAAGCCTTTCCAGCATCATATCAGCGGTGCGGCGCGTGTGATGCTGTATTGTATGTACTTATCGAGACATGAAACCTTCTTTGAAGGTCGTGGAATTGAGAGAGGCATAAAGGTAGGAAAGTTGCGCGGCTTTTTTGAAAAAGCATTATCGGCTTTTTCTATCGAAAGTGACGGCACCGTTCCAGAGAGCCAATTTGAAGATACACTTCGGGAAATCAAGTCATCATTCATTGTGCTTCAAGGAGGGACGGTAAATTTCATAAACCCTTCGGTACAGGACTTTCTGGCGCGTAGGGTGAATGATGCGAAAATTCTGGATCGTCTAACACGCTCAATATCGACATTCGACAATGGAGCAGACCTCTGGAAAACAGCGTCCGAATTTTACAAAGGGAAACCTACTAAGACGTCTCAAGTTGCAAACCTAATCTTGTCACAGATTCAGTCTGGAGCAGTGAAGGGGCGACTGCCTCTCGAAGATTTAGCTCCTTTGCTTGGTGACTTGATTTCTAAATCTGAGAAACCTGATTTTATTCACTTTTTGCGCAAAGGCGGCTTGTCCGCCAGCTCATGGATCAATGCAGTAGAGTTGCCCGATCTCATAGATGATCTGATGTTTGGGAAGTATAGCGAGTTGCAGCATTCACAGGCATTCGGCAGGTGGCTTCGGCTTCAACTTTATAAGTATTTGTCGAAGAGAGAGCACGTCTTGGAAATCGAAGAATTAGGCATGCTTGCTGACAACTTGGCCATGTATCGAGAAGAGCTGCCAAAATGCATACTAGAACAGTTTGAAGAGGCTGCCACGGAAAGTATCGATAGCTTAGAGCCTTCTGGCATTGCAGACCATGAGGATCGCGAGTCAGCTATTAGCAATTGGGTGGAAGAGATTGGTAAGATTGAAAACTATCTTGGCCGCTCTGTGGATAGCTGGAAGCAGAGGGAACTCGAAGAGGAAATGTGGAACATCCAGCAATATCATGAACAGCAGATGCAAGAGTTCAGAGATAGTGGCGGCTTAAGTCGATCTTCTGCAAGTCCCGGTAGCGCCTCGAACCCATCATCTCCTACAAATCCTTGGGGGTCAGCTAGAGGTGGCTTCTCCAACGTAGATCTCGGCAACATGTTTTCGTCGCTCAAGAAATGATGCTCGGGCGTTTGTTGTTTTGATGCAGAAGTAAAATGACAGCTCTGCCTTGCAGTCAAGCGGCACCACGACACCAAAGCTAGGCCAAAGCCTTTGCTAGAGTAGGTCCGCTTTTCAAATTGCCTCGGTAAAGCAAGATATTGCGCTTTTTTGAATGGCGGCTTACTGGAGCTGCGCTGCGGCATTGGATATTGAGGTGGACGTCGTCTTTGGGCCGTAGAAGTCCATTTTGGATCGAACTCAACCACGCTCTAAACATTCACGCTACGTTCTCACCGATTCGGCCTCACCTCTAAGCAGGAAAGGTTTTATTTTCAATGACATACCTAGTCTTGCAAATCCGTGTACAGGAGTTCGATTCTCCTACTCGCCTCCATATTTTTTCAATGACATAAGTGATTTCTGTTAGCCGCCTGAATGCTGGTTTACACTTCGTTTACAGGAAGCTTGAGGTTTTTTCTGTAGCATTGCCCCCCCCCGCGACCCGACGGGGTGAGCCGGACTACCTTTTTCAGATAAAAGAGGCATGCCACACTTCGGAAGATGCCTGTCGTGTGTGAAGAAGATCTGCTTGGCCGCTCCTGCAATGACACAGTCGTTCAAAACGTCTAACAAGCGATATTGCGGGACTATTGCATCACGATATTGAACATGACCGAAAATCGTACAGCGTTTTCGTATCGGCTTTCGACACCATAGAAAAAGAAAAATGCTCGATCAAAAGCGGACCGTTGATCCCGCAAACCTCATGTTGCTGCGGTCAATCCGGGTACCAATTAGGTATGCGTGCCACGCATTGCCGTAACGCTGTATGGCACCTTTCAACCGCCTCGGCGCAGGCCCATGTACTGTATCAGATTGGACAGTTTCATGCAGGTCATCACCCCCCAAGCCCTTCCCTTTCCTCTTTTCCGCCTCCGGAATGTTCTGCTTGGCCACTATCGCCGCCTAAGCCAGGCGTCGCGACGCTTGCGGTTCATGGGAGGGCTCAATGCTATTGCGCTGGAAAAGGTTGCCAAGTCTTCAGTGCCGGATCTTATCTTGGGTATAAAGCGCGACGGCGCTTACCGCGCGGTCTTGGAGCTTTTCGTTCTTGATAGCACCCATGCGGAGGTGGGACTCTCTGTTGAGGATGCTTACCAAGGTCAGGGTTTTGGTCGAGCCCTCTTTCAAAGGGGGATATCGGAAGCCCGCATCAGGAACATGAAGACAATGGAATTGAGCTTCTTGCGTTCCAACCTTGCGATCAGGAAGCTTTGCCTCGAAGAGGGCGGAGACATCCAGTGCTTAGGCGACGACTGCGCCTCCCATATCCGGATCAGGTGAACCGGAGTTGTGGCGTTTTCGCGCCGGCCCGAGTGCTCGGTTAAGCCACCTTACGCTCGAAAGAGACAGGGCTTTTCCAGCCCAGCGCTGAGTAGCGGCGGCGTCGCTTGTAGAAGCCGTTTATCTATTCGGAGATCGTCATTTCGGCCTGTTTGCGTGTGTTCCGTGTATCCCGCCAGATTTGCTGCGTTTTGATAGTTTTGGAGAAGGTTTCCACGGTTGCGTTGTCATAGCACTTACTTTTTCCGCTCATGCGCTGCCCCGCGGCACATGTTTAGATGTGTTAGAGGAGGCACCTTGAAGCCGTGTTGGCGCAGGATCCTCTGACAAAAGTGTGAACAGTATTGGGCCCCACGATCCGTATGGTGAATGCAGCCCCTTGGCGCGAACCAGAACGCAATTGCAAACCACTGCCCCGCGCTGATGACATAGCCGATTGGTGGCGAAGCTCACACTGTGTTCTTCAATGAACCTAAACCTCACGGCTTTTGGCATGCGAAGAACAGCATGGGTCTTCTTTAGATTTCCCGCTCCTCCAGGAAAGCGGTTCGCGCGCCGAAGCCGGTCATTCTCTTGGGCGAGGCCCAAACCCTCCTTCGACACCAAGATCATCAGCAACCAACTTATGCCCCTCTCATTGATACTGCGTATCAACAAGAGGGGCTGGAGGTGATCAGACAGACTTGATCGCGCCGCCGTCGATGCGGATGCGTGAGCCTGTGACGTAAGCTGCGCGAGCGGATGCGAGGAACGTTACCACGTCAGCGAACTCTTCCGGCTTGCCGTAGCGGCCGACGGGAATGGCTGCGCGCGATTGAGCGGCGACTTCTGTTACGTCCTTTTGTGTCCGCTTGGCCGCCGCCGCGTCCAGTTCATCGACCCGTTGCGTATGGATCCGCCCGGGCATCACGATGTTTACGGTGATCCCGTCAGATGCAACCTCTCCTGCAAGGGTTTTAGACCACCCCACCACCGCCGAGCGGATACCGTTCGACAACGCAAGGTTCGGGATCGGCTGTTCGACACCCGAGGATGTGACCGTGATCACCCGCCCCCAGCCTCGATCCTTCATCGCCGGCAACAGACGTGTGGTCAGATGGAACAGGTTTGCGGCCATCGCCTCGAAGTGGGCAATCCAGGCGGTGCGTTCTATTGCTTGTGCGGCACCGGGAGGCGGTCCGCCACCGTTGTTCACCACGATGTCCACACCGCCCTCTGCGAGCAGCTCGTCGATCACCGCATTCACAGCAACGATATCGGACAGGTCCAGCTTGACGGGGTGGACGCTGTCCAATCCTGCAGCCCAGCTTTCGATCTTATCGACGCTACGCGCGGCCGCAAACACGACGGCGCCTTCGGCCGCCAGTGACTTCGCTATTGCCATGCCAATGCCACGGCTCGCCCCTAGCACAAGCGCACGCTTTCCGTTCAGTTCCAGATCCATCAGTTCAATTCCTTCAGTCGTTGTTCTTGTCGCGCGATCAGATGATCGACCTCCCGGCGGCTTGCATCCGACAGCGCGGCCCCCGGTTTGCGCAGCGCGTCATGTGCGATGATCCCGCGTTTGGCGAGCGTGTATTTACGGATCGCGAGCCCCATGCCGGGCTGCTGTTCAAACCGCGCCAAAGGCAGGTAGGCGTCAAACAGATCACGCGCGCGCTCCCCCTCACCGCGGGCATGGTGGTCCACCACTGTCACCATCATTTCAGGGTAGGCAAAGCCGGTCATGGCACCGTCCGCGCCGCGCATCATTTCCTCTGGCAGGAACAGACCCCCGTTGCCGCACAGGATCGAGATGCGTTTGTTGAGCACGCCTTCACGGCGCAGGTAGCTGATCTTTTCCAGCCCCGGCCAATCTTCGTGTTTGAGACACACACAGGTCGGCAGATCGTTGACGATCCGCGCGATCACGCCCGATGACATCTGCACGCCCGTCGCCAGCGGAAAATCCTGCAAAACAAACGGCACGTCGCCGATTAGCTCGGCCACCTGTGTATAGTAGGTCACGATCTGGTCGTCGGTGCGCAAGCTGCCCGGAGGCGCAACCATCACGCCCGCCGCCCCCAAATCCATCACCATCCGCGTAAGCGTCTCAATCTGCGCAAAACCCGGCGCAGAGACGCCGACAACCACAGGCACACGCCCTGCGACCCTTTGCAGGATGCGCGCCACAACGTCGCGCGATTCCTCAACCGTCAGCTTGGGCGCTTCGCCCATCATCCCCAAAACCGTCAGCCCGGTCGCGCCCGCGTCGAGATAGAAATCTACCATCCGGTCGCAGCTTTCCATGTCGATCCGGCCATCGGGGTGAAAGGGTGTCACCGCGATCACAAAAACGCCCTGCGCGTCAGTTGTCAGTTGTGTCATGCTTTTTCCAATCGTGTCTTTTGTAACGCCACGCGGCCGATTGCCATGGCGACAGCCGCCTGACAGGGTTCGACAACAGGCACGCCAAGGTAATCTTCGAGATCCGTCCGAAACGCCGTCATCCCAGCGCAGCCCAAAATCACCACATCCGCCATCGCCGCATCACGCAAACGAGTGCCGACATCCTTAAGCCGCTCAAAGGTGCGTGTTTCGTCCGCCAGCTCCAACACGCCCAGCTCAAGCGGCATGTCAGCGGCCAACCGGTCCATCACCCCCATCGCGCCAACATAGCGCATGTGCCGCGGAATGCTTTTGGACAGGATCGAGATGATGCCGAAGCGCTGCCCCATCGTCATCGCTGTCAGAATGGATGCCTCAGCGATGCCAATGACGGGGCGCGCGGACTGCTCGCGCAATGCCGCCAAACCGGGGTCGGAGTAGCAGGCAATCACAAATGCGCTCGCATGCTCTTCAAGGGCTGTGCAATGCGCCAATAGCGGTCCAACCACCCCATCGACATGCGCCTGACTTTCAATTCCGGGCGGGCCTTCGACCAAGGTGCGCGCAGCGATATCGACGACGCTTGCGGCGCGCATCGGTTCAACCGCGCGGTCAATGCCATCGGTAACGTGTTGGCTGCTGTTGGGGTTTATTACATAGATCGTCATTTCGTTTATCCTTTCTGCCCCCAGAAATCCGGAGGCAATTCCAGATCGTCCTGCCCGCCGATGCGCGCAATCATTTGCGCCGCTTGCGCGCTGGCGTCGTCAAGAATTGCGGCTTCGTCTACCTGCGTTGGACGCCCGTTGCTCAGAACAACCTGCCCCCCAACCACAACAGTATCGACATCATTCCCGTTGGCAAAACATACCAGCCGATGAACCGGCATATTGGGCGGATAAAGATGCGCGCGCCGCAGATCGACCACCGTCAGATCAGCATCCTTGCCCACCTCGACCGAGCCAATTCGGTTCTCCATCCCAAGCGCGCGTGCACCTGCAATAGTACACATTTCCAGCGCCTTACCGATCGGCAAAACAGAGGCATCGCGAAAATGGGTGCGGTGATAGTGCATTGCTTGCTGCATGTGCCGGAACATATCGCCCGACCGGTCCGGTGCCGTGGCATCTGACCCCAGCGCAACAGTAGCACCCGCCGCCATGAGTTCGATCGCGGGACAACGCCCCATGATCGATGCATTCGCAGACGGGTTATGCGCAATCTTTGTGTCGCTGGCCGCGACCAAGGAAATTTCATCATCGTGCAGATCAATACAGTGCGAGAGCAGCGTTTCCGGCCCCAAAAGGCCAAGCTTTTCAGCCCGTCGTATGGACCCGCGCCAATGCCCGTCCTGGGTAAAAATCAAACCACGCTCGCGTGCAAATGCACGTACAAGCCGCGCCTGCTGACAGGCTGTGGCATAGTCTTCGGGTGCCATATCTTTTTCGTGCTCGTCGCGTAAAACGGGATAGAGCATTGCGATCTGAATGCGCCCCTCGTTGCTGTCATGCCACGTTTCTGCAACTTCACGAGACGTCTGCATTTGTTGCTCAAAGCTAACGTCGTAGCACCGCTGTTCGCCCCCTTCCCAATCGGCATAGATGCGCGGATGTGGGGCACGCGTGGGACCAACGGCCACCATGCTGCGTGTTCCGACCTCGACCACCCCGCGACAATGCGCAGCGGCGTAGGCAGGGTCATCCGTACGCATGATTGTATCGCCACCGCCCAACAGGGAAACACCTGTCGTCACACCAAAGCGCAACCGTTCCAACGCGGCCAGCCGTGCTTCAGCATACCAGAATTCAGGCGGGGAGGCTTGCGTATAGACCTCGCCGCAGATGTCTTCCCAGCGATCACCGCCATGCATACCGATCGATTTGATCAACCCATGACCCGCGTGGGCATGTACGTCGATCAACCCTGGGATTATGATCTTTCCCGTACAATCAATAACCTTCGTTGCCTGAACCTGCGTCCGAAGATCATGCGCAGTGCCGATTGCAACGATCTTACCATCAGCAACGGCGATGGCGCCCGCTTCTATCACGCGGCGCTCCGGGTTCATCGTCACAACCGTGCCGCCAGTCAAAAGTGTATCAGCTTGCATCTTACGCCTCTCTCAGCTTGGGAAGACGCGCAACATCGATCACCCCGTCGGCAGGCATTTCGAAATCCGGGTGTTTTCCTGCCAGACCAATCACGCGCAAAGGATTGTAAAGCGTCAGCCAAGCCGGATCGTCTTGAAGCATTGCATAAGCCTCACGCCAGATTTCGGCGCGCGCCAAGCGGTTGGTCGTGACACGCCCTGCGTCGATCAGCGCTTCTACTTTGGAGTTCGCGTACCCCTGCCACCATGACCCTGCTACGCGTGAATCTATTTTTTCAAAAAGCACGCGGTATGTGCTCATCGGACTTGAATCAAACACGCACAGATCGCGGATTTCCTTACGCCGCACCATATGCGCGTAGTCCTCCCTTTCAGGGTGGATGAAAACCTGTAATTTGATACCGACCTGCAACAATTGCTCGCCCAGCGCAGCGGTCAAACGCTCCGCCTCATCCGGAAGGCGCGTTGGGCAGTCCACGTTCAATGTGAGGCCATCGGCGTAGCCTGCTGCGGCCAAAAGGGACTTGGCGCGGTCGCGGTCCACCACGGCACCATTGCCCTGCCCCGCGCCGAAATGATTCGGACTGACAAATCCGCGCAAGGGGCGGGCAGCCCCCTGCATGACAGTGGTGATCAGAGCCTCCCTGTCGACCGCAAGGCTTAGCGCAAGACGGACGTTTGCGTCAGCCAAAGGCCCGCGCGCCGCGTTCAATAAATAGATGATCGCGACAGGCGACAGAAATTCGTGGCGCATCTCGCCAAGACTCCGTGACTTTTCGAAATCAAGGCCGATGGCGGCCTGCACGTGGCCCTGCTCCAGCAGCGCCAGACGCTGTTGCGGATCAGCTTCCAATTGCCATGTTATGCGGGCGTTTGCAGGCTCACCTGCAAAGTGGCCTGCTATCCGCTCTGCGATGATTTGGGTCTGCGTGATCTTGGTCAACCTATAGGGACCCGATCCGATTTGCGCGCTGAAATCCTTCGCATCCAGTGCTGCAAAAGCCGAAGGTGCGACGATGAAACCCTGTTCCAGCACATCAAGAAGATCCGCCATCGGGGCTGAAAGTGTCACCTTCAAAGTTAGCTCGTCCACGACTTCGATCTGTGCGCCGCCCAAGAACTGGCGCCAGACAGCAGGCGCGCCAAGCGTATATCCTTTATCCTCCCTTGCCATGCGGGCCAGACAAGCGGAAACCGCGCCTGCATCACAGGGTGTCCCATCGTGAAACGTGACATCAGGCTGCAAATAGAACGTCCATTGGCGCGCGTCGGTCGAGACCTCCCAACGCTGTGCAAGATGCGGCACGAAATCCTGCCCGACACGACGCACGAGTGTATCATAAATCGCGTGCAATATCGTCAGCTCATCCGTCGCATCGGTACAGTCATGGGGATCGTGCAAGCCCAGCCTTGGTTGCGCAATGATCATCCTATCTTATCCCTCTCAGGTTCATCGACCAAATGGCAGGCTACAGTCTGGTCATCGCCCACATCCTTCAACATCGGGCGTTCTGTGGCGCAGCGTTCCCACGCAAAAGGGCAACGGGTCCGGAAGCAGCATCCAGAAGGCAACTCCAACGCCGAGGGCACTTCGCCAGTAAGCGTGATTTCTTCAACGTCGCGCTTTTCTTTTATGCTCGGAGCCGCAGAAAGCAGTGCGCGCGTGTATGGATGGCGTGGATTGGCGAACAGCACATCACGCGGTGCGTTTTCGACCATAAATCCAAGGTACATGACCCCTACGCGATCCGCGATGTGGTTCACCACCGACAGGTCGTGGCTGATGAAAAGGTACGACAGGCCGAATTCGTCACGCAGATCCATCATAAGATTGAGGATTTGCGCCTGAATGGACACGTCCAGCGCAGACACCGGCTCATCCGCAATGATCAGCCCGGGGGTCACCGACAATGCACGTGCGATACCGATACGCTGTCTTTGCCCACCCGAAAACTGGTGCGGGTAGCGCCCGGCATGCTCTGCGTTCAGGCCGACCTTGGCCAACAGCGCCTCGGTTTTTGCAGCGACGCCCTTGCGATCAGCTGCTTTCCTGGTCTGCTCCAGCAGCGGTTCGGCCACGATATCGCGCACACGTTGCCGTGGGTTGAGCGAGGCGTAGGGATCTTGAAAGATCATCTGCATCTTGGCGCGCACCGGTAACATTTCAGCAAACCCGTGGTTCGCGATATCCTCGCCATCCACCTGCACTGCGCCGCGCGTCGGCTTATAAATTCGGGCGATCGTTTTGGCGACCGTGGACTTGCCACAACCGCTTTCGCCAACAAGGGCCATGATCTCGCCGCGCGCGATCTTAAAGCTGACACCGTTCACGGCATGGACGACGGGGCGGTCAATCTTGACCCCCTTCGCGCTCAATCTCAGGCGGTCAAGCACACCGCCCCCGATGGAGAAGTGCATTTCGAGATCACGCACGTCGAGCATGGGTGTCGCATCGTTCATGCGCTTTCTCCCGGAACCAGTGGAAAGTGGCATGCCGCCGAAAGCGACATATGTTGAGCGCGCAAAACCGGCTCTTCTTCGGCACAACGGGCCTGCGCACGCGGGCAACGGTCCCGAAAGTTGCACCCTTTGGGCAGGTTTCGGATATCGGGGACCGAGCCGGGGATCTGCTTGAGCCGCGCATGACGGTTCAGCGGATCAGGAATACTGTCGATCAATCCTCGGGTATATGGATGCGCGGGCGACGAGATCAGATCGCGGGTTCGTCCGCGCTCGACGACCTTACCGCAATAAAGAACGGTGATGTGATCCGCCATTTCCGACACAACCGCCAGATCATGGGTGATCAGGATCATGGACGCTCCCTTTTCAGCGATCTGGGCGCGCATCAGTTTCAATATCTGGCTCTGGATCGTCACATCCAAAGCCGTCGTCGGCTCATCCGCGATGATCAGCCGTGGCCGCGCAAGCATCGCAATGGCAATCACAACCCGCTGACGCATGCCGCCGGAAAACTGGTGAGGATAGGCACCAAGCCGTTCTGCAGCGCGGCTGATACCGACGCTTTCAAGCATGTCGATGCAAGCCTGTTTGCGTGCTGCTGCGTCCAGATCGGTATGCAAGCAGAGCATTTCGTCCATTTGGCGACCGACCGTGTGCAGCGGATTGAGCGAGGTCATGGGATCTTGAAAAACCATCGCTATGTCGCGCCCGCGTATCTCGCGCAGCCGTTCTTCGCTGGCCTGAACAAGGTTTTCATCCTCCAGCAAGATTTCTCCACCCTCAATTTTCCCGGGGCTGTCGATCAAGCCGAGGATCGAAAATCCGACGACCGATTTGCCGCCGCCGCTCTCTCCGACAAGGCCCATGACCTCGCCCTTCCCGATGGAAAAGCTAACGCCGTTGACGGCCTTTACCGTGCCTGAAAACGTGTGGAAATAAGTGCGCAAGTCACGCACATCGAGCAAAGTTTCAGGCACAGTCATTTCAACCTCGGATTCAGTTCGTCACGTAGGAAATCACCGAACAGGTTGATCCCGAAGACCAGCATCATGATCGCAATTCCGGGGAAAACCGACGTCCACCAAAGGCCCGAAAACAGAACGTCAAACCCGTTCTTAATGAGCAGGCCCAGTGACGGCTGGGTAATCGGCACGCCCACGCCCAAGAAGCTGAGCGATGCTTCGATCAGGACAAAGGTTCCTACCTGTATCGTCGCAATGACGATCAGCGGCGTAAGCACATTGGGCAAAACATGCTTGCGGATAATTTTGGCGTTCGACAGGCCTGCCACCTTTGCGGCCTGAACATATTCTTTTTCGATCTCGGACAGGGTAGAGCCGCGCACGGTGCGGGCGTAAACAACCCAGCCAACGGCCGTCAAAGCGATCAGGACCTTATCTACGCCCGTCCCCACAGCCGACATTAAGAACAGCGCGATCAGAATAGACGGGAATGATAGCTGGATGTCAGCGATCCGCATGATGACCGCATCGGCGATGCCGCCGTAGAACCCTGCGATCAGGCCCAGTATAGTTCCGATAGTACAAGATGCGATCATCGCCACCAGACCGATGAAAACCGAAATGCGCGCGCCATACAGGATCGATGCCCAGACATCGCGCCCCTGCCCGTCTGTACCAAGCACGAATTGCGCATCGCCCCCTTCAAGCCATACAGGCGGCTTGTAGCTATCCATCAAGTTCAAAGACGCAATGTCATATGGGTTTTGCGACACCAGAAACGGCCCGGCAATTACCGCAAAAGCAAAGAGGACCATCAACGTACTGCCGATTACAGCTGATGTGCTGCGGGTGTAGTTGTAGAAGAACTCCGAACGGAGGAAAGAAGTCATATTGCCCTCATTTCAGCGTGATGCGCGGGTCGATCAGCGTATAGACAAGATCGACCAGAAAATTGATGACAACAAAGATCACCGCTACCAGCATCAGATAGACGACGATCACAGGCCGGTCGGCACGGTAAATTGAATCGATCAACAGCTTGCCCATGCCAGGCCATGAAAAGATCGTTTCGGTGATAGTGGCAAAAGCGATGAGGTCACCCAGTTGCAGGCCGAATATGGTGACCACGGGGATCAATGCATTTTTCAAACCATGCTTATACAAGACATCTCGCCGCGTAGCGCCTTTGGCCCGTGCAAACTTCATATAGTCCTGACGCCCGACCTCCATCATTCCCGCGCGTGTCATGCGCAGCAGAATGGCCATCGTTCCCAGCGACAGGGTCACCGCAGGCAAGACGATGTGATGCCAGCCGTCCCACGTCACAAGGCTTAGCCGCAAGCCGAATACCTCTGCCGTATCGCCGCGCCCGGAGGACGGAAATATCCCCCAGTTGACCGCAAACAAATAGATCAGGACCATGCCGACCCAGAAACCGGGCAGCGATATCCCCAGCAAAGACCCTGCCATGATCGTGCGGCTCAGCCGACCGTTCGGGTTCGCGCCGGCATAAACACCCAGCGGGATCGCAACAACAATTGCCAGAACCATTGCGACCAGAACCATCTCCACAGTCGCGGGCAACCGTTCAAGGATCAATGTCATCGCGGGTTGGCGGAACACGTAAGAGTAGCCGAAATCCCCTTGCAGCAGGTTGGTCAGGAATTTCCAGTATTGAACGATCAAAGACTGATCGAGCCCGAGAATACGGCGCGCCTGCGCGATTTCAGAGTCTGTCGCATCAATCGGCACGATCATGAAAACCGGATCACCGGTAAAGCTCATCATCATGAAAACCACGACAGAGACGACCCACAGCACGAGCAGCATCTGTATCAGCCGTTTGAGAAGGTATCCAAACATCGGAACGGGCCGTCTTTCATTGAAGGTAAATAGAGACGCGCCCCACAGCATCTTCGCTGCGGGGCGCGCGAATGTTCGGGATCAGTCGACATCCATTTCAAAGGCCGAGATGAATTTGTCTACGCGTGGTGTAAGCGTGATACCTTTGCGCGCAGCATAGACATCCTGCTCATAGTGCATCGGGATCATCGGGATATCCGCCATCAGGATTTTGGTCGCTTCCTGAAGATATTCGTCACGTTTGGCGATATCGGGCGTCGAATCCGCCTTGTCGATCAGCGCGTCCAATTCGGCGTTGGAATAGGAACCGCGGTTAACCTGTCCGTAGCCTTCTTTTTTGTCACGGCTATAGAACAGCGCGCCATACATCGAACCGGCATCCCCCGACGGCACGTCCCAGCCGCTCATGATAAAACTGGAGTTTTCCGTTGGTACGCGGATATAGCCCCAGAAGTTGGACTTTGGCATGATGTTCAGCTCAAGATTTACGTTGATCTTGGCCAGCATCGACGCAAGCGCCTGAGCGATTTGCGCGTCATTGACATAGCGGTTGTTCGTCGCGTCCAATGTCATCGTAAAGCCATCGGGATATCCGGCTTCCGCCAGCAAAGCTTTGGCCTTTTCAGTATCCACCGGATACATTTCGCGGAAATCCATCCCGTCGACAAAACCCAGGTGGGCTTCGGGCACAAACTGCGCCGATGGCGAGGCGAGCCCGTTCATAACGATTTTGTTGATCGCATCCACGTCGATGGCGCGGGCAATCGCTTCGCGCACGCGCTGGTCTGTCATCGGGTTCTTGCCCTCAATGGTCGGCGACTGCTCGCGCGTGTCCATAGCCAGAACAACGTTCAACAGGCTTGGCCGCGTAATAACCTGAAATGCGTCCTCGGACTTTACACGGTCCACGTCACGGACCGCGAGATCCTGAATAACATCGACCTCACCGGTCAAAAGCGCCGCAGTGCGGGTCGCAGGATTGGTGATCGGGCGAAAGGTGACGGTCTGGATCGCGGGCGCACCGCCCCAATAGTCGCCGAATGCCGTCAGGACCAACTTTTCTTCCTTGATCCACTCATCCAACATGTAAGGACCTGTGCCCATCGGCTTGAGGTCCATTTGCTCGTCACCGGTCTGGGTGGTGTATTCCTCATCGAGGATCAGCAATTCCGCCAGATCATTTGGAAGCACCGCATACGGCTTCGGCGTCGTGATCTCGACCGTCATATCATCGACAGCAGTCACAGAGGCGATATTCGCAACAAGATCAGGGCGGATTGAGGCACGCGCCTTTTCGACCGTATAGACCACATCGGCGGCGGTGAATGCGTTTCCGTTATGGAACGTCACGCCATCGCGCAGCTTGAAGCGCCAGGTCACATCGTCCACGTTCTCCCAGCTTTCCGCCAGACCGGGGCCGAATTCCAGCTCGGGGCTACGCGATACCAGCGGATCGTACAGGTGGTAGTACATAATGTTCGACGAAAGCTCTTCTCCGGCAAGCGGATACAGATGGCTCGGGTCAGACGTCAGGCCAATCGTCACAGATTTCTCTTCGGCAAGCGTCGCACCCGCGCTGGCAACGACAAATGTCGCACCAAGGACGCCAATGCGCCACGCATTTTGGCTTAGATATTTCATGGTATCTCCTTTGTTGGTCGCTTTCGCGTGAGGTCGTTAGGGCGTTGTGCCGCCTCTCTTGGTTATGCTTTGATCCTTAGTGTCCCGGCTTGGCGGTCTGCACCTCGATCTGGTATCCTTCCGGATCGTTCATGGCGAAGGAACGTATGCCCAGCTCTTCGCTGTCACGCAGTTCGGTCATTCCAGGAACGTTTTGCGACTGCGCCCAAGCATACCAAGCATCCACATCCGGTACGCGCAGACAAATCTGCACCGTCTTATCCTCGGCCCAGTTTTGCATTCCGCGCGCCTCATCGACCAATCCGACATGCGCCTGACCATCTATGCGATAGATTTTGGACCAGCCCTGATCGATGGCTAACTTGAACCCCAGCACGTCCTCATAGAACGCCATCGCAGTCGGCAGATCGCGATAATACTGGAATGTAATCGCAAGGACGATGCCGTCAGCGGGTCTTTGCGGCGGGTTCTGTGACATGCAGGCTCCTGAATCTCCAATTTCGTATGCCGACGGTATACAAGAAAAACACCGAGTCAACGCTTGTTAGAAAATATCGGCATCCAGCGAGTTCCATTCAGTCAAAATGAGCGATTAATGAGCGAGATGGTCAATTCGCGAATTCTATTGAGATGCAACTTGATCGCAACGGCTGCATCCTACCGTTCCCAGCAACGATATCGTCGATGACAGCAAGGCGTTTGCGGCACCCCGTCTCAAAGCCTTTAGGCATAGCCCACTGGCCTTAAATGCGGGTTGCAACTTTCAAATCCTCACCTGCCCGAACGCTGACATGCTCAAATTCTGTGCACCACCGGCCATACGGCTTCTCCTGATACGATGCGCATTCCCCTGGAGGCACATGCGATGTATTCCGCGTCACTTCATTCAGTATACGCTTGGTATTTCAATATGCGAAACTTAGACGGCGAGAAACATAAACAAGAAGCAGAGTTCGATACATTGGTCCAAGGAACCACAGATAGCCATCGGGAGGCTCCAGCCAGAGAGATTGTCGCGAAGTTACCTCTGGTTGAACTTTTGATGGGGCAAGGCATGCTGCGGATTGATGCAATCAGACAGATCAACGTGACCGAACAAACCTATTATCACTGGAAGAACAGGTACGGCGGAATGCACTGCCTGACAGTGTTATTTGCAGCATAATCCCGAGAGGGGCACGGGACAGTTCAAGGAACTGAAGCGGCTACAAAAAGAGAACAGGGGCCTTCGGCGAACATTTTCTGACCTGCCATTGGACAAGTTGATCCTAAAGGAGGCCGCATCGGGAAACGGCGGAGCTCCTCTCGGCACATCGCTTTGCGATGCCCTGTTAGGCAGTGGACCACATAGTGCATTGGGCTATCGCCATCTGCGCCAGAGGCCACCCGAATTATGGATGAACACGAACGGGGTGTTTGGGATGTGGCCCTTTATTCCAAATCCAATGCCACGTGTGCGCTTCACGGCGCCACTCGCTCTGTCACGAGCTGTTTCCAGACCCGCGCAGACCAAATTCCGCTCAGCGAGCCCCCCAAGTATCGGACAGACGGTAGCCACCCGGCCACGGGTCATCCGGATCCAACATGTGCTGATGGATGCCTGTGATCCATCCACGTCCCGAGATTTCTGGCAAAATAGCAGGCTGATCCCCCACCATAGTCTCCCCCAGTATGCGCCCAGTGAAAGTCGACCCGATGAGCGAGACTGCGGTCAAACTGTCACCTAGCGTCATTTGGCCTCGGGCATGTAGCACCGCCATGCGCGCACTAAGCGCCGTTCCGGTAGGCGAGCGGTCAACCTTACCCGGTTGAATAGCCACCGCGGCTCCGGCGCGCAGACCATTGGCGTCTCGCGTCACGGGGCCAGCGAACAGGCAGAACGAAAAGTGGTTCCAGTCAGGGTTTTCGGGATGGTCAAACCGCATGGTCTTATTCGCGGCATCCGTGATGCGAACGCCCAGCCGTGCAATTTCATGCGCTTCGTCCGCTACCAGCGAAAATCCCATTGCAGCGGCATCGACGATGATAAAGCTATCACCGCCATACGCAGTATCGACAGTCAATGTGCCCAGCCCGTCAACCTCGAGCGGGACATCAAGACGGGCAGCAAAGCTGGCAAGGTTCTGGACAAATATCCGTTCGGCTTTGCCATTGCTGCATTCGGCGCGCACCTTGACCAGCCCCCCTGGCGCTTCGAGCACAATTTCCGTGACCGGTTCGGTCATTGGCAGGATGCCACCGTCCAACAGCACGGTGGATACACAGATCGAATTGGAGCCAGACATAGGCGGCGTGTCTTCGGGTTCCATGATGATGAAGGCAGCATCGGCGCGAGGATCTTTGGGCGGCACGAGCAAATTCACATGCCGAAAAACACCCCCCCGGGGTTCGTTCAGGACAAAGTTGCGCAATGTCTGATCACGGGCAATCCAACGGCTTTGCTCCCACAAAGTCTCACCGGGAGGTGGCGCCACGCCGCCAACGATCACATCGCCAACTTCTCCCTCGGCGTGGGCAGAGATTACGTGAACTGTCTTGCTGCTGCGCATGTTGTTATTCCTCTGGGTGATCGGCCAGCCACTTTGGCAGGGACTGCGCCACGGTTCCACAACAGGCGGCTGCGACACAATCGGCAATACTGCCAAAGCGCACAGCACGCCCCGATAAGCCGGGGGCATAATGGGCGTATTTGCCTGAGTTGGTCATCACCACTTTGGTTGCCGGTGGAAAGACCGGCTCGGAGATGGAGCACCAGCAGATATCAGGGAATACCAGTACGCCTGCGGCTTCGAGGCGCGCGATAATCCCCTCGGCACGGGCCGCTGCCAGTGTGTCATGACCAACCGTCACAATCACCGGTGTGTCGGGGTGGCGCTGTTTAGCGGTCATAGCAACGTCCAGCTTGCGGCATTCCGCAAGTGAAAAATGCGGGCTGCCAAAGGCGATCAGATCAACCCTGCCATCGCCCGAATTGAACTGCTGCCAGACGCGTATCAGATCATCACGGGTGATCCGAACGGTGTCTGCATCAGAAGTGGGGGCAAGCATAGCTTCGGGCGTGATACCTGCCACATGCAACATGGGCGCAGCTGAGGTCGTGCCGAATGCAGCGCAAAGCCCCTTAAGATCATCCTCGTTCGGCGCTGAGTTTTCCAAGCCCCTAAGGATCGGTATCCTGTCCGGAGCCACCTGCCCCGCAAGCCACCCCAACATCGGCCAAATCGCGTCATCATGGCTAGCAGGGAGTTCCACTTCGATGACCCGCCGCGGTGCGCGATTAACCTCGTGGTAGACGCCCGACAAGGGCGCGCGTCCGGTCAGCGCGATACACAGGTCCAGAAAATCCGGATGCTTTACCGTGCGCGCACCCAGAACGCTATTGGCGTAGATGACCGCATTGGATTCCGACCATGCGATGAGCTCGCCCTGCGCGGGCACCGTTTCAAGCAGATAGGGCGCGCACGTAAAACTGGGTCGCGCCCCCATTGTGACATAAGCATCGGCCAAGCGGCTGGCAGGCAGACCAAAATCCGGCGGCACACCTTGGGCACGCCAGTTGCTGTGGTCCACCGAAATCGCGTTCATCGTTGTCGGGATGCAAACCTGCGCGCCCATATCCGCCATCGTCTCGGCAAACAGCAGATTAGCGGGGCTGGCGTAAATGCAGCCATCAATATGAACCCGCGTCACATCCGTAAGTTGCGTTGCACCCTGCCCGCCTGCCATCGTGCAGATCGTCTGCATGGCCAGCTTCACCGCAGGACCGTGCGCCCCGTCCAGCATGGCCTGATCCGCATCAGACAGTGCTAGCCGATCGGTTGAAATCACGTCGAGTGGCAACGCCCAATCATCCGCGATCAACCGGGTTTCGGTGATCTGAGCAGTTTTGGCCCCCGCAAGCCTGTCATAGTCGCCGCGCCCCAGCCTCAGAACCGCTAGCGGCTTGTCAAACATCCGACCCGCGATCAGTGCACCAAGGGTCAGGATATCTTCGTCCTCCCGAAAAACCAGTGCCGCAGGTGCCGACCCGTTTAGCGCCAGTTCAAGCAAGACACCGCTGCCCGTACAGGACCCACGGCTGGTCGGCATCATCACGATTTTACCCGCCAGCGATTGACCGCACAGCGGATGGTGCGCGTCGATCACGCGCCCATCCTCAGGATCAACACCGCCCCAAAAGCTCAATCCTTCGGAGGAAACAAGCACGTCACCTTGTGCCTCGGCTGGTACGATAGTCTGGGCCATTTTATTCTTTCCAAGTCAGGTGACAACAAAACCATGGCAGAAGGGATCACGGTCGTCGATGAAGATGGTGTTGAACCCCGTCACACGCGCCCAACCAGACATCGACGGAATGATGGCGGGCTGGCCCGCCACTTCGGTTGCGGCCTCGACGCGCCCCTTGAACATGGACCCGATGATGGATTCATGCACGAAATCGTCTCCGACGCTCAGCTTTCCCTTGGCCGCAAGGTGCGCCATCCGCGCAGAGGTGCCGGTGCCGCAAGGAGATCGGTCGATCGCCTTGTCGCCGTAAAATACAGCGTTGCGGGCGTGGGCCTCGGGCGCGCGCGGAGCGCCTGTCCATAGAATATGGCTCAGCCCGTTGATCGCGGCGTGTTCGGGGTGAACAAACTCGTACTTGGCGTTTAGTGCAGCGCGAAGTTTCGGGCTAAGCCCCACCAATTGCGAAACCGAATAATCTGCCATGTCGCGGTAATTCTTCTGCGGCTCAACGATGGCATAAAAGTTGCCGCCATATGCCACATCCACCACCACCTCACCCAGGCCATCGATCTCGGCAGTTAAGCCTTCCGAATGTAGAAAGCTCGGGACATTGGTCAGACGAACTTCTTCGACGAAGCGGTCGTTCTGCGTGTAGGATACATCAATGCGACCCGCCGGCGTTTCCAGCCGCAGCTTGCCCGGCGTCTTGGGGTGGATCAGCCCGTTTTCCAAGGCAAGGGTCACCGTGCCGATCGTGCCGTGACCGCACATGGGCAAGCAGCCCGACGTTTCGATGAACAGCACCGCAATGTCGCAATCCGCGCGCGTGGGCGGATACAGGATCGCCCCCGACATCTGGTCATGGCCGCGCGGCTCAAACATCAGGCCGGTTCTGATCCAGTCATATTCGGCCAGAAAATGCGCGCGTTTTTCCAGCATGTCATTGCCCTGCAACATAGGTGCGCCGCCGGTGACCAGACGCACAGGGTTGCCGCAGGTGTGGCCGTCGATACAGGGAAAGGTGAATTGTGTCATGGTTGCCTCGTGAAACGCGCGGGCGCGAAAGGGGTAAGATCAATATCGGGATCGGCACCGGTCATCAGGTCAGCCACGATTTGCGCAGTGCCTGCCGATTGCGTCAGGCCCAGATGGCCATGGCCAAAGGCACAGATCACATCGTCACGCCCCGGAAGCGGGCCAATGGCAGGCAGGCTGTCAGGCAGCGAAGGTCGAAAGCCCATCCACTGCGTGCCGCCTGTTGTGTCTAGTCCGGGCAAGAACCGAGCGGCCTTTTTCAGCATCGCATCCGCGCGGCCAAAATTCGGCGGCAGATCAAGCCCGCCCAATTCAACAGCACCGCCCACACGCAGGCCGGAAGTGACGTTGCTGACAACAAACCCGTGGCCGCCAAAAGTAACCTGCTGTTTGAGGTCAAATGCGGTTCCGGGCAGCGTCGTGTTATAACCACGTTCGGTTTCAAGCGGAATTTTCACGCCTGCCGTTCGGGCCAGCCTATGCGAAAACGCACCGGCAGCCAGCACCACACGCCCCTTGATCACCCCCGAGGAAGTCTGCACTCCGCCATCCACAAGCGCCTCGGCCTGCGCAATGCGTATCTCTCCGCCGTTCCCGACAAAGCGCTCGGCCATGGCGAGAACGTAATCCTTGGGATCGGCAATTGAACACCAGTCAGGGGTGAACGTCGCGTGCGTAAACTGTGGCGCAAGACCGGGTTGGTATGCTGCAATCTCATCGCCCTTGAGGTGCTCAAACGCGATGCCCTCATCTGCCCGCGCCTGCCAACCGGGCAAGGACGCGCGAAACTCTTTTTCGCCCTCATAGACCTGTAATTGCCCGTCCTGCCGCAGCATGTGCGCCAGGCCGACCTGCGCCAAATGCGGGTCGAGTGCCGCTTTGGAAAGACGCATCAACGCCGTCTGCGCCTTGGTAGAGGCGCGCACCTGCGCAGGCCAGCTGGCCTTCCAGAAGCGCCACATCCACGGCGCAATACGCGCCGCGTAGCGCGGTGGCACAGTGAGCGGGCCAAGCGGATCCAGCAACCATTTCGGCGCCTGCCGAACCATCCGAGGCGATGCCAGAGGCAGAATGTCCGAGAAGGCAAAGGCACCGGCGTTGCCAGAGGACGCCCCCGCTGCCGGACCTTCACGGTCAATGACGCGGACAAGGATGCCCCGCGCCTGTAGCGCCAATGCGGTGGACAATCCCACCACACCGGCGCCGACAACGATGACTGGATCTTGTTTCATCATCTCACGTTCGACAGAAATTTGCGGGTCTCTTCATGTTGCGGGTCGCCAAAGATTTGATCAGGTGCGCCAATTTCGGCCATGACACCCTGGTGAAAGAACGCCACCCGGTTTGATACGTCGCGCGCGAAGCTCATTTCATGGGTGACACAGATCATCGTCATCCCTTCATCTGCCAGCAACTTCAGCGTGTCCAGCACCTCACCGACCAATTGCGGGTCCAACGCCGACGTCACTTCGTCAAACAGAATGTAATCGGGTGACATCGCCAGAGCGCGCGCAATCGCCATCCGCTGTTGCTGTCCGCCAGACAACCGGCCCGGGTAGACATTCAGTTTGTCACCCAACCCCACATGCGACAATTGTTTGATGGCAATTTCTTCGGCATCTTTGCGACCAATGCCTTTGACCTTGCGCGGTGCGAGCGTGACGTTCTCCAACACAGTCAGATGCGGGAACGCGTTGAATTGCTGGAACACGATGCCGATTTTGCGGCGCAGCTTGTTCAGATCAGTCGCGCGTGCGTGCACTTCGGTGCCATCAACCAGAATGCGACCATCATCAATGGGTTCCAATCCGTTGATGCAGGTCAGCAGCGTCGATTTGCCCGAACCGGACCCACCAATCACCGACACCACCTCACCCTTCTGGACCCTCAAGTCGATGCCTTTGAGCACATGCAATGAGCCAAAAGATTTGTGGACGTTTTCAATCTCAATCATTTTCTTGCCACCTTTTTTCCAAGCGGCTGCCAAGCCGGGCAATAGGGAAACTAAGCGCGAAATATATCGCGCCTGTCACAAGCAGGATGAACATCGGCTCTTGCAAGCGTGTCACCAGTATCTGCGAAGCGCGCAGCAGTTCGATGATGCCCAGCCACATGACCAGCGCGCTGTCTTTCATCACACCCAGCGTCAAGCCGATCCAGCTGGGCAGGCCCACCCGCAATGCCATCGGAAACACAATCTGGGTCATGTCTTGGCCCCATGTCATGCCAAGCGATCGCGCCGCGCGCCGTGTGACCGACGGGACCGCGTCAATCGCGCCGCGCACGATCTCTGTACAATAGGCCGACGTATAGAGAGCCAAGACAATGCAGGAGGTCGTAAACGGCGAAATCTGCCAGCCCGCGATGGCCTGAAAGGCGTTGGCAAGGATAAGCTGGATCAGCAGCGGGACCGAGCGGAAGATATCGAGCACAAAGGTCAACGGCAAAGCCATCCACGGGCTGATCTGGCTGCGGATCACGCCAAAGAGTACGCCCAAGACAGTGCCCCCGAACACCGCAACTCCCGTAATTGCCAGTGTGATGCCGGCACCTTTCAGCATAAATGCAAGATCATTAAAGTTCAGAGCTGTTTCAAACATCTATTCTCTTCCCTCAATACCGAAACAGGCGGGCTGCAATCAGCCTTGCGCCAATCATCACCACCTTGGCCATGACGTAGTAGATCACAGCAGCCAGCGCGAAGAACTCGAATGTTCTAAAGCTGCGCGCGTTCAAATCTTGCGTGACACCCGCCAGATCAGAGTTCAGGCCCACCGTGACCCCAAGCGAGGTCATGAGGATCGCCCAGACCATCTGGTTTGTTGCAGGCAGGAACGAGATGCGGAACATCTGCGGCATGATGATCAAGCGGAACGCCTTGGCTGGCCCCATGCCCAGTGACCGCCCTGCCCGCAACTGCGTCGCCGGTATGGCCCGCATCGCGCCGCGAAATGTCTCGCAGAGGTAGCCCGCGTTGTTGAACGCGATCCCCGCCAGCAATGCTGCATAGGGGCTAAGGTAAATCCCGAACGATCCCAATCCGAAATGCGCCATATAAATCTGAAACAGTGCCGGCGTGTTGCGCGCCACCTCAACCCAGGCTGACGCAGGTGCGCGCAGCCAGCGTAAATTTGAATCCCGTGCCACCGCCAATAATACAGCGATGGTCACACCTATCACCATCGACAGGATCGAAATCTGGAGCGTAACCAGCGCACCATCCAGCATTTGTGGAAAGGCACGAAAGGCTTGCCGCCATTGGAAGGTATAGTTGCCCATCTGTTGCTCCGATTAGCTTCTGTAAGGAGACGGTTCTGTAAGGAGACGGGGGCCGCATTGGCCCCCGCAACCATCAGCGATAGGACTTTGCGATGGTCAGGTCTGGCGCATCGCCACCCACCCATTTGTCGAACAACTCCTGGTAGCGGCCGGAGCGCACCTGCTGGTTCACAAACAGATCAAGATAGTTCAGCAGACCGTATTCCTGACGCAGCCCTATCAGGGCAACATAGTCGACGTCAAACGGTGCATCCCCTGCGATCTTGAGCCCTTCAAACTTACCGCTATCCACGATGGATGCCGCGACGGTCGACGTCACAACTGTTGCGTCGATCTGGCCCTGCGACAAGGACAAGAAAACGTCAGCCTGCGACTGATAAGAGCGAAAGCTGCCGTCGCCCCATGCATCGACCTGTTCTTGCAGCGCGATGGCTTCAAACGTGCCCGCAACCGATCCTACGGTGTGACCTTTGAGCGTCTCAAAGCTGTCCACCCCGGCACCTTCTCTGGTCAGCACCACATTGGTGAAAGCGAAATACGGAACTGAGAACCCAACGGTTTTCGCCCGCTCCAAAGTGTCAGAGGTCGATGCAACACCAACATCCGCGCGACCCGACACAAGCGCCGGGATGCGGTCCGGAAAAGGTGTTTCCACGATCTCTGCGTCGACACCCAGCGCCGCGGCCAGATCGTTGCAGTAATCCACATCAAAGCCGACGGGTGTGTTGGTCTCATCGCGTGACCCCATGGGTGGGAAATCCAGCACAACTGCGCAGCGCAATGTACCTGATGCAATGATGTCATCCAGCTTGTCTGCCTGAGCCATTGTTCCGATCAAAGTGGCCGCGACAAAGCTTCCGGCGAGGTAGTCAAGTTTCATGTGTTTCTCCCATTCGTTTATTTTTCAGAGCGGCCTTGGCTGGCCGCATTACGAGTCGTTCGAATGAACAATGCATTCAAATAAAATACAATAAGTATTTTAACTGAATGCAAGAATTTTTGACATGTTGATGCTGCTCTTTCCCGCCTACCCGATCAGCAGATCAGGCAACCACGTGGCCAGCGCGGGAAAGACGACGATCAGGATCAGCGTCAGGACTTGCAGCGCGATAAAGGGCAGCACCCCGCGGCACATCTGGCCATAGGTCATGTCAGGTGGCGCAATGGATTTCAGGTAAAAGATTGATGAGGCCATGGGGGGTGTCAGGTATCCCGTCTGGATGACGATCAATACCAGTGTGGCGAACCAGATAGGGTCAATCCCAGACGAGCGGATGAACGGTGTGAACAATGGGACGCAAATCAGGACGTTCGCCGTCCAATCCAGCACGAAGCCCAGCACAAAAACGACCAGGAGGAAGAAAACAATCATCCCTGTTGTGCCCAGCCCCGCCCCTTCGATAAAGTCACGGATCAGCCGTGCCCCCCCATTGGCGGCAAAGACGCCCATGAACATTGTACCGGCGGCAACGATCAACAGGATCATCGCGGAAATCCGGACGGTGATCGCAAGGGACGCGCGCAGCACAACCAAATCAAATCGCCGGTTCACGATGCAAAGCACCAAGGCCCCCGCCGCCCCGACAGCCGCCGCTTCGGTCGGCGATGCGACACCACCAAGGATCGAACCCAGTACCGCGAAGATCAGCAGAAACACCGGTACCAACGTGGTAACAGTCGCCCAGAGCTTTTCCGACAGCGTGAATTCCTCTGCCGGGGCATCACCTTCCAGCGGTTCTGGCGGATACAGATACCCCTGCACCGCAATATACCCCAGAAACAGGACCACCATGATCAAGCCCGGGATCATCATTCCCGCCAGCAGCTTGCCGACCGACATCTGCGCCAATGATGCATACATCACAGCAATCACAGACGGTGGAATCATCGTGCCCAGCGATCCACCCGCGCAGATCGTGCCAGCGATCAAGGTATTGTTGTAGCGCGCACGCTGCATCGCGGGGATCGCCATCATGCCGATCATCACTTCAACGGCCCCCACAACACCAGCGGCGGCGGCGAATATCGCGCCCATGGCGATCGTCGCCAGCGCCAGACCACCCGGCAGGCGGCCAAGCCACATATTCATCACCCGAAACAGCCGCTCGGCAATGCCCGACCGTTCAAGCAGTGCGCCCATCAGGATAAACATCGGAATGGCCGACAAAATGAAGTTGGTCGAGGCGGAATAGAACGACCCATAAAGCTGGTTGAACCCGACCGGACCGAAGGCCATCAGCCCCGCCCCGACAGATACAATCACCAATGAAAACGCGACCGGCAGGCCAAGCAGGATAAGCGCGAAAAGCGCGGGGAACATCAGGGCGGCTGTGGTCATTTCAGGTCTCGATCTTGAATGTGTCTTCGGATTTCGGGTCCAGCAGCGCGCGCAGACCTTCGGCGGCAAGTTGCAGCGCCAATGCGCCAAGGCCCACGGCCAGCGCGGTGTAGAACGGCCACATCAGGGGCGCCCACGGGCTGACGTGTTCGACCTCACCCGTCATGAAGGCGCGCCAAGCCCGGTGACCGGCGATGGACGTCAGCTTTAGGAAAACCGGGCAAAGGATGAACAGATACACACAGCCATCAATGGCCCCGCGCACCCGCAGCGGCATCCGGGAGGATAGGAAATCAATACGCACATGGGCGTCCTCACGCAGGGCCTGTGCGGCCCCCAGCACAAACAGCACACCCGTGCTCATATAGGCGATATCAAAGGCCCATTCGGTGGGCGCGCCAAAACCGTAGCGCGCCACCACTTCGTATAACATGGAGGCAATCAGGATCAGAACCATCGCTTGCGCAACATATCCCAGCCCCGCCGAGATACCGTCTGCCAAAGTCAGAAATAGTCGTTTCATGATTGCCCCCTGTTTCATTATTGACCGTTACGGATCAGGTAACCGCTTTGGGCGGCCCAGCGATCTTTGTAGGCAAGGTAGCCGTCCAGAATATCGGACATCTGGCCTTTGCCGCCTTCCTTCTGAGCCGCGGCCGTTTTCGTGATCCAGTCAAGGCCCGCTGCCGAAAGTTCTTTGGCAAAGGCGGGGTCCAGTTCGATGACCTCGGCCTTGCTGCTGCGGAATGTCTCCATCGCTTTCATGTCCAAATCATAGAAATTCAGCAATGATTGCATTGTGGTCAGTTCCGCCGCCGCTTCGATCTTGGGCTTGAGCCCGTCATCCAGCGCATCCCACGTCTCTTGCTTCAGAACCACTTCCCACAGGAAGGTTGGCTGGTGCACGCCCGGTGTGATGATATACGGCGCCGCTTCGTGGAAGCCTTCCGGGAGGTTACCCGATGGTGGGCCCCATTCGATTGCATCGACGCCTTTGCGTTCCAGCAGCGTGTAAATCTCGCCCGGTGGCACAACAGTCGGCACAGCGCCGAAATAGTCGCGCATCACTTCGGCCCAGGGGCCGGACGTGCGATACTTCAGACCCTTCAGATCTTCGGCTGTTTTGATCGGCTTGTTGGCATGCGCCATGATCTCGGACGAGCCGATACCAACAACGAGCGATTTGAAACCGTCGGCGTCGCGGATTTCCTGCAGCTTTTCCTTACCGCCACCTTCATAGATCCACGTGACATAGGCTTCCGGGCCCATACCACCGGGAAAGCCGGAGAAGATCGCGTTTATAGGGTTCTGATTGACCAAATAGCTGGGCGTGGAATGACCGGCTTCGACAATGCCGTCACGGACACCGTCATAGACCTGAAGGGCTGGCACAAGGATGCCCGCGCCAAAGGGCTGCACTTCGACGGCACCATCGGTCAGAAGGTCGACGTTATCGGCAAAGCGCTCAAGAAAATTAACATAGAATGGCGAGCCTTCAGGCACCGATGTGGGTACACGCCACGTCACGTCCTGCGCGGCGGCGGCAGAGGCAAAAAGCGACAGCGCTCCTGCCAAGGCCAATCGTTTGGAAAAAGTGGACATCATAGTCTCCTGTGCTGGATTTCCGCAGATTCGTAATGCCTGCGGCTTGCGACTCCCATTAATACAAACGTCCGGTCATGTGTCGACACAAAAAATACACAATTCGCACAAGATCAAATTAATCAACTTAAAACAGTATATTATAGTAAATATCTTAAGCACAAATCTCACGGTCAAATGACGAAACTTCCATGATGCACAAAAAACGGGCCACGGATTCCCCCGCGGCCCGGCAGTCACTTCAAGCTTTCAGAGAAGCTAAATCATTGCGTCCTGTGGCATCAGAGCTGCTGGCAGGTTCTGATATGAAACGGGCCGCAGGAACCGGCGGATCGAAAGGGTGCCAACGCTGGTCGCACCAAAGTTCGTACTGGCCGGATACGGACCGCCATGCACCATGGAATCCACCACCTCCACACCCGTGGGGAAGCCGTTCGCCAATATCCGACCGGCCTTGCGTTCAAGCACCGGCATCAGATCGCGCGCGGCATCTATATCAGCGTCATCAAGGTGCAGCGTGACAGTCAACTGACCGGCCAAGCCGGCGGCAAGGCTGAGCATTTCGGCCTGTGACGCGGCGCGTACAACCAGACCAAGAGGGCCAAAAACCTCTTCGTGCAATTCAGGATTGGCAAGGAATTCTGGCACCGTCGTTTCAAACAATGCGGGCGCTGCATCGCGGCCTTCGCTATCGGCCACATGCACAGCACGCAGAGCGGCGTCCGCTTTGAACTGATCACGTCCCGCACAAAATGCCTGTGCAATGCCATCGGTCAGCATGGTTTGAGCCCCCATACCCTGCAATGCCGTTGCCGCGCTTTGCACAAACAGATCAGCGCCTTCACCATCGATGACCACAGCAATCCCGGGGTTCGTACAAAACTGCCCCGCCCCCATTGTCAGCGACCCTGCCCAGCCCTTGCCCAAGTTTTCGGCATTGGCCGCGATCGCAGCGGGCAGCATAAACATCGGATTGACCGAGCCGAGCTCGCCGAAGAATGGAATGGGTTCAGGCCGTGCCGCACAAAGGTCAAACAACGCACGTCCGCCCGCGAGGCTTCCGGTGAAACCAACGGCCTTGATCAGCGGGTGCTGCACGACGGCTTGGCCGACTTCGCGGTTGCCCCCCTGAATCAGCGAAAAGACACCTTTGTGGATGCCACAGCGCTCCACAGCGGCATGAATCGCCTCGGCCACGATCTCTCCCGTGCCAGGGTGGGCAGAGTGCCCTTTGACGACAACGGGGCAGCCTGCCGCCAACGCCGCAGCAGTGTCACCGCCCGCTACTGAAAACGCGAGCGGAAAGTTGGACGCGCCGAACACCGCAACCGGGCCAATCGGGCGCTGCATCAATGAAATGGCAGGGCGGGCTGCTGGTTGCCGATCTAGCTGGGCAGCATCGTGGCGCCGGTCCAGATAGTCGCCCTTTTCGATGTGATCCGCGAACAGGCGCAACTGGCCCACCGTCCGCCCCCGCTCCCCTTCAAGGCGCGCTTCCGGCAGGCCGCTTTCTTGGGAGCCTATTTCGGTGATCTGCGCGCCGCGCGCATCAATCTCATCAGCGATAGCCTTCAAAAACACGGCCCGTTCACTGCGGGACGAATAGCCGTATTCCCAAAACGCCCGTTCCGCTGCTTCGCAGGCACGTGCCACCAACTCGGGTGTGCCAACTGAAAATTCGTGCACCGGTCCATGCGCAGGGCTGGATGGGAATGTGTCATCTGTGGCGATCCATTCGCCAGCAATCAGGTGTTTGCCATGAGGGGTAAATGCCATCGGTCATATCCTTTTATGTACGGGCGCAAAGCGACAACCCGAGAGCTGTAAGTCAGCTTGCTTTCATACAGAGTTAAATACATGCTGTATGCAAGATTGCAACCAACAAGACACACAAGGAACACTCATGTCCCAAGCCAAACTCTCTCACAGCGCGCTGGCGCAGCTTGTCACCAAGATATTCGAACGCGGCGGCCTATCACCTTTGCACGCAAATGCCCTGACCCGCGTAATTGTCGCGGGCGAAGGAGACGCGTGTAAATCGCATGGCATTTACAGGATCGAAGGCTGTTTGCGGACGATCAAGGCAGGCAAAGTGGTGCCAGATGCGGTCCCCGTCGTGCAGCAGGACGACAGCGGTATCGTGCGCGTTGACGCGAAAGGCGGGTTTTCGAATGCAGCGTTCGAATTGGGCGCGCCAGTTTTGGCGGAGCGCTGTCGAACTCTGGGCATCGCGGCAATGGTGATCAACGACTGCACGCATTTTGCAGCCCTTTGGCCTGAGATCGAAATGATGACGGATCTGGGACTTGCGGCGATGGCGATGTGTCCCAGCTACGCCAGCGTGGCCCCCTCCGGGGGAACGGAACCACTGATGGGCACGAACCCCTTTGCCTTTGGATGGCCACGGCCCGATCACCCGCCCTATGTCTTCGATTTCGCCACCAGCGTTGCCGCTCGGGGCGAGATTGAGCTGCATCGCCGCGCGGGAACACCACTGCCAGAAGGCTGGGCGATTGCGCCGGACGGCACCCCGACCACAGACCCAGAAGCGGCGCTCGCAGGGGCAATGCTGCCGTTTGGTGGACATAAAGGATCTGCGATTTCAACGATGATCGAACTGCTGGCCGGAGTTATGATCGGTGATCAAACCAGCCCCGAAGCCCGCGAAGCGTTGGGAGCAATGTCGCTTGCACCCGCACACGGCGAGTTGATCATCGCCTTCGATCCAGCCCGCTTTGCGGCCGGTCGCACCGGCGACCCGATGGCCCGCGCAGAACGCCTGTTCGAGGCCATTCTGGGACAAGGTGCGCGCCTGCCCTCGCAGCGCCGCTTTGCCGCCCGTGCGGAAACCGTGGCACACGGCATCCCGCTGACGCACGATGAGATCAAGAACCTTGAACGCCTGCTGGAACTGGGCTTTGATGCACTGAACTAACCCAAAAGGGCCCTCCGAAAAACGGAGGGCCCTTCCGACAGGGAGGCGTCGGGATTGGCGGTTAGGCTGCGTATTTCGCAACCGCACCGCCCTGCTTGCTCCAATCAGCGTACCAGCTGCGGAACAAGTTGTACTGCGTCTCGACATAGCCACGCTGGCTGTCTGACAGGGCATCAGTTTCATTGAAATGAATGGTGTATTCGGCATGCCCTTCGAGCACCATCATGTGCTTGTAATACAGGACCAGATCAGGGCCCTCGTCAAAGGACGACAGAACACCAAGTGCAGCTTCCAACTCAAGCGCGCGCTGGCGTGCGTCTGCATCGCCCTGCGCTGCGGCCTGGCTCAGCGCCACCATGTGCAGCACTTCCTTGGGCAGTACATTGCCGATGCCTGTGATGGCACCGGTCGCGCCGCAATTCACAAAGCCATGGAACACGGTGGTGTCGACACCGATCATCAGCGTCACTTCGTCATCGCGGCTGGTGATGTTTTCGGCCGCATAGCGCATGTCATCGGCCCCGCCGAATTCCTTGAACCCGACAAGGTTAGGATGCTCGGCGCGCAGGGCAAAGAACAGTTCCGCGCGGGTCGCAAACCCATAATAGGGGCTGTTGTAGATAACCGCAGGCAGATCCGGTGCAGCGCCCAGAACCGCCTTGAAATGCGCCCGCTGGGCAGCAATGGATGGGCCGCGCGACAGGACCCGTGGGATAACCATCAATCCGTGCGCACCGACCTTTTGAGCGTGTGCGGCATGCTCGGCAGCCAGCTTGGTGTTTACTGCGCCTGTGCCAACGATCACTGGCACGCCAGCTTCCACCAGACGCTCAACGCCCTCCATACGCTCTGCGTCGGTCAGCAGCGGCCAATCCCCCATCGAGCCGCAATATACAACCGCACGCATTCCGTCCGAAATCAGCTTTTTTCCCATGCGCACCAGTGCGTCGAAATCCGGCTTACGGTCTGCGGTACAAGGGGTCATCAGGGCCGGAATACAGCCAGAAAAGATTGTAGAAGTCATCATATTCTCCATCATAGAAATCAGCCAACCAGCGCGTGGACAGACCAACGGCTTACCGGGTTGAGAGCACAATAGCGCATGTATTCTCCTTGTCGACAAGAAAAATATAAAAGCAATTATTTGATTTAAGCTTAACCACTTAAACCTCTACAATTCGATTTTTTGGCGCGTGTCTCTGGAGATCAAAGCCTGAATTTGGTGCACGATTTGGTCGGCATGCGTTGCAGCAAGGGAATCTGCGAGCGCGATGTCGCGCGCCTCAATGGCGTTGATCAAATCCTCATGCTCTTGCACATATTGATGCGGCAACTGATCATCGAAGGATGAATAATACATCCGCAGCAACCGCCTGCCCTCGTCAAGCAAACGCAAGCAAAGAGACTCGTAGTAAGGGTTGCGTCCCGCCTTCGCGATCACAGCGTGGAATTCACGGTTCGTGGCGATCATCGCCAGCGCATCCTGTGCTCCGACGGCTGCGGCAAACTCTACCTGTCTGGCGCGGATCATGGCCATATCTGCCGGGGTCTGAAACTGCGCAGCCAGTCGGGTGGTGACACGGTACATCAGCGTCATTGCGTCAAAGAAGGTATGGAGGTTCATGAAGTCGATGTTTGAGACAACCGTCGAACGGTTGGGCAATGTTGTCACCAACCCTTCGCTTGCCAACCGCACCAACGCTTCCCGAATAGGCGTCCGTGACATCGACAACCGTTCCGACAATTGAATTTCATCAATCGGACTGCCCGGTGCCAGTGTCAGGTCTAGAATTTCGTCCCGCAAGATTGTGTAAACAAACTGCACCCCAGAGCCGCGTTTGCGCTCTTTTGTTTTTGGTTTGGCGGTCATCGGCTTCTTTCTTGTGGACACGGATAATACAATTAGGCGATTTGCGCTGGAACAACAATTGCCAGCCAGCACTATCACCTAAAAGCCCCCACAATTAAAGCGTTCCTGCAAATCAGCTGGCTTAACGCTCCTTTAGACATCGAAGCTGGGGCCAAATCGCCGATAGGCCTATTCGCTTCAGACTTTCACCCGTATGATCCCACCCCGCTGCGAAATCCCCTTCGGCGAACCACTTGATCCGCGTGCCCATATCGGCAACCCTCCTGTCTAAGCGCTATCTTCGGGATTCCGCATAGGAGACGTGAAAGTGAAAATATTCTTCAAATTCTTGGGAGCCATGATTGTCTTTTTGGCCGCATATCTCGTCTTGTGGCCGGTACCGGTACAACCTGTCGCTTGGGAGGCCCCCGAAAATCGCGGATATACAGAGGTTTTCACAGAGAACGACCGACTTGCGGCGCTTGATCTGATGGATCTCGACGGTCGGATCGGGCCCGAAGACGCCGACATTGGGCCCGATGGATTGATCTACGTTGCGACCCATGATGGCGAAATCTTGCGTCTCGGAAAAGACGGTACTGTAACGGTATTCGCGCAGACACAGGGGCGCCCCCTCGGGATTGAATTTGCGGCTGACGGAACGCTCTATGTGGCGGATGCCTATCGCGGGTTGCTGGCCGTTGACCTCATGGGTCAGGTCACCTTGCTGACCGACAAAACCGCAGATGGCAGCCCCGTCCTTTATGCAGATGACGTTGATATTGCGGCAGATGGCAGCGTCTATTTTTCAGATGCATCCACCAGATTTGGTGCAGAAGCGAACGGCGGGACGCTATCTGCATCGGTTCTGGACCTTGTCGAACACTCTGCGAATGGCCGCATACTGAAATTTGACCCGACAACAGGCCAGACGACTGTATTTGCGGACGGACTGAATTTTGCCAACGGCGTTGCCGTAAACGAGGCGAGCGATGCGGTCTTTGTTGTTGAAACCGGAGCCTATCGTATCTGGCGCTTCCCTACTGATGGTAGCCCCGGAGAGGTCGTGCTGGACAACTTGCCGGGCTTTCCGGACAATATCAATCCGGCGTCTGATGGCACCTTCTGGGTAGGTCTTGTCAGTCCGCGGAATGCCATAATGGACAAGCTGTCTGGCAATACCTTCTTGCGGCGCGTCATTATGCGACTGCCAGATGCGATGAAGCCTGCACCAACCCGTTATGGCTTCATCCTGCGCATGGACACCGAGGGCCGCGTCCTCGAGACGCTTCAGGACCCCAAAGGCGCCTACGCCCTCACAACCGGTGCAGTCACCCTGCCCGATGGGCGGATCGTGGTGACATCATTGACCGAACCGCGTTTAGGTTTGCTGAATTACGCACCCGTCGACTGACCGCTTGAATGTTTATTTACTCAGCCGTCTCGCCCGATACATCAAGAAGCGCTGCAAGCGCGCTCTGCGGCTGTACAACATCTGCCAACGAATACCCATCAAGCGTGGCAAAGAATGCTTCCTGCGCCAGAGCGAGCGGCCCTCTTAATCCACAAGCAGGCAGGATCAGGCAGGACTTATCGGTGCCGAAACACTCCACCACGGGATCATTGCGCTTCATCGCCCGAACCACGCTGCCGATGATGATCTGATCGGCCCGACGCGCCAGGATCAACCCGCCGTTGCGCCCTCGCACGGATTCAGCAAAACCTTCAGCCACAAGCTGTGTCGCGACCTTGGACAGATGGTGCTCTGACAAACCGTAAAGTGCGGCGATCTGCGATGTAGGGACACGCGCAGGCGCACGCACCGCAAGCGTTATCAGTATCCGTAGGGCATAGTCCGTAAATTTATCTAGCTGCATGATATAATATTTAGCATTTGAAGTGCGCAATTAAAAGCGCTATATAATGCGTATACTAAATACTTATTAAATGGAGATTCTCATGACCCTATCCGAAGCCTTTCTATGGCCCGGCACCAAAGTCTGTGAAAAGGCAGGCGTCGACCCAGAGGGCGAGGCAGGATTGCTTCGCTGGTTGGTCAACACACTTGTCTATTTGGCACTGAGCCTATTCGTCGTCTGGATTTTCGTCGTTTGAACGTTCCGCCACGCATTCCCGTTACTGTCGAGCAAATCCAAACGGTTGTGGCGCGGTTCTATGCCCGTGTGCGCGCTGACCCCACCCTTGGGCCGATCTTTGCCGCGCATGTGACGGATTGGGAGCCCCATGAAGCCAAGATCGAGCTTTTCTGGCGAAACGCGCTATTGCTCGAACGGTGCTATGACGGCAACCCGATGCAGGTTCATGCTGCTGCGGGCAACGTCAAAAGTGACCATTTTGCGGTGTGGCTTTCGCTGTTCGATACCGTTCTTGAACAAGAGCTACCGCCCCAACTTGCGCGGGCTTGGTCGGCCTTGGCCCATAGGATCGGACGCGGGTTGAGCTACGGCCTGCCTGCGTCATCAGGTGCAAATAGGGTGCCTGATTTGAGATGACCCAGATCAGGTTTGATGCACATCCCAAGGGAGGCCCAGCCGCCCGTCAGGACCTGAAAAGAGGTCTGTGAAAACCCACGCGAAACCTAGTCAGAAAGCCTAACGTTTCCAGAAGACGTCCCAGCCGAAGAGCTGGAGAAACCGATTTGGTGCAAAATCTGATTTGCACCAAATGAAATGACAACAAGCGCGACAAGCGCGAGCAGGAAAGACTTCATCTCAATTCGACTCCCGGCTGGTAGCTTCGGCATCAAGTACCTCTTGAGCCCAGATGCTATGATGTTCGCGCGCCCATTGTTCTTCGACTTCACCTTTGCCCATCGCGTCAAATGCCCCCTCCATCCCGATGGAGCCAAGATAGATATGTGCAAAAATGATTGCAGTCAGAACCAGACTTACAAGCGCGTGCCAAAGCTGCGCGTATTGCATCTCTTCTTGTGGCTGCAACGGATAGGGCAAGTCAGCCAAACCGAACCAGCCCGGCACCCCCCAACTGTTCAATGTTGAGAAAGTGTGACCAAAGAGATTGATTTCAAACGGGAACAAAAGCGACAAACCAGATAGTGCGATCGAACCACCCAAGACAATAACCGCCCAGAATATCAACTTTTGGCCGGTATTGAATTTCTTCGCCGGTGGATGCTCTCCTCCGAATAGGCCACCCGCTTTTGCAAGCCACTGCAGATCGGTCCGGTCCGGCAGATTGTGTACGACCCACGCGACAAAGATGATGACCAAGGCGACCATAAAAGCCCATGAAATGTTGTTGTGAACCCACTTGCTTATGACAGCGAGAGACGAGAACGCCTCGTGGCCGAAAGCGGGAATAAGCACCTTGCGGCCGAAAAGCGAAATCAGGCCGGTAATTCCCAGTACAAGAAACGAGGATGCCAACAGCCAATGGCCGAAGCGCTCAACAGCTTTGAAACGTACAATCGTGCGGCCTGTCTTTTCACCGTCAATGCGGATGCGCCCGCGGATCAGATAGAACAGCGCCAACGCAACAAGCGTGCCGCCCAACAGGTAGACCGCGATCTTCAACAATGTCCCTTCGCGGAATTTCAGCCACCACATGCCGCCGTCTTGCATCAGTGTCGTGGCCGCAGGACTGCGGGCCTGAGTGGTAATATCAGCTGATCCATAGCGCAGCGCGCGCCAAAGTTCAGGGTCGGACGCCCCACCCAAAGTACCGAGCTGATCCGTAGTAGCGGCGGCCGCATCGGGATTTCCGGTCAGCTCACTGCGAAAGCTATCATCGATCTTAACGCCCTCTTGGCGACGCATGATATCTTCGAGGGTTTGCGCACCACCCGTCGAAACGCGCGGATCAGCAGGCACCTCTTGCGCAATAGCGGGTAACGCAAGTGTCCATACAAGAGCAAGCAAGCCAAACAGACGCAACATCGGACGTTCCTTATGTCAGGATGAGAGAGGGGCGACCAAATGCAGGCCGCCCCTTTTTATCAAGTCAAAAAAGGGCTCTTAGCCGCCTTTTTGGTCATAAGCTGTGCCCCAGCCCCATGCACCGGAACCAAAACCACGCGCAACAACCCGTTCGCGGTAGATGCCGGAAACAACATCACCGTCACCGGCAAGCAAAGCCTTGGTGGAACACATCTCGGCGCAGATCGGCAGCTTGCCTTCCGCGATGCGGTTACGGCCATACTTCTGGAACTCAGCGGTCGAGTTGTTTTCTTCCGGACCACCGGCACAGAATGTACATTTGTCCATTTTACCGCGCGAACCGAAGTTCCCGGCCTGTGGATATTGCGGCGCGCCAAAGGGGCACGCGTAAAAGCAATAGCCGCAGCCGATGCACAGATCTTTGGAGTGCAGCACGACGCCTTCATCGGTTTGATAGAAGCAGTCGGTCGGGCATACCGCCATACAAGGCGCATCCGAACAGTGCATGCAAGCTACCGAAATTGACCGCTCCCCAGGGGAGCCGTCGTTGATGGTGACGACCTTACGGCGGTTTATGCCCCACGGCACTTCGTGTTCGTTCTTACAGGCCGTGACGCAGGCGTTACATTCAATGCAGCGTTCAGCGTCTACGAGAAATTTTGCTCTAGCCATTCTACTTCTCCCTTATGCTGTCCAGATTTTGCAAAGAGTAGCTTTCGTCTCTTGCATCTGGGTTACGCTGTCATAGCCATATGTTTGTGCGGTGTTTGTGCTTTCGCCCAGCACGTAAGGGTCAGCACCTTCGGGATATTTATCCCTCAGATCAACACCCTCCAAGTGACCGCCAAAGTGGAACGGCATGAATGCCACCCCTTCGCCAACACGCTCGGTGACCATAGCCATCACTTTGACCTTGCCACCTTCGGGGCCTTCGACCCAGACCTGCGCGCCGTCACGCACACCTAGGTTGTTGGCATCGCGTGTGTTGATTTCAACAAACATGTCCTGCTGCAGTTCCGCCAGCCACGGGTTTGAACGGGTTTCATCACCGCCCCCCTCGTATTCAACCAAGCGGCCGGATGTCAGGATAATCGGATACTCTTTCGAGAAATCCTTTTCCTGAATGGAGGAATACATCGTGGGCACGCGCCAGAACTTTTTATCCTCGTAAGTTGGATAGTCGGCAACCAGATCACGCCGGTTGGAGTAAAGCGGCTCGCGGTGGATTGGCACCGGATCGGGGAACGTCCAGACCACTGCCCGCGCCTTCGCGTTGCCAAACGGCGCGCAGCCCCGTGCAATAGCTACGCGTTGGATACCGCCCGACAGGTCGGTCTTCCAGTTAACGCCGCCCGTTGCCTTCGCGAAGTCAGATTCAATCTCGCCTGTTTGCGAGGTTTCACCGACTTCTTCACCGTTGCCGGTTCCACCGTCATCCGCCGCTTCGTTCGTCAATGGTGCGCCATCCGGATAGCCGGCGACCATATTAATGGCAGCTTTCTCGTCATCGGTCAGGTCATTCTCCCAGCCTAGCGAGCGCAGCATCGCGACCGTAAATTCGGGATAGCCATCTTCGATCTGGGACCCGGGTGTAAACACACCTTCTGCCAGAAGATTATCGCCATCACGCTCCACACCGAAACGGGCACGGAACGTCAGACCGCCCTCGGCAACCGGCATCGACATGTCATAGAGGTTCGCTGTACCGGGGTGGTTCATCTCCGGTGTGCCCCAACAAGGCCACGGCATCCCGTAGGTATCCCCATCAGCTGGTCCACCGACAGCCCGCAACGTTGTGCGGTCAAATGTGTGCTGGTTGGCCATGTGCATTTTCATGCGCTCTGGGCTTTGGCCTGTATAGCCGATCGTCCACATGCCGCGGTTAAATTCGCGGGTGATGTCCTCGATGTTAGGCTCGCCGCCCTCGTCGATGGCAATATTGCGGAAAATTTTATCGTGGAAGCCGAATTTCTCGGCAAATTTTGCGATGATCGTGTGATCAGGCAGTGATTCAAAAAGCGGTTCAACCACTTTATCACGCCACTGCAATGACCGGTTGGATGCCGTCACAGAACCACGTGTTTCAAACTGTGTACACGCCGGCAGCAGATACACCCCATCCGTCCGGTCCTGAAGGACCGCCGAAACAGTCGGATATGGGTCAACGACGACAAGCATGTCGAGTTTCTCCATTGCCGTCTTCATTTCTTTCTGACGGGTTTGGCTGTTCGGCGCATGGCCCCAAAGAACCATGGCGCGGGTGTTGTCAGGCTGATCAAGGTTTTCTTTGCTTTCCAGCACACCATCGATCCAGCGACTGACAGGAATACCCGTCAGGTTCATCATAGCAGTGTCGCCGTACGTGGATTCTGAAAAGCGCGACTTGAGCCAGTCAAGATCTTCTTCCCAGACCCGCGACCAATGCGCCCAAGCGCCTGCCGACAGGCCATAGTAGCCGGGCAGAGTATCAGCCAGAACACCAAGGTCGGTGGCGCCTTGCACGTTGTCGTGTCCGCGGAAAATGTTGGTACCGCCGCCTGCAACACCCATGTTGCCCAGCGCCAGTTGCAAGATGCAGTATGCGCGGGTGTTGTTGTTACCGTTAGTGTGCTGCGTGCCACCCATACACCAGATCACGGTGCCGGGACGGTTGTTGACCAACGTCCGCGCCACACGCGCAAGCTGCTTGCCGGGGGCCCCGGTGACGCGCTCGACCTCTTCCGGGGTCCATTTTGCCACTTCGGTCCTGATCTGGTCCATTCCCCAGACGCGGGTGCGGATGAATTCTTTGTCTTCCCAGCCGTTTTCGAAGATATGCCACAAGATTCCCCAAACCAGAGCAACGTCGGAGCCTGGCCGGAAGCGGACATATTCGTCTGCGTGGGCTGCTGTGCGCGTAAAGCGCGGGTCACACACAATCAACGGCGCGTTGTTCTGCTCTTTGGCTTTTAGAATGTGCAAAAGCGACACAGGGTGTGCTTCGGCAGGGTTGCCACCGATCAGAAAGATCGCCTTGGACTTGTGAATGTCGTTGTAGCTGTTGGTCATGGCGCCGTAGCCCCATGTGTTCGCAACACCGGCCACTGTGGTCGAGTGACAAATACGCGCCTGGTGGTCGACATTGTTCGTGCCCCAGTAGGCCGCGAATTTGCGGAACAGATAGGCCTGTTCGTTGTTATGCTTGGCTGATCCCAACCAATAGACTGAATCCGGTCCGCTTTCGTCGCGGATTTTCATCATGCCGTCGCCGATCTCGTTGATCGCGGTCTCCCAGCTGATGCGGACCCATTCGCCGTTTTCTTTCTTCATCGGGTACTTCAGGCGGCGTTCGCCATGTGCGTGCTCGCGTACCGAGGCCCCTTTTGCGCAGTAACCACCAAGGTTGAAGGGGCTGTCAAAGCCCGGCTCCTGACCGATCCAGACGCCATTGTCGACTTCTGCAACGACGGTACAGCCAACTGAACAGTGCGTACAAACTGATTTGATCGTTTCAACAGCACGGGTCGCAGCGGTCTGCGCCGTGGCTTGCGTGACCGAACCGCCCGTTGCCGCAATTGCGGCCATACCACCGATGGCAAGCCCTGATCCGCGCAGGAACCCGCGCCGGTCGATGCCACCCGCCCCTTTGTTGACGACAATCGGGGTACGTCCTGAACGGCGTGTATATCCGTTGGTTTTTTTCCTCAGCATGGTCTTCCTCCCTGCTCCAGTCTAGCTGGACAAATTAGTGACGCGCGCAGCGCAAAGCCTAGAAACGTGTGCTTTCGAGATAGGCGCGCGTGTGCGCGGTATCCTGCATCTTTTCAGACGACAGATCGACGGGCTGCGCCTCTGCCTGTGTGGCGCTTCCTGCAACAACTGCCACAGCTGCCGGTGCAGCAGTACCAGCCAACTTCAGAAAATCGCGGCGGCTTGCGCCTTTGGTTTGATCAGTCATGGGATGTCTCCCCTTCCTTGTTTGGCGAGCATCCCCGCCGGTTATTTGGCAACCTTGTCAGCTTGCCGTCATACGAAATGCTTCGCGCTCAATATCCATCAACGCGCCACCGACGGCACCTACCGATGCATAAAGCACCGATGATTTCGCCGCCTGCAGATCGGTAAAGTAATGGGTGGCCCAAGTTCCCACATGCGCATTAAAGAACTGCTTCTGCTCTTCAACACTGGCCACACGGCCAAAGCGACCGATGATCATTCCGGCCATCATCTCCATCAACGACGCGATGTTGTCTTCGGGCTCAAACACATCTGCCGCGCGGGTCATGCCAAAGGTGGCCATCGTATCGCGCAGGTTCGCCAATGGCTTTTCGTTCAGAAAACCGGTCAGATAATAGCTGGCGTAGGGCAACAGTTCGCCCCTGCCCAACCCGATAAACAACGCGTTGAATTCGGTTTGAACAGTCTTCGGCTTCGACACCTTGGCAACCCGCGCAAGCCCCTGAATGGCCTCACCCAGTGGCGTGTCATCACCAGTTAGCGCGGCAGTCTGATCCAGCAGCATCTGATCGGGAGGCGCGGAAAGCATCAATCCAAGGTAGTTATATAGGTCAGCCCGCAAGCGGTCCTCTTGTGAGACATCCATCAGGGGCGCAGCGACATTCATACGGCGTCATCCTCGAAATGAAATGTCATGCGGCGGGGCGTGGGCATCATCGGCTCTTCTTCTTGAATAGTGTTTTCCGCCACGTGCGGCACGTCAACTTCAGCTTGCGCCATTTCGACGCCGGAATAATCTTCTAGGCAAACAGTGTCTTGCGCCTCCGACGGTGCATCGGCCTCTTCATCGGGCAACAACATCGCTTGTTTCTGCCGCTCCATCTCGAGCAGATGAAAGAGCATACCCTTGCCAACTTGATAGCTCGTAGAGATAGGACCCTGTCCATAGCTGCCCGTCAGGTAATCATCGTCATAATCGTTCAATCCGTCAACACAAGCGAGCACGGGATTGCTGCACCACAAGCTGCGCAACGCACGTTTGCGTAAATGTGCCGGAACTGCCTTGGCCAAAAACGCCTTGAAGTCATCGCCCTGCACCATTTTGTCAGGATCGGGCAAACCCAACTCTTCTAGAATCTCTTCGTCTGTTTTCTCTGCCAACGCCTCGTGCTGCTTCGCAATCACAGCTTCTTCGGCAGCAAGCTCTTCAGCCGCTGCTTCTTGCGCCACAGCAGCACGGCGGCGCGACCATGAGGAGTGCACGTTGGTCAATTCACCACCCCTTTTCGGCGCGGCGCGCGATACACATCGCTGGCCTGACGGATGCGCGCATCGCCTATGCCGTCTTCCACCCGGTCCGTCCGGGTCTTATCTCGGCGGCGCTTCACGAATGCTTCTTCTTCGTAATGGGTATCAACAAAATCTGCGATCCAGCCGTGCAGGCCTTCGGGCATCGGAATCTTCTCAACCAGCTCCTCGGCAGAATCGCAATAATCCTGCGCCTCATAGGGGGATGCCGTCACAAGCGCGACCGACCAAGGCAGATCGCTGGTATGTTCATTTTGGCGCAGCACGACATAGACAGACGGGTTCCGCGCCATAAGCTCATGCGCGTAGGCCTCGGCATCTGACACGTACAGCGTCAGCGGAAGTGTCGCGGCGTGAAACTCGGTAACGTCGCCTTCGGTGCGCAGCACCTTCCAATCCGCCGCAGCCGCCCCCGGCAAAACAGAGGATACCGTCCAGGCAAACTTGGCCCAACGGGTCACACCCGGCGCCCGCCTGACAACAACGCCAAGCGGTAGTGACTGCGCATGTGGGTATGCTAATTTCAAAGAGCAATCCTTCCAAGCTTTGCCTAGGCAGTATTGAATATTTCAGCGCATTTACAAAGCCCTAATATACCATTGTACACAATTACATCTGCTGCAACGCGGCATTTCTAGACTACTTCACTTTTGAAGTGGAACGCGAAGCCGCTTGGATCGAAAATACCGTTTCGCCAGCTTGTTACGCTGCAACTGCAAAAGGGTTTAGATAGACGTCCCGCATGATTGCAGGTTTACTGCGTTGTGGTTTCCTGCCTACCTAGGCAGCAGACTTTGCTGCGAATTTTGGGAAAAAAAATGTCAAAAACCTTGCTCCTATGTGACTGCCTTGGCTCTCAAACGGTTGATGCTGCGGCATTGGGCAAGGCAACAGGCTTGGCCTGTTCGGGGTGCCACACCAGCTTGTGCACCACCCAGATCGACATTGCCGCCAAGGCCATCGAAACCGGTGATGTGGCCATAGCTTGCCTGCAAGAGTCCTATAGATTTGCCGAAGTCGCGGAAGAGCTAGGCGTGGACGCACCGCTGTTTATCGACATACGTGATCGAGCTGGCTGGACCGATGACACAGCCTCCACTGCCGCCAAAATGGCAGCGCTCGTTGCAGACGGGATGCTGCCGGACCCCTCATACAGATCGGTTGATGTCGTGTCCGAAGGGACATGCCTGATCATCGGCGAACCCGACATCGCGCTGGCCACAGCCAAGACATTGGCCGAGACTTTGTCGGTGACGGTCCTGCTCGCACCCGGCGCCGAGATTGTGCCGACACATGAATTCGATGTTGTCCTAGGAAATCTCCGCAACGCGTCTGGCACCATCGGACAGTTCGAGGTCAAGATCGACGCCTTCCAGCAAAGCCTTATTGGCGGGCGCGGCACGCCTGGCTTAACTGCCCCCCGCGATGGGGCGCTGTCGCACTGCGACATCATCCTTGATCTCACAGGCGGTTCACCGTTGTTTCCGGCCCCTGATAAACGCGATGGATATCTGCGTGCCGATCCGAAAAGCCAACCTGCCGTGGCCGAAGTGGTGTTTGCGGCAAGCCAGCTTGTCGGCACATTTGAAAAACCGCTCTACGTCCGGATGGAGCCTACGCTTTGCGCCCATTCGCGTGCTGAAAAACCGGCCTGCTCCAATTGCCTGAACGTCTGCCCGACAGGGGCGATTGTTTCTGCGGGTGAGCATGTGAGTATCGACCCGATGATCTGTGCCGGCTGCGGCGCCTGCGCGGCCGTCTGCCCATCCGGGGCGATCAGCTATGACATGCCAACTGCCGATCACATCTTCCGCAGGATCAACACGCTGGCCTCCACCTACCGCAAGGCGGGCGGCAAGGACGCTACGCTTTTGGTCCATGACGACCGCGGCGCGGAAATGATCAGCCTCTCCGCGCGGCACGGGCGCGGCTTGCCCGCGCATGTGATCCCGATGGAAATCAACGCCCTATCCGGCTTTGGACATGCGGAAATGTTGGCAGCGCTCGCCTCGGGCTTTGCCCGTGTAGACATTCTGGTGGGGCCAAAAACCGAACGCGACGCGCTTGATCCCCAGCTTGCGCTGGCGCTTGCGATTGCGCCGGAAAAGGCGTCCATTCTCGATATCAGCGATCCGGATGCCTTGTCCGAGCATCTGTTTGACGCGGAACAGCTCACTGCGATTGACGCGCCGGTCCTCCCGTTGGGCACCCGCCGTCAGGTCGCGCGATTGGCGGCAAGGGCGCTGAACCCGACATCGGAGACAATCGCTCTGCCTGTCGGCGCACCTTACGGTGCCGTGGTTGTGGATACCGACGCCTGCACGCTGTGCCTGGCCTGTGTGTCCCTTTGCCCCTCCGGCGCGCTTGGCGACAATCCTGATCTGCCGCAGCTGCGCTTTCAGGAGGACGCCTGTCTACAATGTGGCCTTTGCACCAATGTGTGCCCTGAAAAAGCAATCACGCTCGAACCACAATTCGACCTGACCGATGCGGCCTACACCCAGAAAATCCTCAACGAAGAAGAGCCCTTTGCCTGCGTCGAATGTGGCACGCTGTTCGGTGTCAAATCTACCGTTGAAAAGATCATGGAAAAGCTGGCTGGCAATCACTCGATGTTTGCCAACCCTGCCGCGGCACGCATGATCCAGATGTGTGATGGCTGCCGCATCAATGCGCAGTATCACGCCCAGAACAATCCCTTTGCGTCCAAAGAACGCCCCCTTCCCCGCACAAGCGATGACTACCTGTCAAAACGCAAGGATCACTGACTTTGCAAAGGCGCGCCCAAATCAGCAGGTGCAATAGTTGCAACATAGCTCAGGATATTATCGAGTTCGCCTTGTGTCATTTCCAGCGGCACAATCGCAGGCGGCAGGTTCGCGGCGAAGGGTTGGGTAATATCGATGATCTGGGTGAAACTGGGGTGAGGATTAAGAACATAAAACGTGGCGAACCGGTTGCGCCAATCCTCAAAGGTGCGCATCAACGCAAAAGAGGGCGTCTGCCCCATACCGTCCATGCGGTTGGTGTCATTGATCACGTGGCATCGCCCGCAATGCCTGAGCGAGAGCGTTTCGCCCAGCACCGGATTCCCGCCGAATACCACTGTAGGCAAAGCCGCCGCATTCTCGATTTGCGCCGTGAAAATTGCAACGCCGTCCGGCTGGAACGCATGGATTGTGCGCTTGCCAATGTCCGAAAGCAGCCACTCGATGAAGCGTGCCGACCCAGCGTCCTTGGGCGCCGACACATGCCAAACGGTGCCCAGCCCCTCAAAAACGGGCACCCCTTCGTGCCCGATCACAACATCGCCCCCCTCGTCGATTTGCGTCACCCGCACACCATGCTTCAGCGAAAAACGCGGCAAAAGGTGTTGCAGAAAACCGGTGTCGCGCACCTCGCCGGCGGTGGAAAGTGTAAAGCCGCCACTCTGCGCTTGCGCGACCAACGGGAACATTACACAAAAAAGAAGACAGAGATATTTCACATCAAACCCATCGCAGGAATGGCCCAGCCTATGGCCGGAGACAACCTGCGGTCAAGACAACCGGAGACAACACCATGAGCGAAGATTTCAACATGTCGATGCGCAAGTTCCTCAAGCAGGTCGGCGTCACCTCGCAACAAGCCATCGAAGAGGCCTTGCGCAATGCTGGCGACACCACGGGCCGCAGCTTTGAGGCCAAGATGGTTTTGACAATCGACGGGCTGGATATGGAACATGTCGTGACGGGCAAAATCGAAGGTCAATCATAACGTGACCGTGAGCAGAGAAGCCGTCCTTGGAATCCTTTCCAGCATTGAAGATCCGATCAGTGGCAGCCCCCTTGTCGAGGCAGGCCTTGTCAAAGCATTGACTGTGACTGACGGCGTCGTGCGCTTTGTCATGGAAGTCAGCGGCAGCCATGTGGAGGCCTATACCGCCATCAAGGAAGCCGCCGAAGCCCGGATCAACGCGCTTGACGGTGTGGCCACTGTGTCCATCGTGATGACGGCGCATAGCACAAAACAGCCACCACCCGACCTCAAGCCTTCGCGTAGTGCCGAACCGACTGGCCCGCAAAAGATTCCGGGCGTGGACCGGATTATCGCGGTGGCATCAGGCAAAGGCGGCGTTGGCAAGTCGACAGTTGCGTCGAACCTTGCCTGCGCGCTGGCCGCTGAAGGCCGACGTGTTGGCCTGCTGGATGCGGATGTTTACGGACCATCCCAGCCGCGGATGTTAGGCGTCTCGGGGCGCCCTGCCTCCCCTGACGGCAAGATCATCCTGCCGATGCGGAACTTCGGCGTCACGATGATGTCCCTCGGATTGATGACCAATGACGATCAGGCTGTTGTGTGGCGTGGCCCGATGTTGATGGGAGCATTGCAGCAGATGCTGACGCAGGTGCAGTGGGGCGCGCTTGATGTGTTGATCGTCGACCTGCCACCGGGAACCGGCGATGTGCAGATGACCCTTGCCCAAAAAGCTGACCTGAACGGGGCCATTATCGTCTCCACGCCTCAAGACATCGCTCTTTTGGATGCCCGTAAGGGCATTGATATGTTCAACCAGCTTGGCACGCCGTTGATCGGCATGATCGAAAACATGTCGACCCACATCTGTTCGGCGTGCGGGCACGAAGAGCACGTCTTTGGCCATGGAGGCGTCGCGGCCGAGGCTGAAAAACTAGGCATACCCCTTCTGGCGGAAATACCGCTCCAGATCGACATCCGTCTTGCGGCAGACGGCGGCGCACCGATTGTTGTCTCCAAACCTGACAGCGCTCCAGCAGTGGCATTTCGCGCCATTGCAAAGGACCTGATTGCCAAGGGGCATGCATGACCCAGCCACAGTTTCCGCCGCTATTCACAGGACAGGACGCCGCCGGGGGTGATCCGTTTGCTTTGGCGGTGGCGACGGCGGATGCGGGCTGCGACGCAGGGCTTGTTATCTATGATCTTGCCGCAGACCGATTACGGGCAGCGATCGTATTTGCCCCTGACGTGGCCTTGGCTGACGCAGCTGTGATCCTACCCATTTGCGGGGTCGGGCTTCAGAACGCAATCGGCGCATTGGGCCCGCCCGAGGTCAGCGTGCATCTGGGCTGGGATGGCACGATCTATGTCAATGGCGGGCGCTGTGGCGCACTGCGCATGGCGGCCTCCGGCGCGCCCGAAAGTGAACCGGATTGGCTGGTGATTGATCTAACGCTCTCGCTCTGGCCCGATAGCGATGAAACCGGCCTGACGCCGGATCAAACCGCGCTTTATGCCGAAGGTTGTGCTGAAATTGATGCCATCGCGCTTTTGGAATCTTGGGTCCGCCACACGCTTGTCGGCATCAATACATGGGCTGACAGCGGCACGGCCCAAATTCACCGCGAGTGGCAGGGTCTGGCCCATGGCCTTACAGGCGACATAACTGCAGCAGGCCTGACAGGCACCTTCATCGGCCTTGATGACCGCTTGGGGCTATTGCTTAAGATCAAAGATGAAACCACACTCATTCCGCTGACTGCTAACCTGACGAGGCCCCTATGAAACTTGCGCGCGCGATCCACTTTGACGAAAGCGACCAACGGGTATTCCACAACCCTGCCCGCACGGGTGAATGGTGCATCTCCGGTGGGTTTGAATTTTCGAACTGGGGCGAAGCAGACCTTGTCGGCAAGGCACGCCAGGCCTTCACCAACGGATGGATGGGCTGCGAGACATTCGGCCGCGTCAGTTGTATCGCCATCACCCAGATCGAACCACAGGAACGGGACGTGATCGCCACCCTTCTGGCCCAACATTTCGTCGATATTTATGGTGCGCCCTCTGTTGAAGCAGCGCGCGGCACAGCGTTGCACGAGATCGACCAGATGGCCGACCTGTGCGCGGATCACAGCCCCAACACGCTGCTAACCGTCACCCGCGAATTAACAACCGCAGGCGTGCGCGAAAGCTATCGGATCATTGAAGCGCAACAGGCCGACATCATGCAGTTTGCAGTTCACGGCCATCTTGACGAAGAACCACACAGCCACTGAACGGCCTGCGCTTTCCAAACACCTTGAACTTCAACACATAGCGCTTTGATATCTCATCTTTATCACCGTTTACGGGTCTATAGTTTGACCCGACACTTCGTACCGGCTGGAATATCCCCGTCAGGGTTGGGTAATTCCAACCTGACGAAAAACGTACTGCTGGCCGCGTCAAAAACGGTATCCACAACGGTCACGACAGCATCAAAGCTGCGGTCTAGCGGCAGCAGCTGGTGCACCTGTCGCTGGTCCCCGACCGACACGCGCCCGAAGGCGGCGATGGGGGCAAACACACCCACATGAAGCGGATCAACCTCCGCCACGGTAATCACGGGCGTCTGTTCATTGGCAAACTCGCCCTTGGCGGCAAGAACTGCCGTAACAATGCCATCAACAGGGCTTCGCAAGACGCGGCGATCTCGCACCGCCTTGGATTGTGCCAATTCGATCGAAGACACTTTTTGCTCCAGTTGCGCTTCCTCCATCGCCAGCTTTGCGAGCGCCAGTTCGATCTCTGCGGTTTGCCGCAGGGCGACGGCCGCGACATTACGCTGCTCAAGCTGCAAGGCACGGTCAAATTCGATCTGGCGCAGGTCCAAACGGGATGTCTGAGCGCGCAGGTTTACGTCCGATTCAGCGCGCGCCTGGGCCAGCTCGATCTGGAGGGTCTCAAGCTTGTCATCCAGCTGCGCCAACGCCTGTCCTGCCTCGACCCGATCCCCGCGTTTGACAAATATCTCGGAAATAATGCCGTCCGTGGCCGCCGAAAGCTCCGCGATAGAGCGCGGCTCAATCAGGCAATCAAGATCAATCATCTTCTCTGCATCAGCCTGCTGTGCCTGAACGGAGCCATTCCCGAAAACCAGCGCTAAGCTTAGCAATGCGGCAGGCATGCCCCCGCCAATATTCCGCGCAGATACCTTGGTCATTCCACTCTCCCAGCAAATCCGAATTGTTCTTCCCTGCGCAAATCATGTCGCAGCAGGTCTGTCCGTGCACGCGCGTGCAACCACTCTGCACGCCCCTGAGCGCGATGAAACGCCCGTGGTCCCCGCAGCCTCATCAGGAGCCCTAGCCGCCCGAAGCTTTTGATCAAAGGATCATCCCAACTGACAAAAGCCTCACAGCTGCCTGGATCACCCTGACGGGCACAACGACCGATTACTTGCCGGTCAATGCGGCCGGCTTCATGGAGCTCTGTCAGAATCACGTGCATACCACCCAAAGTCTTAACCTCCGGGCCCAACCCGATATCAACGCCCCTGCCCGCCATATTGGTCGCAACAGTTATTGCACCGCGTTGCCCTGCTGCCGCTATGATTTCGGCTTCCTGTCCCGACTGGGCCGCATTCAACAGCTCATGCGACAGGCCTGCTTCGGACAGGCGGGCGGAAACAGCCTCACTGGCACGGACTGTACGTGTCGCGATCAGCACAGGGCGACCCTGCGCGTGCAGTTTGGACACGCGCGACGCAACCCTATCCCACTTCGCTTGTTCGCTTCCCGAAATGCGGCCGCGCCAATAGCGCCGTTTGGAGGGGCGCGGCGGCGGCACTGGCACCACTGACAGGCCGTACACCGCGTCCAGTTCAGCAGCAACTTCGCGCGCCGTGCCCGTCATGCCCGCTAATCTGCGATAACGACGGAAAAACCGTTGATAGGTCATGCGTCCCAGAACCTCACGGCGACCCGTGATTTCGACATCTTCCTTGAGTTCGATCAACTGGTGCAAACCATCCGACAGCGCCCGATCAGGCGAGACGCGGCCAGTGTATTCGTCAATCAGTTTCACCGTGCCTTCTTCGATCAGGTAATGCTCATCACGCTCAAACAAATGGCGCGCGGACAGGGCCAATGTGGCGGCATGTTCGCGCCGTGCTGTGTTGCGCCAGATCCCGCCCATCTTTTCGGCTTCACGGGTCAAGGCACGGCGACCTGATGCAGTCAGCTCTATCCGTCGCGCCGACGGCTCAACCGAAAAATCCCGCCCCTGCTGCAACGCATCCGACAACTGCCATGCGGCCGTGGCCCACTCAGGATCGGGCGGTGCAGTAGACGAAAGTATGAGCGGCGTGCGACATTCATCTATCAAAACTGAATCTGCCTCATCCACGATGGCGAAAGGCAATCCATTCATAGAGATACCAGCCCCGCGTGGTCTTTCGGCACTGATCATATCGAACGTCAGCCGAAGCGCGCCAACCTCACCCCCCAGCCGGATGCGGTCACGTAAGTAATCAAAAGCCATCTCTTGATTGGAGCCATAAGTGATGGCGCAGCGATAGGCCTCTGCCCTGTCCGGCGGCGTGATCTCGGCGGTGATAAGCCCGACACGAAGGCCCAAAGCTTGCGCCAAAGGCCTGAGCGTTTCCGCATCGCGGTCAGCAAGATAATCATTCGCCGTGATCACATGCACACGTTCCCCCATCAAAGCGACCATGACCGAGGCAACGGAGGCCGTAAGCGTCTTGCCTGACCCTGTCTCCATCTCGGCCAATCGACCGGAAACCAGCACCAACACGCCCGCGATCTGGCTGCGGAAAGGCATGAACCCCAACTGTCGTTCTGTCAGCACGCACAGCAGGGCAAGCAGATGACTGGCAGGACGGGCGAACGGCTTACGTAAATCTGCCTTTTGTCGGGCGACCTCGATCCGCGCAAACAAAACGGCATCGTCAAGGTGGCGTAGCTTGCGCGCGCGCCGCGCAATGCCACCCGCGATCCACATGACCCTGCGGCGCGCAATAGGCGCTTTTGCCGGCTGCGTAACCTGCGACATCATCCGCCGCGCTGTGAACCGCCAATCCAGCGCCTGTTCTGCCCCCGCTGCAGGCACCATTTGCCGAAACAGGCCAAGCCCGGCGGCGGCGTGCGCCCGGGCGTCAAGAGCCATCGCCGGATCAGACATTGAAGCGCCTCAGGAACAACTGGCGCAGTCGCCGCCATCCTCTTTGGACCAACGGCTCAGACCCGTGATCAAAACGCACATAGACCCGCATCCCCAACACCAGACTGGGTGCAGCCCCAACGGGCACCAGATCAAATTGCATCACTGGTTCAAGGGCAAGCGGCGCGCCCTCTCCAGTCGGATCAAGAGAAAACTGCCCGCCCCCCTCGGTTGTCAGCGCGAGCGACGCCAGCGCGTAGCCAATCGCAGGGACTTCCCTGACAACCCTTGCTGCGAATTGCGCCTCCGGTGCATCCGCGGGTCGCAAATCAACCGCAAGTGTGCGTGCCCTGACGACATCGGCCCTATCCTGCGATACGGCTACGCGCACGACAATTGTATCAGGATCGACAACATGTCCGATCACATCACCACGCCGCAAATAGCCCCCCTCAAGGTCGGCAGCATTGGGCAGAACAAGCTGCCCTGCGCGGTGGGACACGACATTCCGCGCAACTTCGAGGCTTTTGAGAATGCTCAATTCCTGCTCTGCACGTACCGCCTGCGCCTTCCATAGGCGCATATCATACGCACTTTCGCTTAGGGCCTGACGATAGCGATAGGCATACTTGCGGGCCTCGGCCTCTGCCGCGCGCAAGGTCGCATCGGCATAGGGATCATACAATTTGAGGATCACCGCGCCTTGCGCCACATGCTGCCCGGATATCCCGACAACCTGTTCGATCACCCCGTCCGCTTCGGCATAGACGGTCTCGTCCTGCGTGGAATGCACAACGCCTTCAGCCATCGTCCGGTAAGGTACAGGCATAACACCCAGCGAAATCACCAAAGCGCCAATCACGACACCACTCACGATGATTGCTCTGCCCCGTTTACCGCGAAGCCGCTCACCAACCAGGACGAAACGCAGATGCTTGAAAATAGGTACGATGAACATCAGCGTGAGCGACCAGATCGCCAAGGCGATCCCGACGATAAAGAAACGCACCGCCACCACACTGATGATCGTCACAGTGATCACAATCCGGTAGAAAAATGCGGCGATTGAATAGAAAAAGAACCACCCCTTTTCGCCCCGCGCACGCACGGGCGAGCGCGCGTCCGCAATGCCAAAAGCATAGCGCTGGATCAAGTAGCCAAGGTATTGGTTCGACCGGTTGCCCAGATTGGGTATCTCGATCGCGTCAGCCAGCACGAAATACCCATCAAACCTTAGCAGCGGATTGCCGTTGAAAAGCAAGGTCGAAATACCGCCAATCACCATCACATTGAACGCAACCGCCCGCCACAGCCCGGGTTCGAGTTCGGCCCACAGCAGCATTGCACCAGCTGCCAACCCCAACTCTACAAGGATCCCTGCAGCACTGACCAAGATCCGCGCGCGTTTGTCAGGAAACCCTGACGCGGCCGAGGCATCAACGTAGGGCACAGGGATGAACACAAGGAACATCAGGCCGACTTCGCGAACCTCACCGCCAAACTTCTTCAGCGCGAAACCGTGCCCCAACTCATGCAGTAATTTTACGACCGGATAAACCAAGACGAGCGCGACCAGCGAATTGGTCGCCAGCACCCGGTCAATCAGATTTTCTGTCAGCGCGTCCCAATTGCGCGCCGCGGAAAGACCGCCAGCCCCCAAAAGCACCAGATACAAAAGCGCGCCCCAAACTGTGAAGAAAGGACGTGCCAGTGGCCAAGCTTCGGTCAAAAACCGGTCCGGATCCATCAGTGGAAACCGCAAAGCCAGCGGGTTCATGAACCGCGCGATAAGCCCCTTGCCTTCCTTCTTCAGTGCCCTTTCGACCAAGCGGTCGTTATCCGGCATCCCGTCCGTGACCAACAGATCAATCGAGCTGAGCTGCGCAATTGTATTGAGCATTTCATCTTGTGTCGGCGCTGTCTCGCCAAGCTCGGTACAGGTGATGTCCCAGATTTCGCCCAAGCTACGCTTGCCGTCCATCTGCGCCACAACCCAATGTGCGCTATCGGACAATCTGCTGAATTTACCCGACAGCGGGTCACGCAGGACAAACCATTCTACACCCCGAAACACCTGACGTGTGATTTCGGTGCGGGGGGCAAGCCACGGGCGCAGATGCGCCGCGCGGTACCAGATAGGGCTTTCAAATCCAGCGGCCATTGCTCAGCCTGTCCAGCGCCAAAGCGCAAGACGCGCCCAGTCGATGATTGGCCGGGTCCAGACATCGATCAACAAACGCTCTTCGATCCGGACTTTGCCAATGCCACGCATACCGGGGCGCAAATCAGCCGAGTTGTCAGTCAGCTGCGCCTCAACGATGGCATAGTTTCGACCACCTTCGGCATTCATGCGCGGCGTAATCTGGGTGAGTTTGAATGCGAACTGCCGATCTGGCAGAGGGGCCAGAACAAGGGTACCGGTTTGACCGATCCGCACCTGGTCAAGGTCGCGTTCCTCCACCTCAAGTGCGACGCGGTAGCTGTCCAAAGGGGCCAACCGGAACAACTGTTGGCCCAGCCGTACAGCCGCGCCAAGGGACTGGCTGTGATCGCCCTCAATAACGACCGCATCAAAGGGGGCGCGCAACACAGCACGGTCCAATTGGCGCTGCGTCAGATCAGCCTTGGCGCGCGCCTGTTCGATATTCGCCGAAGCGATGCGCGCGGTTGCTGCAGCGCGGCCTGCCAACGCTTGATCGTATTCGCCCTGATACCGGCCAACGTCCGTCAGCCAACGGGTTAGTTCGATCTGCAAATCACGCTCATCCAACCCAAGCAGCGGCGTATCTTTTTTCACAACATCGCCTGCGCGGGCAAATTGTTCGGCGATGTGGCCGTCAAAAGGAGCCACCATCGTGCGCACGATCTCGCCCTGAATTTCAGACTGTGCGACTACACGAAAATCAGCTTTGGCAACCCAGAAAAAGGCGACCAGCCCGGCAAGAACCAGCACCGCCAACTTGCGCCCAAGATAGCCAGCACCCAGCAAACGGCCAAGAGCCTGACGGCTGTCGTGCCAGAAAACGCGCAGCACGCCGCGCTCTCCCTGCTCGCGCTCGTCGATCAGGGCACCAAGTGCGGCGCCGACCCCTTCGGCGACCATAAGCTCTTCTTCGGAAAAGGTTTCATTCGCACGTTTAGCCAGATGCAACGCACCGATTGCAGGCCCGCCCGCCCCCGAAAAGAGAGCGACCGAAAGCAGTTCTCCTGCGCCGGACTCGCGCAACAACGCGGCGTGATGCTGTGCGACCATGAAATCCTGACTATCGCGCGGCGGGTACAGGACGGATCCTTCTTGATAAAACGCCTCTGACATCGCCAGTGCGATGGCCTGCGCATGGGTCGTCTCACGCGGCCGATCCGAGACATCGGACAAGGCCGTTACTTTCATCCGCTGACGCGGTGATGCGCGGCCAATCGCAACATGCGCACAGTCCAGTTCACGTGCCAAAAGATTGCAGGCCGCCAACATTGCGGACCGCGATGAATTCGCCTCCAGCACCGCACCAATGGTATCCAGCACCAGCGAGACTTTTGCGCGGTCGCGGTGTTGGGCCAAAGACAAATCGCGCCGCAATGCCGCAATAAGCCAGCCACTTGCCCAGCGCATCTTATGCAGCATCTCGGCAGGATCGCCTGGCGGAGACTGGAATTCCAAACAGATGGAGCCAAGCGGCTCACCATCCACCATCAAAGGCTGAGCGAAGCATCGACCTGACTGCACCACGCCGCGCTCTTCGTTAAGCGATGTTTCAACAGCCGCCATCATCGCATGCCCCGGGCTGCCCCCTTGCGGCCAGAGGGCCACAGGCACCAACCCGTTGGGCATCGCCAGAACCACAGCGCCGCCTTCACACGGCCCCAGCATCCGGACAGTCAGCGCAAGCCAGAGCCGCGCAAAATCATCAAGATCAAGATCGTCAGAGAACCTCGACCACAGCGCCTTATCCAGGATCGAGACTGTGTCACCATCGTGTCCAGTCGTTGCATCATTCTTGCCTGAAAGCTCTGATGCGCTGGACCCGTCAGAAGGAGGTCTATTCATAAATCATTCCCGCAAAGCGGCAAATCACTTTTGGACCAGCCGCTCAGGAGTCTCCGCCTTTGGCCTTTTGTCCACCGGCAGCAGCAGCTGCGGCCAGACCGTCAAGTTTGATTTCGCCAAACCGGTTCTCGTACTGCGACAGGACAGCGCCCATCAGAACAAACAGACGTTTGGCAGCGTGGGGATTAAGGATAATCCGCTCTTCCAGCCGGACATCAAATTCCTTGCTCGCTGAAGGGTTCCACGTCTGGTTGGAACCAAAGAACAATGTGACTTCTTCGCGGGTAGAAGAGGCGTTAACCACGTTTGCATAGGTCGTGCGCATCTGGCTGTCGTCCCAATTGACAACAGGGGCAGCGGGTGCGCCGATTTCAGAAGGAGTAGCAGATGCTTCATCAGCTTTATTCGTCGTTTTCTTAGTGGTCATAAGAATTTTTTACCTTCTATTTTCATTCATCGTCTGTCAGGTTAGACTGTCGCAACGGCCTCTCAAGCGCAAGAAAAATAGGCCTTTTTCAAGAATCTATTGCGGTCTCCAGCAAAAAAAAATCCGTGGGCATCGCGTATTATTGCGCTGCCCACTTGAAGGACTTTCCCTTCTTGGCGTTACCATTGCCAGTCACCGCACCAGCGGCAGCGGCATCAGCTGCATCCAGCAGCAACACTTCGTCGGGCGTCAACATTCCGTCTACCCGTGCATCATAAACCAGCACATCGTTCAGGTTCGTCGGTGCGGGCGTATTGGCAGCGTCTTGTGCGGACATCACCGGATTAAGCGGCAAGGACAAATCGAAGCCACCAATTTGTGTGGTATCACCTATCGGAGACAGGCCTGAAACGATCTGGCTTTCGACAGATTGCGCAGACAACATAGACAGACTTGTGATCGGTGCTGAAGCCGGATCGACAGCCGCATTTGGTCCACCAACACCGTTGTTGCCTTTGCCGTTATTGCCCTTCCCGTTACCTGTCTCACCACCTCCGGCGGTGCCACCGGCAAGCGTTGTGTCACCAGCCGCGCGGGTATCCTTCGAGCCGTTGGAATTGCCCGGTTGCGGATCGGCAGGGCCACCGCGCTGATCGCCCGCATGGGGGTCTTGTTGCTTGACCAGTCCGATCTCACCGTAAGGTTCGCCGTTGCGTGATACGTCCCCTCCGTCCGCGATACGCGTCGGGTCTGCGCCATCCGCTTCGGAAAGATCATACAGGAATGCCACGGTCGATGGATTGCCTGCACGAACAATGGTGCCTGCTCCGAAAGGTGAGAACGGCACAAGGTAGCTGTTAAACTCACCGTTCCAGTCGATCATCCTGTCGCCACCGGTATTGGCAAGCAGAATGTCACGTCCGCCGCCACCAAAGGAAATATCGGCGTAGCTGTCAAATGCGTCTGGCGCATCGTTCAAGCCATCGTTGGTTGATCGGTCATCGTCGATATCAAGCATATCGTCACCAAACCCGCCAAAGACGTGATCCCGTCCAGTTCCGCCCACCAACCAGTCATGGCCCAGATCGCCAAAGATGCGGTCATCACCGTCCGATGCCAGCCCGTCTACTTGATCGGTTACATCAGTACCGGTGCCGTCCAGCGCATCAAAGTTAAGCAAGAAGGGCACTGCGTTTGGATTGGTGGCCGGATCAGCAAAGACATAGCCATTTGTCGGATCGACAAAGATCAATGGCCGGGGGCTGTTTTCATCATAGGCGGCAAATTCAGTCGGACGTCCATCCGCACCACCCCAATTGAGGATATCGCCGGGGTTGCCGGGGTTGTCATAGCTGAAAGGCAGCAGGGTGTAGCTGTAGGTCACACCATCAAGAGTGTAGCTCACATCGCCCGGCATCGCCTCGGCACCTGATATGGCGTCAGAACCAAATCCGCCATGCAGTGAATCCGAGCCAAGGCCGCCAAAGATGATGTCATTGTCACCCGTAGAGCTGTCCGCGACATAAGCCAGTGGATCAGCAATATCGTCAGAGGAGAACGGCGTGAGATCGATCGTCTTTTTCAGCGCATTATCAACGTGGATAACGGCCAGATGCATATCGCCATTAGTCGCGATCAACTGATCCGTTGTTACAGTTCCAATACCGTAAAGTGTCTCAGTGAGACTGCCATCGGAGGTGTTCTTAGATGTCCACACGCGGCCATCCCCACCGATCATACCATCCTGACCGGTACCACCCGACATCCAGTCATGGCCATAACCGCCGATAACATCATCATCTTCGCTATTACCGTAAAGGGTATCGTCGCCCACCTGACCATAGAGGGAGTCGTCGCCGCTTTCTCCGTGGATTTCATCTGCATGGCCTAGATCGCCGGCCGCTGACGCCGCATCCACATCTGAACCGCCAACGGTATAGTCAATGAGTTCTGCGGCACGCACGACGATACGTTCAGCACCAAGAATGGTAAGTTCTGATTGCACCATTGGTTCGCTGGTCAGGCCGTTCGAAACTGACGACGACGCCATGAAGACCCCTTCAATACCGCGTTCGTGTGCGCTGTAGTGTTCATCGGCATTGTCTCTCAACGCATCGTAGCTGAAAGACAGGTACGCATTGTTGGCACCTGCAGGACCTTCGCTTACCAACCGGAATATGCGGCCGTTATCGCCCAGTATGATATCGGCATCCCGCGCATGGCGTTCTTCAATCGTAATATCCGCAGTACCGCCGTCCGCCGCACCAAGGTCTTCGACGTAATGGTTGCGTGCAATCCGCGTACCCGCGCCACCAAACAGGATATCTGACCCGGTCGGCGTGCGCTCATCCAGTGTATCAAGACTATAAAGATCGGAGTTATCACCAAGGATATCGTCCTGACCAAGGTTACCGAAGATAAGATCATTGCCGCCGTTGCCTTCGATGTAGTCATCGCCGTCCTCGGCCGATTTTACACCTGTGCTCAGCTCGAATGAAGCGCGCATGGTCAATGCGCCGTTGTCATCGCGCTCTGCAAAGACGCCGTCACCATTCTGCTGCCCGTCGATAGAGCCATCGCCCTGAACCGTGTCATCCCCAAGCTGGGCAAAGATCACATCGTCATCTCCACCACCCGCGATGTAATCCGCGCCAAAGCGGTTCTGCGCATCGCCCTCTACCGTGGTGTTGTGGTCCAGCAGATCAATCTCGAAGTTTTCCCAGACCGCCGCATCTTCTGTTTTGGCAAGGGGCGTATGATCGACAAGAACCTCGCCCTCGGCACCTGTTCCAATCCCGTCACCATAGATTTGCGTACCCGTGAGCTGAACAAACCGCGGGTCGGTAACATCGCCAAACAGTGCTTCCGCAATGCGGTCAAGGCTCACATTATCGCCAAAGATCAGATCGCGATGGCTGTCGCCGTCAATTGCATCTGCCCCCGCACCGCCGATCAGCACATCCTCATCTGCGTCACCAAAGATCGTATCGTTACCGCCTTGGGTGTTGTCCGTGATCGTCACGTGGCGAACCACATTCCCAAGCATCTCGATACGGCCAAAGTCACCCAGCACGATATCGTTTTGCGCACCTGCCAGAATGCGATCATTGCCGAAGCCACCAAGAACCAGATCATCGCCCAGCGACGTTGTGATCAAGTCATTACCGCCCTGCTGTGTGTTGAGCGTCCGGATCACATCAAGCGTCGTCAGATCGACAACACTCGGTGCAGCGCCCTGCGCGGCAATCGCCGTGCCTGCGAAGTTGTCGTTAAAGATCACCTCGCCGTTGTCGCCCAGAACAATATCTTTGGCATCATGCGCCGATGTTTGATCATCAGCATGATCGCCGTGGAGTGTATCATCACCCAAACCGCCCAGCACGATATCCGACCCCGAAGAACCGGTGATCAGGTCAGCGGCGCCCACGGTCGCTGCAAAGCTTTCCGTATTGTCGGTGGTCCGAATTTCGGTGAACAAGCCGCCGTCCATGCGGATTTCACCATTGTCGCCCAGCACCACGTCATCGCCATCCGCTTCGGCATCAAGGTTGCCAGCGTCATTGCCGTGCACGGTGTCATCGCCGAAGCCAGCGATGATCAGGTCAGCGCCACGATCACCTGTGATGAAGTCGTCATCACCCTGCCTGTTTGTCTCTTCGATGCCTTCTTGCGGCTGGCTGGTCATCACGTCCAAATCGGAAAGGTCGCCATCCGCGTCCCAGATCATCTGGCCATTATCACCAAGGATACTATCGTTGCCGTCACTATCGCTGCGTAATCCGGTAAAGTGATCACCGTGGATCGCGTCCTGACCCAGACCACCCATCAGGATATCTCCGCCTGAAGCGCCTGTGATGGTGTCATTGGAAGAGAAACTATCCGTCCGGTCTGTGGTGCGGATTTGCGCAAACGCCCCGTTGGCCAGCAGGATTTCACCATTGTCACCCAGGATGACGTCCGCGCCGTCCAGCTCTGCATCACCGTTTGTGGCGCTATTGCCCGACAATGCGTCCGCACCGTACCCGCCGAGGATGAGATCACCGCCCGCGTTACCGGAAATAATGTCTGCCCCGCCAAGCCCGTCTTGCGCACTCAGTACAAGATCAAGAGTGGTGTAATCGGGAGTGTTCTCAGACGCCCACTGCATTTCTCCGTTGTCGCCAAGGATGTAATCAGCGCCGTCAACAAGACCGTCACCTGCGCCGATATCCGCGCTTGCCGTGTCGCCGTGGATGGTATCCGCACCGATACCGCCGATGATCCGGTCAGCCCCTGCGCGGCCACGGATCAGGTCATCCCCGCCAGTCGCCGCACTGATATCGGTGCTTTTGATCGTCGCAAGCCGCGATTGCGCTGTAGTGGTATCAAAGAGGATTTGGCCATTGTCGCCCAGCAGAATATCACCACCATCAGTGGCACCTGCATGGCCTTCAAGGTCATCCCCATCGATCATGTCACCGCCGAACCCGCCGATCACAATGTCGGACCCCGCATCAGCCGAAATCGTATCCGCGCCGCCCGCAAGATCGCCTGCGCTGGCCACTTCGGAGAGGATTGATCCGGTCGGTGCGGCCAAATCATCAAGCGTCATGTCTATGCGCCCGTGATCGCCAAGGATCACGTCATCGCCATCATCCGCGCCCAGATCAGCCACAACGGCATCGCCGCGGATCAGGTCGCCGCCCAGACCACCGAAGATCAGATCGCCTGCTGCATTGCCAAAGATCGCATCTGCAGCACCAGCTGTGCGGTAGGTCTCAGCAAACTGCAGAACACCGTGAAGCAGATGGGCATACCCGACATCGCCAAAGATTACGTCAGCCCCGTCACGCCCCTCGGCACCGGCTCCGTCCGCATCGCCGTATACAACATCGCTGCCCGCGCCGCCGATCAGCATATCGCTGCCGGCATTGCCACGCAGCGTGTCATCGCCGCCGGTCGCCAATTCGATAGAGTGCAGACGTGACACGAATGTATTGACCGTTTCGCCAATCTCGGGTGTCAGGTTCGGATTTGCACCAAAGTCGTAGGTAACGCGGCCAAGGTCGCCGAAGACGATATCATCATCACTCAGTTCACCGGCGTCGTCGACACCTGCGGTAATATCGTCATTTGCCTCACCACCGATGGCAACATCGTCGCCTACGCCAGTCGAAATAACATCGTCATCCCCACCCGCATTCGCGATCGCGAGGATCAGACCCGCACCCCAATTGACCATATCTGTCTGGTCTTCAGGCAGGGTGGAAATCCGCAGCCCAGATGTAAGATCAAGACCGGTCGAGAAGTTTGGTGAAATGGTCATACCGTTGACGGTGTTGCCCTCAATCAGGCGCGGCTCCTGCAAGAATCCGGTGCCGTTGTTGATATCAACATAAAGGCCGATCAACCCTGTATCACCTGTGGCGAAAGGATCCCCTTGCAAACCGCTTGCCAGATCAGGCAGCGGCAGCGTTTGGTTCGTATTCAGGATACCTGCGCCAAAAGGACCGTTGGCGAGCCCGCCAATAACATCAGGCGTCTGGCCCAGGCGGGTGACGATCGCGCTGACCCCGTTTGCATTTGGAACTCCACGGTAATCCACACGGCCGACATCGCCGAAGACGATATCAGCGCCACTTCCTGTCAGGATCGTGTCTTTGCCTGCACCACCAAAGACCACCACATCCATGCTGGAGCCTTCGGCATCAAAGCGGTCATCGCCACCTTGCAGATCAACCGAAAGGTTTCCGTCTGCCGGATCAAAGATTTCCCACGTCGTACCCGCGTCGAATTCGTCGAGCGGATTATCGAGGGTCAGCGTGTTGGCGTCATTGCTGATGATCCAACGTTCAGCCAACTTCACGCCATTCTCATTGAAGATACGGACTTTCTGGCCAAGGTAGGCATCGACGTCAAAGTTCCCGTCAACAGTCAGTGTTGTGCGGAAGTCCGCGGCATCCTGAGCATTCACGAGGGTCGCGGACGAGCCCGCGGCCAGAATGCGCTCTGTTTTGTGAATGTCCGCTGTGACGGTATCACCGACGCGCACGCCGAGCTGGTTCGAATCCGCAATCTCGTCACCAGTGCGGATAATGGTCCAAACGCGGCCACCATCCTCACGGGTTGGTGTGCCTTTGATTTCGAAATCATTATATCCCGCGCCAAGCGTGATATCGATCACCTCCAGATTGCCAAAGGTGATGCCGCCTGCCCGCTCGCGTTCACCGATCACGGTATTGGGGCCCATGTTCAGGCCGAACAAGCGGTTTGCGGTCAACACACCGCTGCTGTCAGCAGGGCTGTCATCATCATTAACGAACATCACATCAACGGAAGCGCTTTCCGTGACAAAGAAGTTCAGGCTCTCGGAGGTCAGCGCGTATCCGATCTCGCCCGTCAGCGTTTCGATCACCAAACCGTTCTCATCGGTGTAGGCCTCATTAAGCGTAAAGGTCACCTCATCGTCGGCCAGATCTGCTGTGCCTTTGGTATCAATCGTTGCCGCAATAATCAGGCGGAACGCGTCCGTTGCTGACGGTGCATTCGGCGCCGAGACGATCTCGACTGTTTTGCCAACGATTGCAGCGATTTCTTCATTCGAAGCCAGAGGGAATGCCGTGGCGTTATCATCAACAGAGACACGCAAACGCAGATCATCCAGAACCAAACCGGTCAAGTCTGCACGACTGACGGTAATCTGGGCATTGCCCGGAGTATTGTCGATCGCAAGCGCCGTACCAATGGGTGGCTTGGCGTTCAATTCACCCGGCAAACGCAATGGCTCGCTCAATCCGTCCAACGAGCCGCTGCCACCGGCCCCATCAAGGAAGACCGGACCAAGAATACCGGCAAGTGTTGCCGGACCAGGTGCGAACACTTTGGTATCGCCGCCGTCAACCACCGCATCGTCAACCGCGGCCACCGAAATTACCATGGGCACGTCCCAGTTATCGGCTGTAAAGGTCGCCATGACCTTGGTCACAAGCGTGCCGTTTGAATCGAATACCTGGTTCCCGCTCGCATCCAGTGCGGGCACTTCGGTGATCACAACCGTGTCGCCACCCTGCGTGATCCCCGTAATCTGAAGCTGCACCAGGTCGTGACGGATTCCGCCCGTCAGCGTCGACTTGGTGACCATCTCTGTCAAATCAACCGTGACATCGCCGCTTGGCTGGCCTGTCAGGACCAGCTCATATGTATCGCCGGGACCGCCTTCGATCACATCGGTTGAGCCGCCCGTTTCACGCAGCAACATCGTTGGTGCATCATCATCCGAGATGGTTACCAGAACGCTTTGTGCAAACGCCTCGGTAAAGCCGGGGATGGCGAAGGTGTAGCTGACAGAAATCTTGCCGGACCGTTCGGTCGGCTGCCCTGCCGCGTCAATGAACAGAATGGTCGAAGTCAGCTCCGTCTCGGAGGCCTCAACAATCTGATAATCAATACCTTCAGTCTGCGCGACATTATCAATCGTAAAGCTGCTGATCGACGTTGGCACCTGCGTTAAACCAAATGACGTGATCGGCGCGCTGCCAGGAATATCAAGCGCCAGTATGTCAGAATCCGAGGACGCCCGGGCAAAGTTCGGCTCAAAACCGAATTTGATTTGCTCGGAATGGGCACCTTCGCGGGCCGTGTCATCGACAGCGCGCACTTCGACCAGAATTCCCGTCGTGGCATTGCCACTGCTGAAATCGACAGACGTCAGCGGCGCTGCACCAATAGCCGCACCAACTGCGACAAGGTGGATCTGCGAGGTGTCATAATCAAGCGTCAGCGTCATCGTCTCGCCCGCAACAAGCGGTTGGTTGAGGCGCAGACGCATCACGTCCCGCTCACCCTCTTGATCGCCATCTGATCCTTCGATGACTGCCGTCAGCGTATCGTCATCAGCAATCACAGTACCCGCGCCATCCAGCGCAATGTTCTGATCGACGATCAAACCGGGTGTATCATTGTCATTGATCGTGACTTCGACGCTGCGGGTCTGAAGGCCATCATACAGACCAATGCTAAAGACAGAATCTGCCGCCGGATCGACCGCCCAAAGACCATTCAGCGTCAGTTCTGTAGCGGTGTTGCCAAGGATCAAAAGCTCTTGACCTGCGCCGGTTCCGCCGACGATCTTGATCTTGCGACCAATCATGCTGTCGTCATCGCCAAAGTCGACGGAAGTGCCCAAAGCGGTCTGTGCGCTAAGGGTGGAGCGGTCATCAAAAACCTCGTCCGCTTTCGTCTCGGACACCGTATCAATCAAACCGGTTATTGCATCCGACACACGCAGAACAAAACCCGACTGGAGAGCGGTGGGCGCATCATCAGAATCCCATGCGCTGCCAAATCCAAGTGTCGTCTGTGTGCCGCTCATGGAAACGCTTGTGATGAAGCGGCTCTGCCCGAAACCGGGGCCGGAGGATATGGTCACTGTCCGGCCCAGCAGATCATCGGCCGTCTGCCCCTGAAGCGCGCTGGAGGTCACAACCATCGCGTCCGCTGTCGACACCAGATTCTGGGTGCCATCGACCACGATATCGACACCCGACTTGAACAAATGCGTCACAACGCCGTTTGTCTGGCCTTCATACGCTGCGTCATCATAGTTGAACGGCACCGGCGCATTGCTTTGTCCATCCAAGTCGCCGCGCGTGAAAAGACTACCCGGAGTCTCGGAGCGGATGCCATCAGCAATGACAGATACATTCTGCGCAACATTCCAGTCAGCCGCCGTAAACGTCAGCGTCACAGCCGATCCGTCATCTTTGACGACCGCGCCGCTTGCCGTGCTTTCAACCCGGAAAGCGTACTTGCTTTGATCGCGCCCGTCCGGTGACGGCAGTGGCGCGCCCACAATAACCTGCACATCACGTGTCGGAGCACGTGTCAGCACAACGGAATAGACGTCACCCAATGCGTCACCCTCATCGATGATGGTGCTACCTTGGGTCTGTGTGACAACGGCGAAAGCCTGATCATTGTCTGCAACATTCGCCGATACGCCAAATACCTTCTGACCGTCATACCGTGCGTCCGTGGACGTCATGTCATGGGTAATGATGCCCGAATGTCCCCGAAGATCATTGGACACCACAGGCGGTGTTGGCCCGCTGGCGTTGAAAGTATCGTTGCCCAAACCGCCGAACAATTCGGTAAAGACGGTGCTCTTGGTGGATTGCAGGAAGAAGCGGTCATCGCCTTCGCCACCGTCCACACGCAGGCTCTCGATGTTCACAAAGCTCACGTTCAGGCCGGCCCCGAAGACACCCTCGTCGGTGATAACAAAATCGTCCCCGAATTCGGTACCGATCACAACCAATGTGTCATAGCCGTCACCACCATTGATGTTGAGCGGTGCGTTCACGGCATAACGGACGGTATCCGCGCCCGCACCACCTGTCAGATCGGTACGCTCGCGCTGCGGCTCGGACGATCCGATAAGGGCAAAGGCACGCACTTCGAACAGGTCATCGCCGGATTCGCCGTTCAGCTGGAGTACAGCAAGGTTATGATAAACAACAAAGATATCATCACCGATACCGCCATTTACCGTCATCGGGAAACTGATACCGTTTGACAGCCAGCCGCGTGTCGTCTCGATCGAGAGGAAGAAGTCATCGGCATTAATGCCGGTATCGATGCCACCGTTTTGAGCATTCACATTGCGCGCAGTGCGGAACAATTGACCAACCTGGAACTGGTCGGCACCCGCTCCGCCGTTCAGGGTCATTTCGGCTGCGGTATCATCGACAGCAAAGATATCATCACCGCCACCGCCATTGACAATCAACCGCTCAAGGGTCGCGCCATAGTTGACCCGCTCCACATGGAACTCGCCATTGAGGCCTGCGATAAACGCGTTTGTACCGGATGCATCGGAGCGCACCAGAAAGCGGTCTGCATTGTCCGTGCCGTTGACCTCAAGAAGGTCGACGTCGCCGGAATCTCCGGCATCCACGATGGTAATGCGGCTGTCAGTCGTGCCGCCGGACAGATTGATGCGGTAGGTATCACTACCCTGCCCGCCGTTCAGATCATCAGATCCTTTGGTCGCCGTGATCAGATCATCGCCGCCGCCACCATCAACGGTGTCTGCGCCCGTGCCGCCGTCCAGAATGTCATTGTGATCGCCGCCTTCAAGGAAGTCACCCTGACCGCCACCGCGCAGATCGTCCATACCCGCACCGCCGCGCAGCGTGTCGCTACCGCCTTCGCCCAGCACCAGATCATCACCGGCGCCGGCGGTCACATCATCATTGCCCATGCCCGCGATAATGATGTCTTTGGAACCGCCCGCAGTGATCACGTCACCGGCCCCGTCAGGGCCGATGGCAAGCCGCTCCAGCAGCACATTCACATTGCCGGCATCCGTCAGCGCAGAAAGGTTGGCCACGAAGCTGTCAGATGAGACCGTCAGCAAGGAAGACAGAATCCGCCCGCTATCGCCGAAAATCAGGTTGTTGCCTTCGCCGCCTTCGATTGTATCAAAGCCGCTACCGCCAAAGATGATATCTTTGCCCGAGTTGCCACGCACCATATCGTTGCCATCGGCGGCAAAGATCGCGTCATGACCATCTCCGCCGGTGATGTCATCTGCGGCGCCTGCCCCGTCGACATCGGTCACGCCGCCATTGTGCAAGGCCCGCACGTTCGACAGGATTTTAATGCCCGTGGTGGCAAAGCTTACCGTGCCGCCGTCTCCCAGCAACAGGTCATGGCCCGTGCCGCCGTCAAGCGTGTCACTGTTGCCGCCACCAATAAGAATGTCTTCCCCCGCGCCGCCGCTTACCGTGTCACGCCCATCAGTCGCGGTTGCTTTGGAAGAGACGACATTTTCCAGAATGCTTGCCTGATCGCCCAGCACAAGGTCATGACCAGCGCCGCCGGAGACGTCGTCATCGCCTGCGCCGCCGATTACCAGATCATTGCCGCTCGAACCTGTGATGGTGTCGCTTCCGGCGCCACCATCCAGCAGGTTGAACTTTGCGGACACACCGGAAAGCGTTGTGTTGTTGATAAAGCTGATGCTGTCATTGCCTGCACCGCCCCGAATGTCGAAATGCACTTCGTTACCGTTCCAGCCATCCAGAGTAATGGTATCATGTCCGTTACCACCATCGACGACGATCGTCTGCCCCTTGCGCACCTGATAGGAGAACGGGTTCGCCGAAGTGGGGCTGTCTTCACCAAAGCCGCCGCTGGTCGTGAACACATCCACGTTGTAGAAATCACCGGATTCACCGGTTTTGCGGACGGTCACGGTCTCATTGCCATCGGTGGCATCACCCAGCAGGCGCTGCGCAGCGAACTGGCCGGTGTTGATGATCAGATCACCGTTAGCCGCTTCCGACGCCACGATCGGCGGACGGAAGAAATCAATCTCAAAGGTAGCGAGCGTGATCGGATCGACCAGATCCCATTCCTTATCAATCTCGAACAGGAACAGATCAATCTTGAGGAAAGCAAACAGGCGGGCAAAAATCTCGCCTGTCACATCAAAGATCGCAAGCGGTGCTAGCAACTGCTCGGCTGGATCTGGGGCACGCGTCTGGTTGACAAAGTTAGAGACCAATTCGTTGATCCGCACCTTACCGTCGTTGTCAGGGTCAAACAGATCAAAGAGAATCTCGATGAACAAGCCGCCCGCAACGCCGGCGCGCGCCACGCCAAGGTTCAGCTCTGCGGCCGCTGTGATCCCGCCAAGGAATGTCAGTTCCGGGACATCAGCACCGGTGCCATCCGCGTTCTCACGGTCCGATACATACAGACCATCAAGCAGCAGCAGCGGGTTGCGATAATCGCCATCAATAAAGGCTGAGATACCTGTCGTGTCGTAGCCAAAGGCAAAATCTGCAACAAATTCAATACCAAGATTGAGAGAAACCCCCAGCGGACCGAAGATCGAGAAGAAGAAGCTCTTTTCAAAATCTGCAACCAGCGGCGCCAGATCGTAGGTGACCAGCGTCGCTTCATCTCCCATCAGGAGGCCGAAAATCTGGCTCGGGTCGGACAGGATCGGGAACGCAAACGCACCATTGGCCTGTAGCAGCCCCTTCATGGTGCGCGCGCCTTTCTTGCTGTCCGCACTCCCTGTCGCAGTCTTGTCGTCAATTGCGGCGTTCACATCATTAGTTTCTAATGTGCCGCCAGCTTTACGCTCCTGATAGACATCATTGCCCGAGAACCCGCTTTCGAATGGGTTGGTCCCTTCGCTGGTGCCATTAATGCTATCGAAAATAACAAAGTCACCGATCGGGATGACCAGATTCATGTCGCTCGACGCAAGTTCGGCAACTGTGTTTACAAGCGTGATCACCTCGGCAATCGCCTTGATCATGCCGGGGTCAACCTTGCCGGCAGTCGCCGCGATGTCGAGCATCGTGAGGTTCACACCGAACACATCAATCAGTGGAATCGGCGCCGTCAGAACGTCAATCAACGGCTGGAGTGGCGACGTCACTTCGGCGACTTTTTCAACAATCGGACCAAGGACTTCGGTAATGTATTCACCCAAATCCAGCTCGACGTTGTTGAAGGCAAGATACTTCATACCTTCGGCCAAGGACGACCCCAGATCGTCAGATTCAGCGCTGCCGATCAGGACAAAGTCATTCCGGAAGCCCCAGAGGAAGTCAAAATCAGCCATGATTGACGGGAAGCCGGATGCGCTGTTGCCGCCAGTCAGGCTTGGCGCAATGCCTAGGGTCAGGTCAAGAACTGCTGCTGCTTCTACTTCCAGCCCCAGAACAAGGCCGATTTCACCAAACTCCGCCAGCGCAAGCCGGCCTGTATCATCGTCTGCCCCGCCATCAACATCATCGGTCACGTCAATAGACACGACTGCAGTCAATTGGGTGGTTTCGTTTGTTCCGTCGCCATCAATATCACGGCCCGCGGATGTTTCGCCGCTTAGACCAAGGAAGCCCAGCTCACCACTGATGGAACCACGCGGGGTCGCGGTTGCTGTGAATTCCAGTTCACGAACCTCATTCCCTTCGGCATCCAACGCATTCTCGACGTCAAGGTAGAAACCTTCTTTGGTCGACAGACCAAACCCGAGGTTCAAAGCCCAGTCGATGGTCAGATCCATCTCTGCTTCGGACTTCAGGCCAAGACCCGGAATGCCAATATCGAAGCCAAGATCAATGTTGCTCAGATCATCAGGCAACAGCTGGGCGCCCAGGGTGAAATCCCAGAAAATATCGGCAGAGCTGATGTCAGCCCCTTCAAAGAGCACCTGACGCAGCGCTTCACCATCCAGTGCGATGTAGTCGCCCGCTGTCTTATTATCGTTGATGTCCGCCCCATCGAGCGCAAGCAGCAGGTCAAGGCCATCTGGCCCCAGTAGATCAAAGAGCAGGTTAGAGATGACGTTTAGGTCAGCATCGGTAAAGTCCGCAGCAGCATCCTCTATCGTGTCAACCGCGTTGCGGAAATCCCCGATAAAGCTGTCTCGGAAATCACCAATGAAGTCAGAGGCATCCGCGAAGGAAGAGCCGACCAACGGCAGGTTCAATTCGGCCAGCGCGCCAAACAGATTGTCCCCGAGCAGCCCCAAAAATCCGTCAAAACCGTCAACCGCAAGGCGGATATTATCGAATATGGAAAGACGCGAGAAATCGAAGTTTTCGAGGTAGGAAACAAGATCCCGGACGTCGATGACAACATGGTCGCCCTCAACAAAACCGTCGAGCTGCGCGTCAGTTGTGGCAACTCTTAAAGAGCCAATGTTGGCAAGGTTGCCTTGTGAGCCGACCGCTGTGCCTGCTGAATCAGTGGTGATCGCCTCTCCGACACGAATCGATCCGATGTAGTTGGCATCATTGGGGAAGAATATCGGCAACACGCCTTCAACTGTGCCGTAAGCGCCATCAGCGCCTTGGTTGCCTCCGATATTGAAAGCGTTGCCCAGATCAAGATCGGCCAGCGAAACGATTTCGCTCGACGCGTCAGCCCATGCAACTTCTGCACCGGCATTGATCTCTACGCGCGCAACCTCGGTGTCGGTGCTTTGGATCGCCAAGGCAAGCGGGCCCAGCGCTGCGTTGAAGGCAAGGTTTTCACCGCCCACGCTCAGCGTGGCCTCAAGCGCTGTTTCGTCCAACAAAAAGACCGCATCAGATACCGAATTCGCGGGGTCCAAAACTGCTTCCATGTCGACACCGAATGCAAGCGTCATAAAGACACCACCTTCGGCCCGCAGTCCGGCAGAACCTGAGAAATCAACAACACCGCCGATGCCCAGATCATCAAAGATGTCACCAAAACCAAGCTCGGAGAAGCCCACGTTCATCGTTTCACTGAAGGCCGTGCCAAGATTGAGGCTGAAGGTCAGCAGCTCACGGCCATCGGTTTCTTCAAATCCAATGCTGAATGCGTCAAGCGCGCCTGAAACCTCGCCAGTGGCAAGCGTATATGCTTCGCCCAATGAGGCGGAGGACAGACCGATTGCATCGTTCAGCGCGTCTTCGAGGAACTGCAACGAGCCCGCAGGATCTTCGCGCAGTTCGTTGATGTAATCGCGCAGATCATCCGCCATCGCCAAGACGTCACGCAGCGATTTATCCAGTACGGGGATATCTTCATCCAGGAAGCCAAAGCTTTCGAACTGGGACAGGAAATCCGCGACAAGGATCAGCGCATCCAGAATTTCGTTAAGACCAAACTCACCTATCCCCGCGCCCAGAATGGCCGAGACATCGGGCAGATCAACGGAGACAGACGGCAAAAGCACAACACTCTCGATTGTCGCTGTGCTAAGTGTTGTCTCTGGCGCACCTGCACTGACTTCGCGCAGGTTTTCAAGCGTCACAGTGGTGGTCGAACCACCATCCAAAACGGCAATTGTCCCGTCGAAGGTGGTGCCATCCGCATTAACAAAACGCAGATCAGCGCCTTCAGCCAAGACATCGCTTAAATCCTGTCCGACAGTAAAGGTGTCAGCACCGGTCACGGTCATACCGCCGAAGGTTTCGAAACGATTCCACAAGAACGGGTCACCAATGGCAAGAATTTCCACCCCGATATCTACGGAAGCATTGCCCCCGAGCAGCGCATCAGCCATCGCCTGAAAACCCGCTGATCCGTCCTGCAACGACAGGGTCAGATTGGCGCCGCCATAGCTGGTCGCATCGGATCCACCATCCAGACCTTTGGCAAAGGTGATCTCGGGCAAGGCAAGAATCGCCGACGGGCTTTCGCCGTTTCCGAACGTCTCGATTATTTCGCCCAGCGTTAAGATATTATCCGCAGCAGGTGACCCGACAGACGTGTTGAATCCTAATGAAGCAGTTGCCGCAAAATTGGCGGTGCCCGTCAGATCAACGCCGATGAAGCCAAGGCTTGCTTCGGCTTCTACGCCGGTTTCCAGCACACCTTGTCCGCCAGCCTGTCCGGCATCGCCCACGATGCCGCTGATCTCAACGGCCTGTAAATCGGAGTCCCCGTCGCCAGTAGTATCTATACCTACCACGTCAGTGATCTGATAGGTACCAGCAGTCAAATTACCGACACCGGTCAAACGGATATTAGTGCCGACATACTCTGTCAGATCAAGATCATCGGAAAACAGAACATTGCCTGCTCCAAACACTACCAAATCACTTAGCAGCCGCCCCGCTTCGGCCTCAAAGGTAAAGCTGCCAACATTCGACAGGTCTGCACTTCGCAGGAAGAGGCGATCCGCCAGCTGCACACCGCCGATGTCACTGCCCGTGATCACACCGTCCGGTGTCTCTGGTGTCGATCCGGCAATTGCTACGGCGGTGTCTGTACCGACAATGCCCAACTGCGACGCCGCAGAGGAGCCATTCGTCGCCTCGATTGATTGAAGCAGAACGCCACCGTTATTGTAGCTGACACGGATGCTTTTTCCGGACTCGTCCTCTGCTGTCAGCGGATCGTCAGGTGTCACTTCCGCTTGAAGGTGGCTCGCAATATCTGCGGCCTCAATCAGCCCCAAGACATCGCCCAGATTAACAGCCGTGGTCAGGTCGACCGTAAAGACCGTATCATTATTAAGGCGGATCAGCAGGTCGTACGTATTTGCCGTACCAGCCTCAAGACCCAGTTCAGGAACCGCATTCACGACGTCAAAGCCTGCCGCGCCCAGCGCATTGTCGGACTTCAGCGTCAGGACCAGCAAGTTACCCTGATAGTCGGCTTCGATGACCTCTGACAGATCGACGGTATCGTCACCCTCCGTTGCCCAATCAGCGCCTCGCGCCTCTGACAATGCAGCATTCACGTCGGATGCGAGGTCAATAATGTTCCGGTTCAGTGATTTGATGCTGCCGCCATCGACAGACAATGTAGACGCCGCTTTCACCACCACATCATAGGTTGCACCGCCTATGTTCAGCGTTACCACTGCGTCCGTGGCGAACACGCCGATGCCTTTTGCAACAGCGCGTGCGGCTGTTACCGTCCGCGTGCCAGTCTGACCGTCATTAATACCCAAAACCGCAATCGCGGCCTCGGTCGGTCCTGCGTTAATCTTGATCCCCTCATCTGCATCAACTGTGAATACAAGCTTACCAGTACCGTCGAGAGAGGCCGTGATCGCCGTGCTGCCAGCACTCAATTGCGCGTTGATTGCTGCCGCGATATCAGACGCGCTGGCCTGCAAGTTTTGGTCTGGTAACGTCACCAAAGTGCTGGTTGAAGTGGTCGTGTTCTCGACCGAGAAGCTCAGCGTTGCGGTGGCCGGGGGCACGGATGTGCCAGTGACTGCGAATTCGGATTTAGGGCTTACTTTCAACGCGCTCAACAGCGTCACGTCATCCATGTCGCCTGTATCAGATGGCACGCTTCCTGCGGGATTGCCCGAGAAATCGGTGGTCAGGTCAATGCCGAACCCGATCTCCAGATCACCCCGTCCGGTCAGAACAATCCGGCTGTCACTGCTGACGCTCGCCAGTTCCCCCAGATTAAGATCGAAGTCGGTTTCAAGTTCGGTTGCAAACAGGCTGCGCGACAGATCAAGGTCAAAGATCAGCTGATCCTCTTCCATGTCATAGCTAAAGCCTTCTGGCAGGATCCCCTTGTCATTCAGAATGTCAAAGAATTCCTGAACGGAGTTGAAATTGGCACCATTGAACCGGTCCAAAAGCCCGGCAGCATCATCCCCAAGCCCAACGTTATCGCCCAAATCTGCCAGTGAGACGGCGATATCGCGGTTCAACTGGGTGCGGCCTGTGTTGAAATTGACCGTCACCGCTGCGGACAGCGCTGTCGCCAACTGACCCGTCAGGTCACTGACCGTCCAGGAGCCCGGCGTGCCAGCGCTGATCAACGCAAGATCAACCAGTCCACCAAGCGTATTGTCGAATTGAACAGAGGCCACCGTATCATCGACAATGTGCAGTTCAAGCGCAGTGCCTACGCCGCGGAATTCGATGAACTGGTCCAGCCCCGCTTGCCCCAAGGCATCATTCAGGTCGGTCACGAGCTTGTCGTTAGCGTCTTTAACGCCATCACCGCCGCGGTCAAACAGGATCAGATCGGACAACATCCCACCCAAATCAGCGATCTTGTCCAAACCGCCTGAAACGAAGGGCAGTTTGATGTCCGACAGTAGCGAGCTGTCGGTTGCGTCTTCCAACCAAAGGATGAAGTCAGCCATCATTTCGATCAGATCTTCGGGAGAGAAATCATTGAAATCAAGGAAGTCCGCAGAGCTGCCTCCCAACACGACCTCAGGAGCGGATCCATCAAACAAGTCCGCTTTGGAAAATTCCAGCGTCATCTGGGCAGTGCCCAAAACCCCGCCGTCAGCGCCCAGCGTCAATGTACCCGTCAGGCCCGCATCACCGCCAAGGACGATCGTGTCGGTGTCAAAGTCGTAAACGGCGCCCGTCACGGTCAGACCAAGAGAGCTGGCTAATGCTGAACCGGATGTCGAGCCGGTAAATGACACACCACCTGTCGCCTCCAAACCCGCATCGGCATCCAGCTCACCCGTGATCGCACCCTTCAGGATGCCGATCTGGGCACTTGTATCAAGGTCAAGCTCAACGTCGAGGCCGACACCAAAGCTGTTAATCTCACCTGCAACGCCAGAGGCCCCGACAGTCAGTGACGCGTCCAAAACAGCGCCCACACCCAACAGCGCTTGCGCTTGGGCATCCAGCTCTAGGCCAACAGCATCGGCCTGTGCGCCAAGATCAACGGAAAATCCTGTCTGCCGCGCAGCGGACAGGACGAAATCGAATAGCACATCATTTGTGCCCGATAGGCTAAAGCTGGCATCAGCAAGGCTGAGATTGAGCGCGCCCAAACCAACCAGTCGCTGTTCAATTGCGTCGCGCAAGATTTGCTCGGGTGTGCTGGTAAACCCAAAGTTCGCCGCGACAACATCACCAGTGCCTGCTGTGATGCTCAAGGAAGCAACGTCATCTTGCTTGACCTGAAAGGCAAGCCTGCCGTTCTCGGCTGTCACGAAAACACGGTCCGCCAATTCAGAATTTGCGGGATCCGCAAGTTGGCCTGCAATACCGTTAACGATCTGGTCTACCGCACTGTCGAGCGAGAACGGAGGCGCCAGGATATCCGCGCCCAACACGTCAACGTCAAAAGTTTCTGTGAGCATTGTACCGTCTGTCAGCTCGATGGTGACATCAACGCTAAATAGCCCAATGCCCCCCTGCCCGATGAGCGGGCTCATCACCGCAGGCCCAAGCGCATCAGTGGCAAAGTTGACCACATTCACAACCGCCTCAAATGCAGAAGCGCTGCTATCGGAATCGGGCAAGGCGTCAAGTATTTGCGCGCGGGTGGCGTCAATCAACTCGTAGAAATCAAGCGCCTGACCAAGAGTAACATCCGCTTGGTCGACAAGGGTACTCCCCCCGATGAAGGGCAATGCCTGCGCGAATTCGGCGGCATCGGACAGACCAGCCAGCACATCCCCGAAAGCTTCGAAACCATCACCGATCGCGTCGTTGATCTGAGCGATTGTCAGCGCCAGATCGGGTCCCGCAATCGACGCGATATTACCCGGATCGACGGCCATACCGCCAAGGCTGGTTACGCCCGCGGCCAGTTCGACCTGATCTCCGACGCTGGCCTCAAAGCTTTCGACATTGCGCAAAAAGACTTCGCCCGATGCCAAAGATGATGTCGGGCTTGGCGCCGGGTCCGCAGAGTTTCCGACAATCCAAGTATTGGCAAACCCTGTTCCCAAGTCGGTAACGCTGTCTGTACCGCCGCCGCCTTCAAAAAGAATAGGGGGAAAGACGAAATCGCCCAACACCAGTGAATCATTACCAGCCGTGCCGTTGATGGTGATTGAAGTGACGTCGCCCAACAGGTGCACATCAGTCGTGCTGGTCCCGTCATCCGCGATCTGCTGTATTTCAAGATTGCCGCCGTCAACGTCCAGAACGACTTGCGCCAGCCCCGTCATAGAGACGATAGGGTCTGCAGACAGCAGAATACGCGGTTCAAGTATTTCCACATCCAGCTTTGGCGCTGAGGGAAGCTTGCGCGGCTTGGACAGGATCGCAGTGTGCGAAACTCCCCTTAAAAAGCTTGTTTTCTTTCGAGTATTGGAGCGCTTTGAGTTATTGGAATCCCCGGCTTCGAAAATGAAATCTTTCATGCAGATCGGTCCAATGCAAAATATAGTTCAGGGCAAAACGCACCCGTAAAAGTAGAAATTTCGAAAGCAAAAATACAATGTGGCAGCAAATACCGCAGCGCAGAATGCTGCCGTTGGGTAAGCCTGCACGTAAAACATGCTTTGAGTCAATAAAATCATAGGAAACAATGGATTTCTGCGCAGCCGGAAGCCACCTGCAAAACCCCTTTGATAGTGCAATTCTAGAGGCACTCGACGATCAAAAACTCTACCTCCAATTCATGCAAATGGATCGGCGCGCAGCCGTTTTGCGTCTCGGCTGGATCTGTGCGCTTACACTTCGAACAGCCATCAAGGTTTTTCGTCGGCTTTCAATATGCCCTGATACATCTTACCTGCGCCCTCCAACACTTCCAGATGAATACTTGACAAAAATACTTGGTATTTATATTTCCCAAAATCAAGGTAGCCAATCCACAACGAGATAGCCCCCGAAAATTCCGAAAATGGAAGCACTCGAGGGACAAATGGCTCATTTCAGAACACCAAAATCACTACGCAACCGGAACGCCTGTAACAGCATCGGGTTGATGACAGCCGCAGCAATTGGCTCGTCCGTGCCCGGCGCCTTGTACGCGCAGACGGCAAGCGATCCGCTGCTGCTGCCGGGGATCGAGGTAGAGACCTCCGAACCGGTAGCTGTCACGCCCAAACCAAAACCCGTGCAAAAGCAGCGTGCCCGCAAAGCGGTGCCAGTACGCAAAGCCACCCCTGTGCGGGCGGCCCCTGCCCCTGTGGACGCAGCCCCCGTTGCCGAAGTTGCCGCACCCCTTCCAAGCGGGCCGGTTGCAGGACAGGACGGGCTTTCGCCATTCGCCAACCCCGATGCAGGATACGATGCGCTTCGGTCCGGCAATTCTCTTTTGACACAGCCATTGATTGACACGCCGCGCACGGTCACGGCGGTAACGCAAGAAGTGCTGCGCGACAAAAACGCGACTTCTGTGCGTGAACTTGCGCGCACGACACCCGGCATCACGCTGGGCACTGGCGAAGGTGGCAATGCGTTTGGTGACGTCTTGTTTATCCGCGGTTTCCGCTCCTCGAACGATGTGTTCATCGACGGCATGCGCGATTCAGGTGTGGCTGTCCGAGAGACATTCATGGCCGAACAGGTCGAAATCACCAAAGGTCCGTCCGGCTCGATCGGCGGGCGCTCCACCACAGGCGGCGCGGTCAATCTGGTGACGAAAAAGGCGCAAGACAGCGACTTTGTCAAAAGCACCACAACATTCGGCACTGCCGATCTTGCCCGTCAGGAGCTGGATTGGAACAAGGTCTGGAATGACCGCTTCAAGACCCGCATCGGCTCTGTCGCGCAAAGCAGCGGCGTGGCGGGGCGCGACAACAGCAAAGATGACCGGCTGGGTCTCTCACTTGCCGCTGAATTCAAAGCGACCGAAAAGCTGACATTCGACATCGAAGCCTATCGGCTGCAGATGAAGCAGATGCCCGACTGGGGTGTGCCGTGGGATGGCACCAACAACGTTCCCTTCACGGAAAGTGGCGTTGGCCGCCCAACGCTCGACCGGTCAACGTTTTACGGCGATACCAACCGTGATTTTCAGGATGCCACGCAAAGCGTTGCCACGGTCGGCGCAACCTACGAGATAGCCCCCGGCCTGACATTCACCAACCGCACGCGGGTCAGCAGAACCGAGAATGACTATATCGTGTCAGCGCCCGAGCGTCCCGACACCAGCGATACCGATCCGCTTAACTGGACGCTAAGCGCGTCCCCCAAAAGCCGCTATCAGGTCAACGATGTCATGGCCAACACCAGCGAGCTTTCCTTCGGCTTCGATACCGGCTCAGCGCGGCATGAATTTGTCGCAGGCTTGGCCCTGTCACGCGAAGAAGTCAGCCAGCAGGGCTATGTCGGCCTTTCTTCCGAAGTGGGCGGCGGGACTGCGACCGAAAGGCTCGCGGGGTGTTCAATTTCGATCTATGCGCCAGATACCAGCGGTTGCGCGAACGCCACACCTGTACGCAGTGCGGATGCGACCCTGACCGAAGTCACGACCAAATCACTGTATTTGAATGACACGATCACATTCAATCCACGGTGGGAGCTGAACCTTGGCGCGCGGGTGGATGATTACAGCATCAGCCGCACCAGTACCGAAGAAGGGTCTACCACACTCACCCGCGACGATGTAATGTTCAACTGGAACGCCGGACTTGTCTGGAAACCGCGCGACAATGGCTCGGTCTATGTGTCCTATGCCACGTCCAGCAATCCCGTCGGTGATGAGCTGGATGCCGGCGGCGGCAGCTATAACGGGTTGGACACCGCAAACGCTATTCTGGCGCCAGAAGAAAACGTAGCTTTCGAGCTTGGCACAAAATGGCAGTTCGGCAGCCTGACCGCGACAGCCGCGATCTTCCAGACCCAAAAGGATCATGCACGCGAAAGCACCGGCGGACGCGGTCAACCTGTCGTAACGACTGATACAGGAAAGTATCGCGTGCGCGGTGTCGAACTGGGTTTTGGTGGTAAGGTCACTGAAAAAATCAGTGTCTTTGGTGGTGTCACCTGGATGGACAGCGAAGTGCTGAACAGCAGCAACGCCGACAACATCGGACAAGAGTTCGCCAACATCGCACATGAGCAGTTCAACCTGCTGGCGCGCTACGACCACAATGAAAAATGGAGCTTTGGCGGGCAGGCAACATGGCGCGGCAGCGTTCAGGGCGGCACTTTTGCGGCAACCAATGGCAACACGTTGCCCAGCTATTGGCGCTTTGACTTGATGGCCGACTATCACGTGAACGACGATACAACAGTCAACTTCCGCATCGATAACGTGCTGGATGAAACCTACTACGATGCGCTGTACCGCTCGGGCACGCCGTTTGTCTATACGGCTCCGGGGCGGTCTGCCTCAATCTCCGTCAGCATGAAATTCTAACAATATGGTGGGCGGCTTTGCTGCCCACCAACTACACCCGAAAGGACAAGACATGTTGGTCTGTGTCGAAGACATTTTATCCCCGCAAGAGGTATCCAGCATCATTGATGTGCTGGACACTGCCGTTTGGCATGACGGGCGCAGCACCGCAGGCGCGCAATCGGCGCAAACCAAGCGCAACCAGCAGATCCCGCTGGACAGCCCGATATTGCCAGAGCTGCAATCCCTGATCTTGCAGCGCCTGACCGCGCATCCGATGTGGGTTTCTGCCGCGCTGCCGCTGCATATCTTGCCACCGATGTTCAACCGCTATGCGCAGGCTGAAACCTTCGGCGTGCACGTAGACAACGCCATTCGCGTCAATCCGCACACCGGACAGCGTTTGCGCACAGATCTGTCCTGCACCCTATTCCTGACCGATCCCGAAGAATATGACGGCGGCGCGCTGCAGATCGAAGACAACTACGGCACGCAATCGGTAAAGTTGCCTGCCGGACACTGCGTTTTGTACCCGTCAACCTCGCTGCATCAGGTCACGCCGGTGACCAGAGGCACCCGCACCGCATCGTTCTTCTGGGTCCAGTCGATGATCCGCGACGCAGGCCAGCGCGAGATCCTGTTCGATCTAGACCAGTCGATCCAAGACCTGTCCTCGTCAGCTGGTTTGAATGATCCAACTGCGGTCCGCCTGACGGGCATTTACCACAACCTTATCCGGCAATGGGCAGAGACTTGATATGAGACACCGCCGCCTCCTCCTGACAGCGCTGTTTACCACAGCGCCCGGTTATGCCCTCGCCGACACGGCCTCTGTCAACGTGAGCTTGATTGAGTTCGTTGATAAATGGGTCGGTCCGCAACTGGCCGAGCCGATGATTACCGCAGCACAAAGCGGCGGGCACACGCCGCTCGCGATGTTCATGGCCGCAGATATTGTAGTGAAGCTGGTGATGTTCGGCCTGGCGCTGGCTTCGGTTCTGGGCTGGGCCGTGTGGGCCGGCAAACTGCTGCAAGTCAGTTGGGCGAATGCAGGCCTGCGCCGGTCCTACAAACGGCTGTCGGCATCCGGCACCCTGCGCAGCACACAGGCGGCGGTTTACGCCGGTCCGGTACGTGTCATGGTGAAGGCTGCGCAAGCCGAAATCGACCGATCTGTTGGCCTGAACAAAGACGGCATCAAAGAACGGGTCGCGTCAGAGCTGTCACGCATTGAAACAGGTGCAGCCAGAGCCATGCAATCAGGCGCAATGATCTTGGGCTCCATCGGGTCAACCGCACCTTTCATCGGTCTTTTCGGGACGGTCTGGGGCATCATGAACAGCTTCATCGGGATTGCGGAAAGCGGATCAACGAACCTGTCTGTTGTCGCACCCGGCATCGCAGAGGCGTTGTTGGCCACCGCAATCGGTCTTGTCGCGGCCATTCCGGCGGTGCTGCTCTACAACCATATTACCCGATTGGTATCGGGCTACCGCGCACATATCGGCGATGCGGCTGCATTGGTGGAGCGGTGCCTGTCACGTGATCTGGACCGGATCGCTGAAGAACCGCCCGTGCAGGCGCATCTGACCAAACTGGCGGCGGAGTAACCATGGCTGTGCGTCTTTCAGACGGGGGCGACGAACTGGCGCCAAACGCTGACATCAACATCACGCCGTTCATCGACGTGATGCTGGTCCTGCTTATCATTTTCATGGTGGCGGCGCCGCTGTCGACCGTTGATGTAAACGTCGAATTGCCCGTGGCCACCGGTGCACCAACCCAGCGCCCCGATGATCCGGTGTTCGTCACCGTCCATCAGGACCTGAGCCTGAGCGTCGGCGAAGAGCCCGTCTCGCTTGGTGATCTGAACATGCGCCTTGGCATCGCCACGCAGTTGAAGCTTGATACGCGGATATACATCAACGCGGACCGCTCTGTGCCGTACGGCGAAGTGATGGCCGTCATGAACCGGATGCGCGGAGAAGGATATCTGAAAATAGGGCTGGTCGGCCTAGAAGACGAAAGCGGCCAAACCGACCCAGCCGCAGCACCATTGGATGAACCGAAATGAGCTTTGCCTATCAACGCAAGTCCGGCATCGGCCTTCTGCTTGGTGCGGGTCTTAGCATCGGCCTGCACGGCGCTTTGGCCGCAACTTGGCTGACCCGGGCAGAGGCGACCGAGACACCCGTCGAGGCAGGCATTCAAGGCCGCGAACTGATTGATCTGACCGAGATCGAGATGATCATGGCCGCCCCTGAAACCGATTTGGCCGATGGCGCCCCCGCCCAAAACAGTCAGGCCACGCGAGAAAGCCCGGCCGAGCGTGAAGAGGCGAAAGCCTCAAATGATCCGGTATTGGCGCAGATACCGCAAACCCCTGACGACCCCGAGTTACGCTTCAAAATCGCCAACCCCGATCAGGAGGTTGAAACCGACACAGAAGCGACAGAAGTGCCCACCGAAATTCAGGAAGACGCCGCGACGGAAAACACACCTCAAAGCACGGCAGCCGCACCGCAGGCAAGCGCGGGCCAAGACGAGCAAGACCAGAGCGCGGCAAAAGAACAGGGTCTCACAGACGCAGAGCGGGCGGAGATTACGGACTGGCAAAAATCGCTGGTGCTGGCACTGAACGCGGGCAAGAACTACCCCCGTCGTGCCCGCGAGGTCCGCGCCGAAGGAACCGTGACCGTGGCGTTCACGCTGGACCAATACGGGAAGATCAAGGCGCGCCGCGTGTCGGAAACATCGGGCTGGCCGGTGCTGGATCAGGCCGCCCTTGGCATTTTTGACAGATTGGAAAAACTGCCTCGCCCTCCCGCAGCTTTGGGCGCAGGGCCTTTCGATCTGGTGATTCCGATCAGCTACCGGTTCCGGTGAACTCGGTCAGCATATCAGCCGTGATATCGGCGATCGTCGCACAACCGCACAGCGCCATTGTCACTTCAAGCTCGTCGCGCAGTCGGCGCAGCACCTGACTGGCGCCACGCGCGCCATCAACGGCCAGTCCGTGTATGACCGGACGGCCGACCAGAACCGCTTCGGCACCCAGCGCAAGCGCCTTGAAAATATCACTACCCCGCCGGATACCACCGTCAACAAAAACAGAGGCGGCACCGTCGACCGCGTGCACAACTTCTGCCAGTCGGGTGATAGGCGCCGGTGTTGTGTCCAGCACGCGCCCACCGTGATTTGACACGATGATACCCGCGACACCGGCGTTCACCAGCCGGACGGCATCTTGCGCACGCAAGCATCCTTTGACCACGACAGGAACAGGGCTGTCGGCGATCAGGCGTTCCAGATCACCCCACTTGGGTGCGAACACCATCATACCATCAAAGACCACGCTTTGACCGGCCTTAAGCTGTGGCCTCGATGGTTGCGGCAAAGCATCCAGCATCACCGGCCTGACGTACCCGTTCAGCTCAAATCCCGCAGCGACTTCGCGGTCGCGCAACCCGTTGATCGGGGCGTCCAGGGTCACCACCAGCGCGCTTGCGCCACACGATACAGCGCGCGTGACCAGCGCCATCGTCGCCTCGTGATCTCCCTGCATGTACAGTTGAAACCAGCGCCGTCCGGGAATGGTCGCTATGTCTTCAGGCATCACACTGGTCTGGCAGCTTAGCACCATCACCGCATCTTGCGCGGCAGCAGCCATCGCCGTCGCTGTCTCGCCTTGCGGATCAAACAGGCGTTGGAACGCCATCGGAGCAACCATAACCGGATGCACCGCATCAGCGCCTAATATCGTGGTTCGAGTATGACCCTGACCACAATCTGCCAACAGCCTTGGCAGAAGCCCGATCCGGCCGAATGCAGCATTATTTTCCGCCACGCTCCGCTCGGCTTCTGCACCGCCCTCAAGATAGGCAAGGACGTCAGCAGGCAGTCGCTTTGATGCAGCAATTTCGAAATCGGAAAGCGTGGTAAGCATGGCTTAAGAGTTCTCCATCGGGGAGTAGATCAAAGAGGTGTCTAACCTCCGGCACCTTAACGGCACGAGACCAGATATGGAAACGGGATTGCGAACCGAGTGATCGCAAACCACCTCTACAGAGTCACAAGCTGCTGCGTTTAACAGTATTTCTCGGGACCGGTCCACTGCACATCGGAGTACCGGTCTCCATGCGCCCACCCTACTGGAAGTATCTTTTCAATCTCCGCCAACTCCTCAGCTGTCAATTGTCGCCCTGCCCCCTCCAACAGTTGTGAGAAATGCCGGACCGAACGTGTCCCCGGGATCGGGATTACGTGATCACCCTGCGCCAGTACCCACGCAATCGCCAGCCCCGCCGCAGATATACCAAGCTGCTGCGCAAGCGCCTGAAATGGCGCCACAGCGGCGATATTCGCACTGTAGTTTGGCTCCATAAAGCGCGGATTGTTTGCTAGAAACGGCAGTTCTTGCGCTGCTGCATAGCTCATCGGTGTGTCGGTCAGGAGTGAACGTCCGACTGGCGAGAAAGCCACCATCGCCACCCCTAGCTCCGCACAGGTCTGGACCAGACCCAACATAGGCTGGCGCGTAGACAGAGAGTATTCAGATTGCACCGCCGCGACAGGGTGCACCGCATGGGCGCGCCGCAGCGACGTGGGTGCGATCTCGGAAAAACCGATGGCCTTCGTCTTGCCCTCTTTGACGAGGGCACCCAACGTTTCCGCTACTTCTTCAATCGGAACAGACGGATCGCGGCGGTGCACATAATAGAGATCAACAGCTTCGATATCGAGCCTTTCAAGGCTGCCTTCCAGCTCCGCCCGCAAATGCGCAGCGGAGTTTTTGAAGATATTGCCCGCCCCATCCGGATTGCGGGTAATGCCGCCTTTAGTCGCGATCCTGAAGTGCTCTTTGGCCTGCGGATGGGCCTTGAGATAGCTGCCGATCACAGTTTCTGACGTCCCCATTCCGTAGACATTTGCCGTGTCTATGTGGGACACGCCCGCCTCTCTTGCCGCATTAAGGATCGCATGGCTTTCGGCTTCATTTGTGTGGCCGTAGAAGTTGGAGAACGACATCGCTCCGATACCTAGTGGATGTACATAAGGGCCGTTTTGGCCAAGCCGACGAAGTTTCATGACTGGGTTTCCTGATGTTTCTGGTGCAAGGAAGCGTCTTGTCACGAGCACTATCTCAACGCGCGCAGGCAATGTCTATATTGAGGACATCGACCGACCCAACCGACAACTATCTGTTGGACATCCTTTCGGAATTTCATCCATGGTTGCAAAAATCCGGAGGAACAACAAATGGCACTTACAGCAATCATCGACGCACATGGCGGACCAGAGCAATTCAAGCTTGTCAACAGGGACGTTGGCGCGCCCGGCAAGGGAGAGGTGCGCATCGCGCATAAGGCTGTTGGTCTGAATTTCATCGACGTCTACCAGCGCACCGGTCTCTACCCGATGGACCTGCCACACGCGATGGGCATGGAAGCCGCCGGCGTGATCGAGGCCGTGGGCGAAGGCGTCACACACCTCAAGGTCGGTGACCGTGCTGCCTATGCCTCCCAACCTCCCGGTGCCTATGCCGAGGCACGGGTGATGCCCGCTGCACAGGTCTGCCCCCTGCCCGACGGCATCTCCTTCGAGGAAGGGGCTGCGATGATGCTTAAGGGCATGACAGTCGAATATCTGTTTCACCGCACCTCCCCCCTCAAGGCTGGCGATACGGTGCTGTTCCACGCGGCTGCGGGTGGTGTTGGGCTGCTGGCTTGCCAGTGGGCACGCTCGGAAGGGATCACCCTGATCGGGACCGCCGGCACGGACGAGAAATGCCAGCTCACGCGCGATCACGGCGCCAGCCATTGCATCAACTACCGCACCGAAGATTGGGTGGCGCAGGTACGCGATTTAACGGGTGGCAAGGGCGTTGATGTGGTGATGGATGCAGTGGGCAAGGACACATTCGAAGGGTCGCTGGATTCGCTCAAGCCACTTGGCATGATGATGTCGTTCGGCAATGCCTCCGGTCCGGTGCCACCGTTTGACGTGGGAATTTTGGGCAAGAAGGGATCGCTTAAGATAACGCGCCCGACTTTGTTCACCCATATCAGTGACCACGCGACCTGTCAGGCAATGGCCAAACATCTGAGCGAAAAGGTGCTGTCAGGTGATGTGAAAATCAGCATCGGCCAACGGTTTGCCCTACGCGATGTAGCAAAAGCGCATGAAGCGCTGGAAGCACGAAAAACCACAGGCTGCACAGTGCTTACAATCTGAACGCACACGGCAGCGGGGTGACCTGCTGCCGTTCCCTGCCCTATGGCGGCAGTACTTTTGTGCGACGGCGCACGCTGATCAACAAGCCCACTGTCAGCAGCACAAGCGCTGCAATACTGATCGGGCTCAGGCTCTCTCCCAGAATGAGCGCGCCCAGAATGCCGCCACCACCCGGCACCGCAGCAAGAATTGATGACGTATTGCCATTGCCGATGGTACGCGAGGCATGTGCGATGAACAAAAGCCCGATCAAGTTCGGCACAAAACCCTGATAGACAGCCTGCAACAGCAATGGCCCCGTCGGCGCATCGGCCAGACCGGATGGCAGCCAAAGCGCCCAGACAGGCAAATACAGCACGGCATTTACGACCGTTCCGCAAAAGATGATCTGCATAGCACCAAGCTGCCAACGCTCTGACAAAATGACGTAGAATGAGAAGAACACAGCGCCCACGACGAACAGCAAATCCCCGACCCACGCCAGCTCACTGCGCGAGACAGTCCCATCCCAAGCCAGCACCACAGCCGAGATCAGGATCAAGGCCGCCCCAAAAATCTGTCGCGGAGACGGCGACGCGCGAAACAGCGTCAGCCCGATCAGGATGCCTACCAGCGGAAGAATCCCGTTCATGAAGATGCCCCCATGAGCAGCAGGGGCAAACAAAAAGCCGGAAAAGACGCTGAGGATATACAAAGGCCCCAGAATGAAAGAGACGACAGCAATCTGCGTCAGCCTCATTCCGCGCCAAGGTTTGTAGTAGATGCACAACGGCACCGCGATGATCGAGGCCAGCCCGTAGCGCATCGCGGCTAGATCATAGATCGTGAGCCCACTGTCCGCTGCCACTCGGCTGACAATCAGCCAGAAGGACCAGACAAAAACAATCGTCCAAGCGGCTAAATAGCCGGTCAGTTGTGAAGGGGAGCCGGTAGTCATTGTGAATGCGCCATTTCCTTGGACACGAGAAAAAGCTCCCGAACCAAAGGAGTAGGAGGTCCCCCCTGCCATGACAAGAGGGACCTCCAATAGTGTTACAGCCTAGCGGCGCTTAGGCCTCGTTCCATGCGCGATCGCCGTTCGCGTCTTTGACGCGGGTCGGCAGGCCGATGGTATCGAGCAAGGTGAAAAGCGGTTTGGGGTCCAGCTCTTCTACGTTCATCATCTTGCCGTGGTCGTAGGCGCCTTGGGCAACCAGCATCGCCATCGCCACAGGCGGCACACCGGCGGTGTATGAAATCCCCTGACTACCCACCTCGTTATAGGCATCCTTGTGATCGGCGACGTTGTAAACAAACACCTCGACCTCTTCGCCGTCCTTCACCCCTTTGACCAGATCGCCGATGCAGGTCTTACCGGTATAATTTGGAGCAAGGCTGGACGGATCAGGCAGGACCGCCTTAACCAATTTGAGCGGCACAACTTCAAGCCCTTCGGCAGTCACCACCGGTTGCTCTGACAGCAGGCCAAGGTTTTGCAGAACGGTAAAGACGTTGATGTAATGATCACCAAAGCCCATCCAGAACCGGATATCGGCCTCAGGATAGTTGGCAGCAAGTGAATGCACCTCATCATGGCCGGACATATAGGCCTTTTGCTTGCCCACGACGGGCAGATCCCATTCGCGGCCCACTTCGAACATCTTGTTCTCTTGCCACGCGCCTTGCTGCCAGCTGTACACGGTGCCGGTAAATTCACGGAAGTTGATCTCCGGGTCGAAGTTGGTCGAGAAATACTTGCCGTGGTTGCCTGCATTAATGTCCACGATGTCGATCGAGGTGACCTTATCCATGAACTCATCTACCGCAAAACGCGCGAATGCGTTGACCATGCCGGGATCAAAGCCCGCGCCAAGGATCGCCGTCACACCCGCCTGCGCGCAAGCCTCGCGGCGCTTCCATTCATAGTTGCCATACCACGGCGGCGTTTCGCAAATCTTGGTCGGATCTTCGTGAATGGCGGTATCGATATAGGCGGCACCGGTCTGGATGCAGGCCTCCAGCACAGTCATGTTCACGAAAGGCGAGCCTACGTTGATCACAATCTGCGCGCCCAACTTATTGATCAGCGCGACAACTGCGTCCGTATCCATGCCATCCACGGCATGGGCGTCAAACACGCCCTCTTGTTTCATCGCGGACTTATCATGAACGCTTTGAATGATCGCGTCGCATTTGGAGACTGTCCGGCTTGCGATATGCAGATCGCCTAACACATCATTATTTTGTGCACATTTATGCGCGACAACCTGAGCGACGCCACCAGCGCCAATGATAAGAACATTGCGTTTCATGTATCCAAGAGACCTCGTTAGTTTGTGTGGTTTTCAGGGTTTGTAGGGTGTTCAGGACAGGGCAGCGACGAAATCATCATAACCGAATTCGCGCACCAATCGTGTGGAGCCGTCGAGTTCACGGATGGCAATGCTTGGCATTTTCACCCCGTTGAACCAGTTTTTCTTGACCATTGTATAGCCGGCCGCGTCCTGAAAGGACAGACGGTCGCCGGCTTTCAGCGGTGCATCAAAGCGGAACTCACCAAAGATATCGCCCGCAAGACAAGACTTACCGCAGATCATCCATTCGTGATCTCCCGCGTCGGGCGATACCTTTGCAGGCTCGCGGTAAATCAGCAGGTCCAGCATATGCGCCTCGATCGAACTGTCGACGATGGCAAGGTTCTTGCCGTTGAACATGGTGTCCAGAACAGTCACCTCGAGCGTCGCAGCCCCCGTGATCGCCGCCTCGCCCGGCTCCAGATAGACTTGCACATCAAACCGCTGCGCGAAGGCCTTGAGCCGTTCGGCCAGCTTTTCCAGTGGATAATCCGCGCCGGTAAAGTGGATGCCGCCGCCCAGACTGATCCAGTCCATCTGCTGGATGATCGCGCCAAAGCGCTCTTCGATCAGGGTCAACATTTCGTCAAAGCGGGCGAAATCGTCGTTCTCGCAATTGTTGTGGAACATCAGGCCGCTGATCTTATCCACCACGGCCGCAATCGTTTCGGGATCATGCTCTCCCAGACGACTGAACGGGCGCGCGGGATCGGCAAGATCGAACTCGGAAGTCGACACACCGGGATTGACGCGCAGGCCGCGGACGTGACCGGCAGAGGCGCCTTCAAACTTGGTCAGCTGACCGATGGAGTTGAAGATGATCTTGTTGGAGCACGCCAGCACTTCGTCGATTTCGTGCTCTGCGTAGGCCACGGAATAGGCATGCGCCTCGCCTTCGAACTTTTCATGGCCTAACCGCACTTCATACAGCGAGGACGATGTGGAGCCGTCCATATACTGCGCCATCAGATCAAATACCGACCACGTGGCAAAACATTTCAATGCCAGCAGCGACTTTGCGCCAGATGCCTCACGTAGCCACGCGATTTTCTCAAGATTGGCCAAGAGGTTTGTTTTGTCGATCAGATAATAAGGTGTTTGCACTGCACTGTCTCACATTGGGGTTGGCCGACTGACCCAATACTTAGGGCAATGCCCCGATAAGTCAGCCGCAACGCGGGTCGACACGCCTTAGCGTGCAAATCCACGCTTCGAAAGCCCTTCGTCAGTATTGCGCGCGCAAATATTCCATCACTGCGCCACGCACCGACATATCCCCGCGCGTGCGCGCCTGTTCGATCACTTCGCGCACTTCGCCCAGATCACAGCGCCGCAGCAGGCTTTTCACCGGACCGATAGAGGCTGGCCGCATGGACAGCGTCCGCATCCCGATCGCGGCAAAGCACAGTGCCTCGACGGGGCGGCCGGCATCCTCACCACAGAACGACAGCGGCGTATTGGTTGCCTCACAGCGTTTCACGATACCCTCAAGGAAGGTCAGGAAACTGAGGTTAAGCGTATCATAACGTTTGCGCACACGTTCGTTTTCGCGGTCAGCAGCAAAGAAGAACTGCTTAAGGTCGTTGCCGCCGATCGACAGGAATCCGACTTCTTCGAAAAACTTGTCGGGCGCGAACGCAAGGCTGGGGGTTTCCAGCATGGCCCCGATCTCGATGGAGGACGGCAGCTTGTGCCCCAGCTTTTCTTCACGGGCGAGCGTTTTATCCACTTCGGCGCGCGCGGCGCGGTATTCTTCAAACTGGGCGACAAAAGGGAACATAACGGTCAACGGGCCACCATCGGCCGCGCGCATCAGGGCCTGCAACTGCATGCGCATCATTCCGGGCTTATCCAGACCCACACGGATCGCGCGCCACCCGAGCGCGGGGTTCGGCTCATCGTTGGGCTTCATGTAGGGCAGGACTTTGTCCGACCCGATATCAAGCGTTCTGAACACAACCCGCTTACCGTGCGCCGCATCCAGAACCCGTTTATAAAGGACACTCAGGTCCGATCGGCGCGGCATTTGATTGCGCACCAGAAATTGCAGCTCTGTCCGGAACAGGCCCACGCCTTCGGCACCGGAGCTACCCAATGAAGGAAGGTCGGCCATCAACCCTGCATTCATGTGCAGCCCGATGATGTTCCCGCATTTCGTCTCGGCCGGTTTGTCACGGATAGAGGCGTAGCGTTCTTGTGCAGCGGCCTGCATCGCGATCTTGTCGCGGAAGGCCGAAGCCACACTGTCATCGGGGCGCAAGTGAACCACGCCCTGCTCACCATCCACCATCACGTGATCGCCATTCAGCGCCTCGTTGGTGATACGGCCGGCGTGCACGATCAGCGGAATCGCCAGCGCGCGCGCAACAATGGCTGCATGGCTCCCGACGGAACCTTGCTCAAGCACGATACCACGCAGGCTGCGACCATATTCGAGCAACTCGGCAGGACCGATGTTGCGCGCCACGAGAATCGGGTCGGGTGGCAACTCGGCGCCGGTGTTTGATCCCTGCCCCGTCAGAATGCGCAACAACCTGTTGGAAAGATCGTCAAGATCGCTCAGCCGCTCACGCATATAGCTGTCGCTTGATTGCCCGATCCGCGAGCGCGCCAATGATTGTTCTTTTTCAACCGCAGCTTCGGCAGAGAGACCTTGAGTGATGTCGGCCAGCATCCGCTTCATCCAACTTTTGGAATTGGCGAACATGCGGTAGGTCTCGATCACTTCTTGCTGATCCTTGTCGCCCCGCGACATGCTCAACATCTGATCGACGCTCAGGCGCAGGGTGTCGACGGCCTCAGTCAGACGCTGGGCTTCACGTTCGGGATCATCCGCGATGGGGTTCGAGACGACGACGCGTGGTTCGTGCAGCCAGATATGCCCCTCAGCCACGCCTTCTTGCGCAACTGTTCCGCGCAAAAGAACGGGCTGGCTGTGGCGGGCTGACATCGCGGCCCCTTCGCCGACAAAGGCGCCCAGCTCTGTCATCTCGGCCAGAACCATCGCAACAACTTCGAGCGCGTAGACCTCATCTGTGTTGAACTCGCGTGCGGTTTTGGACTGCACGACCAGCACGCCAAGGGTGTCGCCAAGTCGCTGGATTGGCACACCCAGAAAGCTTGAATAAATCTCTTCGCCAGTCTCGGGCATATAGCGGAAACCGCGCGCCTGTGGGGCATCAGGGGTGTTCACGACACGCCGCTGTTTTGCGACCCGTCCGACCAACCCCTCACCCATCTTCATGCGCGTCTGGTGCACAGCGTCTTTATTCAGACCTTCGGTCGCGCAAAGCTCAAGCGTGTCTTCATCGCGCAACAGGTAGATAGAGCAAACCTGACAGCCCATTGAGCTGGCAATCAGGTGTGTAATTTTATCAAGCCGCGCCTGTCCGGCGTCATCCCCCGCCATGGCGTCACGCAGACGCCCCAGCAGCTTGCGGCTGTCGCTTTCTGTACGTTCTGGCATGGTGCCCCTAGTCGTTGCTTGGCCTCACCATAGCGCCTGCCTGCCCCGATGGGGAGAGGAAATGCGCCTATAGCGCGAAGTCGCCTCTCCCTTGCCCAATCCTCAAGCATTGGATGAGCAAGAAGGGACATCCATTTGAAATCAAACGGAAACCCGATCCTAGCCCGGTTGACGGCCCTAAGCAGCCTTGTCCAGTTCGAACGCATCATGCAGCGCCTGCACGGCCAGCTCCATATATTTGCGGTCGATCAGAACGCTGATCTTGATCTCGGAGGTTGTGATGACCTTGATGTTAACGCCCTCGTCCGAGAGAACCTTGAACATCTTGGCAGCAACGCCGGTGTGGCTGCGCATGCCGATGCCCACAACAGACACCTTGGCAACGCCCTCGTCCACGATTAGCTCATCGTAGTTGATAACGCCATCCTCAGCAGCTTTTTGCATCGCGGCATCGGCACGCTTGACCTGATCAACGGGGCACGACCATGTCATGTCCGTGCGGCCCTCTTCGGCGATGTTCTGAACGATCATGTCTACGTTTACGCCGCCTTCGCTGAGCGCCGTAAAGATCGTGGCCGCAATGCCGGGACGGTCCGCGACCGATACCAGCGTCATCTTGGCTTCATCACGGCTGAACGCCACGCCCGCTACCACATTGCTTTCCATGATTTCCTCCTCAGCGCAAACGAGCGTACCAGCATCGTCGCTTTGTTCTTCAAAACTCGACAGCACGCGCAGCTTGACCTTGTAGCGCATTGCCAATTCAACGGACCGTGTCTGCAACACCTTCGCCCCGAGGCTCGCCAGCTCCAGCATCTCTTCGAACGAGATCTTATCGAGCTTGCGCGCTTTCGCCTCGACGCGCGGGTCAGTGGTGTAAACGCCATCCACATCGGTGTAGATATCGCACCGCTCAGCATTGAACGCTGCTGCAAATGCCACCGCTGTGGTGTCAGAGCCGCCGCGCCCAAGAGTGGTGATCCGACCTTCCGGGCTTACGCCTTGAAAACCTGCCACAACCGCAACCCGCATACCATCAGCGAACTTCGCTGTGATATTCTCTGGCGGGATGTCTTCGATCCGCGCAGATGCATGGGCCGAGGTCGTTTTGACAGGCACTTGCCAACCTTGCCAGCTGCGCGCCGGAACATCCATTTCCTGCAACGTCAGCGCCATAAGGCCCGCGGTTACGTTCTCGCCGCTGGAGACAACCGCATCGTATTCACGCGCGTCATACAGGGCCGACGTCTCGTTGACCCATCCGACCAGCTCGTTGGTCTTGCCCGACATGGCAGAGACAATGACGATCACGTCATAGCCTTTGGCCACCTCTACGCCCACGCGTTTTGCCGCGCGGCGGATACGGTCCAGTGTGGCAACCGAGGTGCCACCGAATTTCATCACCAATACAGGCATCAGACCCTCGCTGTTGTCATTCCGCGATGGCTTTACGCGAGCGGAGGCGCAGGTGCAAGATCACTAGGTACATGCCGTTAGTAGGGATGCGGGCGACCGTCCCATGTCTCGAAGCAGCCTGTGGTGTCGAGACTAAGCGCTGCAAACCGTGCAGTCAGCCCTGCGACCGCCTCATCTACAGTGATCGCAGCTGTAGATCCGCCCATATCCGTCTGCACCCAGCCGGGATGGTAGATGCCCACCGCAATGCCTTCGGCCTTGAGGTCCGTCGCCAGATTGCGCCCTAGATTAAGGACCGCCGCCTTTGATGCGCGGTAGATATAGCTGCCGCCGGGCGCCAGTTCGGACGATGCCATTTGCGAAGAGATGATTGCGATCCGCGGGTTACGCGCACGCCGAAGATGCGGCAGCAGTGCTTGAATGCTCAGAAACACGCCCGTGACATTGGTCGCAAAGCTTTGCGCCCAGATATCTGCACCATAGCCGCTGTCCAGATCAGCGCCCTTATCCAGATAGACGCCCGCGTTGCAGACCAGCAGTTCAACCGTTTGATCGCCCAGCTTTTCCGCCATCTCTGTGTGGCTTGAGGGTTGAGTGACGTCCAGCGTGATATCAGCCGTGACAGAACGTCCGGTCCCCATCACATCTACGCCCTGATCGCGGTAATACGCCGCAAGCCCCGCGCCGATGCCCCGGCTTGCGCCTGTAATCACAACTGTCATTTATCAATCCTCTGGGATTATTGCATTTTCTGTTTCGGCTTGAACGGCAGTGGCATCACAGGCACGCCATCATCTAGAAGCGCCCGCGCCTCGTCGAGGCTCGTTTCGCCGTAGATCGAGGTTTCAGGCGTCAACCCCTCGTGCATATCGCGGGCTTTTTGCGCAAACTCACCGCCGACATAGGTCGCGTTTTTCTCAACCTCGTTGCGCATCTTTGCAATTAGTTCAGCATTTTTATCCTGCTTCGCAGGCTCTGCCACTGCGTTAACCCGTGGCGCCATCAGCGCTTTTGTCACGTCACCGCTGCCACATGTCGCGCAGGTCACATGCCCGCCTTTTACCAACGTATCGAACGCAGAGGCCGACTGGAACCAGCTTTCAAATTCATGGCCCTCCCGACATTTCAGCGCATAGCGGATCATTGGTCTATTCCTAACTGTAGCTGCAGTGCATTACGATGTGGCATCACAGCCCCACAGGTCAAGCAGGCTTTGCCTCTCGGGGCGGCGAAAAGCCGATAATCAGCTTTGCCAGTTCCTTATGCGGCACCATTTTGGCCGCCTTCTTGCGCGAAACCCATTTCCGGCGGCGATCTTTCACCTCAGGAAATTTCTTTTTCAGCGATTTCACTTTGATCGGGTAGAGCATGGCAAGACAGGGAAATGCATCTTCCTCGTCACGCGTGCGAGCATAAGAATAGACGCCGATGCATGTATCGCTTGCGGCACCGACAACACCCGCCTCTTCCCAAGCTTCAACCGCGGCACATTGCGCAGGCGTTTTGCCGTCCATTGGCCAGCCCTTTGGCACGATCCACCGCTTGCGCCGCCTGGAGGTGATCAGCAGGACCTGAACTTTGCCCCGCCGCACGCGCCAGCACAGCGCGGCGAACTGCGTGCGCGCGCTGCCTTTTGCGCCTCCATGGAGCGAGATCGGCAGTTGTGTAACCATATTTCGCCTATGACGCCCCGAAAACCGGTTGGCAAGAGCGTTTAGACGCAAACCATCTAACCAGCCAACCATGCACGATTGATGCCAACCTCATAGGCTCTTAAGCCGCAGTCAAGGCGCGCATCTTCACCACAAGTCGCTTGTTCAACTCTTCAGGCGCGACATCAGCCTCAATCGCCAGTTTGCGCAGGCCAAAATGTACATGCGCCATGTCCTGATAATAGCTGGTGTAGGCGTAATTCGTTGCCGCCCCTGCGACAGCGCCCAAGATCGGCACAGTCTGCGCCGCCAGCTTTTGCCCCATCACCACTGCCAAACGCGGCGCTACCTTGTGGATGATCGTTTGTACTGCCTTTCCCGACAGCGCAATCCGCGCCGTGAGGAACGCAAGGTCGGACCCGTCATCATCTGACAAGGGTCCAGCAGCGGAAAACACCTGAACGCAATCAAAGCGGACTGATTCCAGCTCCGGATCAAAGCCGTGTTCGACTGCGACGCCCTCGATCACGCGCAGCAGCAGTGTGGTCGTGACCGGCAGTTCTGCCAAGGCGGTTGGCAACCCGCCTGCCCCGCCAACCGCGCCCATAGCCGCAGATACCGCCGAATTCAGCCACGAGGCCTGATCCGGCACATGGCCACGGCTTGTGTGGGCCGCGCTCATTGCGTGATCCAGCGCGCGCACAGTCGCGCCCTCAAGTTGCTTGCGCACGCTAGCGGGTAAACGGTCCAACAGATTTTCTGCCTGTCCGCCAATAAGATTAAGGACATTGATACCGACTCCGCCAGCCGCCTTGTAGCGGCGCGCGATCTTCTCAAGTTCGGCTTCCACGTCTATCGCCGCTGGTAGCTGGGTTTTTGGCATCGGAATCTCCTTTCCCCTCAATGTGGGCAAGATGGCGGAGTTTTTCAACGCACGCGCGTGACCTCACCCACGATTCCATCCCACGCGCCCTCGTTCAGGGCGCGCCCCAACACACGGTCGGGATTGGTGGGTGGCGGCATGATCACATGGTCCAAACGCTCAAACCCGTAACGACCGTAATAGGGCGCGTCGCCAACCAGCATCACTCGGTCCCAACCTTGCGGACCTGCCAGCTCTAACGATGTCTCGATCAACAAGGCCCCCAGGCCTTCGCCCTGACGGGTCGGATGCACGGCCACCGGCCCCAGCAGCAAAGAGGCATGCCCACCGACCAGAACCGGCCAGAACCGGATCGCACCGGCCAAAATGCCCAGCTCGTCCCGCGCAACAAGGCTTAGGCCCGACACAGGCGGCACATCTTCGCGCAAACGATACGACGACAACGCCGTGCGCCCCGGCGCAAAGCACGTATCATAGAGCGCTTCTACCTCCCAAAGGTCGTCTGCATTTTCGGCGGCAAGCTCGTACAACTTTGGCGCTCCGGAGATTTCTACTGGTCAGCCGCCTATCACGGCGTTAGCTCTGTGTTCAATCACAACAGAAAGTCTTGCGCAAAATGTTCTATCGTCCCGCCGAAGGTCACGGCCTGCCGCATAATCCATTCAACGCCATTGTCACACCACGACCCATCGGCTGGATCTCTACCCGAGATGCGCAGGGCCGTGACAACATCGCGCCCTATTCCTTCTTCAACGGCGTGGCCTATGTGCCGCCGCAGGTGATGTTCGCCTCAACCGGTGTGAAAGACGATGTGGACGGAACCAAAGATTCAATGGCGAATATCCGCGAAACAGGCGTGTTTTGCGTCAATATCGTGGAATACGCCGCACGCGACGCGATGAACGCGTCATCGGCCACCCTGCCCCACGGCACGGATGAATTCGCCCACGCCGGTATCGAAAAAGCCGAGTGCGAAGCGATCAACGCCCCGCGTGTTGGCAATGCCCCCGCAGCGCTTGAATGCAAGATGACCCAGATCGTCCAGATTGAGGGCGCATCGAACTTCGTCTGTTTCGGTGAGGTCATCGGCGTGCACCTGCGCGATGACTGCGTGGTCGACGGCCGATTTGATGTGACACGCTATGTACCGCTCAGCCGCCTTGGCTACCGCGACTATACAGCCGTGCGCGACGTGTTCGAGATCATCCGCCCCGACGATTGATCACGCTACCCTAGGCGATCAAGATCATCCGCCATGGCCTGTGCAAGGGCCGTGGCATCAACATCAGCGCGCTCTGCCATGATGCGCAGCCCCACCAGATCAGATTGATATCTCTGCGCCAGCAGTTTCGGGTCCAGGTCAGCCGCAATATCACCCGCCTTCTGTGCCGCTGCGAACAGGGCGGTGAAACGCGCCTCCATCTGGCTCAACCGCTCCGCCGCCTGTGCGCCCAACTCATTTTCTTTGCCTAAAAATTCCACGTAAGTCTTGGCCAGCATACAGGCCCGCGTCTTGCCTGCCCCTGACACCACAGCCATCGGTTGCCGTTTGAGCGCACCCAGCGCCCCGAATTCCGCCGTCAGCGCGTCCAATCGCGCAGCCCCATCACGGGCATAGCGATCCATCGCCAAACCATACAGCGCATCCTTGGACCCGAAGGCAGCATAGAAGCTGCCCGGCTTAATCTTCAGAACTTGTTCAAGATCCTTCATGGACGTCCCCGCCCAGCCCTGCTGCCAAAACAGGTCTTTTGCGGCATCAATCAGTGCTTCGCGGTCATAGTCAGGTTTACGGGCCATGGATCACCATTAGTTGAACGATCATTCAACTATATACTTGAACGATCACTCAAGAAAGACTAATTCGGAATCATCTGAAGAATTTCCAAAGGATCTGACCATGACCGATTTCCCATCACACGACATCGACAGCGCCCCAGAAGGCTCCAAGCCATTGCTGGAAAAATCCCAAGCCGCATTTGGCCGCCTGCCCGGTCTGCACAAAGTCATGGCGGAAAGCCCCCAGATGCTGGAAGGCTACCAGATCCTGCACAAACTGTTCACCGAGACAGACTTTGACGCGGATGAGCTGACGGTTGTCTGGCAGGCGATCAACGTCGAGCATGAGTGCCACTACTGTGTGCCTGCGCACTCCGGCATCGCCAAGATGATGAAAGTCGATGACGCGATCACTCAGGCGCTGCGCAACGAAACGGCGTTGCCTTCCGAAAAACTTGAAGCACTGCGCACTTTCACCCTGCGCATGGTGCGCGGTCGCGGCAACGTGGATGACGCCCAGATGGCCGAGTTCTTTGCCGCAGGCTATGGCCACCGTGCGGTTCTGGACGTGATCCTAGGGATTGCCCAGAAAACCATGTCCAACTACGTGAACCATGTTGCGGAAACGCCGCTGGATGATGCAGTCAAGCCACTGGCATGGACACGCGGCGACACACCGCTGAAAGTCTGATAAACCAGTAAAAGAAAAGCCCCGCCAACTGATCAGTTGGCGGGGCTTTTTTTATTTTTGAGGATAGACTTAGTGGGCGCCAAGGATACCGGTGCGGACCTTGTAATCTACTGCAATCTGATAGTCTGGATCATCATCGCTATCTACCATCAGGTGACCTGCCTTGGTCAACAGCGCGTGGCAATCACGGCTCAAATGGCGCAATTCGATCCGCTTGCCTGCGTCCTCATACTTAGCGGCAATTGCTTCGATCGCTTGCAATGCTGATTGATCGACGACGCGACTATCGTCGAAGTCCACGATCACCACAGAAGGATCACTGTGGACGTCGAAAAGCTCGGAAAAGCCTTCGGCTGAGCCAAAGAACAGCGGCCCCTGCACCTGATACACCTTCGCCCCTTCAGGTGTGACATAGGTTTTGGCATGGATGCGGCGTGCGTTGTTCCACGCATAGGCCAGCGCGCTCACGATCACACCAACGACAACGGCCACAGCAAGGTCTTTGTAGACCGTCACAACGGTTACCAGCAGGATCACAAAAGCGTCTGTCAGTGGCACTTTGCGCAGGATGGTAAGCGAATTCCATGCGAACGTGCCAATCACCACCATGAACATCACACCCACAAGAGCGGCCAGCGGGATCAGCTCGATCAGTGGCGCGGCAACAACGATGAACAACAACAGGCACACCGCTGCGGTGATCCCTGCAACACGCGTGCGGCCGCCAGATTTCACGTTGATCATCGACTGACCGATCATCGCGCAGCCCCCCATGCCACCGAAGAAACCGGTAACCGTGTTCGCGACGCCCTGCGCCACACACTCCTGACTTGCGCCGCCGCGTGTATTGGTCATGTCGCCCACAAGGTTCAGCGTCAGCAGGCTTTCGATCAGGCCAATAGCAGCAAGGATCACAGCGTAAGGCGCGATGATGTACAGCGTCTCAAGGTTCATTGGCGCAAGGGCCGTTCCATAAATCCCCTCACCGGTCCCGAACGGATTATGGAAACTTGGCAAGCCACCCTGGATTGAGGCCAGATCACCAACGCGCGGGACGTCCATGCCTGTGAAGATAACCACAGCAGCCACGATGCCAATACCGGCCAGCGGTGCCGGAATGACCTTTGTGATGCGCGGCATAACCCAAATGATCGCCATTGTGGCGGCAACCAGCGCCAACATCAGGACCATCGGCATACCAGAGAGCCACTCTCCTCCGCCAAGCCCGTGACCGGTATCGACCATCGACCCCGGCACCTTGAACTGGCCCATTTGCGCCAGAAAAATAACGATCGCGAGACCGTTCACAAAACCCAGCATCACAGGATGCGGCACGAGCCGGATGAATTTTCCCCACTGCATGACACCGGCGAAAATCTGCAAAAGCCCCATCAATACAACAGTCGCAAACAGATACTCGACCCCGTGCTGGCTGACCAAGGCCACCATCACAACAGCCAAAGCGCCCGTCGCACCAGAGATCATGCCGGGCCGCCCGCCGATCAACGCGGTGATAAGCCCCACCAGAAACGCGGCATACAGACCCACCAGCGGGTGGACCCCCGCCACGAAAGCAAAAGCGACGGCCTCGGGCACCAGCGCCAAAGCCACGGTAAGGCCGGACAAAAGCTCGATGCGCATGCGTGATACGGAAAAGCCGTCCTCGCCCATCCAGCGCAGATCCGTCATGTCCATATTTTTCGGCGACAGGTTCTGGGTAAAGCTGCGGAAGATACTACGCGGCATGATCTCTCCTGAGATGAGGGGAATTGGGATGTGTTGCGCAGCACCTAGACCATAGCGCACCAAAAGAAAACCCGCAGTCAGGGCGGTCATAGCCATATTACGAACGGTCCCGAGCCACATATTGATCGCCTTTGCTCATCGCTCCGGCGGGATGGTCGGCCCCCGAACAAACGTTCGTCCGCGCTCACTGTGGCGTGAGCATCAGGGCTTTGGGGCTTTTCACCACCCACGGTCCAAGGCAAACTACTGATGAACCCAGCAAACGAGGCTCCCATGACAACCACAAAAATTGCCGTAATCGGCGGCTCTGGCATCTATGACATCGACGGGTTGACGGATGCCCAGTGGACAACCGTTGAAACACCTTGGGGGGCGCCATCGGACGCGATCTTGACGGGTAAGCTCGACGGGATCGAGATGGCCTTTTTGCCGCGCCACGGTCGGGGTCACGTGCACACGCCTTCAACAGTGCCATACCGCGCCAACATCGACGCGCTTAAGCGGCTGGGCTGCACGGATGTGATCTCTGTCTCTGCCTGCGGGTCGTTCCGTGAAGAAATGGCCCCGGGTCATTTTGTGATTGTGGACCAGTTCATTGACCGCACCTTCGCGCGCGAAAAGTCGTTCTTCGGCACTGGCTGCGTCGCCCATGTAAGCGTGGCACATCCCACTTGTCCGCGCCTGTCGGACGCCTGCGAGGCAGCAGCAAAGGACACCGGCGTGACCGTGCACCGCGGCGGCACTTATCTGGCGATGGAAGGCCCGCAGTTTTCGACGCTGGCGGAAAGCAATATGTACCGCAACAGTTGGGGTGCGGACGTGATCGGCATGACCAACATGCCCGAGGCGAAACTCGCCCGCGAAGCCGAGCTTTGCTATGCCTCTGTGGCGATGATCACCGATTATGACAGTTGGCATCCCGATCACGGCGAAGTGGACGTGACTGAAATCATCAAGACGTTACAGGGCAATGCCGCCAATGCCCGCAACTTGGTAGCGCGCCTACCTGCCCTGTTGGGAGCCGAACGCACGCCCTGCCCGCACGGCTGTGACCGCGCGTTGGAATACGCCGTGATGACCAGCCCTGAGGCGCGCGATCCAGCGGTGGTGGCAAAGCTGGATGCCGTCGCAGGACGTGTCCTCTGATCCATTTGGGGCGCATCGCAGCCTTACTGGCCTGTGCCGCGCTCCCCGCGCAGGCGCAGGATTTTGTCGACAGCGAAGGTCCTCTGGATGACACCGCCTTCTACAGGCTTGTTGCCTGTGGCGCGCCGCCGGAAGGTGAGTGTGCCAAACCTTTCTACCGTTGGGATCAGCGTATCATCACAGTTGGCATCGTTGCCCGTGCGCCCACCTTCCTGGGCGGCAAGCTGAAGCGTGCCGAAGCTTCTGTTGTGCGGGCGGTACAGCGGCTGAACAAGGTCGGCATGGCGGTGCGGCTGGTTGAGCGGGCACAAGCGCCGGACATCGCAATCCATCTGTTCGACACTCCGCGCGGCGATCAAATTGTAGCCGGGGAAGACAATCTGCTGAACGGGCTGACCATGGCCAATGCCATCACCGCGCTTGATATTGACGGCAATACGATCAAGGCAGCCACCATCGGGTTTTCCAGCACCATGACCATACGCCAGTACGAATCCGTAATGCTCGAAGAAATCACTCAAGCGTTAGGGCTGATCACCGACATCCGGAATCTTTATTACCGCAGCCGCTCGATCCTGTCACAAAATGCCGACAACAGCTTGAAAACTCTGGGCGCGCAGGACAGGGTGGCGCTGATCCGACACTACCCTCCGAAGTGAAAGTCCACACGTATGCCTTTTGATTTATGGCTCACCTTTGCTGCTGCCTCTATGGCGCTTTTGCTTATCCCGGGGCCGACTGTCCTGTTGGTCTTAAGTTACGCGCTGTCGAAAGGACGCTCCGTTGCGGTGGCCTCCGCTGCCGGAGTTGCCTTGGGCGATCTTGTGGCGATGACGGCATCCTTGCTGGGGCTTGGCGCGGTCGTGCTTGCCTCCGCTACGCTATTCACCGTTCTAAAGTGGGTCGGGGCTGCGTATTTGATCTACCTCGGGATCAAGCTTGTTCGCTCTGCTCCTTCAGACGGTCTGGCGGCTCCTGAGGCCGACAGTGTCACCGCCGGACGCGTGTTCACCCATGCTGCAGCAGTCACCGCCCTTAATCCCAAAAGCATCGCTTTCTTCATCGCGTTTGTTCCACAGTTTGTTCGGACAGATGCCCCTCTGCTTGCGCAGTTCGCTATTCTGATCGCAACCTTCGTCGGGCTTGCCGCGATAAACGCATTAGCCTATGCACTGGCCGCTGACAGGCTACGCCGCGTCATCGCAAAACCCGGCATCATCACGTGGATCACCCGCGCAGGCGGTGCTGCTCTTATTACCATGGGCGTTCTAACCGCCACATTGCGCAGGAGTGCTGCATGAAAACCGTCCGTGACTATATCCGCACGATCCCCGACTTTCCGCACGAAGGCATTATGTTCCGCGATGTGACCACGCTGTTCGCCGATCCGCGCGGGTTCCGCATGGCGATTGACCAGATGTTGCATCCCTATGCAGGCATGCGCATCGATAAGGTCGTGGGGCTTGAGGCGCGCGGTTTCATCATGGGCGGCGCGATTGCGCACCAACTCAGCCTTGGCTTTGTGCCGATCCGCAAAAAGGGCAAACTGCCGGGCAAGACCCTGAGCCAGGATTACCAGCTAGAATACGGCCAAGCGACGATGGAAATCCACGAGGACGCCGTTCAACCGGGTGAAAAAGTCTTGGTTGTAGATGATCTGCTGGCCACGGGCGGTACCGCAGAGGCAGGCATCAAACTGTTGGAGCGGCTGGGCGCTGAAGTTGTGTCGGTGAGCTTTATCATCGACCTACCCGAATTAGGCGGCCGCAAGCGGCTAGAGGCAATGGGTATGGATGTTCAAGCCTTGTGCGCCTACGAGGGTCACTAGGATTCACCTCAAAAACCATAAAACACGCCAACTTGCTCAACGCCGGAGTTTGGCGGGTGCAAAAGCGCGCGATGCAGCTGAAATCACCTCAGGAATCGCAAGGACCGATTGCTGGCGCCTTTAGGCGCGCAGCACGGCACCCGGATTCATGATGCCGACAGGATCAAGCGCAGCCTTGATTGCCCGCATGGCCGACAGCTTGGCCGGATCGCCGTATTTCTCAAGATCGCCAACCTTAAGCCGTCCGATGCCATGCTCGGCCGAGATTGATCCGCCCACCTCATGGGTTAGACCATGCACGCAGGTCTTGATAGCATCGCGCTGGTTTCTGTGATCGTCGCGTGTCCGTCCAACCTGCGGAAAGACGTTGTAGTGCAGGTTGCCGTCGCCCACGTGGCCAAAGCAGTTGATCCGGAAATCACCCATCTGCGCCAACCGCGCGCCCGCCTGCTCGATGAACTGCGAAATAGCGCCCAGCGGCACTGAAATGTCATGGCTCGATATCGAACCGACACGGCGGTTCGCCTCTGGAATACTTTCGCGGATGGCCCAGAAATCCTGAGCCTGCGCCGTGGATTGCGCGATAAGACCGTCCGAGGCAAGGTCAGCCTCCACCGCATTCGCGAAGAGCGTTTCAAGTGATGCTTGCGGGTCCATATCAGCCGCGAGCCCAAGATCGATCAGCACGCACCACTCGGGCGGCGTCGTAAAAGGTTGGCGTACGTCCGGCATCGTCTCGGTCAGGAAATCAAATCCCTGCCGGTGGATCAGTTCAAAGGCGCTGACCATTTCGCCGAACAGCTGCCTCGCCATGCTCAAAAGCTTAAGCGCGCTGGCAGGGTCTTCTACAACCAGCAAGGCCGTGCCGGTCCTTGCGGGGCGTGCAAACAGCTTGAGTGTGGCGGCGGTGATCACACCCAGCGTTCCCTCGGCACCGATCAGAAGGTGGCGCAGGTCATAGCCGGTGTTGTTCTTGCGTAGGCGCGTCAGGCCGTTCCATATTTGACCGTCCGGCAACACGGCCTCAAGCCCCAGACATAGATCGCGCGCGTTGCCGTAGCGCAGCACGCCCGTTCCACCTGCATTGGTCGCCAGATTACCACCGATGCGCGCGGTGCCTTCCGCCGCCAACGACAGCGGGAAAAGCCGGTCCGCCGCTTCGGCAGCGTTTTGCACATCAGCCAAAATCGCGCCGGCCTCTGCTACCAATACGTTTTCATCAGGGTAGACCGCGCGAATGGCGGTCATCCGTTCCAGTGACAAGATCAGTGGAATAGCCCCCTCTTCGGCCACCTGCCCCCCAACAAGGCCGGTGCCGCCGCCATAAGGAACCACACCCACGCGGGCCTCTGCGGCCATTCGGATAAGGGTCGAGACGTCTTGCACCGTGCGCGGCTTGGCCAGCAGGCCAGCCTGTCCGGCATAACGTCCGCGCGGCTCTTCGAGATAGCTGGCGGTGGCTTCATGCAGCGTGCCGTCAGGCAAGGCTGCACGGAGGTTTTCGGCAAAGGCGGCGTCGGCGGGGTTCAGGTGATCTGTCATAAGTATTGATCTAACGCAGTCCAGTCAGATGCAAGGGCTAAGGATCACTCATCGCGCAGATATTGCGGGCGCAAAACCATGACCGTGGGCTGCGAAGGCAAAGAATTGCGCCGCACGTTCAACATCGGCCCTTCGACCCGCACCACCGAAAATTCATCTTCGATCCCGTCCAGAAAATCCTCCAACGCGAAATCCGAGAACCAGTGCATCGGTAGCACAATGCGCGAGCGTAGGCGTTTGACCACTGAGATCATCGTCGGCAGATCAAGTGTCATCCCGCCGTCCACTGGCACCATCACCACATCAAGTCGGCCAATGGCGGCGTATTGCGCATCATTTGGTGCGTGATGGAGGTGACCAAGATGCCCGATACACAGGCCCGCGATCTCGAACACGAAGATCGAATTGCCGTTCTCTTCCACACCGGAGAACTGCGACCTGATATCGGTCGAGACATTGCGCACCAGAACTTCGCCCAGATCAAGGTGATGGGTCACCCCCTGTCCGAACGGTCCCCAGCCCGGCAGCGCATGCGGAATGGCAGGATCAGGGTAAGCTGTCCAATGCGTGTCATGGGCGTGGTTCATCGTCACGACGTCAGGGATCATTCGGGTATTGCCAATGAAGCCTGTGAAATCCGTGACCATGTTCAGCCCGCCAGCACTGCGGATCAGAAAGCTGGCGTGTGAGATATAGTGCAGATCAACCGTCTCGTCCGGCACGGCACGGAGCGATGCATGGTGCAGGTATTCCAGCCCCGGCGCGGCGTCAGCTAAGGCATGGCAATGGCTGGGCGTGCGGGGTTGGACATCCTGCGCATAAAGCGGCGCAGATATCAGCATCAAAACAGCAAGCACACGGATCATCATGAATAAGACGATAACACCAGTTGTCCGATTGACCAAAGCCAAGTTGCTGTACTGTTAGTGCCCCATACCCGATTGCCTGCGTTGCAAGCAATTGCGTCACGAAATGCTTATTTTTCCGCGCCTGTCGCCCCGCAGGGCCGCATAAAGAACATGGGTCCGCCAGCGCCCGTCAATCTCGAGATAGCTTTGCGCCACACCTTCATACTTGAAGCCGGACCTCTCCAGCAATCCGCGCGACGGCGTGTTCTCGGGCAGGCAGGCAGCCTCGATACGGCTCAGATCCAGATGGGTGAACGCGTAATGCACCACCGTTTCGATCGCCTCCCGCATGTAGCCCCGACGCGAAAAGGTCTCGCCGGTCCAATACCCCAAAGTGCCAGCCATCGCGGGACCGCGGCGGATGTTATCTAGCGTGACCGCCCCCAACAGCATCTGGTCTTCGCGCCGGATCAGAAACAACGGCATTGCAGTGCCGGCATTGATTGACCGATTGGCCCAATAAACACGGTTCGAGAATGCCTTGCGCGACAGATGGTCCGGTGACCACGCGGGCTCCCACGGGGTCAGGAACTCACGGCTGGCGCTGCGCAGCGCCACCCATGCACGAAAGTCGTTGTGCACGGGCGACCGCAAGGTCATCCGCTCTGTCTCAAGTTTGAGTTTACGCCGTGCGAGAAGCATTAGGCAGCGCGCCTTGCCTCAAGCACTTCTAACGTGGGCGCCTTATCGACAGGCCCGTACAGCGCAAGTGCCGCAGGAGCTGTCGTGGCCATCCGTTCGGCAAAATCGCGCACGTCGCCGGTGGTCACAGCATCAATCTGTGCAATCGTTTCCTCAAGCGGCGGGATGCGATCCCAGATCTGTAGCAGACGGGCCAGCCGCTCGGCGCGATTGGACGGGCTTTCCAATCCCATCAGCAATCCCGCTTTCATCTGCGCACGTGCCCGCGCCACCTCGGCAGGAGACATGTCAGTGGCCGCACGCTTCATTTCGTCGATGGTGATGCCTGCGAGTTCAGGTAATTGCTCACCGGAGGTGCCAGCATAGACCGTCATCATACCCGTATCGGCATAGGCACCAGCTTGGGCAAAAATCGTATAGCACAAGCCACGGTTTTCGCGGATTTCCTGAAACAGGCGGCTCGACATGCCGCCGCCAAGCGCGGACGCATAGATCTGTGCAACATAGATATCGTCCGCGCGGTAACCGGGGGATTCAAAGCCCAGTGCAAAATGCGCCTGCTCCAGCTCCTTGGATTGGCGGTGCTCGCCACCTGCGAAAACAGCCGGTAGAACCTGCATCAACGGCTTCGGCTTCATGTCGCCAAACAGGTTTTCTGCCATAGCAACCAGCGCATCGTGGTCCACCGCGCCAGCGGCCGAAAGGATCATTTGTTCCGGTCCATAGTGCTGATCAATGAAACCAGTGAGATCTTTGCGCGTAAAATTCGACACACGTTCAGACGGGCCAAGGATGGTACGGCCCATCGATTGATCGGGATAGGCCTGCTCTTGGAGCCAGTCAAAGATCACATCGTCGGGGGTATCCAGCGCTTGACCGATCTCTTGCAGGATCACGCCCCGCTCGACCTCGATCTCGGAATCTTCCATGATCGGATTGCGCAGAATATCTGCGATCACCTCAAGACCCAGCGGCACATCATTTTCCAGCACGCGCACGTAATAGGCTGTCACCTCACGCGACGTATAGGCATTGATATAGCCACCCACGTCCTCAATCGCCTCGGCAATCTGGAGCGCGGTGCGTGTCTTGGTCCCCTTGAACGCCATGTGTTCAAGGAAGTGGGCGATGCCGTTTTGGGCCGGCGTTTCATGCCGCCCTCCAGCGCCAACCCAGACCCCGATAGAGGCAGAGGCAAGGCCCGGCATATGTTCTGTCACGATGCGAAAGCCGTTAGAAAGGCGGTGCGTTTGCAGTGTCACTGAGCAATCAGTCCTTTGATATGGGTCTTGAGCGCGTCAAGATCGTTTGGCACACGGGTCAAACGCTCGGGGCGGTCATAAAGGTCCGCCATGCGCGGAGGCAAGGGGGGACGGATGCCTGTCGCCGCTTCTACAGCGTCAGGGAATTTGGCGGGATGCGCAGTGGCCAACGTAACCATCGGCGTTGCCGGATCGCGCATCTCGTTTGCGACTTTCACGCCAACGGCGGAGTGTGGGCAAAGCAGCTCGGCACTATGTGCAAGAACCTGTTTGATGGTGGCCGAGGTTTCTTCCTCTGACGCGCGGCCAGAGATATACTGTTCGGACAAGGCCTGTGCCGCCCCTTGCGAGACATCAAAACCGCCCTGCCCCAGCTCGGTCATCAACTGCGCCACGGCATTGCCGTCACGCCCGTAGGCGTCAAACAATGCCCGCTCGAAGTTGGAGCTGACCTGAATGTCCATCGACGGGCTGATCGAAGGGTGCACGGTGTCCTTGTGATAGCCCTGCCCGCTCAGACAGCGGTGCAGAATGTCGTTCTGGTTTGTCGCCACGACAAGCTGATCAATCGGCAGGCCCATCTGTTTTGCGATATAGCCGGCAAAGATATCGCCGAAGTTACCAGTCGGCACGGTAAAGCTGATCTTGCGATCCGGAGCGCCCAGGCTGACGGCAGAGGTGAAATAATACACCACCTGCGCCAGAACGCGGCCCCAGTTGATCGAATTCACACCAGCGAGCTTTACCCCGTCGCGGAATTCGAAATCGTTGAACATATCCTTGAGACGGGCCTGACAGTCGTCAAAGTCACCGTCGACGGCCAAAGCATGCACGTTGCTCTCGGACGGGGTGGTCATCTGGCGGCGTTGCACTTCGGACACGCGGCCATGCGGATACAGAATGACCACATCGACGTTATCAAGGCCGCGGAAGGCTTCGATCGCAGCCGAACCTGTATCGCCGGAGGTCGCGCCGACAATCGTCACCCGCTCCCCTTTGCGTCCAAGGGCCAGCTGGAACATCTGGCCGATCAGCTGCATGGCGAAGTCTTTGAACGCCAAAGTCGGACCGTGGAACAGCTCAAGCAGGAAATGATTGGGTGCGAGTTCCTTGAGCGGCGCACGGCTGTCATGGCCGAAGCCTTCATACGCCTTGCCAATCAGATCGCGGAATTCCGCATCAGTGAAGGTATCCCCGATGAACGGGCGCATGACCGTAAAGGCGACTTCCTCATAGGATTTACCCGCCATCGCTTTGATCTCTGCGTGGCTCAACTGTGGGATGGTTTCCGGCACGTAGAGGCCACCGTCACGGGCAAGCCCTGTTAGCATCGCTTCCTCGAAGGACAGGATCGGGGCGGTTCCGCGTGTGGAGATATAGCGCATGGGTCAGCTCGTCTGTTGGGGGGCGCGGCGGGCGCGCAGAATAAAGGCTATGCTCATCGCGATCCAGATCGCGGCAAGCGAGAACCACGTGATCGCGTATTGCAGGTGGTCGTTTGGAATCGCAGCCGTGTCAACCGGCAGCGGCGTCACGGGCGCATCATCGAAAGATGTTTGCTTGGCCACGACAAGCACGGGTTCGGTACCCAATGCGACAGCCATGGCTTCGACATCACGCGCGAACCAGATGTTTTTGGCGGCATCGGGCTCCGGTGTGAAGCCGTCTGTTTCGTCCGGCCATTGCAGGTTCCCACGGACCGTGACGGAACCTACATGCGCTGGAACATCCTGTTGGTCCACGGGCGTAAAGCCGCGGTCCAGCAGCACGCGGCGGCCCCCCATATCTATCGGTGAGATAATGCGGTAACCGGCACCGATCTCTTTTTGGCTGACCAACACCCGCAAGTAGTCAGGCGCGATCACTCCCCGGATCTCAACAGGCAGATAGGAATCGGTCACAGGATCAAGCCGGTCAGGCAACGGAATCGGCGTCGCATCAATTCGGGCGTCAATATCCGCAATCACGGACAGTTTCCAATCCAGACGTTGCATCTGCCAAAAGCCAAGCCATAGCAGAACAGCAGCCCCGCCCAGACCGATGACAATAAGAAATAGACTGCGGCGCATGAGGTATCCCATCAGCGGCTAGAGACGAAAAACGCGCGAGGCTTTGGCCCCGCGCGTTGGTGTTTAACCTTATAAGCTAAAGGTGCAAGCCCGTGCTTAGGACGGGATGCCCCAGATGTAGACGGCGAAGAAAAGGAAGAGCCATACAACATCAACAAAGTGCCAGTACCAGGCAGCGGCCTCAAAGCCGACGTGCTGTTCGGATGTGAAGTGACCGGCGCGTGCGCGCATCCAGCAGACAAACAGGAAGATTGTACCGATAACAACGTGGAAGCCGTGGAAACCTGTGGCCATGAAGAAGTTGGAGAAGAACGCGTCGCCGCCAAATTCCCAACCTTCGTGCAGCAGGTGCTGGTATTCATATGCCTGCAAGCAGGTAAAGATAACACCCAACACAACCGCGATGATCAGGCCGTTCTTCAGGTCTTCACGGTTGTTACCGTGTACCAGCGCGTGGTGCGCCCAAGTAACAGCACAGCCAGACAGCAAAAGGATCAGTGTGTTGATCAGTGGCAGGTGGAATGCATCCACTTGGTAGATTACCGGCTGCACATAGCTGGTGCCGAAATATTCGCTCATCGGGTAGATCGCGTGCTTGAAAAAGCTCCAGAACCACGCGGCGAAGAACATCACTTCGGACATGATGAACAGAATAAAGCCGTAGCGCAGGCCGATCTGGACCACTTTGGTGTGGTCACCGATCTTGCTGTCTTCAACAACTTCGGACCACCAGGCAAAGCTACAGTATAGCGTGCCGACGAAACCGATCAGAAACACGAAAGGTGTCACGTCATGCATCCACAGAACACCGCCTGTAAGCATGACAAAGGCAAACAGCGAAGTGAGCAGTGGCCAGATGGAAGGGGCTAGAATATGATAGTCGTGATTTTTTGCATGGGCCATGGCGCGCGTCCCTATGTCCTTTTGTTTAGTTCAGGTCAGTTGGCTGATCGGTTTCAAGGGCGGCATAACCCTCGGGCAGATCAATTTCGTAGAATGTATAGGAGAGCGTGATGGTATGTATATACTGACCTTCACGATCCGATACGATTTCGGGGTCAACAAAGAAGCTGACAGGCATTTGCACGCGCTCACCGGGGGCAAGCACCTGCTCTTCGAAACAGAAGCAGTCGATCTTCTCAAAAAACGCGCCCGCCTGATAGGGGGTAACGTTATAGGACGCTTGGCCTGCGATGGGCTTGTCAGTAGGATTGTAAGCCTCATAAAACGCGAGGCCGGTCTCACCGATGCGAATTTCCATCTCGCGGACAACGGGTTTGAAATCCCATGCCATATGGTTGTTCACAGAGCCATCGAAACGCACTTTAACAGTTTGCTCCAGAACCTCGTCCGATGCCACGGACGATACACCCGGCACACCGCCAAAGCCCGTTACGCGGCAGAACCAGTCATAAAACGGGACAGAGGCCCATGCGAGGCCACCCATCACAACCACCAGACCAACAGTCTGGGCGACGGTCTTTTGTGGTCCGGACATCGCCATTAGTCGTTGCCCCCCGCACCCGTCTGCTCACCCACTCCGGTCGCCTGCGAGGCAGGGATACGGAAATCGGTCGATGTGATTTTGGTGTACGTCAAAACCATCACGAGGATGACAAATGCACCCAGCATAAGGCCAACGCCGATGTTCAGGCTTTTGCGGCGTCCGTGTAGTTCGTGTTCAGGTCTCAGGGCCATTACCAGCCTCCCAGTCCAACAGGTTTCAAGGTCGCTTCGAGTAGAATTGCTCCGAAATGGGCGAACAGATACCAAAGCGACAGACGGAAGAACTTACGCTCAACCGCGAAGTTATCGGCCTCGGATATGACTTCGTCCCGCTGCCAGATGTCATAAGCGCCTTTGAGGAACAGCGCGTTAAGCACCAGTGCTGTCGCCAGATAGATCCACCCGCCGATTGCAGAGAAAGCGGTGCCGACGGCCAGAATTACCAACAGGATTGTGTATCCAAGGATATGATTGCGTGTGGCGCGACGGCCGTGTGTCACGGTCAACATCGGCACTTTCGCATCATCGTAATCGTTGCGCATAAACAGCGCCAGCGCCCAGAAGTGCGGCGGTGTCCACATGAAGATCAGCGCGAACATCAACCATGGCTCCAGCGCGAAGCTGCCGGTTGCGATCACCCAACCGATGACCGGAGGAAACGCGCCCGCCGCACCACCGATAACGATGTTCTGCGGGGTCGAGCGTTTGAGCCACATTGTGTAGGGCACAACGTAGAAGAAGATGGTGAAGGCAAGCATGAAACCGGCCAACAGGTTGGCACTCAGCGACAGCATCATCACCGCGAGGCCAGAAAGAGCGGCACCCAAATACAAAGCAGCTTGTGCAGTCACTTTGCCCGCCGGGATAGGACGGTTCACAGTGCGCTTCATCACTGCATCAATATCGGCATCCCACCACATATTCAGCGCGCCGGACGCACCGGCACCAATAGCCAGGAACAGAATAGAGGCAAAGCCGATCACAGGGTTCACGGAAACCGGCGCTGCAAGCATGCCCACAACAGCTGTGAACACAACAAGCTGCATCACCCGTGGTTTCAGCAGGGCATAATAATCCCCCAGCTGCGGGTCTGCGTCATAGCTTTGTGCATTTGTCACGTCAGTCATCCGAGGCTCATTCCAAAACAAGGCTTATATGGCGGCGCCACAGTGCAGGGTCAGGCACTGTGGCGGCAGACATCGGGACAAAGCGCCCCGATCAAAAGTTTTTAGTCGGCTGATGCGACTGTCAGCGGCTGAGGAATACCAGCGTACTCTTCTTTCGCGCGGCCCAACCATTCAGCATACGCTTCTTCGGAGACGACCTTTACAGTGATCGGCATGTAAGCGTGGGCAATGCCGCACAGCTCGGAACACTGACCAAAGTAAACGCCTTCTTTTTCCGCCTTGAACCAAAGCTGTGCCAGACGGCCCGGTACGGCATCCTGCTTCACGCCGAAGGCGGGAATAGTCCATGCGTGGATCACGTCAGAGCCGGTAACCTGCACAACGACAGTCTTGTTCACTGGAACGACGACCGCAGTGTCGGTTGCCAGCAGCCATTCGTTTTCGGAATAACCAGCAGCTTCGAGCTGTGCGATCACTTCAGGTGTCTTGCGGTTCTCGCCACCCAAAGCAGGTGCACCGATCATGTAGCTATCAAAGCCGAAATCGTCATCCACGTACTCATAGGACCAGTACCACTGGTTGCCTGTTGCTTTGATTGTCACGTCAGCGAAGGGGATTTCCTGCTGGCGGAACAGAATCGGCAGGGACCATGCACCGATACCGACAAGAATCAGGATCGGAACGATTGTCCAAGCGATCTCAACCGGTGTGTGGTGGGTGAAAGTCGCAGGCGTTTTGTTACGCTTGGCATTGTAGCGGAAGGCAACCCAGAGGATCAGACCTGTCACGAACAGCGTGATCGCAGTGATAATCACCAGAATCATTCCGTCGAGCCACTGAAGATCCGTCGCGAGCTCCGTCACGCCGGGCTGAAAGCCCATCTTGCCGTCTACCGGAACGCCAATAATCTCAAGACCCTGTGGATCAACGCTTTGTGCCCACGCGGGCAGGCTTGTAAAGGCGGCCATAAGGCCCGCAAGTGTGAGGTGCTTTGTCATCATTTTCGTCCTGATATTCTTGACCCTAGGTGGCTAAAACGCACGGAGATGCTCCCCCGCCGTTGTAATCTTGCGCCTTACAATCATATTCTGTGGACGAAAGAAAGTCCTATGCTTGCGTCAGATGGACGCGAAGCGCCCCTTCCCCGCCCTCAGGAGCACGTTCCCATGTCAGACACCCCTTTCTCGCCTTTTGACGACAGCCTTGACCGAGATACTGCGCTGCTCGTCCTGCGCGAAGCGGTGGCCGGCGCCGACGACGGCGAGCTGTTTTTGGAGCGCCGCCGTTCGGAGGGACTGGTGTTTGATGACGGGCGCCTCAAGACAGCAAGTTACGATGCGGCAACGGGCTTTGGCCTGCGTGCCGTCCGTGGTGAAGTAGCAGGCTATGCCCACTCCACCGAAATCTCCGAAGCCGCCCTGCGCCGCGCAGCCCAGACCGCACGGCTTGCCGTAGGTGATGGCGGCGGCACATGGGCCGATGCGCCTGACGGCACAAACCAAAAGCTCTATACCGATGAGGATCCAATCGCGGGTGCAGCCTTTTCGGTAAAAGTAGAAACACTGCGTGAGATTGATGATTTCTGCCGCAGCCTTGATGGCCGTGTGGTGCAGGTCAGCGCCTCTATCGCTGCATCCATTCAAGAGGTCGAAATTCTGCGCCCCGAAGGGACATCCGTGCGCGATATCCGCCCGATGACCCGCGTCAATGTGTCAGTGATTGTCGAACACGAAGGCCGCCGTGAGAGCGGCACTGCTGGCGGTGGTGGCCGGATCGGCCTCGACGGGATGCTCAAACCCGAAGACTGGCAGGCCAAAGCCCGCGAAGCGTTGCGCGTCGCACTTGTGAATCTTGAAGCCGTGCCTGCGCCTGCGGGCGTGATGGACGTTGTCCTTGGACCCGGCTGGCCCGGCATCCTGCTGCACGAAGCCATTGGTCACGGGCTGGAAGGTGATTTCAACCGCAAAGGCTCCAGCGCGTTTGCAGGGTTGATGGGCCAACAGATCGCGGCGAAAGGTGTGACCGTATTGGACGATGGCACCATCCCCGACCGCCGCGGCAGTATCAGCGTGGACGACGAAGGCACGCCCAGCGCCAAGAATGTCCTGATCGAGGACGGCAAGCTGGTGGGCTACATGCAAGACCGCCAGAACGCCCGCCTGATGGGCGTCAAAAGCACCGGCAACGGCCGCCGTCAAAGCTTTGCCCACATCCCCATGCCGCGCATGACCAACACCTATATGCTGGGCGGCGACACGGCCCCCGGTGACATAGTGGCGGGGCTCAAGGACGGCATCTATGCCGTAGGGTTCGGCGGCGGTCAGGTGGACATCACCAATGGCAAGTTTGTGTTTTCGTGCACCGAGGCCTACCGCGTTGAAAACGGCGTTGTCGGCGCGCCGGTCAAGGGGGCCACACTCATCGGTGACGGGGCGACTGCCCTCAAACAAATCCGCGCCATCGGCAATGACCCCGCCCTTGATCCGGGCATGGGCAACTGCGGCAAGCAGGGCCAGTGGGTGCCTGTGGGCGTGGGCCAGCCAACGCTGATGATCGGAGGTCTGACGATTGGTGGTGCGGCGGCCTAAGTGGTTCACTGCAGCTAACCCCATGGCGCAATGACGTATCAATGGCCCAAAGTAGATCAGCGTCGCGTCTACGCTTCGCGGCTTTGCGCCTGATAGCATTTTGAGTTGAACCGAATTGCCCTGATTTGATTCATTCCCTGTTAACCAACCAAAGGTAATACTGATTCTAGCAACAGACGGAGATACGGGATGACTATCGAGGACCACAATCCTTCTTCCACTCACCCCCCACTCCCACCCACCCCGGAAGACGAACAGTTTGCGCGTCTCCGTCTGCTGCGCTCGCGCCGGGTCGGCATATCTACGTATAAACGTCTGCTGATTGAACACGGCACTGCGCAAAATGCGCTGGCCGCGCTGCCCGAGGTGGCGCGCGCCGCGGGCGTCTCGGGATACGAGATTTGCCCCGAAGGTGTTGTGCGCGCCGAATTGCGTGCCGGGCATGCAGCTGGCGCAAAGCTGCTGCATTCGGACCATCCCGATTATCCGACAAGCTTGGCTGAACTGGACGATGCCCCCCCGTTTCTTTGGCTTATGGGCAACCCTGAACTTCTTGCACGGCCAATGATTGCGTTGGTGGGCGCGCGCAATGCGTCGTCGCTCGGGACGCGAATGGCCAGAACCTTGGCGCATGAACTGGGAGAAGCCGGTTTCGTCGTGGTCTCGGGGCTTGCGCGCGGCATTGATACCGCCGCACATCTGGCTGCCCTGCCCCACGGTACCATTGCCGTCCAGGCCGGCGGTGTTGACGTTATGTACCCCGCAGAAAATACCGGCCTTGCGCAGGATATCGCCAAACAGGGTTTACGTCTTTCCGAACAAGCGATGGGCCTACAACCCATGGCGCGTCACTTTCCAACGCGCAATCGTATCATCTCAGGTCTTGCCCGCGCGACCGTTGTCGTCGAAGCCGCTGCAAGGTCGGGGAGCCTGATCACTGCCCGCGATGCGCTGGATCAAGGTCGTGATGTGCTTGCTGTGCCGGGCCACCCCTTTGATGCGCGTGCGGCTGGCGGCAACATGCTGATCCGCGATGGGGCAACGCTGGTCCGCAACGCTGCAGACATCATCGAGGCGTTGGGCCCCGCGTTCGAAGATCAAGAGCAACTGCCCCTTACCCCGCCCACGGTGATACCCAGCGCGCCTCAACCATCCAAGAAACCGCGCCGCACATTACGCGAAACCGCCAGCCTGCACCTGTCAATTCTGCAACGGCTCGGGCCGTCGCCTGTTGCCGAGGATCAGTTGATACGTGATCTGCAAATCACGCCGGCTGCCTTCTCTCCTGCGGTTGTGGAATTGGAATTGGACGGCAAGGTAATGCGCTCTGCCGGGGGGCTGCTGTCACGTCCCGTCTGACGGGGCTATCAGCAGTATGCTTGCCCAAGAAGACGATCCATGACCCTGCACGCCGGATCTGCGACAAGATGCGCAGCACGGCCATTCAGCTGATGGAAACACCTGCAGTTTGCACGTCAAAACCTAGCATATTCAGCCCACTTCCACTGGCCCGATCCCTTGCAACAACGCGGAACGCATTGACAAAGACCCCTTGCATCCCACATGTCAAAGGCCATAGACGCCGCAAAACACCCCGTCGAAGGACCTTAGTTTTATGCCAGTAGTCGTTGTCGAATCTCCCGCCAAGGCCAAGACGATCAACAAATATCTCGGTGACAATTTTACGGTTCTGGCCTCCTATGGCCACGTTCGAGATCTGCCACCCAAGAACGGGTCGGTCGACACAGAAAACGATTTCGAGATGCTATGGGAAATTGACTCCGGCTCCAAAAAGCACATGAAAGCGATCACCGATGCGCTGAAGAATGACAATGAACTCATTCTCGCGACTGACCCCGACCGCGAGGGCGAAGCGATCAGCTGGCATCTTCAAGAAGCACTGACGCAGCGCAAAGCGATCAAGAAAGACACCCCCGTCAGCCGCGTCGTATTCAACGCGATCACCAAAACGGCCGTGACCGAGGCGATGAAAAATCCCCGTCAGGTGGATATGCCGCTGGTCGAGGCATACCTTGCCCGCCGTGCGCTGGATTATCTGGTCGGCTTCAACCTCAGCCCGGTACTGTGGCGCAAATTGCCAGGTGCCAAATCCGCCGGCCGCGTGCAATCGGTTACCCTGCGCCTGATAGTAGAGCGCGAGATGGAAATCGAAGCGTTCCGCCCCCGCGAATACTGGAGCGTGAAGGCCCTCCTCAGCACGCCATCAGGTCAGGAGTTCGAAGCACGGCTGACAGAACTTGCCGGCAAAAAGCTTGATAAATTCGATCTGGCCGACATCACACAGGCCGAAATGGCCGTGCAGGCCGTATCCAGCCGCGATCTCAAGGTCGCGTCGGTCGAGGCGAAGCCTGCAACGCGTAACCCTTCAGCCCCTTTCATGACTTCGACCCTCCAACAAGAGGCGAGCCGGAAGTTCGGTATGGGCGCGCGACAGACCATGAGCACGGCCCAGCGCCTGTATGAGGCGGGCCACATTACTTATATGCGGACAGACGGCATCGATATGGCGCCGGAGGCTATGCAAATGGCCCGCGATGCGATCACAGATCGCTACGGCAGCAAATACGTGCCCTCCAGCCCGCGCATTTATAAAAACAAAGCCAAGAACGCCCAAGAAGCGCACGAATGTATCCGCCCGACCGAAATGTCAAAAGACGCAGAAGCGCTCAAGCTGATGGATGGCGACCAGCGCAAGCTGTATGATCTGATCTGGAAACGCACGCTTGCCTGCCAGATGGAAAGCGCGCGACTTGAACGGACGACGGTTGATATTTCTTCGGCTGACAAACAGGTGACGCTGCGCGCCACAGGTCAGGTTGTGCTGTTTGACGGTTTCCTCAAAGTCTATGAGGAAGGGCGCGACGATGTCACCGACGAGGATGAACGCCGCCTGCCCCAGATCACTCAGGGTGACGCGCTGAAGAAAGCCGCTGCCGCCCGCTATAGCGATGATTTCGGCAAAGCCGCAGGCCTTGAGACCGATGAGTTGGTTGACGCCGGCGACAAGGGTCAGGCCGGTATGCAACGCAAGTCAGGTGCACTGCTGGCCGAGAAGGACGCCGTCCTTGGCGCGCAGCACTTCACCCAGCCGCCCCCACGCTATACCGAGGCGACGCTGGTCAAACGTATGGAAGAGCTCGGGATTGGGCGCCCGTCCACATACGCGAGCATTGTCACGACAATTCAGGATCGCGGCTATGTTCGGCGCGAAGGCCAGCGCCTGATACCCGAAGACAAAGGCCGTCTCGTTACAGCATTCCTTGAGAACTACTTCCGTCGTTATATCGGTTACGATTTTACAGCCGATCTGGAAGATCAGCTGGATAAAGTCTCGGCCGGTGACGCGAATTACAAAAAGGTTCTCGACCGCTTCTGGCGCGATTTTTCCGCGGCTATTGCCGAAACTTCCGAGCTGCGGATTACCGAAGTGCTTGAGAAAATCAACGATGTGCTGGCACCGCATATCTTCCCCGCGACAGAGGATGGCTCCGATCCGCGCCTGTGCCCCAACTGTGGTGCCGGTCGCCTTAGCATGCGCACAGCCCGTTCCGGCGGCGCCTTTATTGGTTGCTCCAACTACCCCGAGTGTCGCTATACCCGCCCCTTCGGCCCGCCGAACCCCGAAGCAGAAGCATCTGCCATTCCGCCAGAGGGTAAGCTTTTGGGTGAGGACATGGGCGACGAGATTCGCGTATTCAAAGGCCGCTTTGGCCCATATGTGCAACGCGGCGAAGTAACCGAAGAAAACAAAAAACCTCCGCGCCAGTCCATTCCAAAGGACTGGCCGCCCGAAGAACTGGACCTTGAGCGCGCCGTGATGCTGTTGTCATTGCCGCGCGAAATTGGCCCTCACCCCGAAGACGGAATCATGGTCTGGGCCAACATTGGCCGCTACGGCCCCTACCTCAAGCACGCGCCCAGCACGTCTGATCGCGGCGGCACCAATGCCAACCTTGAAGGGATCGAAGAAGTCTTTACCGTTGGCATGAACCGGGCCGTTCAGCTGCTTGCCGAAAAAGTTGCTTCGCGCGGCGCACGCGGTCAGGCCGCGGCCCCCTTGCGGGAATTGGGCGAGCATCCAGAGGCAGGCGGACCTGTTAATGTGATGAAGGGTAAATACGGGCCTTACGTGAAGTGGGAAAAGATCAACGCCACGATCCCCGACACGGTAGACCCCGAAGACATCACGCTGGCGCAGGCCATTCACCTGATTGACGAACGCGCGGAAAAGGCCGGCAAGAAGAAACCTTCGGCCAAGAAGAAGGCCCCGGCCAAAAAGCCCGCTGCGAAAAAGAAGGCTCCTGCCAAGAAACCCGCCGCCAAAAAAGCGCCGGCGAAGAAGGCAGCTGCAAAGCCAGCCAAAGAATAATCCGGCGCAGGGATGTCGCAGTTTTGTAAAAAACGTGCGTCATCCCTGCTCGGCGCTTTGTAAATTCGGCGTTTTGTGATTGTTTCTACCCAAAACGAGCAGAAAACGAGAGCAGCATGACGACTTCACGGATTACGCGCCGGCTGATGCTTGGCGCGACAGGTCTGGCCCTATCGGCCCCTTCCCTTCTGTTGGCAGAGCAAAATCCACGCCCTGTGGTGAACCGTCACAACATCATGGGATTCTCTACTCATGATTGGCGCGATCATTTCGACACCCTCGGAAAAGCGAGCATTGTCGCGGACACCAGCTCTCGTGCGCTGCATTTCTGGAGCGGTGACGGCAAAACCTACAAAGTCTACCCGACATCTGTACCACGCAGCGATGATCTGACGAAACGAGGCTACACGACGATCGTCCGCAAACGGGTTGGTCCAGACTGGACTCCTACCGCCTCAATGATCAAAGCGAACCCTGATCTGAAATACATGCCCCCCGGTCCGCATAACCCGCTGGGCACCCATGCGATGTATTTGGGCTGGCCTGCGTATCTGATTCACGGCACCCATGATGAACGCAAGATCGGCCGCCAATCCTCTAGCGGGTGCATCGGTCTATATAACAAGATGATTGCGCAGCTTTATGCCTCCGCCCCTGTGGGCACACAGGTCCATATCATCTGACCCGCCTGCGCCGCGGTGCGGCATTCCATTGACATGGGCATGACGCCCCGTCACAAACTCCCCCGAAGGTACACACAGAAGGGGAGCACCATCTGATGAAAAAAATCTACCAAAATGCCGCTGAGGCCCTTGATGGGGTTCTGACAGACGGCATGCTAATCGCCTCGGGTGGTTTCGGCCTGTGTGGCATCCCCGAATTGCTGCTGGCTGCTATCCGCGATGCCGGCGTGAAGGATCTGACATTCGCCTCCAACAATGCTGGCGTGGATGACTTCGGAATCGGCATCCTGTTGCAGACCAAACAAGTGAAAAAGATGATCTCCTCTTATGTGGGTGAGAACGCGGAATTCATGCGCCAATATCTTTCGGGCGAGCTGGAGCTGGAATTCACACCGCAAGGCACTTTGGCCGAGCGTATGCGCGCAGGCGGTTCAGGCATCCCCGGCTTCTACACAAAGACCGGTGTCGGCACTGTGATTGCCGAAGGCAAGGACGTGAAAAGCTGGAACGGTCAGGACTATATCCTCGAAGAGGGCATCTTTGCTGATCTTGCTATCGTAAAAGCCTGGAAAGCGGATGAGACAGGCAACCTGATCTTCCGCAAGACCGCCCGCAACTTCAATCCTCCCGCGGCGATGTGCGGCAAGGTCTGTGTGGTTGAGGTCGAAGAAATCGTGCCGACAGGCAGCCTTGACCCTGATCACATCCACCTGCCCGGCATTTATGTGCACCGCATCATCCAAGGCACACATGAAAAGCGCATCGAACAGCGCACAACCCGTAAACGTGAGGAAGCATAATCATGTGGGATCGTAATCAAATGGCGGCACGCGCCGCGCAAGAACTTGAAGACGGCATGTATGTGAACCTTGGCATTGGCATCCCGACGCTGGTAGCAAACTATGTTGGTGACAAAGACATCACCCTGCAATCAGAGAACGGCATGCTGGGCATGGGCCCCTTCCCTTTTGAGGGCGACGAAGACCCTGATCTGATCAATGCTGGCAAGCAGACCATCACCGAAATGGACCGCACAGCCTATTTCGACTCTGCCACCTCCTTTGGGATGATCCGTGGTGGTAAGATTGCCGCTGCGATCCTTGGTGCCATGGAAGTCGCCGAGAACGGCGATTTGGCAAACTGGATGATTCCCGGCAAGCTGGTCAAAGGCATGGGCGGCGCGATGGATCTGGTGGCCGGTGTTGGCCGCGTAATCGTGGTTATGGATCACGCCAACAAACACGGCGAAAGCAAAGTACTGAAAGAATGTACCCTGCCGCTGACCGGTAAAGGCGTCGTAGACCGCATCATCACGAACATGGGCGTGCTTGATGTGGTTGAGGGCGGCTTGCGCATTGTTGAATGTGCGGATGGCGTCACAGAAGAAGAGCTGCGCGCAGCAACCGAGGCAACACTGGTTTAATATAAGGGGCGGGCAAAGCCTCCACGATACTTTGCCTGCGCTTTACTTCATCTGGTTGAACACACAGCCGTCCGAGATCAACTCGGGCGGCGTTTTACATAGCCCTTTGGCCACCTGGAACGCTGCCAGCACCTTTGGCACATAATCACGGGTTTCGGCGAACGGCGGCACGCCTGAGTGTTTGCGCACAGAGCCCTCCCCCGCGTTATATCCAGCCAGTACCAGAATCGGATCATTGGCGAACTCACCCATCAGCCAATCAAGATATTTGATCCCGCCAGAGATGTTCTGTTGCGCCACTGTACTATCGACGACACCGAAACGGCTGGCGGTATCCGGCATCAATTGCATCAGCCCTTGCGCGCCTGCGCTGCTGACAGCATCAGACTTGCCCGACGATTCGACCGAGATAACGGCAAGCGCTAATGCCGGTGAGACGCTTGTTCCAATGGTCGAGCGCAAAATATCCACGCCGTGAACCTTTGCGATATCCTGCATGTGCTGCAAACGTGGCGCCGGCACGCGGGAGGTGGACGCCGAGAGTGTGTTCATCGCCAGTTCCAGCCGCCCCGGTCCGGTCTCTGCCGCATCCGGAGAAACCTTGGCCCAGAACCAATCATATTGTCCCGCGTTGGGCCGTGTAATCGCACCAGAGGGCGCAGCAGCAACCGCGGGTGCGGGAGTCACGTTCTGTGCGGGCCGGTTGATCTGTACATTCACCCGTTTGCGCGCCCCCGCTTTGGGCGGCTTGACAAACTTCGGCTTGAAATCAGCAAATGGCTGCGGAGAATCTGCGCGTAATTGGGTTCCGACAGGTAAAAATGCCAATGCGGCACCCACTACAATAGATAGGGTTGTGCGTTTCATGATGCCTGCTCTCGGTTTTTGACTGCTTTTTTTACTAACATCGCTCAAAACACGCCTTCGATCCAGCAAATGCGACTTTAAATGATGGCGATTTCGCCACAATTGGGGTGTTTCAGTCGCATAGATTAACTATTCCTTACGGCGGCTATAATAAATTTAGAACAAAATCATATACTTACGTAAAATCATGCAGTTTTATCGGTTACCACCTCAAAAGCCGCAATTGCCGTCAAATTCATGCCCCATTCATCCGGCTATATAGCGTCATACCAAGTCGAGCAGGCCTGAATGAGAGCGGGTCGCAACGCAAGGCAGGGTTGGAACTTAAAAATTTACAAATCCTTTGGAGGGATACAACATGATGAAATTCGTAAAAAACTTCCGCAATGACGAAGACGGCGCCGTAACAGTTGACTGGGTTGTTCTGACAGCTGCAGTTGTTGGCCTTGCAATTGCTGCATACGGCTCCATCCAGTCCGGCGCAGTAGGCATGACATCCGCAACCGGCACATACCTCGGCGCACAGACTGTTGGTACGTCCTCATTCGGTTCCGTACTTCCATAAGGCCTCTTAATCGAGCCTGAGTTATCCAGGGGGCTGCGTTCTGCATGGAATGCAGCCCCCGATTCATTTTTCGCATCCGAATATATCGGTTCAAGCAGCAAAAGTGTTAACATGATAAAGCAAATTCACTCCTTTCTAAACGATGAAGACGGAGCAGTCACAGTCGACTGGGTTGTTCTGACGGCAGCGATTATCTTCATTGCCATATCCGCATTTGTGATCATCCAGCAGTCAAGTGGTGCGATGAGTGCGTCTGTCGGGACGTTCCTAATCGATACCGATCAGAACCTGCTTCGAAATCCGAACTAATCAGCGCGCTACGGCCACATTTGACCCTCAAACGGATACAATGCCGCCACATTCCAAGGGTACTGATTGGCATACCGAAAATTTTCGGAGCCGTTCTATTCACCCTAAACGAAAGAGGAACACAAAATGCGTATGATTTTTGGACTCGTGTTGTTGGTCGGCATCGCGTTGGCTGGCGGCGCGGTGTATCTCGCAAAAGGCCAAATTGGCCAATACAAGAATGCCATTGCGCGTGCAGAAGCCGAGAAATCCAGAATTGTTCCAACTAAGAGTATCTTTGTTGTGAACCGCGCCCTGAAGTATGGCGAAAAAATTGGTAAGGACGATGTACGGGCGGTAGATTTCCCCGTGGCAGCCCTTCCCGAAGGTCACTTTGATGACCTGGCTGTTATCTTTCCTGAAAATACAGATCTACCCCGCGTTGTTCTGCGTCCGATTGAAAAAGACGAGGCACTGCTTGCGGTCAAGGTTTCAAAACCCGGTGAAGACGCCGGGCTGACATCACGGCTTGAGCGTGGCATGCGTGCTTTCGCGATCAGAGTTGACGTATCTTCCGGTGTGTCAGGCTTCCTGCGCCCCGGTGATCGGGTCGATGTTTACTGGACCGGACGAGTGGGCAGCGGAGCGAATGGCTCAGAGGTCACAAAGCTGATCGAAACCACCGTGCCACTGATCGCCGTTGATCAAAGCTCCGGTGATGTCGAAGGCGCCCAGATTGCACGCACCGTCACTGTTGCTGTCAGCCCGAACCAGGTCGCATCTCTGGCACAGGCGCAGTCATCCGGTCGACTGTCCCTGTCATTGGTTGGCGTCGGTGACGATGTCGAAATTGCGCAGAATATCGAGGTCAACCAGCGTGACCTGCTGGGCATCGCGGACAAGGTCGAGGCACCTGCCGCGGCGCAAGAAAAGGTTTGCACCATCCGGACACGCCGTGGAGCCGAGGTAGTTAACCTGCCGATCCCTTGCACCAACTAAGGCGCAAAAAACGTCGCTACCCCCTTAAACTAACGGCAATCACAGCGCCGCTCCACTATTGGGGCGGCGCTTTGCATTGCGGCTCTGTTGCCATTTATCCACAGCAACTGCCCCTCGGAGTGCATTGATTCTTGCAATAAATTTAGTTTTGCCGCAGTGTTATCCAAACGACGGGCAAAAAGACCCTATTTTGAGGCGTGATCAAAAAGGCAGGTCACATGAAAATCGATAGATTTCTGAAGGCAGCTCTTCTCGGGCTGACACTCAGCGCATCCGCATTTGCAGTGACCGCCCCTACGGCGGCCTATGCCGATAACTTGCGCATAGTGAAGAGCGGCACCAGCTCCAAGCTACAGGTGCCACTCAACCGCGCAATTGTGGTCGAGAGCGATACACCATTTGCAGAGCTGAGCATTGCAAATCCCGGCATTGCGGATCTCTCTTCGCTGTCGGATCGCACGATTTATGTTCTGGGCAAAGCGCCGGGCACAACAACCCTGACATTGTTTGATGCCGGAGGCCGTCTGATCACAAATGTCGATGTGGTCGTGACCCCTGATTTGTCCGAATTCAAAGAGCGTCTGCGGCAGATCCTGCCGGGCGAGCGGATCGAAGTACGCTCGGCCAATGACGGGATTGTTCTTTCGGGTGTTGTGACATCAGCACAAAAGCTTGATCGCGCACTGGAATTGGCTGAACGTTACGCGCCTCAGCGGGTTTCCAACCTGATGAGCGTTGGTGGCATTCAGCAGGTCATGCTGAAGGTACGCTTTGCAGAGATGCAGCGCTCTGTTTCAAAATCCCTCAGTTCTTCACTGTCGCTTAGCGGTGGTATCGGAAGCGATTTGGGCGTGCGTGCTGGTACTGGCGCCTTGACCACAAACGGCGGCAGCACATCAGCGATCGCTGGCTCCCTACCCGAAGCAAACTCAAATTCCGGCGCAATTCTGTTTGGCTTCAATGCCGGATCAACGCAGGTCGGCATTCTGCTTGAAGCGCTTGAGCAAAAAGGTGTTGTCAGATTCTTGGCAGAACCAAATCTTGTGGCCCTCTCAGGTCAGGAAGCCAAGTTCCTTGCTGGTGGCGAATACCCCATCCCCGTTGCCCAAAACGATGGTCAAACATCCATTCAATTTAAACCTTTTGGTGTTGAGCTGTCTTTTATCCCAAGGGTCGTGGATAAAGATTTGATTAATCTGGAACTAAAAGCCGCCGTATCGGCGATTGACGCCGCCAACGGTATCACGCTGTCAGGCTTCGCTATCTCTGCTTTCTCGCGGCGCGAGACCTCGACCACCGTCGAGATGCGCGACGGCGAAAGTTTTGCGATTGCCGGCCTGTTGCAGGATGATTTCACGGATAGTTCGTCACAACTGCCATGGATCGGCGATGTGCCGGTGCTCGGTGCGCTGTTCCGCTCTGCCAACTACCAGCGCAGCCAGACGGAATTGGTGATCATCATCAGTGCGCATCTGGTTACGCCGACACGCGGCGAAGCCTTGGCGCTGCCGACTGACCGCATCAAGCCCCCCACCGAAAAAGACCTATTCCTTCATGGCCGCACAGCCGCTGGCACGCGCACTCCCAAAAAGGGTGCTGCAGGCGAGGTTGCCAAACAGGACTTTACCGGGTCTTATGGCTATGTACTGGATTAAGACAATGCAAAGCATGACCTATCGGAACATCATTACAGGCAGCCTACTGTCAGCTGCTGTAGGCCTCGGTGCTTGCAGCAACACCAGCTCGGATATGGTCTACACCCAGTTTTATTCAGAAGCCGGTTCGCTGGTTGATACAGGCGGTTTTGGTGAAGCAACGCTGAACAACCGCCTGATAATGACCGGAGAGCGCCAGTACACCTTCGATCTGGCCAAGCGTTTCTCTACCGAAGTCGACAGTACTGTTAACTTCGCATTCAACTCCTCCCAGTTGGAGCCAGGCGCGCAAGCGATTCTGCGCAAGCAAGCCGATTGGATCCGTCAATTCCCCGAGATCCGCTTCCGCGTATACGGCCACACAGACGCAGTCGGTTCAAACCGGACAAACAAGGCGCTGGGTCAACGCCGTGCGAATGCGGTCGTCCGCTATCTTTCGACACTTGGCATTAGCACAAGCCGTCTTGAAGCCGTTGTTTCTTATGGCGAAACCCAGCCATTGGTCGTTACTCAGGGCCGCGAGCGTCGAAATCGCCGAACTGTGACAGAGGTGAGCGGTTTTGTGTCGCGTCATCCAACAGTTCTGGACGGCAAATATGCGCAGATCATATACCGCGATTATGTATCAAGTGCGGTTTCGCCGCCAACGCTCTCAAATGCGGCAGTGGGCTCTGTCTCCGCCAACTAAGCGCCTTGTTTTACACGGAAAACCGCCCCAACAGGGCGGTTTTTTGCTTTCTACCCTGCCCTTTGGATGACGGGTCAATCTACCGATAGGGCCGCTATCGTTTCAAGATACCCAACAATAGCAGCTTTTCGGCCCCAATCCTGCCTAACTTCACTGCGATTAATTCCTCAACAAGAAAACTCTGTCCGGGCAACCAATCCGGCGGGGGCGATCGTGGTCTGACATAGTGCCGTTTGGGTCCGTCGGGCCGGACAGAACGCCCTTTGATAGAAGGAATGAAGGCAATGAGCAGCGTAATGCCGCAACCGGAACAGGACATGATCCTCGCATGCACGGTCAGCCGTGATGTGCAGAACTTCGATTTGTTGATCGAAGACATGGAGACTGTGCTGGGGGAAAGCTGGGGCGATTTAGGCTTTGCCGAAGCACTTGCGTTCTTCGGGCAACCCGAAGCGCAGGCAATGGAGTTCATTGCCCTCGCACTGGATGATGCGGACGAAGACAACCTGCCCATGATGACCGAGATCATCGTTCAGGCCAAAAAGCGCGATATCAAAGTCATCCTGATTGCAGAGGATGTTACGCCGGCCGCTCTTCACTCGTTGTTGCGGCAGGGCGCAGATGAATTCGTGCCTTATCCCCTCCCAGAGGGAGAACTGGCGCTGGCGATCGAACGCGTCCGCACCGCTGCCGCCGCACCCGTTGCCGCCCCTTCGGCATCACCGCTGCGCGCAGGCGCCCAGAAAGATGGCGCTGTCATTGCAGTGCACGGCCTTGCCGGTGGCACAGGCTCCACCACTTTGGCGGTAAACCTTGCGTGGGAGCTGGCAAACCTCAGCAAAACAGACGCACCTTCGGTCTGTTTGCTTGATCTGGATTTGCAGTTCGGGTCTGCCTCGACGTACCTTGATCTGCCGCGCCGCGAAGTGGTCTATGAAATGCTGTCGGACACCGAAGCCATGGACGAAGAAATCTTCGGTCAGGCGCTGCTCAGCTATGAAGACAAGATGCAGGTGCTGACCGCGCCTGCTGACATGCTACCGCTTGATCTGCTCACGTCCGAGGACATCGGCCGGGTTTTGGATTTGGCGCGCAACCAGTTCGACTATGTCATCATCGACATGCCTTCAACGTTGGTTCAGTGGTCCGAAAGGGTCCTAAGCTCCGCGCACATCTATTTTGCAATGCTTGAGCTTGATATGCGTTCTGCCCAGAACACGCTTCGGTTCAAGCGGGCTTTGCAGTCCGAAGAACTGCCAGTTGAGAAGCTGCGCTATGTGCTGAACCGCGCCCCAAAGTTCACCGATCTCAATGCCAAAAGCCGTGTTAAGCGGATGGCCGAGAGCCTGGAAATCAGCATTGATTTGCAGCTGCCCGACGGCGGCAAACCGATCACGCAAGCAAATGACCACGGCATGCCGTTGGCCACTTCGGCACCCAAAAGCCCGCTACGCAAAGAAATCGCAAAGCTGGCTGCGTCCCTTCATACCCTGCGCGACAATGATGCCGCGGCGGCCTGAGCTCCGAGAAAAGAAAGCACACAGCCATGTTCTCTAAATATAAAAAGCCGGCCGCCACCCCTACCCCAGTAGCGGCGGCAACTCCGATCGAGACCGCGAAGAAGGAGGCCGCTATGTCGGCGTCCATGCGCCGCGCATCTCAGCCCGCAGCCGTGGCTCCGGTCGACAAAGAAGTGAAGCGCAAGCAACGCATGGGCGACATCAAGCTTGAGCTGCACCGCGTCCTGCTTGACAGTCTGAACCTTGCTGCACTTGAGCATGCTTCCGAAGCGGACTTGCGTCAGGAGATCAACGCAATCTCGGCAGAGTATTTGGCCGAGAAATCAATTGTGCTGGGCCGCGAGGATCGCATGACGCTCAACTCAGAGCTTTATGACGAAGTCACCGGCCTTGGCCCGCTTGAAACATTGCTAAAAGACGACACCGTGAACGATATTCTGGTGAACGGCCCTCAGCAGATCTTCGTTGAACGCTCCGGTAAGCTGGAACTGACAGACATCACCTTCAAGGACGAGCGCCACCTGCTGCGCATCATCGACAAGATCGTATCGGCTGTTGGTCGCCGCGTGGATGAAAGCAACCCCTACGTCGATGCGCGCCTTAAAGACGGCTCACGCTTCAACGCGATGGTCCCGCCGGTCGCCGTGGATGGATCGCTGGTTTCCATTCGTAAGTTCAAAAAGGACAAGCTGGGCATCGACGATCTGGTGCAGTTCGGCGCCTTCACCGAAGAAATGGCCGCATATTTGCAAGCCGCCGTTGCGACACGCCTGAACGTCATCGTGTCAGGTGGTACGGGTTCGGGTAAAACAACCACGCTCAACGCCCTGTCATCGTTCATCGACAACGCCGAACGCATCCTGACCATCGAGGATACGGCCGAACTCCAGCTACAACAGACCCACGTTGGCCGGATGGAAAGCCGTCCGCCAAACGTAGAGGGCAAAGGCGAGGTTTCCCCCCGCGACTGTCTCAAAAACGCCCTGCGTATGCGTCCGGACCGGATCATTGTGGGGGAAACGCGTGGTGAGGAAGTGATCGATATGCTTCAGGCCATGAACACCGGCCACGACGGCTCCATGACCACGATCCACGCCAACTCTGCTCGGGACGGCGTATCGCGTCTTGAGAACATGATCGCCATGGCTGGTATCGAAATGCCGCTGAAGGCGGTTCGCTCGCAGATTTCCAGCGCTGTGAACCTGATCGTACAGGCCTCGCGCTTGCAGGATGGTTCACGCCGTATGACCTCGATCACCGAAATCACCGGGATGGAGGGGGATGTTATCTCCATGCAGGAGATCTTCCGCTATCAGCGTGTGGGCCTGACACCCGACAACAAAATCATCGGCCACTTCACTGCCACCGGCGTGCGCAGCCACTATGCAGAACGGTTCCGGATGTGGGGCTATGATTTGCCGTCATCCATCTATGAGCCCATCGCGGCCCAATAACATCGTCGAGCCTTTAGCGCGCCAAACACAAAGCGCCTCTGGCGCACTAACCACAATGCGCCTCTGGCGCAATAAGGACCAAGGTCATGAGTGCAGAACCAATCATCTACGGGCTGATCTTTATCGGTGTACTGGTGCTCGTCGAGGGCCTTTATCTGGTGGCGTTTGGCAAATCCATTTCGCTTAACAGCAAGGTAAACCGCCGCCTTGAGATGCTGGAAAAGGGCGAGCGCCGCGAAGAGGTGCTGGAAAAGCTGCGCAAAGAGATGCAGCAGCATATGAAAGCGCGCACGATCCCGCTTTATTCGCTGCTTTCCGAAAAGGCACAAAAGGCCGCAATCGCCTTTACCCCGCAACAGTTGATTCTGATCATGGCTGCGGCATCCGCAATCATCTTTATGGGGCTGACCATCGGCACCGCCACAGAAACCCCCGTGCGTCTTGTCATGTCTGTCGGCATGGGCATTGGCGGTGTGTTCATGTGGATTTCCATGAAAGCAGGAAAGCGCATGGCGATGATCGAAGAACAGTTGCCCGACGCGGTTGAACTGATGGTTCGCTCCTTGCGTGTGGGTCACCCCTTTACCAACGCCATCGCGATCGTCTCCAAAGAAATCCAGGATCCGCTCGCCTCCGAATTCGGTGTGATCTCAGATGAAGCGGCATATGGCCGTGACATTGGCGAAGCGCTCAAGGATATGGCCGAACGGCTGGATATGCAGGATATGCGTTTCCTTGCGGTTGCCGTGACGATCCAGCAGCAATCGGGCGGTAACCTCGCAGAAATCCTCGCAGGTCTGGCAAAGGTGATCCGTGCCCGCTTCCGCCTGTTCCGCAAGGTCAAAGCCATCACCGCAGAAGCAAAATGGTCCGGTAAATTCTTGTCAGGCTTTCCCATAATGGCCCTGATTTTTATCAACGTGGCGAAGCCTGGCTATTACGACGAGGTCAAGGAAACACCTTACTTTATCCCTGCTTGTTTCTTCGTCGGAATTTTTCTGGGCGTTAACCTTCTGGTGATGCGCGTCCTCACCAACATCAAAGTTTAAGGGGGCAGTCATGCTCGACACCATCGATACAGCAATCGGCGAGGTGATGGGTCCTTTCGGGATGATCATCATCCTTGGAATAATCGGGATCGTCCTTGTGATGGCCACGGTTGTGATGATGATGAACCAACCCGAGGATCCTCTCGACAAGCTCAAGCGCGAGCAGAAACAGGTCGGCAGAGGCGGCGATGATCCGTCCAAAGCGTTGCGCCAAAAAGATGGCAACGCCCAGCTCGAAAAATTCTCGACCTTTCTTGAACCGTCTGACGTTAAAGAATTGAGCCAAAAGCAGCTGGAGCTCCGCCAAGCGGGGTATCAGTCACGTGATGCGGTGCGCATGTTCTATTTCGCGCAGATGTCTCTGGGCCTGTTAGGCCTTCTCGTTGGTGTGATTTATACAAACATAATCGTCGAAGTAGAAATGACTGCGCAAAAAACCATCATGTGGACCCTCGGGCCCGGTGCCATCGGGTATTATTTGCCCAAGTACTGGATCACCCGCCGTGTGGCAGCACGAAAGGAAGAGATCGAGCGTGGCTTTCCTGATGCGCTGGACATGATGCTGGTCTGCGTCGAAGCGGGCCAGTCGCTGGATCAATGTATTGTGCGCGTGGCAGGCGAACTGCGGGCTTCTTATGCCGCGTTGGCAGATGAATTCGAAGTTGTCGCGCAAGAGATGAAGGCCGGTAAAGACAAAGTTAACGTCTTGAATGACATGGGAACCCGGTGTGGGGTACAAGACGTCTCATCTTTCGTAACCGTGCTGGTGCAATCTGCCGCCTTCGGTACATCAATTGCTGACGCCTTGCGGGTCTACGCGGCCGAAATGCGGGACAAACGCGTGATGCGCGCTGAAGAAGCCGCAAACAAGTTGCCAACCAAGATGACACTTGCCACAATGATGTTCACGGTTCCCCCGCTGTTGGTCATCCTTGTTGGTCCGTCGGTTATGGGTATCTCGAAAATGGGCGAAATGGGCGCTCCTGGAGCGAATTAATGATATCACGGTTGGGGCGAACATTCGCCCTTCTGATCCTGCCTTTTGCTTTGGCCGCCTGTTCTTCAGGCGGCTTTGGCACGTCGTTGTTTGGGGCACAGAAAAATAGTCTGGACGCCCCCGGCGTTGATTTGCGCGCCGATGGGGCCGATAACCTCGAAGTGGGCCACCGCCTCGTCGCTTCTGGCCAGTACGAGCTTGCCATACGATCCTTCAACCGCGCGGCCATTGATCGCGGAACTATAGATGCCGAGATTCTTTCTGGCCTGGGCACCGCAAATCTGGGACTGGGGCGATTGGGACAGGCCGAAACCCTGCTGCGACGGGCGGTAGAGCGTGACGCGACGCAGCCTGAAATCTGGAACAACCTTGGCGTCGTACTGATGGAGCGTGGCAAAAATGCCGATGCGACACAGGTATTCCGCAAGGCTTTCGCGCTAGACAATGGCGAAAGTGTCTCAATCCGTGACAATTTGCGTTTAGCGCTCGAAAAAACCGAGAATTCTGGTACGTCTTCGGGTAACTTGAGTGAATACAAATTGGTGCGCCGTGGATCAGCTGACTATCTGATCCGTTCGGGGCTGTGACCTAAAAATAGGCATAGCGACGCAAATCCCGCGCAGGGGCACCGCATGAGGCAGAAGCAGTAAAGGACGCACAAATGCGCCATATCTCCGTTTTGAGCGCCCTTTTGGTTGGGGCAACCGTTTTGACCGCCTGTTCTGAAAAGAGCGCGGATGAGACCGTAGAGCGTGCCTTTCAGGACGTGAATGTCATTGATGACGCGAATCTCAATGACGTTATGCTCACCGTGGCCGACCCGAACGAGGCGGTGACCTATTTCCAGCGCATCGTCAAAGAGCAGCCCGGTAACGTCGAATTCCACCGCGGCCTGTCGCAGTCCCTGATCCGCGCCAAGCGCCATGACGAGGGCGCCGCCGCATGGCAGCGCACAGTGTCCCTTAAGGATGCTACCGATGATGACCGTGTCGAACTGGCCGATGCGCTGATCCGTTCAGGTGACTGGGCCAAAGCCGAAAAAACACTGACCGCGATCCCCCCTACCCACGAGACATTCAAACGCTATCGCCTTGAGGCGATTGTCGCTGACAGCAAACAGCAATGGAAGAAAGCAGACAGCTTTTACGAAATCGCTGTTGGTCTAACGACATCTCCCGCACCGGTCCTTAACAACTGGGGCTATTCCAAACTTACGCGCGGTGACTACAAAGACGCAGAGCGTCTATTCAACAGCGCTGTGGTTCAGGACAGCAGCCTGTTCACCGCCAAGAACAACCTCGTGCTCGCCCGTGGGGCCCAGCGCAATTACAATCTGCCAGTTGTCCCGATGGACCAGGCAGAACGCGCGCAGCTGCTGCACACAATGGCGCTTTCCGCGATCAAACAGGGCGATGTCGAGACTGGCAAAGGTCTGTTGCGCGAAGCCATCGACACCCACCCACAGCATTTCGAGGCAGCGTCACGATCACTCGCTGCCCTTGAAGCGTAAACAATGACGATCACGGCCTACGCCGCTGCGTGGTATCTGCCCTTCGTGCTGCCAGTGTGTCTTTATGTAATGTACACTGACCTGTCGCGGATGAAGATCACCAACACGGCCAACCTCGCATTGGTAGTTATCTTTTTGGTAGTCGGGCTGATCGTGCTGCCTTTTGACACCTATCTGTGGCGTTTGCTGAGCCTTGTAATTGTCTTGATCGTCGGCGTTATCCTCAACGCCGTAGGCCTAATGGGCGCCGGCGATAGTAAATTCATCGCGGCTGCCGCGCCCTTCATCGACTTGGGCGATCTGAACCTTCTGACATGGCTGTTTATGGCGACTTTGCTTGCCTCGGTGGCCACACATCGCGGCATCAAACTGACGCCTTTGCGCCAGTTAGCACCCCATTGGACCAGCTGGAAACAGGGTAAGAAATTCCCTATGGGCCTCGCTCTTGGTGCCACACTTATTCTCTATTTGATCCTTGGCCTCCTTTATGGTGCCTGAATAACGCCATTTTTATCCCGTATGCCGTGACAAAACCCCGGGAAAATCAGAGGGACAAAGCAGTATGAACGCCCCGACTAGCGCCGTCATGGCACCACCGCCACCAAAGACATTGGCAGACATGCGTCTGCCCATCGTCATGATGCGCGACATCCTGATCAAGACGATCTTTCGCAAGAACCTGGATCTGGTAAGCGAGCTGTCGCAAGCGGTCTGCCTGCCGATCCCTGTCGTGCAAGAACTGGTCGACATGTGTCGCACCCAGCGCCTCGTCGAAGCGACAGGCACATTGAATGCTCAAAATGGCAATGAAATGGGCTATCAGCTGACCGATGTCGGCAAGGCCCGTGCGCTGGACGCGCTTGCACAGTCTGAATACTTTGGCCCGATGCCTGTCCCGCTTGATGTCTACAAAGAACAGGTCAAGCGCCAGTCCGTGCGTAACATGCAGATCACCCGCGCCCAACTATCAGGTGCGATGGGCCACCTCATCCTACCGGACGAGTTATTGGGCAATCTCGGCCCCGCCGTCTCCGCTGGCCGTTCCATTCTTATGTACGGCCCTCCCGGAAACGGAAAATCCTCTATCTCCAACGGCATCCGCGATGCGCTTGGCGATCACGTCTATGTACCGCGCGCAATTGAATACGCCTCTCAGGTTATCACCGTGTTTGACCCGATTGTGCACAATGAGGTCGCCACCGCCGAGCAGGACCCGACTTCCTTGCGCCGCATCACCCGCTTTGACGCGCGTTATGTCTGTTGCGAACGCCCGTCGGTCATTACCGGCGGCGAACTGACGATCGACATGCTCGATTTGGTCTATAACCCGAGCGCCAAAACATATCAGGCCCCGCTCCAACTCAAATCGACTGGCGGCATCTTCATTGTAGACGACCTTGGCCGTCAAAAAGAACCACCACAAAGCATCGTGAACCGCTGGATCGTCCCGCTGGAAGAAAGCAAAGACATCCTCGCCCTGCAATCGGGCGAAAAGTTCGAAGTTCCCTTCGATACGCTGGTGATCTTCTCCACCAACTTCCACCCCAACGAAATCTTCGACCAAGCGGCCCTGCGCCGGATTTTCTTCAAAATCAAAATCGACGGACCAGATCAGGCGAACTTCCTGAAGATCTTTGCCATGGTGGCAAAAAAGCGCAAAATGCCGCTGGATGAAGCGACGCTCATCCATCTACTCAAGAATAAATACCCAACGATCGACAACATTTACGCGAACTATCAACCCATCTTCCTGATCGACCAGATCATCGCGATCTGCGAATTCGAGGGCATCCCCTACCAGATGAGCCCCGAGTTGATGGACCGTGCCTGGGCAAACATGTTCGTCAAAGACGAACACATTGTGAAATAGCGACATGCGATCATTGATAGGTATTGCGGGCTGTGGCCGGATGGGCGCGCCGATGCTAAAGGCATTGCGCGCCGCAGACCTGCCCGCGCGCGGCTATGACATCGTGCCGATGGATAGCCCCCACATTACCGATGATATCGCGGTCTTCTCCGAAGACCTCGACACGCTCATCACCGCGGTGCGTGACATCGACCAGACAGAAGCGCTGCTGTTTGGCGAACAAAACCTTTCGGCAATTCCCTGCCTTATCCGCATCATCATCTGCTCTACCCTATCGCCACGATACGTCCGCGACCTGCGCGCGCGTATCCCGTCCCATATCGCATTGATTGATGCGCCAATGTCCGGAGCCCAGATCGCAGCCCAAGAGGCGCGGCTTAGCTTCATGCTTGGCGGTGACGTCGATGATCTAGACGCGGCTCAACCGCTCTTCAGCGCGATGGGCAAACACTTTCACCGGATGGGAGAGTTCGGTGCAGGCATGCAAGCCAAGGTTCTCAACAATCTGCTGGCCGCCTCAAACACCGCGATGACCCGTCTGGTGCTTGATTGGGCAGAAGAGGCCGGTCTTGAGGTCAGTGCCCTGCTTGACCTGATCCACACATCATCGGGACAGAACTGGTTTGCGTCGGGTTTCAACAGCATTGAATTCGCCCGCGATGGCCATGCCCCCGACAACACAATCGCCATTCTGGTCAAAGACATCGCAAGCGCTCTCGACGCGGCGCCCGAAGGTGCGGACACCACCCTGCCCGAGACGGTCCAGCGCAGCATCGCTGCCCTGAAACCGCGCATTTAACCGCACCGCTTAATTGTTTCGGCAATGTAACGTGGATTTCGCTCTTCACGGTCAGGGGGGGCTGGCCCCCGTGCACTCCAGTGCTATCTTTCATTTCATGCACTCCTTACCCCCGAAATTCCAACACTGGTTCGCCACCAAAGGCTGGTCCATCCACCCTCACCAGCAAGAAATGCTTGAGCGTGCCGATGCGCCTGCCCTGCTGCTAATCGCCCCAACCGGAGGCGGCAAAACGCTGTCAGGTTTTCTGCCCACCCTTATTGATCTGGCCGAGGGCGATCATGACGGCATGCACACGCTCTACATCTCTCCGCTCAAAGCGCTGGCCGCAGATATCAAACGCAATCTGACCACGCCGGTTGCAGAAATGGACCTGCCCATCCGGATCGAGGAACGCACGGGTGACACCACGGCCACTGCGCGCAAACGCCAGCGTGCCGATCCGCCCCATATCTTCCTGACCACCCCCGAAAGCCTCGCCCTGCTTGTCAGTTACGAGGATGCGCCGCGCATGTTTGCGGGGCTAAAACGTGTCGTGATCGACGAAATTCATGCTCTTGCGGAATCCAAACGCGGCGACCAGATGATGCTCGCGCTTGCGCGGCTCAACGCTATTTGCCCGAACCTCAAACGGGTGGGCCTGTCGGCCACTGTCGATGATCCTGCCGCCATTGCCCACCTGATGGCTCGTCATCCCGACCCTTGCGAGATTCTTCTCGCCGATCCCGGTCCGGCCCCTGATATCCAGATGTTGCGGACTGATGAAGCACCGCCGTGGTCCGGTGGCGGCGCGGCCTATGCCATTCCCGCCGTGCTGGAGCAGGTCAAACAGCACAAAACCACGCTCATCTTCCACAACACCCGCGCACAAGCTGAAATATTCTTTCATAATCTGTGGCTCGCCAATGACGATAGCCTGCCCATCGGCATTCACCACGGCAGTCTTGACCGTGAACAGCGCGCGCGGGTCGAAGGGGCAATGGTGCGTGGAGAGCTGCGCGCGATTGTTTGCACCGGTAGCCTCGATCTGGGGATCGACTGGGGCGATGTTGATCTGGTGATCCAGATTGGCGCACCCAAAAATGTCAAACGGCTGGTCCAGCGGATCGGACGGGCCAATCACCGCTACAACGCACCGTCCAAGGCGTTACTGGTCCCCGCCAACCGCTTTGAAGTGGTCGAATGCATGGCCGCGCTTGAGGCCGTATTGGAAGGAGAATTAGACGGTGACCCACGCGGCGCAGGCCCCCGCGACGTGCTGTGCCAACATATCCTGATTACCGCTTGCGCCGGCCCATTTGACGCGGATGCGCTTTACCGCGAAGTCACATCCGCTGGTGCCTACAGCGCCCTGACCCGCGCGGGATTCGACGCCTGCCTCGATTTCTGCGCGACAGGTGGCTATGCCTTGCGCAGCTATGACCGCTGGCAGCGATTGATCCAGCGCCCCGACGGCCGGTGGCAACTGCGCGATCCGCGCACAGCCCGCGCCATCCGGATGAATATCGGTACGATTCAGGACACCGACACGCTCAAGGTCCGCATGAAGCGGAACCGTGGCGGCAAACCGCTGGGCGAGATCGAAGAAGGCTTTGCCGCGACCCTGACGCCCGGCGACACGTTCCTGATCGGCGGCCAAATCGTGAAATACGAAGGCCTGCGGGAGATGACCGTCGAGGTCTCCCGCGACAGCGCGAAAAAACCCAAGATCGCTACCTTTATGGGCACTAAATTCGCCACCTCCACGCAGCTAAGCGCACGGGTGCAGCGCCTGTTCACCCAAGATAGCTGGCCAGAGCTGCCTCCCCACACCGCCCAGTGGCTGGAGCTTCAACGCACCCACAGCCAGCTTCCGCAGCCCGGACGCCTGCTGATCGAAAGCTTCCCGCATGATGGCCGCGCCCAGACCGTGTTTTACGGATTTGCAGGACGCAACGGGCAACAGACGCTGGGTCTGCTGCTGACCAAACGGATGGAGGAGCTGGGCCTCAGCCCCTTGGGCTTTGTGGCCACCGACTATGCGACCTTGATCTGGAGCCTTGACCCCGTCACCGATCCCGAGCCATTGGTCGACCCGACCGCGCTGCATGACGGTATGGAGACATGGCTGGCTGGAAATGCGGTGATGAAACGTACTTTCCGTGCGAGCGCCACGATTGCAGGCCTGATTGAGCGTAACAGCCCGCAGGCGCGCAAATCAGGACGGCAGGCGACATTCAGCTCGGACATCCTCTATGACACGCTTAGCAAATATGACCCCGATCATCTGATGCTCGACATCACGCGGGAAGAAGCGATGCGCGGGCTGGTGGATTTTGGGCGGATCGAAGAGATGCTGGCACGCACCCATGGACGAATTGACCACCTTACGTTACCGCGCGTCACACCATTAGCCGCACCGATGTTTCTGGAAATGGGCCGCGTGCCCGTCAAAGGCGACGCAGAGGAACGCCTGCTCGCCGAGGAATCGCGCCGCCTGATGGAGCAGTCAGGGCTGGCGCAGATCACGCCCGCGCCGTCCGACAAACCGCGCTGGCGTGCAGGATTCTGAGGCATAGCGTACCTCTTGCGCAGGTTCGCATTCTGTTCCACACCAGTGTCCATGAACGGATATGAATTCACTCTCTCGGGCGCGCCACTCAAAGCCTTGGGATCAGGCGCACTTTGGTGGCCGCTGGAGAGCCTACTGGTGGTAAGTGATCTACATCTGGGCAAGTCCGAACGGATCGCACGGCGCGGCGGCACGTCTCTTCCGCCCTATGACACCCGTGACACATTGAACCGCTTGGCTGCTGATATAGCGCTTACCCACGCGCGGACGGTGATCTGTCTGGGTGACAGTTTTGATGATTTGGTCGCCGCTGAAGCTTTACCCGAAGAGGAACGGCAATGGATACTCCGCCTGCAATCGGGCCGTCGCTGGGTCTGGATCGAGGGCAATCATGATCCCGGTCCGGTCGAGTTTGGCGGTGCGCATCTGGCAGAACTGCCCCTGCCCCCGCTCACTTTCCGCCACATCGCCCAAGCAGGCGCAAGCGGCGAGATTTCAGGGCATTATCATCCGAAGGCAACGCTGCAAGCGCGCGGTCGCAACATCACCCGGGCGGCCTTTTTGATTGACAGCAACCGCGTAATCTTGCCTGCCTATGGCACCTACACTGGCGGGCTGCAAAGCCGGACGCCGGTGTTGGGTGAGCTAATGCGCGCCGAAGCGATTGCCGTTCTCACCGGCCCCACTCCCACCGCCATTCCAATGCCGAGGTAGCCCATGGATCAATCCGCAAAAGACCGCATCACCCAAAGCTTTGCCGCGCAAAGCATGATGACCACACTGGGTGCAGAGCTGTCAGAGGTCACGTCGGGGCTGGTGCGCATCACATCACCCATCCTGCCCGGCACGCGCCAGCAACAAGGCTTTGGTCATGCTGGGCTGACGTTTTCCATTGGCGACAGTGCGGCGGGCTATGCAGCTCTGACAATGTTGCCACTGGATCAGGAAGTGGTCACCGCAGAGATCAAGATCAATCTGCTTGCACCGGCACGCGGCAGCCGCCTGATTGCGACGGGCCGTGTAATCAAGCCGGGCAAGCGTCTGAGCGTTGTGACAGCCGAAGTCCACGCAGAAGAGGACGGGAAGCAAACCCTTATCGCTATTCTGCAAGGTACGATGGTGCCTGTCCCGCGCTAAAGCAGTCCAGCGTCCTGTACCGTGGCACGGTAGCTACGGCTCACTGTCACTTCGCCACCATCCGCCATCACCAGCAGGGCAAACCCCGAAAAACTCTTTAGGCAAACGTCCACCGGCCAAGGAAACTGCACCAAGGTACACCACGATTGAGCCTGCAATGACATTGCCCCAGTAAAGCGTACGACCGCCAAGGCGCATGGCCTAAAGCATTCCGAACGGCCCGCGACTCCGGCGACGACGGTCAGCTTGCCATGACAGGTCAACCCACCTCAACATGACCCTTGCGCACGTCGCCAATGCGCCGCTGATCTTCCGGTTACACGCATTGCTCGCCCCTGGCGCAGTCGTGCTTACAATTGACATCCTCAGCCTGCGTAAAGGCAGCCCTATTTACAGAACGATGGGCTGGACGTGGGTGCGATGTTGGGAAGCGCGGCGGTCAGTAGCTTCTGGATACATACGATTAAGTGGATCGACCCTTTTAGCCCGATCCACTTTCTATCGCTCATAGTGCTCTACAGCTTTTGTCCGCGCGATCCACGATGCGCGTGCGCACCGTATCACCAGCCATAAGCGCCGCATGCAGGGGCTGGTCTGGGGTGCCCTGCTGGTGGCGGGTACCTTTACCCTGCTGCCGGAGCGGCTGATGCATGCGGTGCTGTTAGGCAGTTAACCCTTCCGGCTCTGCCAGACCATTGGCGCGGCAGCAGGCCGTGACCGTGTTGGCCAAGAGGCACGCAATGGTCATCGGGCCAACGCCACCCGGTACCGGCGTGATGGCCCCCGCAACAGCAGCGCAGCTTTCATAATGCACATCGCCGACCAGCTTGGTTTTGCCTTCACCCTTCTCGGGCGCATCCAGACGGTTGATGCCGACGTCAATCACTGTCGCGCCGGGCTTGATCCAGTCACCGGGCACCATTTCAGGGCGACCAACGGCTGCAACAACGATATCAGCGCGGCGCACCACATCTGCCAAATCCTTGGTCCGGCTGTGGGCAATTGTCACGGTGGCACTGTCATTCAGCAAAAGCTGCGCCATCGGCTTGCCCACGATATTGGAACGGCCAATCACAACCGCATCCATCCCAGAGATGGATCCGTGGTGGTCACGCAGCATCATCAGGCAGCCAAGCGGCGTGCAGGGCACCATGCTCTTTTGGCCGGTTCCCAGCAATCCGACATTAGAGATGTGGAACCCGTCGACATCCTTTGCCGGATCAATCGCGTTGATCACCAAATCTTCGTTTAGATGCTTGGGCAGTGGCAGCTGCACGAGAATGCCGTGAATATCGGGATCATTGTTCAGCTGGTCGATCAAAGCCAGCAGATCGCCTTCGGCAGTGTCGATGTCCAGCTTATGCTCAACCGATTTCATGCCGACCTCAACGGTCATCTTGCCTTTTGAGCGGACATAAACCTGTGAAGCAGGGTCTTCCCCCACCAGCACCACGGCCAAACCGGGTGTGATCCCGTGATCCGCCTTGAGACGGGTCACATGTGTTGCCACCTGCCCCCGCACCCGTGCTGCAAATTCTTTACCATCAATAACCGTCGCAGCCATATGCCCCGTGCCCTTCTATTTCGTGTTGCCGTTAAACTACGGCCCTAAACCAAAGTGGGAGAAGGGTCACCCCTTCCCCCACCTATCCGCTGTCTAGTGAGGATCAGAACAACCCTTCAACGTCACCGTCAGCGTTCAGCCTGATGTTCTCTGCCGATGGTACGCGTGGCAGGCCCGGCATGGTCATGATCTCACCGCAGATTGCCACGATAAAACCGGCACCCGCGCTCAGACGCACTTCGCGTACGGGGATGTTGAACCCTGTCGGCGCACCGCGCAGTTCTGGATCAGTGGTAAAGCTGTACTGTGTTTTGGCCATACAGACCGGCAGATTGCCATAGCCCTGCTCTTCCCAATCGGCCAACTGCTTGAGGATTTTGTTGTCCATGACAGCCGCGTCCGCGCGGTAGATTTTGGTCGCAATCGTGTTGATCTTATCCGCAAGGCTCATCTCGTCGGGGTAGATCGGCGCAAAGTTGGCCTCACCCTTCTCGATGACTTCAACCACTTTGGTGGCAAGGTCGGCAGACCCTTCCGAGCCTAGCTCCCAATGGCGCGACAGCACCGCTTCGGAGCCTTGGGTCGCCACATAATCCTTGACCGCCTGCACTTCTGCGTCGGTGTCCGTGACGAAATGGTTGATCGCGACAACCACTGGCACGCCGAAGGATTTGAGGTTCTCGATATGGCGGCCAAGGTTTGCACAACCGCTTTGCACAGCTGCGACATCCTCGTTGCCCAGATCGGCCTTGGCGACGCCACCGTTCATCTTCATCGCGCGCACGGTGGCAACCAGTACAACTGCGGAAGGCGCAAGGCCGGCCTTGCGGCATTTGATGTTGAGAAACTTTTCAGCGCCCAGATCGGCACCAAAGCCTGCTTCGGTGACCACATAGTCAGCAAGTTTCAGGGCAGTGGTTGTCGCGATGACAGAGTTACAACCGTGCGCGATGTTGGCAAACGGACCGCCGTGCACAAAGGCAGGATTGTTCTCAAGCGTTTGCACAAGGTTCGGCTGCATTGCGTCTTTCAACAGCACGGTCATTGCACCATCGGCTTTGATGTCGCGGGCAAAAACCGGCGTGCGGTCGCGGCGGTAGGCCACGATCATGTCACCCAGACGTTTTTGCAGATCAACAAGGTTCTTGGACAGACACAGGATCGCCATGACTTCGGAAGCCACGGTGATATCAAAGCCCGTCTCACGCGGGAAGCCGTTTGCCACGCCACCAAGGCTGGTGGTGATCTGGCGCAGGGCGCGGTCGTTCATATCGACCACACGGCGCCATACAACGCGGCGGGTGTCGATATCCAGCTCGTTACCCCAGTAGATATGGTTGTCGATCATCGCGCTCAGCAGCGAGTGCGCCGAGGTGATGGCGTGGAAGTCGCCGGTGAAGTGCAGGTTCATCTCTTCCATCGGGACGATTTGTGCGTATCCGCCGCCTGCAGCTCCGCCCTTCATCCCGAAGTTTGGCCCAAGCGACGCTTCGCGGATGCATACTGCGGCGTTCTTCCCGATACGGTTCAGGCCATCGCCCAGACCCACCGTTGTTGTCGTCTTGCCCTCACCCGCAGGGGTCGGGTTGATCGCAGTCACAAGGATCAGCTTGCCATCGGTGCGATCCTGTACGGAATTGATGAATGATTGGCTCACCTTCGCTTTGTCATGACCGTAGGGCAGCAGATCGTCGCTGGAGATACCCAGCTTTGCGCCGATCTCCTGAATGGGTTGCTTGGACGCTTCACGCGCGATTTGGATGTCTGTCTTGAAAGCCATGGTAATCCCCGTTGTGAGCCGCTTGGGCTTGTTCTAGCCGATGCATACAAGGGCGCGCCACCGGGACAGGTCTGGATAACGACATTTCTGCCTTCCGTTGCGGCGTTGGGCGATTGCAGCGTTTCTTTTAAGAAACCACGGCCTCCCTTAAATGCCGCAAGGACGGCCATTGACCACCGCGCGCTCATGTCCCAAGCTGGCAAGAACTCCAATATCCGAAAGCCTGATATGATCCGTTCCCTCCCTGTTATCGCTGTGCTGGGGCTGGCGCTGTCCGCTTGTACACAACAGCAGCCCCCGCAGGCACGCGGCGCTGCGTTTTATGCCAAATACTGCACAAGCTGCCATGGCACATCGGCGCAAGGGGACGGACCGGTTGCCGCCAGTTTCCGCGTGTCGCCCCCGAACCTGACCCTGATCAGTGAACGCAACGGCGGGGTTTTTCCAACCGATGACGTGATGGCGCAAATCAACGGCTACGAAGGCCGGCACCAGTTCGGAGGCATGCCCGAGTTCCAGAAAGACCTGAACGGCCCCGTCGTTGACTATGTGGCAGCCTCCGGTGAGATCATCAAAACCCCGCAGGCGCTGGTCGATGTGGCAGTGTATCTTGAGAGCATCCAACAGGACTGAAGGTAGCCGTCAGGACTTCTGTATTTACTGGTAGGCGGATCGCTTCACCTACCGCCAACACGCCCGAGCGCTTCATCCCGGCAATTGCCCAGAAAGCGCTGACGTGAAAAACTATGTGCCAAGCAAATAGACCGTTGCAAAAAATGTAACGCTTGAGGCGCGCGCCCGGCTTTGTGGTGCATGCGACGTGCGCGACGATTGCGCCCTCGGGCGATTTACCTGCGTCAACGACGGCGCAACCTTTTTCCGCATCATGACCGTGGGGCGGTATTGCTCCATTGGCATATCGTGTGAAACCGGCCCGCCGGTGCATCCGGTCGACTGGTTGACCAGCAGTCGCCGCAAGACACCACTTCCGCAATCAGGGTGATATTTTCCCGCAGTCCCAGTTCGAGCAGTACAAACCCACCACAATCGGCGCTAACGTCTGGATCGGATGCCACTGCATCATCTCGGGCGGCGTGACTACCGGACAGGGTGCCATTGTTGGCACAGGTGCCGTGGTGACAAAAGACCTTGCCCCCCATGCCATTGTCGGGGGAACACCTGCAGAGTTACTCAGATACCGGTTCGACGACGCGACAATCAAGCGCCTGCTCGACACGCAGTGGTGGACATTGGAGCCGGAGGAAATTGCATAGCTTGATCTCACGGATGTGGCAAAATCTTTGGATGCTCTGGAGGGGTAACAGCGCTTAGATCATCGTAGGTGCCCACGCCCGCTGGTCGGGAATGTGCAGCCGCAAACGCTCTCCCAAAGTGAATACCCCCTCACGCTCTACCCATGCGGTTACGCCACGCAGGTCTTTCGCGGCGGATTTGAAGGCTTTGCCATGGCCGGGCATATCCGCTTCGATCTCGCGGGCGGGCAGCATGCAGGGACGGTTTTCCATATCCACGACAATAGTCGCACCTGATGCCCCCTGAAGGCGGGAGGACGGCGGCACATGGGTGAAATCAGAAATACCCTCGATCACCAAAGTGGCCCCTGTATATGACGGGTCCAGCGTATCCAGCCCCATCGCGGTAGCGATAGCGGCGAGTTCTTCGGCGCTCATCACGCTTAATTGGCGGGTGTTACGGATCACCGTATCGCGGGGATATTGTGACAGCACGCGGCTACACGAGGGGCGCGTCAGCCCGCCATGGTCTTCGCCCTCCGGCCCTGCAAACCCAAGCGTCAATGTCTCGCGCGGCACCGCCTTCAGGCCCGCTGCACGGTCCGGCACAACGCCCAGCCATGTGATGGTAGCGTAATAGTCGGTGGGGATCAGTGCGGGCATAACATTTCCTTTTTGGGCAGTGTGCAAGGGTGTCCCGCAAATGAAAAGGCCCCGCACAAGGCGGGGCCGATCATATTTTGTGTCGCTGTTTTCACACGAAGTGATCAGACAGACGGTTCAGGTTCCATTCCGCCAGCCGGTGGGTTCTTTTTACCCTTGGCTTTCGGGATCGCGGTGACGCTGGGCGCAGAACCGCTATCGGGCTTGTCGTCCTCATCTGGCTCTGTCGGTGGATTACCTGCCATCACGCGCTTGATCTCATCGCCGGTCAGCGTCTCATACTCAAGCAGACCTTGCGCCAGACGTTCGAACTCTTCGGCGTTATCTTCGATCAACTTGTAGGCGCGGGCATACCCCTCGTCGATGATGTACTTCACCTCGGATTCGATCAGCTCTTTGGTCGCAGCAGATACGCTAAAGCCACCTGCCCCGCCGTTGGCCTGATAGCCAGCAGCAGCTTCCTGATAGTCGATGTTACCAACTTTGTCGGACATGCCGTAGCGCATCACCATCGCACGAGCCAGCGCGCTTGCCTGCATGATGTCACCCACGGGACCGGAGGAAACCGATTCCGCACCATACTTGAAGATTTCGGCCGCCTTGCCCGCCATGGTCATGGCAATCCGCTCTTCCGCTTCGTCCTTGAACATCTGCAGTTTGTCCATTTCAGGCAGGCTCATCACCATACCCAAGGCACCGCCACGCGGAATGATCGTGGCTTTGTAAACCGGATCGCACTTCGGCAACTTGATACCGACGATCGCGTGACCTGCCTCGTGATAGGCCGTTTTCTCTTTCTGATCCTGAGTCAGAACCATGGACCGGCGCTCTGCGCCCATCATGATTTTGTCCTTCGCAGATTCGAAATCAAGCATGGCAACAAACCGGCGTCCGAGACGGGCAGCAGTCAAAGCGGCCTCATTGACGAGGTTTGCCAGATCAGCACCCGAGAAGCCCGGCGTACCCCGCGCAATGATGCGCAGATCAACGTCAGGGCCAAGAGGCGTCTTGCGCGCATGCACACCCAAAATCTTCTCGCGGCCTTTGATGTCGGGGTTACCAACAGTCACCTGACGGTCAAAACGGCCAGGGCGCAACAGCGCAGGGTCCAACACGTCTTTACGGTTGGTCGCCGCGATGATGATCACGCCTTCGTTGGCCTCAAAACCGTCCATCTCGACCAGCAACTGGTTGAGCGTTTGCTCACGCTCGTCGTTGCCACCGCCGTAGCCGGCACCACGGGAACGGCCGACCGCGTCAATCTCATCGATGAACACGATGCAGGGTGCGTTTTTCTTGGCCTGCTCGAACATGTCGCGCACACGGGATGCACCCACACCAACGAACATCTCAACAAAGTCGGAACCGGAGATGGTGAAGAACGGCACGCCCGCCTCACCCGCAATGGCACGCGCCAGAAGCGTTTTACCGGTACCGGGAGGGCCCTCAAGCAGAGCACCCTTAGGGATCTTACCACCAAGGCGCGAGAATTTCTGCGGGTTGCGCAGGAATTCCACGATCTCTTCGAGCTCTTCCTTGGCTTCGTCGATGCCTGCCACGTCGTCAAACGTTACGCGGCCATGCTTCTCCGTCAGCATCTTGGCTTTGGATTTCCCAAAACCCATCGCGCCGCCTTTGCCGCCGCCCTGCATCCGGTTCATGAAGTAGATCCACACACCGATCAGCAGCAGAATAGGAAGCAGCGAGACAAGGAATGTCTGCAAACCACTTTCCTGCTGGCTTTCAGCGCGGAAAGGAACGCCATTATCGGTCAAAAGCTTGGTGACCTCTGCATCCGTTGGTTTGATTGTCAGATAATCAGACCCGTCGGACTGACGGAAGCGAACCTGCTCGCCATCAAGGGTTACGTTGCTCACATTGCCATTCGTAACGGACGTCACGAAGTCGGAATAGCTGATCTCGCGCTTTTGCATCGTGCTGCCGGCGTTTCCGTTGAACAGATTGAACAACGAGAAAACGAGGATCAGCAATATGGCCCAAAATGCGAGATTGCGAAAATTGCCCAAGGAAACTCTCCTGAATACATCTCAGCCAGAGGACAGCTCTGGCTACTGCCCTAAGATAGACATGCACAGGCTCAGTTCAATGTCATAATGCAGATAGAACAAAGGGATCTGCGCCTGTCGCCAACTCCCAACGCCAATTTCGACTGGTTTTGGCGGCTGGTGAGGATAATAGCGTGTCACCATGCCACAGGCCCGGATGGCTTAGAAGCGCGCTGCGCGGCAGACCCAAGTCGCGCCAATCACCGATTTGTTTCAACCCCTTAGACGAAACAGCGCGTATTTCCAACCGGTCTGCATTGGCCAGCCCATCGAGGAAAGAGCAGCTCCAGCGACCATCCCATAGGGCATCTGCCTGTGTGATATGGTCTGCCACCGCATTAAATTCACGAAAAAGCCAAGCGTCATTTTTTCGACAAACAAGTGCGCATCCGGCGAGCGTTGTCGCCTCTCCCGCTGCCAGCGCCTGCATCAGCTGTGCAAGACCGGTACGGCGGGGGGGATAGGGCGCGGGCGCAATCCAGTTAAGCGCGCGGCGCAAAACCCGCCGCTGGACCTCGGGCGGGTATGTCGCGAAGCTGTCCCGGCGCACCGCAATTGCGCCATGGACAAGACGCAGACACTCTTGTGCGGCCAAGGTGGCGTAGCTTTCCAGCGCATCGCGCGCCTCGGCCATGTTCGCGGCAACCACGCCCAGGCTTGTCGCATCGATTCCGAGGGCTTCCAGTGCGCCTATCGCATGGCGTGCTTTAATGCGGTCAAAACGCGTGTCTTCATTGCTGGGATCATCGATCCAATCAAAACCGGCGTCTGTCAGAAAGTCGCGGAGCGCCAAACGTGTGATGCCGAGCATGGGGCGCAGCCAGAGCATACCGGCATCGTGACGACGTGCCGCCATCGCCGACAGCCCGTCCACACCAGACCGGCGGCCAAGCCGCAACAAGACGGTTTCGGCCTGATCGTCTGCGGTGTGCCCCAAGGCAACAGCATCCACTCCCTGCGATTTGGCCCAATCGGCCATCAGACGGTATCGGGCTTGTCGCGCAGCATCTTGCAGGTTTCCACTGCGGTCCCAGTTTTCCCATCGCAAAATGTGATGTTGCAGCCCCATGCCCGCGCAAATTGCTGCGACATGTTCGGCTTCGGCAGCGGAGCCATCGCGCAAGCCGTGGTCAACGGTCACGGCCAGCAGATCGCCGCCACGCCGCGCATAAATCCTGTCTAACAAATACAACAACGCCAGCGAGTCGCCGCCGCCTGAAACAGCAACGCCCAGCCTTGCGGGAAGACGCGCGTCAAGAGCCGCCTCGATTGCGATCTCAAGCGGCGCCTGCGGCATCAGATTACGAACAGCCCAAAGCCTGCTGACGGCTGGTCGCCTGCGCGACATAGGCGCTATCGGGGAACCGAACCGCAACTTCGCCCAGCGTTACACAGGCTTCGCTGTTTTGACCAAGTGACCCCAGCGCTGAACCCAGTTTGAACAGGGACTCCGGCGCGTTGGGACCAGAAGGTGACGCACCGAAGCTGGCCAGATAGGCCCGTGCGGCTTCGCGAACATCGCCCATACCTTCCAGCGCATCACCGCGCCGCAGGTCGGCGTCGGCCGCTAGCGGAGACCCCGGGTAGGTCTGATTGAAGGTCGCAAACTGCTCTGCGGCGGTGCGAAAGTCACTGGATGCGAGCGCCTCCTGCGCCCGCTTAAAATCGTCTTGCTCGCCCACGGCAAGCTGGCTGGTGTTCGTTTCCGGTGCTGGTGCGGGTGCAGGCGCTGTGGCCTGATCCGCGCCGCCCAATGTGGTGGTAGAGCCAAGCGCAGAGATGTCCCCGCCCTCAAGCTCCACTAAACGGAATTCAAGATCGGCAATGCGGCGTGTACCATCATCGACGATGCGGTTGATGCGGAACTCCAGCTCTTCGGTCTTAGACGTGACGCGGCTCAGCTCGCTTTCCATGGCATTCACACGCTCAAGCACCGAAGCGGGCAATTGTGCGCCCCCTGCGGTGCCAGTGGTGGCCAGCTCACGCTTGAGCTTGGTCATCTCCACATTGAGAACGGTCAGCTCTTGCCGGATATCGGCAAGGGTCTGGGCATCCTGCGCTGCGGCCCCCATCGGGACCGCCCCCAGAACAACGGCGAAAACAAAAGCAAAGCGCATCACGTGCTCCTTTAGCTGGTTTGGCCACCGGCCAGCACGGTCACCGCGCGGCGGTTTTTGGCGTAACATGTCTGGTTAGAGCAGATCTCGATCGGGCGCTCCTTACCATAGCTGACAACCCGCAGGCGCTCTGCCGGAACACCTTTTGACAGCAGGTACTCACGGGCCGAGTTGGCGCGGCGCGCCCCAAGTGCAAGGTTGTATTCGCGTGTACCCTGCTCATCCGCGTGACCTTCGATCACGGCCTGATAGTCAGCGTTGGTCATCAACCACGTTGCCTGTCCGTCCAGCGTAGCGCGGCCCGTTGCAGTTAGCGAGGACTGGTCGATTTCGAACAAAACGCGGTCGCCCACAGTCTGGTTGAAATACGCAGTAGAGCTTGGGTCATTGGCGCTGCCAGGGACAACACCGCTCAGCGGCTGGCTGCCGGTTGGGTTCACGGGCAAGTCGGTATCGCCGCCAAAGCGGTTGGGGTTCGTACAGGCCGACAGCGCAACAGCTGCAACCAAAACGGTCATGGGGAGGAATTTCATCTGCTCGACCTTTCTAAAAGTCTTTTGTTTTCCCAAGGCTACCATAAGGCGGCCCGTCAGGGGAAGGGTTACTGCTGGAGCGGTGACCAGCTTGGGTCTGATCCGCCTTCAGGGGTTTGCACCTGCCGCAGCACGCGGCCGGTAATGTCGACGGAATAAAGCGATGACGCACCGCCCTCACCTTGGGTTTCGCGTGTGAACATGATCACGCGGCCATTGGGCGACCATGTCGGCCCCTCATCCAGAAACGATGCCGTAAGCAAGCGTTCCTCAGAGCCGTCCGTGCGCATAACGCCGATGTGGAAGCGGCCCGCGTTCTGCTTGGTAAAGGCGACCAGATCGCCACGCGGCGACCAGACCGGCGTGCCATAGCGGCCATCACCAAAGGAAATGCGGCGCGCTTCTCCGCCACCAGCGGACATGATGTACAGCTGCGGAGAACCGGATCGGTCGCTCTCGAACACGATCTGGCTGCCATCGGGGCTATAGCTTGGCGCGGTTTCGATTGCAGGCGTGTTGGTCAGACGCACCGACTGGCCGGAATTGATGTCCATGCTGTAGATGTCGGTATTGCCACCTTGCGAGATTGAAAACACAACCGTCTGACCGGAAGGAGAGAACCGCGGCGCGAAGCTCATCGAGCCATCACCGCTTTGCAGCACACGGCGCTGAACGGACCCGATATCAAGCACATAGATGCGAGGAAAGCCGGTCTCGTAGCTGGTGTAGAGCACGCGGTCACCAGAAGGAGAGAAACGCGGTGCCAGCACAATCGAGCTGCTGTCGGTCAGGTAACGCACATTGGCGCCATCATAATCCATGATCGCCAAACGTTTTTTGCGGTCGTCCTTCGGACCTGTCTCAGAGACATAGACCACGCGGCTGTCGAAATACCCGCCCTCGCCGGTGATCCGGCTATAGACTTCATCAGCGACCTTGTGGGCCATGCGGCGCCAGCCATCTGTGGTCCCGGAAAATTGCAGCCCCTCGCCCAGATTGGTGCCTGACACCACATCATAAACGCGGAATTTGACGTTTACCGTGTTACCGGAGACTGACACAGCGCCCGTGACCAGCGCCTGCGCGTTGATTGCCTTCCAGTCAGGGAAAGACACAGGAGCGTTGAAGTCGTTGTATTGCGCGATAAAGGCAGAGCTGGGAATTTCGCGGAAGACGCCGGTGCCCTGCAAGTCAGCCGCGATTACCCGCGCCAGATCAGAGGCAAGCTGCCCCGCATCGCCTGTTTCGGCCTGAAAGTCGGGAACGGCGAAAGGAAGCGGCTGAATAATCCCTTCCTCAATCGTGATGCGCAACGGCCCTTGCTGCGCCAGTGCGCCAGTTGCAAAGCCCAAGGCACATACAAGCGCCATACAAATACTCAGGTACTTCATCGCAAAATCGTCCTTTCAGGAGTGAACGTCAGTTCAATATTCCGCCATTGCTCGTATTTCTCAACGGGGAGAGTGCACTCCCCGTTCCCACAGCGCAAAACCGCTCGCTTCGTGGTGGCGGATGCTTGCGCAATCCCCTCACCCTTTGACAGCAACATACCCGAGTCTGCCTCAGGCGTGGCATCACGGTCCAGTGAAAAGGCGTTCTTCATCGAATGCGCATCCGCTCCGGGTTGAAAGTCATCTCGATCTCTTGCCACTGGCCATACTTTTCAGCAGGCAGCGGATAGCCGTCTTTCTGGCAGAGCAGGATCGCGCGTCGTGCCGCGCCAAAGGCGGCATCGGCCGTCGAAGCATCGCCCCCCTCGCTCGCGATCATCCGCAGCGATGAGCCAACTACTTTGCCGTCCTGCGTCATGTTCATGGCAATTGTTACCGTGGTCTGCGCCCAACGCGCGCCCGGATCGACATTCCAACAAGCCTGAACCGCAAGGCGCAGCGCATCCTTTTCGCCTGATGACATCGGAGGGCCGCTTGGTACAGACGCCGTGGCCGAGCTCATCGCCGCTTCAAGGGCTGCCTGCACGGCTGCGTCATCCACGGTGCTGGTGTCTTGTGTTGGCGCCGCAGGCGCAGGTGTTTCCACAGTGCGCGTGGGTGCCGGCGCTGAAGGTCTGCGCGCAGGCGGCCTCATGGAGGCCGTGGGTGACGCGGCGGGGGGTTGAGCTGCTTCTGTCACGATGCGGTCGGACGCCTCTGGTGTTTGTGTCGCCTCGCGCGGCTGTTCGACTGTTTCGCCTGTTTCTTCAGGAACGACAGCTTCTTGCGGCGCAGGTTCCTGCACCGCCTCCGGTTCGGGACGCGGTGCCGGAGTGGGTGCGACCACCTCTGCCGGCCGCTCAATGGGTCGGGGCGATACAGGAGCGTCCTGCACTGTGACTTCGGCAGGTGGCTCAGGCAGCTCTGGTGCCGCTTCCGACACGTCTGGCACGACCTCTTCAACCGGCTCTGGCGCAGGTTCAGCCACTTCGGCTGGCGGCGGCGGGGCGACAGGTTCCGGGGGCGTTACGTCCACCTCTGGCGCATCCTCGGTAACTTCTGGCGCAGCGGGCGTTGGCGTTTCTGCAAGCTCTACCGGTTGACGAGACGCATCTACCAGAGCCTGAAACTCCTCACCCGAAATCATAGCGACTTCTTGCACCTCGACAGGATCAGGCCGTGAAGTGAACAAGCCACCAAACAGAATCCATGTGATAAAGGCCGCGTGCCCCGCCCCGGATACTATATTTCCTGTTTTGCGCGCGCGCGACATCGGTTAGTTCCCGGAACCGTCCAGCGTTGGCCCGCCAATATCGGTCACGAGACCGATGTTGGAAAACCCGCCTGCATTCAATGCGCCCATAATCTCCATCACAGCACTGTAAGGCACCGTCCCATCTGCACGCAGAAAGACACGGTCGCCTTCACGCTCTGCGGCAACAGCGCGCAGCTTTGGAATAAGCTCTTCCCGCGCCGTCTCGGTTGTCATGATCTGCACAACCCCGTCCGCCGTGATGGTTACGGTCAATGGCTCTTCTTGCTCTGCTGGCAAAGCTTGGGCCGCAGTTTTGGGCAACTCAACCGGCACGCCAACAGTCAACAAAGGAGCGGCCACCATAAAGATGATCAACAGAACCAGCATCACGTCAACGAATGGAGTGATGTTGATCTCAGAGATCTGACCCGCGCCACTGCGCCGCCTGCGTCGCCGGTTTCCGCCGCCGCTCTTTTGCATGACACCGCCCGCCATGGCTCAGGAATCCAGTTGACGGCTGAGGATGGTGGCGAACTCATCGGCAAATGCCTCGTAGCCACCAAGAATCCTGTCGCTGTCAGAATTAAGCTTGTTGTAGAAAACAACCGCCGGGATCGCAGCCATCAGGCCCAGACCCGTGGCAAGCAACGCCTCGGCAATACCGGGGGCGACAACCGCAAGGTTGGTGTTCTGCTGTTCTGCGATCTCGATAAAGGCGTTCATGATGCCGAAAACTGTCCCGAACAAACCGACAAACGGCGCGGTCGATCCTGTAGTGGCAAGAACAGGCAGACCCTTTTGCAGGCGCTCGGCCTCTTTCGCGATGGCCACATCCATTGAGCGATCGATACGCGCGGTGGCGCCGGGGATAAGGCCGCCGTCCTCGCGGTGCGAGCGGCGCCATTCGATCATGCCAGCGGCGAAAATCTTTTGGGCTGCGCCCTCTGGTTCTGAACCGATCTGGTCAAACAACCCGTCCAAAGGCTCACCGGACCAGAAGGCACGGTCGAACTCTTCTGCCTCACGTTTGGTCGCGCGGTACTGGATGGTTTTCTGGACGATGATGGACCATGTCCAAAAGCTTGCCGCTACAAGGGCCAACATCACCAGCTTTACGGTGAACGTTGCTTGGGCAAACATGCCCCATACGGTAATGCTGCCGCCAATTTCGGCCGCGATCAATGCTGTCTGCATGTTTGTGCTCTACTCTTCTGCCTCGGTCGGGCCTGTTCTCAGGCTCCATTTGGTCAGAATCTATCTCAGCGCAAGACAAAAAGCGAGGGCCAAGCGTAGCCCTGCGTATTCACGTTTCCAGCAGGCGACATTCCGCCGGAAGACGGACAGGTTTTCCGCTAGCACCAATGCAGACAATCAGCACTTTTGCAGTGAAAATGAGCGCATCACCGCGCCAGACCTCTTGCGCCATCACCATGCGCGCAGAGCTCAGGCTGTCCAGGGTCGTGCGCACCTCCAACACGTCATCAAAGCGCGCGGGGCTCACATAATCCGCCTCGACACGCCGCACGGCAAAGACGACACCGGCCTCTTTCATCGCGAGCTGGTCGATGCCGACCTCGCGGACCCAATCACTGCGCGCCCGTTCAATGTAGCGCAGGTAATTGGCGTAATAAACGATGCCCGCCATGTCGGTGTCTTCGTAATAGACGCGGATTTCTTTACGGTGGATCATTGGACGTCTCCTGCCTGCATCCGCGCATACAGACGCAGCGCATGGCTGCTGTCCATCGCGGCCGCGGGCAACACCGGATCATAAGCTGCACGGATCAACCCTGCCACATCAGGCCGCAAGATCGTGGAATCCCCGGCAACCGCCAAGGGAGATTGATCCCTGAAGGCGGTATCGGACCACAACAGATACGACTGCACGATCTGGCTTAGTGCCAGCGTTTGTGCGGGCACAGCGCTTAGTTGCGCGTCCATCCGCAAAAACACAAAGCACGCCTTGATCGCTCCGGTCTCATCAAAACGGAAGAACCGGTATTGGTTGGCCTCAACCTTCGAAAGCTTGCCGACCAAGGCCTCAAGGTCAGGCACCAAACGATCCATCCCCGGGACCTCCAGCAGTTCTGCCCACTGCTCGAAGAAAAAGACCATCAGATTGGAGCCAAGCTCCATATCCGTCTCGGCCATTTTGTGTCCGGCCAATGCCGTCACTGCCTCAAGCGCGCCTTTGACCACCTGCAAGGTTTCCTCCTGCACACCAAACACGACAGGCGCAATTGGCCGTCCCCACCGCGTAAACACAAATTGCCCGTCTTCACGCGTAAACAGCGCTTCGATCTGTTCCGGTTCCATTCCTACAAAACCCTATTTCTTTTGGTCAAAATATCCAATTCATACCCTCAGCCAAACAAGTCCGAATCCCGTTGTGGCGGCTGCATTCCCAAATGCACCCAAGCTTTCTGCGCCAGCATCCGGCCGCGCGGTGTGCGCTGGATCAAGCCCTGTTGCAACAAGAACGGCTCGATCACTTCTTCCAAGGCATCGCGGGATTCGGACAAGGCCGCTGACATCGTCTCGATCCCGACAGGTCCGCCCTGATAATTCTCGGCAATCAACTTCAGATACCGGCGATCGGCCCCGTCCAGCCCCAGATGGTCCACACCCAAACGTGTCAGCGCCATATCCGCCAAGTCGCGGGTCACGCGCCCGTCGCCTTCGACCACAGCAAAGTCCACCACACGGCGCAGCAAGCGGCCCGCAATACGTGGCGTGCCGCGCGCGCGCTTGGCAATCTCGCGTGCGCCGCCTTCGTCCGCAGGGGCCCCCAGCTTGCGCGCATTGCGCTCCACGATAATGAACAGCTCGTCCTCGGTGTAAAACTGCAACCTTGTCGGGATGCCAAAGCGGTCGCGCAGAGGCGTTGTGAGCAGGCCCATGCGCGTTGTGGCCCCGACCAATGTAAAGGGCTGCAATTCAATCCGTACGGTGCGTGCCGCAGGTCCTTCACCGATAACCAAATCCAGTTCGAAATCCTCAAGCGCTGGATACAAGACCTCTTCCACCGCAGGATTAAGGCGATGGATTTCGTCGATAAACAGCACATCGCGTGCCTCAAGGTTGGTCAGGATCGCCGCAAGATCGCCAGCCTTCGCCAGAACCGGGCCAGATGTCATCCGGAACCCCACGCCCAACTCTCGCGCCATGATCTGCGCCAGCGTCGTCTTGCCAAGGCCGGGCGGTCCGTGGAACAGCGTGTGGTCCATGGCTTCCTCGCGCTGCTTGGCGCTTTGGATAAACACCTTGAGGTTGGCGCGCGCTTCCGCCTGTCCCACAAATTCATCCAGCATCTGCGGACGCAAGGCGCGGTCAAAGTCCCCCGGCATCCCCTCGGGTCGAACTATCGGATCACTATCAATCATGCCGCCCCCAAGCGAAGAATGCCCCAAGGGCCTGATGAGCGTACATTACTCTTTAGGTGCCAGAAGTTTCAACGCCGCACGGATCAACGTGGGCATATCGGCGTCAGGCGCTTCACCCGCGGCGCGTGCGACTGCACCGGCTGCATCGCCGGGACCGTATCCCAGATTGGACAGCGCCGACAGAGCCTCTGACTGGGCGCTGGCATTTGGCGCCTCCACAGGGGCGCGGCGCTGCGTCGGCGTCTCAATCACTTCTGCTTCGGCGTCTCCCATCGCTTGCGCGACCGTGCCCCCCATTGCCATCATCGCGGGCGCCTTGTCTTTCAGATCCAGCACCACGCGCTGCGCGATCTTGGGGCCGATGCCCTTTGCCACTTTCACAGCGTTCCAGTCACCCAGCGCGATCGCGCGGCTGACCCCATCAGGGCCAAGCGCGCCCAGAATAGCGAGCGAGGCTTTCGCTCCGACGCCCTGCACCGATGTCAGCAAGCGATGCCATTCCTTCTCTGCCAAAGTTGTAAAGCCAAAGAGCTGCATCAGATCTTCGCGCACCAGCAGGTCTGTATAGACCGCCGCCACTTCACCGACGCCCGGCAAACCAGCCAAAGTCCTGTCCGAGCAATAGACAAGGTAGCCCACGCCCCGCACATCAATCAGCACGTGATCAAGCGCACGATATTCGATCCGTCCGGTAATTTTCCCGATCATGCGCTCGCCCTCGCGACTGCTGCGGCAAGGTTCGACGCACCTCCGTGATGCGCATGGGTGATCGCGATCGCCAGCGCATCGGCCGCATCCGGCCCTTCAAATTGAACACCGGGCAATTGCATCCGCACCATATGCGCAATCTGCCCCTTATCAGCGTGTCCCACGCCCACCACTGTCTTTTTCACGTTATTGGGCGCGTATTCACCCACCGTCAGGCCCATCTGCGCAGGCACCAGCAGCGCGATCCCCCGCGCCTGCCCCAGTTTGAGGGTCGCCACGCCGTCTTTGTTTACAAAAGTATGCTCTACAGCCGCAGTCTGAGGCCGGTAGGTCACAAACACACGCGTCAATTGCGCGTGCAACGTGAGCAAACGCTGGGCAAGCTCCATCCCTGTCTCCGAATGGCAGATTCCATTCGCCACATGGCTAAGCTTGCTACCGGCAACGTCGATGACGCCCCACCCCATGTTTCTCAGTCCCGGATCAATGCCGATTACCCTGATCATCCACCCACGCCTCTCGATTTTGTTGCTTTTTTGACGAAGTAGCACGAAACGCGAACATTGCCTACTTCTTTCCGGCCACCGTCCGCTTCCCACCGACAAATGGTCGCTTTTGAACCAATCGCGCTGCAATGCAGCAAAATACGCCATGCCATCGGTGAAAAACGACATTGTCTCGTCTATAATTTTATCATAAATATTGGTGAGTTAGACCATTCATGCTGCCATGCAGAAAACGCATAGCAGCAGTGCACGTCTGTCCCTTGCCTGAAGTTCTCACTCTGCCTATTTGGGCATCAGAACGCTGAAGAAGTCAGCAAAAACTTTCGCATATAAGGACGGCTCCAATGGCTGCTTTTGACACCTCCCGCACCACCTATGGTGTTGCATCCTTCGCAAACCGCGCATGCGCATTTGTTGCCGATATGGCAAACGGCGTGCGCGCTTGGAATGATGCCCGCATCACCAGCAAAGCGCTGGCAGGTCTGACAGACCGCGAACTGGCCGACATCGGCCTTGAGCGTGGCGACATCGAGACCGTATCACGCAGCGCCCTGATCCGCTGAGGCGGAGACAGGCACTGCTGACAAACGACTAACCGCCAAAGGTCTCGCAAACGCCACGCGTTGCGGGATATTGGCGGTTTGGCATTTTCCAGAGACCGATCCGTACGGTTAATGAACATGAGACCAGAAATTGAATAGGCCGCGCCGGGAAATATCCGACGCGGCCATTCTTTTTGCGCAAACGATACACGCGCACCAGTCCAATGCGGCAGGCACACCCCCCCGGGAATCCCGCCACATTGGCAATTCGTTCATTAGTTCATGAGATATGCCAGCTGATCCGCTAAGAATTGCGTCACAGGATCAACGGCCAATGCAGCTGCGCCCCACTGCTCGACCATCGAGCCGCTCTGCAGCGTCTCAAGGCGGTAATTGTAGGTCGCAGCGCCGTTTGCAAAAAGCATGAAAGCTTTGAAGCAGAGAAAAAACAGAACTGTCAGGAACGCGCCCTTTACAGGTAGACGCAACCGCATCCCTTTGGGCTTTGCAACGATGATGCCGTTTTTATCAACACGCGTGGTATATCCGCGGCGAATCAGCTTTGAGCGCTTTCCATCCACGTTGTTCAAACGCGTGCCAAAATCTTCTCGTGTGTAAACCATGACAGTGGTCTTCCTCAACAACAGCCCCCACCGTTGTTAAGGATTTTCTAGTCAAGAAATGTGGCGAAAATGGGGCAAATGAGGCGAAATGAACTCAAATGGGGTATATTCTAGGTCATTTTCCGCAGCACTATCGTCGTCCAGTCACCAATGCTTTCGCGATGATGTAGATTGATGCCAGATTGTGCATAAACCTCGATCACTTCGTCTGCCTGCTCGTTCAGGATGCCAGATAGAATCGCATAGCTTTCGGGCGCCATCACGTCCGCCATGTCCGGCGCAAGCGCAATGAGGGGCCCCTTCAGGATATTAGCAAACACCAGATCGAATGGGGCGGCCTGCGCCAGCGCGGGATGGTCAAAGCCGGCAGCCTCGACGCAGCTCACGCGGCCCTCAAGGCTGTTGGCCACCACATTGGCCTGCGCCACATCAACGGCAACTTCGTCTATGTCAGATGCCAGCACCGGATCTTCCCAGATCCGCGCAGCCGCCATCGCCAGCACTGCCGTGCCACAACCGATGTCGATAACGCGGCGTCCGACAAAACCGTTCTTGGCCAAACGGTCAAGCGCGCGCAAACAGCCCAGCGTCGTGCCATGGTGCCCGGTGCCAAAGGCCATTGCGGCCTCGATCAGCAAAGGTTCACAGTCAGCAGGCACTTTGTCCGCGTCATGGCTGCCATAGACAAAAAAGCGCCCCGCCTCTACCGGAGCAAGCTCACGGCGCACATGGGCGACCCAATCGGTCTCCGGCAGCTCGGAAACAACGAACGTCTTCGCGTCCATCGCGGCTGCCAGTACCGCCAGCGCCATCGCGTCGGGCTCTTGCTCAAAATATCCACCGACTTCCCACAAGCCCGAGCCGTCTTCCATCTCGAAGACACCGACACCGGTAGGTTCAGGCGTCATGCCCTCCATCGCTTCACCCAGTTTATAGGCGGGCTCACGGCCGGTCAGCGTTGTCAGTGCGGTAAAGGTAGGCATCTATCGGCTCCTGTGTCTGTCAGGGTTCGGGTAGGGGGGCGGCGGTGTGACGTCAAGGGCTTCCGGCGCGTCCGCCTTCAGCCCCTTCACATAGAACCACCCCCAAGTCGCTGAAAGCGCGCCAACGGTGATCCCCGCTGCTGCCTGTCCGTATATCACACCAGCGGCCCCGAACATGCCGGAGAACCAAAGTGCTGCGGGCATGCTTAGCACGCCATCCTTGGTCCAGTTCACCAGCGTCGAGCGCGCAGGCTTGCCCAGATTGTTGAAGGCCGCGTTCGAGACAAACAGCGCCCCGAAGAAGATGAAGCCGCCCACGCCAATTCGGGCGAAAGCACGCAGCACCTCCGCGCCCTGCCCCGTCAGACCAAAAGCGGCGATGACGTAAGGAACCAGCGCCGCAAACAGGCCCCAAGCAACCAGAGTATATAGAAAGCAGAAGATCAGCGCATCGCGGTAGGTGCTGCGCACGCGGTCCAGTTGACCCGCGCCAAAGTTCTGGCCAAAGATCCCGCCGATCGCGCCTGACAATGCGAAGATGCCCCCGAACACCACCACAGTCAGCCGCCCGACAACCGCCCATGCAGCGACAGCGTCATCGCCAAAGGGTGCCATAACGATGGTGAGAAGATAGTTCCCGACAGGCGTGCTCATCTGTGTCCCTATCGCGGGTATCGCCACTGCGACAAACGGCGCGCCGATGTTGCGCAAAGTGCTTAAGCGCGGCGTATCCACCAAATGCATCTCATAGATCGCATAGCGCACCGCCAGCGCCAGCAACGCAAAGCGGAACAGCACAAGGCCGATCGCCGCCCCGTCCAACCCCCAGCCCCAATAGAAGATAAGGAAGGGATCAATCACCAACAGAACCATGCCGGAAAAAAGAGTGATATACATCGCCTTTGCCCCATAGCCATCCGCACGCAAGGTGCCAGACATCACCAGTGCCGCTGACATTGGAACAAGGGAAGGAATGGTGATCGCAAGGTACCGCGCTGCCAGCCTTGCGGTTTCGCCCTGCGCGCCAGCATAGCCGACGAGTTGATGTCGAAACAGAACGATCAGGGCAGCAACGACCACCAGCGTGCTTGCGGCGATCACTATGGCGGCGCCCGCTTGCCGTCGCGCCTTTTCGCGGTCACCCGCACCGATAGATCGGGAGACAACAGCAGTCGCGGCGATCATCAGCCCCACAGCCACGGAAACCGAGAAAAACTGGACCGCATAAGCGAAACCAATCGCCGCCACCAACTGCTTGTCGCCCAACTGCGACACCCAAAGCAAATTCGCCGCATCAACGATAAATACAAACGTGATCCCAAGCGCGCCCGTGGCCGTCATCCGCACCACATGCCCCAGCGTGGAGCCTGTGAGGAAGCGGCCTTGCGCGCTCACTCGGCCGCTTTCAGCCTGCGTGCGACAAAGACGGTCTCATTGCCCGCGTCGGGATGGCGCGGGATCAACGTGGCCAGCAGGAACGATACAAACGCCATGCCTGCCGCCAGAATAAACACTGCCGCCGGTGATACCAGCCATAGCAACCCCAGTGTCACCGGCAAGAACACGGCTGCGATGTGGTTGATGGTAAAGGCAACCGCCGCCGTCGGGGCCATATCGCCCGGCGCACCGATCTTCTGGAAATAGGTTTTCAGCGCCAGCGCCAATCCAAAGAACATATGGTCCAGCACATACAACGTTGCCGCAATCTGAAAACCCCAGTCAAAGAAGTAAACACCACCATATGCAAGGAACACGCAGACAAGCCCGGTATATTCAAACAGCAGCGCGTTACGCTCCCCGAAACGGGCCACAATCCGGCCAAGAACGGGCGCTATCAGCATGTTAAGCACAAGGTTGATCAGATACAGCCCCGCAACCTCATGCACGGCAAAGCCGAACTTCTCGACCATCATAAAGCCGGCAAAGACCATGAATATCTGTCGCCGCGCGCCGGACATGAATTGCAGCGCATAATAGAGCCAGTAACGCTTGCGCAGCACCAGCCGTTTGATCTGCGGATGCGGGCTCTCGTATTGCGGGAAGGCCAACAGCGCAAAAAGCGCCGCCGCCATGGTGATCCCGCCGCCGGCCATAAAGACGATGTTGTAGGTCAGGCCCAACGGCTCCCACAGGATCATGATTACAAAATACACCACGAACGTCGCAGCCGACCCTGTGGCCATCAGCCAGCCCAAAATCTGCGGCGCACGGTCACGCGGCAGCCACTGCAACTGCAAGGACTGATTCACTGTCTCATAGTAGTGGAACCCGACCGAACTGAGAAACGTGAGGATCATAATCCCCGTAAGCTGCGGGAACCACGCTGTTACCGCAGTCGCGGCGCCCAGCAGGATCAACGAGACGAGGCCCAATACCTGCTCTCGCACGATAATGATCAGGAAAATCACCAGAAAGGCCAGAAATCCCGGTATTTCGCGCACTGTGTGCAGCAGGCCAATATCTGCCCCGTCAAACTGTGCCACTTCCTTCACGAAGTTATTCAACAGCGCATACCACGTGAAAAATGCAATCGGCATGGCCAATGCCATCACAAACAAAAGCGCAATGGGACGCCGCCAGACCGGTTGGTCCTTGGCATCATCGAGGGTCAAATACTCTATCATGCCTAAGCATTACGCCCCAGTTCCCCCAAAGGCGATAGCAATTCTGACTAGATGCTACGCTGCGCGGCGGCGCACTATGGGCAGCAGTTTCATCCCGCCGCTGGCGCACAAATCGTCAATCTAGTTTAATAAAAGCTCTGTGGATCGATATCGACAGCAAGCCGCAGGTCGCCCTTGAGCTTGATCTGGCTCACCCATTTCGCCAAAGCACGTTGCAGGGCCACGGATTTATCCGCCTTGACCAAAAGCCGCACGCGGTGGCGTCCGCGCACCCGTGCAATTGGCGCCGGTGCCGGACCATAAACCTGTGCGCCCACATCGCGCAACGCACGGTCATTGCGCGAGAGTTGATTGCCCGCCTCGAACACCGCAGCAACATCTGGTCCGCTGATAATAATGCCTGCTAACCGGCCATAGGGCGGCATGCCCGCCTGCTCCCGCTCTTTCGCTTCGGCCTTCCAGAAGCCTTCCTCATCCCCGGCAAGAATCGCGCGGATCACCGGATGGTCGGGTTGATAGGTCTGTAACAGCGCCGTGCCGGGGGCTTCTGCACGCCCTGCCCGCCCCGCTACCTGACGCATCAGCTGGAACGTGCGTTCCGCCGCGCGCAGGTCACTGCCTGACAGGCCAAGGTCGGCATCTATCACCCCCACAAGCGTCAGCTTGGGAAAGTTGTGCCCCTTTGCCACCAACTGTGTGCCGATGATAATATCCGCCGCGCCTTCGGCTATGCCTGCAATCTCTGCTTTGAGCGCCCGTGCTGAACCGTACATATCAGAGCTAAGCGTGGCGATCCGCGCATCTGGCCAAAGGGCAGCTGCTTCCTCGCCCAAACGTTCAACGCCCGGCCCGACTGCCGCCAGCTTGTCCACCGCCTCGCAGGACGGACATGCCTCTGGCATGGGTTTGTTTTCGCCGCATTGGTGGCAGATCAAACGCTTGAGAAACCGGTGCTCGACCATGCGTGCATCACAATGATCACAGGCAATCTGGTGGCCGCAGGCCCGACACAGGGTCACCGGCGCATACCCGCGGCGGTTGATGAACAGCATCGCCTGCTCACCACGCTCCATCCGTGCATCCACTTCTTTCTTAAGCGACGGCGAAACCCACCTATCCGAGGGCAGCCCCTCACTGCGCATGTCGATCGTACCCATCGCAGGCATCACCGCAGGGCCAAAGCGCGAAGTTAGTTCAAGTTTGGCGTATTTGCCTGCCTGCGCATTGGCCCAACTTTCAAGGCTGGGCGTGGCAGAGGCCAGCACCACATGCGCGCCGCAAATGGACGCGCGCAGCACTGCCATATCCCGGGCGTTATACAGCACACCGTCTTCTTGCTTGTAGGAAGTGTCGTGTTCTTCATCGACCACGATCAGACCCAGATTCTGGAACGGCAAGAACAGCGCCGACCGCGCCCCGATGACCAGCTGCGCCTGTCCCTGCCCGACCATGCGCCAGATCCGCCGGCGTTCGGTCATCGTTGCGCCCGAGTGCCACTCGGCCGGCTTGGCACCAAAGCGCGCTTCGACGCGGGTCAGGAATTCGGAAGTCAGCGCAATTTCCGGTAACAGCACCAGCGCTTGTCGGCCACTGCGCAGCGCTGCTGCCACAGCTTCCAGATAGACTTCGGTTTTACCCGATCCGGTGACACCACGCAGCAAGGTGGTGCCGTAGTTGCCTGAGGCGACGCCCTCTGCCAACATTTTGGCGCCTGCCTCCTGATCCGCGCTTAGCTCTTTGCTTGGCAAGGCTGGGTCGAGGCGCGGATAGGGCAGATCACGCGGGCTGTCTTCTTCATGTATCACGTCCTGCTTCACCAACCCTTTGATGACCGAAGACGTGACGCCAGCCATATCAGCCAGTTCTTTGAGCGTGAAAGAAAGATCACCATATTCGGCCAGCGTCTCCAACACCTGCGTGCGCGCCTTGGTCACGCGATCAGGCTCTCCAGTGCCGCGCCGGTAGACTTTGCGCATTGATGGCGGATCGCCCAATCCTGGCGCACGGGTACATAGCCGCAGCATCGCACTAAGCGGTGTCAGCGTGTATGCGGCGGATTTCTCTAGAAAACTGACCATCTCAGCCCGCATGGGTGAGACATCAAGCACCCGAATGACAGAGCGGACCTTGTTATAATCATAATCGCCCTGACCCGGCCCCCAGACAACGCCGATGACCTTGCGCGGCCCCAGCGGCACTTCGACAAACGCGCCCAGATGGCAGCCGCCTTCGGGCGCTTTGTAATCGAGCGCACGGTCCAGCGGCTGTGTGGTCAGCACAGCGACCAACGTACCTTCATCAAAGAACATCTGTTGCGCCAAGGGGGCATCCTTATGGCTAAGCGGAACGGGGGTCAGCGGCGGCCGCGTTCAAACGGCTACAGCCTGCCCAACATAACCGCCTTGCGCGCCATTCCAACCGCCAAGCGGCCCCGTTGCGGATTTTTCCAGCCTAACGCTGGATAACCGCTGCTGCGCCAACGACAGCCGCCCGTATTCTCAGGCCTTGCTGGCGAAAAGAGCGCGCAACTGTTCGGGGCTGAGCGGAAAAAGCTGTTGGGGCATATTGCTTTGTACATGTTCCATAGTACAAGCCTACTTAAAGCGACGCATGGAAATCAGGGGAATGGGCAGCGCGCCCTCCCCCCACACGGCAAAATTGGCACGATCCCCTGAATTCAGGGGAGAAAAGAGCAGAAAATATAATTCTGCCGTGCTATATGAAGCCAAAACAAGATGAGAGCAGCATGAGCAGCAGCCCAAAAATTGAAGACGCCCTTCGTGAGGCGATCATTTCGCAACCCGATGTGATTCTGGATGACAATGATCTCATGCAGGCGCTGATTGCGGCCAACGAAAAAGCGATGGGCGGTAATATCGTCGATCTGCGCGGCATCGCGATGGAGCGGTTGGAGACCCGGCTGGACCGTCTTGAAGACACCCACCGCAGCGTCATCGCCGCCGCCTATGAGAACCTTGCTGGCACCAACCAGATCCACCGCGCCATCCTGCGGATGCTTGATCCGGTCGAATTCGAAACATTTCTGCGCGATCTGGGCGGCGAAGTGGCCGAAATTTTGCGTGTGGACGCGGTCAAACTGGTGCTGGAATCAGTACAGAATGACACCGATCCCGCCGTGCAGCGCCTTGGCGCTGTGCTGAGCGTGGCAGAACCCGGCTTCATCGACCGCTACCTTTCCCAAGGGCGCGGCGGCACCGTGCGGCAGGTTACCCTGCGCTCGGTTCAGGATGCTTCTGATCACATCTACGGCCCCAACGCCGAATGGATCCGTTCCGAAGCCTGCCTCAAGCTGGACTTTGGCGCAGGCCGCCTGCCCGGTATGCTGGTGATGGGGTCGGAGGACCCGCACATGTTCGGCCCGCAACAAGGCACGGACCTGCTGGCGTTTTTCACCGGCATCTTCGAGCGCTCTATGCGCCGCTGGTTGTCTTGAGCGATCCGGCAAACACCCTTGCCATCAGCGCCGCTGCACGCGACGCCTTACAAACTTGGCTGGATCAACAGCGCGCCCTGAAAGGCGCCGCTGAAAACACGCTAACCGCCTATCGCGGCGATGTGACCGAATTTCTGGCGTTTATCAGTGTCCATCACGGTACGCCGCATGGTCTGGGCGCGTTGGCCAAGATCACCGTCAGCGACATGCGCGCATGGATGGCACAAACACGTGGCACGGGCGTTGGCCCACGTAGCCTTGCGCGCAAACTCTCGGCTGTAAAAGCATTCTACCGCTGGCTGGCAGAGCGTGAGGGGTTTGAGGCGACCGCCGTCCTGTCCACCCGTGCGCCGAAATTCACCAAGAAATTGCCGCGCCCCCTGGCGATTGATGCAGCACGCGAATTGATCGACTGCGTCGAAACCCAGGCACGTGCGCCTTGGGTCGCGGCGCGCGATGTTGCTGTGCTGACCCTGTTGTGGGGCTGCGGCCTGCGGATATCCGAAGCGCTTGGCCTCACTGGCGCCGATGCACCTTTGCCGCAAGTGCTGCGCATCACCGGTAAGGGCGGCAAAGAACGTGTTGTGCCTGTATTGCCTGCCGCGCGGGATGCGGTTGATACCTATGTTAAGGCCTGCCCCCATGCGAGCAGCGCAAACGCGCCCCTGTTTCGCGGCGTGCGTGGCGGCAAGCTATCCGCCGGAGCGATCCAGAAAGTCATGGCCAGTGCCCGCATGCAGCTTGGCCTTCCCGCAAGTGCGACACCGCACGCGATGCGCCACAGCTTTGCCACCCACCTGCTGGATGCCGGCGGCGATCTGCGCGCCATTCAGGAGTTATTGGGCCACGCGTCTCTTTCAACAACCCAAGCCTACACCGCCGTGGACACAGTACGCCTGATGGAAGTCTATAATAGCGCCCATCCGCGCGCCTGATCCGTTTTTCTGTTTGCTTGATACAGCCCGATTTGCGAGACACCCTTATGACAAAACAAAAATTAGCCCTCGCAGTGCACCTGCTAACAGGAACCGGCGCGGTTTTCGCCATGCTGGCTATGCTGGCAGCTGTTGATGCAAAATATGACCTGATGTTCTTGTGGCTGGTGATCGCCTTCTTTGTGGACGGGATCGACGGGCCGTTGGCGCGTAAATATGATGTAAAGACAAACGCCCCTGAGTTTGACGGCGTGTTGCTGGATCTGATCATCGATTACCTGACCTATGTCTTCATCCCCGCCTTTGCCCTGTTCAAGTCGGGCCTGATGGACGGATGGAGCGGATGGCTTATGATCATCATCGTGACCTTTGCCAGCGCAATGTATTTTGCAGATACCCGAATGAAAACAAAGGATAATTCATTTTCCGGCTTTCCGGGATGCTGGAATATGCTGGTGCTTGTGATCTTTGCACTGGGCATCCCGTGGTACATCAGCCTTGTTCTGGTGACGTTCCTTTCGATCACCATGTTTTTGCCAATCAAGTTCGTACATCCAGTGCGTACGGAACGCTGGCGCACAGTCACACTCCCAATGGCGCTGGCGTGGACGTTCTTTGCCGGCTGGGCTGCTTTGGTGAATTTCCACCCCGAAAGCTGGGCGCAATGGGGACTGGTTGTAACCTCCATCTACCTGCTGTTTGCCGGTGTTGCGCAGCAGATCCTGTTTGACGGTCGCGATATCTAAATCAGAAAGCCGCCCGCGCCTTCATGGCGTAGCAGGGCGACTTTTGTCTCCACCCCGCCTGCCCCTGAAAACCCTGTCAGCCCTTTGGCGCCCATCACACGGTGGCAGGGAATTATCACGGGTATGGGGTTACCCCCGCAGGCCTGACCAATCGCCTGAGCCGGTACGCCAAGCTGGCGCGAGATATCGCCATAGGTGCAGGTATCTCCGAAAGGAATGGCGGACATCGCGTCACAAACCGCACGCTGGAAGTCAGAGCCGCACACACGCAACGGCAGATCAAACACCTCAAGCTTCCCTGCGTCATAGGCCAGCAGCTGGCCGCGGGCTTCCTCTAGCAGTTCTGTGCTATCCTCGCCAGAACCGCGCCCCCAATTCAGGGAGGTGATATGCCCCTCTTCCTCAACAAGGACGAGGCTGCCGAATTGTGTGGGAACAGTGCATGTTTTCATGCGGGCACTATGCGGCTTAAGCGGCGAAGGCTCAATCCGGATGATGCGCAAAGAACGCGGGGCAGATCATGTGACCTGCCCCGCGTCAATTTGTAGACTACATCGCTTCGTCGCAGCGGGCGCAAACGGCCTCATGGGCATGAGTGCCCACGTCAGGCAGCACTTTCCAGCAGCGCGCGCATTTTTCGCCTTCTGCTTTGGCAAAGCTCACGCCGACACCTTTGACGTCATCAAGGGTGAACGCGCCTTCCGGTGCATCGCCCTCGACGATTGTGATCTGGCTGGTGATGCACAAATCAGCAAATGTGTCGGGGTTGGTGACAACCTGTGCCAGCTCGGAGGACAGGTAAACCGTTGGTCCCGCCTCTAGCGAAGAACCGATGACCTTGGCAGTCCGCTGCTCTTCCAGCGCGCCAGTGACAACGCGGCGCACAGCGCGCACTTTGTCAGAGCGTGCCGCCAGTTCATCGTTGCGCCACTCTGCCGGCGTGGCAGGAAAATCGACCAGATGCACAGACGTTTCTGCGCCGTTGCGCTCAAGCCAGACCTCTTCCATCGTAAACGGCAGGATCGGGGCAAGCCATGTGGTCAGGCGCGCATAGAGATGATCCAGCACGGTGAGCGCTGCCAGACGGCGTGGCGTATCACCATCACAGTACAACGCATCCTTGCGGATATCGAAGTAGAAGGACGACAGATCAAGCGTGGCGAAATCAAAGATCGCACGGAACACGCCCTGGAAGTCAAACCGCGCGTAACCGTCGCGCACGACACCATCAAGCACCGCCAGCTTGTGCAGCATGAGCTGCTCAAGCTCTGGCATGTCTGCGTGCGCAACGGCCTTTGCCGCGTCGAAATCAGGCAGTGAGCCAAGCATGTAACGCATTGTGTTACGTAGACGGCGGTAGCTGTCTGCCGTGCCTTTCAGGATTTCATCCCCGATCCGCTGGTCGTTGGTGTAATCGGTCTGAGCCACCCACAAACGTAGGATATCCGCGCCGTATTGATCCACGATCTTTTGCGGTACGATGGTGTTGCCGATGGATTTGGACATCTTCATGCCCTTCGCATCCAGCGTGAACCCGTGTGTCACAACCTGACGGTACGGCGCGCGGCCATAGGTACCGCACGATTGCAGCAAGGATGAATGGAACCAGCCGCGGTGCTGGTCGGTCCCTTCCATGTACACATCGGCGATCCCGTCATCCGAGCCATCTTCGCGGTCACGCAGGGTAAAGGCGTGGGTCGAACCGGAATCGAACCACACATCCAGAATGTCTGTGACCTGATCGTAGTCGTCAGGGTTCACGATACCGCCAAGGAAGCGTTCTTTTGCGCCTTCCTCATACCATGCGTCGGCGCCTTCGGCCTCAAACGCCTCAACGATGCGTTTGTTCACCTCTTCGTTGCGCAGCAAGAAATTGGCGTCAGTCGGCAGCGTGCCTTTGAGCGTGAAGCACGTCAGCGGAACGCCCCATGCGCGTTGGCGCGACAGCACCCAGTCAGGGCGTGCCTCCATCATGGCATGCAGACGGTTACGGCCCGATTTGGGCGTCCATTTCACGTTGTCGATTTCTGTCAGCGCACGTTCGCGGATGGTTTTGCCGAACTGGTCCTGACCATCGCCAACGGGGCGGTCGATAGCGGCGAACCACTGCGGCGTGTTGCGGTAGATGACGGGGGCTTTGGAACGCCAGCTATGCGGATAGCTGTGTTTGATCTTGCCACGTGCCAGCAGGCCACCGACTTCGACCAGTTTGTCGATCACGGCAGAGTTGGCGTTGCCCTCTTTCCCGTTCGGCTTGAGGATCGCCTTGCCGCCAAAGAACGGCAGATCATCGCGATAGCGGCCATCGGGGTTCACGTTATAGGTGATCACCTGCTCCAACATGCCAAGTTCACGGTAGAGGTCATATTCCTCAAGCCCGTGTGACGGCGCGCAATGCACAAAGCCTGTACCTTCGGTATCGGTCACAAAGTCAGCCGCACGGAAGTCGCGCAGATCGTTCCATTCGCCATTGCCACCCTCGGCACCGGCAAGCGGGTGTTGCAGCTTGATTTTGGCCAGATCGTCTTGGCTCACGTCGCACAGACGGCGGTACATCGTCTCATCCAGACGCGCGGCTTTCAGTACGCCTTCGGCCAGATTGTCGGCCAGCAGATAGCGGTCGCCGATCTTGACCCAGGATTCCTCGGGGCGGCCCGTGATCTCATAGAGACCGTAAGAAATCCCTGCGCCATATACGACAGCCTTGTTCGACGGCATGGTCCACGGCGTCGTCGTCCAGATGACTACCTGAGCGGAATCGAGCGTGGCGTCGCCTGTGCCCACAACTTTGAACTTCACCCAAACGGTAAAGCTGTCCTTGTCGTGGTATTCGACTTCGGCCTCGGCCAGTGCCGTCTGCTCCACCGGAGACCACATCACAGGCTTGGAACCTTGATAGAGCGTGCCGGTCATGAGGAACTTCATGAACTCTTCGGCGATCACACGCTCGGCGTGGAAGTCCATCGTCAGATAGGGGTTCTTCCAGTTGCCGGTGATACCAAGGCGTTTGAATTCCTCACGCTGGATGTCGACCCAGCCTTCGGCAAAGCTGCGGCACTCGCCGCGGAATTCGTTAATCGGCACCTGATCCTTATCACGTCCCTTTTTGCGGTACTGCTCTTCGATCTTCCATTCGATCGGCAGGCCGTGGCAATCCCAACCGGGGATATAGCGCGCGTCAAAGCCCATCATCTGGTGCGAGCGTACGATCATGTCCTTGATCGTCTTGTTCAGCGCGTGACCGATGTGCAGATGCCCGTTCGCATAGGGAGGGCCGTCATGCAGCGTAAAGGATTCGCGTCCGGTCTTTTCACGCAGACGGTCATAGATGCCCATCTCCTCCCAACGCTCCAGCCATGCAGGCTCACGCTTGGGCAGGCCTGCCCGCATGGGGAAATCGGTCTTGGGCAGGTTCAGTGTAGATTTATAGTCGGGGGTCTCGGCGCACATGAGGGGCGTCCTTTGTCATAAGCAATGTCTGGGAATATGGGGTCGGTGCGAGAGGCTCAAACACCTTTGCCCGGCGGCTCAGGACTGGCTGAGCGCCGGGGAAGTAATTCGCTGTATGATCAGTTGTACTGTCATCTTGATGAGGCTTATAGGCGCGCTCTGTGAGGGGGGCAAGCCTGTCTTGGCTACTCGGGCGCAGGTGGCAGCGTCGGCGGTGTGGTGACCGCCATCTCAGCCTTGTCGCGCTGTTGCGCCCACCGATTGAGCCAAGCCAAAGCCGCAAGTGCCAGACCCAGAACAAGCAACGAGAACACCCGCGTCAGCCCGTCCAGATCACTGACATCGACCAAGAACACCTTGGCCACGGCCAGACCGATCACCAACAACCCCGCCTTGCGGATTACCACAGAACGGCGCGCGAGCGATTGATAGAACAACGCTGCGCCCGACATGAGCAAGACGATGGTATAGGTATACTGCTCAGGCTGAGAGATGCTCCATGACAACGGCATTTGCGTGCCGCCCTGCCAGAAATGCCGGATCACGGTAAATGCCCAGAAGATTGCCAGCCCGCCACCAACAGCCGTCAGCGCCAACCGCAGGACACGGTCGATCCGAGACAACCGCCAAGCACCTGCCAGCAAGACAAGCGCAGGCATCAGGTAAGCCGCAGCCAGCGTGTTGAACACGATAGGGCCGAAGACGTGCTCAGGCTGTGGCCCTTGGCCCAGTGGCGGATAGAGTACGAAAGGCGCAAACAGCGGGTTCGCCTCGGTCAAGGCCGCCAGCAGCGCCGCTGCCCCGAACAGCGTGAACAGCGCGGCCAGCCCCCAACGTACCTTTGACAGCAAACCGACCGTCTGCCCGTCCGCGCGCTGCACTTGTGCCAGCGCCAGCCCCAACCAGATCGCCGCGTTCAGGCCAAAGCTCCAATGCGTGTTGATAAAGCCCTCACCGATCGCGGTCTCGATCCAGCGCAGCAGCAGAATGCTGATTGTCAGACCCGCAGTGGACCACGCAGCCGAATCCAGCATGATCCTGGCACTAGGCCGCTCCAACGGGCGCAACAACCAAAGCGAAGCGACAAAAGCCGCAAACGTCCCGACATAGGCAAACAACACCCCCGGCAACGGGCCAGTGCCCGCATATTCCAACCCCGGATCAATCACCAACCGGTAGCCCAACGTGACCACTCCAGCCGCAATGAACCACCCCATTTGCGGCAGGTTCCACTTGCGATCAAGGGCAGCAGCAGCAACCACAGTCACCGCTAGGGCGACCGTCAGCGCGACCGCGCTCAGCACGATAACAAAGGCGAATGCCATGCACGCCAATGCCGACATCACAGCGAAACTCACCCGCAAACGGGCGTCTCCATCCGCACGGGCCAAACGCTCTGCGAAAACGGCCATTAGAACGGCAAGACCGGCGGCATGCAGCGCCCACGGGTAAGCGCCAATCACCGCAGCAGGCTGCCAGCCCATTTCAAGCACGATTGCCATAGCCGGGGCGAATACTGCCGCGACAGCCGCCCAGCCGCCTCCGAGCGGGCCACCGCGCAGCGCACGCCACAGCGCCAACACGGACAACCCCGCAGCCAGAACCACCAACACCGTAACGATCCAAGGAAAAGCAGCTTCGGGATTTTCACTAAAGGTCTCAGCGAAGTTTCTATAGCTCACACGCCGGTTTTCGGCCTGCGCAAAGACCGACAATAGCAGTGTTGCCATCGGCAGCAGTGCCGCATCCTGCAAAGCGGGCGCACGCTGTGACCAAATGATAAGTGCAGCCGCCAAAGCGGCCAGCAGACCAACGCTGAGCCAGATTTCCGCCTCGCCCGGTTTCCACATGGTAAGCACAATGAAACAGCTGACGGCAACGCTTGTGAACGCCATGAGCGTCGGGAAAGCGGGCCAAGTCACGCCGCGATCTTTCGCACCTAATGTCAGCCGGCCCAGCATACCCAACAACGCGGGCGGTCCTGCGTGATCAGGTGCAAAGCTGCGCGCAGGGATCAGGATCGCCAGTAGCGGCAGCGCGAAGAAGTACAATTGCCCCGTCCACGCCGTGGCTCCGCCGCCGCCCAGCACAATCCCGAAGCCCATGACGTAGGCCAGCACCAGCGTCAGCGCAGAAATCCAGCCCCAGCGGCGGATCGTGTCCACCCCAAGCCCCAGCACCGCAACGATGGCGAAGTAGCCAAACAGTGGGCTGGCATCCGTGTTTGTACTGCCCAGCACTATCGGCGCGCCGTACGCTCCGATCACGCCAACCGCGACCAAAAGCGGCCCGTGCATCCAGCCCAGAACAACCGCAATCAGCGCCACGACAACCATGCCCGTCATAGCAGCACCGCCACCGATCAGGTCATAAAGCATGCGTGCAGACAGGATACCTCCGAACAGGGTGACAATCCCCGCCCCCGAGAACACGGACGGCAGATAGGCTGAAGCAGATTGCGCGCCGTCGCCAAATCGCCGACGGATATATTCGCCCACACCAATCAGCGAGACCCCAAAGGCCAGCGCTGCCGCAACCCGCGCACGCGGTGGCAGCAGGCCGTTTTCCATGCCGTACTGCACCAGGAATATCCCCGCCAACGCAAGCGACGCGGCCGAGACTGCGTAAAACCAGTTCTGCTGGAGCCAAGGTCCGAAATCAGCAAGCGCTTGGGCTATTGGCGACGGTGGCCGCGGGGCAAGTGGTGGTGATTGGACAAGAGGCGGCGGTGCATTTTGCGCCTTGGGCTGTGGTGGTGCCGCCGGTTCGGGGGCTTTCTGCGCCGTCTGTTCAGGCAGTGGGGCGCTTACCTGTTCTGGTGGCTCAACAACATCTGCCGAAGGTGGCGCCAGGGCTGCCTGGACATCTCCTGCAGCATCAAGAGAGCGCTGTAACTTCTTGATTTGGCTTTCCGCATCAGCAAGCCTGCTGCGCAATCCGGACTGTCCGATGACCAACGCAACCAACGTGACAGGAACCGCCAGAAGCACGAGCGCCAAAATGACGAGAAGACCGTCCATATGCATACACTCCACACATTATCTTGATTTTTCAGTCACCTTAGCGATGGTGTTAACGGAAGCACAGTAAGGAAAACCTCAGTTTTCTTTGCTGCCTTTACCAAACAGACCGCCAAGGCTGCGGGTAATGATGCTGCGCACCTTGGGACGTTGGGCTGAGGTGAACGGCAAGGGTCGGCAGACCTCCATCGCGGCCACGCCCACGCGGGCGGTCAACGCGCCATTCACCAGCCCCTCGCCGAAACGTCGGCTAAGCTTACCCAGCAATGACCCGCCAAGGATCGGTTCAAGCATGTCATCGCCCACCGCGACAGCGCCTGTGGCAATCAAATGCGACAGCACCGCGCGGGTCAAACGCCAGCTGCCGAAAAAGCCGGAGCGTCCGCCATAGACCTCGGCGATGCGCCGGATCATCCGCAAGTTCGAAGTGAGCGCGGCGGCGACATCCGCCAAGGCCAGCGGCACAAGTGCCGTCACCGTTGCCACCTGCCGCGCTGCGGCCTCGACTTCGCGCTGTGCCGCAAGATCAAGCGGTGCAAGCACCTCTTTCTCAGCCACAGCCAACAAGCCTGCAGCGTCGAGTTGGTCTGTGCGCAGCTCGGCCAGACGGTCACGGCCCCAGCGCGTATCCTCGCGTCCTTTGTACAAAAGTACCAAACGATCCGTGACATCGCGTGCGGCATTCAGGTCTTCATGCGCCAATGCCTGAACCGCACTATGGCGCAGACTATCCAACCGCCCCAGACGGCCAAAGGCTGCCAATTCGCGCAGGGCGACCAATGCCAACACCAACAAGAATGCCGATAGCAAGACGGCCATAGCTGTTCCCAGCAAGGGATAGCGAGCCATCAGGTCGGTGACAAAAGTCCATGCCGCCAGCGATATAAAGGCCCCGACCAACACAGAACCCAAGCCCCAGAACAGACGGCTCAACAACGATGGCTTGCGTGCGGCCAAACGTGCGGCGATCTGCATCGCCTGTCCCTGAGGCGCGTCTTGCGTTGTCACATCCACCACCGCAGGCGCATCGGCCACCGACGGGCGCACACTGGTGTCAGCATCAAGGTCAAACAAGACAGGGCCTTTGGCCATCAGGCAGTCTCCCTGTACCATTCATATCGGATATCGGGCAGATAGGCATCATTGCCCGCCCCATCCGTGCGCGTGATTTCTTTGAACCCGCCTGTTTCATAAAAATACGAGGCGCGTTCATTGGCCTGATAGCTCCATAGCCCGAGCTTTTTGGCGTTACGCTGCGCGTCGCGCATCAGCGCGCGGGCAATCCCCTGGCCTTGCAAATGCGGGCGCAGGCAAAGCGCATGGATCTCGGTCCCTTTGCGGGCGATGAAGCCTGCCAGCATATCGTCCACATAGGCCACGCGCACCCAGCCGGCATCAATCATGTCACCGATCAGCATGATTTCCTCGGCGGACGAGTATAGCCGTGGGAGCCAGTCAAACTGCCCGTTCGCAGCCGCAAGAATATCGGCAAGCTTGCCCGCATCCAAGGATCGTGCGGGGCGGATCACAACAGCGCTCATAGCCGGTCTCCGATCAAAAATTCTGCTGCGCGATCAAGGCGGATATGCGGAGGTCCGTCGCCCGGGCGCAAGGTTAACTGGGCAGGCGCAAAACGCATGATCTTGTAGTCCGCGTCAAGCCATTGTGTGGCACCCGACCGCGCGGGGCTAAGTAGATGCGCCGGGTCTTGTGGCAAGTCACCGGGATAGAATGCTGCCTGCTTACCACTATCCAATAAGGTCCCGCGCACCACATCAAGTGCTGTCCCTTCATGTGTCATCGTGTCTTCGGTTGTGGCGCGCAGTGATGCAATCGCCAGTGCTTGCGTTTGCGCACCGGCAAAGCGCGCACGTTCGCGCGCCTCACGCGTCAATGCTTCCATGATAGAGGTCAGTTGCGCGTGTTGGCTGTGATGCAGGTGGTCTGCTTTGGTCGCTGCGAAAAGGATCTTCTCTACCCGCTTGCCCCGAAGCAGACCGCTAAGGAAATTGTTATTGCCCGGACGGAACGCGCTGAGTGTTTCGCTCATGGCGGCGCGCAGGTCTTCGACGGCGGGCGGACCTGCGTTGATGGCGCCCAGCGCATCAACCAAAACGACCTGCCGATCAATGCGGGCGAAATGATCGCGGAAAAAGGGCTTAACCACCTCGCGCTTGTAGGCTTCAAACCGGCGCGCCATCTCACGACGCAGGCTTTTCCGCGCATCCCCGTCCGCCGCAGGCAGTGGCGCAAATGTCAGGACAGGCGACCCCGCCAAATCACCAGGCAGCAAGAACCGGCCCGGCGTACAATCTGAAAACCCGTCACTGCGCGCTTGTTTTAGGTAATTCGCAAACGCCTCGGCCAAAGCCTTGGCCTCAGGCTCGGCCAATAAGGCTTGCGGATCGGTCGTCTCAACCAGCGCCAGATAGGCCTGCGCCTGCGTGCGCGGCGCGATACGCGCAAGGGTCTGCGTGCTCCATTCGTCATAGCTGATGTCCAGAAGGCCCAAATCCAGCAGCCATTCGCCCGGGTAATCGACAATATCCAAATGAATGGTGCGCGGCCCCTGCAGACCGGACAACAGCCCCTTGGGCCGGACACGCAGGCTTAGCCGTAGCTCGGACACGGCGCGGGTGCTGTCGGGCCAATGCGGCGTCTTGTCCGTCAGCGCCGCCATATGCGCCTCATATTCGAAGCGCGGGATGGTATCGTCTGGTTGCGGTTGCAGAAACGCGGCCTCGATCCGCCCCTCGCCTGCGGCCACAAGACCCGGCATGCGGCCACGGTCAATCAGGTTGGCCACCAACGAGGTGATGAACACTGTTTTGCCGGAGCGAGCCAGCCCGGTCACACCCAGCCGGATCACCGGTTCAAAGAATGTCTCCGATACCGTGTCTTGCACAGCTTCGACCTGTCGCCAGATCCCGTCAGCGATTTGAGATAGTACCACGCGCGCTCTGCCCTCATTACCGCTTCCTACATAGGTCGCTTATGCAGGGATTGCCACAGGCCTGCCCCCGCGATAAAGCCCCTTTTATGCCCAGATACGCTCTTCAAGTTGAATATGACGGCGCGCCGTTCCATGGCTGGCAACGCCAGACGTCGCTCGCGTCTGTGCAAGGCGCGATTGAGAACGCGCTTGCCAAGATTGAGCCACGCACCCACAACATCGCCGCGGCAGGGCGCACCGATACCGGCGTGCACGCGCTCGGGCAGGTCGCCCACTGCGACATGGAGCGAAATTGGGAACCCTTCCGTCTGTCCGAAGCGGTCAATTACCATCTCAAACCGCTACCTGTTGCCATCGTGCGCTGCGTGGCGGTGGCCGAAGACTTCCACGCGCGTTTTTCCGCGCTTGAGCGCCGCTATCTATTCCGCATTCTGACGCGCCGCGCCCCCGCGACCCACCAGAAGGGGTATGTCTGGCAGGTAAAGAACCAGTTGGATGTGGCGGCAATGCAAGACGCCGCGAACCGGTTATTGGGCGAGCATGACTTTACCACGTTCCGCTCCACAATCTGTCAGTCGCTCACGCCCGTAAAAACACTGGACCGCTTGAATGTAAGCAAGGTTGAGACACCGCACGGAACCGAGGTTCATTTCGACGTGCGCGCACGGTCGTTCCTGCACAATCAGGTGCGCAGCTTTGTTGGCACACTGGAACGTGTGGGCAGCGGCTCAATGACGCCGGACGATGTGCAGGCCGCGCTGGAAGCACGTGACCGCGCCGCATGCGGGCCGGTTTGCCCGCCGCACGGGCTTTATCTGGCGCATGTTGGCTACCCGCAGTCTCCCTTCGACTAGTCGTTGTCGGTCAGGCCCGCGCCGGCCCCTGAAAGACGCGAGGCAGCGCTTTCCGGCACCAAAAGGCGCGCCGCAAGCGCGTTCCATTCGGCATAGATGTGATCTGTCAGATCAATGCGGCCTAGCGCGCGACGCTTGGCGGGCCGGTTCAGGTCAAGCGCGACAGTACCGTTATCAAGCAGCCGCGCTTCATACGGCAAAGCTTCAAGGTAGCTTTGCAAAAGCGCAGGATCGATGCCTGCGACAAAGCCTCTGGCATGACCATCCTGCGCGTGTTCCGCGATCCGCATCAAGTCCAACGGCAGCGCAATAACGGGGCCATCCGGCAAAGCTGCCAATGCATCGCAAAGCGCATCAATCGCCCGCCCTGATCCCAGATGCACCCCTGCTGCGGCTCCGAATTGGGCAGCTTGTGCAGGAGGTGCGCCTGCTGCGCACGCGGCCTTTGCTGCCAACACCGAGATTTCATTGACCGAGCGCGTCACGCGGCAAAAACTGGCAACCACCAGTCATCAGCGGCATCATCCAACTCATCAGCAAGCGGCGCGCCCTGACACAAGGTGATGCGGGTCCAGCGGTCAGATTTGGGATCAAACTTGGACGCGCCAAAGAACGACAGCTTGCAGCGCAGCATATCAATCGGCAGGCAGCTTTCAGCGATCAGGTTGTCACGGATTTCCGCATAGGGATAGCACGCAGCAAGGTTCACCCGCTCAACCGCCAGCCCATGAACAGGATACCGCGCAAGAAAGTCCGAGACAGGTACGGCCCGTGCGGGAAGATCGTCATGAAGTGCCTTCACGCGACGCGCAATATCAAGCGGGGTTTCCAGAGCAGCCCCTTGCTCGGAAAAGCGCAGCCCCAGTCGCGGCTCCATTTTCGCCTCGGAGACATACCAGAACTGACCGCATTGCGCAGGCGCGGCATAGTCTGCACCCAGCGCCCAGTTAAACCCCTCCTCGATCCGGGTACGCAGCGCCTCTGTGTCGCGAAGGGGCGGGGCAAATGCGCCATAGGGATCAGCCATACAGTCAGCCAGACCATCCACCAGGTCGCCAAACGGCTCAATCAGCAACGCCGCCATCACCTCCTGCACGTCTTCGCTCAGCGCAGCGCAGGCTGTCATGACTTTATCCAGCGGGTATTCTTCGTGCAGCAGATCAGCGGCAAATAGCGCCCAAGCGCCGCTCCAATCTCTGCGCAGCGTCTCGATCCGCTTTTGATGTATTGGGTCCGGCACATTCCACTGCGCCAGATGGGCGGTTGCGCGCTGCGCCAGTTCTTCCAGCCGCGCAACCTGCTCCGGCGAAAGGCGTGGCAGTGCACGCACCCGCGCCAGCGCCGTCTCGCGCGCGATCATCCAATTGTTGAGCAGTACCGGATGGGTCACCAAGAACGGTGCCATGCCAAGGCCGGTCGAATTCCCGATCCCCAGATGCCGCTTCAGCGCGGGATCAAGCGTGCCCTGCCCGACATATTCGGCCAGGGCATGCGTAAAATGGCGGATCAGCCAGACTGTGAGCATCTCGGCCGCAAATGGCCCTTCCAGCCCCGGACGGGTGTCATAGGTGGCGCGGTCGGCAATCCCGAATTTGCCATTGCCGTAAACCGCTGTGGTCCGCATGAGGTAGCCCACATCGCGGATCATATCTGCATCGGGCTGCCTACCTGCACGCAAGGCTTTTGTCACATGCGCAAAGAGGCGCACGGATTTGTTTGCCCGGCTCAGGATCAGGTCTTGCGGCCCAAAGCGTCCCGCCTCTTGCAGCGGCGCATTGGCGATGATCCGCACGATATCAGAGCTATCCGGCACGCCGTCAAACAACACATAGGCAGTATCCCATGCCGTTGCGATTACGCGGTCGGTACGCATGTCGTCTGGCAGATCAGTGGAGACTGCGACAAGCGAATAGGTATGCCCGCCCAGATCAACGCTGAACACTGCATGACCAAAGCCGTCTTCGCACATTTCCCATATTTGCTGGGTCACCTGCGCCCGCTCGGCCGCAAGGCGGCGGATCAAACTGCGCAGGAATGACAAGCGCGTCGGAAACATCGCTCCCATCCGCGACAGACGCATCACCGTGTCAGGCGGGCGCAGAGGCATCTGTGGGGGTGCGTGCGGGATGTCTTTCACTTCGCGGCACCAAAGCTCGTCTGGTAAAAGCGCAGCCAGTTGCCGCCCATGATGCCGTCGATGTCATCCGCGCTTAGGCTGGTGGCTTCTAACCCTGCGCGGATGTTGTTGAAATCACGGTTATCATTGAACCACGCGGGCATTGGCGGAAAGCCTGCATTGTCGGCAGAACCTTCGCCGTAGTCGATCACTTTGGACCAGCGCCCCACGCGCATCCACTCAACAATGCTGTCCGGCTGGTCCTGACACAGGTCCGTCCCGATCCCGAGGTTCTGCGCACCGTAGCGCCGCGCGGCTTCTTCAATCATCTGGCAAAAGCTGTCGCGCGTGCACGCAGAGCCTTCGGCAAGGTGGTGGGGATAGACCGAAAACCCCAGCATCCCGCCACTGGCCGTGAGCGCACCCAACACCTCGTCGGATTTGTTGCGCAGTGCCTTGTGCCACCAAGCGGGGTTCGCATGAGTGATGGCGATGGGCCGCGTAGAATGCTCAATCGCCTCAAGCGTAGAGCGGTCACCGGAGTGCGACATATCAACGACCATGCCGACGCGGTTCATCTCGGCGACGACCTGACGGCCCATGCGGGTGAGGCCCGCATCGTAGTCTTCATAGCAACCCGTCGCCAGCAGCGACTGGTTGTTATAGGTGAGCTGCATAAATCGGATGCCAAGCTGGTGACAGATTTCCACCAGTCCGATGTCGTCCTCGATGGGGCTGGGGTTTTGAAAGCCAAAGAAAATCGCCGTCCGGCCCGTTTCCTGCGCGCGGCGTACGCAATCAGAGGTTGTGCCTTTAAAGATAAGATCGGGATGCGCCTCGAACCAACGGTTCCATTGCTCAAGGTTCAGCACCATCTCACGAAAGCTTTCGTGGTAGGCAATGGTGACGTGCACAGCGTCCACGCCGCCCGCGCGCATCTCCTCAAAAATGCTTGGTGAAAAATTGGCGTATTGCAGGTTGTCGATCAGCGGTGATTTCATGCAACATTGATGGCGCAGGGCACCGCATCGGTCCAGTCATATTTCCCGTGGCGCGCCAGGAAAACAAAAAGCCCGAACATTCCCATGCCGAGCCCTTTGCCTATTCATCCATCCCGCTCGGCACCCTCGTTAAAAGTTTACCCGCTTATCCACCAAAAAAAGCAAATAGATTTAGGGCTGAAACATTATCTAACTTCGAATGTTCAGGTTACTGGAAGGCGTTTGCGAAATCGGGAGGCGTCGTTGGGGAATGCCTCAAATCCGCACGCTAAATAGAAGGACTGAGCATCAGCATTATCGGGGTTTGTGCTTACCACGACAAACGCGCAGTGTTTTTCGGCCGCAAACGAAACACTGGCGTCAATTAGCACACGCCCCAAGCCCAAACCGCGCGCTTCCTCGACGAGGAACAGATGATGGATATCCATGCCTCGTATGCCGAAGTGAAGTTGCGCACGCGGACATAGAGCGGAGTTTCCAAGAAGGCTTCCTTCTCGCTCCAGAACAAGAACGGAAAGCCACGGATGTGGGCCGAGCGCATCACGCGCCAAGGATGAGTGACTTACTCGTGGCAAATCTCCATGGTGACTTGCCAACCCGTTTATCAAAAGAATGAGCGCGGGAACGTCCGCATCTCGAAGCAGTCGCACATGGACATCGGTAGCCATAAGCTCAGCGTGATTTCTTCGTGTGGTCATATGCACAATCCGCTTTTTTGTTGCGGAGCAGCTCGCTCCATCATGATTGAAGATAGCTCGCAAAACGCCGGAGCGAAACTCCCCGAGGTTCAACTCACCTTCGTATCACGGCCAAGATAATCAGTATGCCTGCGAGCGACGGATTTGCTTCCCGACCGCCCCCTGAAGCAAGACACGCATTTGGTCGACCACTGGGATTGGCTTCCAGATCGTCGTCGTTTTCTCCCGCTCTACACCGGCTTTCGTGGTCCATTGCTTGACCACTTCCCGGACCGGAGCGCGATGATTCCACCGCCAGACGATCTCGTCGAGGTATCGCTGGAGGTGCTGTCGACCGAGGTTGTGGTAGACGCCGACCAGAGCGCGTTGCACCTGGGAGATCACTGCCTCGGCCGTGTTCACGTGAGCGCCGGTCTCCGGGTTGGCATACTTTTTCTGGCTGTGGATCACATACTGGTGGTCGGCCATGGTTTTCCCCAGCCCCCTGTAGCTCTTGCTTCCATCGGTCATCAGGCTCGTCGTCTCGGGATCGATCCATTCCAGAAGAACTGGCTCGAGCGTCGCCCTTTTATCATCGGATACGACTCGTGCGCGCGCCTGACCGCCTCATGAGGCGGCTACAAAGATCATCGGTTTTGCGGTGCCCTGACCCCTGGGATGGTAGGCACCCGAGAGGGATTTCGGGGCTCCCCCAACATACGCCTCGTCGACCTCGACGATGTCCTCCAACGGCAGCAACTCGGCGTTCCGGTCGTCCATCATTTCCCTGATGGCGTGCCCCAACTTCCATGCGGTCTTCTGGTTCACGCCGAGCAGCCGTGCCATCACGACCGAGGAGATGCCCTTGCTCGATGTGAGCACCAGGAACATCGCGCAAATCCAGATACGCAAGTCGAGCTTGGTGCCGTGCATCGGGGTCAGCGTAGTAACCGTGAACTGGAGACGACAATCCCTGCACTGGTAGAGCCCCGGGCGGCAGGTTCGGCCGCACAGCGCCGAAGAGGCCACCGACCCACAATGCGGACAGTGCCTGCCGGTCGGCCATATGATACCCTCCAGGAAGCGTCGCGCGTGCATCTCGCTTGGCATCCGCTTCCAGATATCGGGGATGGACTTCAGTTCGGTGATCATCAGGGCCCTCCGCTCTTTCCGTCAACCGAGCAATGTTGGCCAAGCGGGTGTTCGGCGAAGAAAAAACCTGAAAAATCGCGCAAAATGTGGCAAGATGGTGGAGAAGCTAAGCCAAGTCATAGCCTCGATCAACTTGTTGATTTTTTTCCTGGATAAGCGGGAAAGTTTATACCCACAAATTACCTGATTACAGCTCTGTAAGGGGCGCGATTGCGAGGATGCTGCCAGTTGGCGCTCCGGTTGGTGATCCGCCTGTAGGCTCGTCCGAAATCGCGAGTGTCAGCTCACCCGCACGGTCACGCAACTCTTGCGGCAATGACACGCGCATGGTCGCATCCGCCGACAATACGCCCAATGAGACAGGAGCGGCCTCCGGCACAATCGCCCACAGCTCGAACGCGCGGCCTTGAGCCTCTGTGCCTGCGACACGGCTAAGCGCCACATCGCCGCGCGCGCTATCAAATACCGCAAGTACCTGAAGCGGGACGTCAGTGCCACTAAGTTGGGTCGCATAAATGGCATCCGGGGACGGATCAACGGCAAGCTGCTGGACGCCCAAATAGGCGGCAATGGCCACGGCGGCCACGCTAAGCCCCTTCCAAACCCACAACCGCTGTGACAGCGGCACAGGCGGGGCATTGAACAAACGTTTAAGAAGGCGTTTTTTGGCGCGGCGCGGCGGCGCAACCGGTTCGATGGCGTCGGTCATGGGGACAAACCGTTCCTGCCAACCAGCTACCAACGCGGCAAAAGCGGGCTCGGTGCGGCTTCTCGTTAGCGCATCGCGCTGTTCTTCGCCAGCAAGCAGCCCAAGCACCAGCTCAGCCGCCAGCAGGTCATCGCCCTGCGGCATGCTCTCATCTACCATATCGGATTGCTCACTCACGGCTCATACACTCCCGCAACGAAATCAGGCCACGGCGCAGCCAAGTGCGCATGGTATTGAGCGGAACAGAAAACGTCTTCGCCAGATCGGCATAGGTTTCCCCGTCAAGGTAGGCACCGCGCACCGCAGCACCGCGATCCTCGGCCAGTTCATCCAGACAGCCGGTCAGCCGCCGCGCCTCACCTGCCGCAACGGCCATCTGCTCGGGTCCCGCAGTGGAGGCAGCAAGCTCGAGCCCCGGTGCGTCAATGTCCACATGACCTTTGCGCGTGGCCCGCAGCCGGTCGATCGAGGTGTTGCGGGCAATCGTGATCAGCCACGTCATCGGGCTAAGCCCGTTGGACTGGTAGCGCGACGCGTTCTTCCAAACCTTTACAAAACTGTCCTGCATAGCATCCTCGGCGGCTGACCTGTTGTGCAACACACGCAAACACACCCCGAAAAGTTTCGCCGAAGTCGCATCATACAAAGCCGAGAATGCGGCACGGTCGTTCATAGCAACCCGCCCGATCAAAACTTCTATCTCTTGACGGTCCATCCAAAGACACCCTTACCTTACCAGCATGAGAGTGACGCATCCGCGTGCAAAGTCAAACAGCCAAACAACAAAAACCGCCGAAAGGATCACCATGAGCGATAATGTGATAGAATATTTCTACTCGGCCCATTCCGCCTATGCCTATCTGGGCGCCCCTGCCCTGACGCAGATCGCGCAGGATGCCGGATGGACCATCGCGCATCGGCCATTTGATTTCCTGCCTGTAATTGAAAGCGCCGGTGCGCCGGGGCTCAAAGAGCGAAGCGCTGCGCATATCGACTATTTCTTTGGCCGCGAGTTGAGCAGATGGGCGCAGTGGCGCGACCTGCCGATCCTGCGCCATCGGCCAACCCACCACGACAACGCGCTTGCCCTTGCGAGCGGTATGATCATGGCCTCATCCGACCCCGACCGCCTGAGCTTTGCCATCCTGCAAGCGCACTGGCGCGATGACGCCGACATTGCCGACCCCGACACACTGCACGTCCTGGCTCAGGCATGCGACGAGGATTCGGCAACCCTTTACGCCGCCGCAACAGGTGCACAGATGCAAGCGCAGTTCGCCGCCAACACCCAAGAGGCGATCGCAAGAAATGTCTTTGGTTCCCCGACCTATTTTTTAGGCGGCGATATGTTCTATGGGCAGGACAGGCTTGAACTGGTTGCGCACGCTATTGAATCCCCATTTGATCCCTGATGATATCTCTGGGCAAAGCATCCGAGCCGTGGTTATCGTGCCGATGTTCGTTCAGCAGAAAGCACTTCTATGCAGGCTCCATCCCGCTCCAGTTATGATGTATTAATCGTTGGCGGCGCCATCTACGGGTCTGCCGTAGCTTGGTGGCTGACCCAGATGGCCGGTTTTGACGGCAAGGTTCTGGTGGTCGAGCGTGACCCGACCTACACCTTCGCCTCGACCTCGCATACCAACAGCTGCATCCGCCAGCAGTTCAGCAATGCCACCAACATTCAGGTCAGCCAGTTCGGCGCGGAATTTATCAAGAATTTCCGCCAATTCATGGGCGGAAATCCCGACGTCCCGCATCTGTCGCTGCACAGCTTTGGCTATCTGTATCTGGCCGATACGCCTGAGTTTGCCCTGACGCTGGAACGTGCCCAGGCCGTGCAGGAAGCGTTGGGCGCAGGCACCCGCCACCTTTCCCGCGCCGAGATCGCCGCCGCATATCCCTTCTACCAGCTGGATGACATCATCGCCGGCAACCACAATCTTGTGGACGAAGGCTATTTCGACGGCGGCACAATGTTTGATTGGTTCAAACGCAGCGCGCGCGCGAACGGTGTCGAATATATCCACGGCGAAGTGACGGCTATCACCCGCGAAGGAAATGCGGTGCAAAGCGTAACGCTGAGCGATGGCACACGAATCGACTGCGGCACGCTGGTTAACGCCTCGGGGCCCCGCGCGGCAGCGACCGCCATGATGGCAGGGCTGGAAATTCCTGTGGTTGCGCGCAAACGCTACACATTCGTTTTCGACGCAGCCGACCCCTTGGAGTGCGACCTGCCGCTTACGATTGATCCCTCCGGCGTGCATGTGCGCACCGATGGAAAATACTATCTGGCTGGCTGCCCGCCGGACGAGGATGACGACGTCGCCTATGACGATTTCACCTTTGATCACAGCATCTGGGAGCAAAAAGTCTGGCCGGCAATCGCCACCCGTATCCCGCAATTCGAAGCGGTGAAGGTCATCAACCAGTGGGTTGGGCATTACGCCTACAATACGCTGGATCAAAACGCGTTGCTGGGCCGCGCTCAGGATTGTCCGAATTTCATCTTCGTCAACGGATTTTCCGGCCACGGCCTGCAGCAATCCCCGGCCATGGGCCGCGGCATTGCCGAACTGATCACCTATGGCGAATACCGCAGTCTTGATCTGTCCGCCTTCGACGTCAACCGCGCGAATTCGGGCACCCGGTTTCTGGAAACCGCTGTCATCTGACCTGCAAGGAGCCTGTCATGTCTGTCACCATCCGCCCCCTTGAGCCAAGCGATAAAGCCGCTTGGGAAATCCTGTTTCAGGGCTATGCGTCATTCTACGCCGTCGAACAGACACCGCAGATGCGCGAGACGGTTTGGGGCTGGCTGAACGATCCCGACCACGGCTCGAACTGCTTCGTCGCCGAGCAAGGTGGCAAATTGATCGGCTTCACCCACTACCGCTCTTTTGTCTCGACCTTGCGGGCCATCAGCAACGGTTTTCTGGATGATCTGTTCGTGGATCCAAACGCCCGTGGCAGCGGTGCGGCGCAGGCGTTGATCGACGCGGTCAGCGCGGTGGGCCGCGAAAAAGGCTGGGGCGTGATCCGCTGGATCACCGCCGAAGACAACTACCGCGCGCGCGGCGTTTATGACCGTGTCGCCAGCCGCACCCCGTGGGTCACCTACGACATCAAACTTTAAGTCAGGACAAGAATATGAGCAGGCAGGACGCGCGCCTTGGCGTGGATATTGGCGGCACATTTACCGATGTGGTGCTGGAGACACGCGACGAGAGCTTCTCGACCAAGGTGCTGACAAACTACGACGCACCCGAGCAGGCGATCCTCGACGGCATGCATGCCGTTTGCGCAAAAGCGGGCATTACACCACATGACATCACCCAGATTATCCACGGCACCACCCTTGCCACCAATGCGCTGATTGAACGGCGCGGCGCGAAAACCGCGTTGATCACCACCGAAGGTTTCCGCGATGTGATCGAAATGCGCACCGAATCCCGGTTCGAGCAATACGACCTGAATCTGCAACTGCCAGAGCCACTGCTGCCGCGCCAGATGCGCTATACCGTGCCGGGCCGCATGGATGCGACGGGTGCCGAGCTGGTCCCGCTGGACCCTGCCGATATCGAACCTGTGGTCGAAGCAATTGCGCTGGCTGGTTATGAAAGCGTCGCGATCGGCCTGCTGCACAGCTATCTCAACCCGGCGCATGAACGGCTGGTGCGCGATGTATTGGCCGCACGCCTGCCGGATATCACAATCTCGCTCAGCTGCGAAGTCAGCCCGCAGATGCGCGAATATGAACGCTTCAACACTGTTGTCGCCAACGCCTATATCAAGCCATTGATGAAAAGCTATCTGGGCCGACTTGAGGGCCGGTTGCGCGAAACAGGCGTGGATTGCGCGATCTTCCTGATGCACTCGGGCGGCGGCATCATCTCGTTGGAAAGTGCGGCAGAATTCCCTGTGCGACTGGTAGAAAGCGGACCGGCTGGCGGGGCTGTCTTTGCTGCGCATATCGCCGCGCGCTACGGCTTGGACAAGGTACTGAGCTTTGACATGGGCGGGACAACGGCCAAAATTTGCCTGATCCAGAACCAGACTCCCAAAACTTCCCGCGTGTTCGAAGTCGCGCGCAGCTACCGGTTCAAGAAAGGCTCCGGCATGCCCATCTCGATCCCCGTGATCGACATGGTCGAAATTGGCGCAGGCGGTGGATCACTGGCCCATGTGGACAGCATGCGCCAGATTCGCGTTGGCCCGCACAGCGCCGGATCTGAGCCCGGGCCTGCCTGCTACGGGCGCGGCGGTTTGAAACCCGCTGTAACCGATGCCGATCTGGTACTGGGCAAACTGGATGGTAAAAACTTCGCCGGCGGATCAATCACGCTTGATGTGAATGCCTCAAAAGCCGCGATTGCCGAAACCCTTGGCGCGCCACTGGGGCTGGACAACATGACTGCCGCCTTCGGCCTGTCCGAGGTGGTGGACGAGAACATGGCAAACGCCGCGCGCGTGCATGCCGTCGAGAACGGTGAGGATTTGTCCGAATACACAATGATCGCTTTCGGCGGGGCAGCCCCGCTGCACGCGGCACGTCTTTGTGAAAAGCTGGGTGTTGAGCGTCTGTTGGTACCGCCGGGCGCGGGCGTCGGCTCTGCCATCGGGTTCTTGCGCGCGCCGTTCAGCTTTGAGGCAACGCGGTCTGTTTACATGACGCTGGACGGGTTTGATGCACCGACAGTGCGCAGCCTGCTCTCGGAACTGCAATCCGAAGCCACCGCTTTTGTGCAAAGCTGCGCACCGGATGCGGAGATCATCGCCGAATACAAAGTCTATATGCGCTATAAAGGCCAAGGCTGGGAAATCCCCGTCGCCCTTACCCCCGCACAAGCAAGCGCGCCTGATGCAACCTTGTTCAAGATACTGTTTGAAGCGGATTATGCGCGTCTGTTCGGGCGTGCAGTGGCTGGCATGGATATCGAGATCACTGTCTGGTCGGTCAATGCCACCACCCCGCCCCAAGACACCCTGCTGACCGAGCAAAGCAAAGGTGAACGCAGCGCCGTGATGAAGGGCAAGTGCACGTTTTTCGACGCCGCCTTGGGCACGAACAAAAACGGCTACATCTTTCCACGCGACACACTGCGCGTTGGTGACATCGCCAACGGGCCTTCGATGATCCCCGAGGACGAGACCACGATCATCGTCCCTTCCAGCAGACGCGCGATCCGCCAGCCTGACGGCTGCATCGACATTACCCCAAGGGAGCAAGACGCATGAGCACGCCATCAACTGTCGCCTATCAGGTTATGTGGAACCGTCTGATCTCGGTCGTCGAGGAACAGGCGCAGGCACTGGTGCGCACCGCCTTCTCAACCTCGGTGCGCGAAGCAGGCGATTTATCGGCAGGCGTTTATGACGCCGACGGGCTGATGCTGGCGCAAGCCGTGACCGGCACACCGGGCCATGTGAACGCTATGGCCGATGCTGTTGCCCATTTCATCCGCCGCATCGGCCGCGCGACAATGGCCGAAGGCGACGTATATCTGACCAACGACCCATGGGAAGGCACCGGCCACTTACACGACATCACCATGGTCACCCCGTCGTTCCACAATGGCGCGCTGGTGGGCTTTTTCGCCTGCACAGCCCATGTCGTCGACATCGGCGGGCGCGGGTTCGGCGCGGATGCAAACTCCGTCTATGAAGAAGGGCTTTATCTGCCGATCATGCGCTTTGCCGACCGCGGTGAAGTAGACCAAACGCTGTTGCGCATCGTCCGCGGCAACGTACGCGAACCGGATCAACTGGTGGGTGACCTGTATGCGCTGGCCAATTGCAACGAAATTGGCCACCGCCGCCTGATCGAGATGATGACCGAATTCGATCTTGCGGACCTAACGGGCATCGCAGAATTCATCTTTGACAACTCGCGCCGCGCTACTTTGGAACGGATCGCCGCCCTGCCACAAACCTCGGCTACTGGTGAGATGACTGTGGACGGTTTTGCCACTCCGATAACGCTGCGGGTGAAGCTTACCGTCAGCAAGGACCGCATCCTGAGTGATTTTACCGGCACCTCAGGTCTGGACCCTAAAGGCATCAACTGCCCGCTGGTCTATGCAAAAGCCTACGCCTGCTACGCGCTCAAATGCGCGATTGCACCGGAGATCCCCAATAACGCCGCATCCCTTGCCCCGTTCGAAATCTACGCACCGGAAAATACCATCGTCAATGCGCTGCACCCCGCCCCCGTTGCCCTGCGCCATATCGTGGGCCACTTCGTGCCGGACACCGTCTATGACGCGCTGGACAAGATCCTGCCTGACGTGGTCCCAGCCGAAGGCGCGGGCTGCTTGTGCAATTTTCAGGTCTCACTACGTCCCCTCAGTGACGCACCCGTTGGTGCCCGCCGTGCAGAAGTGCTTACCTTCAACTCGGGTGGCGCAGGGGCGCGGCCGCAGGTGGACGGGCTGAACGCAACCGCCTTCCCTTCCGGCGTGATGACCATGCCTGTGGAAGCAACCGAACACGCAGGCCCCGTGATCATCTGGCGCAAAGAGCTGCGCCCGGGTTCGGGCGGCGTTGGCCGGATGCGCGGCGGTTTGGGCCAGTTCATGGAAGTAGGCGCACGCGAGGGCTATGAATTCGACATCTCCGCCATGCTCGACCGTGTAGACCACCCGGCCCGTGGCCGACGCGGTGGCGGCAATGGCGCGCCAACGACAATTGCCCGCGACGACGGCACGCCGATGCAAGGCAAAGGCCGCCAATTCGTCCCCCACGGTGCGCGCGTCCACATGTCGTTCCCCGGTGGCGCGGGCTATGGCCATGCGTCCGAACGCGATACAGCCGCAATCAAGCGAGATTTGGCCAGAGGTTACATTACTGCAAGCTCTGCCGCTGAAGATTACGAAATAAGCCCAAAGGATATTGAAAAAGTACAAGCCTCAGTTGCCGCTGGCGAGGACGTTTAGTGGAATATCCTGACAATCCCTTCACCCACGCCCTGCGCGCAAAGCAAAAACAACTGGGCCTTTGGATCAGTTTGTCGAGCGCCTTTGCAGCCGAGGTGACAGCGCCCGCCGGCTTCGACTGGGCGCTGATCGATATGGAGCATGCGCCCAACGACTACTTTAGCACGTTGGGCCAGATGCAGGCCTTTGCCGCGACAGGTACCACGACAATCGTGCGGCCCGAATGGAATGACCCCGTGATGGTCAAGCGCCTGCTTGACCTTGGCGCGCGCGGCCTGTTGTTTCCAATGATAAATACCGTGGCCGAAGCCGAAGCCGCCGTAGCCGCCACACGCTACCCCCCGCGCGGCGTGCGTGGGTTTTCGGGCGCGACACGTGCCAACAACTTTGGCCGCATCCCCGATTACCTCACGCGGGTCGAGGATGAGACGACCGTCCTGCTACAGCTGGAATCGCGCAACGCAATCGCCCAGGCAGAGGCGATCGCGGACGTTGACGGCGTCCATGGTATTTTCTTTGGCCCGGCCGACATTGCCGCTGATATCGGCAAACTGGGCAAGCCCCTGGATACCGAAGTCTGGGACCTGATCCGTCCCTGCGCCGAAAAGCTGATTGCCAAGGGCGTGCCGGTGGGCACGCTGGTCAATGACGCCACATTCGCCGCCCAACTGTTGAACGAAGGCTTCACCTTCGTCGCTTGCGGCACCGATACAACGCTTCTGGCTCGCGCCACCGATGCGCTTCTGTCAGATGTCAAAAGACAACTGAAATAATCTACCCAGAAAGGCCACTACATGCCCAAAAAGCTTAGCAAAATCGTCCTCACCGGTGCCGCAGGGCGCCTTGGCTCTTATCTGCGTGAGCCGCTGACCGCGCTCTGCGACGAACTCGTTTCCACCGACATCAAAGAACAGCCAGGCACGCTTTATGCAGGCGAGCGGTATGTACAGGCGGACTTGGCCGACTTCGAGGCCATGAACGCAGTCATTGAGGGCGCCGAAATGGTGGTTCATATGGGCGCGTTTGTGGACGAAGGCCCGTTCGAGCAGCTTTTGGGGCCAAACTTTGTTGGTTCCTACAACATCTGGGAAGCCGCATCACGGCATGGCGTGCGCCGTGTTGTCTATGGCTCTTCGATCCACGCTGTCGGCATGTACCCCAAGAACGAATTCATCGACACCGAAGTGGCACACCGCCCCGATACGTTCTACGGCCTTGCAAAATGCTTCACCGAAGATCTGGGCCGCATGTACTGGGAAAAACGCGGCATAGAAAGCGTGCATATGCGCATCTTGTCCTGCGCGCAGGTCAACAACGCCCGCGCTCTGGGATCATGGCTCAGCTATGATGACTTGATCCAGTTGGTCACCCGCTGCATCGAAACGCCGGTCACGGGCTTCGCTGTCATCTACGGCGTCAGCAACAACGACCGTGCGCCAGTGGATAATTCAAAGGCAAGCTTTCTGGGCTACCGCCCCACGGACAATGCAGAACAATTCGCGCAAGAAGTACTGGCCAACGAGCCGCCGATGGACCCGCATGATCCCAACCACATGTGCCACGGCGGCCCCTTCGCAGGCGTAGAGCTGGGCAATTCCGGCCTCGCCACAATGAACGTAGTCGACGACACAAAAAAAAGCTGAGGCAGCGTGCGGGGCAACCATGCCCCGCGCCCTTCACTGCGCGAGATAGTCGCGCAACATCTGACCAACAGGCAACCGCGCTTTCAGCTTAACGCCCAGCAGATATAAGCCCGCTAACTTGCGCTGCACGTAAAGCATATCCATCGGAACAACAGGCGGTACAAACCCGTCACGCGCCAAGGCTTCACCCGCGCGCTGCATCTTCTGTGTGAGGGTCGTATCTGCGAAATCAAAGACAGGGGCGCTTAGGCCCCCAAACGCCATCTGCATGATGTCCAGAATTTGATCGCGGTGTGCCTTTTTCGTATTTTCACTTATTATTCCAATAGTTACCGACAACTCCTCAAGTAACTCTCGGCTTCCATCAATGCCTGCCTTCAACAAATTCCTGTAAAACATTGAAATATCGTTACTTATCTCACGAACCGCTCCGAAATCGAGCAGAATTACATCACCCGTCAGTGGGTCATAGAGATAGTTTGCAAAATTAGAATCACTCTGTATCACTCTGAATTCAAATAATTCTTTTAAGAACAATTCAATCATTTTCTGCATGATCTGGTTGCGTCGGCCTTGGCTTTCCGAAGCGGCCTCTTCGATCGGCTTTCCTGCGACAAAACTCATCGCGAGGATGCTTTGCGTGCTCCAGTCTGCGTGAACTTTCGGCAGAATAAATCCTTGCTCATCCACGAGCAAATCCCGGAACCGATTGAGGTAGCGGGCCTCCCTTTGATAATCGGTTTCTTCGTGCAACTGGAGGGCTGCCTCGGCCAGATACGGCTCCAGCGCAAAGCCCTTTGGCAGCATGCCAGACATGCGGATCAACGCCCCCACATTCGCCACGTCACTGTCGATGCTACGCGCCAAACCGGGGTACTGAACCTTGACTGCCAGATCGCGACCGTCACGCAACTGCGCGCGGTGGACCTGACCGATGGAGGCTGCTGCAATGGGGCGCACGTCAAAGCGGGAAAATTCCCGCAGCCATCCCTCCGGCCATTGCGCCGCCAGTATTTTCTTCAGCTGGGCTGGCGGCATGAAATCGGCATCCTCACGCAACCGTGCCATTATCGCGGCAAGCTCGGCTGGCAGCAGGTCGCCAGTGTCCATGGAGACAAGCTGCCCGATCTTCATCGCCGCGCCACGCATCTGGGAAAGCTGGTTAGCAACGCGCGTGATGTTCGCCGGCGTAAGCAGCAGCCCCTTCCAATCGGGGCGCTCCCCGCGCCCTAGCTGCGCCATTCCACCGATTGCCATGTTCCCTGCAACACCTGCGGTCATGACGCCAAGCCGCGACAGGCGACCTAGGCGGTTTGCCGGAACCGCCAGCCCTTTGTCGCGCTGCCGGCTCATTTATACTGTTCCCGACGGGTGCCAAAGGCATGCACGCGCTTGCGCCACGTGCGGTAGCTGCCCGGCTTCAATTCCCGCCGCATGAGGGTCTGCACCTCCTTTTCCGACAGGCCATATTCCAGCTTTATCGTGGCGAAGGGCACATGATCGCTCAGCGCCATCTGGATGATCGCACTGACATCAGCCGCATCAAGGTCACGCGATTGTCCCATGCTATTCAACCGAAGAGCCGGATGGCCGAGACAGCGATATCGGCCTGCATCTCTTGCCCATAAGCGAGAATTCCGATCCGGCGCAGGCGGGCGGGATCAAGCGTCTTGTCAGTCTTGCGCGCCTCGAAATTGCGCCAAGGTAGGCGCAGGGTCTGCCAATCATCCGCCACATCAAAGGCCGCGCGAAAGGATTGCCAAGGCCGCTCCAACTGATCGGTGCGCAATCGCATCTCATAACCGGTGCCAAGACCGCGGGCCTCGATCTCTATTCCCTGCCATGCAGAAGCGTCCATCACATCGCCTTGCGTCAGATCAAAGGCCATCTGGATGAACCCGCCGCTATTCTCAAGCGAGACATGGCCCGTCAAATGCGCTGCCTGCCGGCCCGCGACCAGCTCTTGCCGGACCTCACCGGTCGAGATTCCACCCATTACCGTGTCCGCCACGTATTCCCATTCCGGTGTCAGTTCCATTGCGCCCCGCCTTTCAACTTCCTTGCAATCTAGCGGTCGCAACGGCCCTGACCACCGCAAGCGCGACATATGATCCAAAGTCCCGAAATCCCGCTGGTCTTCAGCCACATCTGCGATAGGTCTTAGGTAGCCCACGGAGTACCCTATGCTGCTGAATGTCAAAGCTCTCAAAAAATCTTACGCAGGTGCAGAAGGCCGCGTTCCCGTCTTGCGCGGCATAGATCTGGAGGTCGCCGCCGGAGACACCCTCGCGCTGACAGGCGAAAGCGGGTCGGGTAAAAGCACGCTTTTACATTTGATCGGCGGATTGGACATTGCAGACGAAGGCAGCATTCTGCTGGACGGTCAGGATGTCACGCAGATGGATGATGCAGGCCGTGCGGCTGTGCGACGGGGTGGCGTCGGGATCATCTTTCAGCAATTCAACCTCATACCCTCGCTGGATGTGGCGGCGAATATAGCCTTTCAGGCGCGGCTGGCTGGCGTCTATGAACGCGGGTCCGCGGATGAACTTGCTGCAGCACTCGGTCTGGGCGCGCACCTGGCCAAATATCCGGAGCAGCTGTCGGGCGGCCAGCAACAACGCGTTGCCATCGCGCGTGCCTTGGCTGCGAAGCCGAAATTGGTACTGGCGGATGAGCCGACGGGAAATCTGGACGAAACAACTGCGGCCGAAGTCATGGACCAGATGCTGACGCTCGTGCGCCAGACCGGTGCCGCGCTGGTGATGGTCACGCACTCACCCCGTCTGGCAGGGCAGATGCAGCGGCAACTGCACCTGCAACGCGGATTGCTGGCATGACAGCCGCGGCTCTTTCGGCGCTGCTGTCGCATTGGTGGCGCAATCCGTTGCAGCTGTTTACGCTAATCGCTGGATTGGCGCTGGCGACTGCCTTGTGGTCAGGCGTGCAGGCTGTCAACGCCGAGGCCCGCGCAAGCTATGATGCCGCTGCCGCCACACTGGGTGAAGGACAATACGACCAATTGCTGCCGCGCGCAGGCGAAACCATCCCGCAAGAGACTTTCATCGCTCTTCGCCGCGCAGGCTGGCTGGTGTCTCCGGTCATAGAGGGCCGCTTAGGAGATGTGCGGCTGGTCGGGATTGACCCACTGACCGCCCCCGGCGGGTTGGGGCCGGTGGGCGGCAATGCTGATATGGCCCTGCCAGAATTTCTGGCGCAACAGCCGGTGTTTGCAAGTGCTACAACAGCACGAAAAATTGAGGGGTTAGTTGAGGCTCCGGTAGTGATCGAGCCGTCCATCGCGCCCGACACTGCCATTACCGATATCTTCGTGGCCCAGCGCCTGCTGGGCGCAAAGGGTGAATTGAGCCACCTGATCGTCACACCACAGCAACCTGCCGGCCGCCCCCCGCTGATTGACGTTGCCCCCGATCTGGTTCGCCGCGTGGCGCAGGATGGGTCCGATGTCGCGCGGCTTACGGACAGTTTTCATCTCAACCTGACCGCCTTCGGATTACTCAGTTTCGCTGTGGGAATTTTCATTGTGCACGGGGCCATCGGCCTTGCGTTTGAACAGCGGCGCGGCATGGTACGCACGCTGCGTGCTTTGGGCATGCCACTGCGTCGATTGATTGCGCTCATGGCAGCGGAGCTTTTTGTGCTTGCTCTGGCTGGCGGGCTAATCGGGGTGTGTCTTGGCTATCTGGTAGCAGCCAGCCTGTTGCCCGATGTGGCCGCGACGCTCAAGGGACTATACGGTGCGCAGGTGTCGGGAACATTGCAGCTGCGGCCCTCTTGGTGGCTGTCCGGCATTGCGATTTCGGTGCTTGGTACAGGGATCGCAGCGACAGGTGCGCTGGTCTCAATCGCGCGGATGCCGCTTCTGGCCAGCGCCCAGCCACGGGCATGGGCCACAGCACGAGGCGCGCGGCGGCGGCTTCAGATCGCGGCAAGTTTGACCTTGCTGGTGCTCGCCTGCTTGCTCGCCCTGCTAGGAAAAGGGCTGGTCATGGGGTTCGGACTGCTGGGCTGTTTGCTGGTCGGTGCGGCGCTGGCCCTGCCCCTGCTGCTGGACGCCACCCTTCGCCTGTCGCAATCACGCGCCAAAGGAGTCACCGCGCAATGGTTCTGGGCAGACACGCGGCAACAGCTGCCCGGTCTGAGCCTTGCTCTCATGGCGCTGCTGCTTGCGATGGCTGCAAACATCGGTGTGTCAACGATGGTCTCGAGCTTTCGGCTCACCTTTACCGGATTTCTCGATCAACGCTTGGCATCAGAGCTATACGTGAGCACCGAAAGCAAGGAGCAGGCCGACGCGTTGGAGACCTTCGTCGCCCAGCGCGTAACCGAGGTTTTGCCGTTGCTGTCGGTAGAGGCCGCGCTTGCAGGCTTACCTGCAGAGCTTTACGGCGCGCGGATCGGTGCAACCTACCGCGAGAATTGGCAACTGCTTGATGAAACCTCCGAAGTCTGGGACCGGATTGCCGATGGCACGGCTGTACTGGTGAATGAACAACTCGCCCGTCGCGCAGGGATTTGGGTGGGTGACAACCTGACGATCGCGCCGGACCTTGCGCTGCCCATCGCAGGGGTTTTCGGGGATTACGGCAACCCTATCGGGCAGGCGATCATCGCAGAGCCGTTGTTCGCCGCACTGCACCCGCAGATACGCGCAACGCGTTTTGGTCTGCGCACTGAGACACCGGATGCCCTGCGGACGGCGCTGACGACTGAATTCGGGCTGACCGCACAAAGCATCACAGATCAGGCCCAGATCAAGGCGTTCTCTTTGTCGGTGTTCGAGCGGACGTTTACCGTGACAGCGGCGCTTAACGTACTCACGCTCAGCGTGGCCGGTTTCGCCATATTCATGAGCTTGCTAACGCTCGCAGGTATGCGGCTGCCGCAACTGGCGCCCGCATGGGCACTGGGGCTAACACGGCGGCGCCTTGGGCAGCTTGAGCTGATCCGCGCAGTGGTGCTGGCCGTGCTGACCGCGATCATGGCGCTGCCACTCGGGCTTGCGCTGGCATGGGTCTTGCTGGCGGTTGTGAATGTCGAAGCCTTTGGTTGGCGCCTGCCGATGTATGTGTTTCCGCGCGATTACGCGGTGTTGGGCCTGTTCGCGTTGGTCGCTGCCGTTGCCGCGGCGGCGTGGCCTGCACGCCGACTGGCACGCACCCCGCCTGCTGATTTGTTGAAGGTGTTTGCCAATGAACGTTAAAACCGCGCTCCTCATTTCACTTCTGGCCTTTGCTGGCGCCCTGCCAGCCGCAGCCCAAGGGTTCGCAGGCATGGGCAGTGAGGCTGAGGGCTTCACCACGCCTGAGCCCGCACCGCAGTTCAACTTTCCCGCTGATCACGGTCCACATCCCACCTACCGGATCGAGTGGTGGTATCTGACAGCAAATATGCAAGGCCCAGATGGCACTGCATACGGTCTACAATGGACGTTGTTCCGCTCGGCGCTTGCGCCTTTTAGCACGCAAGACTGGGACAGTCCGCAAATCTGGTTCGGCAATGCCGCGGTGACGTCCGCAGATGCTCACTACACCTCAGAGCGTTTTGCACGGGGCGGGACCGGACAGGCAGGTGTCATCGATGCCCCCTTTGAGGCTTGGATTGACGAATGGCACATGCGCGGCGACAGCCTTGATAAACTACACCTGCGTGCCGCTGGATCAGAATTCTCCTATGATGTATCCCTGCAATCCTTTGGGCCGCTAGTGCGCCATGGCGCAGACGGCTATTCAGTCAAATCCCAGCAAGGACAGGCGAGCTATTATTACTCCCAGCCGTTTTTCGAGCTGACTGGCACGCTGACCCTGCCCGAGGGCGACATACCCGTCACCGGCACTGCATGGCTTGATCGTGAGTGGTCCTCTCAACCGCTAGCGGCAGACCAAACCGGCTGGGACTGGTTTTCGATCTCCTTTGACGCGGGCGAAAAGCTGATGGGTTTCAGACTGCGGCAGGCCGATGGCAGCTACTACACATCGGCCACATGGATCTTGCCTGACGGCACGACAACTGCGCTGCCCGATGGTAGCTTTGACGCCACCCCGATAGCGATTTCGGATGTAGACGGGCGCGAAGTACCAACCAGCTGGCAGGTCCGTGTCCCCGATTACGGCGTTGATATCACCGTAGACGCACTGAACCCACAGGCATGGATGGACACAGCAGTTCCCTATTGGGAAGGGCCAGTCCGCGTTAACGGCAGCCACAGCGGACGGGGCTATCTGGAGATGACCGGATACGACTAGAACGACTTACCACCCCACCAAAGCGCACCGCTGGCGGCTCAGGAAACCTGACTTTACCCAACAAAAATTCGTGGGTGACGGACACAGGCAAATCTTCGGCGCTACTGTTGAAGGAGCAAAAGCTGCTCACAGAGTGACGTTGAACTTCCGAGCCCGTCGCTGCGGAGCTTTCGGCAACGCTTACCCATTTACACTGCGCGGCAAAGGCCCCCCTTTTCAGACCGGCGCATTTTGCAGGTACGCACATCTATGATCCGAGTGTCCGCGCCTTTAGAGATCGACTTCGATCACGCCGCCTTGTTTCGCGGCGCGGGACTGACACAAGATCACCGTGGTTTCGCGCTGCGCTTTGGACAGCACGAAATCGCGGTGCTCCACCTCTCCCGAGATCAACCCGCATTTGCAAACGCCGCATAGGCCATCCGCGCATTTTACATCCAGATGCACACCGTTCTCTGCCAGCACATCTGTTGCCGCCCGGTCAGAGGGCACAAGCAGATCGCGACCCGATTTGGCCAGCCTGAGCGTGAAATCATGGTTCACATAATCGGGCACTTCGGGCACCGAGAAATACTCAAGATGCAGCGCGTCATCTGGCATACCAGCCTTTGAGGCGGCTTGCATGACAGCGGCCATATAGGCCTCTGCCCCGCAGGTATAAACATGAGTGCCCTCGGGCTGATCTGCAAAGAGTGTCGATAAATCCGCGCGGCTGCCCTCGTCAGAGATGTGCAACGTCACCCGTGACGCCCAGTCAAAACCGGCCAGTTCTTCCAGAAAGCCCATCGTTCTGCGCGACCGGCCTGAATAGTGTAGCTCGAACGAGCGGCCTTTGGCGGTCAGCTCGTGTGCCATGGCGATCATCGGTGTAATGCCGATCCCGCCGCCCATCAGCACCGTATGCGTGGCCGCATCAACCAACCCGAAGTGGTTGATCGGACGCGAGATGAAAACCCGCCGATCCTGCGCAAAGATCCGGTGCATCAGTTTCGAGCCACCGCGCCCCTCATCTTCGCGCAGCACAGCGATCTGGTAGGTGCTCCGGTCCGCCGGATTGCCCGACATGGAGTATTGGCGCAAGAATTCAGGGGCGACGACGATATCCAGATGTGCGCCCGCCTCCCATTCCGGCAAATCGCCGCCATCAAGCGCGCGGAATTCGTATTTTGTGACGCCTTCGGCAATCACTTCGACCTTGCTGACCTGCGCAGGGATGACCGGGCTTTCGCCGTCGGCGGTGTAGATATGGGCAACCTGATCAACGGTCCCGTTTTTCAGATGCGCTTTGTATTGTTCGGCAGTGATCATGGCCTGATAGGCTTCGATCCCGGCCTCGCGGTCCATCGGATAGGGATAGGGATAAGGCGACGGCGCAAGTGGCGCGGGATAGACCGCCAGCGTCTGGTCTTCGTATTTGAGTTTGAGGTCCTTTTGCAGCTCACGCGCATTTACCGGCGCTTTTGCGGGCTGATAGCTGCCGCTGTCGTCCAGCTCCAGATCCCACCACCACTTCTTGACAGGGTTCAGCCCGCCATTGCCGACGGCATCGTCCAACTTTGCCAGCAACGGCGCGGCGGAGGGGATATTCATCGCCGCCCAGCGGAACGGCTTTTCCGCGAACAATCCTTCCAGGTTCCACGGGCAGGTCTTCATGCAGCGCCCGCACATCGCCCCGCCTTCGGTGGTGATCCGGTAGGTTGCGCATTTCTGGCTGTCCGATTTCCATATCTCGTAGCCGTTGAACATCAGCTTCGGACCAGCGGTGATCGCCCCAGACGGACATTCCCGTGCGCATTTATTGCAGGCCTCACAGAATTTTTGCAGGCCAAAGTCGATGGGCTTATCGTGTTGCATCGGCAGATCGGTTGTCACAACGCCCGACTTCAGCCGTGGGCCAAGGAAGGGGTTAAGGATGACCTCTCCGATCCGGCTGACCTCACCCAGTCCCGCCAGCAATAACAGCGGTGGCTGCAGAACTTCCCCGTCCATCACAGTGTGTGCCTTGGCGCTATAGCCCAAATTGCGGATTTGCTGCGCAATCACGCCGCCCAGCAACGAAAACCGCAGATAGGCGCGCATGGATTGGGCGACGCTGATCCAGTCATCACCGCTCGCCCCCTCCATCGTCTCATAGCCCTGATCAATGATCACGCTGATCGCCTGATCATGGGGCGGATTGATCACATCGCCACGCGCGTCATGGCTGTACCACGTCCAATCAGGACAGGCCGAGATACCCACTGCATCACAACCCAGCCAATAGGCGGTTGCCTTAACCAGCTCAGCAGCTTCTTGCGGCGGGATATCCACGCGCTGGTCCGCAGGCACCCCATCCTGAAGCAAGACAAAAGCGCCAAGCGCACGACGCTGCGCCATAGAGGGCGCGGCCTTGCGTGCGTAGTGCCCGCCTGCGGCCCCCTTCTGGACTGCTTTTCCCAGGTCGCCGAACTGCGCCCGCGCGAACAGGTCTGCCCGCTTCGGCACCCGCGCCACGCGCGGCGCATCGATATAGGTAGTAGGGTTGTCGACCCGTTTGAGCGTCTCAAACGGATGCGCCCCGTCGACAAAACGCCGCTTGGCATATGGCACCGCGTTGGAGGCATTTCGCGCATAAGCGCCGCCAAACCGCCACTTCACCCCAAAGGCAGAGGAAGGTTGCTGCGCCATAGGCGCCAACGGCAGATCGGGCTGGATTTCGAACGTGGTGGTGATTGCCGCCAAACCAAACCGCGTGCCGATATAAGGATGGCTCAGAACGCCTTCCTCAAGCGTGGCAAGACCTGCAGCAACTGCCAGCTGGTTCAGATCAACATCCGCGTCCGCGCCTGTGTGCGCGCGGGCCTGATAGCCAAGCAAGCGGATGTATTCCGCCACAACCACAGCCGTTTCCGCAGCGAGCAGCCCCGCCCGATGACCTTGCGCCTGATCTATCCAACCGGTTCCTGCTTCGCCATCCTTTGGTGCGCGGGGGTTTTCATAAAGGAACACGATTGCATGGGTATGCCCGTCAATTGAACCGGGGGGTGATTTGATGGAATCCTTCAAATCCGCCATGATCATATCAATGCCGGAAGCCAGCGTCTTTGTCTGCCGCGTGCGCAAAGTCTCGGCCAGTCGTGACAGCGCAGGATTGCGGTGCGATTGGGCCAGCATTGCAGAGCTTGGCAGCAGACAGGTCCCCACCACGGCCGCATCCGAAAAATAGCCAAAAGACTTCAGATGCTCTGCCCGCTCAACCGGATCATCAGGGCACGCTGCAGGCTGGGCATTGGTGTTACCATGACGGATGGCATCCAGCATCGCGTGATATTCGCCCATCGCATTGACGATGCTGCGCGGATCGTCGGGCCGTTCAAAAACCAGCTGCGGGTGCGCGGGGATCGCGGATAAATCCGGGGCGTCATGGCGCCTTGCCAAAAGCTCGCAGGGATAGGGGCCTTTGTGAACCGGCCTGTTTTTACTTGAAAAAATTTTCATCTATCCCACTTCCCAACGGCTTAGACGGCGAACCTAGTACAGTGATCCACCAAGGTCACGACACGCATTTCACAAAATGAACTTTGCTTGCCTTAGGGTTCGCGTACATGGCGACTAAACCCGCCTCCCAATGCCAGAACTGAGCTGAACGAGCCATGAGATACAAACGAATTGATACCACAATTACAGCCTCTGCCAGACTCCCGACATGGCTGACCTTGTGTGATCAGTTCTGCGCTACCAACTGATATCCGGGGGCCGCGACGGCCTGAACGGTTGTGATTGGATCAAGGCCAAGCCACGTGGTGCGCTCGATCACCAGCAATGCAGCGCCAGCACTGGTCGTGAGATACTTGGCGCTCTCGCCTTCGGCGCTGATGGCATAGAACCGCACATCAAGGCGGCTGTACGGCTTATTGCGCACCAGCCATTCATTGGCGCTTTCGCTTTCAAGATCGACATCAAGGATATCGGGGTTTGATCGGATATCGACCCAGCGGTCTTCAAAGATGTAGGGCCGGTTGTCAGCCAGATGCAGCGCCTTGACCTGAAGCATTTGAACCGGTTGGCGAATACCGAACCGCGCCATCACCGCTGTGGGGGGCTCTGCCACTGTGCGACTGATCAACTGGTAGTCATATTTGCTGCCGCGCTGTTCAACCTCACGCCGCGTGATCGGGATATCAAAGGTGGCACGAGTGACCGGATCGGCTCTGACATGTGTGCCGCCTTTGCGCTTACGCTCAACCAGACCGATTTGGGAAAGATCCTGCATCGCGCGGTGGACGGTAGGCCGCGCACAGCCCAACTCGGCCGCGATGTCCTCATCCCGCGGCAACTTATCGCCGGGGGCATAGGTTCGGTTGAGAATACGGTCGCGGATGGTATCGCGCACATCAGTCCAGGAAAGCCGTGTCTGCCCAGTCAAATGTTGGTCTCCAGTTGTCGCATCACGGTTTTGAAGTTTGAAACTATGGCATCGCGTTTGAAATGGCGACCCTCCTTGACCACATGGCGGCCGGCGCTCCAGACCTCGCGGACACATGATTGCCCGCCACCCCCGAAGATCAAGCTGTCCAAAACCGCATCGCCTTGGCGGTTACAAAGCCACTGGTTGTCATCTTCCACCCCGATCAGATCAGCCCAGGCGCCGACCTCAATCCGGCCACTGTCGCGACCGCCTGCCTGCGCGCCGCCTTTTGCCGCTGCCTCGAACAGCACACGCCCCGTAGAGCGACCTCCCGTTGCCAGCGCAGCCCGCGACAGATCACGCAGACGCTGCGAGTATTCCAGCGTCTTGAGCTCTTCGAACAACGAAATATGCACATTTGAGTCAGAGCCAAACCCCAGGGTGCCGCCCTGCCCCAAATAGGTAGTGCCGTTAAAAATGCCGTCCCCCAGGTTCGACTCGGTCAACGGACACAGACCTGCAACCGCGCCCGTTCGGGCAAGAGCCACAGTCTCGGCTTCGGTCATCTGGGTGCAATGGATCAAACACCACCTGTGGTCTACGGTGTGGTTATCCAAAAGCCATTCAGTGGGGCGCGCACCCAAGTGGGCAAGAACTTCGTCAACCTCCGCCACCTGCTCGGCCAGATGCATGTGAACGGGGCCAGTCCCCGCCTGATCAAGGATCGCGGCAAGGCCCGCAGGATCAACAGCCCGCAAGGAATGCGGTGCGAGCCCTGATGCATAGTCGGCTGGCCCCGCCGCCGCAGCGCTCACGGCATCTGCGTGCAGACGCAGGAAACGCTCTGGGTCATTCCCGAAACGTTGCTGCCCGCCGTTGAGCGGGCGCAGGTCGCAGCCGCCGTATTGATACTGGACCGGTAACAATGTCAGCCCGATGCCACTGGTCACAGCAGCCGAGACGATCCTCTCGGACATCTCGGCAAGGTTGCCATAGGGCACGCCACCAACATCATGATGCAGATAATGGAATTCTGCGACGGCGCCATAGCCAGCCTCCAGCATTTCCATAAACACTTGTGCGGCAATTGCCTCCACTTGCTCCGGCGACAACTGATCCAGAAATTTGTACATCAGGCGCCGCCAGCTCCAGAAGCTGTCGCGCGGATCAGGGCCGCGGGCTTCGGTCAGACCTGCCATCGCGCGCTGGAAAGCATGACTGTGCAGGTTCAGCGGCGCGGGCAGCAGCAGCGCAACGCGGTCTGTCGGCGCGTGCAGTTGCGGCCCCACATTGGCGATTCGACCACTGCCATCCAAGGTAACCTCAAGATCGCTTTGCCAACCATTCGGGGTAAGCACCTGTTTCGCGTGAACTATCTGCACCAAACAACTCCGTTGACTTTATTAAGTACATACATATTAATTTTATGTAACTCTCAAAGCAAGGATTCTTGATGCCTCCCTCCCAAGTCATGATCGGTCTGACAGCCGCAACGATGGACCCAGACGCCGAAGGGTATGGTCTAATCCAAGATGCGGCGATTGTTGTTTCCGCAGGCATAATCGACTGGGTTGGCACCGCCGCAGCGCTTCCTGAAAGATACGCCGGTCTTCAGCGTCAAGACCTTGAGGGGCGGCTGGTCACCCCTGCGTTGATCGATTGCCACACGCATATCGTCCACGGCGGCAACCGCGCGCGCGAATTCGAGATGCGGCTCAATGGTGCAAGCTATGAAGAAGTGGCACGCGCAGGGGGCGGAATCATTTCGACCGTCACGGCAACCCGCTCGGTAACCGAGGATGCGCTGCTGGCAAGCGCACTGCCGCGTATTGACGCGCTGATCGCCCAAGGCGTCAGCGTGGTCGAGGTTAAATCCGGTTACGGACTGGACGTCGAGACCGAGCTTAAGATGCTCCGCGTTGCACGGCAGCTTGGACAACAGCGGCCCGTGCGCGTCGTTACCAGTTTTCTGGGTGCCCATGCAGTGCCCGCAGGCATGGACGCGGCTGCCTACATCGACACCATCTGCCTACCTGCGCTGGAGGCAGCCCATGCCGAAGGGCTGGTCGATGCGGTTGACGGATTTTGCGAAGGCATCGCCTTTGACACCGCCCAAATCACCCGTGTGTTTGACAAAGCGTGCGCGCTTGGCTTGCCAGTAAAGCTGCATGCAGAACAGCTTAGCCACATCGGCGGCACGGCTTTGGCGGCGCGGTATCGCGCGCTTTCGGCCGATCATGTGGAATATGCCACCCCTGCGGATGCGGCGGCGCTGGCCGCTGCGGGCACAGTTGCAGTCGTGCTGCCCGGCGCGTTCTACACCATCCACGAGACGCAGGCGCCACCGCTTCAGGCCTTCCGCGATCATGGCGTGCCGATGGCTGTGGGCACCGACTGGAACCCCGGCTCATCTCCCATGGGGTCGCTACTGCTGGCGATGAACATGGCCTGCACCCTGTTCCGCATGACCCCTGCCGAGGCACTGGCCGGCGCCACACGCAATGCAGCCCGCGCGCTGGGGCTGACAGATTGCGGCGTCATCGCAAAAGGCATGCGTGCCGATCTGGCAATCTGGAACGTCAGCGATCCGGCAGAATTATCTTATGGCATCGGGATAAATCCCCTGCATGCCCGTTTATTTGGAGGCGTCGCATGACCTTGAAACTCTACCCTGGCGCGGCCACGCTTGCGGAACTTGAAACGCTGTGGCGCGGCAGCGATGCAGTGCAGCTTGATCCGGCGGCACGTAGCGCGGTTGAGGCATCTGCGGCGATCGTTGCGCAGGCGGCAAGCGGCGACACACCGGTTTACGGCATCAACACCGGCTTCGGTAAACTTGCCTCGGTGCGGATCGCGCCGGAGGATACTGAAACCCTGCAACGCAATCTGATCCTGTCCCATTGCTGTGGCGTCGGCGAAGCGCTGGAGCCTGCCACCACCCGCCTGATGATGGCGCTTAAATTGCTGTCGCTGGGACGTGGCGCTTCGGGTGTGCGCTGGGATATCTGCGCGCTGATCGAGGCAATGCTGACACGCGGTGTTTCGCCAGTAATCCCCGTACAAGGGTCAGTCGGAGCGTCCGGCGATCTGGCGCCTTTGGCGCATATGGCTGCGGTGATGATCGGCGAAGGCGAAGCGATTTATCAAGGTAAAACCATGACAGGTGGTGCCGCTTTGGATGCGGCGGGCCTTCAGCCTGTTGTGCTTGGCCCTAAAGAAGGGCTCGCTCTCATTAACGGCACGCAGTTTTCAACAGCTCTCGCGCTGGCCGCCCTTTTCGATGGCTGGCGCGCTGCACGCGCTGCGGTGGTGACGTCGGCTATGTCCACGGACGCGATTATGGGTTCGACTGCTCCGCTCAACCCTGCAATCCACAGCCTGCGCGGCCACCAAGGCCAGATAGAAGTGGCTGCCGCGATGTCTCAGCTGCTGGACGGCAGCGTCATCCGCGATAGTCACCGCGAGGGCGACACACGCGTCCAAGACCCCTATTGCATCCGGTGTCAGCCACAGGTGACAGGCGCTGCCATCGACCTGCTGCGCTATGCCGGACAGACGCTCCGGATCGAGGCAAACGCGGTGACCGACAACCCGCTGGTTATCCCCGAAACGGGCGAAATCCTGTCCGGTGGCAACTTTCACGCGGAACCTGTCGCCTTTGCCGCCGACCAGATCGCACTCGCGCTGGCTGAGATCGGCGCGATTGCCCAGCGCCGTGTGGCGCTCATGGTGGACCCGACGCTGTCCTTCGACCTACCGCCTTTTCTGACACCTGCACCGGGATTGAATTCCGGCCTGATGATCGCCGAAGTCACCACCGCCGCGTTGATGAGCGAGAACAAGCATCTCGCGAATCCGTGCTCCACCGATAGCACGCCGACCTCTGCCAATCAGGAGGACCACGTGAGCATGGCAGCGCACGGCGCGCGCCGTTTGGGCCGGATGACGACGAACCTATCGGTCATTCTGGGGATCGAGGCGATGTGCGCCGCGCAAGGCATCGAACAACGCACGCCGCTGGTGACCTCTTCGCTATTACAATCGGCCATGGATTGCCTGCGCAAGGTCGTGCCAAGCTTGCAGCAGGACCGCTATCTTGCCCCCGACATCAGGGCTGCAGCCGATTGCATTTCCACCGACAGCCTCGCCACAGCCGCTGGCCTGGAGATGACACTGTGAACATGATCGACGTCGTACAGGGTGACAGCCCATTGGTGCTGGGTCTGCCTCACACCGGCACGCACATCCCCGAAGATTGCCGCGCGCGATTGAACAAAACAGGCCGTGCCATCGCGGACACCGATTGGCACATCCACACCCTCTATGAAGGCTTGGTACCGGACGTGACCACCGTGCGCACGACCGTCCACCGCTATGTCATCGACGTCAACCGCGACCCGTCAGGCACAAGCTTGTACCCCGGCCAGAACACAACCGGTCTGTGCCCGCTGACTAACTTTGACGGGGTGCCGATTTACCTTGAAGGTCACGAACCCGATGTTGCACAGACCGAGCATCGGCGCGCCACGTATCACGCCCCGTACCATGACGCGTTGAAGGCAGAGCTGGAACGGGTCAAGGCGATCCACGGTTTCGCCCTGCTCTATGATTGTCACTCGATCCGGTCGCGCATCCCGTTTCTTTTCGAGGGCGTCTTGCCTGATTTCAACATTGGCACCAATTCCGGCACAACCTGCGCGTCTGAAATTGAGGCTGCAATTGTAAATATCTGCACCAGGGCAGATAGTTACACCGCCATCCTAAATGGGCGCTTTAAGGGCGGCTGGACCACGCGGCACTATGGCCAACCAACACAAGGCATCCACGCGATCCAGATGGAGCTGGCCCAATCCACCTACATGCAAGAGACCCCGCCGTGGACCTATGACGCCGCGCGCGCAGCGCGTTTGCGTGTCCATCTGAAAACCATTCTCGAAACCCTGTCTGACTGGAGGCCATCATGAGCGATCCCCGCAAGAATACCCGCGACATCTATCCGCCCACTGGGGCTGAGCTGAACGCCAAAAGCTGGCAAACCGAAGCGCCGCTGCGGATGCTGATGAACAACCTGCACCCTGATGTCGCCGAAAACCCGCATGAGCTGGTGGTGTATGGCGGCATCGGCCGCGCGGCGCGCACATGGGAGGATTTCGACTGCATCGTTGCCAGCCTGAAAGACCTTGAAGCAGACGAGACGCTGGTGGTCCAATCGGGCAAGCCGATCGCGATTGTCAAAACCCACACAGATGCGCCCCGCGTGCTGATCGCCAACTCCAACCTTGTGCCGCACTGGGCCACTTGGGATCACTTCAACGAACTCGATAAAAAGGGTCTGGCGATGTACGGCCAGATGACCGCCGGGTCGTGGATCTACATTGGCACGCAAGGCATCGTTCAAGGCACGTTTGAGACCTTCGCCGAGGCGGGCCGCCAACATTATGACGGCGATCTGACCGGAAAATGGATTCTGACCGGCGGTTTGGGGGGCATGGGCGGTGCCCAACCATTGGCAGCGGTCATGGCCGGCGCCTGCTGTCTTGCAGTAGAGTGCGACGAGACCCGCATAGATTTCCGCATCCGCACGCGCTACCTCGACGCCAAAGCCCAGACGCTGGACGAGGCCTTGGCGATGATTGCCGATTGGACGGCCAAAGGCGAGGCAAAGTCCGTAGGTCTGCTCGGAAATGCCGCGGACGTTTTTCCCGAGCTTGTGGAGCGCATGAAGGCAGGGACAGTCCGCCCCGACATCGTCACTGACCAGACCAGCGCCCATGATCCGCTGCACGGCTACCTGCCCCAAGGGTGGAGCGTGGCAGACTGGCGCGCCAAGCAAGAGAGCGATCCCAAAGCCGTAGAGAAAGCCGCCCGCGCCAGCATGAAGGCACATGTCTCGGCGATGGTGGATTTCTGGAATGCAGGGGTGCCGACGTTGGATTACGGGAACAACATCCGCCAGGTGGCACTGGAAGAAGGGCTTGAGAACGCCTTTGCCTTTCCCGGTTTTGTGCCCGCCTATATCCGCCCGCTGTTCTGCCGTGGCATCGGGCCGTTCCGCTGGTGCGCATTGTCGGGCGATCCCGAGGATATCTACAAGACCGATCAAAAAATGAAGGAGCTGTTCCCCGACAACACCCATCTTCATAACTGGCTGGATATGGCGCGGGAACGCATCGCCTTTCAGGGCCTGCCAGCGCGCATTTGCTGGATTGGTTTGGGAGACCGCCACCGCGCTGGGCTCGCCTTCAACGAGATGGTCGCGAGCGGAGAATTGAAGGCCCCCGTTGTGATCGGGCGTGATCACCTCGACTCAGGATCTGTCGCCTCCCCCAACCGCGAGACCGAAGCGATGAAAGACGGCTCTGACGCCGTGTCCGACTGGCCGCTTCTGAACGCGCTGGTCAACACCGCAAGCGGGGCAACATGGGTCAGCATCCATCACGGCGGCGGCGTCGGAATGGGCTTTTCCCAGCACTCCGGCGTTGTCATCTGCGCCGATGGCACGCCAGAGGCGGCAAAACGGATCGAGCGTGTGTTGTGGAACGATCCGGCCAGCGGCGTCTGGCGGCACGCGGATGCAGGATACGAAGACGCGGTGGCCTGTGCGCGGGAAAACGGCCTGCGCCTGCCGCGTATTTTGGGCAACTGACGCCTCATGAACGAATGAAAAACGGTGGCGCCGTTCAGCAAGCCTTCGGCGCCACAAGAAATAAGCGGAAATAAAAACCACCCGCCCCTAACCCAACAAGGAGAAATGAAATGGACAGACGTAAATTCCTAGCATCAGCCGGCATCGGTGCCGCAGCAACGACGCTTGCAGCCCCGGCCATCGCGCAGGATGTGCGCGAGTGGAAATTGGTTTCCGCGTGGCCCAAGAACCTGCCCGGACCGGGCGTGGCTGCACAAACTTTGGCCGACCGGATCACCACGCTTTCGGGTGGTCGGATAAATGTAACGCTGTACGCAGCCGGAGAAATCGTGCCGGGCAACGGCGTGTTTGATGCCGTTTCTGAAGGCACGGCAGAGCTCTATCACGCGGTCCCCGCCTATTGGGGGTCCAAGTCCAAGGGCATTCTTCTGTTCGGCTCGCAACCCTTTGGCCTGCGCGCAGACGAGCAATTCGGCTGGATGTATCACGGCGGCGGTCAGGCACTTTATGATGAGATGTATGGCCGTTTCGGGATCAAGCCGTTCCTGTGCGGCAACTCCGGCCCGCAGTGGGCAGGTTGGTTCAAGAACGAGATCAACTCGGTCGAGGACCTTAAAGGGCTGAAATTCCGCACCACCGGCATTGCCTCGCAGATGGCGGCCAAGCTGGGCATGGCAGCCGAAGCGATGAGCGGCCCCGCGATGTTCCAAGCACTGCAGACTGGTGCGCTGGATGCAGGCGAATTCATCGGACCGTGGACGGATTCCGCGCTCGGGTACTATCAGGTTGCGCCTTACTACTACTGGCCCGGTGTGGGTGAGCCTTCCTCGGCTGAGGAATGCGGGGTGAACGCGGAAGTGTTCGCAGAATTGCCGGATGATTTGAAAGAGGTCGTCACGCAGGCCTGTCAGGGTCTCTATAACCCCGTCTGGACCGAATACATGACCAAGCACGCGCAGTCGCTGCAAACACTGGTCTCCGAGCATAACGTTCAAGTGCGCAAGCTGCCCGACGATGTGATCGCAGCCATGGGTGTTGCCGCGCAGGAAATCATGCAGGAATATCTGGCTGACGACGATGAACTGGTGGTCCGCGTCACCGAAAGCTTCCTCGCTTACCGTGATCTGGTGGGCGGTTACATGACCTACGCCGACAACGGCCAGATGAATGCCCGAGCGGGCGTTCTCGACTATTGATGCACGTGCGATGCGCGGCTGTTGTGCCGCGCATCGCCCTTTAAACCACGGGGGCGAATATGCTTGTGATCGCTGATGCAATCGACCGGATGAACCGTGCTGTCGCCAGCGTCGTGAGGTGGCTTGCCCTGATGATGGTCATGGTCCAGTTCTGCATCGTTATCGGGCGCTACGTCTTCGGCTATAACTCAATCGCCGCACAGGAAAGCGTGCTGTACATGCACGCCACCCTATTTATGCTGGGCGCGGGGTTTACCCTGCTGGTAGACAAACACGTCCGCGTTGACGTGTTTTATGCGAAGGTCAGCGATGCCGCCCGCAGGCGCATTGATATTCTTGGCCACATCTTTCTGCTGATCCCTTCGATGACGGCCCTGCTCTATTGGTCTTGGCCGTCGGTTCGCAATTCGTGGAAAATTCTTGAAGGGCCGATTTCTGTTGGTGGAATTGAGGCCGTCTTCCTGCTCAAATCCCTGATCCCTGCCTTTTGCATCCTGATCCTGCTGCAATCAGTGTCGCTGCTCATGCGCTTGTTTCATAAAGAAAGCACCACATGACCGAATACCTTGACCTGATCATGTTCGCAGCCCTGATGGCCGCAGTGCTGTCGGGCTTTCCCGTTTCCTTCAGCATTGCCGGTGTGGCCATCGCCTTTGCCTATCTAGGCTGGATGCTTGGGGTTATGGACGTGTCGCTGTTAGGCGCTTTGGGCCAGCGTGCCTATGGCTTGATCGGCAATCAGGTGCTGATCGCCATTCCTGTCTTTGTGCTGATGGGTGCTATCCTTGAGAAAAGCAAAATCGCCGAAGAGCTTCTGGACACAATGGGGCGTTGCTTTGGGCAGTTGCGCGGGGGTTTGGGCATTTCTGTCGTTCTGGTTGGCGCACTGCTGGCCGCCTCGACCGGCATTGTCGGGGCAACAGTGGTGGCAATGGGGATGATCGCCCTGCCCTCCATGCTGCGCGCGGGATATAACCCTGCCCTATCCGCAGGCATTGTCTGTACCGCCGGCACGCTAGGGCAAATCATTCCCCCGTCTACACTGCTGATCATTCTGGCGGACGTGATGTCCAACGCCTACCAGCAGGCGCAATACGAACAGGGCAAATTCGCGGTAGAGGCGCTGTCGGTCGGGCAGTTCTTTGCGGCTGCGATGATCCCGGGGCTGCTGCTTGTCTCGTTGTACCTTCTCTATATCCTGATCCGCGGCGCGCTGCGTCCTTCTGACATGCCTCCCGCTGACATCGGCCTTGCGCGGCCTGACCGACACGAGATCATCGCCGCCATTGTTCCGCCTGTCTTGCTGATTTTCGCGGTCCTTGGCGCAATCCTTGGCGGGGTCGCAACCCCGACCGAGGCGGCCTCAGTCGGGGCGATTGGCGCGCTGTTGATGGCCGGACGCAGGATCGGGATTAATCCGAAGCTGATCCTGACAGGTGCCGCCGCGCTGGTTCTGTTAGGCTTGCTTGCCGGGGCCTATCCTGTGCGGCTGCAACGCAATGACAACGGGGCGCTGGAATACGTGATCGGCGGCATCTATGCGCTGCTGGCTATCGTAGGGCTTGGGGCTGTTTTGCTGGCCCTACGCGCTGCCATCCGCACGAAAATTATCCATGACGCGGTGAGCTCAACCCTGACCATGACCGCGATGATCTTCGCCACCATCCTTGCCGCCGGATTCTTCTCACTTGTGTTCATCGGGTTGGGCGGAGAAGAGCGCGTGGCGCATCTGCTTGAGAACCTGCCGGGTGGGCCGAATGGCGCGCTGCTGTTTGTGATGCTCTTTGTTTTCGTCCTCGGGTTCTTTCTGGATTTCGTTGAGATATCTGTGATCGTGCTGCCGCTTGTGGCCCCTTCCCTGATCGTCATGGGGCATGACCCGATCTGGCTGGGTGTGCTCTTGGCGATCAACTTGCAAACCAGCTTTCTCACGCCGCCTTTCGGGTTTTCGCTGTTCTACCTGCGGGCGGCAGCGCCCAAGGAAATCACAACCGGCCATATCTACCGCGGTGTTGTGCCTTTCATTGCGCTGCAAGCGGTTGGCATTCTTCTGGTTTGGGCGTTACCGTCCCTTGCGACATGGCTGCCATCCGCGTTGTTTTAAGAACAGGGCACGACATCCGCGGCGCACCTGCCTTGCGCAGGCGATTGATACGCCGAGTGCACACGCGTGCTTTGCTGCACGGATGCCATGAAAGCAGATGCAAAACAAAAGTGAACTAAACGGTTTGCTTTTTTCAGCAAGCGATATAAGTGAGCAACACATATTCTTCTCTATGACCGAGGAACGACACATGCGCAGTCATTGGTTTGTCACCGGGGTTTTCGCCCTCATTATCCCGTTTTCAGCAATGGCTCAGGAAGCAGCGGTGCAGCCCGCCCCCAAGCCGGTCAAGCTGATGGAGCTATCTGACCGGCCCGTCGTATTGCAACGGCAATTCTTTGGTCAGGTCGCAGCGCGTCAAACCGTTGATCTGGCCTTTCAGGTTGGCGGTCAATTGCTGGAGTTAAGCGCCGAAGAAGGTGCGGCCATGCCATCAGGAGCACTGATCGCGCAGCTTGACCTTGCGGGTTATCAACGCGCCGTTGCTCAGGCTCAGCTGAATTACGACAAAGCGCAACGTGATGCGAAACGGCTTGAAAGCTTGCGGGGACAGGCTGTCTCGGCCGTTCAGGTGCGCGACGCGGAAACCCAGTTGCTACTTGCGGAAATAGCGTTGGAAAATGCACAGGACAATTTGGGCCACGCCACCCTACGCGCGCCATTTGATGCGCTGGTAGCACGCAGGCTTATCGCAAACTATCAGACGGTTACCGCGGGCACCCCCGTTGTACGCCTACATGACATCTCGGAGTTGCGGGTAGATATCGAGGTCCCCGAAGTTTTGTTCCGTCAGGCCGGCGCGCGTGATCGGGTGGAGTTCTCTGCTGTCTTTCCCGGGGATGACAGACGCTTTCCATTGAACATGCGGGAGTTCGAGACAGAGACCTCAAGCGTTGGCCAATCCTATACCATCACTCTGGCCTTTGCTGAAAATCCGGGCGCTTTCGTTTTTCCGGGTGCGTCTGTGACAGTATATACCAGCGCCGAGGGCATTGCCCCCAACGGCACCATCGTGCCCGAAACCGCGCTGGTCTACGGACCCGCAGGTGAGGCATTTGTCATGGTCTTCGAAGATGGCACCGTTCGTCAGACACCGGTCAAAATAGAGCTGCACGACGACGGGCTGCTCTATCTCATTGACGGCCCCGCTGACGGAACCCTGATCGTTTCGACCGGTGCATCGCAGCTGCGTGACGGCCAACCGGTGCGTCCGTTCACCCGTATCGGGGAGTAAGCCAATGTCCATTGCGCGCGCCTCTATCGACAAAGCGCTGATCACCTGGATCCTCATGCTGGCCTGCCTGTTGGGCGGCATCTGGGGCTTTGCCACGATCGGCCGCCTTGAAGACCCCTCCTTCACGATCAAAAACGCCATCATCATCACCCAATACCCCGGCGCCAGCGCCGAACAGGTGGCGCGCGAGGTATCGGAGCCGATCGAATCCGAGATCCAGAAGATGGGCGAAATTGACTTTATCACTTCGTCCAACAAGCCGGGCATCAGCCGTATTTCGGTGAACATCGAGTCAACTTTTGACGGCACCGAACTGCCTGCCATCTGGACAAAACTGCGCAACCGCGTGACCGATGCCCAACGCAATCTGCCCCCTGAGGCAGGCACCCCTATCGTCAACGACAACTTTGGGGATGTGTTTGGCGTCTTTTATGCCGTCACCGCGCCGGGTTTCAGCGATGCGGAAGTACACGGCATCTCGGAATATCTGCGGCGTGAGCTGCTGGCCGTTGACGGCGTGGCGGACGTGGCAGTGGCCGGATTGCCCTCCGAGGCGATTTATGTCGATGCGCGTACGTCGATCATGTCCAACCTCGGGATTGGCCCCGCCGCAATTGCCGGCGCGTTGGCCAACACAGATTCGCGCACAACCTCTGGCAGTGTCTCCCAGAACGGACAGGACATCCGCATTCAGGCGCCTGAAGGCTCTGACACGGTCGATGAGATCGCCAACCTGACCATCGGCGTCGGCGGAGAAATCATCGACCTTCTGGACCTTGCCGACGTCAAACGCGACCGCGTAGTAGACCCTACCGAGATCGTCCGCTTTCAGGGCGAAGAAGCCTTCACGTTGGGCATCGCTGGCAAGGCAGACCTGAACATTGTGGACGTCGGTCAGCGCGTTGATGCGCGTCTGGCAGAGATCATGCGCGACGTGCCTGCGGGCGTGGAGATGCACCCGATCTACCAACAGCACGTGGTGGTCGACGAAGCTTCCAACGCTTTCCTGCTGAACCTCGCAATGTCGGTGGCCATCGTGGTTATCGTACTGGCCCTATTCATGGGCTGGCGCGCGGCTGTCGTCGTGGGTGTCACGCTGTTGCTGACTGTGGTTGGCACGATCTTTATGATGGCTATTTTCGGCATCGAGATGGAGCGTATCTCGCTCGGGGCGTTGATCATTGCCATGGGGATGCTCGTGGACAACGCTATCGTGGTGGCAGAGGGCATGCAGGGCGACATGGCGCAGGGCAAAGACGCGCGCGATGCGGCCGATGATGTTGCGAAGAAAACGCAAACGCCGCTGCTTGGCGCAACGGTCATCGGGATCATGGCCTTTGCGGGCATCGGGCTTAGCCCCGACGCGACAGGGGAATTCCTGTTTTCGTTGTTTGCTGTGATCGGTATTTCGCTGCTGTTGTCGTGGGTGCTTGCTATCACCGCGACACCGCTGCTGGCGCATTACTTCTTCAAAGTTGGTGCCGGTGATGGCGCAGACCACTACGGCGGCCCGCTGTTCCGGGTGTATCGCAATGTGCTCTCGGCGGCGTTGAACCTGCGTTATCTGGTGATCCTCGGGCTGGTCGCGATTACGGTGATTTGCTACATCGGCTTCGGTCAGGTGAAGCAGCAGTTCTTCCCAGATAGCAACACGCCGCTGTTTTATGTCCACTACAAGTTGCCTCAAGGGGCGAGCATCCACCGCGTTTCAGAGGACATGAAGACGCTGGAGGAGTGGCTGGCAGACCGCGAAGAAGTCAAATCCGTTTCGACCTTTATCGGCGGTGGCGCGACACGCTTCATGCTTACCTATGCGCCCGAAGAAGCCCTGCCCACATACGGCCACCTGATTATCCGGACAGACACGCTTGAGCAAATTCCGGAGTTGCGGGCTGATCTGGAAGCTTTTGGCCGGTCCACGCTGACATCCGGTGAGTTCAGAACCGAGCGGTTGGCCTTTGGCCCGGGTGGTGGTGCGCCCATTGCGGCGCGTTTCTCTGGCCCTAATCCGGTTGTGTTGCGGTCATTGGCAGAAGAGGCTGGGAAGACGCTAAGGGCTGCCTCGGACCAGTTGCAAGACCTGCGCACCGACTGGCGCGAGCGTGAGCTTGTCATTGTGCCACGTTTTGCAGACGAACGGGCAAAGGCGGCCGGCGTTGGCCGCGATGATCTGGCCCAAGCCTTGCAGTTTGGTACCGACGGCCTTCAAGTTGGTTATTACCGTGAGGAAGATCGCCTGATCCCTATCATCATGCGCTCTGACAATGCGGAAATCGAAGGCGGCGCGCACCTTGCTGATTTGCCGGTCTATTCAGAGGCTGCAGCCACCTACATTCCGGTGTCTCAGGTCATGGACGGGTTTGGCTGGGAGGCGCAGAACACCTTCCTTGTGCGTCGTGACCGCGTGCCAACCATCACCCTTCAGGCCGGTGTGCCCGCGAGTGTGAACGCCTCGGCCGTGTTCAACCAGATCCGTGGCGCGATTGAGGCGATTGACCTTCCCGAAGGCTACACGCTGGAATGGGGCGGTGAATACGAAAGCTCGACCGAGGCTCAATCGTCTCTGGGTAAGCAGTTGCCATTGTCGTTGATCATCATGGTGCTGATCTCGGTTCTGCTGTTTGGCACAATCCGGCAACCACTGATCATCTGGCTTCTTGTCCCGATGAGCGTGAACGGCGTCGCTCTGGGCCTACTTGGCACGGACTTGCCCTTCTCCTTCACCGCGCTGCTTGGACTGCTCAGCCTGTCTGGCATGCTGATCAAAAACGGCATCGTCCTTGTCGAAGAGATCGACCTTGTGCGAGCCGATGGCGTGCCGTTCCGTGATGCCATTCTGGATGCGTCAACGTCGCGTTTGCGGCCTGTGATGCTGGCGGCCGCAACGACAATCCTTGGTATGATCCCGCTTCTGTCGGATGCGTTCTTTGCATCCATGGCTGTCACGATCATGGGTGGATTGGGTTTTGCGTCAATCCTGACACTGATTGCGGCGCCTGTGTTCTATTACAGCTTCTTCCCGACAGCGCGCAAAGAAGACGCGTTGGCGTCCAAAGCCAAGGCAAGCGCGACAGCGTAATCAAACAGTGGATCGGCCCCGGTGCGGGCCGATCCGCCAGATCCTCGGCAGCCGCGCTGAAACTCCCCCCAAACCAGTCACAGCTGAATCGTCGCTTCTTCACGGAAGCTGATAGCATGTTAAAGTCCGTGACCACTTGCGCTTTGGCGCAGCACTTGGCACCCATTCAATGGCAGGCACCGCGCGGTGCGCACGCCGGACGGAACAAGAGACCTAGCAAGGGAACAAACACATGAAACTATCGCGTTACGGAGACCGCTACGGCGCCAAAACCCCCTGTATCATTGATGCTGACGGTATCGCGCGTGATGCATCGTCCATTGTGGCCGATTTTGGCCCGCGCACCTTGTCACCGGACCTTTTGGCACAACTGTCAGCGACCGACCCCAAAAGCCTGCCCGTCGCAGATATCAAAGGCAAACGTCTGGCTCCACCCGTCGCGCAGCCTTTCAACATCTGGTGCGTCGGGTTGAACTACTCCGACCACGCAAAAGAAGCCGGCCTGCCCGTCCCCGAAGAACCAATCCTGTTCAACAAATCGACCGTCACGTACTGCGGCCCCGACGACAACATCCTCAAATCCCCCCAGATGACAAAGCTGGACTGGGAAGTTGAACTGGGCATTATCATCAGCAAACCCGCCCTGAACATCTCCAAGGCCGAGGCAATGGACCACATCGCAGGCTTTGTGCTGGTCAATGACGTGTCCGAGCGTGCCTGGCAGATGGAGCGGTCCGGTCAATGGGTGAAAGGTAAGAGCTTTCCCAACTTCTGCCCTACTGGTCCGTTCATGGCGACAAAGGACGAGTTCGCGGATGTCCAGAACCTTGGCATGTGGCTTGATGTGAATGGGGAGCGGATGCAAAGCGGCAATACAGCCACCATGATTTTCGATGTGGAAACCATCGTCAGCTACATGTCCGAATTTACTCGTCTAGAACCCGGTGACCTGATTTGTACCGGCACGCCTCCGGGTGTAGGTGCCGGCAAGACCCCCCAAGTCTGGCTGAACGAAGGAGACGACGTGCACCTTGGCATCGACGGGCTGGGCGAACAGCGCCAAAAGGTTGTCGCTCTCTAACCCTATTGAATGTTCATGACCGAGAAATCGGCATAGCTTTTCTTCCCCAGTGGCCTCCCGGTGTGTGGCGCATCTATCCACCGGGGAAGAATGGAAGACCCCGCGATACCGTACCCCACCATTCGGCGCGACTGTGTGTGCGTTCATGTTTCAGAGCGATCACAGCCATTCACGCATGCGTGCACACTCTGCCAATTACCCCAAAGCATAACGAGGCGGTGAAACTTTTACCGCCTCCCGCGCGTTGGATCGCGAACGCCGTGGGCACCGCTTTCGGAAACACATCACCTTAAACCGCTTCACTCCTGAAGCAGGAAGAAGAGAACATGACCAACTTGGCACAAGGAATGATCGCGGGTTTTATCGCCACCGTCGTATTAACGATCATGATGATTATCAAAGGCTCGCTGGGCCTTGTACCAGAGCTGGACCCGATCGGGATGATCGCGGGAATGATCGGCACGTCCGAGGTCTTCGGCTGGATCGGCCATTTTGTTATTGGCACAATTGTATGGGGTGGTGGCTTCGCGATCCTGAACTCGTACATCCCCTCTAACAACGAGATCATCAAAGGCATCGTGTTTGGCGTCGGGGCGTGGCTCATCATGATGGTCGTTATGATGCCTTTGGCAGGCGCAGGTCTGTTCGGCCTTAACCTTGGTGTTGGCGCGTTGCCTGCGGTCTTGGCGTTGATGCTACATGTCGTATTCGGAGCAGTTCTCGGTTTCGTTTTTTCAAAGCAGACCACCACCTACGCGCCTACTTAAACCAACGTCTGCATCAGATTTTCGGTCCGGCGGCTAGGATTATGCATCCTAGCCGCCGAGAACAGAAAAACTACGATCAGTGAGGGCTGGCAATACGCAGCTCTAATCAAATCATCGCATTCAATCTTCACACAAGCATTTGACTGGCCCCAAGCGATGCTAGCGGCTATTTCAACGGGGAGATTTAAGAATTCACTGCAAAGACCGGAGCGTCAAACATGTTGACCAAACGCCATTTCATCCTTTCTACAGCAGCACTATTTTCTGCACCGCTTGCAGTCTCCTCGGCGACAGCAGCAACAACTGACAGATCAAAATGGGCGGCATGGGACGCGCAGATAACACCAGCGGGGTATGATCCTGCCACGTCTAACCCTTGGGGTGTTGACCCCCGGTTTTTGCCCCACAGAGTTGAAGCGAACGCGGGCCTGACACCAGGTGACATCCACGTCGATGCCGTGGCGCGCTACCTCTATCATATTCAGGATGACGGCACCGCGATGCGGTACGGCGTCGCCATCGCGCGGGGCAATTTGTATGAGCCCGGAACCTACACCATCAAGCGGAAGGCAAAATGGCCAACGTGGACACCAACTCCGGCCATGATAAAGCGTGATCCGGACCTGTATGAACAACACGCAAACGGTATGGACGCGGGTCCGTCCAACCCGCTTGGATCACGCGCCCTGTACCTTTTTGTCGGCAACCGAGACACATACCTGCGCATCCACGGCTCCCCCAGCCCTAGATCCATCGGCGGCAGAGCCAGCTCTGGCTGCGTCCGGATGATTATGGCGCACATCAACGATCTCTATGAGCATGTGAATACAGGCTCAACAGCGTTCCTTTATTCACCGGAAGAGCTGGTAACTGCGAAAAGCTAGCGCGGTTACCGTCCCTTCATGGGCTGAAAGCTTTGGCTTTCTAAAGCGCTATCCAGTGACAGGAACGTCCGCTGGGCGACTGCAAATCGGGCGGCCATTGGCTGCCCGAAGCGGCAGAAACGTCGTCTCGACAGGCCCCTGATAGCGGTAGATATAGCACCCATCAACTGGATCAATCTTGACCGCCGTCAGATCCTGATTGCTGGCCGCGATCGCAAGAACACCCTCAGGGACTTCTTTTAGAAAGCCGTCTTGCGGGCTGCTGTTCATGCTCTGCACATCTTCGCAGGCAGCAACCATCAACGACAAGGGTACAACCATCCAAATTTTAATATTCATTCGACATCTCCTAGAATTCACTACCAACGACAAACTTACTTCTACCCCAAGGACTCAGCGCGAGGCTGGAGGTAAATTGTGGCTCAGGTCAGGTAGCATCAATAACGCCCCCATGCTACCAGACCTTCTCGATCTGATCCGGATCAAAGCTGCGCGCAAAAAAGGCACTCTGCTTCTCGCTGGTTTTCCCAATCCCGTCTTACGATCGTTGCGTCAGACAACTGCTCGCCCTCTCTCCAAACTCCGGCAGGTTGCCGCGAAGCGCATCGAGGGGCGCAGGTCCGCGCGACCTGCGCCGTTACATCATGAAGGCTCAGGTGCAGGGCAAAGTAGCAATTTTATCACAAAAATCCCCAAATGGCCTAACGCCCTGATTGATTGAAATAAAAGAAAAGCCAGCAATCTCTTTTGCACCTATACCGAATTGGATTTTTTAGAAAATCCAAACAATTCAACTCGGAGTTTTTTATCCATGGCACTTTTTACCGTTACAAACCTGAACGAGAGCGGCGCAGGCAGCCTGCGACAGGCAATCCTTGACGCCAACCTTGTTTCAGGCGCTGATGTGATCAATTTTTCGGTCTCAGGTTCGATAAGGCTTTTAACCGAAGGTCTGACTATCACCGAAGATTTGACGATCAACGGTGACACAGATGGGGATGGCGTTGCAGATATCTCCATCATAGGTTCGGTTGGTGGCTTTAATATTACGGGCACCAATACAAATGTCGAACTTCGTAATCTCACTATAAGTACACAACTGAACCAGCCGGAAGGTGGCGGGGCAATTAATCTGGCCGCCGGTAACAGCCTTAATCTTGTCAACTCGATGATATTCAATAGTCAGGCACAGGCTGGAAACGGTGGGGCGATCTATTCTGCAGGTGACCTTACCGTCACAAATAGCACGCTAACGGGGAACGTTGCAGCAAATAGTGGCGGCGCAATCTACCAAGCGGCCGGAACACTGTCATTGGTCAACACAACGATATCAGGCAACAACGCGCCAGAGAGTGATGGCGGCGGCATTTTCATCGCTGCTGGCGTGACAAGTGCAACGATCGAAAACAGCACCATCGTTTCAAATACTGCCGGTTCGGAACTTAACGGAACCGAAGCCGACGGGGGTGGTATCTATAACCTGTCCAGCGCTCTGACGATCACAAACAGCGTGGTTGCCGAAAATCTGTCAGTAACCTCGGTTTCGGGAAGTTACTCTCAGCTGCCGGACGATGTTTCCGGCACGATAGATGCCGCGCAAAACAGCTTTTTCGGTTCCGGTGTCTCGATCACCAGCAACACGTCCTCAACAGTGAACGGCGGTGACCCGATGCTTGCCGCGCTGGCAGATAACGGCGGTCCCGTGATGACACATGCGATTTTGCCGGGGAGCCCATTGATTGGCGCAGGCAACGCCGCACTGCTGCCTGCCGATCCTTTCGATGTGGACGGCGATGCGAACCTGATCGAAACCTTGCCCAGGGATGCGAACGGGTTCGACCGCATTCAGGTCGCATTGGATATCGGTGCAACCGAAGCAGAGCAGGACGCATTTACCAATGACATCAGCACCACTGGCGAAATCAACGCGGAAAGGCGTCCGGTAATTAGTGCGATAGATTTTTCTGGTGACGAGGATTGGATTAAGGTCAACCTTCTTGCCGGTGTCACCTACGAAATCGATCTTGAAGGAAGCACCAATTCCATAGGCACTTTGGATGACCCATCATTATTGGGCATATACGATGTGAACGGCGACCTTATTCCAGGCACATCCGATGACAATAGCGGCGCGGGAGCCGATAGCAGTGTGACCTTCACAGCGTTAACGACCGGAGACCACTATATTTCAGCCGGCGCTTCTGGTGCAAATACTGGGACTTACAGACTGTCCGTTGTGGCGGAATCTGTAACTTTGCTGGATACAAATGATGTTGTGGTTGACGTCTACACCACCGTTGCAGACGCCGTTGCGAACGCTTCGGATGGTTATACAATCAGCGTCGATGAGACACTTTATTCGCACGTCGGGGTTGAATTTGTCAGCGCATATCAGAACAACCTCAATTTTGTGAGCGGTGATATTGGCGCATTAACCTTTCTTCTGAACTACTCAGATCCGGGCGTACGCACGTTTACGCAATCGGGAGGCGCCGATCTATTTGTCATTGGTGGCGGATCCGATCAAGACGATTACATCGTCGGGGGTGATGGTGAAAACTCGCTGCAAGGTGGTGGCGGCGAAAACACAATATTTGGCGGGGCTGGTGATGACTACATCCAAACGGTTAACAACGCCAAAGATATAGTGGACGCTGGTGCGGGCGACGATACCGTTGAAGTGTTCGACAACGTACTGGGCGACGGCGACATATTTGACGGCGGCTCGGGTCGCGACCTGTTGGACGTCAGGAACTTTGATGTCGACAGTCTGCTCAACCTTCAAACGGGTTTGTGGTCTACCGATGTTAACAACATCATCTCCTATGAAACGATTACAAACTTCGAAGATGTCCGCGGGGGCTCAGGGAACGACTCGATCCTTGGGACCGACGGGGCGAATAATCTTGAAGGGGCGGATGGCAATGATTTCATTTCAGGCGGTGACGGCGGTGACGTGCTTTGGGGGCAAGCCGGGAATGACACACTTGTAGGTGGCGATGGCAATGACACCCTTTATGGAGGTTTCGGGGACAATAGCATGAACGCCGGCGGGGGGATCAACTTTGTCTCCGGTCACGACGGCAACGACACATTATACGAAGGTTTCGACAGCTCGGGTGTATCGGGATCGGGTACCATGAATGGCGGTGGTGGTGATGATCTTTTCATCATCACAAGTGACATATTCGGGGACAATGACTATTTCTCTGCTGGTAGTGGTATTGATACCTTGGACCTATCAGCGCTTGGTGGCGGTGGGACAGCCACGATTTTTCTAGATTTGGATGAAGGGTTCCTGAAATACCTGAACACAAACAGCCGAGATATAGCTATCCGTTTTGAAAACGTTATCGGGTCTCAGAACAGCGACCAATTCATCGGTACGTCTGAGCGGAACGTGATTTCAGGTGAAGCTGGCGATGACACTATTGACGGCTTGGATGGCGATGACTTCTTGATTGGGGGGGCGGGCGACGATTTCCTGACCGGTGGCGCAGGCGCTGACAGAATGGAAGGTGGTACCGGCCAAGACACGGTATCCTATGCGACCGCGTCAGAGCGCGTGAACCTCGATCTAAGATCGCGCGGAACAGCTGGCGAGGCGGTCAACGATACGTTCGCGTCTATCGAAGTTGTTCTTGGCTCAGACTTCGGTGACTACATCTACGGTGACAACGCGAATAATGTCATTCATGGCAACGCCGGGAATGACCTATTGCGCGGGCACAACGGCAACGACACCCTGATCGGGGGCACCGGAGCAGACAACCTGAACGGCGGGTCCGGACGCGATCTGGCAAGCTATGCTGACGCGTCGGAGCGTGTGAACCTCGACCTGCGCTCGCGTGGTACTGCTGGCGAAGCGACCAACGATACGTTCGCGTCCATCGAGGATGTTCTTGGCTCAGACTTCGGTGACTATATCTACGGTGACAACGCGAACAACGTCATTAATGGCGGCGCCGGGGATGACCTATTGCGCGGGCACAATGGCAACGACGTCCTGATCGGGGGCATCGGAGCAGACAACCTGAATGGGGGTTCGGGCGTCGATCTGGTGATCTATGCTGACGCGTCGGAACGCGTGAACCTCGACCTCCGCTCGCGCGGTACCGCTGGCGAAGCGACCAACGATACGTTTGTGTCCATTGAGGCTGTTCTTGGCTCAAACTTCGGTGACTATATCTACGGAGACAACGCTAACAACATCATTCATGGCGGCGCCGGGGATGACCTATTGCGAGGGCACAACGGCAACGACGTCCTGATCGGGGGTATCGGAGCAGACAACCTGAATGGGGGGTCGGGCGTCGATATGGCAAGCTATGATGACGCGTCTGAGCGCGTGAACCTCGACCTGCGCTCGCGCGGTACCGCTGGCGACGCGGCCAACGATACATTCGTTTCCATCGAGAATGTTCTTGGCTCAGACTTCGGCGATTATGTTTACGGTGACAACGTTAACAACGTCATTGATGGTGGCGCCGGGGATGACCGGTTGCGGGGCCATAATGGAAATGACACCCTGATCGGAGGCGACGGGAACGACAATCTGAACGGCGGATCAGGTGTTGATCTCTTCATCTTTGAGGGTGACACCGGAAACGACGTAATTTCTGGATTCCAAAATGATGTCGACATAATCCACGTTTTTGCGATGGGCGGCACCGTGTCTCAAGACGGCACAAGTGCAGTTGTTCAGTTCGACAATGGAGGACGCCTGGAAGTAGAGAATATGTCGGCAAATGCCTTGCTTGATGACATATTTTTCTTCTGAGCCTTTGATGATGTAACCGCCCGCCGACGGCATAGATGTGCCTCGGCGGGTCTGCAATGATCGACAAAAGGAGAGCGGTCAGGCCGGCCATTATTATGGCCGGCCTGGATTTGGCTAAAAAGGTCTGCCAAGTCATGGAGCTGACGGCGCAGGTCGAGCGGCCCTGCGCAAAAAATTCCGACTAATGCAGGGTTGGATGCTTTTCAGCCAACTTCCGCGCTGTGTGGTTGCAATGGCAGCCTACGGCGGCGCGCATTTCTGGGGCCGCGAGATTGGCAAGTTTGCGGCTAAAATAATACGCAATCTTCGACCCGCTTCAGGGTAACAACTACACAAGACGAGGTTGATTGACTGGCAAAACCATCCGAGCCTCATTTTCCCCCTCACCGCCGCAAAGAGTTCAATCCAGCACATGCACAGTTGCTGTATCTTAGTTGGCAACTAGCGACTATTTCACAGGTGTCTGACGTCAGCGCTTATGGGTCCAAATAGGGCAATTTGCTAAGAGAGGGTTTGTTGCTCATCGTAACCACTGAGGAGTGGACGATGAGAAAGACAACGAAGAGTCCCGGCGAGAAGATCGTCAA